>VFQR01000259.1_pt1 | contig 95705 bp, 91 predicted proteins | sample 3512321 | NCBI WGS metagenome assembly VFQR01 (sample SAMN10412374, study PRJNA504923) | tailings metagenome | isolation source: Relicate 3 Philex TSF1 revegetated site | place: Philippines: Tuba, Benguet | collected 2017-08-29 | reverse complement strand
GTTGTCGAACTTCGACTTGGTGACGCTGTCATTCACGTTGATCGCCGGGAAGGGCAGCAGCCCCTTCTTGTGCAACTCATACAGGCGATGCACGCCGGTGGTGGTTTCCTCGGACACGCCCTTGATCGCTTCGCGTTGCTTGGTGAACCAGCCGGGGCTGGCGGCAAGCCGCTTCTTGATCTGGTTGAAGAGGCAGACCTCTTCATCGCTGGTGGGCACGGCAATCAGATCGGTTTCCCCCGCCTCGACCCGAGCACCCAGAAGGATGTAGAGCGTCGCGTCGCCCCCATCATCGAGGATCATGTTGCAGGTGCCGCCTTCGCCGCCGAACTGGAAGATGCGGTCGGTGTATTCCCAGTATTCCTCAAGCGTTTCGCCCTTGATCGCAAAGACGGGAACCCCCGCTTCGGCAATCGCGGCGGCGGCGTGGTCCTGCGTGGAAAAGATGTTGCACGAAGCCCAGCGCACATCCGCGCCCAGCGCCACCAGCGTTTCGATCAGCACGCCGGTCTGGATCGTCATGTGCAGCGAACCGGCAATGCGCGCGCCTTTCAGCGGCTTTGTGGTGCCGAACTCCTCGCGGCAGGCCATCAGGCCCGGCATTTCGGTTTCAGCGATGGTCAGCTCCTTGCGGCCGAACGCGGCGAGGGCGATATCCTTGACGATGTAATCCTGCGGCATGTGCCGTTGCTCCTTGAACCTTCATTTGCGGCGCGAGATAGCATGTGAAGGCGCCCGCGACAATGGAACGGTCGTCAAGCTTGATTTCGCAGAGAAGGGCAAAGGTCCATGAAACAGCCCCGCGCATGGCAAAGGATGCTTTCCGGGCGGCGGTTGGACCTGCTTGATCCGACGCCGGTGGATATCGAGATCGAGGATATTGCCCACGGGCTTGCCTTTGTCGCGCGCTGGAATGGGCAGACACGGGGGGATTGGCCCTATTCGGTGGCCGAACATTCCCTGCTGGTCGAGGAGATCTTCACCCGCGCAAATCCGGGTATCGCGGCGCGGTGGCAATTGGCTGCACTGCTGCATGACGCCCCGGAATATGTGATCGGAGACATGATCAGCCCGGTCAAGGCTGCGGTCGGCCCCGCCTATGGCGCGCTGGATGAACGGCTGACGGCGGCGGTGCATCTGCGCTTTGGCCTTCCTATCACGCTGCCCGTGGCAGTGAAAAAGGCGATCAAGGCCGCAGACAAGGTTTCGGCCTGGATGGAGGCGGTGCATATCGCCGGGTTTTCAACGGGAGAGGCGGATCGTTTCTTCGGCAAACCCGATGCGCTGATCCTGCGCGGCCTGCAAATCAGATTGCGTCCGCCCGCTGTGGTGCGGGCGGATTATGTGTCACGACATTCCGAACTTCTGGCAGCCTGCACGATTCAACCACCCAATTGATTGGGCGGAGTGTAGGGACCAGGGCGCTCCGCGCCGCGCGTGCCGTCATGCGGGGCGGGGCGGCGTTTTTGTTGTGCGCTCTGGTCCAACCGCTGACCGGTTGCCAGAAGCAGGGCTTCTGCAAATATTTGTAACATTTTCTTCTCCTATTCGGATATCCGACTTGGCTCTTTTAGCCCATTATGCTGAAGTATCTGAGTCAGAAATCTTTCAAATATGTTAGCTAAACTATCAAATGGCGATGAACTGGCGCGATCTTCCCCCGCTGTCTGCACTCCGCGCCTTTGCCGCGGTCGCGGAACTTGGCGGCTTTTCCCAGGCGGCGCGGGCGCTGAATGTCACCCACGCCGCCGTGGCACAGCAGGTGCGCGCGCTGGAATCCGTGCTGGACACAGCGCTTGTCGCCCGCGATGGGCGCGGTATGGCCCTGACCGCCGAAGGCCAGCAACTTGCCCAGTCTCTGGCGGATGGCTTTGGCGCGATTGCGGCCGGGGTCGCCGCGCTCCGCGCCGGGGGGTCAGACCGGCCAGTGCGCATCACGCTGACGGCAAGCTTCGCGACCCAGTGGTTGATGCCCCGGCTCAAGGATTTCTGGGACCAGCACCCTGACATCGCCCTCTCCCTGCACCCCGATGCCCGCGTGGCGGATCTGAAGCGGGACGGCATGGATCTGGGCATCCGGTACGGCAACGGCGTCTGGCCCGGCGTTACCGCCCGCTTCCTTGCCCCGGCGCGCATGGCTGTTGCCGCTGCCCCGGGCCTGCTGCGGGGGCGCAGCAGCCTGACCATGGCAGAGATGCAGGATATGGACTGGATCCTCGCCCGCGACTGGCCCGAGCAGGAAAACTATCTCGCCAGTCTCGGGCTTGATCCTGCCACCCTCAGCCGGACGGATTTCGTGAACGAAGAATTGTCGCTTGCCGCCGCGCGGCAGGGGCTTGGGCTGGTGGTGGAGAGCCTCGCCCTCATGGAGGACGATCTTGAGGAAGGGCGTCTGATCCTGCTGCATGACAGCAAGGATCATCTGCCCGCCTATTTCATCGTCACCGCGCCGGGGCCGCAGCGGGCCGCGACGCGGGCCTTTGTCAAATGGCTCGAAGCGGCGGCCTGATCAGATCGCCAAATCCTCAGGCTTGCGGCCAGCGGCCAGCGCCTCGGCAAACCAGCGAGGCTTGCGCCCGCGACCTGACCAGGTATCCGCCGCATTTGCCGGATTGGCATATTTCGCCGTAGCTGCCGCCCGCTTGCGCGGGGCCGAAGTGCCCGTCAATTCCGCCAGGGAAAAGCCCAATTCCCGCGCCTTTTCCTCAAGCTCGGCAAGCGCGGCTTTCTTCTTGCGGTCCTCGAAACTCGCAATCGCCCTTGTCACTTGTCCCTGAAGATCCTTCAGTTCCTTCAGCGACATTGAATTAAGATCGACGCTCATTCCCGCACACTCCATTAAAGGGATATTGCGCCCTTTTACGGAATTATGCCCTGCAATTCAACAAGCGGCCTATTTTGGGCTTCGCTTCGCAAGAATGCGCTGCAATGTGCGGCGATGCATGCTCAGCCGACGTGCCGTTTCGGATACGTTGCGGTCACACATTTCATAGACCCGCTGAATATGCTCCCAGCGCACCCGATCTGCCGACATCGGGTTTTCGGGTGGCGCGGGCAGCGTTTCCGTCCGCGACAGAAGGGCATTCGTCACATCATTGGCATCGGCCGGTTTCGACAGGTAATCCGTCGCCCCGATCTTCACCGCCGCCACCGCCGTGGCGATGGCGCCATAGCCCGTCAGCACCACGATGCGGCAATCCGGGCGCCGTTCGCGCAGCGTCTCCACCACATCCAGCCCGTTTCCATCTTCCAGTCGCAGGTCCACCACCGCATAGGCCGGCGGTCGCGCCAGCGCGATCGCCTTTCCTGCCGCAACGCTTTCTGCTGTTTCCGGCAGAAATCCGCGTTTTTCCATCGCCCTGGCCAGCCGTTTCACAAAGGGCTCGTCATCGTCCACCAGGAGCAGCGTCCGGTCCGGGCCAAGATCGGCAATCTGGTCGTCAGACATCGGGTTTCCCTTCACTCAACTTCCACCCAACAGATAGGTGGATTATCGGATATGGTCAAACGCACCGCCCCTTATTGCGACAGGAAACAGGCCGTTCTTTCAGCCATCTGTTCCGCACTTTCGTCGCGCCGGAAGAAATCGACAAATCCCGTCTCGGGCAGGACAAGGTAGGTGAATGTCGAATGATCCACGAGATAGTAATCCGGATCGTCACCGTCCTGCTTTCGGTAATAGGTGCGATAGGCCTGTGATGCGGCGCGCACCTGTTCGGGTGTGCCTGTCAGGCCGATCATTTTCGGATGCAGGTTTGCCGCGAATTCGCCAACCACTTCCGGCGTATCCCGCTCCGGGTCGATGGTGATGAAAACCGGTATCACGTCAAATCCGCGTTCCTCCAGAATGTCGACGGCTTCGGAATTGCGCGCCGTGTCCAGCGGACAGACATCCGGGCAAAAGGTATAGCCGAAATAGACAAGGCTCGGCTTCGTGAACACATCCTTTTCTGTCACTGTCCGGCCATCGGCCGCCAGCAGCGTGAATGGCCCGCCGATATCGCCGCCCACCGCCCCCGCGCGACATTGGGCGAAGCGGTCCTCGGGTCCGGCGAGCTGACCATAGGCGAACAGCCCGCCAACCATTCCCACAACGGCCGCGGCGGCCAGCCCGGCGTAAAGCTTGCTCATGGTGAAAACCCCCTAGATCTTGGTGCCATTGATCGCGGAAGCGACGCCGCTTAACAATGCGAAACTTGGTCACGCAGGATGCCGTTCACAGGATGATGAACCCCAGCTTCGGCCTGCTCTCCCGCGATACGCGCAGCGACTGGGTCCGCCTTCGGACGCTGATCCTGCTGCGCTGGATGGCGATTGCAGGGCAGCTTGCCGCAATCATCGTGGCAGACCGTCTTTACGGCATCCAGTTGCCGCTGGGTCTTTGCTACATGGCGGTGGGTGCCTCCATCATCGCCAACCTCATCTCGATCTTCGTCTATCCCGAGAACAAGCGCCTCTCGGAGTTCGAGGCGATGCTCACCCTGCTGTTCGATCTGTCGCAGCTTTCCTTCCTGCTCTACCTGACCGGCGGACTGACCAACCCCTTCGCGCTTCTGATCCTCGCACCCGTCACCATCTCGGCCTCGGCGCTTGAATTGCGCACGACCATCCTGCTGGGCGCGCTGGCGATCCTCTTCACCTCTGTCATCGCTTTCGTGAACGTGCCCCTGTTCTTTGCCGACGGGCAGAAGCTGACCGTGCCCCTTGTTTTCGAATTCGGCTATTGGCTGGCCATCGTCATCGGGATCGTGTTCCTCGGTCTCTATTCACGCCGGATCGCCACCGAAATCCGGTCCATGTCGGATGCCCTTCTGGCCACGCAGATGGCCCTGGCCCGTGAGCAGAAGCTGACCGATCTGGGCGGGGTGGTGGCGGCGGCGGCGCATGAACTGGGCACGCCCCTCGCCACCATCAAGCTCGTCAGTGCCGAGATGATGGAGGAACTGAAAGATCATCCGGAATTGCTTGAGGACGCGAGGCTGATCCGCGATCAGGCCGACCGCTGCCGTGATATCCTGCGCAGCATGGGCCGCGCCGGAAAGGATGACCTTCACCTGCGACAGGCCCCGCTCGGTTCTGTCCTGCGAGAGGCGGCCGAACCCCATATGGGCCGCGGAAAGGCGGTGGAATTCGCGCTTTATCCCGGCCCGGGCGGCGGTGATCGCCAACCCATGATCCTGCGGCGACCAGAGGTCATTCATGGTCTGCGCAACCTGATCCAGAACGCGGTGGATTTTTCCCGCGCCACTGTCTGGGTTGATGGCGAATGGACGGATCGCACAATCACCATCCGGATCGTTGATGATGGCGAAGGCTACCCGTCGCAGGTGCTCGGCCGGATCGGTGATCCCTTCGTCCGTTCGCGCCGTTCGGTGCAGGATCTGGAGAAGAGGCCCGAATATGAAGGCATGGGTCTGGGCCTGTTCATCGCCAAGACACTGCTGGAAAGGGCCGGGGCCGAACTGTCCTTTGCCAATGCAAGCGATCCCTTTCTCAGCCCTGATGAGCGCCCCGAACGCTGCGGCGCCATCGTCGAACTGGTCTGGGATTTCCAGGATCTGGCCTCGCAGGAAAAGACCCCTCTCGGCGTGAACCGGCCGTTCGAGGCATGAACTCCACATGCGCCGGCAATTTGTTGCGCCCGGTTGCATCACGCGTTGACGTGTTAATCATTTGTTAAGGTTACTCGCGCATGGGTTGTGCTTGTTCCATCTATGCGGTGTATGCGTGACCTTCTGGATCTGGTTCGAATTCGTGTCGATTGCCGTCCTCGGCACAGTGTTCAGCCTGCTGCTGCTCAGCTTTTCGTCCCGCGCCGCCGCCCTTCCTCCGAATGCCGCGGCGACAGAAGTGGCGGAACAGGTGGCCATTCCCTTGTGGCGCACCGATCGCGATGGTCAGGTGACATGGTCGAATGCCGCCTATCAGGCGATCAGCCCCGGCACGGATGCGGCGGCGCCATCCCTGGCCGAAGGGCGCACCTGCCTGCATATCGGCGGCGAGGCGCGCTGGTTCGACGTGACGATCCAGTCGGGGATCGGCTCTGCGCGCCCCCTTGACGATCTTGTCCGGGCAGAGGCCAACCTGCGCGACATGGTGCAGGCCATGGCCAAGACCTTTGCCCATCTGCCGACCGGACTTGCCGTCTTTGATCAGACGCGACATCTGCAAAGCTTCAACCCGGCGCTGGCGGATCTGACCGGGCTGTCGCCGGAGTTCCTGTCGCGACGACCGTCCCTGATCGCCATGCTTGACGGGATGCGCGACCGCAACATGGTTCCCGAACCCAAGGACTGGAAGGGATGGCGTCACCAGATCGCCGATATGGAACGCGCCGCCGCCAGCGGTCAGTTCGAGGATACCTGGGCACTGCCCGGCGGGCAGACCTACCGGGTCAGCGGGCGGCGGCACCCGGATGGGGGGCTTGCCCTGATGATTGACGACATCTCCTCGGAAATCATCCGCAGCCGGCGCTATCGCGCCGACCTGGAGCTGTCTCAGCGTGTCATCGACACCCTCGACGAAGGGATCGCGGTCTTTGCCCCGACCGGCCAGCTTGTGATGTCAAACATCGCCTACAGCGCGCTCTGGGGCCATGATCCGGGTGAAAGGCTCGCCCCGATGGGGTTCACCCAGCTTGCCGCGCATTGGCGCAGCCTGTCCGCACCCGCCACCTTTTGGACCGAAGCCGAGGATTTCGCCGCCAGACTGGAAGATCGCTCCCCGTGGCAGTCCGAGGCGCGGCTCTTGGACGGGCGGCTGATCCTCTGCCGATTTGCGCCCCTGTCCGACGGGGCAACCCTTGCCGGCTTTCGCCCTGTGCAGTCCGAGGCGTTGCCCCGCGCCCGTTCCGCCACACGCGCGGGGATGTGACCGATCTGCTTGCGATGGTCGGGCAGGGCGGTAAGACTGCCCACATGCATGCCGACGACCGCCCCGAAACCGTGATCTTCCTCTCCGACCCAGAGGCGACCGCCGCCCTTGGCGAACGTCTAGCCACCGTCCTGCGCGCGGGCGACACGGTCCTTCTCGACGGGCCGATCGGGGCGGGAAAATCCCATCTGGCCCGCGCCCTGATCCGCGCCCGTCTGGGCGGGATGGAAGACGTGCCCTCGCCGACCTTCACCCTTGTCCAGACCTATGATGATGGCGGCACAGAAATCTGGCATGCCGATCTCTACCGCCTCACCCACCCGGATGAGGTTCTGGAGCTTGGCCTCGACGATGCCTTTGCCACCGCGATCTGCCTTGTGGAATGGCCCGACAGGCTTGGTGGGCATGTGCCACCCGATGCCTTGCACCTGCGTCTTTCGGCACAGGGCGAGGGCCGCGTGGCCCGGCTGTCGGGTGGACGGCCCGATCTGCACGCGGCGCTGGGCGGGGCACCCGCATGACCAACCGGAAAGCCTTGTCGCGGGCCTTTCTCGCTCAGGCCGGATGGGGGGCGGCCAGACGGCAGTTTCTGGCTGGCGACGCCTCGGATCGCAGCTATGACCGCCTGACGCTGGCGGAACGCACCGCAGTTCTGATGGATGCCCCACCCGGCAAGGGCGACGATCCTGTCACTTTCGTTGCCATTGCGCAGCATCTGGCCGGGGTCGGCCTGTCGCCCCCTGCCATTCTTGCCGAAGACCATACCCACGGCTTTCTGCTGATCGAGGATCTGGGCGATGATCTCTTCGCCCGCCTGATTGCCCAGGATCCGGCGCTGGAAATGCCGCTCTATACCGCTGCAACGGATGTTCTGATCCACCTGCAGCGCCACCCCGCGCCGCACGGCCTGCCCGATCTTTCGGCGCCGGACTGGGCTGCGGCGGCATCATTCGCGCTGGACTGGTATGCCTTTGCCGCCACTGGCACGGCACCAGATTCGGGCATGTTCGTCACGATTATGACCGCGCTTCTGGAAAGCTGCGCCGATGGTCCGCGCGTCATGATCCTGCGTGATTACCATGCCGAAAACCTGCTCTGGCTACCCGCCCGCGAAGGCGTGGCGCAAGTGGGCCTTCTGGACTTTCAGCTCGCCCAGATGGGCCAGCCCGGATATGATCTGGTGTCGCTCCTGCAGGATGCCCGCCGCGACGTCGGCCCCGCAACCGAAGCGGCGATGATCGCACATTTCTGCGCGGCAACCGGCTGCGATCAAGCTGACTTTGGATCGTCTTACGCAACGCTCGGCGCCCAGCGCGCCCTACGCATCCTTGGCATCTTCGCGCGGCTCTGCCTCAAGATGGGCAAGGCAGGCTACCTGCCGCTTCTTCCGCGCGTCTGGGGCCAGCTCTGGCGCAATCTCGCACATCCGGCACTGGCCCCGCTGGCCGCAATCTGCCACGATCTTCTGCCCGAACCCACCCCTGACACGCTGGAAAGGATCGGCGCGCAATGCGGCCTTCACCCCCACCGCTGATGCTGTTCGCCGCAGGCTTTGGCACGCGCATGGGGGCCCTGACGGCCGCCCGACCGAAACCTCTGATCCCTGTCGCCGGAAAGCCGCTGATCGACCACGCGCTCGCGCTGGCCGAAGGCGCAGGGCTGCGCCGCATCGTGGCCAATACCCACTACCTGCCCGATCAGATCGCCGCGCATCTCGCGCCGCGTGGCATCGCAATCTCGCACGAGGCGGGCCCTATCCTGGAAACCGGCGGCGGGCTGAAGGCCGCGCTTCCGCTTCTGGGTGAAGGCCCCGTCCTGACCCTGAACACCGATGCGGTCTGGACAGGCCATAACCCCCTGTCCCTATTGATGGCCGCATGGGACGACACGCGGATGGACGGGCTGCTCCTGCTGCTGCCCGCCGACCGCGCATGCGGTCATTCGGGCACAGGCGATTTCCTCATGGATGCATCCGGCCGCCTGTCACGCGCGAAGGGCGCCCCGGCGCCCGTTTTCCTTGGCGCGCAGATGCTGCGCACCGAAGGGCTGGCCGGGATCGCCGAAGATGTCTTCTCCCTGAACCTGCTCTGGGACCGGATGATCGCCAGGGGCCGACTCTTTGGTCTGATCCACCAGGGCGGCTGGTGCGATGTCGGCCGCCCGGAGGGCATCGCCGAGGCCGAGGCCCTGCTGAGAGGCGCCATATGATCCTTCCCGGACCCGCCCCCCGCGTCTATGCCCTCCCACCCGGTGTGGATTTTGCCGACGCGCTTGTTGCAGGCCTGCGTGCCCGCATGGCAGGCACGCCGCCCGAAGCGATGGCGGGCGTGACGCTTTACCTCAACACCAACCGGATGCGCACGCGCGTGCGCGCCGCCTTCGCGGCGGCTGGTCCGGGATTTCTGCCCCGGCTTCATGTACTGACCGACCTTTCCGAAGGCCTTGCGCTGCCAGGGTCGGGCGTGACCGTATCTCCCCTGCGGCGGCGGCTGGAACTGTCGCAGTTGATCACCGGCCTGCTTGCGGCACAGCCCGACCTTGCCCCCCGCGCGGCAGTGTTCGATCTGGCCGACAGCCTCGCCAGCCTTATGGACGAGATGCAGGACGAAGGCGTCACACCGGATGCCATCGCCGCGCTGGACGTGTCCGATCATTCCGCCCATTGGGCGCGCACCCGCGCCTTCCTGTCCATCGTCACGCCGTTCTTTGCCGGCGATCTGGCGCCCGACAACCAGACCCGACAGCGCCTTGCCGTCGAATATCTTTGCACCCGCTGGCAGGCCCAGCCGCCACAGGGGCCCGTGATCGTGGCTGGCTCCACCGGGTCGCGCGGCACCACGGCGGCGCTGATGCAGGCCGTGGCCAGCCTGCCGCAAGGGGCGCTGGTGCTGCCCGGATTCGATTTCGACATGCCCCCCTGGGTCTGGGATCGGCTGACCGATGCGATGACGGGCGAAGATCACCCCCAGTTCCGCTTTCGTCGCCTGATGCAACGGCTGGAGATCACGCAAAGCGCCATCCGCAACTGGACGGATGCCATCCCGCCCGCCCCGGCACGCAATCGCCTGATCTCGCTCGCGTTGCGCCCCGCGCCGGTCACGGATCAATGGCTATCCGAAGGCGCCTCCCTGCCGGACCTGCGAAACGTCACCGATGAAATGACCCTGATCGAGGCGCAAACCCCGCGCACCGAGGCGCTGGCCATCGCCCTGATCCTGCGCAAGGCCGCCGAGGATGGCACCTCGGCAGCCCTGATCACCCCCGACAGGATGCTCAGCCGCCAGGTCACGGCCGCGCTTGATCGCTGGGGGATCACGCCGGATGACAGCGCCGGTCGCCCGCTTGCCCTGTCGGCCCCTGGCCGGCTGCTCCGCCATGTCGCCGCGCTGATGGGACGCAAGCTCACGTCGGACATGCTGCTTGCGCTGCTCAAGCATCCGCTCGCCTTTACCGGGGCGGATCGCGGGGATCACCTGCTCTTCACCCGCTTCCTCGAACTTGACCTGCGCCGCAAGGGGCCAGCCTTTCCCAACGGCTCCACCCTTCGCGCCTGGGCTGCTGCGCGCAAGGAAGCCGGCATCGGGCCCTGGGCTACCGCACTGGCGGCATTTCTGGACCAGGCCGCCGCCTGCGGCACCGAAACGCTGGCACGGCAGGTCGCCACGCACCGTGCCCTGACGGAAAGCCTTGCCCGTGGCACCGCCGATCAGGGCACAGGCCTGCTGTGGGACAAGGAGGCCGGGGCCGCCGCGCTCGCGCTGCTAAATGCGCTCGGGCAGGAAGCGGATGCCGGTGGGGCCCTGACCCCGTCCGAATATCGCGACCTGTTCGAAGGCCTGATCGCCAAGGGCGAGGTGCGCGAGGCTGTAACTGCCCACCCCGGCCTTCTGATCCTCGGTCCGCGCGAGGCGCGCGAACAAGGTGCCGAACTGGTGATCCTCGGGGGGCTGAACGATGGCGCATGGCCACGCCTGCCCGATCCGGACCCCTGGCTGAACCGCCAGATGCGCAAGGATGCGGGCCTTCTTCTTCCCGAACGGCAGGTCGGCCTCTCGGCCCATGACTTTCAGATCGCGCTGGCCGCACCCCGCGTCGTCCTGACCCGCGCCCTGCGGGATGCAGAGGCGGAAACCGTCCCGTCCCGCTGGATCAACCGCCTGATGAACCTGATGGAAGGGCTGCCCGATCAACACGGTCCCGCCGCACTGGCCACCATGCGCGCAAGGGGGCGCGACTGGCTGTCCCTTGCTGCCGCCCTCGACCAGCCCAGCGCCGACATGCAGGCCGATCCTCGCCTGCGACCCGCGCGCCGCCCGTCCCCCCGGCCGCCGCTGGACGCAAGACCAAGGGAGTTGTCCCTCACCCGGATCAGCCTTCTGATCCGCGATCCCTATGCCATCTACTGCCGCTATGTTCTGGGGCTGCAACGGCTCGATCCGCTCCGCCACGAACCGGATGCCGCCCTGCGCGGCCAGATCCTGCACCTGATCCTTGAGGCATTCGTCAAGAACCGCCCTCCCGCAGAAGAGCCCTCTGCCGCCAGGGCAAGGCTGATGGAAACAGCGGCCCGCATCCTCGAGGATGAGGTGCCCTGGCCCGCCGCCCGCGCCCTCTGGCTCGCGCGCCTGAACCGCGCCGCCGATTTCTTCCTGGCTTTCGACGGTCAGGATGGCGGCACTCCGGTCGCGCTGGAAGGCAGGGGCGGGGTAGACCTTTCGCCCCTGAACTTCCGACTGACCGGCACGCCCGACCGGATCGACCGCCTGCCCGACGGGCGGCTCCACATCATCGACTACAAGACCGGAACCCCGCCGACACAGGCGATGCAAAAGGCATTTGACAAACAGCTGCTCCTCGCCGCCGCGATGGCCGAACGAGACGCCTTCAAGGGGCTGGAGGCGTCCGAGGTTGCGCGCATCACCTATGTGGGACTTGGCACCAACCCCAAGGTGGAAGAAACCGAAATCACTCCGCAGATCACGGCCGAGGCCTGGGAAGGCCTGCATGCCCTCATCGCGCATTACAGCCACCATGGCGCCGGCTACACCGCCCGCCGCGCCGTGCAGAAGGAACGCTTCACGGGCGACTACGATCACCTGTCCCGCCACGGCGAATGGGACACCACGGATCATCCCCATCCCGAACCGGTGGGAGAGGCCCCATGACCGACGCCGCCTCCGAACGGCAGGTGCAGGCCGCCAGCCCTGCCGCCTCGACCTGGCTTTCCGCAAATGCGGGATCCGGCAAGACGCGCGTGCTGACCGATCGGGTGGCCCGCCTGCTGCTGGGCGGGGTCGAGCCGCAGCACATTCTGTGCCTGACCTACACCAAGGCCGCCGCAACCGAGATGCAGAACCGCCTGTTCAGGCGCCTTGGCGAATGGGCGATGAAGCCCGATGCCGACCTGCGCGACGAACTTTCCGCGCTGGGCGAAGGCACGCGGCTGGATGCCGACACGCTTGCACAGGCCCGCCGCCTCTTTGCCCGCGCCATCGAAACGCCCGGCGGGTTGCGGATCCAGACCATCCACTCCTTTTGCGCCAGCCTCCTGCGCCGCTTCCCGCTGGAGGCCGGCGTCTCGCCGCAATTCGTGGAACTGGACGACCGAACCGCCCGCCGTCTGCGCGATGACATCATCGAGGAACTGGCCGAAACCCTTGCTCCCGAGGTGATCGCCGATGTCGCCCGTGCCTGGACGGGCGAGGATTTCGGCGCGCTGGTGCAGCAGATCACCACCCATCGCGCCCGTTTCTCCACCCCGCTTGACACCGAAGGCGCCCGCCGCCTGTTTGGCCTGGGCCAGGGGGAAAGCGCAGATACCCTTCTCGCAAGGGTCTTTCTGGGGGATGAGGCCACCTGGATGCCGGATGTTCTGCACGCCTTGTGGGCCAAGGGCGGAAACGATGCCAAGGCCGCCGAAAAACTTGCAACGCTTCGGTTCGATGCGCCCTCCATGCCCCTTCTCAGGGAACTGGAGGCTGTGTTCCTGTTCGGCAAGGACGCCAAGAAGAACGAACCCTTCTCCGCCAGGATCGGCGCCTTTCCCACAAAGGACACGCGCGCCGCCCTCGGCCCGCTGCTTGACCGTCTGGAAAACCTCATGCGGCGGGTCGAATCCGCCCGCGCCACCCGCATCGCGCTCAATGCGATGGACCGCGCGGTGACCCTGCACCGCTTCGCCGCCGCCTTCCTGCCGATCTATGAACGGCGCAAGGCTGAAAGCGGCTGGCTCGATTTCGACGATCTCATCACCCGGGCATCCGCCCTGCTGACCGATCCCGGCGTCGCGGCCTGGGTGCTGTTCCGGCTGGATGGCGGCATCGACCATATTCTGGTTGATGAAGCGCAGGATACCAGCCCGGAACAGTGGCGCGTGATCGAATCGCTCGCCGCCGAATTCACCGCTGGGTCCGGCGCACGCGAGGTGGATCGCACCCTCTTCGTGGTGGGCGACAAGAAGCAGTCGATCTATTCCTTCCAGGGGGCCGATGTCGCCGCCTTTGATGAAAAGCAGGCGACATTCGGGGCGCGCTTCCGCGCCGTGGGCCGTCTGTTCCAGTCGCTCGAACTTGAACACTCCTTCCGGTCCTCCCCTGCCATCCTGCGAGTGGTGGACGAAACCTTCGGCACCCGTTTCCCCGCCGCTCTGGGCGGCCGTTCCAGCCACATCGCCTACTGGGATGCCATGCCGGGCCGGGTGGACCTGTGGCCGCTGGTGGAAAAGGCCGCAGGCAAGGATGAGGATGACTGGCGCAATCCGGTGGACCTGATCACCGAAGAGCATCACACCGCCCGCCTCGCCGCGCAGATCGCCGGTGAAATCCAAGCCATGATCCACGACGGCGTGTCGATCCCCGACAAGGGAACCACGCGCCCTGTCCATGCCGGCGATTTCCTGATCCTCGTTCAACGCCGGTCCGAGCTGTTTGCCGAAATCATCCGCGCCTGCAAGGCGCGCGGTCTGCCCATCGCCGGGGCGGATCGGCTCAAGCTTGGTGCAGAGCTGGCAGTCAAGGACATCACCGCCCTTCTGTCCTTCCTCGCTACGCCCGAGGATGACCTGTCGCTCGCCGCTGTCCTGCGTTCGCCCCTCTGCGGCTGGACAGAGGCAGAGCTTTTCGCCCTCGCCCAGCCCCGCAAGGGGTATCTTTGGGAAGCCCTGCGCAGCCGCGCTTCCGATTTTCCGAACACTCATGCGCTTTTGCGCGATCTCCGCGATCAGGCTGATTTTCTTCGCCCCTACGATCTGATCGAACGGCTGCTAACCCGCCATGACGGCCGCCGACGCCTGCTGCAAAGGCTGGGGCAAGAGGCCGAGGATGGCATTGATGAATTGCTGTCCCAGGCACTGGCCTATGAACGCACTGACGTGCCCAGCCTGACCGGTTTTCTCGTCTGGCTCTCCACCGAGGAAGTGGAGGTAAAACGCCAGATGGACAGCGAGGGTCAGCGCATCCGTGTGATGACGGTGCATGGCGCCAAGGGCTTGGAGGCGCCCATCGTCATCCTTCCCGATACCGGCGACATTCGCCCTCAGGAACGCGATGAGGTGATCGAGGTGGACGCCACCCCCGTCTGGCGCACCCCTGCCGATGAAAGCCCCGCAGGCATTGCCGCCGCCCGAGCCCGCCGCAAGGAACGCGAGGCCGAAGAACGCCTGCGCCTCCTTTACGTTGCCCTGACGCGCGCGCGATCCTGGCTGATCGTCTGCGGCGCGGGCGAGGCGAAGGACGAAACCTGCTGGTATCGCCTCGTCCGCGACGGGATGCAGGCGGCAGGGGCCGAGATGCTGCCCGATGGCCGCCTGCGCCACGCCTTTGGCATATGGCCGGACCCGCAGCCGCGAAGATTGCAGGCTATGCCGCTGCCGTTGCTGCCCGTCTGGGCGCTACAGTCACCACCTGCCGTCGCCCGCCCGCCCCAGGCGCTGTCACCCTCCGATCTGGGCGGCGCCAAGGCACTTCCCGGCGACGGCCTCGACGAAGACACCGCCAAGGCGCGGGGCACCGCGCTTCATCTTCTGCTGGAACACCTGCCCGGCGCCGACCCCGCCGATCACGCCGCCCTTGCCGCCGCGCTGATCACCGATCCCGCCCTGCGAGCCGAACTTCTGGCCGAAGCGGCCGCCGTCCTCGCCGCCCATCCGGCGCTGTTCGCCGCCCCCGCCCTGACCGAGGTGACACTCACTGCCGATCTGCAGGGCCGCACCCTGATCGGCACCCTTGACCGCTTGATCGTCGAGCCCGACCGCGTGCTTGCCATCGACTACAAGTCGAACCGCATGATCCCCTCGGTTGCCGCTCTGGTGCCCGAAGGAATCCTGCGGCAGATGGGCGCCTATGCTGATGCGCTGGCGCAGATCTACCCCGGCCGCCGCATCGACATAGCGATTCTCTGGACGCGCAGCGCGGAACTGATGCCCCTCGATCCCGATATCGTGAGGGCTGCGCTGTCCCGCACCACGATCCCTTGACGATTCCCCCGTCCGTCCATAGCTTCGATGGCCGATATTCCATTCAGGAGATATGTGAGATGGGCGCTGCCACTGTCGCCGTCACCGATGCCACCTTCGACACCGAAGTCCGCAAGTCGGACGTGCCGGTTGTCGTGGATTTCTGGGCCGAATGGTGCGGCCCGTGCCGCCAGATCGGCCCCGCTCTGGAAGAGCTTGCCGTCGAATACGCCGGCAAGGTCAAGATCGTGAAGGTCAATGTTGACGAAAACCCCGACAGCCCGGCCCAGCTGGGCGTGCGCGGCATCCCCGCGCTGTTCCTGTTCAAGGACGGCCAGGTCGTATCGAACAAGGTCGGCGCCGCACCCAAGGCTGCGCTGGCGAACTGGATCCTGTCGGCGATCTGATCCTGTAGCCTGATACTGCACGAGGGCGGCCCGCTGCGGCCGCCCTTTTCCTTTTCCCTCTGTCATGCCCATATAGCACCGAAAGGGGGCGCAGATGTCTGACGAGAAATTTCCCGGCTGGCACGGCACAACCATCCTTGCGGTGCGCAGGGGGGGCGAGGTGGTGGTCGCTGGCGACGGGCAGGTAAGCCTTGGCAATACCGTCATCAAGGGCACCGCGCGCAAGGTGCGCCGCCTGTCGCCCGGTGGGCGCGATGTCGTCTGCGGCTTTGCCGGTTCCACCGCTGACGCCTTTACCCTGCTCGAACGGCTTGAGAAAAAGCTTGAGGCCGCCCCCGGACAGCTCGCCCGCGCCTGCGTCGATCTCGCCAAGGACTGGCGTATGGACAAATACCTCCGCAACCTCGAAGCCATGCTGATCGTCACCGATGGGCGCGATCTCTTTGTGATCACGGGCGCGGGGGATGTGCTGGAGCCCGAACACGACATCGCCGCCATCGGATCGGGCGGCAACTTCGCCCTCGCCGCCGCGCGCGGCCTGATGCAGACAGACCTGCCCGCCGAAGACATCGCCCGCCGCGCCATGGCCATCGCCGCCGACATCTGCGTCTATACCAACGGCAATCTCACCGTCGAAACGATCAAGGGCTGATACGCGCCATGACCAACCTCACCCCGCGCGAGATCGTCTCGGAACTCGACCGTTTCATCATCGGCCAGCGCGATGCCAAGCGCGCCGTCGCCGTGGCGCTGCGCAACCGCTGGCGGCGCAAGCAACTGGGCGATGACCTGCGCGATGAGGTTTATCCCAAGAACATCCTGATGATCGGCCCCACCGGCGTCGGCAAAACCGAAATCAGCCGCCGCCTCGCCAAACTCGCCCGCGCGCCGTTCCTGAAGGTCGAGGCGACGAAGTTCACGGAAGTCGGTTATGTCGGCCGCGACGTGGACAGCATCATCCGCGATCTGGTGGATGCCGCCATGATCGAAACCCGCCAGCGCATGCGCGACGATGTGAAGGCCCGTGCCCAGAAAGCGGCCGAGGAACGGGTGATCGAAGCTCTGGCCGGCAAGGATGCCCGCGACCAGACGCGCGACATGTTCCGCCAAAAGCTGAAGCGGGGCGACCTGGACAATACCGTGATCGAGCTGGAGGTGCAGGACAGCGCTCCGGCCATGGGCATGTTCCCCGGCGGCAACGGGATGGAATTGCAGATGCAGGGTCTGCAAGACCTGTTCAAGGCCTTCGGCGGCCGCTCCACCCGCAAGAAGATGACCGTGGCCGAAAGCTATGACGTGCTGATCGGGCAAGAGGCTGACAAGCTTCTGGATGATGAGGCCGTCAAGGCGGCGGCGCTGGAAGCCGTGCAGGAAAACGGCATCGTCTTTCTGGATGAGGTGGACAAGATCTGCGCCCGCGCGGATGCCCGTGGCGCCGATGTCAGCCGCGAAGGCGTGCAGCGCGACCTTTTGCCCCTGATCGAAGGCACCACCGTTTCCACAAAATACGGGCCGGTCAAGACGGACCATATCCTCTTCATCGCCTCGGGCGCCTTTCACATCGCGAAACCGTCGGACCTGCTGCCGGAATTGCAGGGGCGCCTGCCGATCCGGGTGGAATTGCAACCGCTCACCGAAGGCGATTTCGTCCGCATCCTGACGGAAACCGACAATGCGCTGACACGCCAGTATTCCGCCCTTATGGCCACCGAAGACGTCGCGGTCACTTTCACCGAAGATGGCATCGCCGCCCTTGCCCGCATCGCAGCCGAGGTGAACGGCAGCGTCGAGAACATCGGCGCGCGCAGGCTCTACACCATCATGGAACGGGTGTTCGAGGAGTTGTCCTTCACCGCCCCCGACCGCTCCGGCGACAGCGTCACGGTGGATGCGGCCTTCGTCGAGGCGAATGTGGGCAAGCTGGCTCGATCGGCGGATATTTCGCGCTACGTCCTGTAACTTGGCGAACGGGCTTGACCGGCCCCTCGCTGCAAACGATCAGTGGCATAGCGATTTCAAGGACCGTTCCATTGCGCCCGATCCATTGCCTGTTCCTTGTCCTGTGCCTTGCCGCCTGCACCCCGCGCGGAACCATGGTCGTGGTCCCCCCCGAAACCGTCGAGGGCAAGATCAGCCAGGTCTTTATCGGCTCTACCCGCGGTCTCGAAGGCACGGGCGTCTTTGGCGGTGGCCGGTCGGAAGAGATGCGTTTTGCCCGCTATGATGTTGCAATCCCACCCGATCGCGCGCCGGGCGAAATCAAATATGCCAAATCGCAAAGCGCCAATGTCACGACCGATTTCGTCACCACCGGCCAGCGCATCTATGCCGCCGATGCCGACTTCCGGTCAGACCTGCGCGCTGCGCTGGCACAGAACGGGCGCGAGGCGACGATCTTTGTCCACGGCTTCAACACCACTTTCACCGAAGGGCTTTATCGTATCGCCCAGCTGAAGAACGATCTTGAAATTCCGGGTGTGGCTGTTCACTACGCCTGGCCGTCGGCCGCGGAACCTCTGGGCTATGTCTATGATCGCGACTCGGTGCTTTTTGCCCGCAGTGGCCTTGAAGAACTGATCCGCGAAACAAGGGCGGCGGGCGCTTCGCGCATCACGCTGGTCGCCCACTCCATGGGCGGCTTCCTGACGATGGAAGTCTTGCGCAGCATCGCCCTGCGCGACGGGCGGATCATGCCACAGGTGCGTGGCGTGGTGCTCATCTCGCCCGACATTGATGTCGAGGTATTCCGCTCGCAGGCCCGCGACATTGGCACCCTGCCGCAACCCTTCCTGATCTTCGGGTCCGATAAGGACCGCGTGCTTCGCCTGTCTGCGCTGATCACAGGGCAGCGCGGCAGGCTCGGGTCGCTCGACAGCGTGGACGATCTTGCCGATCTCGAAGTGACATACCTTGATGTCGGCGCTTTCTCCCAAGGGTCCGGGCATTTCGTCCCCGGCACGTCGCCAGGTCTCATCCGCCTGCTCAGCCGGATCACCGATGTGGAGCTTGCCTTCGGAAACGATGCCGCCGGCCGCCCCGGCCTTCTTCCCGGCGTCATTCTGACCGCGCGCAGCGCCACCCGCATCATCCTGACACCGGTCGCCGAAATCACCGGCGATGTGCTGAACTGATCCTGTCGCAAACGGGACAGGCTTTTTTCGGGCTGCGGTGCAACAAGGGGATCATGCGTTTCCTTCCCTTTCTGCGCGCCAATGCGCCCTTTCTATTCGCAGGCTTCCTGTTGTCCTTCCTTTCGGGCTTTGGACAGACCTATCTGATTTCGGTCTTCGCCGCCGAAATCCGCGCCCAGAACGGGCTTGGCCATGGCGAATGGGGCGCGCTTTATGCGGCCTGCACCATGGCATCGGCCCTTGTCATGCTCTGGTCCGGCGCATTGACCGACCGCTTTCGCGTGCGCCATCTGGGCATCGCCGTCCTTGCGGCGCTTGCCCTTGCCTGCCTGCTCATGGCGACCGGCCCCACCGGCTGGCTTCTGCCCGTGGCAATCTTCGCCCTGCGCCTTTTCGGGCAGGGCATGGTGGTTCAGACGGCTGGCGTTGCCATGTCGCGCTGGTTCGTTGCCTCGCGCGGGCGGGCGCTGGCCATCGCCGCACTTGGCTTTTCCGTGGGCGAGGTGGTGATGCCCCTCGGCTTTGTCGCGCTGAAATCCGTCCTGCACTGGCAACAGCTCTGGCTTGTCGCAGGCCTGACCATCGCCCTTTGCCTGCCGGTGATCTGGCGGCTGCTGCGCCTTGAGCGCACCCCGCAATCCATTGCCGCCGAAAACGACGTGGCCGGAATGGATCATCGCCACTGGTCGCGCGCCGACATGCTGCGCCATCCCCTGTTCTGGTGCGTGCTGCCCGCGCTGATCGGCCCGCCCTGCTTCATCACCGCCTTCTTCTTCCAGCAGGTCCATCTGGCGGATGTGAAGGGGTGGTCCCACCTGGGCCTTGTCGCCACCTTCCCGGCCTATACTGCAGCCTCCGTCACCGCGATGTTCGTCGGGGGTTGGGCGCTGGACCGCTGGGGAACCGCCCGGTTGATGCCGGCCTATATCCTGCCGGTCGGCCTCTTCTTCGCGGTATTCCCGCTGATCGACACGCTGCCTGTGGCCGCGGCGGCCATCGCGCTGATGGGTCTGACGGCGGGGGCGCAACTGACCGTTTCCATGGCCTTCTGGGCCGAATTCTACGGCACGCGCCACGGTCGCCTCGGCGATGGTCCTCGCCACGGCCATCGGCCCTGCGCTGTCGGGTGCGCTGATCGACCGTGGCGTCCTTCTGCCCCAGCAGATGCCGCTTTACGCCGCCTGGTTCCTGCTCGCTGCCGCGCTTCTGTTCTGGCGCATCCAGCACGACCGCGCCGCTTTGCCTGCGCGGCCCTAACGTCGCCGCAGATAGACGTAATAGGCCCCCGCGCCGCCGTGCTTCAGATGCGCCTCGCTCACCTGCAACACCACCGGCCCCAAGGGCGGCATCCGCAACCATTGCGGCACCTGATGCCGCAACGCCCCCATGCGCTGCGGGATCGGTCCCCAATCCTCGCCCCGCTTGCCCTTGCCGGTGATCACCAGCACCAGCCGCAGCCCCGCCTCATGGGCATTCAGGATGAACCGGATCAGTTCGGGATGCGCCTCGGCCAGCGTCATGCCATGCAGGTCGATCCGCGCCTCGGGGGCCAGCTTGCCCCGGATCATCCGGGCATGTTGCTTGGCATCCATCTGCAACGGCGCCGCCCGCAGCGCCTGGCCCAGCGTTGGCGCCAGATCATGCCCCGTCACCCCCCGTGCCTTCTGCCCCAATCGGAACGGCTCCAGCCACGCCTTCGGAATCTCGGCCCCGGCCGGTTTCGGCTCTGGTGTCATCGGGTGCGGATGTACCGCCCCTTCCACCCGGTTCTGCGGCACCTTGCTGCGCGGGTGCATCGGGCGCGCCGTCCGCGCCACGGATTGCCACAGCTCCTCTTCCTCCGGGCGCAGTGTGCGGCGACGGGTCATCACATCCCGTCCGGCAACATCGCATAGGCCCTGTCGATGGGCAGAAGAACCACCATCCGCCCGCCATCCTTTACCGTGCCCGCCGCATCCCCCGCCGCGCGGCCCGTGCCATAGAAGATGTCCGCCCGCTGCGGCCCCTTGATCGCGCCCCCGGTATCCTGCGCCACCATCAGGCTGCGGATCGGGGCGGCCCCTGCCTTTTCCACCCAGACCGGCGCACCCAGAGGCGTGTATCGCGGATCAATCGCCACCGACCGGAACGCCGTGATCGACCGGCCCATCGCCCCGATCGGGCCTTTTTCCGCCGGCACCTCGTTCACCGTGCGAAAGAACACATAGGACGGGTTGATGTTCAAAAGCTCCGCCCCCGCTTGGTCGCGCACATGCGCCGCGATCTCCTGCGCGGAAACCTGATCCATGCCATGCGTGCCGCGCCGCACCATTTCCTGCCCGACAGACCGATAGGCATGGCCGTTCCGCCCGGCATAGCCCACGCGCATCACCCGCCCGTCCGGCATCCGTATCCGGCCCGAACCCTGCACCTGCAGGAAATACACATCCACCGGATCGTCCAGCCAGGCCAGTTCCAGCCCGCGCCCGCGCAGCACGCCCCGCTCGATCTCGGCCCGCGTGTGATAGACCTGCCCATCCTGCAATTCGGGCGGGCGGCGATAGATCGGCCAGGTAAAGCGCGGCGTGCGCACCGGCGATCCTTCCAGCTCCGGTTCGTAATAGCCCGTGAACAAGGCCGGCGGCGCCCCGATGACCACAGGCCGGAAAAACAGCTCGAAGAATTGTCGCGCCCCGGCTGCGCTGTCGCTGGCGTCCTCGGCCAATCGGCACAGAGGCACCCAATCGGCATCCTTCAGCAGATCGCAGGTTTCGCGAAACGACGCCAGCGCCGCGCGGTGGTCATCCTCTGCCCAGCCCTCAAGCGCGGCAAAGGACAGGATTTCGGAATGGCTGGGTGCGGTCGTCATCACGACCGCCAGCATAGCCGCTGCCAAAGCCGCGCGCATCAATCTCCGGTGGCGACAAGTTGCCAGTTGGGATCGTTCGATCCCATCTTGCGTGCAAAGGTCCATACATCGCGCTGCCGCTTGATCTCGGTCGGGCTGCCTTCGATGATCTGGCCGTTCGCATCCTTCACGACCGATGTCAGTTCGCCCACGAAGCGCACCGAAACCTCGGCCTCGCGCGAGTCGCGGTCAAAGGTCGCGTCATGCAGCGCCAATTCCCGCAGCCCCACGAAATTCGCCTCGACGGTCAGTCCCTGCGCCTCGCGCGCCCGGATCGCCGCGTCGAAAGTATCGGCCACTTCGGGTGACAGGAAGGCACGGACCTTGTCCACCTCGCCCTTCTCATAGGCCATGAGGATCATCTCATAGGCGCCCCGCGCGCCCGAAAGGAACTGCGATACGTTGAAGGCCGGCTCCACCAGCTTCATCGCGCCCAGTGCCTTTGCCGCGTCCGACCCGTCGGGGACATGGTCGATGATGTCACGATCCGGTCCGCCTTCGATCACCTCGAAATCCCGACGCGGTTTGGCGGCCGGGCGCAGATCATCCAGCGGGATCGGCGGTTTCTCGAACCCTTCCCTTGTCCCCAGCACGGAACGCAATTTGAGAATCAGGAATACGGCGATCCCGGCCAGAACAAGAAGCTGGATCAGGGAAGAGCTCATCGGAACCTCGGATCTGCGATGCCGTGCGTCGGCAGGGAAGGGTTGGTAACTTGCTTGCTGCGACCCTATGTAGGGTTCATGGTTGCGCCTGTCTACCGCGCGCCTCCGGAATTGGCTGCAAGGATCGCCCTGATGCCCGTTTTCGCCCTGCTTCTGGCCTGGCCCCTGATCGAAATTGCGCTTTTCGTCACCCTTGGTGGCACCATCGGGCTGTGGCTGACGCTTCTGGTTGTCGTCGGCACTGCAATCCTTGGCGTTGCGCTCTTGCAAAGACAGGGCCTTCGCAGCGCAGAACGCCTGCGTCGGCAGGTGGATCAGATGCGTGATCCGCTTGGTGCCGCGGGGGATGGCGCCTTGCTGGCGCTGGCCGCTATCCTGCTGATCCTGCCCGGTTTCCTGACCGATTTCCTTGGCGCCATTCTGCTTGTCCCGCCGATCCGCACCGCTCTGATCGCCCGCATCGCCAGCCGGGTCGGCGCGGTCTCCATGCGGTCTGACCAACCCGCCCGCCGAAGTGACGGTATTGTGATCGACGGCGAATTCGTCGAGATCGACCCCGAACCGAACCGCCCCCCGTCACCACCTTCCGGATGGACACGGCACTGACCCGGGATCACCGGGCGGGATCAAGGGGCGCGGCAAGGGCGGGCCCCAGTTCGGGCCCCAGATCGGGGCCCAGTTCGGGGCATTGAGACGGCGCGGCCTTCCTGCTAGGAACAATCCCGACCACGCACCGACGAGGAATGACAGACATGGCCGACGAAACCCCCGCCGCTGGCACGGATGCAGCATCCGCTGCCCCCCCGCAGATCCGCATGCAGGTTCTGGCCCAGTTCATTCGTGACATGTCGTTCGAAAACATGGTCGCCAAAAAGGGTATTGCGGGGGCGGATGTCCAACCTGACATCCAGGTCGCCGTCAGCCTTGATGCGCGCAAGCGGCCTGTGGATCACCAGTATGACGTGATCTCGAAATACCGCTGCACGTCCAAGAACAAGACGAATGGCGAAACGCTGTTCCTGCTCGAAGTGGAATATGGCGCCATCTTCCATGTCGAGGGCGTGCCGGAAGAACAGCTTCACCCCTTCCTGCTGATCGAATGCCCCCGCCTTGTGTTCCCGTTCGTCCGGCGCATCATTTCCGATGTGACACGCGATGGCGGCTTCCCGCCCCTGAACATCGACACTGTGGATTTCGTGGCGCTTTACCGTCAGGAACTTGCCCGCCGTGCGCAGGCCGCCCAGGCGGCCCCGGCACAGACAACGCCGATCAATTGACCGCTGTCTGACCGAAGTGACGGCGCGCCTTTCAGGCGCGCCTTTTCCATATCGCCCCATCGCCCAGTTTTCCCACGAAGGCTGCATGGGCCTCGGCCTCTGCGGCACTGATCCGCGGGGGCAGGGGGGTGGGGCGGGGCCGGGGACGCCAGACCTCATCCTCTCCCGCCTTGTGCGACGTGATCTGCACATGGGCCGAAGATGCCAGCCCGAAATCCGGTTGCCGCCCGCCGACCAGTTCCAGATAGACCTCGGCCAGGATCTCGCTGTCGAGCAGCGCGCCGTGCTTTTCACGCGCTGAATTGTCCACCCCGAACCGACGGCACAGCGCATCAAGCGACGCGGGCGAACCCGGAAAACGCTGCCTTGCGATGGCCAGGGTATCCACCGCCCGCTCCCATGGCAGACCGGGCAGACCGGCCCATTCCAGTTCGGCATTCAGGAACTTCATGTCGAAGGCGGCATTGTGGATGACCAGTTTCGCATCCCCGACGAAATCCAGAAATGCCTGACCGACTGCTCGGAACACCGGCTTGTCCCGCAGGAAATCATCACCAAGCCCATGCACCTCGAAGGCCTCTTTCGGCATGGGGCGTTCGGGGTTGATGTATTGGTGATAGGTGCGCCCCGTGGGCAGGTGGTTGTACAGTTCCACCGCCCCGATTTCCACGATCCGGTGGCCCTCGGATGGTTCGAAACCCGTGGTTTCCGTGTCCAGGACGATCTCACGCATGGCGGCTTTCCCGTATATGGGCAATCAGCGCACGGACCGCGGCCTGCGCGGATTCATGGCTCAGTGTTTCGATGATATGGGTTGCCCGTGACCGCTTTTCCCGGTCCGGCATCTGCCGGGCCAGAATGGCGGCAAATTGCGCCTCTGTCATCCCGGGCCGGGCCAGAACACGGGCGCGCTGAACCTCTGGCGGGGCCGTCACCAGAAGGGTGGCATCCATCTCGGCCTCATATCCCTTTTCAAACAGCAAGGGTATGTCCAGAACAACGATGTCGGAACAGGCCGTGTCCAGAAACGCCTGCCGATCCGCCGCGACCAGCGGATGCACCACCGCCTCGATCTGCGGCAAGGCCTGGCGATCGGCGGCGATCCAGGCCTTGAGCGCCTCTCTGTCAACAGCACCGTCCCGCAGCGCACCCGGGCAAATCGAAGCGATCGGCAAGACTGCCGCGCCGCCTTGCGCATAAAGCCGATGCACGGCGGCATCGGCATCCCAGACGGCAATCCCCGCATCCCGGAACAGCGCAGCGGTTGTCGATTTGCCCATCCCGATGGACCCGGTGAGGCCTAGACGAAAAGGCGTCATGCCGCCAACACCGCGGCGCGCGTGGCTTCATCCACCTCGGGCCGCAGACCGAACCAGCGTTCAAATCCCGGCGCCGCCTGATGCAGCAACATCCCCAGGCCATCCACGACGGTTGCGCCCCGCTCCTCGGCCTCGATGAGGAATTGGGTCTTGAGCGGCGTATAGACGAGATCGGTCACAAGCGCCTGTGGCGACAGAGATCCCAGAGGAAGCACCAGATCGGGCTTGCCCGTCATCCCGAGCGAGGTCGTGTTCACCACGGTCGCCGCGCCGTGGATCATGTCATCGGCCTGCACCCATTCCTGCACATGCACCTTGGCCCCGAAATCCGACCGCAGCGCATCCGCCCGGGCCCGGGTCCGGTTCGCCAACCGGATTTCCGGCACGCCCACCTCGATCAGCGCGGCAATCACGGCGCGCGCTGCCCCGCCGGCGCCGAACACCGCAGCTGGCCCGGCCGAGGGCACCCAATGCGGCGCCTGCTGGCGAAGATTGGCGATGAATCCCGCGCCATCCGTGTTGTCAGCCTGAATCTTTCCGTCCTTGCGAAAGATCAGCGTATTCGCCGCCCCGATCAGCGCCGCCCGATCCGAAATCACATCGGCGATCTGCAACACCGCTTCCTTATGCGGAATGGTGACATTTGCTCCCACGAAGCCCATTTTCGGCATCGTCCGCAGCACGGCTGCCAAATCGGCCTGGGCCACGTCCATGGGAATGTAGAACCCCTGGATCCCGTATCTTTTCAGCCAATAGCCATGCAGCAGCGGCGACCGGCTATGTGCGATCGGTGATCCGATGACGGCGGCAAGCGGTATGCGGGGATGATCGGTCATGCGGGGATGAAACCCCGCTGCCCCAGATAATTCAAGAGCGGCAAGAGCGGCAGCCCAAGCACGGTGAAGTAATCCCCCTGCACGTCGGAAAACAGGCGCGCGCCTTCCCGCTCCAGTTGATAGGCCCCGACGGAATGGCGAATCTCTTCCCAGTTGCGGGTGATGTAATCTTCCAGATACTCGTCCGAAAACGCACGCATCGTCAGCCGGACCTCCCCCACATGCCGCCAAACCGGTTCTGCGCGTTCATATATCACGACAGCCGAAATCAGCTTGTGACGCTGCCCACGAAGAAGCCGCAACTGTGCCCGGGCTGCATCAGGGCTTTCAGGCTTTCCCCAGACCTTCCCCCCGAACTCCAGCACCTGATCGCAGCCGATCACGACGGCATCCGGATGCCGCTCGGCCAGCTTGCGCGCCTTCATCTCGGCCAAGGCATCGGCCACATCCCGCGGCGTGGCGCCCTCTGCCTCCAGACTGGCGCGCGCCTGCTCTTCATCCACACGCGCGGCAAGGGCTTCCACCTCTACCCCCGCCCCGGCAAGAAGGGCGCGGCGGGCGGCGGAGGCCGAGGCGAGGATAAGACGGGACATGCGACACGCTCCGATGGGGGTGAAACTGTGGAAAATCCGGTTTTGTTCCTGCGGCCGCCCTGTGGCCCCTTTCGACGCGGTCCGTGACCGACAGAGCTGCCGGGGATAGTTCGATCAGTCGGGACAATTTGTCCACCTGTGCGTCAGCTTATCGACAGCCTGTGGAGAGCGGTCAGAAAAGGACGATGCAGAGAGCGAACCTGTGGAAATCATGCAAGACAATTTTCTGCTATGCCTTTGATTCACATAATATTTTTTACCAAACCTTCGATCAGATTCGAGTTTTCCCGATTTCATCCACACCCATGCCCCTGTGGGCAGAAGGCGGGGTGGAATGCACCATCCCGTTTTGCACAGGCCCTGCATCATCATTTTCCTTAAGACTCTCTATTGATAAGAAGAAGAGATGCTTTGAAGCAAAGGTGGGTCATGGGTGATTTTCTGGCGAACTGGTATCCTTGGACCAAGTCGCTCCATGTGGTGTCCGTGATCGCCTGGATGGCCGGACTGTTCTACCTTCCACGCCTGTTCGTCTATCATGTCGAAGTGGTCGAGGCCGGCTCTCCGACGGACGATCTGTTCCAGACAATGGAGCGGCGCCTGCTACGGGCCATCATGAACCCCGCGATGGTTGCGACCTGGTTCTTCGGCCTTGCTCTGGTTCTGACACCCGGGATCGTATCCTGGTCTGACATCTGGCCATGGCTCAAGGCGGCTTCTGTCCTGGGAATGACGTGGTTCCATCACTGGCTGGGCCTGCGACGCAAGGATTTCATCGCTGGCCAGAACCATGTGACCGGGCGGCAGTATCGCATGATGAACGAGGTGCCGACCCTGTTGCTGCTGGTCATCGTCTTTTCGGTCATCGTCAAGTTCTGACATCAGGTCCGGGCGAGGTGCCAAAAAAGGGTGACGCAAACCCGCCAGGCCCAGATTGACTTTCGCCTTCCGCACCCGTATTTGCAGCCATGCAGGGCCGTCCGGCCCATGGCATTTCCCATTCCCATACCGGCGAACCTGCGCTTTTGGCGTGGCGCCTCAGGATTTATCCCGCAAATGACGACCGAACGCCTGAACCTGTCCGATCTCAAGGCAAAGACGCCTGCCGACCTTCTGGCTATGGCCGAGGAATGGGAAATCGAAAACGCCCCCTCCATGCGGAAGGGCGAGATGATGTTCCAGATCCTGAAGGAACATGCCGAAGAAGGATTCGAGATCGGCGGCGACGGTGTGCTCGAAGTGCTGCAGGACGGGTTCGGCTTTCTGCGCAGCCCCGAGGCAAACTATCTGCCCGGCCCGGATGACATCTATGTCAGCCCCGAGATGATCCGCCAGTTTTCCCTGCGCACAGGGGATTCCATCGAAGGCGTGATCCAGGCGCCGCGCGAGAATGAACGCTACTTCAGCCTGGTGAAGGCCACGAAGATCAACTTCGATGACCCCGAGCGCGCGCGGCACAAGGTGCATTTCGACAACCTCACGCCGCTTTACCCCGATGAACGCCTGAAAATGGAGATCGAGGATCCCACCATCAAGGATCGTTCGGCGCGGATCATCGACCTGGTCTGCCCGATCGGCAAGGGCCAGCGCGCGCTGATCGTGGCCCCGCCACGCACGGGCAAGACGGTGCTCTTGCAGAACATCGCGCATTCCATCGCAACCAATCATCCGGAATGCTATCTGATCGTTCTTCTGATCGACGAACGCCCCGAGGAAGTGACCGACATGCAGCGGTCCGTGAAGGGCGAGGTCGTCTCTTCCACTTTCGACGAACCCGCGACCCGTCACGTGGCCGTGGCGGAAATGGTGATCGAAAAGGCCAAGCGCCTGGTGGAACACAAGCGGGATGTGGTGATCCTGCTGGATTCGATCACGCGCCTTGGTCGGGCCTTCAACACGGTGGTGCCGTCTTCGGGCAAGGTGCTGACAGGTGGCGTTGATGCCAATGCGTTGCAGAGACCGAAACGCTTTTTCGGGGCGGCGCGGAATATCGAAGAGGGTGGATCGCTGACGATCATCGCAACCGCCCTGATCGACACCGGCAGCCGCATGGACGAGGTTATCTTCGAAGAGTTCAAGGGCACCGGCAACAGCGAGATCGTGCTGGATCGCAAGGTGGCGGACAAGCGCGTCTTCCCGGCGATCGACATCTTGAAATCCGGCACAAGGAAAGAGGATTTGCTGGTCGACAAGGTCGATCTGCAAAAGACCTATGTCCTGCGGCGCATCCTGAATCCGATGGGCACCACCGATGCGATCGAATTCCTGCTGACCAAGTTGAAGCAGACCAAGTCGAATGCAGAGTTCTTCGATTCCATGAACACCTAAGTGTTCTGAATCAAAGGGTTAATCAGAATGGATACGATCTATGCCTTGGCCAGCGCGCGCGGCAAGGCCGGGGTGGCGGTATTGCGGTTGTCCGGTCCGGCATCGCATCCTGCTGTACGGGCTCTGTGCGGCGACCTTCCCCAAGCGCGACGCGCGAGCCTGCGGCGTGTGCGCCATGCCGGGCAGGATCTGGATGACGCCCTGATCCTTGTCTTTGACGAGGGCCAAAGTTTCACGGGTGAGGCTTCAGCCGAACTGCACCTGCATGGTTCTATCGCCGTGGTGCGTGCCGTCATGCAGGCCCTGGCGGAACAGCCCGGTCTGCGGCTTGCCGACCCCGGCGAATTCACCCGTCGCGCGCTCGAGAACGGCAGGCTGGATCTTGCCCAGGTGGAAGGGATGGCCGACCTGATCGAGGCAGAGACCGAGGCCCAACGGCGACAGGCGTTGCGGGTGCTGTCGGGCGCAATCGGGCGCCGCGCAGAGGAGTGGCGATCACAGCTCATCCGGGCAGCGGCCCTGATCGAGGCGACAATCGACTTTGCCGATGAAGACGTGCCTGTGGATGTACGGCCCGAAGTCAGCGCCCTGCTGAACACGGTTCTGGCTGATCTTCGAGTCGAGATGGCCGGATCTCACGCAGCCGAGCGCATTCGCGACGGGTTTGAAGTCGCGATCATCGGTGCGCCCAATGCCGGCAAATCTACTCTCTTGAACGCGATTGCCGGACGCGAGGCGGCGATCACCTCCGAGGTGGCGGGGACAACACGGGATGTGATCGAAGTCCGGATGGATATTGCGGGTCTTGCCGTGACGTTGCTGGATACGGCGGGCTTGCGCGAAACCGATGACAAGGTCGAGCGTATCGGCATAGACCGTGCGCTGCATCGTGCCCGGATGGCAGATTTGCGGGTGTTCCTGGACAGCGGTGAAGAGGTTTCAGGCATCGCACCAACAGGCGATGACATCGTCATCCGGGGCAAGGCCGACGTCACCGGCCATGGAGTATCCGGCAAGACGGGGCAGGGGATACAGGAGCTGATCACGATGATCGGCGACAGATTGCTGACCCGGAGCGCAGGCGCCGGGCTTCTGATCCGCGAGCGTCATCGCCTCGCGATCGAGCGGGCGATCAGGGCTATGGAATCGGCGCAGCTTGAGGTAGAGAAGGGCGCGGCCCGGGCGGAACTTGCCGCTGCCAACCTGCACAGCGCGATTCGGGCGCTTGAGGCGCTGGTTGGGCGCGTGGATGTCGAAAACCTGCTGGACGAGATATTCTCCAGCTTTTGTATCGGAAAGTAAGGACGTTTCACGTGAAACAGTTCGATGTCATCATTATCGGCGGTGGTCATGCCGGTTCGGAAGCCGCAGCCGCAGCGGCCCGAATGGGTGCACGCACAGCCCTGGTCACGCTGAGGGCCGGTGCCATCGGTGTGATGTCCTGCAATCCGGCGATCGGTGGTCTTGGAAAAGGGCATCTGGTGCGAGAGATTGACGCACTGGATGGCGTCATGGGTCGTGCGGCCGATGCAGCGGGTATCCAGTTCCGTCTGCTTAACCGCCGCAAGGGTCCGGCTGTTCAGGGTCCGCGCGCGCAGGCGGACCGCAAACTGTATCGTCAGGCGATGCAGAGCCTGTTGGCGGCAGAACCTTTGCTGAAAGTTGTCGAGGCAGAGGTTGCCGATCTGATCGAAGCATCAGGCCAGATCTCTGGTGTCATCCTCGCGGATGGGAGCCGACTGACAGCTTCAGCCGTTGTCCTTACCGCGGGCACGTTTCTGAACGGACTGATCCACATAGGAGATGTCCGGCATGCGGGCGGTCGCATGGGCGACCGTCCTTCGGTGCCACTTGCGCAAAGGTTGGCGGAACGTGCCTTGCCGCGCGGGCGGCTAAAGACCGGTACTCCGCCGCGTCTGTCTGGCCGCACCATCGCATGGGATATGCTGGAAATGCAGCCCGGCGATGAAGACCCGGTCCTGTTTTCGTTCCTCAGCACAGCGCCGCAGGCCCGACAGATCCAGTGTGGTATCACTCACACGAATGAGCAGACGCATGAGATCGTTCGCGCCAATCTTGATCGGTCGGCGATGTATGGCGGCCATATCGAAGGGGTCGGTCCACGCTACTGCCCTTCCATTGAAGACAAGATCGTCCGCTTCGCCGAAAAGACATCGCATCAGGTGTTTCTGGAACCGGAAGGACTGGATGACGACACCGTTTATCCGAATGGCATTTCCACATCTTTGCCCGCGGAAGTGCAGGAAGACTATGTCCGATCCATCCGCGGGTTGGAAAATGTGGTCATACTGCAGCCAGGCTATGCCATTGAATACGACTACTTCGATCCCCGCTGTCTGCGCCCGACACTCGAACTGCGCGATTTGCCCGGCCTGTACTTCGCGGGCCAGATCAACGGGACGACGGGTTATGAAGAGGCCGCTGCCCAAGGTCTGTTGGCCGGCCTGAACGCAGCGTCCCGCGCGCTCGCGAGGGAGCCGATCACCTTCAGCCGATCACAAAGCTACATCGGCGTGATGGTGGACGATCTGACAACCCGCGGTGTCACTGAACCTTACCGCATGTTCACTTCGCGTGCCGAATTCCGCCTCGCCCTGCGCGCCGACAATGCGGACCAAAGGCTTACCCCGGTTGGCATCGCCATCGGCTGCGTACGCGAAGAGCGTCGCCGCGCCTTCTCGATCAAGTCAGACCTGCTTCAACAGGCGCGTGAGGCACTGGAGCTCCGTCGTCTTTCGTCAAAGGATCTCGCGGATACCGGTCTCACCGTAAGCCAGGATGGCGCCCGACGCAGCGGTTATGAGCTGCTCGCCTTCGGTGAAGAGACCCGCCCGGTTATCGAAGCCCTGTTTCCGGAATTCGCCACGCTTCCATCGGACATCCGCGATCAGACGGCGATAGACGCACTTTACGCGCAATACCTGCACAGGCAGGAACAGGATGCCCGGCTCCTGCAGCGCGAAGAAGAAACCCCAATCCCTGATGATTTCGATTACAGCGCCATGCCCGGGCTTTCGGCCGAGCTTGCACTGAAACTTGGTCGCCTTCGACCGGCCACGCTCGCCCAAGCGGGCCGAATCGAAGGGATGACCCCGGCCGCGCTCACCCTGATCCTTGCACATCTGCGCAAGGCGCAGCGGAACAAGGCCAGCGCATGAACCTGACCGCCTTGCCCGAAAGTGTTTCACGTGAAACGCTGGACCGCCTTCGTCGGCTTGACGACCTTCTCGCAAGGTGGAACCCGGCGATCAACCTTGTCGCGCGCTCCACTCTTGGGAATGCCTGGGATCGGCACATCCTCGACTCCGCCCAACTCTTCAACCTTGCCCCCGAAGCCGCTCGTCATTGGGTGGATATGGGCAGCGGCGGCGGCTTTCCGGGTCTGGTCATCGCATGCCTTGCCGCCGATCTCCGGCCGCATCTCGCCGTCACACTCATCGAATCAGATCAGAGAAAGGCCACTTTCCTCCGGCAGGCCAGCCAGGACCTTGGTCTTTCGACGAAAATCCTCGCACAACGGATCGAAGTTGCCACCCCTCAGGCGGCGGATGTCCTTTCCGCCCGCGCCCTTGCCGCCTTGCCTGTGCTCCTCGGCTACGCAGAACGCCATCTTGCAACAGATGGCCTGGCCTTGTTTCCAAAAGGCGCCTCCTGGAGAGAAGAGGTTGAACAGGCGCGCAAAGACTGGCAGTTCACCCTCACGCCCCATGCCAGCGCAACCGACCCACAGGGCACAATACTCGCCGTGAAAGCCGTTCGCCATGTCTGATCCCAGCCGCCCAAAGCAGCCGCGCATCATCGCCATCGCCAATCAGAAGGGCGGGGTAGGCAAGACAACCACCGCCATCAACCTGGCCGCTGCGCTGGCCGAACTCGGGGCACGTGTGCTCCTGGTGGATCTCGACCCGCAGGGAAATGCCTCTACTGGACTCGGGGTTGAGCCGGGACAGCGCAAGGTCACGACCTATGATCTGCTTCTCGAAGATGCGCCCCTCGAAACGGTCGTGCAACCGACCCGTATCCCCGGCCTCTTCATCTGCCCAGCCAATGCAGACCTCTCCTCGGCCGATATCGAACTCGTGGCCAATGAAAAGCGCAGCTTTCTTCTGCATGACGCCCTTCGACAGCCTGCAATTGATCGCTACGCCCTTGATTTCGTGCTGATCGACTGCCCGCCCTCGCTCAGCCTGCTCACACTGAATGCGATGATTGCCTGTCATTCCGTTCTTGTGCCGCTGCAATCCGAATTCTTCGCCCTCGAAGGCCTGTCACAGCTCATGCTCACGGTGCGCGAGGTGCGGCAATCCGCGAATCCGACATTGCGTATCGAAGGTGTTGTGCTCACCATGTATGACGCCCGCAACAGATTGAGCCAGCAGGTCGAAACGGATGCCCGCGAAAACCTCGGCGATCTGGTGTTCCGCACCATCATTCCCCGCAATGTGCGCCTCTCCGAAGCGCCCAGCTTCGCAATGCCGGTGCTCACCTATGACACTTCCTCCAAAGGGAGCGAGGCCTACCGCGCCCTCGCTGCCGAACTTACCGCCCGCCACCCGCTCGACCGCACCGAGGAGCCCGCCTGATGGAAAAGAAACCCGAACGCCGCAGCCTTGGCCGCGGTCTTTCTGCCCTCATGGCCGATGTTTCCGTCGATGCAGACCCGCAAACCCCTGATCGCCCGCGTCGCCCGGACCTGCTGATCCCGGTCGAGAAACTGGTCCCCAACCCGAACCAGCCGCGCCGCGATTTTCAGCCCGAGGCGCTGCAGGAACTGGCCGCCTCCATCCGCGTCAAGGGCGTGATCCAGCCCCTCATCGTGCGCGCACTGCCGAATGGCACCTATGAAATCGTCGCTGGCGAACGGCGCTGGCGGGCCGCGCAACTGGCGCAGCTGCACGAACTGCCCGCGATCGTCCGCGATTTCACGGATTCCGAGGTGATCGAAGTTGCCATCATCGAAAACATTCAACGCGCCGATCTGAACGCCATAGAAGAGGCCCTCGCCTTCCGGCAATTGATGGACCGCTTCGGTCATACCCAGGAAAAACTGGCCGAGGCCCTGTCGAAAAGCCGCAGCCACATCGCCAACCTCCTGCGCCTTCTGAACCTGCCCGAGGACGTGCAGGTCCATGTTCGCGAAGGCAAGCTCAGCGCCGGTCACGCCCGTGCCCTGATCACTGCGCCGAACGCATCCGAACTGGCGCGTCAGGTCATCACCCGAAACCTGTCTGTCCGCGAAACCGAAAACCTCGCCCGCAATCCCGCGCAACAGGGCAGGGGCAAGGCCAGCGGCCCCCGCAGCAAATCAGACAAGGACGCCGACACCCGCGCGCTGGAAAACGATCTTTCCGCCAATCTCAACATGCGCGTGACCATCGACCATGGCAGCGCGGGCGATGGTGGGACACTCTCCATCCGCTACCGCGATCTGGACGATCTCGATCTGCTCTGCCGCGTTCTTTCGGCCATCCCGCGGGATGTGCCGGTCTAGCTGCGCAGGCGATCAGACCAGCAAGTCCCGCAGAACACCGTTCAGCACGGCACGACCGTCCTGCGTCGCCCGCAGCCGCCCGTTGTCCTGCACCACAAGGCCCAGTGCCTCAAGATCGGTCAGCTTTGTGGCATCCAGCGGCACACCCGACAGCGCGGCATAACGGCCCGGATCAATGCCCTCGCTCAACCGCAGGCCCATCAGCAGATATTCCATTGCCTGCTCTTCGGCTGTCACCGCCTCGCGCGGTTCCTCCCCGGCGACCCCGGCCTCCACCTGCGCAAGCCATGCTCCCGGCGCACGCGGGGCGACCGTCGCCCATCGGACCCCACCCAGAGTCAGCCGCCCATGCGCCCCAGGTCCGATCCCGATGTAATCCCCCATCCGCCAGTAAATCAGGTTGTGACGGCTCTCTGCCCCTGGTCGCGCGTGGTTCGACACCTCATAGGCCGGCATCCCATGCGCCGCGCAAACCTCCTGCGTCACCGCATACATATCCGCCTGCACATCCTCATCCGGAAGGCCCTTCAACCCGCCCCGGGCAAAGCGGTCGCCAAACGCCGTTCCTTCCTCGATGGTCAACTGGTACAGCGACAGGTGATCCACCGCCATCGACAGCGCCTCCGTCAATTCCGCCCGCCAATTCGCCAGCGTCTGATCCTGCCGCGCATAGATCAGGTCGAAACTTACCCGATCAAAATTTTTCCTAGCAATATCAAAGGCCTGTCTTGCCTCCGCCACGGAATGCAACCGCCCCAACCGCCGCAGGTCATCGTCTTTCAGCGCCTGCACACCCATGGAAACGCGGTTCACCCCCGCCTCGTGAAAGGCCCGAAACCGCCCCGCCTCCACCGATCCGGGGTTCGCCTCCAACGTGATCTCCGGGTCGTTCACCATGGGCCAGGTGGCCCGCACGGCGGCCAGCACATCCGCCACCACCTCCGGCTGCATCAGCGACGGCGTGCCACCGCCAAAGAACACCGTCTCCAGCACGCGGCCCTGCGTCTCCGCCCCTATCCGGGCGATCTCGCGCAAATAGGCATCCCGCCACCGACGCTGGTCGATCGTCGCCGCGACATGGCTGTTGAAATCGCAATAGGGGCATTTCGACTGGCAGAAAGGCCAGTGGATATACAGCCCGAACCCCCCGGTGCGCCAATCTTCCATGCTCACCCCTTGAAGGCCGTGACCTCGATCTCAACCTTCATCTCGGGTCGGATCAGCCCGGCAATCACCATCGTCGCCGCAGGCCGGATCTCGCCCAACACCTCACCCAGCGCGGGCGTCAACGCCTCCACCAGCGCCACATCTGTCACGGTGTATTGCACCCGCACGATGTCCTCCATCGTGAAGCCACCCTGTTCCAGCACGCCGCGAATGGTGTGGAAACAGTTCCGCGCCTGATCCGCCACATCCTCGGGCATGGTCATCGTGGCATAGTCATAGCCCGTGACGCCCGATACGAAACACCAGCCGCCCTTCACCACGGCGCGGCTATAGCCCATCGTCGCTTCAAACGGCGACCCGGTCGAAATGCGCTTCATGTGAAACATCCTTTCACCAGTTTGCGGAACGCGTCGGCGCGATGGCTGATCCGGTTCTTCTCCCACCGGTCCATCTCGCCAAAGGTGATGTCAAACCCCTCGGGTTGGAAAATCGGGTCATAGCCATGCCCCTGATCCCCCCGCATCGGCCACACCACCCGCCCGGGCATCACACCCTCGAACACCTCGTCATGCCCATCCGGCCAGGCCAGCACCAGCGTGCAGCGGAACTGCGCCGTCCGAGGGTAGGGGGCCTGCGCCGCCTCAAGCGCCTCCCAGGCCCGCGTCATCGCCATCACGAAATCCCGGCCCTGCGTCGTTTCCGCCCAATCGGCCGTATAGACCCCCGGCGCACCCCCCAGCCCATCAATCGTGATGCCGCTGTCATCGGCCAGCGCGGGCAGACCGCTCGCATTTGCCGCAAAATGCGCCTTGATCCGCGCATTGCCGACAAAGCTGTCCTCGGTCTCCGCAGGCTCGGCCAGCTCCAGCTCACCCGCGCTCGTCACGCGCACGGAAAACGGCTCTAACAAGGCTGAAATCTCTTCCAGCTTGCCCTTGTTATGCGTGGCAACAACCAACCTGTCCCCGGTGAAGCGCCGCGCCATCACAGCCCCAAAGCCGCCTTCTGCGCCGCCACCAGTTGCGTGGCCCCGGCCTCCGCCAGATCCAGCAACTCGCCCATCTCGGCCCGGCTGAAGGTCGCGCCCTCGGCGCTCATCTGCACCTCGATCAACCGCCCGCGCCCGGTCAGGATGAAATTCCCATCCGTCCCGGCCGTGGAATCCTCGGCATAATCCAGATCCAGCACGGGCTGTCCCGCATAGATCCCGCAGGACACGGCAGCGACATGGTCGATCATCGGATCGCTCACGATCACGCCCGCCTTCAACAGCTTGTCCACTGCCATCTTCAGGGCGACCCACCCCCCCGTGATCGACGCGCAGCGCGTCCCGCCATCCGCCTGGATCACATCGCAGTCAATCACGATCTGCCGTTCCCCCAGCGCAGACCGGTCCACGCCCGCCCGCAGCGCCCGCCCGATCAGGCGCTGAATCTCCTGCGTCCGCCCCGATTGCTTGCCCGCCGCCGCCTCGCGCCGCGTCCGGCTGTTGGTGGCGCGCGGCAACATCCCGTATTCCGCCGTCACCCAGCCAAGACCGGTGTTCTTCAGGAAGGGCGGCGCCTTGTCCTCGATCGTCGCCGAACACAGAACATGCGTCTCGCCCATCTTGATCAGGCACGACCCTTCGGCATGTTTCATCACGCCCACTTCCATTGAAACGGGCCGCATTTCCATTAGTTTTCTGCCAGAGGGGCGCATCGGATCATCCTTTTTGGGTCCGGGTCAGGGGTGGGGCCAGATACGCAAGCCCGCCCCCCGGATGCAACCCCGATTGACGCCCTGCCGATGGCCCCGATAATGGCCATGACAAAGGGGTTTCAGGACGATGACAGACGGTTCCAAGATCCTGTCCGAAATGAACGACCGCTCACGCGAAGTCTTTCGCCGCGTGGTCGAAGGCTACCTCGCCTCGGGCGATCCGGTCGGGTCGCGCACGCTTACCCGCAGCATGTCGGAAAAGCTGTCCGCCGCCACCATCCGCAACGTCATGCAGGATCTGGAATTCCTGGGCCTCCTCGACAGCCCGCATGTCTCGGCCGGCCGCATCCCCACGCAGATGGGCCTGCGCATGTTCGTGGACAGCCTCCTTGAGGTTGGCACCGTGGCCGAAGAGGACCGCGAACGCATCGACGCCACCCTCGGCCAGAACGACCAGGACGTGACCTCGCTCCTCGATCACATCGGTGCCGCGCTGTCCGGCATCACACGCGGTGCCTCGCTTGTGCTTGCGCCCAAGGTCGAGGCACCGATCCGCCACATCGAATTCGTCTCGCTGTCACTGGACCGGGCGCTGGTGGTGCTGGTCTTTGCCAACGGTCATGTCGAAAACCGCATCTTCACGCCGCCGCCGGGGCAAACGCCTTCATCCATGCGCGAGGCGGCGAATTTCCTGAACGCGCTGGCCGAAGGCAAGACGCTGACCGAACTCCGCCGTTCCATGACCGCCGAAATCGCCAAACGGCGGCAAGAGATCGATTCGCTCGCCCGCGATCTGGTGGAATCCGGCCTCGCCGTCTGGGAAAATCCCGGCGAAACCTCGGAACGGCTGATCGTGCGGGGGCGGGCCAACCTTCTGGAACAGGAATCCGTCGATCTTGACCGGATCCGAACCCTGTTCGATGACCTGGAACGCAAGCGCGACATCGCCGATTTTCTGGAACTTGCGGAAACCGGGGAAGGCGTGCGCATTTTTATCGGGTCCGAGAACAAACTCTTCTCACTTTCCGGTTCAAGTCTCGTCGTTTCTCCCTATATGAACGCGGATCGAAAGATCATCGGCGCCGTGGGCGTCATCGGTCCGACGCGGCTGAATTACGGGCGCATCGTGCCGATCGTTGATTACACGGCGCAACTCGTCGGGCGGCTTGTGTCCGAACGGGGCAAGTGAAGAAGGCTGAAGGATCATGGCAGACGACAAGACGGTTTCCGAAGATTTCGCCATCGAGGAGGGCCTCGAGGACCTTGCCGCAATGGATGAGGTCGAGGCGCTCAAGGCCGAGCGCGATGAACTGCGCGACCGTTTCATGCGCGCCCTCGCCGATGCCGAGAACGCCCGCAAGCGGGGCGAACGTGATCGGCGCGAAGCCGAACAATATGGTGGAACGCGCCTCGCCCGCGATCTGCTGCCCGTCTATGACAACCTCAACCGCGCATTGAACGCCGCGACCGAAGAACAGAAAGCCGCCGCCGCCGCCCTGTTCGAAGGCGTGCAACTGACGCTGCGGGAACTGACCAATGTGATGACGCGCCATGGCGTGAAGCCGATTACCCCGAAGGTCGGCGACATGTTTGATCCGCAGAACCACGAAGCCATGTTCGAAGCCCCGCTTCCCGGCACCAAGGCCGGCCAGATCATCCAGGTGATGACCGAAGGTTTCATGCTGCATGACCGGCTTCTGCGCCCAGCGCAGGTGGGCGTATCCTCCAACACCGGCGCTTGATTGCTGCCGTCGGATCGGGGGTTTCACACCCCGTCAGCCATCGGTTCTCGAACCGGTGGCGAATCCGATGGCTGACCCCCGTGGGATATTTTCGCAGAGAAGAATTAGGGTTTGAGAAGATTCTTCAGTTCATAAACCAGCCGCAGCGCCTCGATGGGCGTAAGTTCGTCAGGATGCGCTTCCTTCAACCGCGCTTCGACGGGTGATTCCTTCGCCACGATGCGCGGGGCAGGGGGCGCGCTCGGCGCCACGCTGAACAGGGGCAGATCGTCGATCAGCGCCTTGGGCCGCGCGCCGCCCTGACGTTCGCCGGATTCCAGCGCCTCCAGCACCACCTTGGCGCGGTCCACCACCGCCGCAGGCAACCCTGCCAGCCGCGCCACCTGCACCCCATAGGACCGATCCGCCGCGCCCTTGCGCACCTCGTGCAGGAAGATGACCTCGCCTTCCCATTCCTTCACCGAAACGGTCGCATTCTCCACCCCCGGCAGCTTCCCCGCCAAAGCCGTCATCTCATGGTAATGCGTGGCGAACAGCGCGCGGCAGCGGTTCACCCCGTGCAGATGTTCCAGCGTGGCCCAGGCGATCGACAGCCCGTCATAGGTCGCCGTCCCCCGCCCGATCTCATCCAGGATCACCAGCGCCCGGTCATCCGCCTGATTCAGGATCGCTGCCGTCTCCACCATCTCCACCATGAAGGTGGACCGCCCCCGCGCCAGATCATCCGCCGCGCCGACCCGGCTGAACAACTGGCTTACCACCCCGATCCGGGCGCTTGTGGCGGGCACATAGCTCCCGGCCTGCGCCAGCAGCGCGATCAGCGCGTTCTGTCGCAGAAAGGTGGATTTACCGGCCATGTTCGGCCCCGTCAGCAGCCAGATCGCCGGGGTATCGCCCTCCGTCAAGGCGCAGTCATTGGCAACGAACGGCCCGGCCCCCTGCCGCCGCAGCGCACGTTCCACCACCGGATGCCGCCCGCCCTCTACCGCGAAGGCGCGGCTGTCATCCACCACTGGCGCGCACCAACCCTCTTCCGCGGCCAGATCCGCCCAGGCCGCGGCCAGATCCACTTCGGCCAGTGCCCGTGCCGCAGCCCCTACCGGCCCACTTGCCGCCAGAACAGCCGTCCGCAACGCCTCGAAATGCCGTTTCTCGATCTCCAGCGCGTGGTTCCCGGCATTCAGGATGCGGGTCTCCAGTTCCGACAGTTCCACGGTCGTAAACCGCACCTGTCCGGCCGTCGTCTGCCGATGGATGAAGGTCTCCGACAAGGGCGGCGACAGCATCCGCTCTGCATGGGTGGATGTGGTCTCGATGAAATAGCCCAGCACGTTGTTATGCTTGATCTTCAGGCTCTGGATGCCTGTTGCCGCGATGAAATCCGCCTGCATCGCGGCGATCACCCCGCGCCCCTCATCCCGCAAGCGCCGCGCCTGATCCAACGCCTCGTCATAGCCCGGCGCAATGAACCCCCCATCGCGCGCCAGAAGCGGCGGTTCTGCCACCAGCGCATGATCCAGAAGACCCACCACCGCGTCATGCCCCACCAGCGCCGCCGCCGCATCGGCCAGCACGGCAGGCGCACCGTCCAGCCGCGCCGCGACCGATACCGCCTGCGTCAACCCCGCCCGGATCGCCGCCAGGTCGCGCGGCCCGCCCCGATCCAGCGCCAGCCGCGACAGCGCGCGATCCATATCCGGAACCCGCCGCAACGCATCGCGCAACTCCGCCCGAAGAAGGCTCTGTTCCAGCAGAAACCGCACCGAGTCCAGTCGTGCATGGATCACCGCAAGGTCGCGCGATGGCGAAGAAATCCGCCGCTCCAAAAGCCGCGCTCCCGGCGCTGTGACCGTCCGGTCCACCGCCGCCAACAGCGATCCATCCCGCCCTCCGCTCAGGGCCTGAGTCAGTTCCAGATTGCGCCGTGTCGCGGCGTCAATCTGCATCGCGCCTCCTGCCGCCTCTTTCACCGGGGGGCGCAGCAGCGGCAGTTTTCCCCGTTGCGTCAGGTCCAGATAATCGACCAGCGCCCCCATCGCGGACATCTCGGCCCGATCAAACCGCCCGAACCCCTCCAGCGTGCCCACATCGAACAGCGCACACAGCCGCCTTTCGGCTGACACGCTGTCAAACGATCCCCGCGAGAGGCGCGTCAGCGCAGCGCCAGATTCCGTCACTATTCCAGCCCAATCCGCCTCGCGCGCCTCGGAAATCAGAACCTCGCGCGGGGCCAGCCGTGCCAGTTCCGGGCCCAGTCGGGCAGGGGGGCAGGGCATCACCCGGAACTCGCCCGTGGAAATATCGGCCCAGGCCAGCGCGGCCTCATCGCGCACTTCGCTGAACGCGCACAGAAAGTTATGCCGCCGCGCCTCCAGCAGCGCATCTTCGGTCAGCGTCCCGGGCGTCACCAGCCGCACCACGTCGCGCTTCACCACGGCCTTTGACCCGCGTTTCTTCGCCTCGGCGGGATCTTCCAGCTGCTCCGCAATCGCCACGCGAAATCCCTTGCGGATCAGCGTCAGCAGATACCCTTCGGCAGAATGCACCGGCACGCCGCACATGGCGATGGGCTCGCCCAGATGAAAACCCCGCTTCGTCAGCGCGATGTCCAGCGCCTCTGCCGCCGCGACGGCATCCTCGAAGAACATTTCATAGAAATCGCCCATCCGGTAGAACAGCAGGGCGCCGGGGTTCTGCGCCTTGATCTCCAGATACTGCGCCATCATCGGCGTCACGCTGTCGTCGGTCATCGGTCCCCCTGTTCCGGGGAAACCCTACAAAAGCGCCAAGCCCCGCGAAAGGCCCTGCCGGTTATTTCACGAAGGCCGCCTGATCGCCCCAGATCGCTCTGACCCGCGCATCCCGGCCACAGGCATTGCGATAAAAGGTATAGGCGTTCCGCTTCTGCTTTGGTCCCGCCCGCGTCAGGATGACATCCCGGCTCTTGTAATAATCCTGATGATAGTCCTCGGCCTTGTAGAACGGCCCAGCCTGCAGGATCGGCGTCACGATCCGTTGCCCCAGCGCCGCCCGTGCCTCTGCCACCGCCGCCTCGGCAGCGGCCTTTTCGGCGGCGTTAGAGACGAAAATCGCCGTCCGATAGCTGTCGCCCCGGTCGCAGAACTGCCCGCCTGCATCCAGCGGATCGACGGATCGCAGGAACAGGCGCAGCACCTGGTCATAGCTGATCCGGTTGGTGTCAAAGGTGATCTCTACCGCCTCGTAATGCCCGGTCCCGCCCGCCGTCACCTGCTTGTAGGTCGGGTTCGCCACCGTCCCGCCGGTATAGCCCGAAACCACCTCGATCACACCGGGGACGCCTTCAAAATCCGCCTCCACGCACCAGAAACATCCCCCCGCCACCACCGCCTTGCCCGTGGCGGCATGGCTCGCCGCCCCCAGCACGGCAGAAAGGAACAGCGTCACGGCGACGGCGGCGATGGTGAACAGACGATGCATGGGCTCTCTCCCGATTTGCCGCAGCCTCACCCGCCACCCCGCGCCCGTCCATTCACCCTGCCGTGACATCACGCATTGGTGACGCGCCCCCTTCCCCTTGCCCCGCGCCCCCACTAGCCTGCCGCCAAAGAACAGGGGCCACCGATGACTGACCACGTCTCCACCCATGCCGCGGAAGAGGATATCCGCAACGAATCCATCCTCATCTACGTCAACGGCCGCATCGTGCCGAAGGCGCAGGCGCTGGTCTCGGTCTATGACTCGGGCTTCATGCTGGGCGATGGCGTCTGGGAAGGCATCCGCCTCTATGATGGCAAATGGGCCTTCATCTCCGAACATATGGATCGGCTGTATGAGGCGGCAAAGGCCATCGACCTCGACATCGCCATGACCAAGGAACAGATGATTTCGGCTGTGTCAGAGACGCAAAAGGCCAATGACATGCACAGCGATGCCCATTGCCGCCTGATGGTCACGCGGGGCGTGAAAACCCGGCCCTTCCAGAACCCCCGCCTGTCGCAGCAGGGGCCGACCGTCGCCATCATCATGGAACACAGCCGCCCCAAACTCCCGCGCCCGATCACGCTTGCCACCGTTCCCCACCTGCGCGGCTTGCCGATGACGCAGGATCCCAAGCTCAACAGCCATTCCAAACTCAACTGCATCCTCGCCTGCATCGCCGCGCAAAAGGCCGGCGCGGACGAGGCGCTGATGCTCGATGTGCATGGCTTCGTGAACACGACCAACGCCTGCAACTTCTTCATCGTCCGCAAGGGCGAAGTGTGGACCTCGACCGGTGACTACTGCATGAACGGCATCACGCGGCAAAAGGTCATCGACCTGTGCCGCGAGAACGGCATCCCGGTCTTTGAACGCAACTTCAGTCTCGTCGATACCTATGGCGCGGATGAGGCCTTCCTCACCGGCACCTTCGGCGCGCAAACCCCCGTCGGCATGATCGACGGGCGGCAAATCGGCACGGGCCAGATGGGGCCGATCACCGAACGGCTGCGTGGTCTTTACAAGGCGTTGATCGCCCGTTCCTAGCGTATGCACACCGGTATGCACACATTGCTGCACCACTATCTGCACAGGGAAACATCATGAAAATCGCCATGTGGTCCGGCCCCCGGAACCTGTCCACCGCCATGATGTATTCCTTCGCCGCACGCGGCGATTGCGTGGCGATTGATGAGCCGTTCTATGGTGCCTACCTGTCCCGAACCGGTATCCTGCATCCGATGCGTGATGCGGTGATTGCCGCACAGCCCGGTGATCCCGCGCAGGTGGCAGCGGCGCTTCTCGGCCCCAATCCCGATGGAAAAACGCTGTATTATCAGAAACATATGACCCTCCACATGATCCCCGAATTCGACCGGGGTTTCATGCGCGCGCTCACCAACGTCTTCCTGATCCGCCACCCCGCCCGCGTCATCGCCAGCTACGCGCAAAAGCGCGAAGCGCCGACCCTCGCCGATATCGGCTTTGTCCAGCAGGCTGAGTTGTTCGATCAGGTCGCAGAATGGCTCGGCCACCCGCCCCTGGTGATCGACAGTGCCGACATCCGCGCCAACCCACGGGAATCCCTGAGAAAACTCTGCGTGGCGCTGGGCATTCCCTTCACCGAGAACATGCTCAACTGGCCCGCAGGCCCCAAACCCTATGATGGCGTCTGGGCCCCTCATTGGTACAACGCCGTCCACGCCTCCACCGGCTTTGGCGAGGCGGAAGGCCCCCTTCCCACCCTTCCCGCCGAATATGCCCCCCTCGTGGAACAGGCCCTGCCGCATTATCAAAGGCTTGCCGCGCACAAGCTTTGACGATCTTCCGTCACCCGCGCCCTTGCCCCGCGCCGCAGGGCGCAGCAAACTCCCCTGAACCAGCATCGGGGAGGATGCCATGCTCAACCACTCCACCGCCGCCGCCCGCACGGCTCGTGTCTATCTGCGGGCCGAGGATTGCAAACTCGATGACCTCGCCGCCCTCTGTTCGCGAACCGCTTCCCTCGCGGATTACCCCTTCGCGGCAGATGTGCAGAAGAACATCCTGATCTATGACTGCCCCAAACTCCTGCCGGCCCTGTCAAACCCAGAGGACCGCCGCGCCCTGATGGCCGAATGGGCCGAGGCGATGCTGACAGGCCCGGGTGTCGTGGTGCTGAAAGGTGCCGAACCCGACCTTGCGATGCTGGATGCGGCCAGTGAAATCTTCTGGAACCTGATTGCCGAACAGAATCGGTCGGGCAGCGGCGGTGGCGACCATTTCGCCAAGCCGGGGGCAAATGACCGAATCTGGAATTCCTTGGAAAAACATTGCCTTGCCGATCCCGCCAACTTCGCCCGCTACTACGCCAACCCCTTCCTTGCCGCCATATCCGAGGCATGGCTCGGCCCCCATTACCAGATCACCGCGCAACTCAACGTGGTGAACCCGGGCGGCGCGGCGCAGTCGCCGCATCGCGACTATCATCTCGGCTTCCAGTCGGCGGCGCAGATCGAACGCTACCCCCGCCACGTCCAACTCCTCTCGCCAGTCCTCACGCTGCAAGGTGCCATCGCCCATGTCGATGCCACCATCGAAACCGGCCCCACCCAACTCCTGCCCTTCTCCCAAGGATATGACGCGGGCTATCTGGCGATGGGTCGCCCCGATTTCCGCGCCTATTTCGCCGAAAATCATGTGCAACTGCCGCTGTCCAAGGGCGACATGCTGTTCTTCTCGCCCGCCCTTCTGCACGCCGCGGGCACCAATCGCAGCGCCGACATCCGGCGCATGGTGAACCTGTTTCAGGTCTCCTCCGCCTATGGCCGCGCCATGGAAACCGTGGATCGCACCCGCATGGTCAAGGCGCTCTATCCCACGCTCCGCGCCGCGCAAAAGGACGGCAGCCTGACCCCGGACCAGATCGCCAACACCATCGCCGCCAGCGCCGAAGGCTACAGCTTCCCCACCAACCTCGACCGCGACCCGCCGTTGGGTGGCCTTGCCCCCAAGACGCAGGCGGCTTTGATGGTTGAGGCGCTGGAGGGCGATTGGGAACCCGCCGCGCTCAATGCCGCCCTTGACGAACAGGCCCAGAAGAAGCTGGCCTGAAACAAAAAGGGCGGGCCGAAGCCCGCCCGTTTTCAAAGCCTGGGCCGAAACTCACTTCACCCGCGCATTCCGCGTGGCGATCAGCTTCAACCGCAGGGCGTTCAGGCGGATGAACCCTTCGGCATCCTTCTGGTCATAGGCGCCTGCATCCTCTTCAAAGGTCACGTGCTTTTCCGAATACAGCGAATGGTCAGACCACCGCGCCACAGTCCGGGCCGATCCCTTGAACAGTTTCACCCGCACCGTGCCGGTCACATGCTCCTGCGTCTTGTCGATCAGCGCCTGCAACGCCTCGCGCTCGGGGCTGAACCAGAAGCCGTTATAGATCAGTTCCGCATAGCGCGGCATGATCGAATCCTTCAGATGGCCCGCACCCGAATCCAGCGTGATCTGCTCGATCCCGCGATGCGCCTCCAGCAGGATCGTCCCGCCAGGGGTTTCATACAGGCCCCGCGACTTCATCCCCACAAAGCGGTTTTCCACCAGATCCAGCAGCCCCACGCCATGCCGCCCGCCCATCTCGTTCAACCGGGTCAGGATCGTGGCCGGCGACAGCGCCTCGCCATTGATCGCCACGGCATCGCCGCGCTCAAAGGTGATCTCAACAAATTCGGGCGTATCCGGCGCTTTTTCTACCGGCACCACGCGCTGATACACAAACTCCGGCGCTTCCTCGGCGGGGTTTTCCAGAACCTTCCCCTCGGACGAGGTATGCAGCAGGTTCGCATCCACCGAAAACGGCGCCTCGCCCCGCTTGTCCTTGGCAATCGGGATCTGGTTCGCCTCGGCGAATTCCAGCAGCTTCGTCCGGCTGGTCAGATCCCACAACCGCCACGGCGCGATCACCTTGATCGAAGGGTCCAGCGCCGCCACGGCCAGTTCGAACCGCACCTGATCATTGCCCTTGCCGGTTGCGCCATGCGCCACGGCATCGGCCCCGGTTTCCTGGGCAATCCGCACCAATTCCTTGGAAATCAGCGGCCGCGCAATCGACGTGCCCAGCAGATACAGGCCTTCATACAGCGCATTCGCCCGGAACATCGGGAAGACGAAATCCCGCACGAATTCCTCGCGCAGGTCCACGATATGGATGTTCTCCGGCTTGATCCCCAGAAGGATCGCCTTTTCCCGCGCCGGATCAAGCTCCTCGCCCTGGCCCAGATCGGCGGTGAACGTCACCACCTCGCAGCCATATTCCGTCTGCAACCATTTCAGGATGATCGACGTGTCCAGACCGCCCGAATAGGCAAGGACAACTTTCTTCGGCTTGAACATGGCGGCCCCATCTTACCCAAGGTTCATCGGCGCGCGGTGTATCGGGTCTTGCCCTGCGCGGCAAGGGCGGCGGCCATGGCAAAAGGGGCGGCACCGGGCCGCCCCTTCCCATCAACTCGCGCCCCGGGTCAGGAGCCGGAAGCTGCGGCAATCGCCTCCAGGTCGGCTTCCGAAAACCGCGCCCGCAGCGAATCAAGCAGCGCCTGTTCCTCGGCGCTGATCTCGTCGCTTGTGTCAGGGTTCTTGTTCCACAGCGCCAGAACCGCGCGTTCCGCATCGGTCACGCCATTGGCGGCGGCGATGTCATCTTCGCTTGGCGCTTCGCCTGCGGGCGGGCTGGCCAAAAGCGCATCCAGCTCGGCCAGCGCGGTAAAGTCCGGATCCACCGGTTCCGGCCCGGGATTGATCGCCTCGGCCTCCGGATCCGCATTCGCCAGCGCCTCCTGATACAGCGCATTTTGCGCGTCCCAGGCGGATTTCAGATCGGGATAGGCCGCCTCGGCATCCCGCGCGGCGATGTAATCCTCCACGCTCAGGTAATCCCCCAGCGCCCCGGACAGCGCGGCCTCATAGGCCTCCCAGGCCTCGGCCCGTGCCAGAACATCCCCGGCATCCAGCCCGCCCAGCGCGGCATCCGCGGCCACAAGCCCCGCGACGGCCCCCACCGGCCCGTTTCTGTTGCCATTGCGCAGATGGGCCAGCACAGCGTTGATGTTCGCATTCAGCGCGCCGTTCATGTTGCCCAGATCGCGGGCTGCCAAGATGACCTCCCCCTCGGCGGCCGCCGCAGGTTTCGGCTTGCCTGCGGGTTTCGCCGGCTTCGTGGCACCGGCGACCACTGCCTGCCCGCCCTTTGCCTTGCCGCCAGCTTCCGCCTTGCCGCCGCCCTTGTTGCCGCCGCCCTTGTTCCCATTGTCCTTGCCACCGCCACCGGCACCGCCACCACCACCGCCGCCTTCACCCCCCTTGCCGTTCCCGGCAAAGGCGGCATCGGCGCCAATCGGCTGGATCGTCAACGACAGCGGGCTCAGCGCCAGCGCCGCAACCAACACCACACTGGCCGTTTTCTTGGGATGGAACATGGTTCTTTCCTCGCTTACAGTTTGGGGTCAAAGCCTGCGCGGATCGCATTCCTTGATTGTGGCAAGATTAGGGAAAGTTAACCGACGGTGCCGCCAGAAATCAGAATGAACGGGGATTCCCGCCGAATGTCGGACTTCACCACCCAGGCCCGCGCCAATACCCACGCCTTGCGCGCGGTGTTTCCCGAAACACCCCTGCAGCGCAACGATCACCTGTCGCAACGCTATGACGCCGAGATCTGGCTGAAACGCGAAGACCTCACCCCCGTGCGCAGCTACAAGCTGCGCGGCGCCTTCACCGCCATGCGCAACGTGCTGGCGGCCACGCCGGACCGGCGCCACTTCGTCTGCGCCAGCGCGGGCAACCATGCACAGGGCGTGGCCTTCGCCTGCCGCCATTTCGGGGTGCAGGGCACCATCTTCATGCCCGTCACCACGCCCCAGCAAAAGATCGACAAGACCCGCACCTTCGGCGGTGATCATGTCCGGATCGTGCTCACAGGCGACTACTTCGACCAGACCCTCGCCGCGGCACAGGCCTTCTGTACCGAACAGGGCGCGCATTTCCTGTCGCCCTTCGATGATGCCGATGTCATCCTGGGTCAGGCCAGCGTGGGGGTTGAACTTCTCGATCAGCTTGGCCGCGCGCCCGATCTCGTGATCCTTCCCGTCGGGGGCGGCGGCCTGTCCTCCGGTGTGACCGCCTATCTGCGCGAAATGGCCCCGGACACGGATTACCGCTTCGTCGAACCCCTGGGCGGGGCAAGCCTCCTCGCGGCGCTGCGGGATGGCGCCCCGGTCAAGCTGCCGCGCGTCAACAGCTTCGTCGATGGCGCCGCCGTCGCCCGCGTGGGCGACCGCACCTTTGCGCATCTCAATTGGGTGCCGGTGGAAGATGTCCTGCTCGCCCCGGAAGACCGCATCTGCGTGACCATGCTGGAAATGCTGAATGTCGAAGGCATCGTGCTGGAACCCGCCGGCGCCCTCGCTGTGGATGTGCTGCCCGAACTGGCGGATGAGATTCGCGGCAAGCTGGTGGTCTGCGTCACCTCGGGTGGCAATTTCGATTTCGAACGCCTGCCCGAGGTGAAGGAACGCGCCCAGCGCTATTCGGGCGTAAAGAAATACTTCATCCTGCGCATGCCGCAGCGCCCGGGCGCCCTGCGCGAATTTCTCGCCATGCTCGGCCCGGATGATGACATTGCCCGCTTCGAATACCTCAAGAAATCCGCGCGCAACTTCGGTTCGGTTCTCATCGGGATCGAAACCCGCACGCCCGACAACTTCCGCGACCTGTTCCGCAAGCTGGACGATGCCGCCTTCGCCTATCGCGACATCACCAATGATGAAATCCTTGCCGAATTCCTGATCTAGGCCGCCTGCAAGGCAGCACGGCTGCGCGCCCATACCTCCTGCAATTCCGCAGGATGCACGGCTTCCCCCGCCTCCGACTGGCGGCAAAGCGCGGCAAGTTCGTCAAAGCCCAGCGTCAAGGCGCTGCCCTTCAGGAAATGCAGGTCCGCCTCCGACATCGCCCCCGGCCCCTGCGCGCCCAGCCGCGCCACCACCTCCTCGCTTTCGCGCAGGAACAGCTCCACCACCTCTTCGAACCCGTCCTCGCCAATCTCGCCCCGCAGGGCGGCCAACCGTTCCCTGTTCACCAGCATCCTGTCATCCATTTCCCCATAGGCCCCCACCGAAACTCTGGCCCCTCACGGTCAACCGACGGTGAATCCTCGCCCCGCTGAATAGGTAGAATTTGCTGCTTTGACCGGGTGTTAAACCTTGCACCGCTAGGCTCCGGAAATGGGTCACAGCGGGGAATGGCGTGCAAAGCTCTGGGGAAGAACGGGCCGGTCTGCGCCGGGTGCTTGTCACCGATGACAGCGCCGCACAGCGCCAGATGCTGGCGATGCAGCTTGCCCGATGGGGCTATGACGTGGCGCAGGCCGCCTCCGGCCCGCAGGCGCTTGCACTGGCCCGCGACTCCCGCTTCGACATCGTCCTCAGCGACTGGGTGATGCCCGGAATGTCCGGCCCCGACTTCTGCCGCGCCTTCCGTGCCCTGCCGCAAGACTCCTACAGCTACTTCGTCCTGATCTCGGCGAAATCCGGCACCAGCGCCATAGCCGATGGCCTGGCCAGCGGCGCGGATGATTTCCTGACCAAACCCATCGACGCGGCCGAGCTTCACGCCCGCCTCCACGCCGGCGAACGCATCCTGCGGATGCAGTCCGAACTGCGCCGCCGCAACCGCGATCTCGAACGCCTCTACGATGCGCTCCAGCGCGACCTGGCCGAGGCGCGGCGCCTGCAGCTTTCCCTGATCCCGGACAGCGTGATCACGTTCGACGGGGCCGAAGCCGTCTTTCTGATGCAGCCGTCAGGCCATGTCGGCGGCGATCTCGTCGGCTGGTTCCCGCTGGACACCGGGCGAATCGCGCTGTTCTCCATCGACGTTTCCGGTCATGGCGTGGCATCCGCGCTGATGGCCGCACGGATTGCCGCGCTCCTGTCGGGCCAGGCGCGCGATCAGAACATCGCCTTTCAGGAGGGCCGGCCCCTGCCGGCCGGGGCGGTGGTGGAACGGCTCAACCGTCTCCTCTGCGCCGATCAGCAGGGCGATCTCTACCTCACCATGATCTATGCCGACATTTGCCTTGCAGACGGGACGGTCCGGCTGGTGCAGGCCGGACATCCGCATCCGCTGCACCTCTCGCCCCACCATCCCCCGGTCTGGATCGGCGAAGGCGGCCTTCCCGTCGGGCTCTTCCCCACGGCCAGCTACAGCCCCGTCACCCTGCGGCTTTCTCCCGGCGACCGTCTGGTCATTCCCAGTGACGGCGTCACCGAATGCCCCGGTGCGAATCCTGACATGTCCGGCGATCTGGGTGCCGAAGGCCTTGCTGCCATCATGCAGCAGGCCGCGCGACTGAGCGGCCGGTCGCTGCATGACGCGCTCCAGTCCGGGCTTGCCGCCCATGCCGGCACGGCGGATTTCCCTGATGACGTCTCAGCCGTGATCTTCGATTATCACGGTCCCCGGCGCCCGGCACGCACCGCGCGCGCCAGCATCGCCCGATCGCCGGGGTTGCCCAGCACCTCCAGCCCCGCCTCCACCGACATCCACACCGCCTCATGCCCCGCTTCCGAAGGCGGGCCCAACCGCCGCACCGGCCGCGCCAGATAGACAGAGCAAAGCTTCTCCGCCCAAAGGTCATATTCCGGCATGTAGGTGAACCGTCGGAACACCCCCAGCCGCCGTTCCAGCGCGATACGCCAGCCGGTTTCCTCGAACACCTCGCGGTGCAGCGCGGCGATGGGATGTTCCCCCCGGTCGATTCCTCCGCCCGGAAGCTGATACTCCGGCACCGGCTCCGCCTGATGCGTCGCCAGCAGATGATCCCCGTCCAGCAATATGGCATAGACCCCCGGCCTGCGCCGGTAGTGTTGACCTTGCCGCACAGGCTCCCCATATCGACGGATCATCAGTTCTGCCCCCTTGCCGCGCATTGCATTGCCCAACGCATATTGCCGCGCTATGCGGGACAGGCACAATCGGGAAACCCCATGAACATCGGCTCTCAACTCGCCTGGGACGATACCGTCCTGCCCTTCCAGCTTGATCGCTCCGATATCCGCGGCCGCGTGGCGCGGCTCGACGGCGTTCTGGAACAGGTGCTGAAACAGCACGACTACCCCCCGCAGATCGAAGCGCTGGTCGCCGAGGCCGCGCTTCTGACCGCGCTCATCGGCCAGACGATCAAGCTGCGCTGGAAACTTTCGCTGCAAGTCCGCGGCAAGGGCCCCGCCCGCCTGATCGCAACCGATTACTACGGCCCAAGCGAAGACGGCCAGACCGCCCGCATCCGCGCCTATGCCAGCTTCGACAAGGACCGGCTCGACCCGCACGCCGCCCCCTTCAGCCAGATCGGCGAAGGCTACCTTGCCGTGCTCATCGACCAGGGCGAAGGCAACGTCCCCTATTCCGGCATCACCCCCATCGCGGGCGGGTCGCTCTCGGCCTGCGCCGAAACCTATTTCGCGCAATCCGAACAGCTTCCCACCCGCTTCGCCGTGACATTCGGCAAAAGCCAGACCCCCGGTCAGGTGCAACACTGGCGTGCGGGCGGCGTGATGCTGCAACACATGCCCAAGGCCTCGCCCTTCGTCGCGAATGGCGAAGGTTCGGGTGAGGGCGGCCTGCTGACCCACAGCGACATCCTCTCCGGCGACGAAGGCGAAAACTGGTCCCGCGTGAACCTCCTCCTCGACACGGTCGAGGAGATGGAGCTGATCGGCCCCTCGGTGCAGCCCACCGAATTGCTGGTCCGTCTGTTCCACGAAGAGGAACCGCGCGTGTTCGATGCCCAGCCCGTCCGCTTCGGCTGTTCCTGTTCCGAAGAAAAGGTCCGCAACTCGCTGTCCATCTATTCGGCCAAGGACATCGCCTACATGACCACGCCGGAAGGCAAGGTCACGGCGGATTGCCAGTTCTGCAGCGCGCATTACGAACTGGACCCCGCCACCGTCGGGTTCGAGGCGACAAAGCCGACAAAGGATCAGGCCCCGGATGCATGACGCCGAAGAAAGGTTGCGCGCGGCCCTGAACCGCCCTGCGCGGCCTTCATCGGATTTCGACCTGAACCCGGGGATCTCCCTGCCCCCCGGGCGCGTCCTGCGCCCGGCCGCGGTGCTGCTGGCCGTCTGGCTGCGCCCGGAAGGCGCGCGCCTGATCCTTACGAAACGCGCCTCGCATCTGAAACACCACCCCGGCCAGATCGCCCTTCCCGGCGGCAAGGTCGATCAGGGTGACGATGGCGTCATCGGCACGGCCTTGCGCGAAAGCGCCGAAGAGGTTGCCCTGCCTCCCGCCCTTGTCGATATCGCGGGCACGCTGCCTGCGCATGAAACCGTCACGGGCTTTTCCGTCACCCCGGTCGTCGGCTTCGTCCGCACACCCTTCTCCCCCACGCCCGAGGCGGGCGAGGTGGAAGAGGTCTTTACCGTCCCCCTGTCTCACGTCCTGAACCCGGAAAACTACGGCATCGAACGTCGCCGCTGGCGCAACGAATGGCGGCGCTACTACGCCGTGCCCTATGGCCCCTATTACATCTGGGGCGCCACAGCGCGCATCCTGCGCGGTCTGGCCGACAGGGTGCAGTTGTGAAGCTGCACGGTGCATGGCTGGAAGACCCCGCCGCGCAGGCTGCCTGCGCCGCGCTCACCGCAGGCGGGCATCAGGCGCTTTTCGTGGGCGGCTGCGTCCGCAATGCGCTTCTGGATATGCCCATCGGTGACATCGACATCGCTACCGATGCCACACCCGACCGCGCCATGGCGCTTGCCGCGCATGCCGGGATCAAGGCAGTCCCCACCGGCATCGACCACGGCACTGTCACCTTCATCATCCGTCGCCGCCCGCATGAGGTGACAACCTTCCGCCGTGACGTGCAGACCGATGGCCGCCACGCCGTCGTGGCCTTCTCCACCCGGATCGAGGATGACGCCGCGCGCCGCGATTTCACGATGAACGCGCTTTATGCCCGCCCCGATGGCACGCTGGTCGATCCCCTGGGCGGCCTGCCCGATCTAATGGCCCGCCGCCTGCGCTTTGTCGGCGATCCCGCCACCCGCATCCGCGAAGATTACCTCCGCATCCTGCGCTTCTTCCGATTCCACGCCTGGTATGGCGATCCGGACGCCGGGATTGATGCCGAAGGTCTTGCCGCCTGCGCAGCGGGCGTCGATGGTCTGGCCGGGCTGTCGCGCGAAAGGGTGGGGGCCGAGTTTCGCAAACTTCTTGCCGCACCCGATCCGGCCCCGGCCATTGCCAGCATGGCCCATGCGGGCGTGCTGCATGCGCTGCTGCCCGGCACGGATTTTCGCGCCCTCGCCCCGCTGGTCGATCTGGAACGCGGCCTTTCGCCCTGCTGGCTGCGCAGGCTTGCCGTTCTGGGCGGCGGCGACCTTGCCGATCTTCTGCGCCTGTCCCGGGCCGAGGCCCGACACCTGTCGCGCCTGCGCCAGGAGGCAGGCACCGATACATCGCCCGCCGTCCTTGCCCAGAAATTCGGCGCCGACCTTGCTACCGACACACTTCTTGTGCGTGCCGTGCTGCGCGAACAGCCGCTGCCGCCAGGATGGCAGGCCGAGGTGGCCCGCGGCGCCGCCGCGCAATTCCCCGTGAAGGCCGCCGATCTGCCCAACCTGATCGGCCCCGCCCTTGGCCAGGAACTCAAGCGGCTGGAACGGCTCTGGCGTGCCTCCGACCTGCGGCTGACCCGGGCCGATCTCCTGCGCTGACGGTTTCCCTTTCCGGCGAACGGGTCTATATGAATGCCTCACACGCAAGAGGCTTTACCCGTGTTTCGATATTTCGAAGGCCTCGTCGACCCCTACGGTCCTTACGAGCAAACCGATACGCCGCCCCGGCGGCTCTGGCCGTTTCTGAAAGACTATATCCGCCCCTTCCGGATCGTCTTTACGATCACGGCTGCGCTGTCGGTCGTCACCGCCTTCGCCGATGTGGCGCTGATCTGGTATGTCGGGCGGCTGGTGGACCTCCTTGCCGATAACGGCCCGCAGCAGGCCTGGGCGCTCTACGGGACCGAGATGATCCTCGTCGCCCTCGCCGTGCTGATCCTGCGTCCGATCCTGCTGGTTGCCAACGTCGCCCTTCTGCACAACGCCATCCTGCCGAATTTCGGCACGATGATCCGCTGGCGCGCGCATGCCCATGTGATCCGCCAACCCGTCGGCTGGTTCGAATCCGATTTCGCCGGCCGCATCGCCAACCGCATCATGCAGACACCCCCCGCCGCAGGCGATGCGGTGTTTCAAACCTTCGATGCCGTGGCCTTCGCCTCTGTCACCGTGGTCGGCGCGGGCATCATGCTGGCCGAGGCCGATCCCCGCCTTCTGCTGCCGCTGATCGCCTGGTTCGTCCTTTATGCGCTGCTCGTCCGCTGGACCGTCCGCCACGCCGGCCCCGCCTCCAAGGCCAGCTCCGATGCCCGCTCCGCCGTCACGGGCCGGGTGGTGGATGCATATACCAACATCCATTCGGTCAAGCTTTTCGCCCATGACGCCCGCGAACTGGACTACGCGCGCGATTCCATCGAACACGCCCGCAAGACGTTCCAGACGGAAATGCGTATCATCACCAAGATGGACCTCGCGCTCACCGTCCTGAACGGGTTCCTGATCGTTGCCATCACCGGCTGGGCCATCTTCCTGTGGTATCAGGGCAATGCCACCCTTGGCACCGTCGCCGCCGCCACCGCACTGGTCCTGCGGCTGAACAACATGACCTACTGGATCATGTGGGCCTTCTCCTCGCTCGTGCAGGCGCTGGGCGTGGTGCAAGAGGGGATGGAAACCATCGCCCAACCCATCGCGCTGGTGGACCGCCCCGAAGCCAGACCGCTGCAATTCCGCGAAGGCCGCATCGACATCGAAGGTGTCAGCCACCATTACGGGCGCGGCTCGGGCGGGTTGCAGAACCTGTCGCTTGCCATCCGCCCCGGCGAAAAGGTGGGCGTCGTGGGCCGCTCCGGCGCGGGCAAGTCCACGCTGGTGAAGCTGATGCTGCGCTTCTACGATTGCGAGGAAGGCCGCATCCTGATCGACGGTCAGGACATCGCCCATGTCACGCAATCCAGCCTGCGCCGCCAGATCGGCATGGTGCAGCAGGATTCGTCCCTCCTCCACCGCTCCGTCCGCGACAACATCCTTTACGGCCGCCCCAACGCGACCGAAGCGGAAATGATCGCCGCCGCCCGCCGCGCCGATGCCCATGACTTCATCCTCACGCTGGAAGATCCGCAGGGTCGCCGCGGCTATGACGCCCATGTCGGCGAACGCGGCGTGAAACTGTCGGGCGGACAGCGCCAGCGTGTCGCGCTCGCCCGCGTCATCCTGAAAGATGCGCCGATCCTTATCCTTGATGAGGCAACCTCGGCGCTGGATTCCGAAGCCGAGGCCGCCATTCAGGATGCGCTCTACGGCGTTATGCAGGGCAAGACCGTCATCGCCATCGCCCACCGCCTGTCCACCCTGTCCGAGATGGACCGGATCGTCGTGCTGGACGCAGGCCATATCGCCGAACAGGGCAGCCATGCCGAACTTCTGGCGCAGAACGGGCTGTATGCCCGCTTCTGGGCGCGCCAGTCGGGCGGTTTCATCGGGCTGGAAGAAGAGGCCGCCGAATGAACCTCGCCGCCACACTCGGCAACCTGATTGATGCCTTCCGCCCCGCCGATGGCCCGCCGCCGCGAAAGCTTGGCGCCTTCATGAACTGGTCCCTGCGCGGCTCTTGGCCCATGCTCATCATCGCGGGTGTCCTGTCGTCCCTCGCCGGGGTGACAGAGGTTGTCTCTGCCCTCATCCTCGGCTGGGTGATCGACGCCGCGCTCGCCTCCGGCCCGGATCGCTTCTTCGCCGACCACGCCCTGCTGATCGCCAGTTTCCTTCTGTTCTACATGGTCCTGCGCCCGGTCGCCTTTGGCGTCTCTTCCGCCTCCAACTCCATCATCGTCGGCCCCAACGTCTTGCCCCTGGTGCTGTCACGCCTGCACCGCTGGACGCTGGGTCAGGCTGTCACCTTCTTCGACAATGACTTCGCCGGTCGCATCGCCACCAAACAGATGCAGGCCGCCCGCGCCGTCACCGATGTGGCGACCGAAGTCATCAACACCGTCTGCTTCGCGCTGGCCTCGGTCATCGGGTCGGTCGTGTTCCTGCTGGTCATCGACTACCGCATCGCCATCGCCCTTGCCGTCTGGCTGGTGGCCTATGTCCTTCTGATCCGCTTCTTCATGCCGCGCGTGCGCGTCAACTCCGCCGCCCGCGCCTCGGCCCGCGCCATGGTGTCGGGGCAGGTGGTGGACACGATCACCAACATCAAGACGGTGAAACTCTTCGCCCATGCCGCCTTCGAGGATCGCGTCGCCCTGAAATCCATGGAGGTTTTCCGCGAAAAATCCCTGGAATTCGGCGTCATCTCCACATGGTTCCGCTTCTCGCTGATGACGATTGCCGGGGTGCTGCCCGTTCTCCTGATCGGCGGCGCGGTGCTCTTGTGGATGCAGGGCAACGCCACCGCGGGTGACATCGCCGCCTCGGGGGCCATCACCATGCGGATCGCCCAGATGTCGGGCTGGGTCAGCTTCACCCTCATGTCCATCTACACAAGCGTGGGCGAGGTGGAGGATGGCATGAAAACCCTCGCCGTCCCCCACGCCCTTGCCGATGCGCCGGATGCCCGCGACCTGCCGCCGATCCGGGGCGAAATCCGCTATGACCACGCCAGCTTCGCCTATGGCCGCCAGCGCGGCGGCGTCGAAGACATCGACCTGTCGATCCGCGCAGGCGAAAAACTGGGCATCGTGGGCGCTTCCGGCGCGGGGAAATCCTCGCTCGTCTCGCTCCTTTTGCGGCTCTATGACACCGAAAAGGGCGCCGTCCTGATCGACGGCCACGATGTCCGCACGATCACGCAGGAATCCCTGCGCCGCCAGATCGGCATGGTCACGCAGGAAACCGCGATGTTCAACCGATCCGCCCGTGACAACATCGCCTATGGCAATCCCGGCGCGTCGGAAGAGGAAATCATCGCCGCCGCCCGCGCGGCCGAGGCGCATGATTTCATCGTGAACATGGTCGATCACAATGGCCGCAAAGGCTATGACGCCTTCCTCGGCGAACGCGGCGTGAAACTCTCCGGCGGCCAACGCCAACGCATCGCCCTCGCCCGCGCCTTCCTCAAGGATGCGCCCATCCTTGTGCTGGACGAGGCGACCTCGGCGCTCGATTCCGAGGTGGAGGCGAATATTCAGGAAGCCCTCGGTCGCGTCATGCAGGGCAAGACGGTGCTTGCCATTGCCCACCGCCTGTCCACCATTTCCGCCATGGACCGCATCATCGTGATGGACAATGGCCGCATTGTCGAAGAAGGCACGCATGATGCCCTTCTCGCCAAGGGTGGTCTTTACGCCCGCTACTGGAACCGCCAATCCGGCGGCTTCATCGGGACGGATGAACAGGAAGCGGCGGAGTGATCCGCCAGAAAGGGCAGGGATGGATCACGCAACCGTCGATGGGGCCACGCTGGGCCGATCGCTGCGCGGCATCGGGCTGAACATCCTGACGCGTGACGCTGGCGCGCTGGCGCGTTTCGTGGCCGATGTCTTTGGCCTGCGGCTCCTTCGCGCCACCCCCGATTTCGCGCTTGTGGGGCACGGGTCGCAGCTTCTGCAATTCCACGCCGACGGCACCTTCGCCGGCCACCCGCTCCTGAACCTTCTGCCGGAAAACCCGCCCCGCGGGGCGGGTCTGCAAATCTATCTGTTCGACACCGACCCTGACGCCGCCGCCACCCGCGCCCCCGCGCTTGGCGGCACCGTTATCGAGGCGCCGCGCGACAAACCGCATGGCCTGCGCGAAGCCACCATCCTCGCCCCCGAAGGCCAGGCCTTTACCGCCGCCCGGGTGCTGCCATGATCCTCACCATCGAACGCCTCGGCCATCTGGGCGATGGCATAGCACGCGGCGAAAGCGGTCCGATCTACGCCCCACAAACCCTGCCGGGGGAAGAGGTAGAGGGCACGCTTCACGGCGAAATGCTCACCGATATCCGCATCATCACTCCGTCGGCTGACCGCAAGAAACCCCCCTGCGCGCATGCCCGCACCTGCGGTGGCTGCCTGATGCAGCACGCCTCCGATCCCTTCGTCGAAGATTGGAAACAGGGAATCGTGCGCGGCGCATTGGCGGGGCAGGGGCTGGATGCCCCCTTCCGCCCAACCCAGACCTCCCCGCCGCGCTCCCGTCGCCGTGCCACCCTTGCCGCGCGCAAGACAAAGGGCGGCGCGCTTCTCGGCTTTCACGCCCGCGGGTCCGACCTGATCATCCCGGTCCCGAACTGCCAGCTTCTGCATCCCGACCTGATCGCCACCTTCCCGGCGCTCGAGGCGATCACCCGCCTTGGCGGTTCCCGCACCGTGGAACTGGCCCTCACTGTGACGCGCAGCCTCGCCGGCCCCGATGTTGCCGTCACCGGGGGCAAACCGCTCGATTCGGCGCTCCAGCTTGATCTGGCGCGGCTGGCCGAACAGCACGGCTTTGCCCGCCTCACCTGGGATGGCGAAACCATCGCCCTGCGCGCGGCACCCATGCAGCGTTTCGGCAAGGCCCTTGTTGCCCCGCCTCCCGGCGCCTTCCTGCAAGCCACCGCCGAAGGCGAAACCGCCCTCCTCGCCGCCGTGACAGATGCCATCGGCCCCGATGCGCGTCGCATTGCCGATCTTTTCGCCGGCTGCGGCACCTTTGCCCTGCCGCTTGCCGAACAGGCCGAGGTGCTGGCCGTCGAAGGCGATCCCACCATGACCAATGCGCTGGAAAAGGCCTGGCGCCAGACCGCGCGCCTGAAGCGCATCACCGCCGAGACCCGCGATCTTTTCCGCCGCCCGCTGGAACCGGATGAATTCAAGGGGCTGGACGCCGTGGTGATCGACCCGCCCCGCGCCGGGGCCGAGGCGCAGTTCGCCACCCTTTCCCGCAGCGCGGTGCCCGTCATCGCCGCCATCTCCTGCAATCCCGCGACCTTTGCCCGCGATGCGCGCCTCCTCGTGCAGGCGGGCTGGCGCCTCGACTGGGTGCAGGTGGTGGATCAGTTCCGCTGGTCCTCCCACGTCGAACTCGCCGCCCGCTTCAGCAGATGACACATCCGTGAGCAACGCCTCCGAATGGCTGCCTAGCCAGACCGGGTGTTTTGCAGTATGGCCTTTGCCAAACAAATCAAAGAAACGACGAGGCGGGCAGGGTATGCGGTTCCTTAAGGTTTTTCTCATTCTGGCACTGGCCATCGGCCTTGGTGCCTGCGCTCCGAAATCCAAGTTCCTGAAATATCGCGGGCCAGAGGTGACGTCGGTTCAGGTCCACAAGGCCGACCGCAAGATGTATCTGCTGCACAATGGCCGGGTTCTGGAATCCTACGATATTGCGCTGGGCTTTGCGCCGGAAGGTCACAAGCAGTTCGAAGGTGACGGCAAGACGCCGGAAGGCACCTATTACATCACGCACAAGAACCCGAACTCCCGGTTCCATCTGTCGCTGGGGATCTCCTACCCGAATGTCGCAGATCGGGAATTCGCCAAGGCGCAGGACAAATCCCCGGGCGGCGACATCTTCATCCATGGCGGCCCGCTCCGCCCCGTCTCGCGGCGCGACTGGACCGAAGGCTGTATCGCTGTGACGGACAAGGAAATGGAAAAGATCTATTCGATGGTCGAACCCGGCACGGTCATCCACATCCTGCCCTGACCCGGTAGTAAACCTGACGCGACCATGAAGAAGGGGGCCGACCGGCCCCCCGCCTCCCGCCAGATCCGGCCTGTCAGACCAGCCCGGAACTGCCCATCACCAGCGTCCACCAGATCTTGCCATTCCCTTCCTGGAACCAGGCGAACCCCAGATCGGTCGCCTTCGGGTCCAGAATGACGCTGCGCATGTCCGGGCTTTCCATCCAGGTGGCCAGCGTTTCCAGCTCGGTCTCGAAGGTCTCGGAAATCAGCTCGCCCGTCAGCTTGCCGCCATATCCCACACGCCGCACCCGCTCCAGCGGCGAAGACCCGTCCGATCCGAAATGCCATGGCCGGTTCTGCACCGACATGTCGCGCGCATGCGTCGCCGCCGCCGCGTTCAGTTGCGCATTCAGCGTGACGGCGCGCATCCCCCGCGCCTGACGCAGCGCATTCACCGAATCCAGCAGGCGATACTCGATCACCCCCGCCCCCTGCGCCGACGTATTATAGACCTGCGGCAAAGGCAGCCCGTCCGGCCCCAGCCGCACCTCCGGCCCCATCGAAGGCATACAGGCCGACAGCAAGACCGCCGCACCGCCCAGCATCAGCATCCCACGTCTGTTCATCGTCCTGTTTGCCCCTTTGCGCTCAAGGCACCTGCTCTTTGCCCTGCTCTTTAACGAAAGCGGCCCGTCAGTTCAAACGCAACCCGCGACGCGATCACAGTCGCGCACGGCTTCGCCGACTGACGTGTCTTTGATTTGCCGAAATGGCCGAGAATCAGTATCAGCATGGAAAAAAGGGCGCGTGCGGCACGTCTCGTATCCGCCCGGATACCGCAAGAGGCACGCAGAAAATGACCGATGATGTGAAATTCCCGCTCAACCGTCGCCATTTCATGGCCGGGGCCGCCGCAGCAATGGGCGCAGGCGCACTTGGCGCCGTGCCCGCCTTCGGCATGGAAGGCTCGACCGAACTTCTTCCCGGCGCCTCCAGCTCGGTGCGCAACAATGCCTCCAGCTTCCGGATGCTGGACTGGCAGGATTACTTCAGCAACACCCGCAACGGCGCGATCCTTGTCGATCTCACCTCGCGCGCGCTCCATTTCTGGTCCGAAGATCAGTCCGTCTATCGCCTCTACCCTACCTCGGTGCCCCTGTCCGAAGACCTCACCCGTCGCGGGCGGACCGAGGTGGTGCAAAAGGTCGTCGCCCCCACCTGGCGCCCCACGCCCGCCATGCTGCAACGCAACCCGGAATGGCCGACCGTTGTCGAAGGCGGGGCGCCCGACAACCCGTTGGGAACGCACGCGCTTTACCTGTCCTGGACCTATTACCGCATCCACGGCACCCATGACACGCGCAAGATCGGCCGCCGCTCGTCCAACGGCTGCGTGGGCCTCTACAATGAACACATTCAGGAATTGTTCGCCCTCACCAAAGTAGGCACGCAGGTGTTGCTAATTTGACGAAATGTGCCCAAACGGCGCCGATCAATCTCAAGCCAAGTTGCAATCCGTCAAACTTGCTGCTTAACAGATGCCACGAGGTATATCTTGGGTGCATGTCGTCGCCTCTGCAACATTCGGCGTCATGCGATAACTGGAGGTTAATATGAAGAAACTTGCGCTCGCTGCCGCTCTGTCGGTTGCCGCCTCGACCGCTTTCGCCGGCGGCATGGTTGAACCGATCATGGAACCGGAAGTTGTGGAAGCGAACACGTCGTCCTCGGCTGGCGGCATCATCGTTCCGCTGCTGCTCCTGCTGGTCATCGCGGCTGCTGCCTCGAACTGATCTCTGGATCACGAAACAGGAAAGGGTCGGCGGTTCCATCCGCCGACCCTTTTCGTTTCTGCCGCTCTTCGTTTTTTCAGACGGCCGCCTTGCGGCCGGGTTGACCGGACTCAGCGCACCCAGCCGGTCAGGTTCTCCTCGATCACTGTCACCAGCGCATCAACATGCGCGTCATCATCGTTCAGGCAGGGGATATAGGTGAACACCTCGCCCCCCTCATGCTCGAACGCCTCGCGAATCTCGCCGTTGATCTCTTCCAGCGTCTCGATGCAATCGGCCGAAAAGGCCGGCGCGATCACCGCGATCTTCTTCTTCCCCTGCTTGGCCAGTTCGGCCACATGCTCCACCGTATAGGGCCGCAGCCATTCCTCAGGGCCAAAGACCGACTGGAAGGTCGTGTCGATCGACCCCTTCTCCCATCCCAGCCGCTCCCGCAACAGGCGCGAGGTCTTGGCGCATTGGCAATGGTAGGGGTCGCCCTCCATCAAGTATCGCTGCGGCATACCGTGATAGGACGCGACCAGAACATCGGGCTTGTGGTCCAGCTCGGCATAGGCCCGTTCCACAGATTGCGCGAGCGCCTCGATATAGGCCGGATGCTCGAAATATTCCGGCACGGTCCGTACCGAAGGCTGGCGCTTTTCCTTCATCAGCGCGCGAAAGAACTGGTCATTCGCCGTGGCCGAGGTCGCGCCCGCGTAATGGGGATACAACGGGAAGAACAGGATCTTCTCGCACCCCGCCTCCACCATCGCCCGCACCTTGGATTCGGTCGATGGATTGCCATAGCGCATGCAGAAATCCACCATGATGTCATCGCCATGCTTGGCTGCGATGCTGTCGGCGATCTTGCGCGTCTGGTTCTTGGTGATCGTCAGCAGCGGGCTTTCGTTCAGCTCGTGGTTCCAGATCAGCTTGTAATTGGCCCCCGAAGAAAAGGGCCGCTTCGACAGGATCACCAGTTGCAACAGCGGCTGCCAGATCCAGGCCGAATAATCGACCACCCGCTTGTCCGACAGGAATTCGTTCAGATAGCGCCGCATCGACCAGTAATCGTAATTGTCCGGCGTCCCCAGATTGGCCAGCAAAACCCCGATCTTGGCCCGCCGCACCTTCGGATGGTCTGCCGGGGCATGGGCCAGGCGGCCCTGCCCGGGCTGAATCATCGCTGGGCGCGCATCATCCTGGGCAAGCCCCGCGTTCTGTGCCTTGGCATCCAGCATCGTGTTTTCCTTGAAATCCTGATCCCAAAGGCGGGACATATAGGCTTATACGCCCCGGTCAACCATTCGGTTCAGTGTCGGGAAGCCGCACCTCGGGCACCGATAGCGCATCGGCCAATCTTTGGGCAGCCGAGCCGGGGCGCAGCGGTTTCTGCTGGCTCTCATGCGGTGCCCAGCCTGTCAGGCCGATGATCTCGAATGTCGCGGTCAGTCGCCCATCCGGCAGCGCGTGATGCTGCGCGTAAAGCTCTGCCGCACGCCCGAACACCGCCCGCCGCGTGGGCCGCCGCAACCGCGCGGTCAGCGCGTTGCCCTCGCCCATCAGCCGAAGATCGCGCAAAAGGCTGCCGAAATCGCCATAAGTCACCGTTTTCGTGAAACTGTCCGCCACCGGCAGCGCGAAACCCGCCCGCTGCAACAGCGCGCCCAGATCGCGGATCTCGCCCATCGGCAGCACGCGCGGCGACAGGCCGCCCGTCACCTCGGCCTCGGCCTGCGCCAGACAGGCCCGCAATTCCGACAGGGTCTGCCCCCCGAACAGAAACCCAAGGAACAACCCATCCGCCCGCAGCGCGCGGCGGCATTGCACCAACTGCCCCACCGGATCATTCGCCCAATGCAGCGCAAGCGCATGGATCACCAGATCGTGACCACCCGGTTGCAGGTCCAGCACCTCGTCATCCGCAACCTTGCGCGCCGTCATCGGCCACAGGTCGAGAAAAGGCGTCACGACCGCCACATCCGTAAACGCCCTGTTAACCTCTGCCAGCCTCTCCTGCGCCTCAAGGAAAACCTCGTCATGCAGGAACAGCGCCGTCCGTTCCGCGCGGGCGCGGTAACGGGTCAGGGCCTGTCGGTCGGTCAAGGGCGGCGGTGTCTGCATGGCGCGGAACATGAGGAAGCGACTGTGGGAATGCAAGGACTGCTCCATCTGATCTATCCCCCGCAATGCCTCTCCTGCGGCGACAGGGTAGAGAGCGACTTCGCCCTGTGCCCCGCCTGCTGGCGCGAGACGGGGTTCATCACCGGCCTTGTTTGTGACAGTTGCGGCACCCCCCTTCCGGGCGAAGACACCCAGCCCGTCCATTGCGACGATTGCCTCACCCTTGCCCGGCCCTGGCATCATGGCCGCGCCGCGCTCCTGTATCGCGACAACGGGCGCAAGCTGGTGCTGGCCCTCAAACACGGCGACCGCAGCGATCTTGCCCCGCCTGCCGCCCGCTGGAAGCACCGCGCGGCCGCCCCCCTCCTCACCCCCGGGATGCTCGTCGCCCCTGTGCCGCTGCACTGGCTCCGCCTCCTGCGCCGCCGCTACAACCAGTCGGCGCTGCTCTCCGCCGCCTTCGCCCGCCTCGCCGCGCTCGACCACATCCCCGACCTGCTGCAACGCACCCGCCGCACCCCCACACAGGATGGCCGCGACCGTGACGGTCGCTTCCGCAATGTCCAGACGGCGATTCGCGCCCATCCCCGCCACGCCCCGGCCATCAAGGGGTGCGAGGTTCTGCTGATTGATGACGTGATGACCAGCGGCGCCACCCTCGCCGCCTGTGCCGAGGCCTGCCTTGCCGCAGGTGCAACGCGGGTATCCGTCTGCGTGCTGGCCCGCGTTGCTAAGGATGCCTAAATCCCTATAGTTCCGCGCAGCCGTCAAAGGATCGCATCCCGTGAAACCCGTCGAAATCTACACCACCCCCATCTGCCCCTATTGCATGGCGGCCAAGCGCCTGCTCACCCGCAAGGGCATCGCCTTCACCGAAATCGACGTCAGCCGCGACCCCGCGATGCGCGACGCGATGACGGCCCGCGCCGGGGGCCGCCGCACCGTGCCGCAGATCTTCATCGGCGGCACCCATGTCGGTGGCAGCGACGACCTGCACGCGCTCGACCATGACGGCAAGCTTGACCCGATGCTCGCCTGATGCGCGCGGGCCTCGTCCAGCTTACCGTCTCTGACGATCCGGCACAAAACCTGCCGGACACCGTGGCGCTGGTCCGCGCCGCGTCACAGGGGGGTGCGGGCTTCGTCCTCACCCCCGAATGCACCAACGCGCTGTCGTCCAACCGCGCGCGCCAACGCACGCTTTTGCGCCATGAAACCGACGACCCCACCCTCGCTGCCCTGCGGGATGAGGCCGTGCGCGCGGGCATCTGGCTGCTGATCGGCTCGCTCGGCCTGCTGACCGACGATGCCGATGGCCGCTTCGCCAACCGTTCTTTCCTGATCGCGCCCACGGGCGACATCGCCGCCCGCTACGACAAGATCCACATGTTCGATGTGAACGTCTCGGAAACCGAGGTGTACCGCGAATCCTCCGGCTACCGCCCCGGCAACCGCGCCGTGCTGGCCGACACGCCCTTCGGCCGCATCGGGATGACGGTCTGCTACGACCTCCGCTTTCCCCATCTCTACCGCCGCCTTGCCCAGGCCGGGGCCGAAATCCTGACCGTCCCCGCCGCCTTCAACCACATCACCGGCGCCGCGCATTGGGAAACGCTGCTCCGCGCCCGCGCGATCGAGACGGGCTGCTACGTCCTCGCCCCCGCCCAGACCGGCTTTCACCCCGAGGCCGGGGGCAAGGGCCGCCGCACCCACGGCCATTCCCTCGCCATCGCCCCCTGGGGCGAGATCCTGTCGGATGCGGGAACGGAACCCGGCATAACCTTCGCCGATCTCGACCTGGCCGAGGTTGCGCGCGCCCGCGACCGCATCCCCTCGCTCTCGCATGACCGCGATTTTTCCGGGCCAATGGAGTAAGGTCCGGGCGATGACCGCGAAACCCACCGATGAAAAGACAGAAGACATCGCCGTCGCCCTGTTCGGCGAATTGTTCATGGCTGATCAGCTGGCCCGCAACCGCATCTCGCGCGTGCTGCCCAAGGGGATGGAGTTGTCGCATTTCGGCGTGCTCAACCACCTCGCCCGGGTGAATGACGAACGCACCCCCGCCCAGCTTGCCCGCGCCTTTCATGTCACGCGCGGCGCGATGACCAATACGCTCGCGCGGCTGGAATGGGCGGGCCACGTCCATATCCGCCCCGATTGGGATGACGCGCGCCGCAAATTCGTGGCCATCAGCCCCGCCGGACGCGCCGCCCGCGATGCCGCCGTGCAGGCCGTGGCCCCCCTCATCGCCGAAGTGGTGCAACAACTCGGCGCAGACCGCGTCCGCGCCGTCCTGCCCGTGCTGCGCGAAATGCGCACCCGGCTGGAGGGCGAGTAGGGCGGGGTTCACCCCGCCACCCCTCTGGCAAAGGCGGGGTGAACCCCGCCCTACCGGCCCATTGCCCCACCCCGCATCCTCCCCTACCTTTCCAGGATGCAATTTCCGAACATCCCCACCATTATCAAAGACCTTTGGGCGCTCTCTGACGAACGCGAGCTTGACCTCATTGCCGCAGGCATCGCCTTTTACGGCTTCCTCGCCCTTTTCCCCGCCGCTGCCGCCGTCATCATGATCTGGGGCAGCTTTTCCGACGCCACCCTGATCCGCAAGGAACTGGAACTCGCGCGCGACTACCTTCCCCCCGATGCCTGGAACCTGATCTCGCAGCAGATCGAGGCGATCCTTGCCGGCCCCCCGGGCGGCTTCGGGCTGGCCACCTTCCTTTCCCTCTTCCTCGCCCTCTGGACGGCGCGCGCTTCTGTCGCCGCGCTGATGCGCGGGCTCAACGCCATTCATGGCCTTCCCAACCGTGCGACCCACCGGCATTTCCTGCGCGCGCTGCTCCTGACACTGGTCATGGTCGGCCTTGCCATCGCGGGGCTGCTGGCGGCGGTGGTCGGTCCGCTTGTGCTGGCCTTCCTGCCCCTGGGCGGCTTTGCCACCGTCGCGCTGGAAATCCTGCAACTCTTCCTCAGCCTGATGATCGTGGTCTTTGGCGTGGCGCTGGTCTATCGGCTTGGCCTCAACCGGCAGGTCAATCATCGCCTGTTCACGCGCGGCATCTTTGTGGCCGTGCTGATCTGGGTGGCCGCCTCGCGCGGGCTCGTGCTGTATCTGGCGAATTTCGATACTTACAACCGTATCTACGGGTCGATCGGGGCGGTGGCGGCGCTGCTTGTCTGGCTGTATCTCTCTGGCTACGCCATCCTTCTGGGCGCCGCCGTCGATGCCTCGCGCGCGCGACGCAAGGTCAGGGATCAGTAATCCTTCTCGAAATAAATCCCGATCCCGGTATCGCCCGATGATCCCGTCCGCCCCCGCAAGGTGATTGAATCGGTCACATCCAGGTTGAGGTTGATCTGGCTTTCGCCCCGATCATCCACTTCCACCTCGGTATAGACGTTCTCCGACAGGTATTTCCCCGCCCGCACCGTGGCGCTGCCATCCGCCCCGGTCTGCACGTCCAGATCATCCAGCCCGAACCCCTGCCGCAGCCGCCCGACAATGCCCACACCGCCCCGGCCCGCCAGCGTGGCCACCGCATTGGCCAGCTGCGCCGCCTGCAAGACCGACAGGGTTTCAATCCCCCGCCCGAACAGCAGGCGCGACAGCACCTCCTCTTCGGGCAGTTCGGGGCTAGACCGGAAGCTCACCACCGGCTCCGTCGCCGGGCCGTCGATGCGGATGAAACTGGTGATGCCGTCACTTTGCGTCGATGCGGCCACGGCCAGCACGGGGGTAAAGTTCCCCGCCAGCGTCATCGTCGCCTCGCTCAGATCCAGCCGCTTGCCCAGAATGTTCAACCGCCCCCGGATCAGGCTGAACGAACCCGACGGCACCACCGCCGCCGTCGTTCCGCCCAGGCGCAAGGCCCCGCCCAGTTCCGCATCCAGTCCCCGCCCCCGCACATAGATCTGCGCCGGCGCCGAAATCAGCAGGTCCAGCGCAAAGGGCCGCGCCCCGCCGCCCTGCCCGTTGCCGGCCCCATCCGCACCCAAAAGCCCCGCCCGCGCCCGTGTCGCCCGCACATCGGCGGGCTCGTTCACGTGCCGCAGGTCCGGAATATCCGCCGATCCGCCAAGACCGGTCGAGGGGATCTGCACCTCCGTCTCCGCCAGGTCGATCCGCCCGCCGATTGTGCCACCCCCGGTCAGCGGGCCACGGATCGTAACCTCGCCATTCGCCGTCGTCTGATAAAGCTGCGGATCGCGCAGCACGGCCCCGCGCAACCCGATCCGCAGATCGGCGGCAAAGGGTGCGCTCAGGCCCACCCCGCCACCCAGATCGACACGCCCCCCGCTTGTCAGGCCAGCGCCCCCCGATAGCTGCGCCCGCCCCGCCCCCAGGTCGGCATTCACCGTCACACCCTGCAAGGCGAAGGGCAGGCCCGGATCGGCGATCCGCCCCCCGCTCAACCCCACCCGTCCGTTCAGCGATGCCAGCGCAAAAGGCCCGTTCAGCCCAAGATCAAACCGCACCGGCCCGGAAATCAGCCGCCCCGACAGAAAGGCATTGGCCAGCCCCGCCTGCCCATTGCCCGCGATCCGCAGATCGCCGCCCGTGCCATCCGCCCGCACCCGCCCCGTCACCCGCGCGTCGATCCCGCCCGGCCCCTGCCCCCTCAGGTCAAGGTCATAGCCCTGACCCGCCTCCGCCGCCGTTCCGCTGACCGTCAGAACCCCCGGAAAATCGGGCAGCAGCAGCGCAAGATCGGCCAGCCGCGCCTCCAGGTTGATCCGCCGCGCCGCGCCCGCGGCGGTGCCATCAGCCGCCACCCGCAGCTGCGGGTTCTCCAGCCGCGCGGAATTCACCACCACCCGACCGGCGTCCAGCGACAGATCGCCCGCCAGCACCGTCTCACCCCGCAACAGGCGGTCCGCCTCGGCCTGACCGATGGCAAGGTTCCGCCCCCGCCCGTTCACCGTCACCCGCCCCGCTTCAGCCGTGCCAGCGAACCCCACATCGCCCGCAAAGGCCCCGCGATAGCCGCCCCCCAGCACCGCCAGATCGGAGAAATCCACTGTCGCGCGCAGATCGCTCTGCCCGCTTGTCACCGTGCCGCGCGCCTGCGCGCGCAGGCCCTGCGCCGTCACCGTCAGGTCGCGCAGCACCGTGCCCGTCTCCGTCCGCGCCGCATCCAGCGCGATGCGCGATGTCCCTGCCAGAAGCCGGTCCACCTCTGCCTGCGCCACCGCCACATCCCGCCCGGTCAACACCACCGTTCCGTCAAAGGCCCCGGTCAGCGGGCTGATGGCACCGTCCACCTCCAACCCCGCCGCTCCGGCCAAGGGTCGCCCCGCAAGGCCCGAAACCCGCGCCAGATCGTCCAGCCGCGCCGTCGCCGCCCCCGTCACCGTCAGCGCCGCGTCCAGCCCTGCCACCACCGCGCGCCCGGTCAGCCCGTAATCCGCCCCCTCCAGCACGATTCGCGGCAACCGCAGTCCATCGCCGCCCTGTCGCCAGGACAGGATCACCTGCCCCCCCAGATCGGTCCCCAAGGCCTGTGCCAGCGCCGCATCCTCGGGCACCAGCCCGTTCGCCGCGAAATCCAGCGTCGCGCCAACATGCGCCCGCCCGTCCCGCTGCCAGATGCGCCCCGCGCCAACCAGCGTCAGCCGCTCCGCCCGCAACCCCCGGCGATCCAGCCCGTCGATCACCAGATCGGCCGTCCAGCCCTCGCCCGCCGCCCGGTCATAGGCCACATCCAGCAGCACCGACCGCACCCGCGTCTCGTCCGCGCCCGTCAGCGGCAGCAGCACCTGCTCCCCCGTCTCAAGCGCGATCCTGCCGCGCAGATCAAAGGCCAGCGGCAGGCCATTCGCCGAAATCGTCGCCTGCCCCGACAGATCCATCGCCTGCGTGCCCAGCCGCAGCCGGTCCAGCCGCAGCACCCCTTCAGGCGACCGAGCGCCTGCGGCCTGCACCGCGATGCTGTCACCGAAAAACGCCTGATAATCCGGCAACCACAAGGGCGCCAGATCGCCCGCCAGATCCACCTCGAACCCGCGGCTGCCATCCGCGGCTTCCAGCAGTTCCACGGTCCCGGCCAGCCGGTCCTGCCCATCCGTCACCAGCCCGACATTGGCCACGAAATCGGTGATCGGCCCCGCCCCCTGCACCGCCAGCCGCGTCGATGGCGCGCCGGGGATGCCCAGCTTCGATACCGCGATCCCGCCCGCCTCTTCCTCGGCCACAAGGTCCAGCTCGAATTGCCCCGTCTCATTGGCAAAAGCGGCGGTCAGGTTCAGCCGCCCGGAAGGCCCGTCATCGCTGCGCTCAAGGATCAGCTCGGTCCGCCCCTCGCCGCCCGCCAGTGTGGCCGATGCCGCCAGCCGTGCCTCCAGCGCCTCGCCCAGCACCGCCTCGCCCAACACGATCCGCTCTGCCGCCAGCCGCCCGATGCTGATGGACACCGGCAATTCCGGCAGGGCGAAACTGCCCGCCTCGGGCGACGGCCCCGTCGCCTCGCTCTCGGGGATACGCTCCAGCACGATCTCCCGTGCCGAAAGCTCGGACACATCCACCGCGCCGCGCAACAGGGCGGATCGGCTCCAGTCCAGCACCACCCCGTCCAGCGTCAGCCAGATGCCCGCATCATCGGCAATCGTCAGCCGCTCGACTGTCGCGCGTGCGGAAAGCGCCCCCTCGAACCCGGTGATCGTCACCGCCCGTCCGGCGCCCGAAAGGTTATCCTCAAGAAAGGCCGTCAGATAGCCCCGGTCGTCCTCCTGCGCCACGGCGGCCAAGGGCAGGCAGATCACGGCAAGGGTGGGCCAGACCCGCATCAGAACGCCTGCCCCAGACCGACATAGATCTGCACGCCATCCCCCGTGCTGCCCCCCACGGGGGCGGCCACATCCAGCCGGATCGGGCCGAAACCGGTGTCATAGCGCAGGCCCAGCCCCGCCCCCGAATGCCAGTCGCCCGCAGTCCCGAAATATTCGCCCACATCCACGCGCCCGGCATCGAAAAAGCCCACCACGCCGATCCGGTCCGTCACCATCCCGCGCGCCTCAAGCTGCGTGCCGATGAAATGCGTGGCCCCGATCTTGGGCGACAGCAACCCCCGCGCCACGTTCACCCCCAGCGATTGGTAGGGCTGGCCCCGGACCGTCCCGCCGCCACCGCTGTAGAACAGATCGTCCCGCGGCGTCTCCAGCAGGCTTGACCCCGTGATCAGCCCCAGTTGCAGCCGTCCCGCCAGAACGAACCTGTCCTCCGCGCCAAGGCCCAGATAGCCCCGCGCGTCGATCCTGGTCCGCGCGCCGCTGCCGGTGGTGCCGAAACCGAAAAAGGGCTTCACCTCGGCATCCAGATAGAAACCGTCCGTCGCATTCGTCTTGTCGTTGCGGCGGTCCCAGTTCACCCCGATCGGGATGGATACGTTGCGAAACAGAAAGTCGCTCACCAGATCGCGGCCATTGGCATATTCATAGCTGAACCCAAGCCGCCCGGTCAGCGTGTCGCTGAAGAAATGCGTCAGCCGCACCCCCGCGCTCGCCACATCCGCGGCGAAATCCTCTTCATCCAGATGGCCGATCTCGGCCGCAAAGCCCAGTGTCGTATCCGGTGTAATCGTGGCAGGCCGGTCCAGCGTCACGCCCAGCGTGTAATCCACCCCGCTGTTCTGCGCCCCGATGTTGTTGATCTCGCCTTCGATCCGCAGCCGCTCCGCCCCGCCCAAGAGGTTGCGGTGCAACCAGAAACCGGTCAGCGACAACCCCTCCTGGCTGGCGATTTCAGCCCCGAAACTGTAGCGGCGCGGCAATTCCTCAACCACGGTGGCGGTGATCGGCACCAGATCGGGCGCCCGAACATCACCCTCGGTCAGCGCGACCGACCGGAACACCCCGGTCCGGCGCAGCCGGTTCGCCGCGCGCTCCAATTCTTGCGGCGAAAAGACCTTCCCCTCGGGCAGACCGGCGATCTTGATGATGCGTCGCTCCTGCATCCGCTCGGCCCCGTCCACTGCCAAGGGGCCGAAACGCAGCCTCGGGCCAGGATCCAGCGCGATCCGCGCGGCCAGCGTGGCATCGCGGTGATTGGCGGTCACATCCTGCCCGGAAACGCGGGCCTTCGCATGGCCAAGGTTGCGCCAGCCGGAAACCCCCGCCACCGCCGCATCCCGCACCGCGCCCGACAGGGCAGGCTGGCCGATGGCAAAGCCCGGCGGCAGTTCCGTGCCACGCGCCAGAGGCGCGACCTCCGCCCGCGAAAGCCGGAAGGCCGGCCCCGGCTCAACGGTCACTTCGATCACGTCGATCCGCCCCGGCGCATCCAGCGGCGCGATGGACGCCGCCTCGCGCCCGTCGATGCGGATGGTGATGACGCCCGAATAGTGACCCCTCGCATAAAGGGCACCCAGAAGCGCCGCATATTCCGCCCGCGCGGCGGCAAACAGGTCTTGCGCGTTGTCCCGCCCATCCAGCTCCGACGCCGCCAGCAAGGACGCCGCCCGCAGCGCCCGCGCCACGTCCTCGCTTGCGCCGGGGGTGCGGAACTCCAGCCGCTCCAACGCCAGCACCGGCCCGCCCGATGCGGCCAGCGCGATCAGCGCCACCCCGCAGAGGCGGCGCAGGGGCCGGATGGAAAAAGGCGGCAAGGCAACCTCCGAAATCAATGAAGGTGACTATCGCAACCTAACTTCGCGGGCGCAATCACCCGCGCCGCGAGACTGCCATATTCCGCCGTTGCAACAGGTCACGTTCCGGTGCGCGGCACACATCACAGGTCAACGCATGGTAAAGGAATTCGTTCCAGCCCGTTCGCTGCGTATGCACGCTTTGCTGCACTGGGCTGCTGCACGCTTTGCTGTTCGGTCGTTACGCTATTGCGCCGCAATGTCCCGAACCGGCACCAGCAACCCTTCGCTGACGAAAGACAGCGCCAGCGCCGCCGCCCCATGCGCCCACAAAAGATCGCCCCAGGCATGAATTTCGATGGGCGGGCGCGGGCGTCCGGTCTGGATCGCCAGCATCTCCATCTCGGCCAGGGTCTCCTGCGCATAGAGATAGTCATAGCGCATCCGTTCCCCCGACAGGATGATCAGGGATGGATCGAACAGATTGATAACATTGGACAATCCGACCGCCAGATAGCGCCCCGCGCGGCGAAAGATCGACCGCGCCGCCGTGTTTCCGGCCTTGGCGTGATCGTAAAGGGATTCCAGCAGAACGCTGATCGACTGCCCCTCACGGTGGGTCCAGTTCAGCGCCGTCGTGGCCTCGCGCGCCAAGGCATAGTCGGCGATATAGGCCTCAAGGCAGCCCCTCTGCCCACAGCGGCAAAGGGCACCGTCCAGTTGCACCTTGGTATGGCCCAGCTCCATCCCAAGTCCTTGAGTTCCCCGGTAAATCCGGTGATTGATGACATAGCCCATGCCCACGCCATGCTCGATCGTCACCACCGCAAAATCCGCCAACCCCCGCCCCGCCCCGAACCACAATTCGGCCAGCGTCACCAGGTTCGCATCATTGTCCACCGTGACCGGCAACCCCAATCGCGCCTGCGCCGCAGCCGCCAGCGGAACAGCCCGCTCGGTCAGGACCGAAGACCACATCACCATGCCCGCAACCGTATCCACAAAGCCCGGCACCCCGATGCCCACCGCCGAAAGATCGCCCCGCGCGATCCCCGCCTTGGCGCAGACCCGGTCAAGAAGTGTTTGAATCGCCAATAGAATTTCACCCAATGCCATCGGTCCGGGACGGCGCGGGATCACGTCGTCGGCGATCAGGTTGCCCGCAAAATCCACGATCACCGCCGTATGCTCGCGGTCCGAAAGCTTCATCCCCGCCACCCGGTGGGCATTGGCCCGCACCCCCAGCGAAACCGCAGGTCGCCCCCGCCCCTGATCCCCCTCGCGCGCGGCGGCGACCTCTTCGATCAGCCCCGCCTCGATCAGTTCCTGCGTGATCGTCGTCACCGATGCCGGGCTTACCCCCAGGTCCTTGGCCACCTGGACCCGGGGAATCAATCCAGCCGCCCGGACCCGTTCGAATACCTGTTGCCGCAGCGGGCGCAGCGTATCGGAAAGGGGTGGAATCAGCGGGCCACAACCGCGGCGGCCCTCTGCCCCGTCTTCCATCGGCCCTTTGGGCTGCATTTATTCGGTCTCCAAACTAAAAACTGGCAGAAAACCTGCCATATTCTTTGCGACCGTCCCGGAAATTGCTGCACTGCCGCATGATTTCGCCAGTTTCCTGAGCATCGCCAGATTTGACGATCAAATTTATTTTGACAACTGAAATTATTCACGCCAATTTTCGCCCGTGCCGACGAATCCGTCGTACCGGCCATACGCTGGCCGCATCCATAGGGAGGATAACAATGCGTATCGCAATTCTCGCCGCCGTCATGGCGGTGACTGGCTTCTCGTCGGCCGCTCTGGCCGAAGGCAAGAAGATCGGTGTGTCCTGGGCGCAGTTCCAGGAAGAGCGCTGGAAGATCGACGAAGCAGCCATGAAGGCCGCCATCGAAGCCGCAGGCAATGAGTATGTCTCCGCCGACGCCCAGTCGTCCGCCGAAAAGCAGCTCTCCGACATCGACGCGCTGATCGCACAGGGCGTGGACGCCCTGATCATCAACGCCTGGGACAAGGACGCCATCGGACCGGCCATCGAGAAGGCCGCTGCCGAAGGTATCCCGGTCGTGGGCTATGACCGCCTGATCGAAGACGCCCGCACCTTCTATCTGACCTTCGACAACGTCGGCGTTGGCCGCATCATCGCGACCGAAGTCTTCAAGGTCGCGCCGAAGGGCAACTACGCCATCATCAAGGGCGACCCGGGCGACCCGAACGTCGGCTTCCTGCGTCAGGGCATGGAAGAAGTGATCGGCGCCGCTGTTGCCTCGGGCGACATCGTGATCGTCGGCGAAGCGAACTCGGACGGCTGGAAGCCCGAGAACGCCCAGAAGAACATGGAACAGATCCTGACCGCCAACAACAACGCCGTTGACGCCGTTCTGAGCCAGAACGACGGCATGGCCGGTGGTGCCGCTGCGGCTCTGGCCGCGCAGGGCCTGAACGTTCCGCTGGGTGGCCAGGACGGCGATCTTGCCGCCATCAACCGCGTGGCGCGCGGCACCCAGACGGTTTCGGTCTGGAAGAACGCACGCGACCTTGGCAAGGCGGCAGGCGAAATCGCCTCGGCGCTGGCTGACGGAGCGGCGCTGGACGCGATCGAAGGCGCGACCAAGTTCTCGGGTGGCGAGAAGGGCGTCGAGATGAACGCAATCCTTCTGGATCCGACCCCGATCACGAAGGAAACGCTGAACATCGCGATCGACGCTGGCCACATCAGCAAAGAGCAGGCCTGCGAAGGCGCTCTGCCTGACGTCGCTGCCTGCCAGTAAATCAAGCTGACAACGGATGCCGGTCCCCTGTGGGCCGGCATCTTCATTAGCCGCAACTTCGGGCCACGCCCGCCCTCAGCACCTCCTGTGCTGTGCGCGCCGCATCGCATGCGCGACAGATCCCCCTCAACGTCAAGGACGGGACATGACAGATACCACGCATCAACCCCAGGCCCCCGGCAAGGAAGGCGGCGCCGTCGCACGATTCCTGCGCGCAACCGAACTTGATCCCCGACTGATCGGCATGGTCGGTGCCCTGCTCCTGATCTGGATTGCGTTCGAGGCCTATTCCTTCGGCATTCTCGGCCGTCCGTCGATGCTTCTCGGGGCATCGCAGGCCGAGGCAAACGGCTTCCTCACGCCGCGCAACCTGTGGAACCTGTCGGTTCAGACGGCCTATATCGGGATCATGGCAACGGGTATGGTGCTGGTCATCATCACCCGCAACATCGACCTGTCGGTCGGCTCCATCATGGGCATGGTCGGCATGTACATGGGTCTGCTGCAAGTGGAATACCTGACCCCGGCCTTGGGTCTTGGGCATCCGTCCATCTGGATCATCACGGTCGTGTTCGGCATCACGATGGGCGCCCTGATCGGCGGTTTCCAGGGCCTGCTGATCGCCTATCTTGGCATCCCGGCCTTCATCGTCACCCTTGGTGGCCTGCTGGTCTGGCGCGGTGCTGCCTTTCTTGTGGCCGGCGGCAAGACCATCGCGCCGCTTGACGAAACCTTTTCACTGATCGGTGGCGGATCCTTCGGCGCGCTGGGTCGTACGGGAAGCTGGATCTTCGCCGTCATCGCCTGTGTCGTCGTGGTCATCGCCTTCCTTCGCGCCCGCAAGTCACGCCAGTCGCACGGCTTTGCCCTGCGTCCGGTCTGGGCGGAAACCTTTGTTGTCGGTCTCGTCTGTTCGGTGATCGTCGGAACGACCGCGCTGTTCAACGCCTATATCTGGCCGCGCGGCAACATCCAGAAATACTATGCCAACCTGGGCCAGGAAGCCCCAGCCTGCGCAGAGTCGAACAGCACGATCTACACGGATGTCTGCGGCACGTTCGGCCACGGCTTTGCCTATCCGGTGCTGATCCTGATTGCGGTGGCCATCTTCATGACCATCCTGATGACCAGCACCCGTTTCGGCCGCTACGTCTTTGCCATCGGCGGAAACCCCGAGGCGGCCGCGCTGTCGGGCATCAACACGCGTGCGATGACGGTGAAGATATTCACCCTGATGGGCGCTCTTGCCGGTATTGCCGCGGTTATCGGCGCGGCACGTCAGAACTCGGCCACCAATGCAATGGGCAACCTTGACGAGCTTTACGTCATCGCCGCCGCAGTGGTGGGCGGCACCTCGCTCGCCGGTGGCGTGGGCACGATCCACGGCGCCATCATCGGCGCCCTGATCCTCACTTCGCTGCAAACGGGCATGGTGCTCATCGGCTTCGGCGACGGCTCTTACCAGCGTATCGTCATCGGCATCGCCCTCGTCCTCGCCGTCTGGCTGGACATCGTCTATCGCAAGCGCATCAAGTAAGGGCGGAACTCTCCATGACCAATCCCAATCGCGGCACCCCACTTGTCGAGATGCGCGACATCTCCATCTCCTTTGGCGGGATCAAGGCGGTCGATCATGTCACGGTCGATCTCTATCCCGGCGAAGTGGTCGGCCTTCTGGGTCATAACGGCGCCGGCAAATCGACGCTGATCAAATGCCTGTCTGGCGCCTACAAGCCCGACGCGGGCGAGATCCTGATCAACGGCCAGAAGGTCGAGATCAACAACCCCCGCGACGCCCGCGCCCAGAACATCGAGACGATCTATCAGACCCTCGCCTTGGCCGACAATCTGGATGCGGCTTCGAACCTGTTCCTCGGGCGCGAGATCGTGAACAGCTTCGGCTTCGTGGATGAAACGAAGATGGAGGCCGAGACGCGCAAGATCATGGCGCGCCTCAACCCCAATTTCCGCAAGTTCAACGTGCCGGTATCCGCCCTGTCGGGCGGTCAGCGCCAGTCGGTCGCCATCGCGCGCGCGGTCTATTTCAATGCCAAGATCCTGATCATGGACGAGCCCACCGCCGCGCTGGGCCCGCATGAAACGCAGATGGTGTCGGAACTGATCCAGGAGCTGAAGGCGCAAGGTCTGGGCATCTTCCTGATCGAACATGACATCCACAACGTGATGAAACTCTGCGACCGCGCCTCGGTGATGAAGAACGGTCAGCTTGTCGGAACGGTCAACGTGGATGAAGTCACCGATGAAGACATCCTCGGCATGATCATCCTCGGCAAGAAACCGGCGAAGGCGGCGTAATGTATATCGGCCTCGACCTCGGCACTTCCGGGTTGAAGGGCGTGCTGATCGACGACGCCCAGGCGGTGCTGGCCGAGGCCACCGCACCGCTGACTGTGTCGCGTCTGCAGGAAGGCTGGTCGGAACAATCCCCCGCGGATTGGGTCGCCGCTGCGGAAGCCGTGATGGATGCACTGGCCCAGCACGGGCTGGGGCAAGTGCGCGCGATCGGCCTGTCCGGGCAGATGCATGGCGCGACGCTGCTCGATCACGCGGATGAGGTGCTGCGCCCTTGCATCCTGTGGAACGATACCCGCAGCCATGAAGAGGCTGCAGAACTCGACGGCGATCCGATGTTCCGCCGTGTCACCGGAAACATTGTCTTCCCCGGCTTCACGGCGCCGAAACTGGTTTGGGTGCGTCGGCACGAGCCGCGCAACTGGGAAAAGGTCGCGCGGGTGCTTCTGCCCAAGGATTACCTGCGCCTCTGGCTGACCGGCGAACATGTGGCCGAGATGTCGGATGCTGCCGGGACAAGCTGGCTTGATACCGGGCGGCGCGACTGGTCGGATGATTGCCTCGCCGCAACCGGCCTGACCCGGGCACAGATGCCGCGGCTTGTCGAAGGATCGGCGGTGTCGGGGGGGCTGCGAGATGCGCTCGCCTCGCGCTGGGGCCTGCCCAAGGGTGTGGTTGTGGCCGGTGGCGGGGGTGACAATGCGGCCTCAGGCGTGGGCGTAGGGGTGGTGAAGGCTGGCGATGCCTTTGTTTCTCTGGGCACGTCTGGCGTGCTTTTTGCGGCAAATGACGGCTATCAACCGGCGCCAGAGACGGCGGTGCATACTTTCTGCCACGCTCTGCCCGGGACCTGGCACCAGATGGGTGTCATCCTTGCCGCAACGGATGCGTTGAACTGGTATGCAGGCCTTGTGGGCGATACCGCCGCGCGCCTGACGGATGGTCTTGGCGACCTTCACCCCCCCGGCAAGCCGTTGTTCCTGCCCTATCTGGGTGGCGAGCGCACGCCGCTCAATGACGCCGCCATCCGGGGCGCCTTTCTGGGGCTGGAACATGCCACAGACCGTGCCGCCGCAACGCGCGCCGTTCTGGAAGGTGTAACCTTCGCCATCCGCGACTGCCGCGATGCGCTTTACGCAACGGGGACGCGGATTGATCGACTGCTTGCCGTCGGTGGCGGGTCTCGATCCGAATACTGGTTGCAGGCCATTGCCACGGCCCTCGACCTACCCGTTCAACTGCCCGCGGCAGGGGATTTTGGCGGTGCCTTCGGGGCCGCGCGCCTCGGGCTTATGGCCGCCACCGGGGCAGGGGCGGAAATCGCCACCCTGCCACCCATCGCGCGGACCATCGACCCTGACCGCCGACTGACCGCTGCTTTCGATGCGGGTCACGCCCGCTATCGAGCCGCCCAAACCGCCATTCGAGGATTGACATGACCGAGTTTTTCAAAGGCATCCCCCAGATCAGGTATGAGGGGCCGTCAAGCACAAATGAATTCGCCTTCCGCCATTACAACCCGGATGAGGTGATCCTTGGAAAGCGGATGGAGGATCACATGCGCTTTGCCGTCGCCTATTGGCACAGCTTCGCCTGGCCGGGTGGCGATCCTTTCGGCGGGCAGACCTTCAGCCGCCCGTGGTTCGGCGACACGATGGCCTTGGCCAAGATGAAGGCGGATGTCGCCTTCGAGATGTTCGATATCCTGAACGTCCCCTTCTACTGCCTGCATGACGCAGATGCCCGCCCGGAAGGCGCGACATTCGCAGAATCGAAACGCAATCTGGAAGAGATCGTCGATTATCTTGGTCAGAAGCAGTCCTCCCACAAGACACAGCTTCTTTGGGGCACGGCGAACATGTTCAGCCATCGGCGCTGGATGTCTGGGGCCGCCACCAACCCCGATCCGGATGTCTATGCCTATGCCGCTGCGACGGTGAAGGCGAACATGGATGCCACGCAGAAACTGGGCGGGCAGAATTATGTGCTGTGGGGTGGCCGTGAGGGCTATGAGACGCTTCTGAACACCGACCTCCAGGCCGAACGTCAACATGCCGGCCGCTTCCTGCAACAGGTGGTGGAATACAAGCACAAGATCGGCTTCAAGGGTGCAATCCTGATCGAACCAAAGCCGCAGGAACCTTCGAAACACCAGTATGATTACGACGTGGCAACCGTTTACGGGTTCCTGGTCGATTTCGGGCTGGAGAAAGAGGTGAAGGTGAACATCGAACAGGGCCACGCCATTCTGGCGGGCCATTCCTTCGAACACGAGATAGCCCTTGCGGCGGCTCTGGGCATCTTTGGCTCCATCGACATGAACCGGAACGACTATCAGTCCGGGTGGGATACAGACCAATTCCCGAACAATCATGCGGAAAAGGCGCTGGCCTTCTATGAAATCCTGCGCGCGGGCGGCTATACCACTGGCGGGACCAATTTCGACGCCAAGATCCGCCGCCAGTCTCTGGAGCCGGAAGACCTGATCCTCGCCCATGTTGGCGGCATGGATACCTGTGCGCGCGCGCTGAAATCCGCGGCGGCCTTGCTCGCGGACGGATCGCTCGAAAAGGCACGCGCCGACCGCTATGCCGGTTGGACCAAGCCCGAGGCAAAGGCGATGCTGGCCGGATCTCTGGAAGATGCAGCCGCCCGGGTGGACGCCGAAGGCATCAACCCCGAACCCAGATCGGGTCGCCAGGAGCGGCTGGAAAATCTCTGGAACCGCTTCATCTGATCTGATCAAACTGCGAACCCGACAGGCGGCGGTGCGACCAGCGCATCGCCGCCTTGCCATGACGGAGGAACCGATGACCTATACCCCCGCCGCTGACCGCTACTCCCGCATGATGTACCGCCGCTGCGGCAAATCCGGTCTGCAACTGCCCGCCATCTCGCTTGGCCTCTGGCACAACTTCGGCCATGACACTCCGCATGACACAAAGCGCGCGATCTGCCGGACGGCCTTTGATCTGGGCATCACCCATTTCGACCTTGCCAACAATTACGGCCCGCCACCCGGCAGCGCCGAAGAAGCTTTCGGCGACATCCTGAAAACCGACTTTGCCGGATACCGCGATGAACTGATCATCTCGTCCAAGGCGGGTTATCTGATGTGGGACGGCCCCTATGGCGAATGGGGCAGCCGGAAATATGTTGTCGCCTCTTGCGACCAGTCGTTGAAGCGGATGGGGCTGGATTACGTCGATATCTTCTATTCACACCGTTTCGATCCCGACACACCGCTGGAGGAAACGATGATGGCGCTGGATCATATCGTCCGGTCAGGCCGCGCGCTTTACGTGGGCATTTCCAGCTACAACAGCCAACGCACGCGCGAGGCTTTTGCCATACTGAAGGAACTCAAGACCCCGTTTGTGATTCATCAACCCAGCTACAACATCCTGAACCGCTGGGTAGAGCATGATGGGTTGAAGGAGACGCTGGCGGAACTGGGCCTCGGATCCATCGCGTTCACGCCCCTCGCGCAGGGCATCCTGACCAAGAAATACCTGAACGGCATTCCGCAGGGCAGCCGCGCCGCGCAGGGCAAATCGCTGGATCCCGGCACAATCACGGAAAGCGCCCTCGCCTCTGTGCGCGCTCTGGATGAACTGGCGCAAAAGCGTGGGCAAACGCTGGCGCAGATGGCGATTGCCTGGGTCCTGCGGGATGGTGGCATCACGACCGCCCTGATCGGCGCATCGCGACCGGAACAGGTGGTCGATTGTGCCGGCGCGATCGGGAACCTTGTCTTTACCTCCGAGGAACTTGCCGAGATTGACAGGATCAGCCGAGAGGAAGACATCAACCTGTGGGCACGTTCTTCCGCCGAATAGATGTTGGAAATACATCTTAACGCTGTCACATTGCCTCGTTAGCAAGGCAGGAAAAGCCTGTCCTGCCGCGGCACTTGCGACGGGATGGGGCAACGGCGCAGACTGGGCAAGATGCAGGCCATCGAATCCGACACAGGCAGCTTCTCCCTCCACCTCACCGCGCCAAGCGCGGCGGTTGAACTTGCGGCGCCGGTTCTGGCGGCCCATCTCGGCATCAGCCTCGGCAGTGCTCGCCATCGCCTGACCTCCTCTGCCGGCCCGATCGCGCATCGGCTGCCGCCGCAGGCGGCGCAACTTCTTTTCGCGCTCTTGTCGGCACTGGGCCTGAACCTGCGCCTGCGCCCGGATGACGACCTCGCATCTTTTGGAGATCTGTCCATCCAAAAGTCAGTCTGGGCACAGCCTGACCGTACAGCCCGCCGCCTCGCGAACGTGCTCGGGCGCGATCCAGCCGACATGGATCGCGCCTTGACGCAGCCCGGCGGCCTTGTTCTGAAAGACCTTTCCGTGGGTCGGATGCGGGAAATCGAACTGCGTCTGGCCTCTGTCCGCGGCTTGATCCTCTTGCGATCCGACCGTGACAGCGCGCTATATGACATCTTTCCCACGCGGCACATGGATCTTGGAACACAAGGGCGCCTCCTCGCCGCAACAGGGGCCAGGTTGTTTGGCCCCGATCCCCTGACCGGGGCAATCGCCGCAGGGTTGGCGGCCACGGAAAAGGACCGCATTCTTGCGGAACTGCCCGACCTCGGCCTGATCGCACTGGATCGTGCCGTCCAGCGGTTCGATCTGTATCTGACCGGCGTCACAGGCTGGGTCACGCGCGACCTTGCGGATTTCCTCGTCGCCCGCACCGCCCAGCCCCGCGCGCGGTTCGAGGTGATCTCGCCTGCCGAACCGATCCTTCTCGATCACGGGCTGACGCATGACATTCTGCGCCAGTTCTGTGCCGATTATGCGGCCATCGGTCTGTTCACCCGCCCCCTGCTGCGTGGCCTTTCCCGATTTCCCGAAAATACAATACTTTAGCCGTTGCTTCACCATCCTGCGCTAAGGTCCAAGGCGGGTGTAGAACGGGGTGGTGGAATGGCCAGGCAAGGGAATGCCGCGCCAGTTGTCATCAAACGGAAAAAGATCACCGGTGGTGGCGGCCACCACGGCGGCGCATGGAAAGTTGCCTATGCCGATTTCGTGACCGCCATGATGGCCTTTTTCCTGCTGATGTGGCTGCTGAATGCGACGACGGAAAAGCAGCGCAAGGGAATCGCGGATTATTTCAATCCGATGATTCCGTTGAACCGTGTTTCCGGTGGCGGAGATGAGGCCTTCGGCGGTGCCGATGTCCTGTCCGAGGAAACTCTGGCGCGCAACGGGATCGGCGCATCTGCCTCCGAACCGATCCAGAGCGCCCGTTCCGTGGCCGAAGGCGGCCCCACCCCCGAAGACATTGCCGCCGAAGAGGCCCTGCTGCGGGAAATCGAGCGTCGCCTTGCCGCCTATACCGGTGAAAGCATGGTGTCCGACCGTATCCTTCGCCACGTTGTAACGCGCCTGTCGGATGAAGGCCTGGTGATCGAGCTGTTCGACACACCGGAAGAGGCACTTTTCGCCCCGGATTCCGCCGCATCGCGCCCGATCCTGAGCGATCTGGCCGGGCTTCTGGTTGAGGTGATGGCACTTGCCACCAATCCGGTGGCGGTGTCCGGCCATGTGCGGGCCTATCCGGTGACGCTCCGGGTAAACCCTGCATGGGATTTGTCCACCGCCCGGGCGCATGCACTGCGCGGGCTACTTGTCCGGACAGGATTGGATCATCTGCGCCTGCAACGGGTAACAGGCTTTGCCGACCGACGACCCGCAACCGCCGATCCCGCAGCCATCCGGAACAACCGGATGGAGATTACACTTTTGCGGCGGCATCGACCTTTGCCGGGCATTTGAGCGATTAGGGCGGCGTTAATGCCTATGGCCCCATCATGGCAGCCGACTCATGTTGCTAGAAGGGGCTTTCCATGTCGATTACATCTTCGCTCAATGCCAGTGTTGCGGGCCTCAACGCCAATGCAACCCGGCTTGCGACGATTTCGGACAACATCGCAAACTCCAACACCTTTGGCTATCGCCGCGCGACAGCGGACTTTGAAAGCCTGATCATCAGGGGCAGTTTGGGCGCGGGCGGCTACACAGCCGGGGGCGTTCGTGCTGTAGCCATGCGGATGATTGACGATTCCGGCCCGCTGGTGGCCACTTCCAACGCGCTTGACCTTGCGGTGTCCGGGCGCGGGATGCTGCCAGTGCGGCCGCAGGCGGGACATGGCGGCGTGCTCAGCGATCAGGCGATGCAACTTTCCCGAACGGGTGCATTCCGCGTTGATGCTCAGGGGTATCTTGCCACTGAAACAGGTCTCTTGCTTCTGGGCTGGCCTGCCAATCCCGACGGCACGATCCCTGGCTTCCCGCGTGATTCCGAACTGGGCCTCGTCCCCGTCAGGATCGACTCCAATCAGCGCGTCGGTGATCCGACAACGGCAATTCGCCTGGGCGTCAACCTGCCGGCCCTTGGCACGGTCGCAGGCGCCAGCGGGCAAAGCCTACCCTTGTCCGTGGAATATTTCGGCAATCTGGGCACTTCCGAGACGCTGGAAATCACATTCACGCCCACCGTCCCTGCCAGCGGGAGCGCCTCAAACAACTGGACCATGCAGATACGGGATTCGGCGCAGGCGGGTGCGATCATCGGCGAATATGCCCTCACCTTCAACGATGCGCGCGGGCTTGGTGGCTCGATCGCCTCGGTCACAACGCTTTCGGGCGGGCCCTATGATGCCGCGACCGGCACCATCACCGCCACCGTCGCCGGGGGGCCGATCGCCCTGTCCATCGGGGCACCCGGCGCCTCGGATGGCCTGACACAGCTTGCCAACAGCTATGCACCGGTCGGCATCTTCAAGGATGGTTCCCCCATCGGTACCCTGACCGGGGTAGAGGTGGATGACGAAGGGTTTCTGACCGCCAGCTACGGTACAGGCTTTTCACAGCGCCTTTATCAGATCCCTCTCGTCGATGTGCCCAATATCAACGGTCTGCGCGCCCTGACCAACCAGACCTACCAGATAACACCACAATCCGGCGCCTTTACGCTCTGGGATGCCGGTACAGGACCGACCGGCACCATTTCCGGCTTCACGCGTGAGGGATCGACCACGGATGTTGCTGCAGAATTGACTGCCCTGATCCAGACCCAACGCGCCTATGCATCGAATGCCAAGGTCATTCAGACCGTGGCATTGTCCTTGGCCGAGGCCACACTTTTCCCCGTCGAGATTTCCTGCTGGGTCATGCCGAGATTGGCATTGATGGATTTCATCGTTTGCAGCGCAACCATGGCGCCGTTGTTGGTCAGGATGGACGACATATTCTTTCCCTTGTGTACTGGCGCCTTTGGCGCAGGTTGGCCGCTCGGCTTCTGTCCGATACGCGCGGCTGGCCGCCGCCGTGCCACCCCCTCTCGGGATGCCTGTCCATATCACCCGGCAAGGGTTAAACTTTTGCTGATGCCGACAGGTCGAATCCGGGGCATTTGAACGAATTCACAGCCGCCGCCCCGGCTCACCCTGTGTCAGGGCCCGGCGGGCCCCGGAACGGTCATATGTGTCGGTTCGCGAAGCAGCCGCAATTTCCGCAAGACGCCTGTGGCCGGAGCGGATGCCGCGCGCAGCCGCCGTCAGGCAGGCGGCGAAATGTTCGGCCTTTGTGCGGATGCGAATCAAGGCCTCCCGGTCCATGTTGGCCATCAGCGGAAAATGCGTCTCCAATACTGCGAAATCGGCCTCCATCGTCTCAAAGGATGCCCGTCGCGCGTTGCGCGCAAGGGCGTCGATCATGTCCTCGATGCCTTGCGAATCGTTCATGCGCGGTCCCCCTTCAGCGCGCGGAACAGGGATTCGGCCAGGCCGATTCCCCCCGCTTTCACCATCGCCGCCGCCTGCGATTCACGCAGGAAGGAGGCAAACTGTTCCTCTCCGATCCCGCCGCCGAAGGCGCCTGCCGGCGCCGACAGGCCACCGTGGCGCAGCATTTCTGCAAGAAATACGGATTCAAGTTCGCGCGCCCGCCCGCGCAGTATTGCGTCGGGCATCACGGTTTTCCGAGGAAGCGGGTCGATCTGCATAGGGTTCTCCTGACTTGGGTGTCGGCAGTTTCCCTATCGGCGGTAAAGGATTGGTAATCGCTTTGCGGCAGGCTTGGATCATTCGTCATCGCAGGGATCCCCGAATGATCACGACTATGCGCCCATTGTCTGCCTTGCCCGCTCCGGGTCCGGCGTCGGATGCCTCAAGGTCCGCAGGAAACGGCTCTGTAAAGGCAGATTTCACCCTTGACGCACCTTCATTTGCGCCCCCTCCGCTGCAAACGTCACAGGACGCAGCCGACGATGCCGCTCCGGATACCCGCGATGATGATGCCTCATCGCAGGGTATTCCGAATGTTCCAGAGACTGTCGCCGCTTTGCCTGTAGCCTCAGCCGCACCGATGGCCCATCAGGTCGATGATCCCCGGCAGGACCGGCGCTCCGATTGGCCCGATACCCTATTGCGAACCGAGGATACCGCCTTCAACTTGCGCGCGGGCTGGACCGAAGGCAATGTCACGGCGGTGTCCGGTTCAGGCCTTGCCCGCGCGGAGCCCGCGTTCGAGGCGGCGGCCAAAGCATCAGGGCCGTCTCTGCCTGAAAGGATGCAGGACTGGGCGATGGGCGTCCGTGCATCTGCAGAGAACGGGTTTCAGCGGCTCGGTGATGGCGGTTCCACAAAGGGTGCGCCGGGCCTCGCTGCGCGACCGGATATCGAAGAAGTGTCGGGGGCGGCGGGCATCCAGGCCATGCCCATTGCCGATCCTGCACAGGATCTGCGCAGCATGCCATTGGCGCCTGCTTCCGCACGCGCAATCGCGTCGATCCCGGGGTGGATAGCCGCGGCGGAACAGTCGGCTGTCCCGCTCATGGCCGACACTCTCGCTGCACCCGCGCCCGATGGACGCCGTATGCTGAGCGATGGGCCGGAAAACGGCTCTGATATAGCCGAAATGCCACTTGCAGATGCGCCTGACGCCACCGGTCTTTTGCCGCAATCCGGTTCATCGAAAGCGCAGGTCTTGTCAGGAAAGCCGGCTCTCGCGCCCCCTGGCTCGGGCCGCCTCAATGCGCCTGAGCCCCTGCCACCGGTCGCGCCGGGTCTACTGTCGGATTTGCCGCAGTCGGACGCATGGCCGCTTTCCATCCCGTCTCGACACCCTGCACAAATGTCCGGGTTCCCTGCCAATGCGGGCCAGGGCGCAGTTAAACAGGCAGCGGGTGTAATCTCCGCAACCAGCGCGGAAGTGGCCGGTCTGACCGGCTGGCCGGATAACCTGCCACAGTCGATGTCGGCCAGTCAGGGCCTCGCCTTCTCGGAAATGCTGGTATCTTCCTTCGCCTCACAGACGGCGACTTCGCCCTTTTCCTTGGGGCGACCGTTACCTCTCGGCATGACGATCGTTCAGCTTGCGCAGGTTGCGCCGGAAGGCCCGGTGATCCTGACCCTCCGGCCCGACGATCTGGGAACCCTCACCTTCGAACTGCGCCAGACAGATCATGGTCTGCACCTGCATCTGACTGTCGATCAGCCAGCGACACTCGATCTCTTGCGGCGGCAGGGGGATCAGTTGCTGAATGATCTGCGTCAGGCGGGGTTTGCCGGGGCAAGTCTGACCTTTGCCGAAGGCAACGGCGCAGGACGGGGGGCCGATGAGGGCGGGGCGGGCCATACCGCCGCACATCCGGGCGGCGGGCAGACCGAAACGGTATCCGTCAACCCCGCGATGGCCAGCGCAAGCGCAGCGTCCCTGTCCCGCCCGAAGCCCGGAACGCTCGACCTCCGTCTCTGAAAGGATCAAGGATGACCTCGTTTTCGCCGATCTCGCCTGCAGTGCAGGCCTCAGGCCGATCGAACACTGCCTCTCCCGGCTCTGATTTCACGACCTTCCTCAAGATGCTCACCACGCAGTTGCAGAATCAGGATCCGCTCAACCCGCTCGACTCCACGGATTTTGCGGTTCAGCTGGCCACATTCTCGGGCGTCGAACAGCAGGTGCAGACCAATCAGCTTCTGTCGGGGCTGGCCGCGCAGTTCAGCCTGATGGGCATGGCGCAGCTTTCTGGCTGGGTCGGACAAGAGGCACGAACCACCGCCGATATCTGGTATGATGGCGCTCCGGTCCAACTCGCACCCGAACCTGCCCCTTCGGCCGACCATCTGGTCCTGACCGTGACCGATTCGTCGGGGCGGCTGGTTTCGCGTGAAACCCTGCCATCCGACAGCCGCAGCTACACTTGGCTCGGGGCGGATGCCAAAGGCGATCCGCTGCCCCCCGGCCGCTACCGCTTGCGTCTCGAAAGCCGCCTGGGCGAGGATGTATTGCGCATTGATCCGATCCCCGCCTATGCCCGCATCGAAGAGGCCCGTCGTGACGGCGACCAGATCAGCCTGATTCTGCGTGGCGGCATCCCCGTTTCGGCCGCCGATGTAACGGCGCTTCGCATGCCATGATAGGCCTTGCTGCTGCGTTGCGCCGCGCTAGGCTCCAGCGCCATGCAGACGCCCCCGCCCGCCGCCCTGGCGGCCCTTGCCAGAATCGACCCCGCGCTCGCCTGGGCGCCGTTGGTGCCTTTGGATGGCGGGCGGTCCAATTCGGTCTGGCGGGCGGGCGATCTGGTTCTCAAGCACCACCGCGCCGATACGGCCAGTCCGCTTTTCCCGAATGAACCGCAGGCCGAGGCGCGGGCGCTTTGCCTCTTTGCGCCGCGCGGGCTTGCACCCGCCTTGCGGGCCTGCGGCCCTGACTGGATCATCTATACCCATGTCGTGGGAAGCCCTTGGCAGGGCGACCCTGCGCCAATCGCACGGATGTTGTATCGGCTGCATCGGGCCGCCCTGCCATCTGCCACCTTTCGCACACTGCCGAATGGCAGCGCGGCCCTTCTTGCGCATGCCATAGGTTTCGCTCCGCCCGGCCTGCCGCCCCCACCGCCTGATCCGGGCCTTGCCCCGGTCGCTCCCTGCCCGGTTCATGCTGATGCCGTTCCCGGCAACATCCTGACCACTCCAAACGGTCCGGTTCTGATTGATTGGCAATGCCCCGGCATGGGCGACCCGGCCGAGGATCTCTGCACCCTTGCCTCGCCTGCCATGATGTGGCTCTACACAGGCAGAAACCTGCCCCCGGATTGGACAGAGGCGCTCTTTGCCGCCTATCCTTGCGCGGATACCGTGGCACGCGCGCGCCGCCTGACCCCGCTCTATCGGTGGCGCCTTGCCGCGCATTGCGCCTGGAAGGCTGCGCGCGGGGATGCCGATTATGCCCGCGCGCTGCCGCTCGAACTCGCCGCGCTCTAGATCAGCGCGCCCAGAACGACCCCCGCCGCAAAGACCCCGGCGCCAAGGGGGATCAGATACCAGCGCGACCGCCGCCTCGGTGGTGCCAACGGCTTTGGCGGTTCCGCTTGCGCGATCAGCGCCGCCTCCACCATGCGCGGCAGCTTCGGCCCGAACCGGCTCAGAACCTGCGCCGTCTGAACCAGATCGCGCAGCAACGCCGCAGGCCCCACATTCTTGGCGATGTAACTTTCCACCACCGGCCGCGCGACCTGCCAGATGTTGATATGCGAATCCAGCGACCGCGCCACCCCTTCGACCACCACCATCGTCCGCTGCAACAGGATCAGTTCCGTCCGCGTCTGCATCCCGAACCGCTCTGTCACGTCGAACAGATAGGCCAGCAGCCGCGCCATCGAGATCCGGCTCGCATCCATGCCAAAGATCGGCTCGCCGACCGCCCGCAGGGCGCGGGCAAATTCGTCAATATCCCGGTCGGCGGGCACATAGCCCGCCTCGAAATGCACCTCTGCCACACGGCGGTAATCCTTGCGGATGAACCCCATCAGGATCTCGGCATAGACTCGGCGGGTATATTCGTCGATCCGCCCCATGATCCCGAAATCCAGCGCGATGATCGCGCCATCGGCCCCCACCTTCAGGTTCCCCTGATGCATATCGGCGTGAAAGAAGCCGTCCCGCAGCGCGTGGTTCAGGAACAGCGACAACACCCGCGCCGCCAGAACCTTGCGATCATGTCCCGCCGCATCAATCGCGGCGTTCTCGTTCATCCCGATGCCCTCGGCCCAGCCCAGCGTCATCACCGACCGGCCCGACAGCGCCCAGACGGGCCGTGGCACGCGGAACCCCTCGTCCTTTTCCGTATTCGCCGCAAACTCCGCCGCGGCCGAGGATTCCAGCCGCAGGTCCAACTCGCCCATGACCACGCCTTCGAAATGGGCGATCACATCCATGGGCCGCAGCCGCCGTGCGGCAGGCGCCACAATCTCGATCGTGCGCGCGATCAGGTAAAAGGCATCAATATCCTTGCGAAAGGCCCGCTCGATCCCGGGGCGCAGCACCTTGACCGCCACCTCCTCGCCTGTCTCGGCCAGCCGCGCGCGATGCACCTGCGCGATGGAGGCTGCGGCAACAGGCTCCGAAAACTCGGAAAACACCTGATCCACCGGGACATCCAGTTCCGCCTCGATCATCCGCTTGGCGACGGATGTGGGAAAGGGCGGCAACTGGTCCTGCAGATACTTCAACTGCTCGGCCAGTTCGTCGCCCACGATATCGGGACGGGTGGAAAGGATCTGCCCGAACTTGATATAGGCCGGCCCCAGCGCCGTCAGCGCCCGTGTCGCGGGCGGCAGCGCCGGGTCGCCCCGCAGGCCCAGCCACTTGAACGGCCAGCCCAGTAGCCGCGCTGCTACCCGGATGGATGCAGGCGCCCGGAACGCTTCCAGCACCACCGCCATCGCTCCGGTCCGCTCCAGCGTCGCCCCGGTGCGCACCAGCCGCCAGATATTGTGCGGTCCCCTCACGTCAGATCTTCCAGCCGGAATGCAAGGCCGCCACGCCCATCGTCAGGTTGCGATACTTCACCTGCCCGAACCCCGCCTTGCGGATCATGCTGGCAAAACTTTCCTGATCCGGAAACTTGCGGATGGATTCCACCAGATACTGATAGCTGTCGCGATCGTTCGCCACGATCTGCCCCATCACCGGGATCACGTTGAAGGAATAGGCGTCATAGGCCTTTTGCAGCAGGTCGTTCGGGATATGACTGAACTCCAGCACCATCAGCCGCCCGCCCGGTTTCAATACCCGATAGGCCTCGGCCAGCGCATCCTGCACCCGCGTCACGTTCCTTATGCCAAAGCTGATCGTATAGACATCAAAGCTCCTGTCGGCAAAGGGCAGGGCCATCGCATCGCCCACCACCCAATCCAGCCGCTCGGCCTGCCGTTCCGCCTCCGCCCGCTTGCGCCCTTCCACCAGCATGGATTCGGTCATGTCCAGCACCACGGCGGATGCCCCCGACGCGCGCTTCAGAAAGCGAAAGGCAATATCCCCCGTCCCCCCCGCCACATCCAGCAGCCGCTGGCCCGGTCGCGGGGCCAGCCAGTCCATCATCGCATCCTTCCACAGCCGATGCACCCCGCCCGACATCAGGTCGTTCATGATGTCATAGCGGCTCGCCACACGGGTAAAGACGCCATGCACCATGCCCGCCTTGTCGCCCTCCGGCACGGTCTGGAATCCGAAATGGGTCGTGCCTTGATCTTGGTCGGTCATTGGGTCTTGCCGTTCCTGTCGCTTGCCCCCTCTTATAGGCCGGTTCCCCGGCGCTGCAATGCGCCCACATGTCCGACAGGCCCCCGAATGCCCGAACTGCCCGAGGTTGAAACCGTCCGCCGCGGCCTCATGCCAGTGATGGAGGGCCGCATCATAGCCCGCGCCGCCGTCAACCGCCCCGATCTGCGCTGGCCGTTTCCGCCGAACATGGCCACCCGCCTGACCGGCGTTCGCGTCACCGCCCTGCGCCGCCGCTCGAAATACATCCTCGCCGACCTGTCCAGTTGCGAAACCCTGCTCGTCCATCTTGGCATGTCGGGTCGAATGCTGATCTCCCCCCCTGCCCCGATCTCGGGGGAGGGGGCGGCCCGTGAAACCCTTGGTGAATGGCACCATCATCACCCCGCGCCCGCGAAGCACGATCACGTCATCCTCGACATGGAAGATGGCACCCGCATCACCTTCAACGACGCCCGCCGCTTCGGCGCGATGGACCTGATGCCCACCGCCACTGCCGACGCCCACCCATTGCTGGCCGCCCTCGGCCCCGAACCGCTGGGCAACGCGTTCCACGAATCCTGGCTCACCCAGCGTCTCAAGGGCCGCAACACCCCTATCAAATCCGCCCTGCTCGACCAGCACATCATCGCCGGGCTTGGCAACATCTACGTCTGCGAAACCCTCTACCGTGCCCGCATCCACCCCGCGCGCAAGGCTGCCCGCATCTCTGCCGCCCGCACCGCCGCCCTCGTCCCCATCATCCGCGATGTGCTGGCCGAGGCGATCATTGCGGGCGGCTCCTCCTTGCGCGATTATCGGCAGACGGATGGTGAGCTGGGCTATTTCCAGCACAGCTTTCAGGTCTATGGCCGCGAAGGCCAGCCCTGCCTCACCCCCGGCTGCACCGACACGATCCGCCGCATCGTCCAGTCGGGCCGCTCGTCCTTCTATTGCCCCACCTGCCAGAAGTGACCTCACGACACGACCCTTGATAACGTCCCCGTTGCTGCTAGGAGTCAGCCCAGCCAGAAAACGGAGCCGCGCCATGGCCTATGAGACCCTGATCGTCGAGATCGAGGATTACATCGCCCTCATCCGCCTGAACCGGCCCGAGGCGCTGAATGCCCTGAACGCAAGGCTGATGCAGGAACTCGCCGCCGCCGTCACCGCCGCCGACCGCAATGACAAGGTCCGCTGCATCGTCATCACCGGCTCCGAGAAGGCCTTCGCCGCCGGGGCGGATGTGAAGGAGATGGCCGAGAAATCCTTTACCGACGTCTTCTTCGACGATCTCTTCGCGCCCGAGGCCGATGCCATCACCCGCGTCCGCAAGCCGATCATCGCCGCCGTTGCAGGCTATTGCTTGGGTGGCGGCTGCGAGCTTGCCATGATGTGCGATTTCATCATCGCCGCCGATACCGCGAAATTCGGCCAGCCCGAAATCAACCTCGGCATCGTCGCCGGCATGGGCGGCACCCAGCGCCTTACCCGCGCCGTCGGCAAGGCCAAGGCGATGGACATGAACCTCACCGGCCGCTTCATGGAGGCGGCTGAGGCCGAACGCTGCGGCCTCGTCTCCCGCGTCGTGCCCGCCAAGGATCTTTTGGCCGAGGCGATGAAGGCCGCCGACAAGATCGCCCAGAAATCCGCCATCACTGCGATGATCGTGAAGGAAGCGGTCAACCGCGCGCAGGAAACCACCCTCCGCGAAGGCATCCTCTTCGAACGCCGCATGTTCAACGCCGTCTTCGCGACCGAGGATCAGAAGGAAGGCATGTCCGCCTTCCTCGAAAAGCGCGAAGCCCAGTTTCGCGACCGCTGACCGCGAAAGTCCCCTTGGAAAGGCCCTTGTTTTATGGCTTTCCTTTCCCGCGCGCTTGCACTATAGCCCGCCGTCACATGCGCGTGGGCCCGCTTAGGCAAGAATCGATTCCGCTCTTTCGGGCGGAGCCTTGGGTCTTTGTGCAACCGATCTGAAACAAAGACCTACAGGATACGAACCGCCCATGGCAAATACGGCCCAGTCCAAGAAACGCGCCCGCCAGTCCGAAACCCGCTATGCGGTGAACAAGGCCCGTCGCTCGCGCATCCGCACATTCGTCCGCAAGGTGGAAGAGGCGATCGCTTCCGGCAATGCCGAAGCCGCCCTCGCCGCCCTGCGCGCCGCCCAGCCCGAGCTTGACCGTGGCGTGACCAAGGGCATCCTGCACGCCAACACCGTGTCGCGCAAACTGTCTCGTCTGGCTGCCCGCGTGAAGGCACTGGCAACCCCCGCCGCCTGATCGGCACCGGGTCTCAAGACCACCGTTTTCGGACAGGGCGCAACCCGCAGGGGTTGCGCCCTGTGTCATTCTCGCCCCTTTTGAACCCTCCGGTTTTGCGTTTTCGGCGGCTGGCGTTGCTCTTTTGCAAGGGCTTCCGGATTCGATTTGGTCATAGTTCTGTCAAGCGTGAAGTTCGGTTGCACCCCCGCGCGGCGGCTTGCTAGCGTCTCCTTGCGATTCACTCTCGTCTTGGGGGACAGAACAGAATCGCAGATGGAATTCGACAGGTTCGCAGGGCTGCCAAGCGTGAGCATACGCCGTCTTTTTCTGTTTGCGATTCAATTGGTTGTGGTGTCTGCACAGATCGTGCGGAATTCGGGCTCGGCGATGTAAGGCCAGGTGAAGATCTGGTCCGATGTTGTTGTAGCTTGCCGGTCTTGTTGGCCGGAAAGGTGCTACGCGTGCCCCGGCGAAGGGGCCTGAATGTGGCGTCGTTCCGTGTGGCTGAACCGGCGCATGACCAAGGGATGAACCTCGGGCGCGGGCGATAGCCGCGGCAGTGATGCCGTCGCAACAACAACAGGCGTGCCGGATCTGCCACAGGTTCAGAAGCACGTCGCCGCACGGGTCAGGAAGAATGACGAACGAGACTTGGGGTTTGGTCCGCGAGGAACTGATCAAGAGGGTAGGCCGCAACAACTATGTGACCTGGATCGAGCCGCTTAAATTCTCCGACCTCAAGCAAGGGGTCGCACGGTTCGAAGTGCCGACCTCCTTCTTCGGGGATTGGGTGTCGCGCAACTTCTCCGATCACATCCGCGCCCAGCTGAACACGGCCGGCGAACAGGTCGAACGTGTGGAATTCGCCGTTGCGAACCGCCCTTCGGCACCCGACACGGCGTCAGCGGCCCGCCCCGCCGCCACGGCCCAGCGCATCCGCGCGGCCACGCGCAGCGCCGATCTGGAAGACGTCCCCGGCGCGCCCCTGGATGCGCGCTTCACCTTCGATTCCTTCGTGGTGGGCAAACCCAACGAACTGGCCCATGCCGCCGCGCGCCGCGTGGCGGAAGGCGGCCCCGTCAGCTTCAACCCGCTCTTCCTTTATGGCGGCGTCGGCCTCGGCAAGACGCACCTGATGCACGCCATTGCGCATGAGCTTCAGAACCGCCAGCCGCATCTGCGTGTCCTCTACCTCTCGGCGGAGCAATTCATGTATCGCTTCGTACAAGCCCTGCGCGAACGCCAGATCATGGATTTCAAGGAACTCTTCCGGTCCGTTGATGTGCTGATGGTCGATGACGTGCAATTCATTGCCGGCAAGGACAGCACGCAAGAGGAATTCTTTCACACCTTCAACGCGCTGGTCGATCAGAACAAGCAGATCGTCATATCGGCCGACCGCGCGCCGGGCGAAATCAAGGATCTTGAGGAACGCATCAAGTCCCGCCTGCAATGCGGCCTCGTGGTGGACCTGCATCCCACCGATTACGAACTGCGCCTCGGCATCCTGCAACAGAAGGTGGAACTGTATCGCAGCCAGTATCGCGGCCTCGTCCTCGCCGATGGCGTGCTGGAATTCCTCGCCCATCGCATCACCACGAATGTCCGCGTGCTCGAAGGCGCGCTCACCCGCCTCTTCGCCTTCGCCTCTCTCGTCGGGCGCGAAATCACGCTGGAACTGGCGCAGGACTGCCTTGCCGACATCCTCCGCGCGTCGGATCGCAAGCTCACGATCGAAGAAATCCAGCGCAAGGTCGCGGAGCATTACAACATCAGATTATCCGACATGATCGGCCCCAAGCGGAACCGCACCATTGCACGGCCACGCCAGATTGCCATGTATCTGGCAAAGCAGCTTACCCCGCGCAGCCTGCCCGAGATCGGCCGCCGCTTCGGCGGGCGCGATCACACCACGATCATGCATGGCGTCCGCAAGATCGAAGAGCTTATGGCCACCGACAGCCAGCTCAGCGACGATCTTCAGATGCTCCGCCGTCAGCTTCAGGGCTGACAGCGGCGCGCCGTCGCCGTTCAGGCAGGCACCGCTTGCGCCGTTGCCCGCCTCCGCGCAACCCATCCGACCAGACCCAAAGCCGTCAGCAGCAGGGGCAGCGTCCCGCCGATCGGCACGACCGAGATCTGCAACCGATCCGGGCCAAGGTTGATCACCTCGAACCGCGTGTTGGTGTTCTTGAAGATGCTCGGAAATCC
>VFQR01000258.1_pt1 | contig 95871 bp, 100 predicted proteins | sample 3512321 | NCBI WGS metagenome assembly VFQR01 (sample SAMN10412374, study PRJNA504923) | tailings metagenome | isolation source: Relicate 3 Philex TSF1 revegetated site | place: Philippines: Tuba, Benguet | collected 2017-08-29 | reverse complement strand
AGCCCGGCGATCGACGCGATCGTGGGCGTGCCGTGCCCGGCGGCGGATGCCCGTGGGCTGGCCCGTCCGCAGTTCGCGGGGTGTGACGCGGGTGCCGTCGAGGTGCAGCCGGGCGCGCCGGGGGCTCCCGGTGCGCCGGGCGGGCCTGGCGCCGGCGGGGCTTCGGTGACCCGCACCCTGACGGGGGTGAGCCTGACGAAGCCCGCGTTCCGCACCTACGGGCGCAGGAAGTCCACGACGGTGCGCTTCACCCTGGGCGAGGCGTCGCCGGTGGTGCTGAGCGTGCGGAAGGCCGCTCCGGGTCGCAAGGCCGCGGGCGGCCGGTGCGTGGCGCCGACCCGGCGCCTGGCGGGAGCGCGGCGGTGCGTCCGGCAGATCACGCTGCCGGGCCGGGTGCGCAAGGCCGGCGCGGCGGGGGCGAACACCCTCCTGTTCACCGGCAGGCTGCTCGGCCGGGCCCTTCCCCCCGGGCGCTACACGGCGGTGCTGACGCTCCCGGCGGCGGGTGGGTCGCCGCCGGTCCTGGTGACGCGGGCCTTCCGGATCCTTCCCTGACAGGAGCGACGTGCGACTGAACCGATTCCTCATCGCGACGGCGCTGGGGGCGATGGTGGCGGCCCCCGTCGCGTCCGGCGCGACGATCCCCGTGACCACCACGGCGGATGTGGTCCAGAACGGTGACGGGCTCTGCTCCCTCCGGGAGGCGTTCTTCGCGGCGCGGGCGGACGCGCAGACCCCGGCGTCCCTGGGGTGCGTGGCCGGGACCCCGGGTGAGGACGTCATCCAGCTGCAGGCGGCCGAGTACCGCCTGGCCGCGGGCGGCGCGCGCGAGGACGGCAACGAGTCCGGTGACCTCGACACCGGGCCGTCCAGCGTCGTGCGCATCGCGGGCGCCGGGATGAACGCCACCGTCATCGGCGGTGCGGGCGACCGGGTCTTCGACGTCTTCGCCGGGGCCACGCTGTCCCTGAACGATCTGACGGTCCGCGACGGCTCCGCCCCCGAGGGGCAGTCCGGGGGCGCCGTCCGCAGCCGTGGGACGTTCACGGCGCTCCGGGTCGCCTTCGTGAACAACGCCGCCGGCGCGGGCCACACACCGGACGATGCCAGCGACACCTCCTTCGGTGGCGGCGGTGGCGGCGCCATCATCTCCGAGGGGCAGCTGCAGATCGCGGCGAGCCTCTTCTCGGGGAACCGCGCGGGGGACGGATCGTCCGCCCGGACCTTCGTCTCTCCGGGAGGAGGCTCGTCCGGGTTCGCCTCGCGGCCGGGCGGGGACGGCGGCTCGATCCTGGTCTCGGGGGGGTCCGCGACGATCACGTCCTCGACCTTCACCGGCGGGCGCGCCGGGGACGGCCCGCAGTCGTTGTCGGAGCGCCCGGGCGGCTGGGGCGGCGATGGCGGCGCCGTCGCCGTCACCGGGGGGTCGGCATCCATCGAGAACGCGACCTTCCAGGGCAACCGGGCCGGCAACTCCGGAGCGCCCAGGACCTACATGGACGAGTCCGCGGTCCCCGGGGGCGGCGGCGCCGTCGCGGTCACCTCGGCGCCCGGCGAGCCGGTGACGGGGACGGCGACGGTGACCTTCTCGACGTTCTCCGGCAACACGGTCGGCGTCGGGTCCGAGGGCGACACCGGCTCCGGCGCCTCGGTGCAGGGGGCGGCGGTCTCGTCGTCGATCCTCGCCGACACGGGTGGGGCGTGCGCCTCGCTGAGCGTGGGCCGGAACGTGGTGCTGCCGGGCGACACGAGCTGTCCGGGCGGGATCGCGGGGGATCCGCGCCTGGGGCCGCTCGCCGCGAACGGCGGGCCCGTCCCGACGATGGCCCCCGGGGCGGGGAGCCCGGCGATCGACGCGATCGTGGGCGTGCCGTGCCCGGCGGCGGATGCCCGTGGCCTGGCGCGTCCGCAGTTCGCGGGGTGTGACGCGGGTGCCGTCGAGGTGCAGCCGGGTGCGCCGGGGGCTCCCGGTGGGCCGGGTGGCCCGGGTGGCGGCGCCGCCGTGACGCGCACCCTGACCGGCGTCTCGCTCACGAAGGCGGCTTTCCGCACCTACGGGCGGAAGAAGTCCACGACGGTCCGCTTCACCCTCGGTGAGGCCTCCCCCGTGGTGCTGAGCGTCCGCCGGGCGGCGCCGGGCCGGAAGGCGTCGGGTGGCCGGTGCGTGGCGCCGACCCGACGTCTCGCCGGTGCGCGGCGCTGTGTGCGCCAGATCACGCTGCCGGGCCGGGTCCGCAAGGCCGGCGCGGTGGGCGCCAACAGCCTGCTGTTCACCGGCCGTCTGCGGGGCCGGGCCCTGCCGCCGGGGCGCTACACGCTCGTGCTGACGCTCCCGGCGGCGGGTGGGTCACCGCCGGTGGCGGTGACCCGGGTCTTCCGGATCCTCCCCTAGAGGCGGGCCTCCAGGATCAGGTTGAACGGGGTCGCCGCGGCGCGGCGGACCCGGGTGAGGCCGGCGCGGCGGCAGACGTCCGCCAGCCGGGCCTCGCCGGCCTGGGCGCCGAGGCCCTCGTGGCCCTCGGACAGCCCGTGGGCGAGGCAGATCGCCGTCGAGGCCGAGTAGTAGAGCCGCCCGACCGGGTTGAGGTTGTCCTCCACACGGTCGCCGGCGTACGGCTCCACCAGCATCACGGCGCCGTCCGGCGCGAGCGCGCCCGCCGCGTGGGCGAGCACGCCCTCCGGGTCGCCCATGTCGTGCAGGGCGTCGAAGAAGCAGATGAGGTCGTAGCCCCGGCCCGGGTAGCCCTGCGCGTCGGCGACGCTGAACGCCACCCGGTCCGTCACGCCCGCCTCCTCGGCGTGGCGGCGGGCCGCGGCGATCGAGTCGGAGTGGTTGTCGATGCCGTCCACGTGCGCGGCCGGGAAGGCCTCGGCGATCGCGACGGACGAGTGGCCGTGGCCGCAGCCGACGTCCGCCACCGCGCCGCCCAGGGCCAGCGTCTCGGCCACGCCGTCGAGCGCCGGGATCCACTCGTTGGCGATGTTCGTGCGGTAGGCGTTGCGGTAGAAGCCGGCGATGCCCTCGTGGAGGCCGTGGTGGCGGTCGCCCCAGGGCACCCCGTGGCCGGTCCGGAACGCCGCGATGGTGTCGTCGGAGTCCAGGAACATCGCGGCCGGGACATCCCACGCGGGCGGTACGAAGACCGGGCTCTCCGGGTCGGCGAGCACCATGGCGCCCTCCGCGGTGAGCTCGTAGGTCGCGCTCACCGGGTGGTACTCGACGTACCCGCCCGCGGCTTGGGCGTTGAGCCACTCGGCCACGTACCGCTCGGCGCAGCCGGCGCGGGTCGCCAGCTCCCCCGGGGTGAGCGGCCCGGCGCCGGCCATCGCGGCGTACAGGCCGAGCCTGTCGCCGATGCGGACCATCACGCCGCCGTACCCGGCGGACAGGTCGCCGACCGCGCGGTCGATGAGCGCCGTCAGCCTCTCGGTGTCCAGGGCCTGGATCATGTCGTCCTCCTGTGCGTGGGATCGATGGGATCAGCCTGGCCCCGGGCCGCTGCCGCCACGAGGGCCGGGCTCGCCACGGGCGGTCCGTTCGTGCCACGCTGCGCGCGGTGTCCACGCGCCCGCCGACCCGGGTCAGCCTCGTCGCCCTGCCGGAGGCGATGCCGTCCACGCTGGTCGGCCTCCACGACGTGCTGTCCTCCGTCGGCTCCATCCCGACCCTGCCGACTGCGATCGACCCCCCGCCCTTCACGGTGGAGATCGTCGCGGAGCGGCCCGGGCCGATGCCGCTCGTCACCGGGGTGCCGGTCACCCCGGCGCGGACGCTCGACGAGGTGGCGTCGACGGACATCGTGCTCGTGCCCTCCATCGTCGCCGCGGGCGGCCGCTGGGAGCGCGGCCGGTACCCGGCGCTCGTCGACTGGATGGAGCGGATGCACGCCGGCGGGGCGCTGCTGGCCTCCGCCTGCTCCGGCCTGTTCCCCATCGCGGAGACCGGCCTGGTGGACGGGCGCGAGGCGACGATCCACTGGGACTACGCCTCCTCCTTCCGGGAGAGCTTCCCCCAGATCGCCCTGGACCCCGAGAAGGTGCTCGTGGTGAGCGGCGACCACGCCGAGATCGTCACCTCGGGCGCCTCGTCGTCCTGGGGCGACCTGGCTCTCTACCTCATCGCCCGCCGTGTGGGCGCCACGGTGGCCCAGGACGCCGCCCGCTTCTTCGCATTCCAGTGGCACGTCGACGGCCTGGCCGCGTACGCCCTCTTCCGCCCGCGCACGGACCACGGCGATGCCGTCATCGCCGACGTGCAGTCCTGGATCGACGGCAACCGCGCGGTCGCGCGGCCGGTGGAGGAGATGCGGGTGCGCTCCGGCCTGCCCGAGCGCACCTTCGTGCGCCGCTTCACCGCGGCCACGGGGATGTCCCCGATCGCCTACGTGCAGCGCCTGCGGGTGGAGGAGGCCAAGCTGCGCCTCGAGCGCACGGACACCCCGGTCGAGCGGATCGCGTGGGAGGTGGGGTACGAGGACCCGGCCGCGTTCCGGCGCCTGTTCCGGCGCGTGGCGGGCATCGCGCCGGGGGCCTACCGGCGCCGGTTTCAGCTCCCCGCGTTCGCCCGTCCACCCGCCCCCTGACGGGCGCACCCCGTGCTGCTAACATCCACGGTCGCTCTCGGGAGCCACCCGGGAGCCTGCCTGCGCCCAGAAGGGATGAGTTCGTGAAGGTCCGCGCATCCGTCAAGCCGATCTGCGAGAAGTGCCGCGTCATCAAGAGGCACGGCAAGCTCCTCGTCATCTGCCAGAACGCCCGCCACAAGCAGGTGCAGGGCTGATGGCGCGCATCGCCGGCGTCAACATCCCGCGCGAGAAGCGGATCGAGATCGGGCTCACCTACGTCTACGGCATCGGCCGTCCCACGGCCAACAAGGTGCTGGAGCAGACGGGCATCAACCGCGACACGTACGTGCGTGATCTCACCGAGGACGAGATCGCCCAGCTGCGTGACGTGATCGAGAAGACGCTCATCGTCGAGGGCGACCTCCGTCGCGAGCGCTCGAACGACCTGAAGCGCCTGATGGAGATCGGCTGCTACCGCGGGCTGCGCCACCGGCGCGGGCTCCCGGTCCGCGGTCAGCGCACGAAGACCAACGCGCGCACGCGCAAGGGTCCGAAGCGCACCGTCGGCAAGCAGCGCAAGGGCTAGAGGCCGAGAACCCCGAGGGACCGAGGAGCGCGTTGGCTCGTCAGAAGGTGACCCGTGGCCGCACGCGGCGGCGCACGCGGAAGAACATCCCGGTGGGCAACGCCCACATCAAGACGTCGTTCAACAACACGATCGTCACCCTGACCGACAAGCAGGGGAACGTGATCGCGTGGGAGACGGCGGGCTCCGCGGGCTTCAAGGGGTCGCGCAAGAGCACCCCGTTCGCCGCCCAGGTCACGGCCGACTCGGCCGCCCGCAAGGGCATGGAGCACGGCCTCCAGAAGGTCGACGTCTACGTGAAGGGCCCGGGCTCCGGCCGCGAGACGGCCATCCGCTCGCTGCAGGCCGCCGGCATCGAGGTCGCCTCGGTCACCGACGTGTCGCCCGTCCCGCACAACGGCTGCCGCCCCCGCAAGCGGCGGAGGGTCTAGCCGTGGCGCGCTACACCGGCCCCGCGATCAAGCAGTCCCGCCGCGAGGGCATCGCCCTCACGGACAAGGCGCAGAAGTACCTCGACCGCCGCCCGTACCCGCCCGGCGAGCACGGCCGCGGCCGCATCCGCCAGAGCGAGTACCTGCTGCAGCTGCGCGAGAAGCAGAAGACGCGCCGCTACTACGGGATGCTGGAGAAGCAGTTCCGCCGCTACTACGAGAAGGCGAACCGCCAGCCCGGCATCACCGGCGAGAACCTGCTGCGGATGCTCGAGATGCGTCTCGACAACGTCGTGTACCGCCTCGGCTTCGCGGCGACCAGGCGCCAGTCGCGCCAGCTCGTCACGCACGGCCACTTCCGGGTCAACGGCCGCAAGGTCAACATCCCGAGCTACCAGGTCAAGGCCGACGACGTGATCACCGTGAAGGAGGGCTCGAACGCCGAGCCGATCATCCGCGCGGCGACCGAGCTCGTGGCGTCCGTCGCGCCCTGGCTGCAGGCGGACTACGACGCGCTCAACGGCAAGATCCTCAAGGCGCCCGAGCGCTCCGAGATCGACACGCCGGTGAGCGAGCAGCTCATCGTGGAGTACTACTCGAAGTAATCAGGACGGCCCGGCCCACGGCGATGGCGCCGCACCCTCTGACGCGGGGGAGCGGAGCCGATGCCAGGGCCGAGGACCGCGTCACCGCAACGTCCGGCCCCGGGCCGGAGTGGAGGAGCACCATGCTGGACATCCAGTCGCCCCGCATGACGTACGAGCCCATCAGCGACACGCTGGGCCGGTTCGAGGTCGAGCCGCTCGACCGCGGCTTCGGGCACACCTTCGGCAACTCGCTGCGGCGGGTGCTGCTGTCGTCCCTCGAGGGCGCGGCCGTCACCTCGGTCCGCATCGAGGGCGTGCAGCACGAGTTCACCACGATCCCCGGCGTCCGCGAGGACGTCACGGACATCATCCTCAACCTCCGCGAGCTGGTCTGCCGGCTCCACGGCGAGGTCGGGGAGATCGAGGTCGAGCTCTCCAAGGTCGGCCCCGGCATCGTGACGGCCGCCGACATCAGCGCCCCCGCGGACCTCGAGATCCTCAACCCGGACCTCGAGATCGGGAACCTGGAGGCGGGCGCCCGCCTCGACATGATCCTCATGATCTCGCGCGGCCGCGGCTACGTCCCGGCCGAGCTGAACAAGGGCCCGAGCACCACGATCGGCGTCATCCCGGTGGACTCGAACTTCTCCCCGGTGCTGCGCGTCCGGTACGAGGTGAGCCCGGCCCGCGTCGGCCAGCGCACCGACTACGACAAGCTCACCCTCGAGATCCAGACCGACGGCAGCGTCGACCCCCGTGGCGCCCTGTCCGAGGCCGCCGAGACGCTCATCGGGCGCCTCGCGATCTTCGCCGACCCGGAGAGCACCAAGCTGCTCGGGGAGCCGGCCGTCGAGGAGCCGCCGCCCGGCGGTGGCATGCACGACATCATGATCGAGGAGCTCGAGCTGGGCGTGCGCTCCTACAACTGCCTGAAGCGGGTCGGCGTCGAGACCATCGGCGACCTGATCTCGAAGACGGAGGGCGAGCTGTCCGCCATCCCGAACTTCGGCAAGAAGAGCATCGAAGAGGTCAAGGAGAACCTCGCCGCGCACGGCCTCGCCCTGCGCAGCGACGACGAGTAGGGTCCCACCCCTACCCAGGAGAGCACCGTGCGTCACCGCAACAAGGGTCCCAAGCTCAACCGCACCTCCGCGCACCGTTCGTCCATGGCGGCGAACCTCGCGACGGCGCTGCTGACGCACGGGCGCATCCAGACCACCGCGCCGAAGGCGAAGCTCGCCCGCGGCGTCGCGGAGAAGGCGATCACGCTCGCGAAGGAGAACACCCTCCACTCGCGGCGGCAGGCGATCGCCCTCCTCCGCAACAAGGACATCACCTACCACCTGTTCGACGTGATCGGGCCGGCGTTCGCCGACACGCAGGGCGGGTACACGCGCACCCTCAAGCTGGGTCCCCGTCAGGGCGACGCGGCGCCGATGGTGCTGCTGGAGCTGTCGAAGGACGTCGAGGTCCCGGCCGGCCGCTGACCCCGTGAGCGGGTCGGCGGGCCGGGTCCTCCGGCTCGACCTCGAGTACGACGGCGCGGGGTTCGCCGGCTGGGCGCACCAGCCGGGGCTCCGCACCGTGGAGGGCGTCCTGCGGGACGCCCTCACGACGCTCCTCCGGGAGCCGGCCGAGATCGTCGTGGCCGGCCGCACCGACGCGGGCGTCCACGCCACCGGGCAGGTGGCGAGCGTCGCCACGGGGAGCGACCTGCCGGCGCGGCGCATCCTGCGCGGCCTGGCCGGCCTGCTGCCGCCCGACGTGGCGGCCCGGTCCGTCGCCGACGCGCCCGCGGGCTTCGACGCGCGCCGCGACGCCACGTCCCGGCGCTACGAGTACCGGGTGCTCACCGGGCCCCCCGCGCCTCTGCGGCGCGACCGGGTGCTGCACCACCCCGTCCCGCTCGACCCGGCGGCGCTGCGCGCCGGCGCAGCCCTGCTGGTGGGGCAGCACGACTTCCGGGCGTTCACGCCGACCCGCACGGAGCACGTCTTCTTCGACCGCACGCTCACCCGGTGCGACTGGGAGGAGCGCGGCGACGAGCTCGTGCTGACCGTCGAGGCCGACGCCTTCCTGCGCCACATGGTCCGCGTGATCGTGGGGACCCTGCTTCTCGTGGGCCGGGGCGCCTGGCCGGCGGAGCGCGTCGGCGCGCTGCTGGACGGCGCACCCCGGGGGGCCGCCGGTCCCACCGCGCCGGCGCACCCCCTGACCCTCGTCGGGGTCCGCTACCAGTAGGCGGGCGCCTCCGGCAGCTCGTGCCCGGCACCGCACCGTCCGGCCGCGGCGGGGACCATCTCGCCGCAGTCGGTGCACCGCACCCACATGCCGTTGAGCCGGTGCGGCGTCCACACGCCGGTCTGGGCGCCGGCGCTGAGATCGGACGAGAAGAAGCGCTCCATGGCCTCGGCGTGGGCGGGGCTGTCGCGGAGGTTCGCGACCGCCTCGGGGCTCTCCCACGCCGTGATCGTGTAGTGGCGATTCCCCGCGGCCACGCCGAGCCAGCTGATGAACCCCGGCATGCCCAGGAGGTCCATGACGGTGTCGCGGGCGCGCGAGCGGACCTCCTCGTACTCCTCCTGTGACCTCCGCTCGAGCACCGTGAGGGTGACCGCCCCCGGTTCGGTTCCCGCCCTCGCGGCGTGGGTGCTCACGCCGAAGGTGAAGGGGCCGACCGTGCTGGGCTGCACGATCACCTGCATGCCCAGCTGGCGGCACGGCCCCGCCGTCGAAGAAGCCCTGCACGGAGACGACGGCGTCGCCGGCCACGTGGATCAGGTCGGCGCCCTCGACAGCCACCCGCCGGTCCGTCGGGGGCAGGCCACGCATCCCCCCGGTGTCGGTGCCGGTCATCGTCCACCGCGACCACACCGTGCCGCCGTCCGCGACGACGTCGTCCACCGTGAACGCCAGGTCCGGGAACACCGCCCAGAGCCCCTCGGCGTAGGCGCCCGTCCCGGCGGCGTCGAGGCCCTCCGGCACCCCCGGGTCGCGGTACCGGCCCCCCGGGGCGAAGGACGCCTCCAGGGCCTGGGAGTCGTGAGCGTTCCACGCCGCGAAGTAGCGTTCCGCCACATCCGTCGCGTCCACGGGTCCACCCCCCTCGTCAGTCGCTACGGTGTATCTCCGTGCCGCAGATTCTCGTCACCAACGACGACGGCGTCCACTCGGCGGGACTCCTGGCCCTCGTGGAGGCCCTGCGTCCCCACGGGCGGGTGAGCGTCATCGCACCCGACTCCAACCGCAGCGCCATCGGGCGGGGCATCACGATCCACAACCCCCTCCACATCGAGGAGGTGGAGCTCGCCGACGGCTCCCCGGCCCTCGCCACGGACGGGACCCCGGTGGACTGCGTGCGCTTCGCGGCCCTCGGACTGCTGGGCGAGCGCCCGGACCTCATCGTGAGCGGCGTCAACCTGGGGCTCAACCTGGGCGACGACGTCACCTACTCCGGCACCGTCGCCGCGGCGCTGGAGGGCGTGCTGCTCGGCATCCCCGGGATCGCGGTCTCGGCGGCGGCCATCGACTCGACGGCGGACCAGTGGGACGGGACGGCCTACGACTTCCGGGCCGTCGCGGCGTTCGCCGCGGCGCTCGTGCCCCGCGTGATGGACCCGGGCTTCCCGCCGCGGGTGATCCTCAACGTCAACGCGCCCGGGCTGCCGCCCGAGGGGATCCGCGGCGCGCGCGTCAGCCGCCTGGGCCGGCGCATCTACAAGGACGAGCTCGCGCTGGTGGCCTCCGAGGGGCGGCGCCGGCGGTACACCATCTACGGCAGCGGGGCGTCGCACCACCGCGAGGAGGGGACCGATTTCGCCGCCATCGAGGAGGGCATGATCTCCGTCACGCCGATGCACTTCGACCTCACCGACCTCGCCGGCATGGAGCTCCTGGAGCGCATGGAGCTCGCGTCCCTGCTCGGCCCCGAGCGGCCCCTGTGAGCGGCTTCCGCACCGTCCTGCTGGACCTGGACGGCACGGTCATCGATTCCGTCGCGCTCATCCGCGAGTCGCACCGCCACGCCGTCCGCACCGTCCTGGGCCACGACTGGGACGACGCGCGCCTCGTGGCCAACGTCGGGCGGCCGCTGCTGGAGCAGATGGAGGCCTTCTCGCCGGACCACAAGGACGAGCTCTACGCCGTCTACCGCGAGTGGAACCACGCCAACACCGCGGCGCTGCTGCTGCCGTACGAGGGCGTGCAGGAGGTCCTGCGGGAGATGAAGGACGCCGGCATCGGGCTGGGCATCGTGACCTCCAAGAGCCGGGACGCGGTCGACCTGGCCTGGGACGTCCTGCCCTGGTGCGCGGAGCTCTTCGACGTGGAGATCACGGCCGACGACACGACGCTGCACAAGCCCAACGCCGAGCCGGTGCTGGCCGGCCTGGACAGGCTCGGCGTCACGACGGAGGGTGCCTGCTACGTGGGCGACGCGCCGTTCGACATCCAGGCGGGCAAGGCCGCCGGCGTGACCGCCATCGCCGTCACCTGGGGCTTCTTCCCCCCGGCGGACCTCGAGGCGGAGGCGCCGGACGCGATCTGCGCCACCCCGGCCGAGCTGCTGCGGACGTGCCTGCAGGGGGTGTGACGTGAGCGACGCGGCCGCCCGGGCCGCGGAGCTGCGCGGGCTGGTCGATGCGGCCAACCACGCGTACTACGTCCTGGACGAGCCCACCGTCGAGGACATCGTCTACGACGACTGGATGCGCGAGCTGGAGGCGCTGGAGGAGGCCGAGCCGGCCCTCCGCACGCCGGACTCGCCCACCCAGCGGGTCGGCGCCGCGGCGTCCGGGCGCTTCGCCCCCGTCGAGCACCGGCGGCAGATGCTGTCGCTCGCCAACGCCCGCGGCCCCGAGGAGCTCGAGGCCTGGTGGAAGCGGGCCCGCACCGTGATGGAGCAGGAGGGCCTCGGCTCCCGCGAGGTGCGCTTCGTGGTGGAGCCGAAGATCGACGGCCTGGCGATCTCGCTCACCTACGAGGACGGCGTCTTCGTGCAGGGCGCGACCCGCGGCGACGGGGTGGTGGGGGAGGACGTCACCGCCAACCTGCGCACCATCCGCGCGATCCCCCAGCGGCTGCGCCTTCCCGACGGCGTCGCGCCGCCCCCGGTGGTCGAGGTGCGCGGCGAGGTCTACCTGCCCCTGGCCGCGTTCGCCGAGCTCAACGCGACCCGCGCCGAGGCCGGCCTGCCGACGTTCGCCAACCCGCGCAACTCCGCGGCCGGCTCCCTGCGCCAGAACGACCCGAAGGCGACGGCCGAGCGGCCCCTGTCGATCTGGTGCTACGCGATCGGGTACTCGGAGGGCCTCGACCTGCCCACCCAGTCGGCCGTGCTCGACTGGCTGCGCGAGGCCGGCTTCCGGGTGAACCCGGACATCTCGGCCGTGGACGACATCGAGGCCGTCGCGAAGGCGTGCGCGGCGTGGGAGGGGCGGCGGGCCGAGGTCGACTACGACATCGACGGCGCCGTGGTGAAGATCGACGACATCGCCGTGCAGGACCGCCTGGGCGCGGTGGGCCGCGCGCCCCGCTGGGCGATCGCCTACAAGTTCGCCCCCACCACGGCCATCACGACCCTCGACGACATCATGGTGAGCGTGGGCCGCACCGGCGCGCTCGTGCCCTTCGCGGTGCTGCGCCCGGTCAACGTCGGCGGCGCCACGGTGAAGCTCGCCACCCTCCACAACCAGGAGGACGTGGCGCGGAAGGGCCTCATGATCGGCGACCAGGTCATCGTGCAGCGCGCCGGCGACGTCATCCCCCAGGTCGTGGGCCCCCTGGTGCAGGAGCGCACGGGCGACGAGCGGCCCTTCGCGATGCCGGAGCGCTGCCCCGCCTGCGACACCCCCGTGGTGCAGCCGCCGGGCGAGGTGCAGATGCGCTGCCCCAACCGGTCGTGCCCGGCCCAGATCCAGCAGGGGCTGTTCCACTTCGCCTCGCGCGGCGCGATGGACATCGAGGGCCTCGGCGAGAAGACGATCTCCCGCTTCTTCGAGGAGGGCCTCGTCCGCGGCTTCGCGGACATCTACGACCTCCCCGCCCAGCGCGAGCGGCTCGTGGCCATGGAGGGCTTCAAGGACGTCTCGGTGGACAACCTGATCGCCGCGATCGAGGAGTCCAAGGCGCGCCCGTGGGCGCGGCTGCTCTACGGGCTCGGCATCCGCCACGTGGGCGCCGTGACGGCGGAGGCCGTCGTCGCGGTGGCCCCGTCCCTTGACGCGCTCCTGGCCGCCGACGCCGAGGTGCTGGCGCAGGCGGAGGGCGTGGGCCCGGTGGTGGCCGAGTCGGTGCGCGAGTTCCTGGGGTCCGAGGCCAACGTCGCCCTGCTGGAGCGGCTGCGCGACGCCGGGCTGACCGTGGTGGCGGACATCCCGGCGGCCCCGGTGGACGGCCCCCTCACCGGGCGCACCGTGGTGCTCACCGGGGGCCTGGAGGCGTACTCGCGCGACGACGCGAAGCGCGCGGTGATCGCGGCCGGCGGCAAGGTCACCGGATCCGTGTCGAAGTCGACCGGCTTCGTGGTGGCCGGCGTCGATCCCGGGTCGAAGCTCGCGAAGGCCGAGTCCCTGGGGGTCCCGGTGCTGGACGAGGCCGGGTTCCTCGCGGTGCTGGCCGGCGACGCCGACCCGCCGGAGCGCGCCGAGGGCTAGCGGGCGGTGTCGGCCACGCCCGACGCCAGCTGCACCACGATCCGCTCCTGGATCGTCCGGGCCGCCGTGATGTCGGTGGTGTTGGCGACGACGGCGAAGGCGTACCGCTGGCCGCCCTTGCTCACCACGCGGCCGGCCATGGACGAGACGCCGTCGATGTAGCCGGTCTTGGCGCGGACGCGCTTCGTGGCCACCCCGGTGGTGAAGCGGCGGATGAGGGTGCCCTCCCCGCCGCGGGCCAGTGAGCCGATGAGCGCCGCGCCCCAGCCGGGGTCGGCGTCGGCCGCGGCGACCACGTTGACCAGGGTGCGCGCCGAGAGCTGGTTCTCCCGCGAGAGCCCGGAGCCGTCGGCCAGGTGGTCGCCCGGGCCGATGAGCCCGCGGGCCGACAGCAGCGCCCGCACCCGGGCCGTGCCGGAGGCGGTGGTGCCCTTGCCGGTGGCCGCGGCGCCGACGCCCTTCGTGAGCATCTCGGCGATGAAGTTGTCGCTCGCCAGGTTCATCGTGCGGACGGTCAGGCGCAGCGGCGGCGAGGTGGCGGTGCCCAGGACGCGGGAGCCGGCCGGCGTGCGCCCGTTCTTCATCGCGCCGACCTGGGAGATCCCGAGCCCGGCGAGCGTCGCCCGCACGCGCTGGGCCGCGGCGAGCGGCGGGTCGCTCGTGTACTGGGCGCGGCCGTTGCCGGCGTAGTCCTGGTTCGTGGCGACGGCGGACAGGGGCGCGGAGTACGACGCGTAGTACGACGGCCAGCCCGGCCCGAGGCGCTTCGCGTCGAAGAGCGACTCGTCGGCCACGATCGCGCCGCGCACCAGGCGGACGCCGCGGGCGCGCAGGGAGGTGCCGACGTCGGACAGGGCCGTGGCGCCCTCGGGCAGCCAGTCGGCGGCGTAGGAGCGGGTGGCCAGCAGCGGGTCGCCGGCGCCGCGCAGGTAGATCGTGCCGCGCAGCGTCCGCCCCTCGCGCCGGGCGTCGGGCCCGGCCATGAGGCTCGTGCGGAAGCGGTGGTCCGGCCCGAACTGGATGAGCGCCCCGGCGCCGGTCAGCAGCTTCATGCACGAGGCGGGGATCCGCGGGGTGTCCGCCCGGTAGGAGGCGACCGGCGTGGCCGTGCCGGAGTCACCGATCCGGGCCACGAGGATCGTGGACTGCGGGTTGGAGGCCGCGAACGAGGAGATGGCGGCCTGTACGTCGGACGGCGCCCCGACGGCGGAGGGGACGACGACCGTGAACGCGAGGGCGGCGGCCAGCGCCGCCGCCCCCCGCGTGCGTGGCGTGGTTACGCCGTGGCGCTCAGCAGGCGCTCCGCCTCCTCGGCCGGCAGCCGATGTCCCGCCGCCGTGACCGAGTGGATGAAGAGCGTCTTGTCGATCCGTCCGTTGTAGATCGGCACGGAGGTCTCGACGCACAGGCGGACGACCTGCTTGCGCGCGAGACCCAACGCCTCGGACAGCTCGTCCGGGGTCAGGTGATTGGCCATCAGGATCTCCTCCTCGATGGTTTCTCGACCCGTCTCGCTCAGCCGTCGGGATGTGGGCTGGGGACGGGTCACGGCGAACCGGGTGCTCAGGCCTCGAGGCCCTGGATTCGCTCGTGCATGTACCAGGGGTTATCGACCTGCGGGACGCCATTGTCAACCACGGTAACCGCTCGGTGCGGACGGCATCACCCGGACGGGTGCGGCCCGCTCCCCCGGTGGGGGGACCCGGAGTCGCTAGACCCTGCGGAAGGTGGCCGTGGCGGTGGTGCCCAGGGTGCCCCGGGCCGCCATCCACGCCCAGACCGCGATGAACCCGACGGCCACGGCGAGGCCGCCGGCGACCGCGTCGATGACGTAGTGGTTCGCGGTGCCCGTGATCGTGATGAACACGGCGACCGGGTACGCCAGCGCGATGAGCCGCAGCGGCCAGGAGCGCAGCAGCACCATCCCGACCATCCCGATCATGAGGGCGTAGCCGAAGTGCATCGACGGGACGGCGGCGTGCGGGTTGAACCACCCGGCGAAGATGCCGCCGTGGAGGTCGATGTCGCTGATGTTGTGGAGCGTGTCCACGAAGCCGTCGCTGACGCCGGCCAGCCGCGGCGGGGCCACCGGGTAGAGCATGAAGACGACGAGCGCGATCGCGTTCGTGGCGAGGAAGGCGTTGCGCACGTACGGGTAGACCCGGGCGCGCCGCTTGTAGAGCCAGATGAAGAAGAGCGGCGTGACCGTCCAGTGGGCGTACATGTAGAAGTAGTTGAGGATCTCGGCCAGCTCGACGTGGTTCAGGATCCACTGCTGGATCGTGGTCTCCACGAAGAGGCCGGAGCTCTTCTCCCAGTGGATGATCCCCGCCGCGTTCTCGAACGCCGTGGAGGGGTCACCGATCACGAGGGCGCGCGAGCCCTGGTAGACGACGAGGGCGAGCGCGAAGATCGCGACCTCGAAGGTCCACGGGTGGGCCGCGAACGGGCGCCGGATCATCGTGGAGAAGGACCGCTTCGGCGCGGCCCCGGGGGTCGTCGCGACGGTGGCGTCGGCCGGCGCAGGGCTGGGCGTCGCGCCCCCCGCGTCCACCTCGCCCGCCATCTCGCGACCCTGCCCGTCCACGTCGTCCCCCCGCCTCCTGCGCCACTTCTGAAACGCAAACGTATCGTGCGTGTCGAACATGCAACAAGGTCGGTCGGACGGTGCTTAACCGTCAATTGGGTGAGACGGCGCCCTCCGACCGGGTGTCGTCCGGGATACCCCGTCCGGCACATCCGAGACCTCATCCGGGTATCCGCCGTTACCGCCGGATCCGTCACAGGGGCCGCTCGCGACGGGCGCCGCGGTCCCGCATCCCGAGACGGGGGGTGATCCGGTACGATGCAGGGACGCCGTCATGGCGGGGTGTGGCGCAGCTTGGTAGCGCGCTCCGTTCGGGTCGGAGAGGTCCCCGGTTCAAATCCGGGCACCCCGATGAGGCTGGTCAGGGCATCCGGTGGAACCGGGTGCCCTCGCCCTGCCCCGGTGCGCTAGACCGTGATGACGCCCTCCACCTCGGGCACCGCGCGCCGCAGCTCGGCCTCGATGCCCAGGGTCAGCGTGGCGGTCGACATGGGGCAGCCACCGCAGGAGCCCATCATCGAGAGGTGGACGAAGCCCTCCTCGTCGAACTCCACGAGCTCGACGTCGCCGCCGTCCGCGTGCAGCGCGGGGCGGATCTGGTCCAGCACGTCCTCGATCTGCGACAGAATCTCCGCCGACATGCACGCCTCCCAGCGCTCGTTCGAACTTCATGGATCGTAGCGCCCTGCGGGTCGCCGCGGTCCAGATGACCAGCGGCGACGACCGCGCGGCCAACATCGCCACCGCGGAGGCGCTGGTGCGGCGCGCCGCGGACGCCGGGGCGGAGCTCGTCGTGCTCCCCGAGAAGTGGCCCTACATCCACGGGCCGCGCACCCGCGAGGGCGCCGAGCCGCTCGAGGGGCCGTCGCTGTCGGCCGTGCGCCGCTGGGCGGAGGGGCTGGGCATCGCGATCCTCGCGGGCAGCGTCATCGAGGACTCGGGGGAGGGGCGCGCCCACAACACGAGCGCGCTCGTCACGCCGGCGGGGATCCTGGCCGGCGTCTACCGCAAGCTCCACATGTTCGACGTGGACGTCGGCGGCGTCGCCTACCGCGAGTCGGCCGCCACGGCCGCGGGCTCGGAGGTCGTCGTGGCCGAGGCGCTCGGCGTCCGGGTCGGGATGTCGGTCTGTTACGACCTGCGCTTCCCCGAGCTGTACCGGCGCCTCGTGGACGACGGCGCCGTCGTCCTCGTGGTCCCGGCCGCCTTCACGGTCACGACCGGGCGCGACCACTGGGAGGTCCTGCTGCGCGCGCGGGCCATCGAGAACCAGTGCTTCGTGATCGCCGCCGGCCAGTACGGCACGCACGCCGACGGCACCGCCTCGTTCGGGCGCAGCATGGTGATCGACGCGTGGGGGACGGTCCTCGCCCAGGCCGCCGACGGAGAGGGCATCGCCGTGGCCGACCTCGACCTGGCCCGGCTCCACGACGTGCGGACCCGCCTCCCCGCCCTGCGCCACCGGCGCACGGACGTCTACGGGACCTGACGGCGTACCCGGCGGGGGCCGGTCGTGTCCCCCACCTGCCCTACCGTGCAGGACCCATGCGCCGCGTCCTGCTCCCCCTCGCCGTCCTGCTCGCCTGCCTCGCGCCGGCGTCGGCCCTCGCCGCCCCCACGGTGCGCCTGGGTGCCGAGCCCCGTGCCGGCGTGTACGCGGCCGGCGCCCTCTGGGTGCTCGCCGACCGCGGAGGCGACCGGGTTCTCCTGGAGGTCTCGCCCCGTGCGCTGCGCCCGACCGGGCGGCGGGTGGTCATCGCGACCGGCGTGCGCCGGGACCCACGGGCGCAGTCGCCGGGGACGGTCCGGCCGAGCCTCGCCTACGCGGACGGCGTCCTCCTCACCATCGACCCGGTGACGAACGTGGTGGTGCGGGTGGACCCCGGCACGCTCGCCGTCGCGCGCGCCGCGACGTCCGAGGGCACGACGCTCGCGGCCGGCCCGGCCGGCGTCTGGGTGGCCGGTGGCCCGATCGAGGAAGGGTTCGTGCACCCGATGGCCAGGATCGACCCCGCGACCCTGGCGGTCGGGGACCGGCGCTCCACGCCGTCGGGGCTCGGGAGCCGATCGTCGGTGGAGATCGCCGTCACCCGGCGGGCGCTGTGGGTCGCGCGCCCCGCCGCGTCACGCGGTGGCCTGGCCATCGACCTGGGCACGGGGCCGGTGCCGGGGGTCCTCTTCGGCCCGTGGCAGATGTACGCCCGCGGCGACACCCTCTACGGCACCGAGCGGTACGGGTGCGAGGCCTTCGTCACCCCGGACACGACCTACGTCGGGCGCCGGATCGTGATGGAGCCGGACCGTGACCGCTGCGCGCGCCTCTACGCCCGGGACGTCACCGGTGGCCGGGCCGGGTCGGTCTGGGTCGCGTACTCCCGGGGAGGTGTGCGCACCGCCCGCCTCATCCAGCGGCCGGACGACGGGCGGCCGGGGCGGCGGGTGACCACCATCGGCCCCGATCCGGTCGACCTCGTCTCGGCGCCCGGCGCCGTCTGGGTCCTCGACCGGACGGGCCGGACCCTCACGCGGATCCCCGCCCGGCCCTTCCCCCCCCGGGCGGGCTAGACCCCGAAGGGCAGGTCCGGGGCGGCCCAGGCCACCTCGCCGGCGACGAGGGTGAGGCGGGGCACCATGGCCTCGTCCAGCACGACCAGGTCGGCCGGGTCGCCCGGCGCGAGGGCCGCGCCGGGCAGGCCGAGCAGCCGCCGGGGGGCCGTGGCCGCCGCGGCGACCGCCGCCGCGCGGGGCAGGCCGGCCGCCGTGAGCACCCCCGGCCCCTCGCCCAGACCGCGGGCGCTGCCGGCCAGCGTGCCGCCGTCCGTGACGCGGATCCCGTCGGACGCGACCTCCCGCGGCCCCAGCCGGTAGCGCCCGGGCGGGGCGCCCGCGGGGGCCGAGGCGTCGCTCACCAGCACGAGCCGCGGCCCCGCGGCGCGCGCCAGGGCCACGGCCACCTCGGGGGCCACGTGGACCCCGTCCGCGATGAGCGAGACGTGGGCGCGGCCCCCGGCGAGCACGGCGGCGAGCGCCGAGGGCTCGCGGCTCACGATGCCGCGCATCGCGTTGAGCGCGTGGGTGACCAGGCGGGCGCCCGCGGCGACGGCGGCGCGCCCCACCTCGGCGTCGGCCTCCGTGTGCCCGATCGCCACGACGCACGACCGCGACGCCCGGCGGATCGCGTCGAGGCCGCCGGGGAGCTCCGGGGCGAGGGTCAGGAGCGCGGGGCGGAAGGCGGCGAGCAGCCGGTCCACGGCATCGGGGTCCGGCGCGCGCAGCACCCCGAGGTCGTGGGCGCCGTGGCGCGACGGGTTCAGGAACGGGCCCTCCAGGTGGGGAGCGAGGATCCGCGCCGCGCCGGGCGGCGAGACGGCGGCGGCGAGCGCCCGGGCCGCGCGGTCGTAGCCGGCGTCGTCGCGGCTCACCAGCGTGGGGCAGAACGCCGTCACCCCCGTCCGGGGCAGCGCGGCAGCCACGGCGGCGATCGCGTCGGGATCGCCGCCGACCTCGGCCCCGCCGAAGCCGTTGACCTGCAGGTCCACGAGGCCCGGCGCCACGAGCCAGCCGTCCGGCAGGCGCCGCCGGGCGCCGCGTGGGGCGTCCGGGGCCACGCGCCCGTCGCGCACGGCGACCGTCCCCCGGGCGATGCGCCGCCCGCGCAGCACCGCGCCCTCCAGCGCCAGCGCCACGGCTCAGCCCGCCAGCGGTGCCGGGTCGAGGCCGGGCGCCCCCAGCTCCCGGGCGAGCTCCTCCGGGTCGATGCGGCCGCCCTCGAGCCAGATCTCGCGCAGGAACGAGCCGGCCCGCGGGTCGGCGAACCAGCGGGGACCGTGGACCTCGCGCAGGTGCGCCGCCAGGGCGGCCGCCAGGGTGCGTGCGCGCAGGTCGTCGAGCGGGGTGAGGCCGGCGAGCGGGTCGGCCGCCGTGAGGGCGTCCGGCCAGCGGACCCCGAGCGCCCGGCCCAGCCCCTCGGGGTCGGCGGCGCCGAGGGCCGCGACGCGCGCGGCCGTGGCGCGCAGGCCGAGGAGCCCGGCGGCCCCCGCCGTGCGCGCGACCCGGTCCGGGTCGGTCGCCCCCAGCACGCGGGCGGCCCAGGCGGGCTCGGCCAGGAGGCCCTCGAACAGCCGGGCGGCCGCGCCCGCGAGGGCGGGGTCGGGCAGGAGGCGGGCCTCGGCGGGCAGGCGCGGGGCGGCGCCCGCGCGCGCGAGCGTGGCCCCGGTCGCCCGCAGGGCCTCCGCGTAGGCGCCCAGGCGCTCCGCGGCCGGTGCCGGGACCACGATCCCGGCGAGCTCCATGCCCTCGCGCGTCCGGGCCGCCGCGGCCGTCGCCCCGCCGGCGGGGAGGGCCTCCTCCAGGTCGGGGGCGCTCGTGAGCCGGGGGAGGTCGGCGGCGTCGAGCGCGGCGGCCGAGGTGCCGAGGGCGTCCCGCGCCAGGTCCTCCAGCGCCCGGGCGTGCCGGTCGTCGGTGGCGTCCAGCAGCCGGGAGGCCGCGGCGCGGGCGGCGTCGGCGTCCACCCCGGTGGCCCCGGCGAGGAGGGCGAGGGCCGAGGGGGCGCCCGCCCCGGCGGCGGCCTCGTCGCGGCGGGCGGCGGCGTCGGCAAGCGACCCGGCGACGTGGGACTCCAGCACCCGCAGCCGGGCTGCCGAGAGCTCGCGGCGGCGCCCGGCGTCCGGCTCGGCCGCCAGCAGGAGGTCGACGTCCGCCGCCGCCACCGGGCCGTCGGGGCCCGCGACGAGGGGCAGGCGCGCCATCTCCTCGGCCTCGGCCACGTCGGACGCGCTCGCCCCGCGCAGCAGGCCCTCGGCGGCGAAGCGGGCGAGGGGGCGCAGCGACGGATCGGCCGCGGCGGCCGCGCCCAGGCCCGTGACGGCGTCGGGCGAGAACAGGCCCGGATCCGGGCCGCCGCCGGTCAGCAGCCGCTCGACGGCCGCGCGGTACTCGTCGAGGTCCGGTGCGGCGGGGGCCACGCCGGACATACTAGGCCGGTGGAGCGCCCCCGCCGCGACGACGTGCTCGAGCTGGACGTGCAGGACCTCGCCTTCGGCGGGGCCGGCGTCGCGCGCCACGACCGCTTCGTGGTGTTCGCGCGGGACACGGCGCCCGGCGACCACGCCCGGGTGCGGGTCACGAAGGCGCGGCGCCGCTTCGCGGAGGCCGACCTCGTCGAGGTGCTGCGCCCCGGCCCGGACCGGGTTCCCGCGCCGTGCGCCTACGTCCCCCGCTGCGGCGGCTGCCGCCTGCAGCACGTCGCCTACGGCGCGGCCCTCGCCGCCAAGCGCGACCAGGTGGCGGAGCACCTCGCCCGCATCGGCCACCTGGAGGGCATCGACGTCCGGGAGCCGGATCCTGCGCTCGAGCCGTTCGGGTACCGGAACAAGATGGAGTACTCGGCGGGCCGCGGGCCGGGCGGGGAGCTGCGCCTGGGCTTCCACGAGCGCGGTCGCTGGGACCGCATCGTGGACATCGGCCACTGCATGCTCGCCACCCCGCTCGGCGACCGGGTGCGGGAGACGGTGCGCGCCTGGGCCGTCGCCGAGGCCATCGAGCCCTACGACCAGCGGGAGCAGGTCGGCACCCTGCGCCACGTGGTCGTGCGGGAGGGCGTCGCGACGGGGCAGATCCTGGTGACGGTGGTGACGGCGCCGGGGGCGGAGGAGGCGGTCGACCGCCTCGCGGAGCCGCTCACGGCGGCCCACCCCGAGGTCGTCGGGCTGCTCCACGGGATCAACGACGGCCTGGCCGAGGTGACCGCGGGGCTGCCCACCCGCATCGTGGCGGGCCGGGACTGGATCGAGGAGCGCGTCAGCGGGGTCACCCTGCGCCTCTCCGCCGGGGCCTTCTTCCAGACGAACACCCGCATGACGGACACGCTCTACGCCCGCGCGGCGGAGGCCGCGGGGCTCGACGGCACCCAGGTGCTCTACGACCTGTTCGCCGGGGTGGGCTCCATCGGCATCGCGCTGGCCGCGGGCGCCCGCGAGGTCGTCGCGATCGAGATCGTCCCGGAGGCCGTCGAGGACGCCGAGCGCAACGTCCGCGCGAACGGGGTCGCCAACCACACCGCGCTCTGCGGGGACGTCGGGGTGGTGCTCCGCGAGCACCGCGGGCTGCTCCCGCCGCCCGACGTGGCGATCGTCGACCCGCCCCGGGCCGGGCTGTCGGGGCGCGCCGTGCGGCGCATCCTGGAGCTCGCGCCGCCCGTGCTCGTCTACGTCTCGTGCCAGCCGGCGACGTTCGCCGACAACGCCGCCCGCTTCGTGGAGGGCGGTTACACCCTGGAGTGGGTGCGGCCGGTGGACATGTTCCCGCAGACGCCCCACATCGAGGCGGTCGCCCGGTTCACCCGGGAGCCCTCACCGGCCTAGTACGGCGGCTGGGCCTGGTGCCAGTCGCCGATGGCGCGGAACGCGTCCCAGAAGGCGCGCTTGGCACCCTGCTCGTCCAGGGAGGCGTCGATGTCCGGCACGTAGAGCGCCTCGGTGGTCGGCGTCCACCTCTGCACGACGCCCGGCTCGGCCTTCAGCGGCTCGGTGAGCGGGACGTCGAGGGTGCCGAGGGCCTCCACCACCCGCTCGCCCATCGGCACGATGAGCGACGGCTGCACGATCTGCACCTCGCGGGCGAGCCACGGCAGCGACTGGCGCACGGCCTCGGCGTCGTCCACGTGGACGCACTTCACGCAGAGCGTCCCGTAGAGCTGGAGGGGGTCGATCCCCAGGCGTTGCACGCTCTTCAGGATCGCCGTGCCCGCGCGGCCGAAGAAGGCGACGCCCTCCTGGCGCTCGGCCAGGCTGGGCCCCCACTTCACGAGCATGATCTCGGCCTGGGGGCTCCCCGAGCTCATCACCGGGAGCTCCGAGCCCGCGCGACAGGCGTCGCAGGCGGTGATCTCGTCGTTCAGGGCGGCGATCTCCGCGATGGCCCGGCGCTGGTACGCGTCCTGGATGTCCTCGGGCGTCGTGCCCGCGAGGCTCGTGGCGCCGGTCCGGCGGGTACGGGAGGGCCGGCGGGAGCGCGGCGTGGGAGGCTCTGGGGTCATGTGCGGGGACGGTATTTCGCGAGGTCCCCGCGAGTCCTGCCCGGGGCAATTTCAGGACTCATGAGACCTATTGCGGCGTCCGCGGGTCCGGGGCTCCCGCACGCGCCGGCGGCGCTCGGGCGGGCCGAGGCGCGCGTCGCCCAGGGCGTGCAGCAGCCCGGCGGCGTCGGCGAAGCGGGGGAGGTCGGTGACGGCGGCCCCGACGTCCTCGGGGCGGGTGGCCCCCGAGGCGGCCACGGCGCGCAGTCCGAGGCGCCGCAGGAGCCCCTCGTCGGCGGGCGGCGCGGCGCCGGGGGTGAGCACCTCGACGCAGTCGACCGCCGCCCCCAGGCGGTGCAGCGTGGCGGGCGGCGGGACGTCGGCGGCGTCCGGGTGGGGCAGCAGCACCACGCCGCCCTGCGCGTGCACCGCCGCGGCGGCGTCGTCGGGGCTGAGCCCGGCGGGGACGTCGGCCGCGAGGAAGAGGCCCACGAGCACCCCCTCCGACGTGCGGATCTCCTGGCCGGGCACCACGAGCAGGTCCTCGGGAGCCGCGGCGGCCACGGCCCGGGCGGCGGCGAGGCCCTCCGGGGCCGCGACGCCCACGGCGCCGACGCCGCGCTCGCGGCAGGCCTCCACGAGCCGGGCGGCGGACAGGCCGTCGCCCGGCCGCACGCGCAGGTCGGCGAGGACCCGCGGGGCGGCCGCGTCGCGCGCGCGGTCGGCGAGGGCGGCGCGGTAGGCCGCCTCCAGGTCGCCGGCCACGTCGCCCCACGTGCGCCGCGGGGTGCGGGCGGCGGCCTCCGCCAGGGACTCCCGGCGGGCGGGGTCCGCGACGAGCCCCGCGACGGCCTCGACCCAGGCCTCGCGCGCGAACGGCGACAGCACGAGCGCGTCGACCCCGTGGCCGAGCGCCTCGTCGGCGGCGGGGGACCGCGGCGCGAGGACCACCCGGCCCATGGCGAGCGCCTCCCGCAGGGCCGGCCCCGCGGCCTCGTCCGGACCGGCGACGGCGACCATCGCCGCGCCGGCGAAGGCGGCGGCACGGCCCTCCGGGCCCGGGTCGGGCAGCACGGTGATCCGCTCGCGCAGGGCCTTCGGGACCGCGGCGCGGGTGCGCCACGGCGCCTCGGCGGGGCCGATGAGCGTGACCGGGCCGAGCGTGTCCAGGTCGAGCCCGCGCAGCACGGAGAGCGCGAACCGCACCGCGACACGGTCGCGGCCGCGCGCGACGAGGACGAGCCCCGGCGGCCCGCCGGGCAGCGGGGAGGGCGCGTCGAGGGCCGGGTCCACGCCCGGCGCGATCACGCGGTACCCGCCCGGCAGCAGTTCGGTGAGGGCGGCGCGGCCGGTCTCGGTGGTGGCGATGCGCAGGTCCGCCCGGGCGAGGGCGCGGTCCACGAGGGGGCGCAGGAACGCGACGCCCACCAGCGGCTCGGCCCGGTGGAAGGTGACCGCCGTGACCGCCGGCGCGTGCCGCAGGGCGGCGAGGGCCGGGCTCGGGGCGAGCGGCTCGTGGAGGTGGACGACGTCGAACGGCGCCCGCGTCAGCGCCGTCTCGAGCGCCCCCGCGAGGTCGAACGGCTCCCCCACCCGCCGCCCGGCGCCCGCCGGCAGGCCGCGGCCCAGGGCCACCTCCCGCACCGTCCCGGGCGCGGCCAGCAGGGCCTCGGCGTCACCGGCCGTGGCGGCGGCGAGCAGCGCGCGCCCCTCCGCCACCTGGTCCCGGCCGCCCGCCGGGGCGAGGATCGTGACCCGGTGCCCCCGCGCTGCAAGCGCCGCCCCCTCCGCCCCGACGTGGCGCGCGACGTCGTCGCGCGCGGGCAGGGCGTGCGGGTGGACGAGCGCGATGCGCAGGGCGGCGGACATCCCCGGGGTGTCAGCCCCCCCGGCCGTCGGAGGCCTGCCAGACCAGCGCGATCCGGTGGGCGGCGGTCATGAGGCTGAGGGCGGCGAGGATGAACATCAGCACGGCCGTCACGTCGCCGAGCCCGCCCAGGAAGAGCGCGGCGCCCACGATCACGAGGCGCTCCGGGCGGCCCATGAGGCCGCCGCTCGACCCCGGGATGCCGAGGCCCTCCGCGCGCGCCCGCGCGTAGGAGACGAGGAAGGAGGCGGTGAGGGCGACGAAGCACGCTGCCAGCGCCCACTCGTTGCCGTCCTGGGCGAAGGTGATGCCGAGCGCGCCGAGGATGACGCCCTCCGCGAGGCGGTCGAGCGTCGAGTCGAGGAACGCGCCGAAGGCCGTCACGCGGCCCTGGTGGCGGGCGATGAGCCCGTCGAGCGAGTCCACGAGGCCCGAGGCGATGAACAGGAGCGACGAGAGCACCCAGTAGCGCTCCAGCGCGAGCCACGCCGCGCCGCAGATCCCCAGGAATCCGAGGACCGTGACCGTGTTGGGCGTGATGCCGCTGCGGTCGACGATGCGCCAGGCCGTGTCCGCGGCGCTGCGGCGACCGGGGGACTCGGGGTCGAGCTCGAGCGGGGTGCTGATGGTGGCGGCTCCTGGGCGGCGTGTCCGGCGCGCCCCTCGAGGACGGGCCTCCTCCGGGCTCGTCCAAGGATAGCGGCGCCCGCGCGGGGGTCACGGTGGCGGAAACCTGCGCGAACCTATACGTCCGGTGATGTCCCGGGATCCCGCTCCCGGCATAGCGTTGCGCCGTTCCCGTGCCTCGTCTCCTCCCCGCGTTCCGTCCGAGGTCGACCGCCGCCCTGCTGGTGGTGGCGGGCCTCTGCGCGGCCGGGACCGCCCTGGGGCAGACCCCGGCTCCGGAGCCGGGTCCCGAGCCGGGCCCCGGCGACACGACCTACGCCCCGCGGACGTTCCACTGCACGGGCGCCACACAGACCTACGTCGTCCCGGCGGGCGTGACCGAGCTGTACGCCGACGTCCGTGGCGCGCCGGGTGCCGGCGCCGAGAACGACGCCGGGGGCACCGGGGGCCCGGGCGGCCGGGTGGTCGCCGCGGTCGCCGTCACCCCGGGCCAGACCCTCACGGTCGACGTCGGCTGCCCGGGCGAGGGGTCCCACGGCGGCTGGGGCTGGTCGCGCGGGGGTGAGGGCGACACGGCCGCCAACACGCTCGCCGCCAACGGCGGAGGCGGCGGCGGGTCGAGCGCCGTGCTCGCGCCGGGTGCCGAGATCCTCGTCGTCGCGGGTGGCGGCGGGGGCGGGGGCGGCAACAACATGGCGGCCACGGGGCGCCTGGGCGGTGCGGGCGGGGCCGGCGGGGGCGAGCCCCCGGGGAGCGGCAAGCCCGGCCTCTTCGGCCTCTACGACGGGACGAACCCGGGCCAGAACCCCGGTGGCTGCGGCGGGTGCGACATCACCGCGGACGGCCAGGACGGCTACGCGATCATCCCGAACGTCCCGGAGCTCTGGAAGTGGGGGGGCGGCGGAGGTGGCGGCGGCGGCAACCGCGGCGGTGCCGGCGGCATCACCGAGGTGTACGGCGCGACGGTCACGCAGCCCTGGCCGTACGACAACGCCGGTGGCGGCGGTGGTGGCTCGTCGGTGGCGCGCGGGAACGCGCAGTTCCTCGTGAACCCGGGCCGCGGCAGCGTCACGCTCTACACGACCCCCCTCACGGTCGAGACCTTCACCTGCTCGGACGGGGCGGGCGCCCTCACGGTGCCGGGGGAGGCCAACACGGCCATCGTGACGGCCACCGGCGGGTCGGGGTACGGCCCCCCGGGTCTCCACGACGGCGGGTCGAGCGGCGACGGGGGCTCCGGCGCGGCCATCCAGGCCACGCTCGCGGTGCAGCCCGGGCAGGCCCTGTCGGTGCAGGCCGGGTGCGCGGCGACCGCCGCCGCCGGCGGCGGCGGATGGGCGACCGGGGGCGCGCGTGGCGGCGGGGCCGACGGCGGCGACGACGGCGGCCCGGGCGGCGGGGCGAGCGCCCTCTGGGACTCGGACTCCGGGGACAACCTCGTCATCGCGGGTGGTGGCGGCGGGGGCGGCGCGGGTGGGCTGCTGAACGACGGCGCCAACGGGAGCGACGGCGGTGCCCCCGCGGCACGCGACGGGGGCGGCTCGGCCGACAACAGCGGCGGCTGCAGCCCGAGGTCCTGCACGAGCGGGACGAGTGACGGGGAGGCCGGGCACGACGCGGCCGACCTCGCGCTCGGCGCCTCCGGCGGCGGCGGGGGCGGGGCCGGATGGCTGGGCGGCGGCGGTGGCCATGCGGCGGACCCCACCGGCGGCGGCGAGGGGGCCGGCGGCGGTGCCGGCGGCGACTCCTTCGTCACGGAGGGCGCGCTCTCGTGGGGGTACGGGGTCGCGTCGGCGCCCGGTGACGGCTCCGTGACCGTGCTCCTCCTGGACGACACGACGCCCACCTCCGTGGCCGCGCAGGGCGGTTCGGGCCAGAGCACGCCGATCTCGACGGCCTTCGCCGAGCCCCTCATCGCGCGGGTCACGGACCGCAGCGGGCAGCCGGTCGCCGGCGCCGAGGTCACCTTCACGATCCCGGACGGGCTGGCGTCGGGCGCGTTCCCGGGCGGCGCGACGTCCGCCACCGTCACGAGCGGATCCGACGGCACGGCGACGTCGCCGGTCATCACCGCGAACGACATCGGCGGCGAGTGGTGGGTCATCGCGTCCCTGGCCGGGATCGGCGCGGAGGTCGACTTCGCGCTGACGAACGCCGTCCAGGCGACGCGCATGAGCCTCACCTCCTCCGCGGGGACCACCGTGCCGGGGCAGCCGGTCCGGTACACCGCGACGGTGCAGGGGCCGGACGGCGCGCCGGTGTCGTGCGCCGACTGCGAGGTGCTGTTCGTCTACTACGACGACGGGCGCGAGGTGCAGATCGGGACGGTCGCGCCCGGGGCGAACGGGCGGGCCGTGTCCCCGGAGGTCTCCTTCACCTTCGACACCGAGGTCTCGGCCTTCTTCGCGGGCACGGGGTACGCCCAGAGCACGCGGAACCTCGCCCAGGTCGTCCTGCCCTTCACCCCCTCGACGCAGCCAGCCACGGTGCCGTACGACACCCCGTTCACGCTGACCCTCACGCCGACGGAGGCCGTGGACACCCCGGCGACGATCCGGGACGCGGGCGGCGCGACGGTGTGCACGATCGACCTCGCCACCGCGCGGTCCTGCGACGTCCCGGCGCGGCCCGGCTCGGCCGCGGGCACCGAGGCGTGGACGGCCACGATCGGTTCCGAGACGGCGTCGTTCCCGGTCACGTTCGCCGTCCAGGCGCCCTCGGGGGTCACGGTGACGCCGTCCACGACGACGCCGGCCGCCGGGACGCCGTTCACCGTGGACGCCCAGGTGCTGCCGGCGTCCGGGGCCGGGCCGGTCACGGCGGGGACGGCGCAGCTCCTCATCGACGGGCAGGCGAGCGGTGACCCCGTGCCCGTGGACGCGCAGGGGCGGGCGAGCTTCCCGGGGGCGATCGTGCCGAGTGGCGGCGCCCACACGGTGGCGGTGGCGTACGGGGGCGCGGCCGGCCGCTACGCGCCGCTCACCAGCGCGACGACGACGGTCCAGGCGTCCCTCGTGACCGCGACGCTCGGCCTGTCCTCGTCGGCGAACCCGGTCGCGGCCGGGACGACGGTCACGCTCACGGCGACGGTCACGGTGCCCGCGGGGACGGCTCCGTGCACGCCGACGCCCACGACCTGCCGGGTCGTCTTCTTCGGCTACGGCGGCGTCTTCTACGGGAACGCGACGGTGGGACCCGGCTGGACGGCCTCGGTCCCGGCCTCCTGGACGTCGGCCGGGAGCTACCCCATCACGGCCCAGTTCCTCGGCGGCCCGCAGTTCGACGGCCAGCCGCTGGCGGAGATCACGCAGGTCGTCACGGCACCCGGGCCCGGCGGCCCGGTGGGCACACCGCAGCCGCGCGGCCTGGCGATCACGTCGGGGAAGCCCGCCGCGGCCGTGCGTCTGAAGCCCTACCGCCACCGGATCACGACCTCCGACGCGGTGCGCCCGCGCCTGCGGGTCGTCGCGGGGGCGCTGCCGCCCGGGCTCACGCTGAACCGGGCCAGCGGGCACATCGCCGGCGTCCCGAGGCGCGCCGGCCGGTTCCGCTTCACGATCGAGGCGCGCCGCGCCACGGGCGAGACGACCCGGGCGGCGTACGCCATCACGGTGCGCCCGGCGAAGGGGACGTCCCGCCGCCGCTGAGGTCTAGGATCACCGGCCGATGCGCCTGTGCACCTATCGCGACGGGTCCGGGACGCGCCTCGGCGAGGTGGGTGACGGGACCGTCAGACCCCTCGCCGGCCGTGACGTCGCCGACGCCCTCGACGCCCTCCCCGCCCCCGCGGGCGACCCGCTGCCGCTGGACGACGTGGAGCTGCTGCCGCCGCTGCGGCCGGGCAAGGTGATCGGCATCGGCTGGAACTACCCGGACCACGCCGCCGAGATGGGCGGGCGCACCCTCGACGCCCCCGTCGTCTTCTCCAAGCTCGTGACCTCGTTGACCGGCCCGTCCGGGCCGATCCCGCACCCCGGCTGGACCGACGAGCTGGACTACGAGGGCGAGCTGGCGGTGGTGATCGGGGAGCGGGCGCGCGACGTGCCGCTGGATCGCGCCCTGGACCATGTGTTCGGCTATGCCGTGATGAACGACGTGACCGCCCGCGACCGCCAGCGCGACGAGCCCCAGTGGGTGCGGGCGAAGGGCGGCGACGGCTTCGGCCCCTTCGGCCCCTGGGTGACGACCCGCGACGAGGTGCCCGACCCCCAGGACCTGCGCATCCGCACCTGGGTCAACGGCGAGGCCCGGCAGGACGCCTCGACCGCCGGCATGGCGTTCGGGGTGGCCGCCCTCGTCCACTGGTGCGCGGCCGCCGTGACCCTGGAGCCGGGCGACGTCATCGCCACCGGCACGCCGCCCGGCGTCGGCCGGGCCCGCACGCCCCCCGTCTTCCTCGTGCCCGGCGATGTCGTGCGCGTGGAGATCGACGGCCTGGGCGCCCTGGAGAACCCGGTCACGTGACCCCCGAGGAGGCACTCGGGCGGGTCCTGGCCGTGACGGGGCTGTCGTTCCCGCGCGGCGTCCTCGGCCCGGAGACGTGGGCGCTCGCCCGCGCCCTCACGCCGGGGGCCGACCCGGCCGACGACCCCGCCGTGCTGGCCGGCGCCGCGTCGGCCGCACACTGGCCCGAGCTGCGCGGGCCGATGGAGGCCGCCCTGCTGCGGGCCGCCGCGGGGGCGTCGCCCGCCGACGGAGAGGCCTTCGCGATCGTGCTCGGGTGGGCCGCCGACGAGGACCCGGACACCCCGCTCGCCCGCGCCCTGGCCGTGCGCGCCGCCACCGAACTGGCCGCCGCCGACGCCCGGGCCCGCGCCGCGCTGCGGGCGGCCGAGCCGACCGTCGCGGAGGGGGGCGCGGAGGCCGCGGTCGCCGCCTCGACGGCCGCCGGTGCCCTCGCCGCCGACCTGCTCGACCTGGACCCCGAGGACTTCGCACCGGAGATCACCGAGTACGTCGAGGCCGGGGCGCGCGAGGAGGACATCGCCACCCTCGCCCGGGCGACGGGCGACCCCGAGATCCGCTCGTGGGCCCGCGCGGCCGTGGCACGCACCGACGCCCCGGACGCGCCGGAGGCCTCGGCCGGCGTCCGCCACCTGGCCTCGGGGGATCCGCCGGAGGACCCCGCCGAGGACCTGGTGTGGGTGCCGACGATCCTCGCCCTCACCCAGGAGGCCGTGGAGCGCTCCCTGGTGGACGAGGCCGCGGACCCCGACTCCTAAAGCATCCCCGGGGAGACGAGGTTCGGCCGCACGGCGACCTCGGAGAACCCCGCGCGGAGCATGTTGCGGTGCGAGGGGCCCGGTCCGTCCCCGGGCAGGGGCGCCCCGGTCTCGGTGACGAGGTGGCGGGCCCCGGCCGCGGTCGCGACCGCCGCCCGCGCCGCGAACAGGGCGCCCTGCGCGCCCTTGCCGCGGTGCTCGGGGAGCGTGGCGCCGAGGGCGAACCAGGCGGCGTCGCCGTGCAGGTGGAGCGCGGCGGCACCGACCGGGGTCGGTCCGTCCCAGGCCAGGAGGCAGGTCCACGACGGGCGCCCGACGAGCCTCGCGATCCACCCCGAGAACTCGGGTGGCATGCCGAACCCGGCCGCGGTGACGCCCCCGAAGGCCGTCGCCGTCGCGGCGTCGGCCCCGGTCACGCGCAGGCGGGTGTCCGGGCCGTCGACCGGGCCCGCGGGGCGGTGGAAGGTGACCCACGGGCGGTCCTCGCGGTAGCCCCGGGCCTCGAGCCCCCCACGCAGCCCGTCCGCCCCGTCGCCGACGGCCACGGCGCACGGGGCGCCCGCGCCGGCGTAGAAGGCCTCCATCGCGTCGAGCTCCGCCGCGCCCGCGGGGCGGTCGAGGCCGAGGCCGACGGCGTGGTTGAGCATGCGGGAGGAGGGGAGGGCGGCGCAGGCGAGCAGCACGCCCCCGGCGAGGTCGCGGGCGGCGATGCCGTAGCGCGCGGCGAGGTCCGCGGGGGCCGCGGCCCACATGTCCCGGTAGCCGGACGCCTCGGCGCGCCCCCGCGCGCGCTCGGCGACGGCCGCGACCGCGGTCACGCCCACTCCATCGCGGCGTACCCGCTCGTGCGGGGCGCCGACGCGATGAGCAGGGTCACGGGGCCGTCCCCGTCGTTGCGCACGGTGCGGACCGGCGCGGGGTCGAGGCGCGCGAACGTCCCGGCGGGGGCCGGGTGGTCCGCGCCGTCCACCACGAGCACGGCATCGCCCGCGAGCACGACGAAGACCTCCTCCTGGTCGGACTCCACCTCGTCGTGCTCCGGGATGCGGCCACCGGGGGCGATCTCGACGAGGTTCATGCCGAACGAGCTCAGGCCCAGCGAGCGGCGCACGAGCGACCAGGCGCCGTCGCGCTCCAGGGACTCGCGGTGGACGACGGTCAGGGCGGGCATCGGGTCCTCCTCGGTGCGGGGTCGATGGGACCACCGTCGCGCGCGCCCGTCCCGGGACCGTCTCCCCGTGCGTCCCCCCACCGTCCCGGAACGCCGTTGACCGCGTCGATGCGGCTGGCAGAGAATCCGCCGATGACCAGCCCCCGCCCGCTCCCGTCCCGCCGCTGCGCGCTGATCGCCGCGATGCTCGCGACCGCGATCGCGGCCCCCGCGTACGCCCAGTCCGACCAGAACGCGTACGTAGCGACCGAGTCCGGCCCGGTGTTCCAGTTCGGCTTCGGCGCGGCCGGCGGGCTCGCGGCGCTCTCGCCGCCGTCGGTCGCCACGAGCGGGGCGGCGCAGGACGTCGCGGTCAGCTCGGACGGGTTCTCGTTGTACGTCGCCGGCGAGACCGCCATCGACCAGTACGACATGCTCGACCAGGGTGCCCTGGGTCCCAAGAACCCGCCGTCGGTGGCCGTGCCGAGCGGCGCGGTCTCCCTCGTCGTGTCGCCCGACCACACGTCGGTCTACGCCGCGAGCGACAACACGTCGGCGGTGCTGCAGTTCTCCGTCTCCCCGGCGGGCTCGGTGCTCGCCCCCAAGAAGAAGCCGTCCGTGCCGCTGCCGGCGGGGACGAAGGCGGGCGGGATCGCGATCTCGCCGGACGGGAAGTCGGTCTACGCGGCGTTCGTGAGCAACACCGGGACCACCCCGGTGAGCGTCGCCCAGTTCGACGTCGGGGCGGGCGGCGCCCTGAGCCCCAAGAACCCGGCGATCGTCGCCGCCGGCACCGGTCCCGCCGGTGACGTCGTGGTGAGCGCCGACGGCCAGTCCGTGTACGTGGCGAACACCGGGAGCGACACGATCTCCCAGTACGACGTGGGCCCCGGCGGGGTGCTGACGCCGAAGACGGTGAGCGCCGTCGGCTCCAACGCGGACCAGCCCGCCGGCATCGCGCTCACGCCCGACGGCACGTCGGCGTACGTCGCGAACCTCGGCGACCCCGGGTCCCCCGGCAGCGGGGGCGTCACGCAGTACACGGTCAACGCCGACGGGTCGCTCGCGCTCAAGCGGCCCTCCACCGTGGCGGCGGCCGGGCACCCCACCGGCATCGCGGTCAGCGCCGACTCCGCCTCCGTCTACGTCACCAGCGACGGCGCGGTGCTCCAGTACACGATCGGCGCGGGTGGGAAGCTGGCTCCGAAGAGCGTCCCGTCGGTGCCGTCGGGCTCCGAGACGCGCGGAATCGCCCTGGCGCCGCTCGTCGCCAGCGCCGAGGACGACGTGCTGTACGGCACCGCCGGCGACGACGTGATCCACGGCAGGGGCGGGGACGACGTGATCCGCGGGCTCCGCGGGGACGACGTCCTGACCGGCGGCCGCGGGCGCGACCGTATCCTCGCCGGACCCGGCGACGACCGGATCCGGGCCCGCGACGGCGCCCGCGACGTGGTGCGCTGCGGCCCCGGCCGCGACGTGGCGCTGGTTGACGCGGTCGACCGCGTGACGGGCTGCGAGCGCGTCGTCCGCGGCCGCGGTGCGGTGCTCTAGGACTACGCTGGGGGCGTGGCCCCCGCGACCCCCCGCCCCGGCACCCGCGCGCACGTCGTCGCGATCGCGGACGCCCTGGAGCGGGAGTACGGGCCGCTGCCCTGGGAGCGCCGGCACGACCCGGTGAGCGAGCTCGTCACGACGCTCCTGAGCCACTCGACGACCGACGTGAACCAGGAGCGCGCGTTCCGCACCCTGCGTGAGCGCCTCCCCACCTGGGAGGCCGTGCGCGCGGCGCCGGTCTCCGACGTCGAGGACGCGGTGCGCGTGGCCGGCCTGGCGAACCAGAAGGCCCCCCGGGTGCAGGCGGCGCTCGACGCGATCGCCGCCGACCCGCGGCCGGAGGACCTCGAGTGGCTCGGCGACGTCCCCCTCGACGAGGCGATGGGCTTCCTCACCGCCCTCGACGGGGTGGGGCCGAAGACCGCCGCCTGCGTCATGTGCTTCTCCTTCGACGCCCACGTGGTGCCGGCGGACACCCACGTCCACCGCATCGCCCTGCGCACCCACGTCGTGCCGCCGCGGGCGACCGCGACCGCGGCCCAGGAGCGGTTCACCCGCTGGACGCCGCCCGGCCGCGCCTTCGCCGTCCACATGCACCTCATCCGCCACGGGCGGACCGTCTGCACCGCCCGCGCGCCCCGCTGCGACGGGTGCGCGCTGCTGCCGCTGTGCCCCACGGGGCGCCGTGCCGTGGGGGTTCCCGCCGACCGGTCGTAGATCTCAGTCGGTCTGACTCAGATCAGACTTGACATGCCCTGACTTAGATCTACAATCGGCTCCAGCGTTCGGAGAACCCACATGAGCGACCGGTCCCGGCCGGCCGCGAGGAGGCAGCAGCACATGGGCAAGACGATCGGCATCGACCTCGGCACCACCAACTCCGCGGTGGCCGTCCTCACGGGCGGTGAGCCGGAGGTCCTCCCCAACGCCGAGGGCGGCCGGACCACCCCGTCGGTCGTCGGATTCTCGAAGTCCGGCGAGCGCCTGGTGGGCACCGTCGCCAAGCGGCAGGCCGTCACCAACCCCGAGAACACGATCTTCAGCGTCAAGCGGTTCATGGGCCGCAAGTACGCCGAGGTGGACGAGGAGATGAAGATCGTCCCGTACGAGGTCGTGCGCGGGCAGAACGGCGACGCGCGGATCCGCGTGGACGGCAAGGAGTTCTCGCCGCCCGAGATCAGCGCGATGATCCTGCAGAAGCTGAAGGCGGACGCCGAGGCGTTCCTCGGCGAGACCGTGACCGACGCGGTCGTCACCGTCCCGGCCTACTTCAACGACGCGCAGCGCCAGGCCACGAAGGACGCCGGCACGATCGCCGGCCTCGAGGTCAAGCGCATCATCAACGAGCCGACCGCGGCCGCGCTGGCCTACGGGCTCGACAAGGAGACCGACCAGACGATCCTCGTCTTCGACCTCGGCGGCGGCACGTTCGACGTGTCCGTGCTCGAGATCGGCGACGGCGTCTTCGAGGTGAAGTCCACCGCGGGTGACAACCACCTCGGCGGCGACAACTTCGACAAGGCGATCGTCGACTGGATGGCCGCGGAGTTCAAGCGCGACCACGGCATCGACCTCTCCAACGACAAGATGGCCCTCCAGCGCCTCTACGAGGCCGCCGAGAAGGCCAAGATCGAGCTCTCGACGACCACGTCGTCGCAGATCAACCTGCCGTTCATCACGGCCGACCAGAGCGGCCCGAAGCACCTCGACCTGCAGCTCACCCGCGCGAAGCTCGAGGAGCTGGCGCACGACCTGCTCGAGCGCCTCGTGGGCCCGACGAAGGCCGCCCTCACCGACTCGGGCGTGGGCGACAAGATCGACCACGTCGTGCTCGTCGGCGGCATGACCCGCATGCCGGCCGTGCAGGACCGCGTGAAGGAGCTGACCGGGAAGGAGCCCCACAAGGGCGTCAACCCGGACGAGGTCGTCGCCGTCGGCGCGGCCATCCAGGGCGGCGTCCTCTCGGGCGACGTCAAGGACGTCCTGCTCCTCGACGTGACCCCGCTGTCGCTGGGCATCGAGACCAAGGGCGGCGTGTTCACCAAGCTGATCGAGCGCAACACGACGATCCCGACCAAGAAGAGCGAGGTCTTCTCGACCGCCGACGACAACCAGAACCAGGTCGAGATCCACGTGCTGCAGGGCGAGCGCGAGATGGCGGCCTACAACCGGACGCTCGGCAAGTTCAACCTGGTGGGGATCCCGCCGGCCCCCCGCGGCGTGCCGCAGGTCGAGGTCACCTTCGACATCGACGCGAACGGCATCGTCCACGTGGGCGCCAAGGACCTCGGCACCGGGATCGAGCAGAAGATCGAGATCAAGGCCTCGAGCGGCCTGTCGGACGACGAGATCACCAACATGGTGCGCGACGCCGAGTCGCACGCCGACGAGGACCGGCGCCTGCGCCGGGTGGCCGACGCCCGCAACGCCGCCGAGGCGCGCGTGCACGAGGCCGAGCGCCAGCTCAAGGACAACGGCGACAAGGTGGACGAGTCGGTCCGCCGCGACCTCGAGGGCGCGATCGCGGCCGCGAAGACGGCGGCGGCCGGGGACGACCCGGACGACATCGACGCCAAGACCGCGTCGCTGACCGAGGTGCTGCACAAGCTGTCCGAGCAGGTCTACCAGCGGGCGGCCGCGCAGCAGGAGTCCCAGGCCGGCAACGGCACGACGGCGGACGACACCGTCGAGGACGCCGAGTACGAGGTCATCGACGAGGACGCGAAGGCGTCGTGACGGACCGTCCCGCACAGCCGGAGGGGGCGGCGGCCGAGGAGCACGAGGCCGCCGTCCCGGACGGGCCGGAGGTGACCGGGGAGGGCGCGGCTGCCGCGGCGCCCGACCCGGCCGCCGACCTCGAGCGCGTCAGCGCCGAGCGCGACGAGTACCTCGACGCGCTGCTGCGCCTCAAGGCCGAGTTCGACAACTACCGCAAGCGCGCCGACCGCGACCGCCAGGCGATCTCGGTCGGGGCGACCCGCGACGTCGTGCGCGGGCTGCTCCCGGTGATGGACAACCTGGAGCGGGCCGTGGCGGCCCTGGGCGACCAGGGCGAGGGGATCGTCGCCGGGCTCGAGATGGTGCGCGGCCAGCTGGCCGGGCTCCTCACCGGGCACGGCGTCGAGGAGATCCCCGCCCACGGCGAGCAGTTCGACCCCACGATCCACGAGGCCATCGCCTCGGTGCCGGCCCCGGGACACGCCGAGGGCACGGTCGTCGAGGTGGTGGAGAAGGGCTACCGCCACTCGGAGCACGTCCTGCGGCCGACCCGGGTGGTGATCGCCACCGGGACCCCGCAGGCCTAGCGCCGACACAGGAGACACGTGCAGGACCTCTACGACACCCTCGGCGTCTCGCGCACCGCGAGCGCCGACGAGATCAAGAAGGCGTACCGCAAGCTGGCGCGGGAGAACCACCCCGACACCAACGCGGGCGACCCGAAGGCCGAGGAGCGCTTCAAGGAGATCTCCCACGCCCACGACGTGCTCTCGGACGCCGACAAGCGCAAGGAGTACGACGACCGGCTGCGCTTCGGCGGGATGGGCAACGGCGGCGGGGCCGGCGGCGCCGGCGCCGACCCCGGCGGCTTCGGGGACTTCGCCGACATCTTCTCGAACCTGTTCCGTGGCGGCGGGGCCGGCGGTGGCCGGACACGCGCGCCGCGCGAGCCGGTGGCCCGCCGCGGCGCGGACGTGGAGGTCGAGGTCAACCTGTCCTTCGACCAGGCGATGCGCGGCGCCCAGGTGCCCGTGTCGGTGGAGACCCCCGTGGCCTGCGGGGACTGCGGCGGCAGCGGCGCCAAGCCGGGCACGAGTCCGCGCCTGTGCCCGGAGTGCAAGGGCCGGGGCGTGCGCGGCCGCGACGGGGGCTCGTTCGCCTTCAGCGAGCCGTGCCCACGGTGCGGTGGCAACGGCACCGTGATCGACGACCCGTGCCCCACCTGCGGCGGCTCGGGGAACACGTCGACCCGTCAGCAGATCAAGGTGAAGATCCCGGCCGGCGTCCCGGACGGGCACCGCCTGCGCGTCAAGGGCCGCGGCCAGGCCGGCGAGCGTGGCGGCCCGGCCGGGGATCTCCAGGTCCTCGTCCGCGTGGCGCCGAGCCGGCGCTACACGCGCGACGGCGACGACCTGATCCTGCGCGTGCCGGTCACGTTCGCGGAGGCGGCGCTCGGGGCGCGCGTGGAGGTCCCGACGATGGACGGGCGCGTGAAGCTCACGGTGCCGCCGGGGAGCCCCGACGGCCGCAAGCTGCGCATCGCCGGCCAGGGCGCGCCGCGGCTGAAGGGCGAGGGACGGGGCGACCTGATCGCGGTGCTGCACGTGGACGTGCCGCGTGAGCTCTCGGACAAGCAGCGGAAGGCGCTGGAGAAGTACGCCGAGCTGGACACCCGCGACCCACGGGAGACGCTGTTCTCATGAGCACCCGGCGCGTGGTGGGCGAGAGCGCGTTCCTCATCGGGATCGCGGCCGAGATGGCGGGGATGCACCCGCAGACGCTGCGCGTGTACGAGCGCCGCGGGCTCATCACGCCGCGGCGCACGGCGCGCAACACGCGCGTCTACTCGGAGCGCGACGTGGCGCTGCTGCGGCGCATCCAGGAGCTGTCGGACGAGGGGTTGAACCTCGCGGGGGTCGAGCGCGTGCTGGCGCTCGAGGGGCGGCTGGAGCGCGCCGAGCGCCGCTGCCGCGACCTGCGGGCGGAGATCGAGGAGATGACGGAGAGCCACCGCCGCGAGATGGCGGCGGTGCGGGCGGCCCGCGGGCAGATCGTGCTCGCGGCGCGCGGGGAGACCGCGCTGGTGCGGCGGCACGCGCCCGTGGTGGCGAGGACGAGGACGATGAGGGGGTTGATCTGATGGCAGTGGACAAGCCGACCGAGCGCGCACAGGAGGCGATCGCCGCCTCCGCCCGGATCGCGGGGGAGAACGGCAACCCGGTGGTCGAGCCCGACCACCTGCTCGCCGCCCTGCTCGAGGCCCGCGAGGGCGTGGTGGAGCCGGTGCTGCAGAAGGCCGGCGCCGACCTCACCGGCCTGCGCGCGGCCACCCAGGCCGCGATCGGCCGCCACCCCCAGGTGAGCGGCTCGCCGACCGGCGCCCAGCTGTCGAGCCCCTACCGGGCGGTCCTGCGCCGCGCCGGCCAGGAGGCCGAGCGCCTCGACGACGAGTTCATCTCCACGGAGCACCTGCTGCTCGCCCTGGTCGAGGAGCCCTCCCCGGCCCGCGAGGCCCTGCGCGCCAACGGCGTCACCCGCGACGGGCTGCTCGGCGCGCTGCGGACCGTGCGCGGCTCCGCGCGCGTGACCGACCCCAACCCGGAGGAGAAGTACCAGGCCCTGGAGCGGTACGGCCGCGACCTCACCGAGGCCGCCGAGAGCGGCGCCCTGGACCCGGTCGTCGGCCGTGACGAGGAGATCCGCCGCGTCATCCAGGTGCTCTCGCGCCGCACGAAGAACAACCCGGTCCTCATCGGCGAGCCCGGCACGGGCAAGACCGCCATCGTGGAGGGCCTGGCCCAGCGCATCGTGGCGGGCGACATCCCGGAGGGCCTGGCGGGCAAGCGCGTCATCGCGCTCGACGTCGGCAGCCTGCTCGCGGGGGCGAAGTACCGCGGCGAGTTCGAGGACCGGCTCAAGGCCGTGCTGAAGGAGATCGAGGACGCGGCCGGCGAGGTCATCCTCTTCATCGACGAGCTCCACACGATCGTGGGGGCCGGCGCGGCCGAGGGCGCGGTGGACGCCGCGAACCTGCTCAAGCCGATGCTCGCCCGCGGCGCCCTGCGCGCCGTCGGCGCCACGACCCTCGACGAGTACCGCAAGTACGTCGAGAAGGACGCGGCCCTGGAGCGGCGCTTCCAGCCGGTCATGGTGGGCGAGCCGTCGGTCGAGGCGACCGTCGCGATCCTGCGCGGCCTGAAGGAGCGGTACGAGGTGCACCACGGCGTCCGCATCCAGGACGGCGCCCTCGTGGCCGCCGCCCGGCTGTCGGACCGGTACATCACCTCGCGCTTCCTGCCGGACAAGGCCATCGACCTGATGGACGAGGCCGCGAGCCGTCTGCGCATCGAGATCGACTCGGTGCCGGTGGAGCTCGACGCCGTCCAGCGCCGCATCATGCAGCTCGAGATCGAGCAGCAGGCCCTGGAGGCCGAGAGCGACGACGCGTCCGCCGCGCGCCGCGAGGCGCTGGTGGAGGAGCTCGCGTCCCTCCGCGAGGAGGCCGACGCGATGCGCGCCCACTGGGACCAGGAGAAGGCCACCATCGGCCGCATCCGCTCGATCAAGGAGCAGATCGAGACCGCCCGCACGGAGCTCGAGCGCGCCGAGCGCGAGAGCGACCTGGAGGGCGCGGCGCGCCTGCGCTACGGCACCCTGCCCGAGCTCGAGAAGGCCCTGGAGACGGCGAACGACGACCTCGCCGACCAGCAGTCGTCGCGGCGGATGCTGAAGGAGGAGGTCGACGAGGAGGACGTCGCCGAGGTGGTGGCCGCCTGGACCGGCGTGCCCGTGTCCCGGCTCATGGAGGGCGAGGTCGAGAAGCTGCTCCACATGGAGGAGCGCCTCCACGACCGCGTCATCGGCCAGGACGACGCCGTGTCGGCGGTGGCGAACGCGCTGCGGCGCGCCCGCGCCGGCCTGTCCGACCCGGACCGCCCGATCGGCTCGTTCATCTTCCTCGGCCCCACCGGCGTCGGGAAGACCGAGCTGGCCCGCGCCCTCGCCGAGTTCATGTTCGACGACGAGCGCGCGATGGTCCGCATCGACATGAGCGAGTACATGGAGCGGCACTCGGTGGCCCGCCTCATCGGCGCGCCGCCCGGCTACGTCGGCTTCGACGAGGGCGGGCAGCTCACCGAGGCGGTCCGGCGGCGGCCGTACGCGGTCCTGCTGCTCGACGAGATCGAGAAGGCCCACGCCGACGTCTTCAACGTGCTGCTGCAGCTGCTCGACGACGGGCGCCTGACCGACGGCCAGGGGCGGGTCGTGGACTTCACGAACACCGTCGTGATCATGACGAGCAACATCGGCAGCCAGTTCCTCACCGAGGGCATCGACGAGGACATCGCCGAGGAGCGGGTGATGGGCGCCCTGCGCGACCACTTCCGCCCCGAGTTCCTCAACCGCGTGGACGAGATCGTGCTGTTCGGCCGCCTCGGCCAGGAGCAGCTCCACGAGATCGTGCGCCTGCAGGCCGAGCGCCTGCGGAAGCGGCTCGCCGTGCGCGGCGTGGAGCTGGAGATCACCCCGGCCGCCGCCGGGCTGCTGGCGCGGGAGGGCTACGACCCGGCGTACGGGGCGCGGCCGCTCAAGCGGCTCGTGCAGCGGCGCATCGAGAACCCGCTGGCCCAGCGGATGCTGGCCGGCGAGGTGCGCGACGGCGACCACCTGGTGGTGGACGCCGACGGCGAGGAGCTGACGTTCACCTCGGTCGCCCCGGTGGCGGCCTAGGGGGACCCGCCGGGGGCGGGGTCAGGCGGTCCAGCCGCCGCGCCCCGCCCCCGCCGTCGTCCCGGTGGCCGCGTAGGCGGCGGACGCCGTGGCGGCCTCCGCCGTGAGGCGGTCCAGGGCGCGCGCCCAGGCGTCCTCGTCGGCCCGCGACACGGGCTCCGGCGCGGACCAGTGCAGCGCGATCGCCTCGCCGCCGGCGACGCGCAGCGCCAGGCGCTGCCGGCGCGTGCCGCCCGGCCGGTCCCGGTCGGGGCGCGAGCGCTCCCGGGCGACGATCCCCTCCGGCGCGGCCACCGGCCGCACCCCGGGGCGCTCGCCCTCCCAGCGCACGAGGTGGCCGGCCGCCTCGTCCACGTGCATCCGCACCACCCGCACCAGGCGCTCCGGCGGCGCCGGGCCGTCGTCGTGGCCGCCCCACCCGGTGGCGCCGTGCGGCGCCCCGACGGCGGCGATGCCCGGGATGTTCCGGGTGCGCCCGTCGTCCTCGGGAGGGGGGAGGTGGTACGTCACCCCCTCCGTATCGGCATCCCGGCCGCGGGCCTCAGTCCCGGACCGCGACGGCCCCCAGCCCGGAGAGGACGCCGCCGATGGAGGCGGCGGCCGCGAGGTAGAGGCCGAACTGGCGCGACAGGAACTCCGCGGGCTCCGGCATCACCAGGAAGCGGTAGCCGATGAGGCCCGCGGCGAGGGCCGAGGCGGCCACCATCGTCCAGGCCAGGGCGTCGGCGGTGCGCTCCGACAGGGAGAGCAGGCCGCGCTCGTCCATCGCCGTCGCGGCGGAGGCGGCGGCGATGACGACGCCCAGCACCAGGGCGATCTTCGCCAGGCTCGTGGCGTCCCAGCCGCTCGCGCTGGTGGCCGAGAAGGGCGGCCCGAGGTTCGTCGCGTACCAGGGCAGCAACACGCCGGCCACGATCGCGACGCCGCAGACGAGCCCGACGAAGCCGGGTCCGCCACCGGTGCCGCCGGCGCCACGGGGTGCGCGGGCGCTGGGGACGGCGGGACGTCGGGGGGCCGGCATCGGGGGGGACGGTACCGCGCGGGGCGACCGACCGTGCGCCACCTCGTCTATCGTGCCCGGTCGATGTCACGGAGACCGAACTTCTTCATCCTCGGCGCCCCCAAGTGCGGCACCACGGCCATCAGCGAGTACCTGCGGCAGCACGAGCGGGTGTTCGTCTCCACGCCGAAGGAACCCCACTACTTCTGCGAGGACTTCGACTACTACTACGCCCCCGGGGAGCGGTCGCTCGACCACTACCTGCGGCTGTACGACGCGGCCGACGCGCGCCACCTGGCCGTCGGCGAGGCGTCGGTCTGGTACCTCTACTCGCAGACCGCGGCCCGCGAGATCATGCGGTTCGACCCGGACGCCCGCGTCATCGTGATGGTGCGGAACCCGGTCGACCTGGTCCCGTCGCTGCACTCGCAGATGAGCTACATGCTCGACGAGCGGGAGCCGGACGTGGAGCGGGCGTGGCGCCTGCAGGAGTCGCGCGCCCGGGGCGAGGGCGTCCCCTCGACGGCCCGGGTGCCGGCGTTCCTCCAGTACCGCGACGCGGCGATGCTCGGCGCGCAGCTCGGGCGCGTGTACGACCACGTCCCGGCGGACCAGGTGAAGGTGCTCGTCTTCGACGACCTGCGGGCCGACACCGGCGCCGTCTACCGCGAGGTGCTCGAGTTCCTCGGCGTCCCGGACGACGGCCGTGCCGAGTTCCCGCGCGTCAACGAGAACAAGGTGCACCAGAACGCCGCCGTCGCCCGGTTCACCCAGCGCCCGCCGGCGCCGCTCGTCGCGGTCGCCCGCGGCGTGAAGAGGGTCACCGGCATGGAGCGCCTCGGCGTCCTCGACCGCGTGCGCCGCTCGAACCGCCAGGTCACGCGCCGCGAGGAGATCTCGCCGGCGTTCGCGCAGGAGCTGCGCGACACGTTCCGCGACGACGTCCGCGAGCTGGGCGACCTCATCGGCCGGGACCTCTCGGCCTGGACGGACCAGGGGTAGGGACCCCTGCTCGGGTGGCTGCGCCGGCGTGCCGCCGCGTCCCGCGAGGACACCCTGAAGGCCCTCGGCGGGGCGATCCCGCTGCGCGAGGGCAACGTCCGCAGCCTGGGCGAGGAGAGCCGGGGGAGGACGCAGGTGCGGGGCAACGGCCACCTGGCCGTGACCGAGCACGCGATCGCCTTCGCGATGATGGTCCCGCGCCGCACCCTGCTCATCCCCCGCGACCGCGTCACCGGGGTCGGTGAGGCGAAGGGCCACCTGGGCAAGTGGGTCGGCCGCCCGGTGGTGAAGGTGTCCTTCCTGCGGGAGGACGGCACGCCGGACTCGGTCGCGTTCGACGTGGGCCGTGACCGGAAGGGGTGGCTGGAGGCCCTGGGCGGCGGCTGAGCCCGCGGCGGGTGGTACGCTCGGCAGACCCGGCCAATCGGCGCCCAAGGAGAGTCCGGAACGTGCCGACGTACATCCTTCTCAGCACCCTCAGCCCGCACGGTGTCGGGACGCTGAAGGCGAACCCCCAGCGGCTGCTCGAGGTGAACGCCGAGGTGGAGCAGATGGGGGCGAAGGTCATCCAGCAGTGGGCCGTGCTCGGCCCCTACGACTTCGTCAACATCCTCGAGGCGCCGGACGAGAAGGTCATCGCCCGGGTGTCGGTGGAGCTGGCCGCGCGAGGCACGGCCCACTTCCAGACCCTCACGGCGATCCCCGTCGACGAGTTCCTCTCGCTCCTGAAGTGAGCGCCGCCCGCCGCCGCGGGGGCTGGCTGCTCGCCGGGGGCATCATCGGCGTCGCCCTGTCGCCCGGGGCGCGCCGGGCGGGGATGGGGCTGCGGGCGCGCGTCACCCGCCTGGGCCGCGCGGCCGGCGACCCGGTGGCGCCCTTCACGGAGGCGCCCTGCTACGACTACGACCGCGGCCGGCCCGCCGGGGCCGAGCAGGCGGAGGCGGCCCGATAACGACCACCTGGCGCGCCGAGGTGCTCGTGCCGGCGCACCGCATCGTCCTCGCGCTGCGGGGCGACGAGGTGGTGGAGCTGCGCGGGAACTCCACCTTCGGCACGTTCGGGGCCTACCGCGGCCTGCCGGACGCCGTCCACGGGATGATCGCCTGGCCCAACACGGTGCTCCTCACGGGGCCCGAGCCGGTCGTCATCGACCCGGGCTACACGACCCAGGGGGACATGCTGCGGGGCGCGCTCGGCGCCCGCGGCCTCGGGCCGGACGACGTGCGCACCGTCCTCATGACCCACCTCCACTCGGACCACGTCTCGGCGCTGCCCCAGCTCGGGGAGGTGGCCCTCCACGTCCACGAGCGGGAGCTGGCCGAGCCCCACGCCCACGCCGGGCGCGGGTGGCGCGACCGCGCGGACGAGCGGCCGATGACCGGCGACTCCGGCGAGGTGCTGCCCGGGGTGCGGTGGATCCTGACGCCCGGCCACACCGAGGGGCACGTCTGCTTCCTGGTGGACACCGACGACGGTGTCGTGGCGGTCGCGGGCGACACCCCCGGCCCCGACCCCTCCTGGTTCGCGGATGGCGACCTGCCCGAGGGCCATCCCCGCCGCGACGAGCACCTCGCCGCCTTCCGCGCGATCCGGGCGGCCGGGCCGCGCGTGCTGATCCCCGGCCACACGCCCCCGGTGGTTCTCGCCGGGCCGTGAGGGCAGGTGCCACCGCCGGGCACGTCGAACACCCCGGCGATCCGACCTCTTCCCCGCACCCCCGAGGAGCCCCCCGAATGAACAACCTCACCCGCGAGCAGAGGATGCTCGGCGCCGCGGGCGCCTCCATCCTCTTCATCATCTCGCTCTTCTTCGCCTGGTACGGCGCCGGCCCGGTCGACTTCAGCGGGCAGGACATCGTGCCTTCATGGTGGATCCTGCTGATCTTCTCCGCGGGCGCCGCCGCGCTGCTCATCGCCGACGCCTTCAACTTCGAGCTCCCGGCCCAGATCAACCCGGCGAGCTGGGCCGCCTACCTCACCTCGGTCACGTTCATCGTGACGCTCATGGTCTTCTTCGAGGGCTACGGCGGCGGCCGCAAGTTCGGCATCTGGCTCGCCGTGCTCTTCGCCCTCGTCGCCGTCGTGCTGGCCGTGTACCACTGGCGCGAGGAGTCGAAGTAGACTCGCGGCCCCGCGACACCGATCCAGGGGGACCCGAGCATGGGATTCGCCGACAAGGCCCGTGACGCCGCCAAGAAGGCGGTCGACGCCGCCCAGAAGGGTGCCGGGGAGGCGCGTGACAAGGCGCAGGAGATGACCTTGAAGCGCAAGATGAACGGGGTCGCGGAGGAGCTCGGCTACACCGTCGTGCGGCAGCGTGACGGCGAGTCCGGCCTGGACGCGCACATCGACCGGCTCGTGTCCGAGATCCGGGCCACCCAGGCCGAGATCGACGCGCTCGAGGAGGACGACGCCGCCTAGCGGCGTCTCCTCCGGCCGTCCGCTCCCTAGGGGCGGGCGGCGGGGCGCGGTTTCGGCGGCGTCTTCAGCGTCACCGACCGCACCAGCCCCGAGGTGCCGATCTTCCCGCGGGCCTCGACGGTCACCTCGTACTCGCCCGAGACGACCTTGCCACGGACCTTCCGGTCCCAGCGCACGGTCTGCTTCCCGGGCCGCAGCACGCGCCCGCTCATGAGCGTGGCGACCGGCGTGCCGCCCGTGGTGCGGATGCGCACCGTCACGCGGGCCGGCCGCTGCAGGCGGAAGGAGATGTCGAGCCGCGGCCGCACGGTGCGGCCGACGCGCGGCGCCGAGCCGCGCGCGTTGAGCGAGCCGAGCGTGCGGTCGATGATCACCCGCCGCCGTTGCTCGGTGGCGCCGGAGCCGTCGTCCGGGGTCTGGGTGGCGACGACGACGTAGACGCCGTCGGAGAGGCTCAGCTTCCGCGGGTCCAGGCCGACGGCCGCGGCGCCCGGGCCCAGGCGGCCCTCCCAGAGGCGCTTCGTGGGCCGCCCGGTGCGGCGCGCCACGGTCACGCGGGCGGTGCCCGGGCGCGTGGCCCGCACGACGAGCGTCGTGGCGTCGTCCACGCGGTCGGCGTTCGGCGTGAGGCGCGCCGGCGGCGGCTCCACCGTGACCCCGTCGTAGGACATGACGACCGCGTTGCTCAGGCTGCGGGCCCCGGACCACGGGATGACCATGTCGTCGAGGACGGTCATCTGGGCGCTGCCGCCCGCGTCCATCGCGATGGCGGTGCGCGCGCCGAGGGAGGCCATGAGCTGCGCCTGCTCGGCGACGGTGACGCCCGGGCTGCCCTGTGACGGGCCCTCGGCCGTGACGAGGAGGCGCATGCCGTCGCCGGTCTGGCCGACCGCGGTGCGGGAGGTGCGCGTGCCGACCTGCGCCAGGCTGAAGCCCTCGCCGGCGCTCGTGATGGCCGTGCCGTTCCGCACCAGGGCGGGGCCGCCGCCCACGGCGTCGAGCGCCCCCGGGACGAGCCCGGTGAGGCCCGGGGTGATCGTGATCCTGCGGCCGAGCGGCAGGTCGGAGACCATGTTGGTGCCCGCCGAGCCCACGCCGGTCAGCACCCAGTGCCCCGCGCCGATGGTCTGGCCGCCGCCCGAGCCCGAGCCGATGACGGTGCCGGACACCGGGACGTTCGGGGTGAGGGGCGCAGGGACGTCGAGGCGGATGCGCACCTCGTAGCGGGACCCGCCCGCCGGGGTCGTGAGCGCCCCGTAGGCGGGCGTGTAGAGGATGACCTCGCTGCCGCGCTTGGCCGGGCGGTTGACGCCCTGGAAGCTGCGCGGCCGGAAGGTCGTGACGCCGGTCGGGTCGACGGCCTGCCAGGTGCCCACGAGGGCCAGGTTGAGCGCGTCGAGGGCGCCGCCGGGCGCGAACACGAGGGCGGAGCGGCTCGCCTCGGGCTCGTGGACGAGCTCCCCGCCGGCCATGAAGACGCCGCTCGGGTCGTTCGTGTCGTAGTTGAAGAAGTCGCCGTTCACGGCGGCGACGGCACCCGTGCCGAGGCGCGCGGCCATGGCGCTCGTGAGGGAGCCGCGGCTGATGGGGGAGCCCCCCAGGAGCACCGGGGCGAGGGAGACGCGCGGACCCAGCGGGGCGCGCACGACGTGCACGACCTGGCCGCTGCCCTGCACGATCCGCTGGTAGCCCACGCCCGGCGCGACCTCGCTGATCGCCGGCGTGGAGGCCGGCGGCAGGGCCTCGACCGGGCCGCCGAGGGCGGCCGCGGGCACGGCGAGGAGCGCGGAGATCGCGAGGAGGGTGGCCCGGTGCATCGGCGGGAACTGAATCACGAGCCCCGGCCGACCCGAAGCGCGCCGGGCCCGTCTGCGAGACTGCGCCCGTGACCGTCGCCCTCGTGGTGATCGCCGCCCTCTCCCTCCTCGCCGCCGTCGTCGCACTGCTCGCGATGCGCCGCGCCCGGCGCGCCGCCGACGCCGCCCGGGCCGACGCGGGGGAGGCCCGCGCGGCGGCCGGCGCGGCCGAGCGCCGCCGGGCCGAGACGCTCGCCGAGCTGCCGTTCACGGCGCTGCGGGTGGACCGCGGCGCCCGCCTGCTGGAGGCGAACGTGGTGGCGCTGGAGCGCTTCCCGTTCCTCGTGCCCGGCATGACCGTCCTCGAGGCGTTCAGCGAGCACGAGCTGGCCGGGCGGGTGCAGACGGCGCTCGACGAGCTGGCGCCCTCGCGCTTCGAGGTGCGGCTCTTCGCGGAGGGCCGGCGCACCTACCGGGCGTCCGTGCAGCCCTATGAGGTGGGCGGCGACCGCGAGGCCCTCGTGTTCCTGACCGACGCGAGCGAGGCGGCCGACTACCAGGAGCTGCGCTCCCAGTTCGTCGCCAACGTCTCCCACGAGCTGCGCACCCCGCTCACGGGGCTGCGCGCCCTGCTGGAGGCGCTGGACGACCCGGGCATGGACCCGGGCACCCGCAACGACTTCGTCGCCCGGGCGACGCACGAGACCGAGCGTCTCGAGGCGCTCATCGCGGACATCCTGTTCCTGTCCGAGCTCGAGGCCACGCAGGGCCAGCCCGCCCCGCAGACGACGCGCAGCGACCTGGCGGCCGCGGCGTCGCTGACGGCCGACGAGCTCCGGGGCATCGCGGCCGAGCAGCGCGTGGGGCTCGTGCTCGACGTGGGCGGCGCCGCCTGGACCCCGCTCACGGAGCGGATGGCGCGCACCGTCGTGCGCAACCTCATGGAGAACGCGGTCAAGTACGCGGGCCCCGGGGCGACCGCGACCACCTCGGTGCGCCGGGACGGCCCCTGCGTCGTGCTGCGCGTGACCGACGACGGCGCCGGCATCCCCGAGAAGCACCTGCCGCACGTGTTCGAGCGCTTCTACCGGGCCGACCCTTCGCGCTCGAAGCGGCTCGGTGGTACCGGGCTCGGCATGTCGATCGTGAAGCACATCGCGGAGCGGTTCGGCGGCAGCGCCGAGGCCTCGTCGCAGGAGGGTTTCGGCACCACCGTCACGGTGACGATCCCCGCCGCCGACGCCGCCCCGGAGCCGTGATAGCGTCCCGCGTCGCCGTGGCCGTCCCCCTCATGGACATCCAGGCCCAGTACGGGCCCCTGCGCGCCGAGATCGACGCCGCCCTCGCCGGCGTGCTCGACTCCGGCAAGTTCATCCTGGGCCCCGAGGGCCGCGCGCTGGAGGCCACGGTGGGCGAGCGGCTCGGCGGCCGCCCCGCGGTGGGCGTGGCCAACGGCACCGACGCCCTCGTCATCGCGCTCAACGCGCTGGACATCGGCCCGGGCGACGAGGTCATCACGACGCCGTACACCTTCTACGCGACGGCCGAGGCCATCGCGCGGGTGGGTGCGACGCCGGTCTTCGCGGACATCGACCCGGAGACCTACTGCCTCGACCCGGAGAAGGCGCGCGAGCGCATCACGGACCGCACGAAGGCGATCCTGCCGGTGCACATCTTCGGGCACCCGGCCGACATGGCGGCGATCACCGCCCTCGCCCGCGAGCACGGCCTGAAGGTCGTCGAGGACTGCGCCCAGGCCTTCGGCGCGGCGACGCCGGACGGGGAGATCGCGACGTTCGGCGACCTCGCCACGTTCTCGTTCTTCCCCACGAAGAACTTCCCGGGGATCGGCGACGGTGGCATGGTGGTCTGCTCCACCGAGGAGCTCGCCGAGCGGGTCCGCCGCCTGCGCTTCCACGGCTCGAAGGACAAGGTCGTGTTCGACGAGGTGGGCTACAACTCGCGCCTCGACGACCTCCAGGCCGCCGTGATCCGCGTGTTCTACCCGCACCTCGACGACTGGAACGCCCGCCGCGCGGAGGCCGCCGGCTGGTACGCCGAGGAGGGCCTCGGCGAGGTCATGACGCTCCCCGCGGTCGCCCCGGGCGCGCGCCACATCTACCACCTGTTCATGGCGCGGAGCCCGCGCCGGGACGACGTCCGCGCCGCGCTCTCGGAGGCCGGGATCGGCGCCGCCGTCTACTACGGCATCCCGATGCACCTGCAGCCGGTGTTCGCGGGCCTGGGCTACTCGGCGGGCGACCTGCCCGTGGCCGAGGAGTGCGCCGGGACCGCCCTGGCGCTGCCGATGCACCCCAACCTCACCCGGGCCGACGTGGCCGAGGTGGTCGCCGCCGCCACGCGCGCCCTCGAGGGCGCCCCGGCGCCGTCGTAAGCGGAGGGGACCGCTCCGGCCCGTGAGGGTCTGGGTCGACATCACCAACTCGCCGCACGCGGTCATCTTCCGGCCGCTCATCGCGCGCATGCGCGACCGCGGCATCGAGGTGACCGTGACGGCCCGCGAGTTCGCCCAGACGCTCGGGCTCCTCGACCGCTTCGGGATCGAGCACACCGTCGTCGGCGCCCACGGCGGCGGCGCGCGCCGGGACAAGGCCCGCGCGATGGCCGGCCGCTCCGCGGAGCTCGTCCGCCTGGCCCGCCGCGAGCGGTTCGACCTGGCCGTGGCCCACGGCTCCACGGACCAGCCGTTCGCGGCGCGCCTGGCCGGCACGCCCCAGGTGACGATGTTCGACTACGAGTTCGCCACGGCGATGCACCACTGGAACGGCCGCTGGGCCACCCGGGTGCTCGTGCCGTCGGCCATCCCGGAGGAGGCGCTCGCCCGCTACGGCATGCGCCCGCCGAAGCTCGTGCGCTACCCGGGGCTGAAGGAGGAGTACTACCTCGCCGACGCCGTGCTCGACGCGGACGCCGTGGCCGCCGAGCTGGGGCTCGACAGGGACCGCACCGTCGCGGTGCTGCGGCCGCCCCCCGAGGTGACCCTGTACCACCGCGGCGCCTCCACGGACCTGTTCGCCGCCGTCCTCGCCCGGCTCCTGGACGACCCCGGCGTGCAGACCGTGGTGCTCCCGCGGACGGCCGAGCAGCGGTCCGCGCTCGCCGGCGGGGGCGCGATCGTGCCGGACGCCCCCGTGGACGGGCCGAGCCTGGTGGCCGCGGCCGACCTCGTCGTGAGCGCCGGCGGCACGATGAACCGGGAGGCCGCGGCGCTCGGGGTGCCGGCCTGGACCCCCTTCGCGGCGCGCCTCGGGGCGGTGGACGCCGCCCTCATCGCGGAGGGCCGTCTGCGGCGCCTGGAGGACCCCTCGGACCTCGTCGTGGAGCGGCGCCCCCGGGGTGACATCCCGCCCCTGCGGGACCCCGACGTGCTGCTGGACCTGATTCTCGGGGCCGCCCGGGGTACACTGGCGCACTCGTGAGCCGCGCTCCACTCAAATGGAGCCCCCGGGCATTCGCTCACCGCGCCGCGCAGATCGCGGTCGACACGGGGCTCGTCGTGGCCGCCTGGTGGCTGGCCTTCTACTTCCGCTTCGACGGCGACGTGCCCGGGCGGTACGAGAAGCTGTTCGCCGCCACGGTCGGCATCGTCGTCGTGCTGAAGCTCGCCGTCTTCGTGGCGATGCGCTTCTACACCAAGTGGTGGCGCTTCACGAGCCTCCGCGACCTGCAGGCGATCGTGCTCGCGGCGGCCATCTCCAGCCTCATCGTCACCGCCGTCCTGTCGCAGTGGCGGCCGGACGACGTGGTGCCGGTGCCGCGCGGCGTGCTCGTGTTCGACCTGGTGCTCACGCTGACGTTCATCGGCGGGGCCCGGTTCGCGGTGCGCTCGGTCATCGAGCGCCCGCCGCGCTCCGAGCTGGTGTCGAGCGGCCGTGAGGTGCTCATATGCGGCGCCGGCGACGCGGGCAACACGCTCCTGCGGGAGATGAAGAGGAACCGCGAGCTCGGCTACACGCCGGTCGGCCTCATCGACGACGACCCGCGCAAGCGGCGCCTGCGGGTGCAGGGCACCCGGGTGCGCGGCACCCGCGCGGACCTGCCGCGCGTGCTGCGTGAGGTCCACGTGGACGAGGTCATCATCGCGATGCCCTCCGCCCCGGGCCTCGTGCGCCAGGAGATCGTCGAGGTGTGCCGCCAGGCCGGCGTCCCGTGCGCCACCCTGCCGGGCCTGCCCGAGCTCATCACGGGCGACGTCACGGTGAGCCAGCTGCGCGAGGTGCGCGTCGAGGACGTCCTCGGCCGCGCCCCGGTGGAGATCGACTTCGCCCGCGTGGCCCGCTACCTCAACGGGCGCTCCGTGCTCGTGACCGGCGCCGGCGGGTCCATCGGCCGGGAGCTGTGCCGCCAGGTGGCGGCGATCGGCGCCCGCCGCCTCGTCATGGTCGACCACGCCGAGAACAACCTGTTCGAGGTCGACATGGCGCTCCGCAACCGCGGGCACGCCGGGATGCTCGTCCCGGTGATCGCGGACTGCAAGGACGAGACCGCGATGGAGCGGGTGTTCGCCACCGAGCGCCCCGAGATCGTCTTCCACGCCGCGGCCTACAAGCACGTGCCGATGATGGAGCTCAACCCGCTCCAGGCCGTCGCGAACAACGCGATCGGCACCTCGGTGCTGGCGACGCTGGCCGAGCGCTACGCGGTCGACCGCTTCTGCCTCATCTCCACGGACAAGGCCGTCGAGCCGAAGACCGTGATGGGCGCCTCGAAGGCGCTCGCCGAGCGCGTCGTGGAGGAGCGGGGCGCCGCCTCGCACACCCGCTTCGCGGCGGTGCGGTTCGGCAACGTGCTGGGGTCGTCGGGCTCCGTGCTCCCGATCTTCCAGCGGCAGATCGAGCAGGGCGGGCCGGTCACGGTGACCCACGCCGAGATGACCCGCTTCTTCATGACCATCCCCGAGGCCGTGCAGCTCGTCATCGAGGCGACGGGCATCGCGGAGGGCGGGGACATCTTCGTGCTCGACATGGGCGAGCCGGTCCGCATCATGGACCTGGCCGAGCGCATGATCGAGCTGTCGGGACACCGGCCCGGCACGGACATCGCCATCGAGGTGGTGGGCATCCGGCCCGGTGAGAAGCTCCACGAGGAGCTGTTCAACGTCGACGAGCAGGTGACGCCCACGCGCTATGGCAAGATCATGCGCGCGACGCGGCCCCCGCTCGATCCGGCGGTGCTGCGTGACGGGCTCACCGAGCTCCGCGCACGCGTCGCCGACGGCCGGCCCGAGCCGGTCGTCCAGTCCCTGTGGTCCGCACTGCGCGGCGGCAGGGGCGCAACGGCACGTGGCGAAAGCCCGGTGACACGTCCCACGACCAGCTACGGGGAGCGTCCATGAGCGTCATCACACGGACCCAGACCGACCGCCGACTACCTGCCGGGGCCTCCCCGGTGGCGACGTGGGGCCTGCTGTCCCGGGTCGAGCGGGCGTGCCCGCAGCACGGGGGCGAGTGCCCCTGCGTCGCACGTCACGACGAGGACGGCCTCGTCTTCTGGTGCGAGCGCGAGGGGCACCACTTCTCCACCCGCTAGCCGGCCCGCGCCGCTAGGCGGCGCAGGTCGTGAGCCCCATCTCCTCGGCCATCTGGTTGACGGGGGTCAGGGGCGACTCCTCGCCGAACAGGGACTCCGGATCCGCGCGGAGCTCCTCCAGCCCGGTCCGCGCCGCCGCGACCAGCGCGTCCGCGTCCGCCTGCAGCTCCTCCGGCGGGTCGAGCGCGGCGATCTCGTCGACCTGACCGGAGATGTCGTCGGCGATCGAGTTCACGAGCTCGGCGGCCTCCTCGCCGCTCGGCGGGCCCGTGAGGCCCGAGGCGATGGCCTCGATGCGCTCGTTGCCCGCGGCGCAGATCGCGTTGCCCTGCGCGAGGTACTCCTCGCGGGTGAGGCCGGAGTCGCCGTCGTCGTCGCCCCCGCATCCGGCGGCGACGCCCAGGGCGACGGTGAGGGCGGCGGCGCAGAGGGCGGCGCCGGCGCGGCCGCGGCGGCTGATGGAGAAGAGCATGGGGTCCTCCCGTTGATGGTGGGAGCCACCATCCCGGCCGGGACCGGGGCCGGCGTCACCCTCCGGGATGAACCCGCGGGGCGCCCCTCGTCACCACGGGTGAGTCAGGCCGTGTGCGTGAAGGGCAGCGTGACGCTGCGGGCTCGGTCGGCCTCGATGACGTAGACCACCGTCGCGGGGCTGCGCCACGGGAACGGGTCGCCCGTGTACTTCACCGACAGGGCGTCGGCGACCGCCAGGGCGGCCTCGCCGTCCAGGCGCTCGACCACCCGGCCGCGGATGTCGCACTGCCGGTACGGGTTCGCGTCGTCCACGGCCGAGACTGCGACGCGGGCGTCCCTCTCGATGTTCCGGGCCTTGCGGGAGCCGCTCTGGGTGAACATCACCAGGCGGTCGTCGTCGCGGACGTCCATCCACACCGGGACGGAGTGCGGCGCCCCGTCCGGCAGGACGGTGGCGAGGTGGGCGAAGGAGCGCCCGGCCATGACGTCGCGGACCTCGGCGGGCAGCTCCGCCATCAGGCGGTCCGCTCGCGGGCGGCGGGCTCGTCGTCCTCCCAGGTGGCGACCCACGCCTCGATCTCGTGCACGACGCGCGAGAGCGCCTGGCCCTTCTCGGTGAGGCGGTACTCCACCGCCCCGCCGCCGAGCTCCCGCCGCTCCATGAGGCCGGCGGCCTCCAGCTCGCGCAGGCGCTCGGAGAGGAGCCGCGCGGACAGGCCGTCCACGGAGCCCCGGATCTCGGTGAACCGGGCCGGGCCCTCCATGGTGGCCCGGATCACCGCCGCGCTCCAGCGGCGGCCGAGGAGCTCGGCCGCGCGCTGGTAGCGGTGGCAGACGGGGGGCCGGTCACGACACGGGTCCATGGCGTGCAACCTACGTCGTCCCGGCCCCACGGGCTATGCCGCCATGGCGGCGTCGCGGTCGCCGGCGGGCTCGAGCGCGATGTCGAGCACCTCCTGCACCGTGAGCACCGGGTGGACGCGCACCTCCTCGAGGACCGAGGCCGGGACGTCGTCCAGGTCGCGGCGGTTGCGCTCCGGGATGACGACCTCCGTCAGCCCGGCCCGGTGGGCGGCGAGCACCTTCTGCTTCACGCCGCCGATCGGCAGGACGCGGCCCTGCAGCGTCACCTCGCCGGTCATCCCGACGTTCGGCCGCACGGGACGCCCGGAGGCCAGCGACGCGAGCGCCGTGACCATCGTGACGCCCGCGGACGGGCCGTCCTTCGGGATCGCGCCGGCCGGGACGTGGAGGTGGATCTCCCGCCCGTGGACGGCGTCCGGCTCGACGCCGACCTCGTCCGCGTGGGCACGCGTCCAGGTGAGCGCGATGCGTGCCGACTCCCGCATGACGTCGCCGAGCTGGCCGGTGAGGACCAGGCGGTCGCCCGGGCCGTCGGCCGGCATGGACGACGCCTCGATGAACAGGACGTCGCCGCCGGTGCCCGTCACGGCCAGGCCGGTCGCGACGCCGGGCGTCGCGGTCCGCTCCGCCGCCTCGTGGTGGAACCGGGGCCGCCCGAGCGCCTCGTGGAGGTCGTCGGGGCCGATCGCCAGCGGGCCCTGCGCGCCCTCGGCCACCCTGCGGGCGGCCTTGCGCAGCACCTTGCCGATCTCGCGCTCCAGGTTCCGGACGCCGGCCTCGCGGGTGTAGTCGCCGATGATCGCCCGCAGGGCGTCGTCGCCGACGGTCACCTCGTCCTCGCGCAGGCCGTTGCGCTCCACCTGCCGGGGCAGGAGGTAGCCGCGGGCGATGGCGAGCTTCTCGTCCTCGGTGTAGCCGTCGAGGGCGATGACCTCCATCCGGTCCAAGAGCGGGCCGGGGATGGTGTCGGCGACGTTGGCGGTGGCGATGAACAGGACCTCGGAGAGGTCGAGCTCGACGTCGAGGTAGTGGTCGCGGAACGAGTGGTTCTGCGCCGGGTCGAGCACCTCGAGCAGGGCCGACGACGGGTCGCCGCGCCAGTCGGCGCCGACCTTGTCGATCTCGTCGAGCATGATCACCGGGTTCATGGTCCCGGCCTCGCGCAGGGCGCGGACCAGGCGGCCCGGCAGGGCGCCGACGTAGGTGCGGCGGTGGCCGCGCACCTCGGCCTCGTCGCGGATGCCGCCGAGCGAGATGCGCGCGAACTCACGGCCGAGCGCCTTCGCGACGGACTGGCCGAGCGAGGTCTTGCCGGTGCCGGGCGGGCCGACGAGCGTCAGGATGACGCCGCTGCGCCCCTCGTCCATCCCGCGCTCGCGGCGCAGGCGGCGGACCGACAGGTACTCGAGGATGCGCTCCTTGATGTCCTCCAGGCCGGCGTGGTCTGCGTCGAGGACCTCGCGGGCCCCGGCGACGTCCGGCTCCTCCTCGGAGCGCTCGCCCCAGGGGAGGGACAGCATCCACTCGAGGTAGGTGCGGATCATCCCGGCCTCGGCGCCCTCGGGCTGCCGCTCCAGGCGGGCGAGCTCGCGCTCGGCCTCCTTGCGGGCGGCCTCGGGCATGGCCGACGCGGCGAGCCGCTCCGCCCAGTCGTCGCCGTCCTCGGGGTCCTCGCCGAGCTCCTTGCGGATGGCGGCGAGCTGGCGGCGCAGCAGCATCTCGCGCTGCGTCTTGTCGAGGTCCTCCGTGACGTTCTCGCGGATGCGCCGGCGCAGCCCGGCGTCGGCGAGGCGCTCGCGCTGGGCGTCGATGGCCAGGCGCAGGCGCTCGACCACGTCGATGGCGGCGAGGATCCGGACCTTGGTGGAGACGGGGATCTCGGGCGCGTAGCCGACGGTGTCGGCGAGGCGGCCCGGGTGGGTGATGCCGGCGAGGAAGTGCGCCACGCGGACGCGGTCGCCACGGAGCTCGGCGACCTCCTCGACGACGGCGCGGTACTCCCGCGCCAGCGCCTCCGCCTCGGCGCCGGGATCGGCGGGGTCGGGGCGCTCGCGGGCGGAGACACGAAGGCCCGCGTCACCGCCGATGGCCGGGCCCAGCTCGGCCCGGTGCAGCGCGTCGATGGCGACGCCGCGCGTGCCGTCGGGGAGGGTGACCTCGCCCACGACCGACGCGACCACGCCGTGCCCGAGGAACCGCCCGTCGATGCGCGGCACGAGCAGGAAGCGGCCGTCCACGGCACCGTCGAGGGCCTCGGCCTGGTCGTCGGAGGTCACGGGGAAGGTGACGCTCGTGCCCGGGAGGACCACGGCGTCGTCGAGGGGGAGGACCGGAAGGGTGATGCGGTCGTCCTGGGGGTTCATCGGCTCTCCTGACGAGGAACGATGGTTACCTGGCGTAACCGTCGGGAGAGGTTACCTCTCGTAACTTGACCGCGCAAGGGGTCGCCCGGCCGACGCCCGGAAGGCCGTGCTGTGCAGGGGTGATTCGCTCGATCGTGCCCCCGGCGATCAAGTGATCGCCGAACGACGGAGTGCACCTCGGCGGCGACGGGGCGCCGGGGACCGCCCTCAGGCGGGGGGCCAGACCTCCGCGGCGGGCCGGCCGGCGGGGGAGGGGATCTCCCCCATGCGCCCCCAGGCGGGGTCGAGGTCCTCGTAGGGCCGGACGGCCGGCTCGCGCCAGGCGACGTAGCTCGCGCAGGCCGTGTCGGCGTCGGGGGAGCGGGTGATCGCCTCGGCCAGGGCGTGCGCGTCCTGCAGGCCGATGCCCGCCCCGACGCCGGTATCGGGGCCGAAGGTGTGCGCGGAGTCCCCGATGATCACTACGCCCGGCACCCACCAGCGGGGGCAGCGGAGCAGGGCGGGCTCGACGTAGCGCACCTCGTCCCAGGAGCGGATCCTCCGGACGACCTCCTCGCCCTCCGGCAGCAGCTCCACGAAGCCCTCCACGAACCGCTCCAGCGGCGGGGCGGTGGCGGCCTCGCGGCCCACCGGGTCGACGCGCCGCGACGCCGTGCCGCCCTGCGGCCAGCCGAGCATCGTGATCATCCCGCCGTCGCTCATGTACCGGAACCCGAACAGCGTCTCCGTGGGCTCGTCGCTGAGGTAGGTGAGGTAGGCGTCGTTCAGGGGATGGAGGTCCGCCTCCAGGCCGGCCATCCCGCGCACCGGCGACCCGCGCCCGTCGCAGGCGACCACGAGGTCGGCGGGGACCTCCGCGCGCCCGCCGGGTCCCTCGGTCACCACCCCCACGACCCGCCCGGCCTCGTCACCGCCCTCGCGCACGAGCGCCGTGACCGTCTCCCCGTGGGCCACGGGGACGTCGTCGGCCAGCGCCCGCATCACCTCGCCGACATCGACGGCGACGCCCACCGGACGGCCGTCCGGCCCGTCCCCCACGTCCCGCCCGGCCGCGCGCAGGCGCCCCAGGATCCCCAGCTCCTCGAAGGCGTCGAAGCCCTGGTACCCGAGCATGAAACCGCGCGGCTGCCAGGCCCCGGCGGGCCCGCGCTCCAGCACCACGGGGTCGTGCCCGCGGGCGCGCAGGAGCCGCGCGAGGGTCAGCCCCACCATCCCGCCGCCCACGATCACGGTGCGGATCACATAGCGAGTCTGCCAGGCCGCGCAGCCCGCCCCGCTAGGATCGCCCCATGGACCTGCGCCAGCTCCTGACGTTCCGGACCGTCGTGGACAAGGGATCCTTCTCCCAGGCGGCGGAGGAGCTCGAGGTCTCCCAGCCCGCGGTGTCCTTCCAGATCCGCGCCCTCGAGGAGCGCCTCGGGCACCGGCTGCTCGACCGCAGCGGCCGCCGCGTCGCCCTCACGGAGGCCGGCGAGGTCGTCTACCGGTACGCCCGGCGGATGATCGGCCTTGAGGCCGAGCTGGAGCGCGAGATGGGGGAGATCGGCACCCGCGTCGCCGGCCCGCTCGTCCTGGGCTCGTCCACCGGCCCGGGTGAGGTGCTGCTGCCCCGGCTGCTCGGCGCCTTCCACGCGGCCCACCCCGACGTGCGCGTCTCCCTCGCCGTGAGCGACACGCAGACCGTCTGCGAGCGCGTCCTCGACGACGAGCTGGAGCTGGGCATCGTGGGCGCCGCCCGTCCGCAGCGCGGCCTCGTGTTCGAGCCCTTCGTCCGCGACGAGCTCGTGGCCATCGTGCCGCCCGGCCACCCCTTCGCCGCCCGCGACGCCGTGACCCTCGAGGAGCTCGTCGCGGAGCCCATGCTCATCCAGCAGGAGGGCTCCGGCGTCCGCAGCGTGGTGGAGGCGGCGATGCGCGAGGGCGGCCTGCGCGACCGCGACCTCCACGTCGCCATGGAGCTCGGCCTGCAGCAGTCCGTGAAGGCGGCGGTGCTCGACGGCTACGGCATCACGGTCATCTCGTCGCTGGCGGTCGAGCGCGAGGTGGCGGAGGGGAGCCTCGTCGCGCTGAAGCTCGAGGGGCCGGGCCTGGAGCGCCACTTCTTCGCCGTGCGGCATGCCGGCAGGACGCCGAAGCGGGTCACGTCGGCGTTCCTCGAGTTCGCCCGGGCGGAGCTCGGCGACATGGCCGCCGCCGCCCCCGCGCCATAACGCCTCCTTATTGGAAGCATCCGGCGGGGTCGGGTAGGGTCGAGCGGTGACGAGCCTCTCGGATGCGCGCGCCGACGTGCTCGTGGTCGGGTCGGGCGGCGCGGGGATGTCCGCGGCCGTCAGCGCCGCCGCGGCCGGTGCCGACGTCGTCGTCACCACCAAGTCCGCGCTCGGCGCCGGCAACACCGGGAAGGCCCAGGGGGGCATCCAGGCCGCGCTGGGCGACGACGACTCCGTCGAGTCCCACTTCGAGGACACCTTCGCCGCCGGCCACCGCGCCGCCCGCCCCGAGCTGGTGCGGCGCCTCGCCGAGGGCGGGCCCGAGGCGATCGGCTGGCTCGAGTCGCTGGGCGTGGCCTTCACGCGCGACGACGGCCGCCTGCGTCTGCTGCGATGTGGAGGCGCCAGCCGGCCGCGGCTCCTGCAGGCGGGCGAGCGCACGGGCGCCGAGATGGTGAAGGCGCTCCGCGGCGCCGTCCGCGCCTCGGGGGCGGAGGTGTGGGAGTCGACCCGGCTGGTGGACCTGGAGCCCTCCGGTGACGACTGGATCGCCACCGTCGCCCCGGGCGGCAACGGCTCCCGCCGCCGCATCCGCGCCCGCGCCGTGGTGCTCGCCGCCGGCGGCGGCCTGCGCGGGGAGGCCGAGGCGCTCGGCCTGGGCAGCACGAACCACCCCGACGCCACGCCCGAGGTGCTCCGGCTGGCGCTCGACCTGGGCGCCGAGGGCCGCGAGCTCGACTCCTGGCAGCGCCACCCCACCGGCTCCGTGTGGCCCGAGGCGCTCGCGGGCTACGCCCTGCCCGAGACCACCCGCGCCTACGGCGCCACGCTCCACGACGTCGACGGCGAGCGCTTCGTCGACGAGCTCGCCCCGCGCGACGTGGTCGCGCAGGCGATCATGGACGCGGTCGAGGCGGGCAAGGGCGCGGAGGCCCCCGACGGGAGCCTCGGCGTCTGGCTGGACACCCCGGCGATCGACCGCGAGCACGGCGACGGCTTCACCGCCGACCGGCTCGCCTACGTGCACAACCGCTACCGGAAGGCGGGGATGGACATCACTCAGGAGCGCGTGCTCGTCTACCCGGTCCTCCACTACCGCAACGGCGGCCTCGCGATCGACGAGGACGCCGCCACCACGCTCCCCGGGCTCTTCGCCGCGGGGGAGATCGCGGGCGGGGTCCACGGCTCCAACCGCCTCATGGGCAACTCGCTGCTCGACACCGTCGTCTACGGCCGCCGCGCGGGCGCCGGGGCGGCCCTGGTGGCGCGATGACCACGGGAACGGACCCCGCCGTGCCCACGGCCCCGCCGATGGCCCCCGACTTCCTGTCGCTGCCCGGCCGGCCGCGCAAGCCGCGCCAGATGGGCGTCACCCACGTCATCGACAAGGGCATGCCGCTCCACACCGTCGAGGGGGTGCTCGACACCTCCGGTGACTACATCGACATCGTCAAGCTCGGGTGGGGCACGGCCTACGTCACGCGCAACCTGCGCGACAAGATCGCCCTCTACGAGAGCGCCGGCATCCCCGTCGTGCTCGGGGGCACCTTCTGGGAGGTCTGCGCCACCCAGAACAAGCTCGACGACTGGCGCCGCTGGGTCACGGACCTCGGCCTGCGCCACGTCGAGATCTCGGACGGCACGATCACCGTCGCCCACGACGCCAAGCTTGAGCACATCCACCGCCTCTCCCAGGACTTCGTGGTGCTCAGCGAGGTCGGCTCGAAGGACCTCGCCACGGTCATCGCCCCCTACCGCTGGGTGGAGCTGATCGAGGCGGAGCTGCGCGCCGGCGCCTGGAAGGTCATCACCGAGGCCCGCGAGACCGGCACCGCCGGCATCTTCCGCGGCGACGGTGAGGTCCGCATGGGCCTGATCGACGAGATCGTCCACGCGATCGACCCGAACCGCCTGCTCTTCGAGGCCCCCCAGAAGGCCCAGCAGGTCTGGTTCATCCGAAAGTTCGGCCCCAACGTCAACCTGGGGAACATCCCACCCGACGAGGTGATACCGCTGGAGACGCTACGCCTCGGCCTCCGTGCCGACACGCTGCTCGACCCCACCGCCCAGGGCAACATGGACGGGGCGGGCATCTGATGGCCGCGACGCCCGGTCCCATCGCGCCCCACGGCGGAGTCCTGGTCAACCGCCTGGACGAGTCCCTCGACGAGGGTGGCAACCGCCCCCGCGTCACCCTGTCCGCCCGTCAGCAGGCCGACCTCGACCTCATCGCCGTCGGTGCCCTGTCGCCCCTCGAGGGCTTCATGGGCAAGGCGGAGTACGAGTCCGTCGTCGAGGGCATGCGCCTTCCGAACGGCCTCGCCTGGTCCGTCCCGGTCACGCTCGGCGTGCAGCCGGACGAGCTCGCGGCCGTGGGCTCCGCCGACGAGGTTGCCCTCGTGGACGGCGACGGCCGCTTCCTCGGCGTGCTCCAGGTCACCGAGCGCTACGAGCTCGACCCGGTCCGCGAGGCGCGCCTCGTCTACGGCACCGAGGACGAGGCCCACCCGGGCGTCGCCTCGCTCTACGCCCACGGCACCACGGCCCTCGCCGGCCCGGTGAGGGTCGCGGCCCGGATGCCGCTCGACCCGGGCGCCGTGCCCTTCCTGCTCGACCCGGCCGCCTCGCGCGCCGAGTTCGACGCCCGCGGCTGGTCGACCGTCGTCGGCTTCCAGACCCGCAACCCGATCCACCGGGCGCACGAGTACATCACCAAGGTCGCCCTGGAGACGGTGGACGGCCTCTTCCTGCACCCCCTCGTCGGTGAGACCAAGAGCGACGACATCCCCGCCGACGTGCGGATGCGCTGCTACGAGGTGCTCATCGAGGGCTACTACCCCAAGGAGCGGGTGGTGCTCGGCGTGCTGCCGGCCGCCATGCGGTACGCCGGCCCGCGCGAGGCCGTGCTGCACGCCATCCTGCGCCAGAACTACGGCTGCACCCACTTCATCGTGGGCCGCGACCACGCCGGCGTCGGGAACTACTACGGCACGTACGACGCGCAGCACATCTTCGACGACATCACGCGCGACGAGCTCGCCATCACCCCGGTGATGTTCGAGCACTCGTTCTGGTGCAACCTGACCGGCGGGATGGCGACCACCAAGACCTCGCCCTCCACCCCGGAGCAGCGGGTGTTCCTGTCGGGCACCAAGGTGCGGGAGATGCTGGACCGGGGCGAGATCCCGCCGGTCGAGTTCACCCGTCCCGAGGTGGCGGAGATCCTCATCGCGGCCTACGCCAAGGCGTAGGCCCGGTGGAGGGGCCTAGCGCCCCTCGTCGGGGGTGAACACGAAGTCGGTCCCCGCGGCCGTCGCGTGGCACCCCCAGCACGTCGCGCCGGTGAGGCGATCCTCGGTCACGAGGTCCTCACCGGCGCCGTCGCGCAGCCACTCGCGGAACTCCCAGTCGCCGTGCTCCGGGTCGGAGCCGGCGACCTTCCGCATCACCGCCACGAGCACGATGGCGCCGTCGCGCCGGCCGGCCTTCACGATGTCGGTGCCGTCCGGCCACGGCTCCCCCACCGCGGGGCGCGCCGCCCCCGCGGGCAGGCGCACGTGGACGTCCTTCACGGATGGGTGGGCGTCGAAGCCGACCCGCTGCGACTGGGCCGAGTCCTGGGGGATCGGCTCCCGGTTGAGCGTCGGCCAGCTCTGGAACCCGGCCGTCCACGCGGGCAGGCCGGGGAGCGCCCGGGGCCGCGGGGCGGGCCGTGCGGTGGGCGCCGTCGTCCGCGCCGGGGCCGACGTCGCGGGCGCCGACGTGGCGGGCGCGGGTGCGCTCCCGGCGTCCCCGGTGCCGTCGTCCCCGCCGCCGCACGCCACGCCGCCGGCGACCCCCGCCGCCACGGCGGCCAGGACGAGCGCGGATCGGCGCAAGGACGTCATGGGGGCATCCTGCCGGACCGGCGCCGTTTGAGGGCGTCCTCCCCCGCGGGCATGATGGGCCCGCCCGTGCCCCGCCTCCCGTCCACGCTCGCCGTCGCGGCCGTCGTCCTGGCCGCCGCGGGCGCAGCCTCCGCGGCACCCGCGACCGGCGACCGGCCCGCCGGGACCGTGTCGAGCTGGGGCCACGAGCTCAACCAGAACGAGCTCCCGCGCTGGAACCCGGACCGCGGCCGCCCGCTCATCGCGCCGCGCACCTGGTACCGCACGGTGGACGGCATCCTGGAGGAGGCCGGCCGCAACGGGCTCTGGTTCAGCGGCCCCAGCGCGCTGCCGTTCCCGCCGCTGCCCCTGAGCCCGCTGGAGCCGGTCGGCTGGCGCACCCCGGCCCGGTTCCGCGCCCAGAACCTGAGGACGGGGCTCAGGTGGGACGTCGCCCTCGAGGTGTGGGCCGCCCGGCGCGCCCTGGACCGGGGCGCCACGGTCTCCGACCCCACGGCCTCCGAGACGGCCTACACGCGTCGCCTCTCGCTGCTCGACCCGGCCTACCGCCGCGCGGCCCTGCGCGAGATCCGGCGCATCGTGCCGACGGTGCGCAACCGGGGCCTCGTGAACATGTACACGGGCAGTGACGAGCCGGTCACGATCATCCCGCGCGGACGGGCCCGCCAGTCGTCGTTCGGCCGCAGCCTGGCCCGCCAGTTCCGCGCCGCGACCGGCCGCACCCTGCCGGACCCGGCCGCCCGCCCGAGCCGCTCCGCCCAGGCCGGCCTGGACTGGCTCGCGTGGTCGCGCTTCTCGGGCAACCGCTTCTTCGCGATGAAGGCCGAGCAGGCGCGGACGATCCGGCGCCTCGACCCGTCGGCGGTCTACAGCCCGAACGACTACGGCTTCATCGACGGCTTCATCCCCTGGGACTACACGCGCCTCGCGTCCTTTGCGGACGTCGCCGAGGCCGACCCGTACGTGAGCTACCCGGAGCGCGACCGCGCGGGCCGGGGCCGCTACAACCCGGGCTTCGGCGCCAAGCTGCTCTCGGACCTCAGCGGCAAGCGCACCCGCATCGTGGTGCAGGCGTTCGACTACTCGCGGTACCAGCCGGTGGTGGGGGACCTCTGGACGTGGTCGGCGCAGGCCCTGCGCGCCGGCGCGACCGACCTGTCGTTCTTCGCGTCCGACAACCCGCGCTTCACGAACCGGAAGCTCTACGACGGGATGCTCGCCGTGGCGAACTCGGTCCGCGGCGCGCGCCTGCCGGCGCCGCCCACGGACCCGGAGCACCTCGTGCTCTACGCGACCGCCAGCGAGGGCCAGGGCCAGCCGCACCGCGCGGGCAACGTCCGCTACCGCACGACCGGCGACGAGCTCTACACGGCCTACTCGCTGCTCGGCGAGCTGGGCGCGGGCGCCTTCTCGTTCGACGCGGACACGCGCCTGCTGCGCGAGCCGGCCCGCCTCGCGGCCGCGAAGTCGATCTGGATCCCGCGCGCCGAGACGCTCGACGCGCCCGTCGCCGCGGCCCTCGCCGCCTGGGTGCGCGCCGGCGGCACGCTCCTCGTGACCGACCCCGACGCGTTCACCCGCACGCCGCAGGGGGCCCCGCTCACCTCCGTCCGCGACGAGCTCGTGGGGGCCCCGCTCGGCCCGGTGCGCACCGGCTCGATGCTCGAGGTCCAGCCGGGGGCGCTCGGGGCCGGGTCGCCCGACGACCTGCTGACCGTGCCGATCGAGACCTCCGGGCGCCGCGCCTTCGCGTCCGTGCCCGCGGGGGCCGACGTCGTCGCCCGCTTCATCGACGGTGCGCCCGCGGTCATCGCCCGCCGCGTCGGCGCCGGGCGGGTGCTGGCCTTCTCGGCCGACCCGATGGCCCCGGGCGTGCTCGACGACCCGATCGATCTGGTCCGCTTCGTCCGCGCGGTGCACGCGTGGGCCGGCGGATCGCTGGACCACCCGGCGTGGTCGTACCGGCTGCCCGGTGACCCGGACCCGTCGCGCGAGCCGTGGGAGGGCAGCGTGCCCCCCGCCGCCGCCCGGGCCGGACTCTGACGAAGGGGGAGGGTTTGCGGAGCCGTACGCGCGTGATCGTGGGGATCGTGGCCGTGGCGCTGGCCGTCGTCGTGGTGACGGGGGCCGTCGTGCTCTCGGGCGACGACGCCACCGAGCCGCCCGGCGCCATCGTCGCCGTGCAGGACGACCACCTGCCGGTCGACCCGATCGAGACCCTCCCCGCCCGCCTCGACCTCATCGGGGACACGGGCGTCACCACCACGCGCGTCGACCTGCACTGGGCGGAGATCGCCGCGTCGCAGCCGGCGGACCCGCGCAACCCGGACGATCCGGCGTACGACTGGTCCCGGGCCGACCTCATCATGCTCGGCCTGGCCGAGCGCGGCGTGACCCCGATCGTCTCGTCGTACAACCCGCCCGCGTGGGCGACCGGCGGGACCGTCGAGCCCGGCGTCGTGGCGAACACCCTCGCCCCCGACCCCCAGGCGTTCGCCGACTACATGGCCGCCCTCGCCACGCGCTACCGCGGCGACCAGGTCTCGGCCGGCGGCGAGACGTTGCCCGAGGTGCGGCGGTTCGAGATCTGGAACGAGCCGAACCTGCCCGGCTTCCTCAAGCCGCAGTTCGTGGACGGCGAGCCGGTGTCGCTCGACAACTACGCCGACATGGCGAAGGCCGCGTACCCGGCCATCAAGGAGGCCAACCCGGACGCGATCGTGATCGCCGGGGTCGGCGGCCCGCGCTCCTCCACCACCACGACCGGCGTCGGGGCGATCGACTGGGTGCGCGGCCTCGTGGAGCGCGAGATCCCCCTCGACGCCTACTCGCAGCACATCTACCCGGCCCAGCCGCCCCTCCAGCCCACCGAGGTCGTCCCGAGCTGGAGCTCCCTGGGACGCTTCCTGGAGGAGCTCGACGCCTTCCGGCCCGGCCTGCCGCTGTACATCACCGAGGCCGGCTACACGACGAAGGCCACGCCGTACCGCAAGACCGCGGTGACCGAGGACGAGCAGGCGGAGTACCTCACCCAGATCTACGAGGACCTGCCCGTCCTGCAGACCGAGCGCATCCGCGCCGTCGTCTGGTTCAACCTGCAGGACAACGCGAACTGGCCGGCCGGCCTGCTGCGCGAGGACCTCTCGAAGAAGCCGAGCTGGGACGCCTTCCTGGACGCGGTGCGCGCCCAGGACGGGGCGCAGCTCAGGGACTGACCCCCGCGCCCTCGCGCCTGCGCGTGGCGAGGGCGAGCAGGGCCAGGCCGATGGCGGCCGCCGCGATCGATCCGACCAGGATCCCGAGCTTCGCGGCGGCCACCGTGTCGGGGTCGTCGAAGGCGAGCTCCGTGATGAACAGGGAGACGGTGAACCCGATCCCGGCCAGCGCGCCCACGCCGAACACGTGGCGCCACGCCACGCCCGGGGGCAGGGCGCTCAGGCCGAGCCGCACGGCCACCAGCACGCCGAGCGTGAGCCCGAACGTCTTGCCCACCAGCAGCCCGAGCGCCACGGCGAGCGCGACGGGTGTCTCGGTGGCCGCGTCGATCGACCCGGAGTCGAGGACGATGCCGGCGTTGGCCAAGGCGAACAGCGGGAGCACGAGGAACGAGGACCACAGATGCAGGCCGTGCTCGACCCGCGTCAGCGGGGAGACCGCCTCGCGCGCGATCCATGCCAGGCGCCGCCACTGGCCGGCGTCGGCGTCCGGGTCGTCGGGGTGATCGTCGGTGGCCTCGGCGATCCGCACGGCCTCGGCCGACACGGCCGCCGGGTCCTGGAAGGGCCGCACGGGGGTCAGGAGGCCGATCGCGACGCCCGCGATGGTCGCGTGGACACCGGACTCCAGGGTCGCGAACCAGGCGACGAGGCCGAGGACCACGTAGACGCCGAGGAAGCGCACCTGCAGCCGTGAGGCCAGTGCGATGAGGCCCAGCGCCACGAGGGCCAGGGCGAGCCAGCCGATCGTGATCGTGTCCGTGTAGTAGACGGCCACGACGAGGATCGCCCCGATGTCGTCGATCACCGCCACGCCGAGCAGGAACGCCACCAGGCTCGTGGGCACCCGCGACCCGAGCGCCGCGAGGGCCGCGAGCGCGAAGGCGACGTCCGTCGCCATCGGGATGCCCCAGCCGGCCGACCCCGGCTCCCCGGCCATGATCCCGAGGTAGATCACCGCGGGCAGGACCATCCCGCCGAGCGCGGCGAACAGGGGGAGCAGGGCGGCCTGCCGCGTCGAGAGCTCGCCTACGGTCAGCTCGCGCTTCACCTCCAGCCCGATGACGAGGAAGAAGATCACCATCAGGCCGTCGTTCACGACGTGCCGGAGGTCCTCGGTGAGGACGTGGTCCCCGAGGGTGACCGACAGGTCCGTCGACCAGAGGTCCTCGTAGGAGCCGGTCGCCACGTTCGCCCACACGAGGGCGGCGATCGAGGCGACGAGCAGCACGATGCCCGCCGAGGCCTCCAGGCGCATGAACTGCTGCACCGGGCGCAGCACGCGGCGCGGGACCCGTCCCTCGCCCCGCGACCACGGGGGGCGGATCCCCCCGTCCCCGGGGTCCGCCGATCGTCGCGTCACGCCCGCATCCGGGCCAGGCTACCGCGGCCGGGACGCCCCCGCGGCCGCGCGGCGGGCGGCCTCGGCCTCCACCTCCGACCCCAGCAGCACGGCGAGGCTCGTGAGCCAGAGCCAGGTGAGCATCACGATCACCGCCGACAGGGAGCCCCAGGCGGCGCCGTACGAGCCGAAGCGGGAGACGTAGATCCCGAACAGGCCGGAGGCGGCGACGAACACGACCACGGCGAACGCCGCCCCGGCGAGCACCGGGCCCCGGGCGCCCGGCGGGCCCACCGGACCGACGCGCAGGATGCCGGCGATCGCGGCGAGCAGGGCCAGCCCGAGGATCGGCCACTGGGCCGCCCACCAGAGCCAGGCGACGAGGGACTCGGCCCCCACCGCGTCGCCCAGGGCCCGCGACAACGGCGCCCCGAGCACCAGGAGGCCGAAGGACACGACGATGGCGAGGAGGGTCCAGCCGAGCAGCGCGACGGCCGTGAGCCGCTGCTTCGCGAAGGACCGGTTCTCCGTGCGACCGTGGACCGCGTTCATGCCCCGCATGAGGGCCGACATCGCGCCGCTCGCGGTCCAGGTGGCGAGCACGAGGCCGAGGACCGCGAGCGTGACGCCGCCGCCGCTGCTCTGCGTGACCCGGGTGAGCGAGTCGCCGATGAGCGTCAGGGCCTCCTCGGGGACGATGCCCTCCATGCGGTCGAGGAGGCTCTGGATCGTGTCCTCCCCGGCGAAGATGCCGAAGGCGCCCACGGCCACCAGCAGGACGGCCGGGATGGCGAGGAACCCGTAGTACGCGAGGGCCGCGGCCACGTCGGTGATGTTGCGCTTCATCCCGGTGCGGACGGCGGTGACGACGAGGTCGATCGCCCGGCGCCAGGCCGCCGGGCGGGCGGCGGGCGCGGTCACCCCGCCCAGCTCGGCGGCGACCTCGTGGTGCAGCGGCGCGCTCAGGGCGCGGGGGGGAGGGGCGCTCCGACGGGCATCACGGTCGGGGAGCGCCCAGAGCGCCGCCACCACCCCGATGCCGAACATCGTCCGTCGCCTCACGGCGCGCGCCTCCCTAGGCCGCTGCGGTGCCCGCCCCGATCGTCAGGCGCAATGTCTCACCCGTACCCTCGGTCACGACCGACCAACCGTCCACCAGGCGCTCCAGGACGGTGCCGACGCCGGGGAGCCGGCTGTCGTTGATGACCTGCTCACCGCTGCCCTCGCGCAGGGGGCCGACCGCGAGGCCGACCTCGGTGCCCTCCGCGTCGAGCCCGACCAGCAGCAGGCCCTGATCGGTGTGGCGCGGCGCGGACGCCGCGACGGCGGACGCCACGAGCTGGGCGTCGGCGAGGCGATCGACCGGGAGGTCCACACGCGCGGCGAGGGCCGCGACGAGACGCTCCAGGACGGGCTGGCCCAGCGGGGTGCTCCGAACGCAGAGCCGTCCGGCGCCGCCGCTCACCCGACCCCCTGACGCGACGCCCGGCTGAACGTCATGCGCACCTCGGTGACGCCGTCCTCGGTCACGAACGAGACCTCGTCCCCGATCGCGAGGATGAGCGGGACGCCCAGGCCGAGGCCGGCGGCGGGCGAGGGCACGCGGGGCGTGATGCCCTGGCCGTGGTCGCGCACGGCCACCACGAGGCGCTCGGGCTCCACCCAGGCGTGGACCTCGTACTCGCCGTCCTCCTCGCCGGGGTAGGCATGGAGCACGGAGTTCGTGCAGGCCTCGGTCACGGCGATCGAGATGTCCGTGCGGCTCTCCTCGCCCCAGCCGAGCTGATCGAGGATGCCGCGCACCATCTGCCGCGCGAGCGCCACGCTCTCGGGCTCGGCGGGGAGGACCAGCTCGACATCGGCCAGCTCTGTCACCACGTGGGCGGCTCCTCGCGCCTCGGGCGATGTGTACTGCTGCTGCTGGGACGGCACTCTATCTCCACGGGCGGGGATTCCGTCGCCCCCCAGCCGGGTGGGCGCGACACGCCCGTTCCCCATGGCCGATGGCGGCAAACTCCCCATGTCACGAAGCGGGACCGTCGGGGTCGATGTCGCCCGCCGCGTCGCGCAGCGTCTCGAGGGCGCGCCGGATGAGGCGCGACACGTGCATCTGCGACACCCCGATGCGCTCGGCGATCTGGGACTGCGTCATCCCCTCCTCGAAGCGGAGGTGGAGGATCACCCGCTCCCGGGCCGGCAGCGCGGCCAGGCCGGCGTCCAGCGTCGCCCGGTCCTCGGCCCGCTCGAAGCCCTCGTCCTCCAGGCCGACGGAGATGCCGACGTCGTCCTCGCCCTCACCGCCGGGGGAGGCGAGCGGGGCGGGCCGCTGGGCGCTGCCGGCCGCGAGGGCGTCGAGCACGTCGTCCACCTGCAGGCCGGTCGCCTCGGCGATCTCGCGGACGGACGGGCTGCGGCCGTTCTCGGCCGAGAGCTCGGCGACGGCGTGGGAGATCTGGGCGCGCGCCTCCTGGATGCCGCGGGGCACGCGCACGGTCCAGGAGCGGTCGCGGAAGTGGCGGCGGATCTCGCCGAGGATCGTCGGCGTCGCGAAGCTCGCGAGCTTGTAGCCGCGCTCGGGCTCGAACCGGTCGATCGCCTTGATGAGGCCGATCGTGCCCACCTGGACCAGGTCGTCGAGGGGCTCACCGCGGTCGGCGTAGCGACGGGCGAGGCCCCGTACCAGCGGGAGGTGCTCCACGATGAGGCGCTCGCGCTCGGCGGCGTCGATTGTGCGACCTGCGGGCATCGGACGGACCTTTCGGGCGCGGCTGGTGACGGGTCGCCGCGCACCGCCATCATGCCCTGCCGCGGGGGGTGCGTAACCTCGTGCCGGGGTGCTTGCTAAGGTCGATCCGTGCCCGACGAGACCGTCTCGACCTTCCGTGCCGAGGTCCGCGACGACGTCGACGACATGGTCGTCATCGTCGCGACCGGTGAGCTCGACCTGACCGGCGCCCCCCGGCTCCTGCAGGCGCTCCCCGCCGAGGGGACGACCCCGGTCGTCCTCGACCTGGAGGGAATCCAGTTCATGGACTCCTCCGGGCTGCGCTCCCTGCTCGAGGCCCGCCAGGCCTGCGCCGACGCCGGCCGCTCGTTCGCGATCGCGAACCCGTCCGAGGCCGTCAACCGGGTGCTGGAGCTGGTCGACCTCGCGGGGGAGTTCGACCGGGTGGAGCCGCCGGCTAGCTGATCGTCCCGGTGGCCGTGAGCGCCAGCACGAGCGCTCCGAGGATCACGCGGTAGACGACGAAGATCATGAGCGAGTGGTTCGCGAGCCACTTGAGCAGGAACGCGATCGAGATGTAGCCGACGATGAAGGCGGCGACCGTGGCGATGGCGAGGGCCCCGAAGTCGACGTCCTCCTCTCCTGAGACCAGCTCGGTGAGGCCGTAGAGGCCGCTCAGCACGATCGCGGGGATCGAGAGCAGGAAGGAGAACCGCGCCGCGGCCTCGCGCTCCATCCCGAGGAACAGGCCGGCCGTGATGGTCGCCCCCGAGCGCGACGTGCCGGGGATGAGCGCGAGCGCCTGGGCGAAGCCCACCCAGATCGCGTCCGTGCGCGTCACCTGGTCGAGCCTGCGGACCTTCTTGCCCAGCTGGTCCGCGGCCAGGAGCACGAGGCCGAGCAGGATGAGCACGACGCCGATGAGGTAGAGGTTGCGGGCCCCCGTCTCGATCTGGTCGTTGAAGGCCAGGCCGAAGACGCCGATCGGGATCGTCGCGAGGATGATGTACCAGCCCATCCGCGAGTCGAGCTCCTTGCGGAGCGCCGGGTCGCGGAGGCTGCGGAACCAGACGCTCGTGATCCGGACGAGGTCCTTCCAGAAGTAGATGACCACCGCGGCCATCGTCCCGAGCTGGATGACGGCGGTGAACAGGGCCCCCGGGTCCTCCCAGCCGAAGAAGGCGGGGACGATGCGCAGGTGGCCGGTGCTGGAGATGGGCAGGAACTCGGTGAGCCCCTGGACGATCCCCAGGATGACTGCTTCGAACCAGGACACGAGTGGGGACCATAGGGACCCGAGGGCCCCGCGTCCCTACCTATTCGACCCGGACCGACCGGGTCAGGCGTAGGGCACCGAGGTCCGTCCCCCGCTCGGACGCACGGAGCTCCAGGACGTAGGTGCCGGGCCGCAGGCCCCCCGCGCGGATGCGCAGGCCGAAGCCGCCGTCGCCCGTCGCGGCGCTCGCCCGGCGCACCGGGGCGCCGACCACGAGGGGGATGAACGACGCCGCGGGGCCGTGCTCGGCGGTCGTCGCCGTCGTGCGGACGGGGCGCAGCGTGGCGGTGAGGCTGGCGGGGCGCACGAGGCGCCCGCTGACGGTCACGGTGCCGCCGCGCCGGGAGGCGCGCGGGCTCACCTGGAGGCCGCGGACGGCCGTGGCCGCGCGCGGGCGGAACGAGCGGACCGCGAAGGCCTCGTTGCCGGCGGCGTCGCGCCCGGTCAGCACGACCCGGCGGGAGCGGCCCTCGCCGAAGCGGCGGGTGACGGTCGCGCCCTTCGCCAGCTCGCCCGGGCCGAAGCTCCACCGCAGGGAGGAGCGGGGCGCGCCGGAACCCCCGTCGGTGACGCGGCCCGTGAAGACCGTCGTCTTGCCGCGGCGGACCATGCGGATCTGCACGGCGGGGCGCGTGCGGTCGACCGTGACGGCGTGGCGGGCGGGCGTCGGGTCGGCGGTGCCGGCGGCGTCGATGGCCTGGGCCTCGACGACGTGCTTCCCCTCGGGGAGGTCGAGCGCGAAGGTGGTGGTCGTCGTCGGGGCGCTCCACTCGCCGCCGTCCACCCGGGTGCGCACGGTCACGCCGCCGCCGGACAGGGTCACGGCGTAGGCGAGGCTGCGGACGTTGGTGGCCGCCGGGGGCGTCTGCGTGAAGCGGGTGTCCGGGGCCGGGCCCATCACGCCCTCCAGGGCGCGGACGGCGTCGACGCGCCCGTGGCCGGAGGCCGGGTCGGCGCCGGGGGCGCCGATGTCCACCGCGCTCGCCCGGAGGCCGTCCGCGATCGCGGCCGGCGTGAGATCGGGCCGCGCCTGGCGCATGAGGGCGGCGATGCCGGCGACGTGGGGCGCGGCCATCGAGGTGCCCGAGTAGGAGAGGTAGCCGGTGCCGACACTCGAGGTGACGGCCACGCCGGGGGCGACGAGGTCCGGCTTCGGGAGCACCGTGCCGGCCGCCGGGCCGAGGCCGTCGGCGTTCTGCCAGGTGATGGGGCCGCGGGCCGAGAAGGACGGGACCTGGTTCTCCGGGTCGATGGCGCCGACCGCGATGGCCTCGGGGTACCCGGCGGGGCTCCCGATGGAGCCGGGGCCGGGGCCCGAGTTGCCCGCGGCGAACACGGGCACGATGCCCAGCTCGAGCCAGCGGCGCATCATCGGGCGGAACCAGGTGTCGTTGGCGTTCGAGGCCGACCACGAGTTGTTCACGACGTCGGGCTGGTCGGCGGTCGCCGGGTTGCCGTCCGGGTCGGTCATCCACTCGGCCGCCGCGAGCAGGGCGCTGCCGGGGCCGACGCCGTTCTGGCCCATCGCCCGGGCCACGATGAGCCGGGCCTCCGGGGCCACGCCGATCGGCGCGCCGCCGGCGGAGGTGCCGGCGATGGTGCCCGCCGTGTGGGTGCCGTGCCCGTTGTCGTCGTAGGGCGTCGCGCCGCCGCCGATGAAGTCGCGCCAGGCGGCGATGCGGCCGGCGAGGGCGGGGGAGGCGGGGTCCACGCCGGTGTCGATGGCGCCGATCGTGACGCCCGCGCCGCGGAGCCCGTAGGCCGACCAGACGGCGGGGACGCGGATGGCGCCGAGGCCCCAGTTGCCGCCGCCGGCGTCCGGGAAGGGGTTCTGGGAGAGGAGCGTGGCGTCGGTGATCCGCACCGGGGCGTCCAGGTCGACCGCGGCGACGGCCGGGTCCGCGGCCACGTCGCGGATCTCCTCGGGCGTGCCGGAGAACGCGATCGCGTTGACGAGCCAGTAGGAGCGGACCGGGCCGTCGACCGCCTCCGTCACGGCGGGCTGGGTCGTCCCGGCCGTGCGGCGCAGGGCGCGCAGGAGGGCGGCGGGGCGGTCCTCGTAGCCGGTCGCGTCGACCTGCGCGTCGAGGGTGGCGATGACGGCGATCTCGTCGGCCGGCGCGGCCGCGCCGAGGCGTGCGTCGAGGGTGGGCGAGACGGCCGCGCCCGCGGCCGGCGCGAGTACCGCGCCGAGGGTGCCCACCATGGCTGCGACGAGGGCCCGAACACCACGGCATCCGTGCCGGCCCCTCGGGCTCATCCTGCCCGAGATCACTCGAATCCACTCCGTTGGATCGCTTCGTGCAGCCCGTGTATCGGCGCCCCGGGGGGCCGTCTTGATCGGCGCGGGCACCGGGCGCGGGCGGGGTCGCGCGCGTCGCTACCATGGGCGGATGCCCGTATTCCTGTGCCCCCGCTGCGCCTACCGCGAGAGCGGCAGCGAGCGGAACGTCCGCCACCAGCCGCGCGGCTGCTCGCGCTGCGGCTTCGGCTTCGCCTTCGAGCTGCTCGAGGACTACTACGCGAGCCCCAAGACGGCGCTCATCGTGTGCGACCGGGAGCGCCGCATCCTCGTCGCCGGCCACTCGTCGTTCGCCGTCACCGGCTACGAGGAGGGGGACCTCCTGGGCCACGAGTTCGCGGAGCGCCTGGGCATGGGCGGCTACCCCGACGGCGACCCCGCCGACCGCAGCCTGGAGTGGGGCGTACGCGTGCTCGGCGTGCCGTGCACCTACCGCCCGAACGGCGCCGACGAGGGCGTCCGCGCGGTGGCCGACTTCTTCCCGGCATACGACGACGACGGCGGGCTCCTGGTGGCCGTCACCCCGGCCTCGGCCGGCGGGGGGTCGTAGGCTCCCTCCATCGGGGTGTCCGAGAGGGGGACGGGATGGAGCGGCGGCGGCTGGGCGGGACCGACCTGGAGCTGTCGGAGATCGGGCTCGGCACCTGGGTGTTCGGCGGGCGCTGGGGCGGGGCCGACGACGCCGACTCCGCGGCGGCCTGCCATGCCGCGCTCGACGCCGGGATCAACTGGATCGACACGGCCGACATCTACGGCCAGGGGCGCGCCGAGCGGATCGTGGGCAAGGTGGTCCGCGAGCGGGGCGACGAGGTCATCGTCGCCACCAAGGGCGGCGTGGCCTGGGAGGTGGGCGAGGGCGGCCTGCGCATCTGGCGCGAGGCGTCCCGCGAGTACCTCCGCATGTCCCTCGAGCGCTCCCTGACGGCCCTCGACATGGAGGCCGTGGACCTCTACCAGGTGCACTGGCCGGTGGGCGGTGTCCCCGCCGCCGAGACGATCGGCGCGCTCGTGGAGCTCCGTCAGGAGGGCAAGATCCGCGCGATCGGCGTCTCGAACTACCACCTCGCCGACCTCGAGGCCGCCCAGGCCGTGGCGCCGATCGACTCGTACCAGCCGGGGTACCACCTCATGCGGCGGGAGATCGAGGAGGGCGAGCTGCCCTGGTGCGCCGCGAACGGCGTCGGCGTGATCGCCTACGGGCCGCTGGCCCACGGGCTCCTCACCGGCAAGATGGACCTCTCGACCACCTTCCCGGCCGACGACTGGCGGGCCGGCAGCGAGTTCTTCGCGGACGAGGCCTTCGGTGAGCGCGTCGCGGTGGCGCAGGAGCTGGCGGAGCTGGCCTCCGAGGCCGGCCGCCCCGGCGGCGTCGCGGAGCTCGCGGTGGCGTGGGTGCTGCGGCGTCCCGAGGTCACGTCCGCCATCGTCGGCGCGCGGTCGCGGGAGCAGGCCGTGGCGAACGCCGCCCTCGCCGGCGCGCCCCTCTCCGCCGACGAGGCGGCGGCGGTCTCCGCGATCCTGGCCCGCCATCCGGAGGCGTCACGGCCGTACGGCCACGGCGAGCCGCCGGACCCCGCCGACACCCCGGGCGGGTAAGGTGCGCCATGGCGATCGCCGGACCACGACGGCGCAAGGCGGACGGGCGGGAGGTCGCGGCCCCCGCGTTCGGGCCCACGCCGGGTGGGATGGGCCCCGCGGACCCCGCGGGCGTGGCGCGCTCGATCGACCTGGCCCTGGAGGCCTCCCGGCGCAGCCGGCGGCCCCTGACGCTCGTGGCGATGGAGGTGCCCGAGGGCACCGACGCGGAGGGGCTGGTGCGCTTCGCCGGGCTCGTCCGCAGCACGGTGCGCGACACGGACGGCCTGTGGCGGGACGGCCAGGGCAGCCTGGTGCTCCTGCTCGCCGACGTGGACGGCCCGGGCTGCGAGCCGGCGCTCGCCCGCCTGCGCCTGCGCCTGCGCCGCGAGGGGTTCGGGTCGGCGCTCATGGGGCGCGCGTCGCCGGCGCCGGGCATCGGGTCGCTCGACCTGCTGGAGCTGGCGCGCGGCGACTTCCGCGCCGTCGCCCGGCCGCAGCGCCCGGCCTGAGGGTGGCGCGATGAGGGTCGCCGTCATCGGGGCGAGCGGCCTCATCGGCGGGGCCGTCGCCCGCGCGCTGGCGGCGCGCGGTGACGAGGTCGTCGCCGTCTCGCGCAGCGGCGCCACCGGCCTGCCGGGCGCCGAGGAGGTGCGGTGGGACCCCGCCGACGGCGCGCCGCCCGCCGCGGTCGTGCGCGCCGACGCCGTCGTGAACCTGGCCGGCGCCCCCATCGCGGGCAAGCGCTGGACGGCCGGCCGCAAGCGGATCATCCGCGAGAGCCGGGTGCTCACCACCCGCCTGCTCGTGGACGCGCTCGCCGCGGACGACGAGTCGGCCCGCGTGCTCGTCAACGGCAGCGCCGTGGGCTACTACGGCCCCACCGGCGACGACGAGGTGGACGAGACGTCCCCGGCCGGGGCGGACTTCCTGGCCGACACGGCCGTCGCCTGGGAGCGCGAGGCACAGCGGGCGGCCGATCACGGCGTCCGCACGGTCCTGGTGCGCACGGGCATCGTGCTGTCGGCCGACGGCGGCGCGCTGCCCCCCATGGCCCTGCCGGTGCGGTTCCTGGCGGGCGGCCCGGTGGGCGGCGGGCGCCAGTGGGTCCCCTGGATCCACATCGACGACGAGGTGGGGATCATCCTCCACGCCCTCGGCGACGACGGCCTCTCGGGCCCGGTCAACGCCTCCGCCCCGGCGCCGGTGCGCCAGCGCGAGCTGGTGAAGGCCATCGCCGCGGCGCTCGGGCGGCCGGCCGTGGTGCCGACCCCGGCCGTGGCGGTGCGCCTGGCCCTGGGCGAGATGTCCACCCTCATCCTGGACGGCCAGCGGGCCGTGCCGCGGGCCGCCCTGGCCCACGGCTACGCCTTCGCCCACGACGAGGTGGGCGCGGCGCTGGCGGCGATCTACTCCTAGCGCCGCCCGGTGGTCAGCGCAGGCGGCTCTGCCAGTCGGCGGGCACAGCGCCCTCCGGGCCCGGCGACGGCTGGCCCGCCGGGCGCGCCGTGGGCGGCGTGAGCGCGGGGCCGCGGTAGTACTCGTCCTCGGCGAAGGACCAGAACCAGTCCTCGCCGGGCTCGAAGCTCTGCACGATCGGGTGCCCGCTCTCGGCCGCGTGGGCGCGCGCGTGGCCCATCGGCGACGAGTCGCAGCAGCCGATGTGGCCGCACTGGGCGCAGCGGCGCAGGTGGAACCACCACCCGGGGCCGTCGCCGCCCAGGCACTCGCTGCAGCCCGTGCCCGCGGGGGGCACGGTGGGGTCGATGCCGGGAACGCCGCTCACGACGACTCCTCCTCCGGGAACAGGGTGCCGACCTCCACCTGCACCTTGAGCCACGCCTCGCGGACGAAGGTGGTGCCGACGGTGTAGCGGGCGCCGGGCAGCACCCGCACGAGCTTGAGGTCGTCCTCGCCCGCCCGCTCCTCGAGGCGCTCGACGAGGGCCTTGTACTCCTGGACCATCTGGCCCATCTCGTGATGCGCCCCCTGGATCTGGTCGAGCAGGGAGTAGAGAGGGCCGAAGGGGTCGCCGGAGGAGTGGGTGCCCATGGGTGCCTCGCTGTCGGGGACGCGGCGCGGCGATGCTACCGTAGCCGCCTCACGGGGGATTAGCTCAGCTGGGAGAGCGCCTGCTTTGCAAGCAGGAGGTCGTCGGTTCGATCCCGTCATCCTCCACTCCGGACCCGGACGAGGAGCGGCACCCGTGCCCCCGTCAGCGCACCGCGCCGCCCGCGTCGCGGCCATCGCGATCACCGGCCTCGTCCTGCTGGCCGGCGCCGGCGCCGCCCAGGCCGCGACGGTGGGGAACGGCACCCCGGCGAGCTGCACGTCGGCCGCGGTGGTGCGGGCGGTGGCGCAGGGCGGGCTCGTCACGTTCAACTGCGGCCCCGCGCCGGTGACGATCCGGATGACGCGGACCGCGAAGGTGCGCAACACGAGCCCCCGCGTGACCATCGACGGCGGCGGCCTGGTGACCCTGAGCGGCGGCGGGACGCGCCGGATCCTGTACCAGAACACCTGCGACCAGCGGCAGGTGTGGACGACGGACCACTGCCAGGACCAGGCGACGCCGCAGCTCACCATCAGGCGCATGGCCTTCCGCGCGGGGAACTCGACGGGGGAGACCCTGGAGGGCGGCGGGGGCGGCGCGGTGTTCGTGCGCGGCGGGCGCCTGGCGATCATCGACTCGCGCTTCACCGGCAACCGCTGCGACCGCACCGGCCCGGACGTGGGCGGCGGCGCAGTCCGCGCCCTGAGCCAGTTCCGCGGCCTCCCGGTGCGGGTGGTGCGCAGCACGTTCACCGGCAACCGCTGCGCCAACGGCGGCGCCCTCTCGTCGATCGGCGTGTCCTGGACCGTCACCGGCAGCACGTTCACCGGCAACCGGGCGACGGGCCGCGGCGCGAACCCGGCCCGCGCCGGGTCGCCCGGCGGCGGCAACGGCGGCGCGATCTACATGGACGGCAACGCCATGCGGCTCGACCTGCGCGGCTCCACGATCGAGGGGAACACGGCGCCGGAGGGCGGCGGCGCGATCTTCTTCGTGAGCAACGACCGCAGCGGGACGGCGCGGATCACCGGCTCCACGCTCCGCGGGAACCCGAGCCTGGGCTTCGAGACCCGCGGGCTCCCGGGGATCTTCTTCCTGGGCGCGCGGCCACCGACGATCACGGGGTCCCGCCTCATCCCGTAGGCGGGCGCCGACCGTCCGGGTCCTCCCGAACGGTCGGCCGCGGATACGGGCAGTTCCGCCGAGACGGGCTCCGCCGCGTTGACCGCCCACGCCGCGCGCGCCGAACGTGACGCGGGATCGGCCGTTCCGCCGGCGGCCACGCAACCAGATCGAGGGAGGTTTCCCATGACCCGGAGACGGGTGACGATCGGGGGCGCGGGTGTCGCGTTCGCCGTCGTCCTGCTGGCCATCGTGAGCGCGTTCGGCATCGGCGCGCCCGGCGGGGACCGCGGCGGCGGCGAAGCGTCGTGGACGCTGCCGAACGGCGACCTGCGCAACCACCGCGTGGCGGACTCGCAGATCGACTCGACGAGCGTCGGCCGCCTGGAGGTGGCCTGGACGCGCGACGTCGACGCCACCACGCGCTACGGCTCGTTCGCGTCGTTCCCCCTCGTGCACAAGGGGGTCGTGTACCTGCAGGACCTGGCGTCCAACGTGACCGCGGTGGACCAGGAGACCGGGGCCACCCTCTGGGAGCGCCGGTACGACGAGCCGGTGATCGGGCCGAACGGCCTGACGCTGCGCCGGGGCGTCCTCTACGGCGTCACCCGCACGTCGGTCTTCGCGCTCGACGCGGACGACGGCGCCGAGCGCTGGCGCGTGCAGCCCGTGACCGGGGCGCCCCTGACGGGCGCGCCGCAGGTGCACGGCGGGCGCGTCTACGCCGGCACGATCACGCGCGCCGGCGGCGGCCTGGTGTTCGCCCTCGACGAGCGCACCGGCGCGACGCGCTGGACGTTCAACACGCTGAAGGACCCGTCGGTCATCCCGGCGAACAACGCCGCGGGCGGGATCTGGAACACGCCGCTGATCGACCCGGCCGGGCAGGTCTACTTCGGCACCGGCAACGCGTACACCACGCCGCGCCAGCTGCTGGAGAACCCGGACCCGCTGCTCTACACGAACAGCCTCCTGAAGCTCTCGCCCCGCACCGGTGAGCTGAAGTGGCACTTCCAGGCGGTCCCGAACGACTTCTACGACTGGGACCTGCAGCTCTCGCCCATGTGGGTGAAGGCCCCGCGCCCGATGATCATCACGGGCGGGAAGATGGGCTACATCTACGCCATCGACCCGGGCAGCGGCCGGCTCATCTGGAAGATCCCGGTCGGCGACCACAACGGCCGCGACCAGGACTCCCGCAAGGCCCTGGAGAACCCGGGCAGCGTCGTGATCACGCCGCCCATCGAGGTGCAGCCGGGCGTCTACGGCGGGGTCGAGACGAACATGGCCTACGAGGACGGCGTCGTGTACGCCGCCATCGCGAACCTCTCGACGACCCTCAGCGACCTCGACGTGAACTACGGCGGGGCCACCGGGACCTTCGACTTCGAGGGGAACACGGGGGAGATGGTGGCCATCGAGGCGCGCACCGGTCGCGTCCTGTGGACCACGACCCTCCCGGCGATGGCCCTCGGCGCCGCCACGGTGTCCGGGGACCTCGTCTTCACGACCACCTTCGACGGCATGCTCGTCGCGCTCTCGAAGGAGGACGGCTCCATCGTCTGGCAGGACCAGCTGCCGGCGGCCACCAACGCGCCGCTGACCATCGCCGGGGACACGCTCATCACGGCTGCGAGCTACCCGCAGGAGCCGGGTGTCGCGCCGAAGATCGTGGCCTACCGGCTCTCGGAGGCGCCGGCGCCGTAGGCCCGTGCGCCCGCCGCCGCCCCGTCCCCCCCGACGGGGCGGCGGCCCGGGTCAGGCCGTCCCGCGGGTGAGGCGGTCGCCCATCTCCCGCAGGCGCTCGCGCAGGGCGGGGGAGCCCTCGACCACGAAGTCCAGGTCGATCATGAGGATGCGCGCGGCGAGCCAGCCCAGGTCGTCGTCGCTCGTGCGGAACTCGCAGGTCGCCGCGTCGATCGGGGTCGTGGTGCCCCAGCCGCCGGGCGCGCGGCGCATCACCTCGTCGGCCGGGGCGTGCACCGTGAGCACGGCCTCGTGGCGCCCCGGCATGGCCCGCACGCTGGCGGCGACGAACGCGGCCGGGTCGCCGTCCGGGACCTCCCGGGGGGCGAAGCGCATCCCCGCGGCGGCGGGGGAGGAGATGCGGTCGATGCGGAAGGTGCGCCAGTCCTCCCGCGCGAGGTCCCAGCCCAGCAGGTACCAGCGCCGCCCCAGCGCGACGAGCGCGTGCGGCTCCACCTCCCGGCGCGTGCGCGCCCCGTCGCGGCGGCGGTACCAGAAGCGCACGCGCTCCCCGTCCCGGTGGGCCGTGGCGAGCAGGGTGAGGTGCTGCGCGTCGATGACCGGGCCGGCGGACGGGCGTGTCGCGAGCGCGGCGTCCACCGCGCGCACGCGGCGCCGCAGGTGGGAGGGCAGCACCTGCTCGAGCTTCACCAGCGCGCGCAGGGACGTCTCCTCCATCCCCGCGACGGCGGCCCCCGCGGCGGTGCGCAGGCCGACCGCGATGGCCACGGCCTCGTCCTCGTCGAGCAGCAGCGGCGGCATCGCCGTGCCCGCGGCCAGGCGGTAGCGCCCGGCGGGGCCGCTCACCGACTCCACGGGGTAGCCCAGGCCGCGCAGGCGCGCCATGTCGCGGCGCACCGTGCGCTCGGTCACGTCGAGGCGCCGGGCCAGCGCGACGCCGGTCCAGTCGCGGCGCGCCTGCAGCAGGGCGAGGAGCTCGAGGAGGCGGCTGGCGGTGTCGCTCACACGTCGCACTATCGCGCACATCGAGGACATGAACTGTCCTGAATGCCTCATAGCCTGGCCGGGACCACGGAGCGGACAGGGAGTGAGGACATGATCGATCGCGACGGATACCCGGCCGGAGTGCCCTGCTGGGTCGACATCGCCCAGGACGACGCGCCCGCGGCGGCGGCGTTCTACGGCGAGCTGCTGGGCTGGGAGCTCGAGGACGCGATCCCGGCGGAGGTGCCGGGGCACTACATCCAGGGCTCGCTCGGCGGCCGTCTCGTGGCCGGTGTCGGCTCGCGCCCCGACGAGATGCCGCCCGGCACCGGCTGGGTGACCTACGTCTGGGTGGACGACGCCGACGCCGCCGAGGCCCGCGCGGTGGAGCTGGGCGGGTCCGTCCTCATGACCGCGGCCGACGTGGGGGACGCCGGCCGGACGGCGCTGCTCGCTGATCCCGAGGGCGCCGTCTTCGCCGTGTGGCAGGCCGGGCGGCACCGCGGGGCACAGGCGGTCAACGAGGCCGGCTCGTGGAACTTCAGCGGCCTCCACGCGCGCGACCCCGAGGCGGCGCTCGCGTTCTACGCGGGGCTCTTCGGCTGGGAGGCGTCGCCCCCCGACGCCGAGACCGGCGGGACGATGCTCGTGCGGCGCCCGGGGTACGGCGAGCACCTCGAGACGCTGGAGCCCGGGATCGTCGCGCGCATGGACGAGATGGGCGCGCCCGAGGGCTTCGCCGACGCCATCGCCTGGATCAGCCCGCTGGAGGACGGCGCCGAGCCGCACTGGGACGTGACGTTCGCGGTCGACGACGCCGACGGGGTGGCCGCGCGCGCGGAGGAGCTCGGCGGCACCGTGCTGCTGCCGCCGACGGACATGCCGTGGGTGCGCATGACCGTCGTGCGCGACCCGCAGGGCGGGGTGGCGACCCTCTCGAAGTTCGTCCCGCCGGACACCACCGGCTGACCTCCGCGGGCCTACCGCCGTTGACATATTCCGATATCGGAATATATGGTGCGAGCATGGCACGACGGGCGACGACGGAGGACGTGTTCAACGCGGTGGCCGAGCCCCGCCGGCGGCGCATCGTGGATGCGCTGGCCGGCGGGGAGCGCGCCGTGAACGACCTCGTGGCGGAGCTCGGCATGGCCCAGCCCCAGGTCTCGAAGCACCTGAGGGTGCTCCGTGAGGTGGGGGTGGTGGAGGTGCGCGACGAGGGGCGGCGGCGCCTGTACCGGCTCAACGGGCCGGCGCTGAAGCCCATCCACGACTGGGTGGCCCGGTACGAGCAGATGTGGGAGGACCGGTTCGCCGCGCTGGACGTCGTGCTGGACGAGCTGACGACACAGGAGGACAAGGGAGATGACGATGACCTCGAGCGGTAGTGCGACGGTGACGCTGCCCGCCGACACCCAGATCCTGATCACGCGGCGCTTCGCCGCCCCGCCCGAGGCGGTGTGGAGGGCGTGGACCACGCCGGAGCTGGTGCGCCGCTGGTGGCACGCCAAGCGCGGCGAGGTGACCGTGGCGGAGATCGACCTGCGCGTTGGCGGCACCTGGCGGTGGGTGATGGTGACGCCGGACGGCTTCGAGGTGGGGTTCCACGGCGAGTACCGCGAGATCGAGCCGTTCGGGCACATGGTCTCGACGGAGGTCTACGAGGGCATGCCGGACGCGGCGTCCGTCAACACCCTCACCCTCACCCCCGACGGCGACGGCACGCTGCTCGAGGTCCTCGTGCAGCACGAGACGCGCGAGCACCGCGACGGGCACATCGCCTCCGGCATGGAGGCGGGCATGCAGGACGCGATGGACCTCATGGAGGACGTCGCGGTGGCGCTCCGCTGACCGGGCGCCGGCGCGGGACCGGGCCGGCCGGGGGCGACCCCCGGCGGCCCGGTCGCCGGCGTCAGCCCGAGAGGTCGGCGGCGAAGACCCGGTGCGGGTGGACGGTGACGACCACGCGTCCCTCGCCGGGGCCGTCGTGCTCGGTGAAGTCCATGCCGTACTTGGCGCCCGCCCGGGCCACGAAGCCGGACTCGTCAGGGACGATGTCGGCGTCGCCGCTCAGCTCGAGGTAGCGCATCGGGTTGCCCGGGTCGGTGATGAGGACGTTGACCGCCGGGTTCCGCCGGAGGTTGCGCGTCTTCGCGCGGGAGGTGTTGAGGGAGACGCGGACGACCCCGTCCTCGGCCAGGAAGCAGACCTGCGACATCTGCGGCCGCCCGTCGCGGTCGACCGTGCCGAGCGTGGCGAACGGGGCGTCGAGCAGGTCCTCGTGCGAGGCGGGGATGGTGGTCACGGGCGTCCTCTCTTTTTGATTGAGGACTCAATCATAAGGACCGTGCCGCGCTGCCGCCCCGCCCCTCAGAGGTGGTAGCGGGAGACCAGCTCCACGTCGGGGAGGGTGGGCCAGGCGCAGATCGTGGTGGGCTCACCCGGCCCGCTCGCGCGCACGGCGGGGATGTCGCCGGTGAGCTCCCACCCGAGGCCGCCGGCAACGCCGAGCTCGGCGTCGATGCGGAAGAGCCAGGGGAGGCCGCCGGGGCGCCGCGGGTCCATGTCCGCGACGTGGCAGGCCAGGGACCACGTGCGCAGGAGGCCGTCCTCGCGCATCGGGCCGGGGACGCGGGCGATCGGGTCGGGCCGCAGCACCTCCCCGAAGGCGGCGCGGCAGAAGGCCGGGTAGCCCTCCGTCGCCGCGAAGGCGCGCCAGGCGGCCGCGACGGCCTCGGAGGGGAGGGTCACGAACGCGGCGAGGGCGGCGTGGTCGCAGACGGCCATCCAGTCGCGCAGGCCGTCGATCAGGCGGGGGCCGGTGAGGTCGCCGTGGCCCGCGGCGGCGAGGTCGTCCTCGTAGGGGTGGCCCAGGATCGCGCGCCGCCGGCGGCGCCCCCCGCGGCCGCGGCTCGGCTTCAGCATGGCGCCACCCTCCCACGGGCGGCGGCTGTCCGCGGGATGTGGCACCGTGTCGGGTCCAATCGGCACGGAGGTGTGGCGCGTGGCGCGCGGTGCGGGAGGCGGGACCGGGGCGGGGCTGGCGGAGCCCGCCGAGCAGCTCGAGCGGCACCGGATCGAGCTGACGGCCTACTGCTACCGCATGCTCGGCTCCGCGTTCGAGGCCGAGGACGCGGTGCAGGAGACGCTCACCCGCGCCTGGCGCGGCCTGGACCGCTTCGAGCGGCGCTCGGCGCTCCGCACCTGGCTCTACCGCATCGCGAGCAACGTCTGCCTGGACATGCTCGGCGCCAGCCAGCGGCGGGCGCGGCCCATGGACCTCACCTCGCCCGGCGGGCTCGAGAGCGCGCTCGTGCCGCTGCCGGAGACCGCCTGGATCGAGCCGATCCCCGACGCACGGGTGCTGCCGGCCGACGGCGACCCCGGCGCGCTCGCCGAGGCCCGCGAGACCCTGCGCCTGGCCTTCATCGCCATCCTCCAGCACCTGCCGCCGCGCCAGCGGGCCGTGCTCATCCTGCGCGAGGTGCTCCACTGGAGCGCGGCCGAGACGGCCGACCTGCTCGACACGGGCGTCGCCTCGGTCAACAGCGCCCTGCAGCGCGCCCGGGCGACCCTCGCCGACCGCGACATGGACCAGGCCGGGCCGTCGCGCCCGGACGACAGGGACGAGAGCGCGCTGCTCGACCGCTACGTCGACGCCTTCCAGCGCTACGACATGGACGCCCTGCGCGATCTCATCCACGAGGACGCCACCCAGTCCATGCCCCCGTACGACCTCTGGCTGCGCGGCCGCGAGCTCGTGCTCGACTGGTGGGTCGGCCCCGGCGCGGCGTGCCGCGACTCGCGGCTCGTGCCCGCCCCGGCCAACGGGATGCCGGCCTGGGGGCAGTACAAGCCGCAGCCCGACGGCACCTACCTGCCGTGGGCCCTGCAGATCGCCCAGCTCGACGGCGACCGGGTCGCCGACGTCACCTTCTTCCTCGACACGGAGCGCCTCTTCCCGCTCTTCGGGCTGCCCCCCTCGCTGCCCGCCTGATCACGCCGACGTGGTCGAGCCTCCCGAGACCGGCCCCGAGCTCCTCCCGGCCAGACAGGTTCTCGAGGCGATGTCATGGCGGGTGGCGGCAGAGCTCGTGCGTCGCCATCCGGCGCGTCTGCGGGTCATCGAGACCCACCCTGGCGGAGGGCAGTACGACTGCCTGACGATCATCGATCGGGAGGCGAACGATGGCGGCTGCATCACCCTGAATCGCGTCGGGGGCGTCCACGTCCTCAGGCGGTTCGACGATCCCCGCGTCGTCCAGCCGTACGATCGCTACCACGACTTCTGGGGCGCCTACCTGGAGGCGTCGCCGCGCAAGGTCCTCCGCGCCCTCGAACGTCGAGCCGGTCTGCCGGATGTGTCATCGGTCCCGGCAACAACACCGTCCACGCTCTCCATCCGATTCGCCGCCGCATGCGTCGCGCCGACGGCGTTCGGGATCCGCCGGTGGGAATGGCGCAATGGCTTCGAGGACACCTCCGGCTGGGTGGGTGGGCCACGGGAGGAGCTCTTCACAGCCTTCCCCATCATCGCTGCCAGGCGCGCGATCCGCGACGACGACGACCCTCTCGCTCCGGAGCATCGCTTCTGGTTCCTGCTCCGGGACGACGAACCGATCACCGCCATGGAGGCGACGGGGACGGCGTGGACGCGCGAGGGGCGCCGGGTCGCCCTCATCGAGGCCTATCGATCCGCCGGTCGTCGTCTCCTCCCTGTGGTCGATGAGGTTCTGGGGGCAGAGGCGGAGTGAGGTTCCCTCCCGCCTGACCGTCCCGGGGACCGGATGAGGACGCTCTCATCCCGGTCTCACGGCCCGCTCACGACCCCCCGCCATCCTCCCCGCCGACACCACGACGGGGAGGATGGCGATGAGGACGAGGACGACGGCGGGGCTCGCGGCGCTCATGATGGGGGCGTCCCTGGCGGTGGCCGCCCCGGCCCTCGCGGACGAGCGCGTCTGCCGCGGCGCGATCGGCGCGCAGACGGTCGATGACCTGCGCGTCCCCGACGGCGCCGTCTGCCGCCTCGCCGGCACCCGGGTCGAGGGCAACATCACCGTCGGCACCGGCGCCCGCCTGGTGGCGCGCGCGGTGCGGGTGGACGGCAACGTCCAGGCCGAGGGCCACAAGGCCGTCGCGCTGCTCGGCTCGCGGGTCGGCGGCAGCGTGCAGCTCGAGCAGGGTGGCTCGGCGACGGTCGCCCGCAACACCGTGAAGGGCGACGTGCAGCTCTTCTCGAACCGCGGCTCCCAGCGGGTCGCGCGCAACACCATCGACGCCAACCTCCAGTGCAAGCAGAACCGCCTGCGCCCGGTGGGCGGCCGCAACGTGGTGCAGGGCAACCGCGAGGACCAGTGCGCCCGTCTCTGACGGAGGGGAGGACGCCCGGGCGGCGTTGACGCCGCCCGGGCGATTTGTGACCGTGGGGGGCGGTGCCCCTGTTCTGGCGTGTCTACCTCGCCTCCGCCGCGGTCCTCGTGGTCGCGGCCGTCGCCCTCCTCGTGCTGCCGATCACGGTCAGCGAACGAGCCCTCCCCGCGGAGATCGCCATCATCGCGGCAGGGCTCGTGCTGCTGCTCGGCATCTCGCTGGTGCTGGTGCGCCGCAGCCTGGCGCCGCTGCACGAGCTCGTGGCCGTCGCCCGCGGCTGGGACCCCCTGCGGCCCGGCCCGCGCATCGCCGCGACCTCGGGCGGGGAGGTGGGCGAGGTGGCCGACGCCTTCAACTCCATGCTCGACCGGCTCGAGCGGGAGCGGGAGCAGAGCGCGCGCCGCACCCTGAGCGCCCAGGAGGACGAGCGCCTGCGCATCGCCCGTGAGCTCCACGACGAGGTGGGGCAGGCGCTCACCGCGGTGCTCCTGCAGCTCAAGCACGCCGCCGAGATCGCGCCGCCGGAGATCGGCGACCGGCTCCACGACGCCCAGGACGCCGCCCGCGCCGGGCTCGACGAGCTGGGCCGGGTGGTGCGCCGCCTGCGCCCGGAGGCGCTCGACGACCTCGGCCTGCCCAGCGCCCTCACGGCCCTCGGCGCGACCGTCGCGCGGCAGGCCGGCGTCGAGGTGCACCGCGCGATCGCCAAGGACCTCCCCGAGCTGGGCCCCGAGCGCGAGCTCGTGATCTACCGGGTCGCCCAGGAGGCCCTCACCAACACCGCGCGCCACGCGGGCGCCCGCGAGGCGTGGCTCTCCCTGCGCACCGACGGTCCCGGCGCCGTGGTGCTGGAGGTGGAGGACGACGGGAGCGGCTTCGCCGGGGCGGGGGAGGGCGCCGGCGGCATCGCGGGCATGCGCGAGCGCGCCCTGCTCGTCCACGGGGACCTCGTCCTGGACGACGGCCCGCGCGGGGGCGCCCGGGTGCGGCTGCGCGTGCCGTCGGGGGCGGAGGGCCCGTGACCGACCCCGCCCCCACGCGCGTCCTGCTCGCCGACGACCATGCGATGGTGCGCCGCGGCCTGCGCCTCGTGATCGAGGAGGAGCCGGGCTTCGTGGTCGTGGCCGAGGCCGGCGACGGAATCGAGGCCTTGGAGCGCGGCACCGCGACGGACATCGACCTCGCGGTCCTCGACGTCGCGATGCCGCGGATGACCGGCCTCCAGACCGCCCGCGAGCTGTCGCGCCGCCGTCCCGACCTGAAGATCGTGATGCTCTCGATGCACGACAACGAGCAGTACTTCTTCGAGGCGCTCAAGGCCGGCGCGTCGGGCTACGTCCTCAAGTCGATGGCCGACGAGGACCTCGTCGCCGCCTGCCGGGCGGCCGTGCGCGGCGAGCCCTTCATCCACCCGGCCGCCGCGTCGGCGCTCATCCGCGACCACCTCGCGCGCGCCGCCGAGGGCGGGGAGCTGTCGCAGGACCCGCTCACCCCCCGCGAGATCGACGTGCTCAAGCTCATCGCCGAGGCCCACACGTCCCGGGAGATCGCCGACGCCCTCGTCATCAGCGTCAAGACGGTGGAGAGCCACCGGGCCAACATCCTGGCCAAGCTCGGGATGCGGGACCGGGTCGAGCTGACCCGCTACGCCATCCGCCGGGGGCTCGTCGAGCCCTAGGGGCCGTAGGCTCCGGAGGAAGATGGGGTCGTCACCCCATGTACGACGTTCATCGATCTGTCACCGTGGAGAGCAGTGCGAAGCCCCGCGACGACCACGACGACGGCCTACATCTCCGGCCGCCCGTGCGTCCGTCCCCCGCGTGAGCCCGGCCGGGCCTGCATCTCCTCGGCGAACGGGTTCGGCACCGCCCACAGGGCGAGCATCGAGCCCGCGAGCTGGAACGCCGCCGGCCCCACCCAGGAGGCACCGATCGCCAGCACGCCCGCGAACGACGCGATGAAGAGCAGCGCCGCCGCGACCGCGGGCTTGCGCATCACGGTCAGCGCGCCCGCCAGCGCCGTCGCGGCGAGGACGAGCGCGACGATGCCGATCACCTCTCCGCCGCGCCCGTCGACGGGCAGCAGCGGCCCGCGGCCGATCACCTCCAGCGCGCCGAGCGCGGCTGGCACCCCCCACGCCGCTCCCAGCAGCGCCGCGACCATCGCCGCGGGCCGCACCCACGGCGGTGCTGCACCCTCCCTGGTCGTCGCACCGCTCACCCGGCCGATGATGCGCCCCTCCGGCGCGCCCTCCCATCGGGTCACGACCCCATCCGGCAGGGGTCCCGCACCCCATCCCGCAGGCGACGGCCGATGAGCCCGCCCGTCGCGCGCCCCTGGTCGAAGTCGGACCGGCCCGTGCCCCGCCGGGTGGTCCGGCCCCTGCGCGAGTTCCTGCGCTGGGAGGCCTCGGGTGGGGTCGTGCTGCTCCTGGCGACCGCGGCCGCCCTGATCTGGGCCAACACCGACCTCGCCTCCTACGAGGACCTCTGGGGCGCGCACCTGCGCATCGAGCTCGGCGGGTGGACCTTCGACCAGGACCTCCGCCACCTCGTCAACGACGGCCTCATGACGCTGTTCTTCCTCGTCATCGGCCTCGAGGTGAAGCGCGAGCTGGCGATCGGCGAGCTGCGCACCCGCCGGGCCGCCCTGCTGCCGGTGTTCGCCGCCGGTGGCGGCCTCATGCTGCCCGCGCTCGCCTACATCGCCGTGACCGCCGGCCGCGACGGGTGGGAGGGCTGGGGGATCCCCGTCGCCACCGACACGGCCTTCGCGCTCGGCGTCCTGGCCCTGCTCGGCCGGGTGGCGCCCCCGGCGCTCACGGCGCTGCTGCTGGCCGTGGCCGTCATCGACGACCTCGGCGCCATGACCGTCATGACGGTCTTCTACTCGGACGGGCCGGACCCGGTGTGGATCGCCGTGGCCGTCGTCTGCCTCGTCGCCGTGGCCGCCATCAACCGGCTGCACGTGCGCCACATCCTCCCGTACCTCCTGCTCGGGCTCGCGGCCTGGATCGCGACGGCCGCGGCCGGGGTGCATCCCACCGTCATCGGGGTCGCGCTGGGCCTGCTGACGCCGGCGCGCCCGTTCCAGCAGCAGAACACCGTCGCGGCCGAGGCCGAGCGGGTCGCCGGGAACGTCGATGCCACGCCCGACGTGGCCGACGTCAACGCGGCCCACTGGCGCCGCCTCGCCCTGCTCTCGAAGGAGGCGATCTCCCCGGTCAGCCGGATCGAGCACGCCCTGCACCCGTGGACGTCGATGCTCGTCGTGCCGCTCTTCGCCCTCGCGAACGCCGGCATCGTGCTCGACAAGGCGTCCATCGACGCGGCGGCGTCGAGCGCCGTGACCTTCGGCATCCTCGCCGGCCTCGTCATCGGCAAGCCGCTCGGCCTGCTGGGCGGCGCCTGGCTCGCCGTGCGCCTCGGCCTCTCCGACCGCCCGCGCGGCGTCTCGTGGCTGCACCTGGCCGGGCTCGGCGGGCTGGCCGGCATCGGCTTCACGATCTCCCTCTTCGTCACCAACCTCGCCTTCGAGGACCCGGCGACGCTCTCCGCCGCGAAGGTCGGCATCCTGGCCGGCTCGCTCGTCGCGGCGACCGTCGGGGTGGTGATCCTGCTGCTCGCGGGCCGCCGCACCAAGGCCGCCCGCGCGCGGCGGGAGGCCCGCGCCGCCGCGGCGGCGGCCGCCGCCGCATGAGGGGCTAGGCCCGCTCCAGGAGGGTGGCGTTGGCCATGCCGCCGCCCTCGCACATGACCTGCAGGCCGAACCGCAGGTCGTGGCGCCCCATGGCGTGGACGAGCGAGGTCATGAGGCGCGCGCCGGTGGCACCGAGGGGGTGCCCCAGCGCGATGGCCCCGCCGTCCGGGTTGAGGCGCTCCTCGTCGGCGCCGAGCTCCCGGGCCCACGCGAGCGGGATGGAGGCGAAGGCCTCGTTCACCTCGTAGCGGCCCACGTCCTCCAGCGGGACGCCGGTGCGCTCCACGATGCGCCGGGTGGCGGGGATCGGCGCGGTCAGCATCTCCACCGGGTCCACCCCGGCCAGCGCGAACCCGGCGAACCGGGCCCGGGCCGTCAGCCCCAGCCGCGCGACGGCGCGCTCGGAGGCGATGAGCAGCGCCGCGGCGCCGTCGCTGATCTGGGAGGAGTTGCCGGCCGTCAGGCGCCCGTCCTCGCGGAACACGGTCCGCAGCCCGGCCAGCGCCTCGGGCGTGGTGCCCGGGCGGATGCCCTCGTCGGCGGCGAACGCCACGGGCCCGTCCTCGCCGGCGACCTCGACGGGCACGATCTCGTCCGCGAAGTCGCCCCGGTCACGGGCGGCCGCGGCGCGCCGGTGCGAGCGGAGCGCGAAGGCGTCCAGCTCGGCGCGCGACAGGCCCCAGCGGTCGGCCACGATCTCGCCCGACTCGCCCTGGTCGATGAAGTCGCCGGCCCCCAGGCCGTAGCGGGCCCGCATCGCCGGGCCGTAGGCCGCCCCGCGGTCCGGCACGTTGGCCCACATGGGCACGCGCGTCATCGATTCGACCCCGGCGGCGATCACGAGGTCGTAGGCGCCGGCCATCACCCCCTGGGCGGCGAAGTGGGCCGCCTGCTGCGACGAGCCGCACTGGCGGTCGATCGTGGTGGCGGGGACCGTGTCGGGGAATCCGGCGGCGAGCACCGCGCTGCGGCCCGCGTTGACGCCCTGCTCGCCCACCTGGTCGACGCAGCCCACGATGACGTCGTCCACCTCGCCCGGGTCGATCCCCGTGCGCTCCACGAGCGCCCGCAGCACGACGGCCAGCAGGTCGACCGGGTGCGTGCCGGCGAGCGCCCCGCCCCGGCGGCCGACGGCGGTGCGGACGGCCCCGGCGATCAGGGCGTCGCCCGGCATCACATGCCGGAGAAGTCGGGCTTGCGCTTCTCGAAGAAGGCGGTCATCCCCTCGCGCTGCTCGGGGGTGGTGAACGCGAGCGCGAAGGCGTCGATCTCGCGGGCGAGGTGGCCCTTCAGGTCGCCGTCGAGCGCCAGGTTGCAGAGGGCCTTCGCCGAGGCGATCGTCCACGGCGGCTTCGCGGCGATCTGCTCGCCGATCGCCACGGCCTCGTCGATGAGCGCGTCGGCCGGGTGGACGTGGTTCACGAGCCCCACCCGCAGGGCCTCGGCGGCGTCGACGGGGCGGCCGGTCAGGATCATCTCCTTCGCGAACCCGGGCGAGGTGAGCCGCGCGAGGCGCTGGGTGCCGCCCCAGCCGGGGACGATGCCGAGGTTCACCTCGGGCTGGCCGAAGCGCGCGCCCTCCGCCGCGATGCGGATGTCGCAGGCCAGCGCCAGCTCGCAGCCCCCGCCCAGCGCGTAGCCGTTGACCGCGGCGATGACCGGCTTCGGGAACTCCTCGATCCGGCCCGTCAGGTCGTGTCCGCGGCGGGCGTAGGAGCGGGCCTCCAGGGCGCTCGCCGTCTGCATGTGGCCGATGTCCGCGCCGGCGCTGAACGCCCGGTCGCCGGCGCCCGTGAGGACCACGACCTGGGTCTCCGCCGACCGCTCCACGCCGTCGAGCCGCTCCTCGAGCTCGTCGAGCAGCTCGGGCGAGAGGGCGTTGAGGGCCTCGGGGCGGTTGAGCGTGACGATGGCCACGGGGCCACGGCGCTCGAGGTCGATGGGCACGGGAACCTCCGGGTGGGTGTGATCGCCCCGGCCACGCGGGGCGGCGCCGTCCTGCACACTATCCCCGTGAGCGAGTCGGGGATCACCCGGATGGCCGTGCTCGGCGCCGGGGTCATGGGGAGCGAGATCGCCTGGGTCGGCGCGGCCGCCGGGCTCGACGTCGTGCTGCTCGACAGCCAGGCCGCGGCCCTCGAGCGGGGCGCCGCGCACGTCGCCGGCATCGCCGCGCGGCGGGTGGCCAAGGGCCGGATGGACCAGGCCACGGCCGACGCCGTGGTCGCCCGGGTCGTGACGGCGACCGACGACGCGGCGCTGGCGGACTGCGGCATCGCGGTCGAGGCCGTCCCCGAGGTCATGGCGATCAAGCGCGAGGTGATGGCCCGCCTCGACGCCGCGCTGCCGCCGGGCGCGCTCATCGGATCGAACACCTCCGGCCTCTCGATCACGGACATCGCCGCCGCCACCGGCCGCCCGGACCGGGTGCTGGGCCTCCACTTCTTCAACCCCGCGAGCGTCATGGCGCTCGTGGAGGTGGTGCGCGGGGAGCCGACCTCCGACGCGACCGCCGCGGCCGGCATGGCGCTGTCGCGCGACCTCGGCAAGGTGCCGGTCGCCGTGCGCGAGTGCCCCGGCTTCCTGGTCAACCGGATCCTGGTGCGCGCGATGGCCGAGGCGTACCGCTCCGCCGGGGAGACCGGCGCCGGGCGGGCCTCCGTCGACCGCGCCGTCGTGGACGGCGGGCCGGCGCCGATGGGTCCGTTCGCGCTGGGCGACCTGATCGGCCTGGACACGATGGCCCACATCCGGCGCGACCTTGAGGAGGCCTACGGCGCGCGCTTCGCCGACGGGGGCGCCGTGGACGCGCAGGTGGCGGCGGGGCGGCTGGGGGCCAAGAGCGGCGCGGGGTTCTACGACGGCACCCCGGAGGCCGGCGAGGCCACTCCGGCGGGGGCGGCCGCGGCCGATGCCTACTATGCGGGCGCCCTCGACGAGGCCCGCTTGTGCGTGGACGAGGGTGTGGCGACGGCCCCGGACGTGGAGGTGGCGATGCGGAACGGATGCGGGTGGAGTGCCGGTCCCCCGGGGCTGACCACGTGATCGTGCTCGGGTACGACGCCTCGGAGGCGTCGCAGCGCGCGCTGGAGGTCGCGGCCGAGAAGGCGCGCGACGCGCACCAGAAGCTCCTCGTGCTGGCCGTCCTGGAGATGCCGCTCGACCCGAACGCGCCGCGCGCGTACGGCACCGCAGGCGACGGCGAGCCCCTGCGCGGCCCGTTCCCGCAGCCGCCGGAGATCGCCGAGATCCTGATCGACGCCCGCCGGCGCCTGGGGGCCGCGGACGTGAAGGCCGACTACGCGTGGGCGGCCGGCGAGCCGGCCACGGTCATCGTGGAGGCCGCGCAGGCGCGCCACGCGTCGGCGATCGTCGTGGGGCACCACCACCACTCCATGCTCGGGCGCCTGTTCGGCACCGACGTCGCAGCCGACGTGCAGAGGCGCGCCGGCTGCGACGTGGTGGTGGTCGACTAGCCGAGGGGCGGGGCCCCGGCGCCGAGGCGCCGGGGCCGGAGCCGCTACTCGGGGAGCCGGTAGGAGACCACCGAGGGCTTCTGGTCCGGCGTCGGGGCGAAGCCCGCGCCGGCGATGATCGCGTCGTCGGCGATCGCCGGGGCCGAGTTGGACGCGGCCGGGAGCTGCTGGGTCCAGACCTCGCTGCCGTCCGCCTTGTTGTAGGCGTAGATCAGGCCGTTGAAGTCCACGCCGACGACCAGGTCGTTGACGACCGTCGCGCCGCCGTAGTTCTGGGTGGGCATCTCCGCCTTCCAGATCTCGTTGCCCGTCGCTCCGTCCAGGGCCAGCATCTCGCCGCTGGAGGTCGCGAAGTCGCAGAGCTCGGCGCCCGCCGTGTAGTTCTCCTGGCGGAAGTACACCCCGCAGAGGTTGTTGACCGGCACGTAGATGACGCCGTCGGACACCGCCATCGGCGTCTCGACGCCCCCGAGCCAGCCGGGGTACACGACGACCGGGTCGTCGAACGTCTCGAACGGCGCGTTGCGGTCCGGGCCGTCCTCGTCGGCCTTCGCCTTGGTCACCTCGGTGCCCTGGAGGGTCGTGCCGATGCCGTCCTGGAAGCCGGCCTCCGGGGTGTGCTTGCCGACGTCCTTCTTCCAGATCAGCTCGTGGGTGTCGCGGTTGACGACGTAGACCGTGCCCATCTTTCCGGCCAGCACCGCGACCGGGGTCTCCTCACCGTCGATGGTGAAGTCCGCCAGGATCGGGCCGAGGTGCAGGTCCCAGTCGCGCAGGTCGTGGCCGATCGCCTGGTAGTACCACTTGAGCTCGCCGGTCTTCCCGTCGAGCACCACGAGGCTGTTGGTGTAGAGGTTGTCCCCCGGCCGGCTCGCGCCGTCGGGGAAGTCCGGCGTGCCCGGCCACGGACCGGGGTTGGCGACCGCCATGTAGACGTTGCCCTCGTCGTCCACCGACGGGGTCCCCCAGAGGCCGCCGCCGGAGTTCAGCTTCGGGTTGCCCCAGAGGTTGTCGGTGGTCGTGTCGAACTTCCACTTCTCCTCGCCGGTCGCGAGGTCGAGGGCGAAGACGATGCCCCGTCCGTTCCCCCGGTAGAAGTCGTCGAGCTCCGTGCCCGGCACGGTGCTGATGTACACGGTGTCGTTCCAGACCAGCGGGGCCATGTCCACGCCCTCGCTGTCGTCCTGGATCAGCTTCAGCTTCTCCCACACCACCTCGCCGGTCTCCGCGTCGAGCGCGAACGCGCCGTCGGCGGTGCCGCCGACCACCAGCCCGCCGCCGAGGGCGACGCCGTTGGGGCCGACGCTGAGGGAGTCGTACTTCTTGGTCCACTTGACCTCGCCGGTGGCGCGGTCGACCGCCTGCACGTTGGAGTTGATGTCCTGCAGGTAGACGGTGTCGTCGGTGACGATCGGGGTCGAGGAGTAGACGCCGAAGGGGCTCGAGCCCGCCAGCGGGACCGACCAGGCCTCCGCGAGGGTGGAGACGTTCGACGCGTCGATCTTCCCGCCGACGGCACGGGTGTTGCTGTAGTCGGCGTTGGGCGCCGGGAAACCGGAGGTGACGTCGGTGACCTCCGTCGGGGTGCCCGTCGGGAACGCGGCCTGCTCCGTCGACGCGGAGGAGGAGTCGTCGTCACCGCAGGCCACCAGGCCGCCGCCGAGGGCGACCGCGCAGAGCGCCGCGCCGAGGAGCACGCGGGCCCGCCGCACCGTCCGTCGTGGTCGTCTCGCGACCGGGTCCGTCTCAGCCATGCCGATCCTCCGCTGCCGGGGTTTTGGGAGAGCCGCGGCGACGCTACGTTCGGCGCGGCGCGCTCCACAAACCCCCTCCGTCATGGCCCGGGCGGGTGCGAGAGCCTGAGGTCCGGCTCGGGAAGCGGGTTGAGGCGGTTGCAGGGACCCGGTCCCGGGTGCCCCCCGTTCGGGTGAGGCCTCACCCGAACGGACCAGCACATCCGGGCTACTGCAGACTCGACACGTAGGCGACGACGTCGGCGAGTTCCTGCCCGTCCACGAGGCCGGCGGGCATCAGGCTGCCGCCCTCGACCACGGCGGTACGGATCTCGGCCTCCCCGAGCCCCTTGCCGGAGAGCTTCGGGCCATAGCCCGGCTTCGTCCCGAGGCCCTTGTGGCATCCCCCGCAGCTCGCCGCCACGAACACCTGCTCGCCCGCCGCGGCGTCGCCGGCGGTCACCGTCTCCGGCGGGGCCTCCGTCGTCGTGCCCGCGGCCGTCGTGACGGCCTCGGTCGTCGTCGGGGCCACCTCGGTGGTGGTGCCGGCGCTGTCGTCCGAGCCGCCGCAGCCGGCGAGCGCGAGCGCGCCCGCCGCCAGCAGCGCCACGGCCAGCCCCCGTAGTGCGCCGCGCCGGTTCACGGGGTGATCGTGACCTTCACGACGCCGTCCTCCTGGTTGGAGAACAGGGGGTACGCGTCCTCGATCTCGTCCAGCGAGAACCGGTGCGTCACGAGCTGCTTCAGGTCGAGGCGGCCGATCTTCACCAGGTTCATGAGCGAGCCGAGGCGCTTCTTGCCGCCCGGGCAGAGCGTGGTGCGGATGTCGATGTCGCCGATGCCGTAGATGAACGGCTCGAGCGGGATCGTCACCTTGTCGCCGTAGACGCCCAGCGACGAGACCATGCCCGCGGGCCGGACGGCCTTGAGGCAGTTCTCGAAGGTCTCCTGGATGCCGAGCGCCTCGATCGCGACGTCGGCGCCGCGGCCCTCGGTGAGCGCCTTGACCTTCGCGACCGGGTCCTCCTGCGTGTAGTCGATCACCACGTCGGCGCCCATCGCCTTGGCCATCTCGAGCCGCTTGGCGTTGGAGTCGACGGCGATGACGAGGCCGGCGCCGCGCAGGCGCGCCCCGGCCGTGGCGCAGAGGCCGATCGGGCCCTGGGCGAACACGACGACCGAGTCGCCGAGCTGCACGTCGGCCGTCTCCACCGCGGAGATGCCGGTCGTGGCGATGTCCGTGACGAAGAGGACCTCCTCGTCGGAGAGCCCCTCCGGGATCTTGGCGAGGTTGGCCTGGGCGTACGGCACCCGGAAGTACTCGGCCTGGACGCCGTCGATCGAGTTGCCGAGGCGCCAGCCGCCGATGATGCCCCACTGGTCCTCGTAGCCGGCGCACTGCGAGAAGTCGCCGGCCTGGCAGAAGT
>VFQR01000257.1_pt1 | contig 96035 bp, 68 predicted proteins | sample 3512321 | NCBI WGS metagenome assembly VFQR01 (sample SAMN10412374, study PRJNA504923) | tailings metagenome | isolation source: Relicate 3 Philex TSF1 revegetated site | place: Philippines: Tuba, Benguet | collected 2017-08-29 | reverse complement strand
CGCAGGTTGGCCTCGACCATCGCCGTCTTCGCGGTGAGGTCGCCGCGCTCGATGCGCTTGGCGAGGGCGACCTCCTCCGAGGCGGTGAGCAGCGGCACGCGGCCGATCTCCCGCAGGTAGAGGCGGAGCGAGTCGAGGGAGGGCTCGACGGTGAGGTCGAGCTCCGGCGGGCGCTCCGTGGGGGTCGCCGTGGAGCGGGCGATGACCTCGCCGTCCGCGTCGAGCACCTCCACGCCGATCTCGAGGAGGTGGGAGTAGAAGTCCTCGACCTGGTCCTTCGTGACCTCGGCGTCCTGGAGCGCCGTGACGATCTCGTCGTAGGTCAGGTACCCCTTCTCGCGGCCGTCCGCGACGAGCGCGCGCATCTCCTCGACATCCGGCAGTGCGATCTCGACGCTGCGGGCGGGAGCTGACGACATTCCGCGGTCCTTCCTCGAGCGGGGACGGACGGGAGGCATGCGGATCATACCCACCCACCCGGCGGGCCCACCGCGTCGTGGTCCGTCAGAATCCTGCACACTCGGGAGAAACGGGGTGGCCGACCGCCCAGCGAGGAGAGCGCGACCTATGAGCACGACCCGCCGAACGCCCGCGGAGGACCTCCAGGAGACCCGCCCGTCGGCGGCCATCAGCCTCTCGCGGGCCGGCGTGACCCACTCCGCGAAGGCGATCCGCATCCGCCACGACGGCGCGGAGCAGCTCTTCCACGCCGACATCTCCGCCTTCTGCGACCTCCGCCCGGACCAGAAGGGCGCGCACATGTCGCGGTTCGAGGAGGCCGTGAACGAGGCGATCGAGGAGGTCGTCCTCGGCGAGGCCCTCCGCATCGAGCTCCTCGCCGAGCGGATCGCCCGCACGATCGTCGAGCGCCAGCGCGCGCTGCGCAGCGAGATCACCATCCGGGCGAGCTGGCCGGTGGAGCGCCGCACCCCGGTCTCCGACATCGGCACCCAGGAGATGTACGGGCTCATCGGCATCGCCGCCGCGGACACCGAGGGCGGCCGCCGGATCGTGGGCGTCAGCGCCCAGGGGATGAACGCCTGCCCGTGCGCGCAGGGGCTCATCCGGGCGCAGGCCGAGGAGGACCTGCGCGCCGACGGGTTCACCGAGGACGAGATCGACCGGATCGTGCGGCTCGTCCCGGTCGCGACCCACAACCAGCGGGCGCGCGGCACCCTCTACCTCGGCACCCCCGACGGCCTGGACGCCGACGCCGACCTGCTCGTCGAGATCGTCGAGGGCGGGATGTCGTCGGAGATCTACGAGCTCATGAAGCGGCCGGACGAGCAGTACGTCGTGGACCGCGCACACCGCCGCCCCCGGTTCGTGGAGGACTCGGTGCGCGAGATGGTCTCCGGGGTGCTGGAGCGCTTCCCCGGCCTGCCGGACGACGCCTTCGTCCACGCGCACCAGGCCAACTTCGAGACCATCCACACCCACGACGTCGAGGCCGAGCGGTCCGGCACGATCGGTGAGATCCGGGTCGAGCTCGCGACGGGGGTCCACTCCCCGCGCCACACGACCCTCCGGGCGTGGCTCGCCGGCGGCGCCCCGGCCTGGGACCCGGGCGCGTGAACGAGATCGTCGTCACGGCGGTCGGCACCGACCGGCCGGGCATCGTGGCGGCGCTCACCGGGGCCCTGCTGGACCTGGGCGGCAACCTGGAGGAGACGCGCGCCGCGCTCCTGCGCGGCTCGTTCGCCACGGCCCTGGCCGTCGCTGTGCCCGACGGGGTCGGCGTGGCGGAGGTGGAGGCCGCGCTGCGGCCCGTGGCCGAGGAGCTCGGGCTGGGGCTGTGGGTGGGCCCCGCGGCGGCGCGCGACGCGGGCCCGCGGCCGCGCCGCTCGATCGTGTCGGTGTACGGGGCGGACCACCCCGGCATCGTCCACGGCATGGCCGTCGGCCTGGCGGAGCACGGCGCGAACATCGTGGACCTGTCGGCGCGCCTCGTGGGCGACCCGCCGATCTACGTCCTCGGCATCGAGGTGGAGCACGAGGAGGGCGGCGAGGACGCCCTGCGGTCCGCCCTCGCCGAGGTGGCCCGGGCGCACGGGGTCGAGCTGACCCTGGAGCCCGAGGACGACGAGGTGATGTAGGTGACCACGCGGTGATCCGCGAGGTCCTGCGCTACCCCGACCGCCGCCTCAAGCTCGTCGCCGCACCGGTGGGCACGCCCGGTCCGGCGATCCGCCGGCTGGCGGACGACATGCTCGACACGGCGGCGTCCTACCCGCGCACCGTCGGCATCGCCGCGCCGCAGATCGGCGCCCTCTGGCGCGTCGCCTACGTCGACTGCACGGGCCACAAGAAGGTGCCGGACGCCCACGGCCCGCTGTGGCTCGTGGACCCGGTGGTGCTGGAGGCCGAGGGCGACGAGATCGGCCGCGAGGGGTGCCTCTCGCTGCCGGACATCACGGCCAACGTCCGCCGCGCCACCCGGGTCGCGGTGGAGGCGACCGACCTGGACGGCGCGCGGCGCCGCATCGACGCCGAGGGCTTCGAGGCGCGGGTGATCCTCCACGAGATCGACCACCTCGACGGGGTCCTCATCCTGGACCGGGTCGCCTCGCTGGCGCTCGACGTCTTCCCCAGGAGGCGCTGAGGGTCCTAGTCCTCCTCGGCGGCGGCGCGGGCCAGGAGGGTGACGATCTGCTCGCGGGCCGGCTCGCCGAAGGTCTCGCGGGCCAGGGCGAGCCGCGACTTGGCCGCCTCGTCCTCGCCGCCCGCGGCCTCGGCCACGGTGCGGCGCAGGCCGGCCACGAGCAGGAGCAGCTGGCGGTCCGGGGCGAGGTCGGCCATCGGGGGGTCGATCGGGTGGATCACGCGGAGCCACTCGGCCGCCGGCTCGCCCGGCCGTGCGCTGGACCAGGCGCTCGTCATGATCGCCTGCTCCAGGGCGGCGCGGCGCTCACGGCGGCCGGGGCGGCCCCCCGCCGCGGCGGCGGCGATCGCGTCGATCTGGCGGCGCCCGACCGACACGCGCACCACGCGGCAGAAGGCGTCGTCCCCGTCGGGCTGGCGGGCGTCCTCGCTCACACCCTTCACATCGGCGCGGGGGCGCCGGAGCAGGAGGGGTGACCGGGGCGCCCGCCCCGGGGTTCAGCGCTTCGAGTACACGTCCCCGTCGCCGCCGCCGCGGACCGCGTGCACCGGGTGCCCGGCGGCCTCCCACTGGTAGTAGGAGCAGGCCGGGCCGAAGGCCGGCTCGTAGACGGCGGGCTTCGGGTTGCGTCCCGCGTCGCGGGCGGCCGCGGCGTGCCGCAGCAGGCTCGGGTCGTCCATCTCCGGCCACACGATCACGAGGTGCGCCGCCGTCAGGAACAGGGCGACGAAGGTGCAGCCCTCGGCGGGGCAGGGCCACGGGTCGGTGCGGACGCAGTACCAGCCGGAGTAGTCCTCGCCGGAGTCGTCGGTCCAGAGCTGCTCGTCCTGGTCCTGCTCCAGGTCGACGTCCGGCATCGCGGGGGCGATCGTCGGGCTGTCGGTCCCGATTCCGGGGCGGTCGGGCTCATCCGGCATGGGGCCTCCCGGTGGGATCGGGGGTGGGCGTGGCGTGCGGGGCGTCGCGGCCGTCCACCCAGCGGGCCCCGCCCCCGGGGTGGACCGACTGCTTCCAGACGGGTACGCGGGCCTTGAGCTCGTCGATGACCTGGCGGCAGGCGGCGAAGGCGGCCGGGCGGTGCCCGGCGGAGGCCGCCACCACGACGCTCGGCTCCCCCACCGCGACGGCGCCGACGCGGTGCGCCACCGCGACCCGGGCGCCCCACGCGGCCTCGGCCTCGGCGGCCACGGCGCGCATCTCGGCGAGCGCGAGCTCCTCGTAGGCCTCGTAGACGAGGGCGTCGACCGCGGCCGAATCGGCCTCGCGGCGGGTGGTCCCGATGAAGAGCGCCGTGCCGCCGTGCTCGTCGTCGCCCACCGCGGCGAGCACCGCGGTGACGTCGAGCGGGGTGTCGGAGAGCGCGATCACCCGCCGGACACCGGCAGGATGAGCGCGACCTCGTCGCCGTCGCGCATCGGGGCGCCCGGGAGCGTCCAGGCGTGGTTGAGCGCGTAGCGCATGCCCTCGGGGGGCCCGCCGTCGCGCACCGCGTCCGGCAGGTGGTCCCACACGGCCCCGACCGGGGTGGCCGCGGGGACCTGCAGCTCCAGGCGCCCGGCGCCGGCGGCCTCGCGCAGCGAGGCGAACAGGCGGACGCTGACGCGGATGGGGTCGGGGGCCATCGGGGCGACCATAGCGGGCCGGGTCCCCGGGCGGCCGGGGCGTCGTGTGGTAGCGTGCCGCCGCCGTCGCGGCGGTTGGCAGGCCGCGAGTCGACGGCGACGCACCGGAGGACGGGTGAGCACCGAGGAGAAGCGGGAACGGCTCCGCGCCCTGCGCGAGGAGGCCCGCCACGCGGGGACCGACGCGGCGGTCGAGCGCCAGCACGCGCGCGGGAAGCTGACGGCGCGCGAGCGCATCGACCTCCTGCTGGACCCGGGGTCGTTCGTCGAGCTCGACATGTTCACGAAGCACCGGGCCCACGGGTTCGGGCTCGAGGACAACCGCCCGTGGGGCGACGGCGTGGTGACGGGCCACGGCACGATCGACGGCCGCACCGTGTTCCTGTTCTCGCAGGACTTCACGGTCTACGGCGGCTCTCTCGGCGAGGTCTTCGCGGAGAAGATCGTGAAGGTCATGGACCTGGCGGTCCGGATGGGCTGCCCGATCATCGGCCTCAACGACTCCGGCGGGGCGCGCATCCAGGAGGGCGTCGTCTCCCTGGGCGGCTACGCCGACATCTTCTTCCGCAACGTCCGCGCGAGCGGGGTCATCCCCCAGATCTCCGTGATCCTGGGGCCCTGCGCCGGCGGCGCCGTCTACTCGCCGGCGATCACGGACTTCATCTTCATGGTCCGCGAGACGAGCCACATGTTCATCACGGGCCCCGACGTCATCAAGACGGTGACCGGCGAGGACGTGACGATGGAGGAGCTGGGCGGCGCCCAGAGCCACGCGACCCGTTCGGGCGTGTGCCAGTTCGCCGCCGACTCCGAGGAGGAGTGCCTGGAGCAGGTGCGGGAGCTCGTCTCCTTCCTGCCCCAGAACAACCTCGACCCGGCGCCGTTCGTGCCGACGGCCGACCCGCCGGACCGGCAGGCCCCGGAGCTCGCCACGATCATCCCGGACGTCGCCACGAAGCCCTACGACATGACCGAGGTGATCGGGCACATCGTGGACGACGGCGACTTCATGGAGGTCGCCTCGCTCTTCGCCCCGAACATCGTCGTCGGCTTCGCGCGCCTCGCCGGCCACACGGTCGGGATCGTGGGCAACCAGCCGAAGGCGCTCGCCGGCGTGCTGGACATCGACGCCTCGATCAAGGGCGCGCGCTTCGTCCGCTTCTGCGACGCCTTCAACATCCCGATCGTGACCCTCGTGGACGTCCCCGGCTTCCTGCCCGGCACGACCCAGGAGTACAACGGGATCATCCTCCACGGCGCCAAGCTGCTGTACGCCTACAGCGAGGCCACCGTCCCGAAGCTCACGGTGATCACGCGCAAGGCCTACGGCGGTGCCTACGACGTCATGGCCAGCAAGCACGTCGGCGCGGACTTCAACGCCGCGTGGCCCACGGCCGAGGTCGCCGTGATGGGCGCCGAGGGCGCCGTCAACATCGTCTTCCGCCGCGAGCTCGCGGAGGCCGAGAAGGCCGGCGAGGACGTCGCCGCCCGCCGCGCCCAGCTCATCGCGGACTACACGGAGCGGTTCGCCAGCCCGTACATCGCCGCCGAGCGCGGGTACGTGGACGACGTCATCGAGCCGGAGGAGACGCGCACCTGGCTCGTGCGGGCGCTCGAGACCTCCCTCACCAAGCGGGAACTGCGGCCGAAGCGCAAGCACGGGAACATCCCGCTGTGACGGCCTGGACGCTGGAGGTCCGCGCCGGGGGCGACCCGGGCGCGGAGCGGCTGGCCGCGCTCACGGCGGCGGTGGCGGCGCTCGTGGAGTCGGAGTCCGGGCCGGCGCCCGACCCGCTCCCCGCCGCCTACCGCTCCCGCTGGCGCCGCGCCGGGATCATCGAGGCGGCCGAGGTGCCCGCCCACGTCAAGCACGACGGACCGCCCTGGGGGGTGCACTAGATGTCGCCGCTGTTCGGCAAGGTGCTGGTCGCGAACCGCGGCGAGATCGCGATCCGGGTGTTCCGGACGCTGCGCGAGATGGGCATCGCCTCGGTGGCCGTCTACAGCGAGGTCGACCGCGACGCCGTCTTCGTCTCCCACGCCGACGAGGCGTACCTCATCGGCCCCGGGCCGGCGTCCGAGAGCTACCTGAAGGTCCCCACGATCATCGAGGTCTGCCGCGAGGCCGGCGTCGACGCGGTCCACCCCGGCTACGGCTTCCTGGCCGAGAACGCCGGCTTCGCCCGGGCGCTCGGCGAGGCCGGGATCACCTGGATCGGCCCGCCGGCCGACGCGATCGACGCGATGGGCTCCAAGACCGGCGCCCGTGCGCTCATGGACGCCGCGGGCGTCCCGATCGTGCCCGGTGTGACCGAGCCCGTGGCCGACGTCGAGGCCGCCCGGCCCATCGCCGACTCCATCGGCTACCCGGTGGCCGTCAAGGCGAGCGCGGGCGGCGGCGGCAAGGGCTTCCGCGTCGCGCTCACCCCGGCCGACCTGGACGACGCGTTCGCCGGGGCCGTGCGCGAGGGCGAGCGCTTCTTCGCCGACGGCGCCGTGTACCTGGAGCGCTACCTCCCCGAGCCGCGGCACGTGGAGATCCAGATCATGGCCGACACCCACGGCGCGTGCATCTGGCTCGGCGAGCGCGACTGCTCGGTGCAGCGCCGCCACCAGAAGCTCGTGGAGGAGACGCCCAGCCCGGTCGTCTCCGACGACCTGCGCCGCCGCATGGGCGAGGCGTCCGTGCGCGCCGCGCTCGCGGTGGACTACGCCGGGGCCGGGACGCTCGAGTACCTCGTGTCGGGCGAGGAGTTCTTCTTCCTCGAGATGAACACCCGCATTCAGGTGGAGCACACGGTCACGGAGGCCGTCACCGGCCTCGACCTCGTGCGCGAGCAGGTGCGCGTGGCCGCGGGCGAGCACCTGTCGGTGACCCAGGAGGAGGTGCGCCCGCGCGGCCACGCCTTCGAGTGCCGCATCAACGCGGAGGACGCCGAGAAGCGCTTCCTGCCCTCCCCCGCCCGCATCACGGCCTACCGCGAGCCCACGGGCCCGGGCGTCCGCGTCGACTCCGGCGTGCGCGCCGGGTCGGAGATCCCCGAGATCTACGACCCGATGGTCGCGAAGCTCATCACCTGGGACGTCGACCGCGAGACCGCCCGCCGCCGCATGCTGCGCGCGCTGGACGAGTACGTGGTCGAGGGCCCGGCGACGCTCATCCCGTTCCACCGCTGGCTGCTGCAGCAGGAGGAGTTCATCGCCGGCGGCGCCTGCCACGCGCAGCTCGCCGCCATGGCCGACGAGCCCACGCCGCTCCCGGCCGCCGACGGCCCCGCCCCCGCCGCCGCGACGCCGGCCGACGAGGCGCCCGAGGCCCCCGAGCTGACGGAGCGCCTGTTCACCGCCGAGGTCGGCGGCCGCCGGCTGGAGGTGGCGCTGCGGTACGAGGCGCCCGCGGGCGGCGGCGGCCCCGCCGCGCCGGCCCCCGCCAAGAAGAAGAAGGCGAAGGCGTCGTCCGGGCCCGCGGGCGGCGGCGGCAAGCCGGACGAGGTCGTCACCCCGATGCAGGGCACGGTCCTCAAGCTGCTCGTCGAGGTGGGCCAGGCGATCGAGCCGGGCCAGGTCGTCTGCATCGTCGAGGCGATGAAGATGGAGAACGAGGTCGCCGCGCACGCGGCGGGGACGGTGAAGGAGCTGCGGGTCGCCGAGGGCCAGGGCGTCCAGGCCGGCGAGGTGCTCGCGATCGTGTCCTAGCGGTGCCTCAGCGCATCGCGATGCGCTTGACCGCCGCGACGCCGTTCGGGCGCAGCACGACCACCCAGTTGCGCGGGGCGAGCAGCCCCGCCGCGGCGGCCTTCGGCAGGGCGCGCACCACCAGCACCCCCGCGGTGCGGCGGTTGAGGCGCAGCACCCCGTTCTCGGGGAAGCGCAGCTTGCCGCCCACGCGGACCGTGGCGAGCCCGGCCAGCCCTCGGAACTTGAGCGTCAGCTTCCCCGCGGGCCGGTTCCACGCGGCCCGCAGCCCGAGGGCCGCGCCGCGGCGGTCGGCCTTGGGCCGGATCGGGCCGGGGAGCCCCCCGCCCGCGGCGGTCGCCGGTGAGGCGGTGCGGAAGCCGCTCTGGGCGGCGGCCCGCAGGGGGTAGCCGCTGGCGTCGGTGGCCGACGTCCCGACGGACACCGCGTACGGCGTGCCGGGGTCGAGCGGCGCCGTCGGCGTCAGCGTAGCCGTGCGCCCGTCGGCCGCGACCGTGACCACGAGGGGCACGCGGGCGCCGTCGGTGCCGCGCACGAGGGCGACGGCGGGCGGCACCGTGCCGGGCGCCATCGCGTCGGAGAAGGTCACGACGATGCCGGTGCCCCGCGGGATGCCGGTCGCCCCCTGGGCCGGGAAGACCGCGTCGACCGTCGGCGGGGTGTCCAGCACGAAGTCCGTGTAGCGGACGGTCCAGGGGGCGCCGCCCGCCGGGTCCGTGGTGATGATGCCCGCCGTGAGCCCCGGCGAGGTGAGGATGTCGGTGGTGAGCGCCTGCCCCTGGAGCTGCACGGGAACGAGCGCGCCGCCGTTGATGGAGAACAGCGCGCGCACCGAGGCGGACGACACGTCGACCTCCAGGCGCAGGAGCACCCGGGTGGCGACGCCCGACCCGATCGACGACACGCCGCGGTTCTGCTGGGCCGCCTGGGAGTTGTTGCGCTCGACGCGCAGCTGCAGGCCGTCGGCGCCGGCGTTCTGGCGCGCGACGAGCTTGAGGTAGTCGATCTGGTTCAGGCCGACGTGGATGCCGGCCGACTGGCCGTTCTGGGTCAGGTTCATCGGGCCGACCAGCGTCGCCTGGACGGCGAAGTCGACCCCCGGGCTCACCGGGACCGCCAGGGCGTTCTCCTGGTCCGAGCCGCCGACCGTCGCGGCGTCGCCGGACGTGGCGAGCACGGCGAGCACGGGGTCGTCGCCGACGTTCGTGAGCAGGAGGTTCGCCGGCACCAGGCCGGTCGTGCCGAGGCGCGGCGAGAGCACCGTGCTGAAGCCGGTGCCGAGGCCCGCGGCCTCCGGGATCGTGCCCGGGACCGAGCGCCCGAAGTCGAGCCGGGTGTCCGGCTCCGCGTGGGCGCCCGCGGCGCCGACGGCCATGACGGCCGCGGCCGCGGCCAGGCCGATGGCGGCGCGTCGCCGCCGTGCCGGTGCTGTCACCCCGTGAGCCCCTCTCCCCCGCATCGGTCGGTCCGCAGGCTCTCAGGTGCCCGGGCGGCGCGCCCGCGGCGTCCGGGGGGGATGCCCCTGACCGGCGGTGCAGGGTCGCCCCCGCGCCGCGCACCCGGACCGGACGCCGAAGGTGGAAAAACCTCCAGCGCGCCGGGTAGCCTCATCCCGATGAGGGAGAGGTGCGTCCACGCATGCCGGCTGCTGCTCGTGCTGGTGCCGGTACTGCTGGCGCTGGCCCCGCCCGCGTTCGCCCAGGAGGGCGGCGCGCCGCCGGTCCTGGAGCTGCCCGCGACGCCCCCGGACGCCCCGCCCGCGGCCGACGATCCGCCCACGCCGGCACGGACGCCCACGCCCGCCGCCCCCGCGCAGCAGGAGACGCCGGCCGCGCCCGCGGCCACCCCGCAGGAGCCCGCCGCCGAGGAGGAGCCGGCCGCCGGTGGGGAGGAGCCCCCCGCGGGGGAGGAGGCGGCGCCTGCCGCGCCCACCGCGCAGCAGCGGGCGCAGGCGCGGGCCCGCCGCGAGGCCGCCGCCCGGCGGGCGCGGGCGCGGGAGCGCGCCGACGCTGCGGCCGAGGTGCGGGGGCGCGCCGACGACGGTGCCCGTGAGGCCGCGCTCCATGTCGGCGCCGACGCCCGCGCGGGCGGCCGCGCGCTGCGCGGGGCCGCGGCCGACGCCGCCGCGCCGCCGGAGGGCTCCTCGGGACCCCTGCTACCCGTGTTCGGGATCGTGGCCCTCGTGCTGCTCGCGGGCGTGGTGGTCGCCGCACGGCGGCTCGGTCCCCCGTTGACCGCCTTCCCGGGCGGCGCCGCCACGAGCCGCTGGGCCCGCCGCGTGGAGATCGGGGTGGCCGCCGCGATGGTCTACCTGCTGCTCTCGACGATCGCGTTCGTCGCGCTCAGCGCGACGGTCGCCGGATAGGGGCGGAACCCGGACCCTCCGCCTGCCCCGATGCTCCATTCCGGGACACGGCGGCCCGATGAGTCCTGAGCCACATGTACAGCGTCCAGGACATCCGCAGCCTCGTGCGCGCCGGCTCCGGCATGCGCCGCGGGCACGGGATCGTCAGCCGCACCGTGATCATGCTGGGGCTCTGCAGCCTGTTCACGGACATCTCCTCGGAGATGGTCGCCACCATCCTCCCGCTGTACCTGGTGCTGACCCTCGGCTTCACGCCCCTGCAGTTCGGCGTCGTGGACGGGTACCAGCGCGGCGCGAGCGCCCTCGTGAGCCTGGGCGGCGGCCTCATCGCCGACCGCCGCAGCCGCCACAAGGAGGTCGCCACGGCGGGCTACGGCCTGTCGGCGATCTGCAAGCTCGGGTACATCGCCGCCGGCACGTCGTTCGCCTGGCTCGGGGCGGTCGTGTTCGTGGACCGCATCGGCAAGGGCATCCGCACGGCGCCCCGCGACGCCCTCATCTCCCTCTCCTCGAAGCGCGAGTCCCTCGGGACGGCGTTCGGCGTCCACCGCGCGCTCGACACGACCGGCGCCATGCTCGGCCCGCTGCTGGCCTTCGCCCTCCTGGCGATCGCGCCGGACGACTTCGACGCCATCTTCCTCGTGAGCTTCCTCGTCGCCGTCATCGGCGTCGGGATCATCGTGCTCATGGTGGAGAAGCGGCACGACGAGCTGCCCTCGCCGCAGGCCGCCGTCTCCTGGCGCGACGCCACCGCCCTCATGAAGGCCCCGCGCTTCCGGTCGCTGCTGCTGGCCGCCGGGATCCTGGGCCTCGTGACGATCTCCGACGGCTTCCTCTACCTCGGGATCCAGCGGCAGATGGACCTCGACGTCACCCTCTTCCCCCTCCTCTTCACCGCGACGTCGTTCGCCTTCATGGTCCTCGCGGTCCCGATGGGGCTCCTGGCCGACCGGTTCGGGCGCGGGCGCACGCTCATCGCGGGCTACGTGCTGCTCATCGTGCTCTACGGCTCGCTGCTGCTGCCGACCGGCGGCTGGTTCGCCCTCATCGGCTACCTCGTCGCCTTCGGCGCCTTCTACGCCGCGACGGACGGCGTCCTGAGCGCCCTCGGCGCCGCCGCCCTGCCGGAGCGGCTGCAGGCCACCGGCCTCGCGCTGCTGCTCACCGTCACGAGCCTCTCCCGCCTCGTCGGCTCCATCGTCTTCGGCGCGCTCTGGACCGGCGCCGGCTTCGAGGACGCCGTGAAGGTGTTCGCCATCGCGCTGTGCTTCGGCATCGTCGTCTCGGCCGCGCTGCTCTACCACGGCGGCCGCAAGGGCGGCCGCGTGATCCCCTTCGAGAACCAGGGATAAAATCCAGACGATGTCGGGACGCACCAAGCTCTTCGCCCTGCTGGCCGGCGCCTGCGTCATCGCGGCGGTCGTCATCGTCGCGCTCGCCGCGGCGGGCAACGAGGAGACGGGCTCCGTCTCCGAGCCGGGCGCGGTGGCCCTCCCCGACGGGCCGTACATGGTCTTCCGCACCCTCGACCGCGGGGACGCCGCCGACTACGGCCGCATCGCCGTGCTGCCCCTCGACGACCTGGAGGGCGAGCGCCGCCTGGCCGGCCTGGCCTGCGACCGGGTCGACTTCTCCGGCAGCCGGGGCATCTGCCTCGAGGTCGCCGACCGCTTCCCCCTGCGCTACAAGGCCACGATCATGGACGAGGACCTCGTCCCGATCCGCTCCGCGAAGGTCGCCGGCTTCCCGAGCCGCACGCGCGTGTCCGCCGACGGCCGCTACGGCGGCATCACCACCTTCGTCAGCGGCCACTCGTACCAGGACCTCGGCGTCTTCTCGACCGAGGCCACGATCATCGACATGGAGACCGGCAAGCGGGTCATCGACAACCTCGAGAAGCTCCCCGTCACGAAGGACGGCAAGCCCGAGGACTCGGTCGACCACAACTTCTGGGGCATCTCGTTCGCCCCGGACAGCGACGTGTACTACGCGACGCTGGCGACCGGCGGGAAGACCTACCTCGTGCGCGGCACGGTCAGCGGCAAGCGGCTCGAGGTGCTCCACGAGAACGTGGAGTGCCCCTCGGTCTCCCCCGACGGCACCCGCATCGCCTACAAGAAGCGGGTCGGCGCCGACGGCCTCTGGCACCTCACGGTGCTGGACCTGGACACGATGACCGAGACGCCGCTCGCCGAGGAGAACCCCATCGACGACCAGGTCGAGTGGCTCGACGAGGACACGATCGTGTACCGCAACGGCGAGGCCCTGTACGCGGTCCCGGCCGACGGGACGGGCGTGGCCGAGCGCTACCTGGGCGGCGCCGACTCCCCGTCGGTCGTCCGCCCGGGCTCCGACACCTAGCGGCCCGTCAGCCCCGCCGCACCTTGCGGCGCACCCGGTCCAGGATGAGGCCCGGGCTCGAGACGGCGGCCCGCAGCGCGAGCCGCGCGCCGTCGGCGCGCCGGCCCTCGGCGAAGGCGTAGCGCGCCAGGCGCAGCCGGGCGACGGCCAGGCGGCGCACCAGGTCGGACCGGGCGGACCCGCCGACGACGCCACCCGGCGCGGTGAGCCGCGTGTACATCGACTCGGTCTCGCGCCAGTACCGCGGCGTCTCGTCGCTGTGGGTGGCCGAGAGGCGGCCGCCCGTGTCGTCGTCGGCGGTCATGACGCAGCCGGCGTCGGCGACGGCGCAGGCCGGCCGGCCCAGGCCGAGCTCGAAGAAGATCATCGTGTCGTGCCGCAGGGCGAGCGACGAGTCCAGGCCGCCCACGGCGAGGTAGTCCGCGCGCCGGAAGACGCTCGACTGCAGCATCATCGGCTGGGTGGGCCGCATGACCCAGTCGGTCGCGTCCTCGCGCATCTCGTGCGGGCCGGCGATCGTGAGCCCGGCGAGCTCCCAGAACGGGACGCCGCCCTCGGCCGACGAGCCGAGCGTGTCGGCGAAGTAGAAGCCCGCCGCGCCGCCGGTGGCCTCGATGGCCGCGGCCATGCGCGCCATGTGCTCCGGGCGCCAGTGGTCGTCGGAGTCGAGGAAGGCCACCCACGGGTTCGACGCCTCCTCCACACCCCGGTTGCGGGCCGCGGAGCCGCCGGCGTTGGCCTGGCGGACGTAGCGGATGTGGTCGAGGTATGGGCGCAGGCGCTCCAGCGTGTCGTCCGTGGAGCCGTCGTCGACCACCACGATCTCGTCGGGAGGACGGGTCTGGGCGAGCATGCTCTGGACGGCGCGGGCCACGAGCGGGCCGCGGTTGTAGGTCGGCACCACGGCGGTGATGCGCGGCGGGGCGGCGACGGCGGTCGACGGGGTCATGCGGGGTCCTCCCGGGAGCGGCGGCGCGCGATCATCTCCCTGACGTCCGTGACGACCTCCGGCGCGCGCCACATCAGCAGCGGAGGGTAGGTGAGGATGCCGGCGCCGATGCCGGCGAGGAGCTGCAGGCCCTCCCCCGCGCCGATGTGCTCCGCGCCGAGGCGCCCGGCCACGACGAGGATCAGCATGAGGGCGGTGGCCTGGGTGATGCCGCTGAGGTTGGTGACCATGCGCCAGGCGGACATGCGCATGACCTTCGCGGTGATGACCGCGTAGAGCGGCTCGAGGAAGATGGAGGCGATACCGAGCGCGGCCGCCACCCCGGTGATGCCGAACGGCAGGCCGGCGGCGAAGGCGCCGACGGTGACGATCGTGAAGATGATCGAGTAGCGCAGGAGCCAGTCGGTGCGGTCGCGCGCCTGCAGGATCGAGCCGTTGAGCGCCTGCAGCGACTGCACGAGGCCGACGGCGGCGAGGATCTGGATGACCGGCACCGCGTCCCGCCACTGCTCGCCGAGCACGACGGGGACGAAGAGGTCGGCGAGCACCGCGAAGCCGAGCAGCACCGGCATGTTGACGACCGCGACGAGGCGCACGACCCGGAGGAAGGCGACCCGCAGCCGCTCCATGTCCTCCTGCATGCGCGAGAACGCCGGGTACAGGAGCTGCTCGAGCGGCCCCGCCACCTGGCTGAAGGGCAGCAGGATGACGTTGTACGCGAGCGAGTAGGCGCCGAGGGCCGCGGGGCCCAGGAACTTGCCGATGAGCAGGTTGTCGGCGTTCCGGTTGAGGTAGAAGATCAGCCGCGAGCCGAAGACGTTGCCGCCGAAGGACCCGAGGTCCCGGAGTGAGTCGCCCGAGAAGGTGAAGCGCGGGCGCCAGGGGGTGACGAGCCACATCATCACCGTGGCGACGGCGACGACCACGATCTGCTGCACGATGATCGCCCAGGCCCCGCCGCCGTTGGCGGCGATGACGATGGCCGCGACGGCGCCGATGAGCGCGGCGAGCATCTGCCGGATCTCGAGGGCCCGGAAGTCCATGGCGCGCACGAGGAGCGCCTCCTGCGTGACGCCCAGCGACACGATCAGGAAGGTGATCGAGACGGCGGCGAACAGCGCCTTCACGTCCGGCTCGTCGTAGAAGGCGGCCACCAGGGGGGCGATGGCGATGCCCACGACGGTGCAGACGACGCCGACGGCGACGCTCACCCAGAAGACGGTCGAGCGGTCGCGCTCGGTGATCCTCGACCGTTGCACGAGGGCGGCCCCGAGCGAGAGGTCCGAGAAGATGAAGACGAGCGAGGAGAAGACGAGGACGAGGGCCGCGAGGCCGTACTCCTCGGGGGTCAGGAGCCGGGCGAGCACGATGCCCACCACGACCCGCGAGCCCTGCTTCACGACGATCGAGATGATCTTCCAGGCGAGGCCGTGCATGACGGCGCCGCGCAGGCCGCCGTGGCGTTCCGCGCCGTCCCCGTCGTCCACCTCGTACCCGCCGTCGCCGGGCGGCGGCGGCACGGGCGGGACCGGCGGCATCGGCGAGCCCGACGGGCCGGCGGGGGCCGCGACGGCCGCGACCGCGGCCGGACGGGGACGCCGGATCGGGATGAGCAGCCAGGCGAGGAACAGCCCCAGGGCGACCTTGGAGCTGCGCCTCACGAGCCGGCCCCCCGCGTGGGGTTCGTCGTGAGCATCACGCCACCGACGCTAGCCCAGGCCCCTGGGGGCACCCATCGACTCCAAGCCAGTTCGAGCTAGCCGTCCGTCGAGTGGCCGTCCACGCGTCCCGGGGGTCACCGGGCCCGGATGCGTCCTACACTCATCCACGTGACCGCCGACACCGACACCGGGCAGGCCGCGCCGCCGCGCGCCGGGGCGCCGTACGACGAGCGCCCGCCCCTCGTGAGCGTCATCGTGCCCGCCTGGAACGCAGGGGAGTACCTGCGCCCGGCGGTCGAGAGCGTGCTGGCGCAGACGCACCGCGAGCTCGAGGTGATCGTCGTCGACGACGGCAGCACCGACGGCTCCCCCGCGACGCTCGCGGACATCGGGGACCCGCGCCTGCGCGTCGTGCACCAGGAGAACGCCGGCAAGTCGGCCGCCATGAACCGCGGCATCGCCGAGTCGCGCGGCGAGCTCTTCGCCGTCCAGGACTCCGACGACCTCAGCGACCCGCGCCGCATCGAGCAGCAGGCCCGCCTCCTCGCGGGCGACCCCGCGCTGACCGGCGCCTTCGTGGGCGTGCGGCTGCTGATGGACGACCGGCCCACCGCGCCCCAGAGCAGGGCGAAGGACGCCGAGCGGTGCCGCCGCGACCTGGCCGGCCTCCACCTGCCGGCGCACGACGGCCCGCCCATGTTCCGCCGCAGCGCCGTCGGCGCGCTGCGCTTCGACGAGGACGTGCGGATCGGCGAGACGATCGACCTCGTCCTGCGCCTCGACGAGGCCGGCGGCGCGTTCGCCGTCGTGGGCGAGTGCCTCTACTCCTACCGGCTGCGGCCGGGCTCCCTCTGCCACGACGACCCGGACGCCCGGGACGCCGAGGTGGGGCGCGTGCTGGCCCGCGCCCGGGAGCGCCGGGGCATGCCGCCGGCGGACGGCGCGCCGCGGGTCTCGGGCAGCCGCAACGCCGCGCGCGACAACAACATCGCGTCGTACTTCATCGAGAGCGCCATCGACCAGCGGGCGGCCGGTCACCTCGGGGGCGCGATCACCACCGGCCTGCGCTGCGCGCGGATGCACCCGCTCGACCCGCACTACTGGAAGGCCCTCGTCTGCGCGATCGCGCCGCGGGGACTGCTGCGGCGCATGCGCCGCAGCGAGCGCGCCGCCTGACGGTCCCACCCCCGCCTCAGGCGACGGGGCCCGCGGGCCGCACCGCGGTCATCACGACGTTCTGGGCCCGGTCGCGCCGCACGAGCCCGGTCAGGTCGGCGAGCGCGGCGCGCGCGGTCGTCGCACGGTCCATGGCGGCCGGCTCGTCGCCGGAGCGGCCCGCGGCGACGGCGACGCTGCTCGCGAAGACCCAGGGCAGCGCCTGGGGCGCGACGGGGGGCTCGGCGAGCGAGGTGTAGCCGCAGCGCACGAGCAGGCCGCCGAGCGACGCGCGCGTGAACAGCACGAGGTGCCGCGGCGGGTCGAGCTGCACCCAGTCCGCGCCGAAGCGGGCCGCGCCCGCGGCCATGAGGTTGGGGGTCGCCACCCACAGGAGCCCGCCGGGGCGCAGCACGGCCGAGCAGCGGCGCAGGAGGTCGGCCGGGTCGTGGACGTGCTCGATGACGTGGCTCAGGGTGACGACGTCGAAGCGGCCGCGGCCGGCCTCGTCCGGCTCGAGCGCCCCGCCGCGCACCGGCAGCCCGGCCTCGCGGGCGCGCGCGGCCGCGCGCTCGTCGGGCTCCACGCCCTCCGCGTCCCACCCGAGGTCGCGCATGAGGCGCACGAAGGCGCCGTTGCCGCAGCCCACGTCGAGGAGCCGGGCGGTCCCACGCGGCGCCGGCAGGTCGCGCACGAACTCCCCCGCCAGCCCGCGCCCGCCGGGCAGGGCGGACATGACGAGGTGCCCGGCCCGCGAGGCCGGGGAGAGGTCGTACCCGTACCGCCGCGCGAGGTAGCCGTTGCGCAGCCGCCGCCGCAGCCGCACGGGGCCGGGGTCGGCCTCGGGCACCGCGTGCGTGTAGTAGGCCGAGTAGAGGCGCCCGATCGTCTCCGGGGTGGGCCGCACGGGCAGGTAGGCACACCCGCAGCCGTCGCAGCGCACGAGCTCCCAGCGCGTGCCCGAGGAGCGGTCCAGGCGGTCGCGCAGCCCACCGAGCCAGGGGGTCCGGGCCCGCGCCCCGCAGACCGGGCAGACGGGGACGACCTCGAGGTCCTCGGGGGCCCATGCCGGACGCGCTGGAGAGCCGGAAGTGGTCATCGCCGGAGCATCGACGAGCCTCCCGCACCTCTTGAGCGCGTGTCACACGGTCGCGCGTCTGGTCCGGGCCTGGTCGGGAGGATGGGAACCCCCCCGGGAGTACCGGTCGAAGCGGGGGTGCGACGCCGCGCGACCCCTCGTACCATCGTTCCCGATGTCGTCATCCGCAGGCACTCCGTTCGGGATGGGAACCGCCGGCTACGGCCGCGTCGGGCCCGTGCCCATGACGAGCGTCCGTCTCGGATGGACGAGCCTCGTCTCGGCGCTGATCGTCGTGATCATGTTCATCCCGATCCGGCGCTACGCGCTGCCGGGCGGGCTGCCGTTCGAGCTCGAGCCGTACCGGCTCCTCGTGGCGGTGGTCATCGGCGGCTGGGTCGCCGCCCTGCTGGTCGACCCCCGGGTGCGCATGCGGCCCACCGGGCTGCGCGGCCCCATCCTGCTGCTGCTGCTCGCGGTGCTCGGCTCGATCGCGGCGAACCCCGGCAACGTGGCCGGGGAGTCGACGCAGGTCGTCAAGTCGCTGACCTTCCTGCTCTCGTTCATCCTCGTCCTGATGCTCATCTCGAGCGTCATCGAGACGCGGGCCCAGGTCGACCGGCTCCTCAAGGTGCTCGTCGGCTGCGGCGCGGTGGTCGCGGTCTTCGCGATCGTCGAGTCGCGGACGAACTTCAACGTCTTCAACGAGCTCCAGCGGGTCATCCCGTTCCTCGACCTCACGACGCTCCCCGAGACGCCCGGCCGCGGCGCCCGCCTGCGCGTGTTCGCCTCCGCGCAGCACTCCATCGCGCTGAGCGCCGCCATGGTCATGCTCGTCCCGCTCGCCGCCTACCTGGCGGTCCGCACCCGCCGGCGCCTCTGGTGGGCCGCCGCGGCGATCATGATCGTGGCCGCCGTCGCGACCATCTCCCGCACCGGCATCGTGATGCTGATCGTGATCGGGGTCGTCTTCATGTTCCTGCGGCCGGCCGACGCCCGCCGCGCCATCCCGATCGTGCTCCCCGCGCTCATCCTGGTGCACCTGGCGGTGCCCGGGGCGATCGGCTCCCTCAAGGGCGCGTTCCTGCCCGAGGGCGGCCTCGTCGCCGAGCAGCAGGCCGAGGCCGGCAAGGGTGGCTCCGGCCGCGTGGCCGACCTCGCCCCCGCGTTCACCGAGGCCGGCGCGAAGCCGGTCCTGGGCCAGGGCTACGGCACGCGCATCGTGGACGACGGCCAGGTGAAGGCCAACATCCTCGACAACCAGTGGCTCACGACGCTCCTGGAGATCGGCATCGCCGGCGTCATCGCCTGGGCCTGGTTCTTCGCCCGCATCATCCGGCGCCTGGGGGCCCGCGCGAAGAAGGAACCCGGTGACCTGGGCCTGCTCCTGACGGGCCTCGCCGCCTCGATCACGGCCTTCGCGATCGGCCTGCTCACCTACGACGCCTTCTCGTTCATCCAGGTGACCTACGTGATGTTCTTCCTGGTGGCGCTGTCGGTGGTCCTGCTGCGGCTGCCGTCGGACGAGCCGGCGCCGCCCCGCCGCCGCCCCTCCTACGACGTGTAGGAGACGCGGGCGCGGGACCCCGAGGGGCCCCGCGCACCGCTCACGGGACTAGCGCTCGTCGGCCCCCGCGTCGGGGGTGCCGGCGTCGCGGGCGTCGCCGTCGATGTCCGTCACCGACCCGTCGGCGGCGTTGCCGCGGCCGAGGGCGGGGGACGAGGCCACGAGGTGCAGGTCACCCGCCGCGGCGTTCGTGAAGCCGGGGTCGGAGGTGGCCGCGCCGTGGTCGGTGGTGCCGCACTTCGCCGGGTTCGACGCGTCGAACCAGACGTTGTTGCGGTACTGCACGCCCGAGACGCAGGCGTAGGACGGCATCGGCGCCAGGTTGGCCACCAGCCGGACGTTGTTGACCGGGCCCGAGGGCATGATCAGGAAGCCCTGCGTCGCGGAGTTGTTCCGGATGAGCAGGTTGTCGATCGCGTAGGCCTGCAGCGCGTAGTACCCGCCGATCGTCGTCGAGTAGAAGTTGTTCTCGATCGTGACGTTGCGGGTGCGCGGCGACTCGCCCCAGTGGGTGACGTGCATGTTCCCCGTCTGGGCGCAGCGCACGAAGCGGTTGCCGCGGATCGTGATGCCGTCGCCGGCGCCGATCTGCAGGCACTCCGTGTGGACGCTCGAGTTCGAGGCGGTCCAGTCGTGGAAGAGGACGCCCTCGACCAGGACGTTGCGCGGCGGCGTGGCGTTCGAGGCGCCGATGATCGGGTGGTAGTCCACGCCCGGGCCGACGCGGCCGCCGCGGACCGTGACGCCCTGCGACGAGGTGATGAAGAAGTGCTTCGCGTCGATGTCCTCCATCAGGACGTCGGCGGCCTGGGCGAGCGTCTGCCAGCCCGAGGACATCGTCATGTCGCGGAACTCGATGTGCTTCGCGTCGATGAGCAGCTCGGAGGTCACGGTGACCGCCGCGCCGGGGGCGGGCTGCAGCACGACGCGCTGCGTCGCGCTCGCCTTCGAGGCGTCCGGCGAGATGGTGCCGCCGGCGTAGGACCCGGCCGCGACCTGGACGATCTGGCCCGGGGCCGCGACGCGGTACCCGCGGCCGAGCGTGCGGCACGGGGCCGCGACGGTGCAGGCGGCGGCGTCGTTGCCCGACGGCGAGAGGAAGACGGAGGCCGCGGACGGCGGCGGCGGGGGCGGCGTGCAGTCGGTCGTCGAGACCGTGAGGTTCACGGCGGCCGAGCGGTTGCCGGCGGCGTCCAGGGCGACGACCCGCACGCCGTGCGAGGTGCCGCAGGAGAGGCCGGTGAAGGTGCGGGACAGCGCGGTGCCGGTGCCGGCGACGGAGCCGTTCAGGGCGACCTCGTACCCCGTGACGCCGACGGCGTCGGTCGAGGCGTTCCAGGCGACGGCCACCGAGGTGCCGGTGCGGTCCGTGACGCGCAGGTTGCCCGGGGCGGTCGGCGCAGTCGTGTCGGCCGGCGGGGTCGCCGGCGGCGGGGCCGGGGCGGGCTCGGGGTCGGGCTCCGGCTCGACGGGCTCGGGCTCCGGGAGGGGCTCGGGCTCGGGGTCCGGCGCGGGCGGCACGACGACCGGGTCGCGGACGTTGTCCACCGTGACCGTGTGCACGTCGCGCACCGAGCGGCCGCTCTTGTCGACCGCCGTGACGGCGACCGTGTGGGCGCCGTCGGCGATCCGCGTGGTCGTCCAGTACCCCGTGTCGCCGAAGGCGTAGGGGGCGGTGCGGTCCGTGGCGCGCAGGACGCCGTCCACGCGGAACTCCACGCGGGCGATGCCGGCCGAGGACGAGGCCGTCGCGGTCAGCCGCACCTTCCCGCGCACGGTGGCGCCGTCGGCCGGCGAGCCGATGGCGACGCGCGGCGCGGAGCGGGCGACGGCGCGGGCGGTGACCCGCGACGACCGCGTGGCGGGACGCGCCGCGGCCGCGGCCGTGACGCCCGCCGTGGGCGCGCTGAGGGACGGCGCCGCCGGCGCGGTGGGAGTCGCGGCGGGGGCGGCGCCGGCCAGGGGGGCCAGCGCGAGTCCGAGGGGGAGGGCGAGTCCGGCGACGAGCCGGACGGGCCGGGGAATCCATTCCGACACAGTGGTTCTCCTTCTGACCGGCGGCGGGGACCCGCCGGGGTGTGGGCACTGAGGGGTGGATCGGCATGCCTTCCGGGCGCCATGAGGAACGGGAGGCGCCCGCCGGGCGGCTAACCTGCGGCGACCGCGGGGCGGCGAGAGCGCCGTCGCCCCGGGAATCCCGACAGGAACAGGTGTCCCGGTGTCGACCACCCCTCCCCCGTCCCCCTCCGCCGCCCCCGAGGTGGACGTGGTGGTCGTCTCGTACAACAGCAAGGCCCAGTTGCGTTCCTGTGTCGAAGCGCTTTCACGGGCCGACGGGGTCCATGTGACCGTGGTCGACAACGCCTCGCCCGACCGCGGGCACGAGACCGTGGCCGACCTGCCGCTCACGATCGTCGAGAGCGGGCGCAACGGGGGCTTCGCGGCCGGCTGCAACCTGGGGTGGCGCGCCGGCTCGGCGCCGGTCGTGCTGTTCCTGAACCCGGACGCCCGCATCACGCCCGATGCCGTGCGCAGCCTGGCCACCGCGCTGGTGGCCGACCCCTCGCTGGGCGCGATCGGCCCGCTCATCCGCGACGACGACGGGCACCTCGACCCCTCCCAGCGGAGCTTCCCGGGGCTCGTGACCACCTGGGCGCAGGCCCTCTTCCTCCACCGGGTCTTCCCGGACGCGGCCTGGACGGACGAGCTGGAGCGCCGCCCGGAGGCCTACGCGGCCCCGGGCCGCCCGGACTGGATCTCGGGCGCCTGCCTCATGACCACCCGGCAGGTGCTGGAGCGCATCGGCGGCTGGGACGAGCGCTTCTTCCTCTACTGCGAGGACACCGACATCTGCCGGCGCGTGCGCCACCTGGGCCTGGAGGTCGGCTTCGACCCCTCCGTGGAGTGCGGGCACGAGGGCGGCGCCTCCGCCCCGCGCGCCGGGCTCTTCACCGTGCTGGCCGAGAGCCGCATGCTCTACGCGCGCCGCCACGAGGGGCGCGTGCACCGCGCGCTGGAGCGTGCGGGCATCGGGGTGGGCGAGCTGACCCACACGGTCGTCTCGGCCGGGGGCCGCGAGGGCCGGGCCGGCCACCTGAGGGCGCTCGGGCGCGTGCTGGCCGGGCCGCGCGACCCGGGCCGCCCACCCGGGGCCTGAACGACGCGGGCCCCGGCGTATGCGCCGGGGCCCGTGACCATCTCTCTCCCGCGGGGCGGCTCAGCGCTCGCTGAGCATCCTCCGCCGGCGCTCCTCCTCGGGCGTCTCCACCCGCAGGGGGAAGTCGTCCGGGATGTCCTGCCGCGGCCGCGCGGGCGGCGGCGGGTCCTGCGGCCCGGGGCGCGTGCCCCCGCCGGTGCGGAGCGCGGCGGCCGAGCGGCGGATGTTGTCCACCACGAAGGGCAGCGCGAGCGTCAGCATCGAGAGCAGCAGGAAGATCACGATCGGCATCGTGAAGGACCGGGCGGCGAGCACCTCGGCCTCCTCGGGGCCCTTGATGAGCTGGAGGACCACCCGCTCGTCGGCCGGGATGTCGGCGCCGCGCTGGCGCTCGGACACGTAGGTCATGAGCGAGTCGGCCGCCGTCTCGGAGGTCTCCTCGGCGAGCTCGGGGCTGTTGCCGATGCCGGCGATCTGGATGAGCGGGAGCGGCTGGTTGAGGCCACCACCGTCCAGGACGACCGCGGCCTCGATGGCCCACCCGGTCTCGGGCAGGACGGCCTCGTTGAGCTCGTTCACCGGGTCGCTGTCGGCGAGCTTGGTGTAGAGCGTCGCGAGGCTCGCGAGGCGGCCGGCGTCGACGCCGCCCTCACCCTCCTCGTCGGTGGGCAGGCGACCCCACGGGAAGCCCTCCTGCGTGACGAAGATGGTCGAGTACGAGACGTACTGGCCCTCGCCCCGCAGGGAGAGCACCGGCGAGCCGGTGGGGCTGACCCGCACCAGCGCGAAGAAGGCGGCCAGGGTGGCGATGATCAGCCCCGTCAGGACGAGGAGCCGGTAACGCCAGATGACCCGGAAGAAGAGAGTGAGATCCATGGTCCTGCGGTGCGCCCTCCCTAGCTGACTGGTCCGGGGACGTGCCCCAAGGAGCCCTTGGCTGCCGCGATCCGGGCGGCACGGGCCCCACGAAATCCGAGGCTACGCCCGAATTCCGCGGCGTCCCACGTCCGCACGGTTGGTATCGGTGCCGGGATGCCCATCCTTCAGGGTAGGGGCGGGCCCTCTGCAGGGGGGGTGACGGCCGCGGGGCGCCGCACGAGCGCCATCCCGACCATCACCGCACCCACCCCCATCGCGCCGACGAACGCCACCGCGATCCGCATGAGCTCGCTGCCCTCGAGGGCGAAGAAGCCCCCGATGAACAGCGCCGCCGCGACGCCCCACGCGAGGGCGGCGACCTTCCCGCGGTCCTGGGCGAGCAGCGCCTGGGACATCGTGGAGGCGGCCAGGTAGAAGCCGACGCCGACGGCCAGCAGGCCGAGCTCCAGGCGGCCGGCGTCGAAGTCCTCGCCGTAGACCATCCGCAGCGCGGGCGGGCCGATGAGCACGGCGCCCGCGGCCATGACGGCGGAGGCCGCCACGAGGATGAGCACCATCCGGCGGACGGCGGCGCGGAAGCCGGCGTCGTCCTCGGTGGTGTAGAGGCGGGTCAGGTTCGGGAGGATCGACGCGGCGACGCCCTGGAAGACGTAGACCGGGATCCGGACGAGCATCGTGGCCGCGAAGACCACGCCCGCCGCGGCGGCGGTGCCGCCGGCCATCACCACCAGCACGGGGCTGGAGTTGACGAGGATCTGGTCCGCGCCGGCGATGACCGCGGCCGGGGCCGCGAACGCCACGGTCGAGGAGGCCTGGAAGCGCTCCCCGCCACCCTGGGCGAGCAGCGGGCGCAGCTGGCGGCGGCCGATCCACAGCGGGACGGCGGCGCCGGCGAGGCCCGCGACGACCATGGCCGTGCCGGCCAGGCCGGTGGAGGCCACCACGACGAGCGGCAGCGCGACGATGAGCCGCGCGGCGCCGTCGACGATCAGGTTGAGGCCGTAGCCGGCGAACCACCGGGCGCCGCCCAGCAGGCCGCGGGCCACGTAGGACACGCCGTAGCCGGCGACGCCGGCCACGAGCAGGAACGTCAGCGTGCCGTCGCCGTCGAACAGCCCGTCCGTGATCGGGACCCAGAGGGCCAGCATCACGACGGTGGCGACGGCGAGTGCCGCGACGGCGACACCCGTCGCCGAGACGACCACGCTCCGCGACTCCCATCCCCTCGCGACGCGGTTCGCGATCGCCCGGGAGGCCGTCTGCTCGACGGGCCGGAAGAGCACGATCGCGACCAGGAACATCGCCCCCCAGAGAACAGCGATGCGCCCGTAGCCCTCCGCGCCGAGCGCGCGGGCCGCGAGGATGTGGAACGCGTATGCGAGGACGCCGGAGGCGAGTGTCGCCGCCGACAGCAGCCAGGCGCCGGAGAGCCCCTCCCCCCGAGGGGCGTCCGGCGCCTCCGGCGCGGCCGCCGAGGCGGCCGCGCGCGGCTCCACCGCGAGCTGGGACGCGCTCACGAGGAGCGGTCCCGGTCGCGGATCACGGTGCGGTGGTGAACGTCCATGTCACCTGCTGGGTCAGGGGGTTGCCCGCCGAGTCCTGCACGGCGGTGGTGAGCGTGGCGCGGTACTGCGTGTTCGCCACGAGGTTGCTGGACGGGTTGAGGGTGAAGGCGGTGTTGCCGGCCGAGGCCGTGCGCGTCGCCGTGACGGCCTGGCTGTTGGACACCCGCACGAGCGTGAAGCTCGAGGTGGTGATCGTGGCCGGGTTGATCGCCTCGGAGAACGTCGCAATCACATCGGCGCCGACGGCCACGCCCGTGAGGTTCGGTGCGGGGAACCGCCCGGAGACCGTGGGAGCGGTGGCGTCGGTCCGGGCGCTCTCCGCCGGGCCGTTGCCGCTGGGCGTGTACGACGAGCTCGTCGTCAGGATGATGCGGTCGAGGCTGACCCCGTCCTCACCGGCCCAGACGTTGAGCGTGTGGACGCCGGTCGAGGGGACGCTCACCCGCGCGGACTGCGCGAAGAGGCCCTCCCGCGTACGGGTCCACTGCCACGAGTTGTACGACGTCGTGACGATGTTGTCGCCGGAGGAGCCCAGGTCGCCGTTGAGGCCGACGTGGACGTCGTTGCCCGAGCTGTTCGGGGCGTTCATGCGGACCCAGACGTACCAGGTGCCGCTCGAGGTGAACCGCACCGGGACGTTGATCTCCGGGCTGTTGTTCTCGCTGCTCCAGGTGGTGCCGCTGTCCGGGTTGACCCGCAGGCCGCCGTTGACGGAGCCCGTCGGCAGGCTGGTGGTGTTCCAGGTCCGCGACGAGCGGGAGATGTTGTTGTCGAAGTTCTCGACGTCGATCACGACCTGGCCGGAGGTCGCCGTGAAGGCGCCCGGGCCCGCCGGGGCGGTGACCGTGGTGAACCACCACTGGACCGGCGCGGCGATCGCGACGCCGTCGGCCGACGTGATGCCGGTGGAGAGCGTGACCTCGTAGGTCTGGGCGTTCTCCAGCGCGGCCGTCGGGTCGACCGTGACGCGGTTCGTGCCGGCGTCGTAGGACACCGTGGCCGCGACGGCCGAGCCGCCCTGCGGGCGCACGGTCGCGGTGGCCGTGGTGAACGAGCCGGGCGCCATCGCCCGCGAGAAGGTCGCGGTCGGGGACGCGTCGATCGCCACGCCCGTCGCCGACGAGGCCGGCGTGGTGGCCGTCACGGTCGGCGGCGGGAGCACCGTGGTGAACGAGAAGGTCGCCGGGGCGGCCAGCGGCGCGCCCTCGGCCGACTGGACGGCCGTGGAGACCTCGGCGGTGTACGTGGTGCCGACGGCGAGGTCCGCGGTCGGGTCGATCGTGAGGCGGTTGTTGGCCGCGTCGAAGGTGACCGTGGCCGGGACGGTGGCGCCGCCCTGCACGCGCAGGATGACGCTGCCGGAGGTGATCGTCGCGGCGTTCATCGCCCGCGAGAAGGTGACCGTCGGCGAGACGTTGCGGGCGACGCCGATGGCGCCGTTCGCTGGGGTCGTCGCCGTGACCGTCGGCGTGACGCCGACCGTGCGGAAGCTCCAGGTGTACGGGGCCGCGAGCGGCGCGCCCTCCGAGGAGGTGACCGCCGGAGAGATCGTGACCTCGTAGAGCCGGTTGTTCGTGAGGTCGGCGTTCGGGTTGATGGTGACGCGCTCGTTGGCGGCGTCGTAGGACACGGCCGCCGCGAGGACGGGACCGTTGGTGGCGCGGATCGTGACGCTCGACGCGCCGACCGTGGCGGCGTCGATCTCACGGGAGAAGGTGGCCGTGGGCGAGACGTTCACGGGAACGCCGGTGGCCCCCGGGGAGGGGGCCGTGGCGGTCACGGTCGGGGTGGCCGGCGGGTTCGGCGGGTTGCCCGACCCACCGTCCCCACCGATCACCAGATCGACGAAGTAGTTCGCGTCGCCGAAGGACAGGGACGGGAAGGTCCCGCCGGTCTCCGCGAAGACGCCGTTGCCGCCGACGACCGTCGAGAGCGGGCCCGCGGTCAGGGCCTGGGCCAGCCCGCCGGCCTCGTAGGCGTAGTAGTCGTTGCGGTTGACCGAGACGATGTAGGTCTCGCCGGCGGTGATCGCGAGCGGGGCCGCGAGGGGCTGGGTCTGCCAGCCGGACGCGCCCTCGCCCTCGAAGGTCACCGACGCGATCTGCGTGCCGCCGGAGGTCCAGACGCGGCCGACGTGCGTGCCGGTCTCGCCCGGGCTCTTGTAGAAGCGGATCGACCGGATCTCGGCGTCCGAGGACGACGTGACCTTCAGGCCCATCTCGTAGGAGAAGGGACCGGGGCCGGTGCGGCCGTCCTGGACCGGGTTCTGGTTCGTGGACGGCTGGACGCTGTTCGGGAACAGCTGGCACGGGCAGGCCGAGGCGCTCGTGGTGAACGTGCGCGTGACGCTGGTGGCCAGGGCGATCCCGTCGGCCGACCGGACCGCGGTCGTCAGACGCGCGGTGTAGGTCGTGTTGGCCGCCAGAGCCGAGGCCGGGGTGAGCGTGGCCGTCCGCGTGGCGGCGGCGTAGCTCACGGCCCCCGGGACGGCCGCGCCGCCCGGGCCCGTGAGGGTGAACGAGGACGACGTGATCGTCGCGGCGTCCATCTCACGGGAGAAGGTCGCCGAGACCGCGGCCGAGAGCGGCACGCCGGTCGCCCCCGCGGACGGCGACGTCGAGGTCACCGCCGGGGAGGTCGGGGCCGGCGCGGAGTCCGCCTCGGACACCACGAGGTCCGTGAAGTAGTTCGAGTCGTTCCAGCTCCCGGTCGGGAACGTGCCCGCCGAGTCGCCGAAGACGCCGTTGCCGCCGACGACCGTGGAGACCGGGCCGGCCGAGACCGCGGAGGCCAGGGCGCCCGAGCTCAGGGCGTAGAAGGCGTTCCGGTTGACCGAGACGACCACGGTGGTGCCGGTCGCGATGGTCACCGGGGTGGCGAGCTGCTGGGTCTGCCAGCCGGACGCCGTCTCGCCGGTGAAGGTCACCTGGGCGAGCGGGGAGCCGCCGGAGGTCCAGAGCCGGCCGACGTGCGTGCCGGTCTCACCGGGGCTCTTGAAGAAGCGGATCGCCCGGATCTCGGCGTCGTCGGTCGCGGTGACCCGGACGCCCATCTCGTAGGTGAACGGACCCGCGCCGGACCGGCCGTCCTGGACGGCGTTGGCGGCGGAGGACGGCGTCGCCGTGTCCGGGAAGAGCTGGAACGTCGGCGCGCCCGTCGCCGCGGCGACGGTCGTGAGGTCCCACGTCACCGGCGCCGCCAGGGCGGTGCCGTCGGCCGCGGTGACCGCGGTCGAGAGCGTGACGCGGTAGATCGTCTCGTTCTCCAGGTCGGCCGTCGGGTTGACGGTCACCCGGCGGTTCGCCGCGTCGTAGGTGACGGCGGCCGGGACCGGGTCCTCGCCGAGCGGGCGCACGGTGACGCTCGCCGCGGTGAAGGACGCCGCGTTCATGGAGCGCGAGAAGGTCGCGGTCGGAGAGACCCCGATGGCGACGCCGGTGGCGCCGGGCTCGGGGGTGCGGTCGGTGACCGTGGGCGGCGCCGGCGGCGCGTCCACGTCCATGACGACCATGTCCACGTAGTAGTTCGAGTTGTTCCAGCTCGAGGCCGGGAACGTGCCGGCGGTGCCGGCGTAGACGCCGTTGTTGCCGACGACGGTGGTCACCGGGCCCGCGGAGACGGCGGTGGCCAGGCCACCGGACGCCAGCGGGTAGTAGTCGTTCCGGTTCACGGAGACGACGTAGGTCGTGCCCTCGGTGATCGCGATCGGGGCGGCGAGGGCCTGGGTCTGCCAGCCGGACGCCGTCTCGTTCGCGAAGGTCACCTGCGCGAGCTGGGTGCCGGTGGCGCTCCAGACGCGGCCGACGTGCGTGCCGGTCTCGCCGGGGCTCTTGTAGTAGCGGACGGAGCGGATCTCACCCGCGGCCTGGGCCGTCACGCGGACGCCCATCTCGTAGGTGAACGGGCCCGCGCCGTTGCGGCCGTCCTGCACCGAGTTCGCGAGCGAGGTCGGGACGGTCGAGTCCGGGTAGAGCTGGCACGGGCAGGCCGTGTTGCTCGTGGTGAACGTGCGCGTCACCTGCGCCAGGACCGCCTGGTCCGAGGAGCGGATGCCGTTGGTGAGGGTGGCCGTGTAGGTGGTGCGGGTCGCCAGCGGCGCGTCGGGCGTCAGCGTGGCGACGCGCGTCGTGGCGTTGTAGGTCACCGTCGCGGCGATCGCCGGGGAGCCGGCGGCGGCGAGGGTGAAGGTGGTCCCGTTGATCGTCGAGGCGTCCATCGCCTTCGAGAACGTCGCGGTGACGGTGCCGTTCACCGGCACGCCGGTCGCGTTGGCCGCCGGCGTCATCGCCGTGACCGTCGGGGCGGCGGGCGCGGAGGCCCAGGTCGTGAACGAGCGGGTGACCTGCGCGGACATCGCGGTCCCGTCGGCCGCACGGATGCCCGTGGTCAGCGTCAGGGTGTGCGACGAGTTGGTCTGCAGCGTCGCGGACGGCGTGAACGTCGCGGTGAGGGTCGCCGGGTCATAGGAGACCGTGCCCGAGATGTTCGTGGAGCCGCGGGTGAGCCGCATGGTCGTGGTGGTGAAGGACGAGGCGTCCATCTCACGGGAGAAGGTCGCCCGGATCGGCTGCGTCGGGTTCACGCCCGTGGCGCCGCTCGCGGGCACCGTGGCGGTGACCGTGGGGGGCGGCGGGGCGGCCTCGGTGGTGAAGGTCCAGGTCGAGGCGGCGGCGAGCGGCGTGTTGTCGGCCGCGCGGGCGCCGGTGGTGACGCGCATCGTGTAGCTCGTCGAGTACGCGAGGTCGGCGGCCGGGTCGAAGGTGACCCGGCGCGTGGTCGCGTTGTAGGAGACGGTGCCCGAGACGGAGGTGCTGCCGCGGGTCATCGTGACCGTGCTCGTGGTGAGCGTGGACGGGTTCATCGCCCGCGAGAAGGTCGCGGTCGGGTTGGCGGTGCGCACGACGCCGGTGGCGTTGTTCGCCGGGCTCGTCGAGATCACCGACGGCGGGCCGGTCGAGTCGAGCTCGATGCTCGAGCCCGGGGTCGCCGGCAGGGCGCCCATGTCCGCGAGGACGTTGACGCTCGCCTGCTGGATGGTGATGTTCGGCTCGCCGTCCCCGCTCATGTCCCAGCCGAGGCCGCGGTTCCAGTGGTTCGTGCCGGACGCGAAGACCAGGGCGCCGCTCGCCGCCGTGTACTTGGTGACGTGGACGACGGTGGAGCCGGGCTGCACGTGCGACCCGTTGCCCTGGATGAGGTTGCCGTTGACGGGGCTGGAGGCCAGCGTCGTGACGCCGGGCGGCTCCGCGCCGTTGTCGACCCGGGCGTCCCACTCCCAGCCGACGATGCCCTGCCCGATCGAGGCGGTCTGCCCCGGGGAGAGCTCGGCGACGGAGGTGTGGCGCCAGACGAGGTCCTGGCCCTCGGCCGCGCTCACGCGCAGCGGGTAGTACGTGAAGTCGGAGTCGCCGGCGTACATGGCGCCGATGAGGCCGTTCTCCGGCTGGTTGGCGCCGGAGGGGTCACGCCAGGTGCTGGTCGGGCCCTGCGGGTCCGGGCCGCCGGACTGGACGGACTTGTAGGTCCGGATGATCCGGTTGGCGGTGCCGGTGACCGGGTTCGCCTCGAAGGCGATCTGCCAGTAGATGGCGTTGGCGCCCGAGAAGAAGAGGGAGACGCCGGAGTCGCGCGCCGCGCGGAGCGCGTTGCGCATGGCGGTCGAGTAGTACTCGTCGTGGCCGCCGGAGATCACGGCCGAGTAGCCGAGGACGGTCGACGGGTCGCGCTCGAGGTCGGAGACCGCGGCGTAGGTCACGTCGTAGCCCTGCGACTCGAGCCAGGAGACCATGCGGAGGTCGCTGTACGAGTACCAGTCGCGCTGACCGGACCAGGCCTGCTGGTACGGGCGGTCGAAGGAGACCTTCACGGCGCGGGTGGCGCCGGCGACGGTGTTGGTGCCGTTCGAGTTCCAGTCGTAGGTCGAGCGGCCGCCGTAGTTGTTGTAGGCCTGGTAGGTCGTGTCCGGGACGAGGTACAGGACGTCGGCCGTCGAGTCGTCGTCGCGGACGGTGAGGATGATGTGGTTGTCGGCGCCGTTGGCGCGGACGAGGCGGATCATGTAGACGCCGCTCTGCCACGCGGAGGTGGTGGTGAGCACGGCGGAGGTCGACCAGTTGGCGCAGTCGACGAGCCCGGTGTTGGACTGCGTCGTGCACGCGGGCTGGGCGATGCCGGTGAGGCCCGGGATGACGGACACGAGGCGACCCTGGTCGCCGCCGTAGTCACCGGTGCGGTAGATCTCGATGTCGTACGTGGCCGCGCCGCCCGTGTTGATCTTGAGGGCGACGGACTGGCCGGCCTCGATCGAGCTCTGGTTGGCGAAGCCCTCGATGCCGTTGGCCGAGGCGGGGCCGGAGTCGACCGTGTGCCAGGCCTCGGTGCCGGCGAAGCAGTTCTCGGCGACGACGGCGTTCGCGCCCGAGCAGGTCACCCGAGGGGTGGCCCGGACGGTGGTGCCGACGGGGCCGTCGGCACCACCGCCGACCCCGCGCACCGCGTAGAAGTACGTCGTGCCGTTCGCGACGGTGGTGTCGCGGAAGCTCGTCGCGGTGATCCCGCCCGCGGGCGTGACCTGCGTCGTGATGGCGCCGGCGGACGTGCCGCGCAGCACCACGTAGCGCTCAGCGCCGGCGACCGGCTGCCAGGCGAGCTCCACGCCCCCCGACAGCGCGATGCCGGTGGTCCCCTCCGGGGGGCCGGCGGGCGCTGCGAGGGCGCTCTGGGCCGCCAGCGCGAAGAGCGCCAGCGCCAGGATCGTCGTGACGAGCCTGCGGGTCATGCGAGTGCTCCCTCCACGGGGACGACCCGACGGGACCGGTGCCACTCCACGGTGGAGGCCAGGCCCTCGTCGAGGGTGGTGGCGGCGGTGAAGCCCAGGAGCTCGCGCGCCTTCGTGACGTCGGGGACGCGCTTCATGACGTCCTCGTAGTTGCCGGGCAGCTCCGAGTAGGGCATGAAGCGCGCCCGCAGCGGCGGGTCGATGCCCAGGGCCCGGTGGACAGCCTCGGCCAGCTCGACGATCGTGCACGGGCGGGTGCCGCCCAGGTTCACGACCTCGCCGCGGGCCTCGGGGGTCCGCATCGCGCGGACGATGCCGTCCACGGTGTCGGCGACGTAGGTGAACGTGCGGATCTGCTGGCCGTCGCCGTGGATGTCGATGATCTCGCCGTCGAGCAGCCGCTCGATGAAGGCCGCCTGCGGGCCGCCCCACCAGCTCGGGTGGTTGCGCGGGCCGTAGGAGCCGAAGAAGCGGAGGATCGTGTGGCGCAGGCCGTGCTCCTCGCCGAGCGCCATCAGCATGTGCTCGTCGTAGAGCTTCGAGACGGCGTAGGCCCAGCGGCGGCTGGTCGGCGCGCCGAGCACGAGCGGGCCGTCCTCGCGGAACGGCAGCGGGGCGTTCCCGTACACGTCACTCGTGGAGGCCATGATCAGGTCGGCGTCGATCGCGAGGGCGACGTTGGCCGCGGCGTGGACGCCGGCGACGTTCGACTCGAGCGTCTTGAGCGCGCCGGAGTAGCGCGGGATCTTCTGGGCGGCGAGGTGGACGATCACCTCGCAGCCGGCGAAGGCCTCGTGCAGGGCCGGCTCGTCGGTGCAGTCGAGCTGGACGAACTGGAAGCCGGGGTGGCCGACGCAGCCCTGCAGGTTCTCGACGGTGCCCATGGAGAGGTCGTCGAGGGCGACGACCTGGACGTCCTCGGAGAGGAGGCGCTCGGTCAGATGGGACCCGATGAAGCCTGCCGCGCCGGTGATGCCGACCTTGTTCATGAGTTTCTCCTTTGCCAGACGTCCAGCGCGACCGTGGTCTCGCCATCCGTGTCGAGTGACGCGACCTTGGTGAAGTCGCGGTCGAGCCATTCCTGTAGCTCGCGGTAATAGGTCGTCCCGAAGGCCCCCTGGCCGTACTCGGCGAGGGGTCGGGTGTTGACGACGACGAGGTCCACCCCGGCCGCGTCCAGGCGGCGGATGGCCTCGCGCTCGTCCGCCGGACCGGGGAGCGATCCGGGGAGGAGGGAGATCTGAGGGAGCGGGTCGGTGCGACCCGAGAGCGTGTAGAGCGAGGTGATCTGGGGGGCGAGCAGCACCGGGTCACCCGGGGCGGTCTCGCGGAGGATGATGTCCAGGGCGCCCTGGTAGGCGGCCGCGGTGGCCGGGCGCTCGGTGAGGGTCCCGCCGGGGCCGGAGACGGTGCCGGACTCGTCGCGGGCGTCGCCCACGACCAGCACCGCGCCCGCCAGGGCGAGGAACGCGATGAAGGCGACGCCGATGCGGCGGGCCGCGGGCGAGACGCCCAGCTCGCGGTCGTGCAGCCAGGCCAGGGCGACCGCGGCGAACGGGATCGCGTAGGCGGCCTGCTGCGGGACGCTCGAGTGGGCGAAGAAGGCGGCGTACGAGCGGCCGGCGATGACGAGGAGCAGCACGGCGAGCACGAGCTCGGCCTGCGCGGCCCCGCTCCACTCGCGGCGGCCCTTGTTGCGCCACACGAGGATGGCGACGGCGACGATCGCGCCGGCCGGGATCCACCCGTAGGCGTACTGCAGGCCGTGGCGCACGAGCTCCGGCCGCACGGCCAGGGCCGCGAGGGCCAGGACGCCGGCGGCGCCGGCGAGGCCGAGGCCGAGGGTGCGGCGGGTGCCGCCCGCGCCGATCGACCGGGCGATCCAGAGCAGCGCGGCCACGCCGGCGACGTAGAGCGCGAGGCGGCCGGCCAGCTCGGCGAAGGAGCCGGCGGTGAACGGGGCCGACAGGGTCAGCACCTCGCCGGCGCCCGCCGCGATCTGGTCGCGCGGGTAGAGGTTGTCGAAGAGGAGCTCGCCGGGCGACGTGAGCGCGGCGAAGACGCCGTAGACCGCGAGCGGGATCCCCGCGGCCGGGAGGAGCAGGGCCGTGAGGTCGCGGCGGCCGACGGCGCCCGCGCGGGCGCGGACGACCATCCAGGCGGCGCCGGCGATCCAGACGGCGAGGGTGAACTCGGGACGGGCGAGGGCGGTGACCGCCGCGCCGGCGCCCGCGGCCCACATCCAGCCCGTGCCGGCGCCGGTGGAGACGCGCGCGGCGCCGAGCAGGAAGACGAGGCCGCCGAGCAGGCCGAGGCTCGCCGAGTACGTGTGCGGGACGACGAACGAGAAATTGGTCGGGGCGAAGGCGAGCGCGGCGACGATGGCCGCGGCGGCGCCGGAGGCCGCCGGGGACGCGAGGACCCGGGCGACGAGGTAGCTGAGGCCGACGATCGCGACGGCGATGACCAGGCCGAGGCCGATGAAGGAGCCGACCGAGTCGCCGCCGAGCAGGACCGCGAGGGCACCGACGAACGGGCCGAGCGGGCCGTAGAAGTAGGGGAAGTCCACGTACGGGACGGACCCGTCGGCCAGGCGCTGCGAGGCGACGAAGTCGTAGCCCGTGTCGCTGGACGGGTCGCCCCAGGTGCCCCAGGTGAGCATCGCGAGCACGATGCAGAGCACCCCGAGGCCGGCCAGGACCACCCGGTCGGTCAGCGCGACGCGCAGGGCGAGGCCCCGCGCCGGCTGCGTTCCGGAGGCGGTGCTCACGCGGCCACCGGGACGGGGGTGGCCCCGACGCGGGCCAGGAGGCCCTCGGCGAGGCGGTCCGCGACGCCGATCACGGCCTGGCCGTTCACGACCTCCGGGTAGACGTGCACCGACGACGCGAGCGCGAGGCCCGGCGCCGGGAACATGTCCGGGATGTTGGCGGCGCCGCCGAGCGTGTGGATCGGCTCGACGGTGCGGGCGCGCTGCACGCTGCGGGCCAGGACGGTGCGGTCCGCGATGGCGGGCAGCATGGCCGTGGCCTGCGCGATGTAGTCGGCCGCCAGCTCGTCCTCGTCGCGGTCGAGGTCCGCGTTCGAGGGGTCCACGTACTTGGCGCAGTAGAGGAGCGTGCCCCCCACGTGGGCCGGGTCCACGACGTGGGTCGTCTCGACGACCGTCGTGAGCCGGATGCGCCGGTCCGTGACGTTGAGCAGGTAGTAGGGCGAGACCGGGGCGTCGAGCCGCAGGATCACGCAGACCACGCCGAGGTAGCGGCAGCGGTCCACGGGCTGGAGCTCGGCGAGGGCCGGGTCCATGAGGGCGCGGGCCTGGTGCGGCAGCATCGTGCACGCGACCTGGTCGAACGCGCGGAACTCGCCGTCGATGACCAGGCCGGTCGCGCCCTGGCGGCCGCCGGCGATGCGCTCCACCGGGGTGCCCGCGTGGACCTCGCCGCCCAGCTCCTCGATCCGCGCGCGGAGCGCGTCGATGAGGGTCGGGTAGCCGCCCGGGATCCAGCCCATGATCTCGCGGCCACGCGAGTCGCGGGTGGAGGACATCCGGCGCGAGCGCGACCAGATGTAGGAGGCCGGCAGGTCCTCGTAGCGCCCGTCGAACTTCGAGTCGAGGAGCGGCTTCCACAGCTTCTCGACGGTGTTGCGGCCGCACTTGGCCTCGAGCCACGGGAGGAGGGGGACCGCGTCCAGGTCCTCGAGCCGGCCGCGGCGCTGGCACCAGGCCACGAAGGCGGCGAGGCGCACGCGGTCGCGCATCCGCAGGAGCGGGAAGGTCGCGAACTCCTTGAGCGTGGTCATTGAGAAGAGGCGGCCGTCGTCGTAGAAGCCGGTGCCGGTGGGCTGCAGGCGCAGGCCGCCGGTCACGCCGACCTCCTCGGCGAGCCCGATCACGCGGTCGTCCGTGGGGAGGACGACGTGGTAGAAGCGGTCCACCTGGTGGCCGTCCATGTCGAACGTGCCGACCAGGCCGCCGAGGGTGGGGGCCGCCTCGTAGACCGCCACCCGCACGCCCTGGCGGGCGAGCCGGTAGGCGGTGGTGAGGCCGAGGACGCCTCCCCCGACGATGCCGACGGTGGGGGCGTTCATCGGGTGAGCCCCGAGTTGATGCGGCGGCGGGACGCGACGAGGCGCATGTAGCCGGCGATGGTGGGCAGCAACCTCATCTTGCTCTCACCGTGCCGGAGGGATGCGTCGAGGTCGATGGTCACTTCCTCTACCTCGGCACCCACGGCCACGAGCTTGGCGAGCAGCTCGGCCTTGCAGGCGAAGCCGCGCTCGGTGATGAGCGCGTCGCCGAAGCGGTCGACGCCGGCCTGCAGGATCGAGGCGCGGTAGACGCGGAAGAACGAGGAGACCGTCATCGCGTCCAGGCCGAGGGCGTGGCGGACGACGAGGCCCGCGCCGCGGCTCAGCACGCGGCGGGGGGCGCTCACGTTGAGCATCTTCCCGCCGTTGTGGACCGAGGCGAGCACCAGGTCGGCGCCGTCGTGGGCCCGCTGGAGCATCTCCGTGAGGGCCGCGAGGTCGCTCGTGGTGTCCGACTCGAGGGTGACCACGAGGGCGTCGTCCGGGCAGCCGGCCAGGGCGGCCGCGAAGCCGGCGCGGAACGCGCCGCCGGGGCCCTGGTTGACGCCGAGCGGGAGCACCTCGAGGGGGAGCGGGCCGTCGTAGGCCTGGGCCACGGCGACGGTGTCGTCCTGCGAGCCGTCGTCCACCAGGATGATCCGGCTGCCGATCGGGAAGAGCTCGGGCCGGGCCTCCAGGTCGGCGAGGAGGTTCGGGATGTTCTCCGCCTCGTTGTAGGCCGGGATGACGAAGAGGTTCGGGGGGACGGCGGGCACGCGGCCGGCGTCCTGCGCCAGGGGGGCGGCGGTCGTCATCTCAGTAGGCTCCCTTGCGCTTCAGGACGACCAGGACCGTCTGGTAGAGGATCCGGAGGTCCCACCAGAGGGACCAGTTCGTCGCGTAGAGGTAGTCGAGCTTCACCATCTCCTCGAAGGAGAGGTCGTTCCGGCCGAGCACCTGCCAGGGGCCGGTGATGCCGGGGGTGGTGTCGAGCCGGCGCAGGCCCCAGCCGGTGATCCGGTCGGCCTCGTAGACCACGAAGGGCCGCGGGCCGACGAGGCTCATGTCGCCGCGCAGGACGTTCCAGAGCTGCGGCAGCTCGTCGAGGCTCCACCGGCGCAGCACGCCGCCGAGGCGGGTGACGCGCGGGTCGCGGCCCTTGATCTTGAAGAGCGGGCCGTCCACCTCGTTGAGGTGCAGGAGCTCCTCGCGGCGCGCCTCGGCGTCCACGTACATCGTGCGGAACTTGAGGATCATGAAGGTGGAGCCGTTGCGGCCGCGCCGCGCCTGGCGGTAGATCGCCGGGCCGGGGCTGTCCACCTTCACCGCGATCGCCAGGGCGGCGAGCAGCGGGGAGAGCAGCAGCAGCATGCCGCCGGACACGAGGATGTCGAAGCCGCGCTTCACGACCCAGGAGGAGCGCTTGAGCTGCGTCCCCGGGAGGGTCACGAGCGGCGCGCCGGCGAGGTCCTCGAGCTGGGCGTTGGCCGTGAAGAGCTCGTGGTAGCGCGGGATGATCGAGATCTGCAGGTGCGGCTGGCGCACGCTGCGGGCGAGCTCGAGCATCTCCTCGTGCGAGGTGCTCTGCGAGGTGAGCACGACGCGCTCCGCGTTGAGGCGGGCGACGGCGTCCTGCAGCTCGGAGGGCGAGTGCGTGTCCGGGAGGACCCCGACGATGTCGAGGCCGAACTCCGGGTGCGCCGCGATGACGCGCTGGAAGAACTCCGCGTCCTGGCCGGCGCCGACCACGAGGGCGCGGCGGCGGCTGAAGATGCGCGGGAAGACCCAGGAGCGCAGCGCGCCGCGGGCGAAGATGACGGCGGCGAGCGCGAGGCCGACGAACACGGCGGCCTGCACGGCGCTCGAGACGCGCCAGTCGCTCACGCGGCGCAGCATCTGGTCCATGACGAGGAAGCCCAGCGACCCGACCAGGAGGGCGTGGAAGACCGGGGTGGCCTCGTCGAAGGAGGTGACGGCGATGCGCCGCTGGTCCGTGTCGTACAGGCCGTAGGCGGCGAAGAGGGCGACCCAGGCCGGGACCGCGACGACCGCGAGGCCGATGCCGGCCCAGAGCGGGACGTCCGTGGTCGAGGAGACCAGGGTGTCGGTCAGGACGCGCATCAGCGCGTACGCCACCACCAGGCCGACGAGGTCGCCGGCGGCGAGCAGCATGGCCCGGCCGCGGGTGCGACGCCGGGTCGCGACCGTGGTGGTGAGGGGAGGAGTGTGGGTGCTGGTTACGACGTTCATGTCTGTGGGTACGTCTCCGTGGCGGATGCCTCGTGACATACGGTGGAGTGCGCCCCGAACCTGATCAATCTCGCAAGTAGAGCCCTGAGCTCCCCCGATCGGGGGGCTTTGTGGGGGCCCGAACTGGCCTTTCGACGCCGCTGTGCTCGACCGGGCCGCCTGGCCGGGGATGACACGCGCCCGACGCGCGTGTCACAGGCGATCCCAAGGGATTCGACCCTAAGCCGGAAGGCCGCAAAGGCGGCGTTAAGATGCTGGTGAGGTGCGTTAGGAACGCATAAGTGACGCCGCCGCCTCGTGGTGCGCGCGCTCCACTCGGCCGTCGTCGTCCGCCGGCTCGTCGTGCACCACGAGCCGGTACCCCATGCCGTTCTCCGTCAGGAGCCTCCGCGGGCGCGAGGGCTCCCTCTCCAGCTTGCGCCGCAGCGCGGCCATGTAGACCCGCAGGTACTGGGTCTCCCGGGTCGCGTGCGGGCCCCACACGGCGGACAGGAGCGCCGCGTGCGTGACGAGCCGGTCGGGGTGCCGCGCGAGGGCCGCCAGGAGGGCGTACTCGCGCGGCGTCAGGTGGATCCGCTCACCGCCCCGGCGGACGACGTGGGCCGCGAGGTCGATGACGATGTCGTCGAACGCGACGGCCGTGGAGGCGTCGTCGGTCCGGTTCGACCGGCGCATGACCGCGCGCAGGCGCGCGAGCAGCTCGCCGGTCGAGAAGGGCTTGAGCATGTAGTCGTCGGCGCCGGCGTCGAGGGCGGCGATCATCTCCGCCTCCGAGTCCACGCCCGTGACCATCAGGACGGGGCTCCGGGTCCACTCGCGCAGCCGCGCGCAGATCGACACGCCGTGCATGTCCGGCAGCAGCATGTCGAGCAGCACCGCGTCCGGCGGGCGCAGCGCGGCCGACTCGAGGGCGGCCGCCCCGCTCGAGGCCGTGAGCGTCGCGTAGCCCGCGGCGTTCAGGACGCCCTGGAGCGCACGGCGGATGGCCTCGTCGTCGTCGACGACCAGGACGTGGCCGGGGGGCCTCACGGGTGCACCGTCCGCAGGCGCAGCGTCACCCGGCTCTCGCCGGGCCGCTCGCTCACGACGAGCCGCGCCCCCATCTCGCCCGCGAAGAGCCGGCAGATGGAGAGGCCGACGCCCATGGCGCCGGGGGCGCCGGGGCCGTCCGGCCGGACGGCCGGGATGCCGTTGCCGCCGTCGGTGACGATGAGCTCGACGTGGCCGGCGACCGCGCGGCCGCCGAGCACCACCGGCGGCGCGCCGTGGCGCGCGGCGTTCGAGAGGAGGTTGAGCAGGACGCGCTCGACGAGCTCCGGGTCGGCGAGGACGTCCGGCAGGGCGGACGGGACCTCGTCGGCGACCGGGCAGGCGTCCGGGTCGTGCGCGAAGGAGGCGAGGGCGGCGCGCGTGGCGTCCGCGGGGTCGACCGGGCCGAGCGCGATCGCGCGCGTGCCGGAGATGACCCGGGAGACCTCGCTCACCGCGGCGACGAGCCGGTCGAGGCGGTTGACCTCCGCGGCGATCGCGGGGGCCGCGCCGTCTCCGGCGTCGCTCAGGATGGAGATGACGCCGAGCGACCGCCGGATCTCGTGCGGCAGCGCGGCGAGGAGGGTGGTGGCGGCACCGTCGGCGCGGCGCCGGCCGGCGTCCGAGCGCCGGTCCTCGAGGCAGCCCTCAGCGCGCACGCCGGGCCCCCGCCGGGACGACGGACTCCAGGTAGCCGCGCAGCTCGCGCGCGAGGTCCGTGACGCCGCCGGCGCCGGAGGACCCCTCGAGGACGCCGTCGCCGGCGACCGCGCGGGCGAGCTCCCCGGGCGACTCCACGAGCGTCACCATCCCGGCCGCGGCCATGCGGCGCGCCAGGGGGACCTGGTGGTCGTCGACCGCCTCGCCCAGGTCGCCGCGCCGGGGCATGACCACCGGACGGCGCCCCGCGGAGAGGCTCATCATGATCGAGCCGACGCCGGCGTGGCACACCACGACGCGCGCCCGGCGGGAGTGGTCGAGCATGTCGTCGAAGTCGAGGAACTCGACGCAGGTCGCGCCGGCCGGGCGGCCGAGGCAGTGACCCGTCTGGATCACGATCTCCTCGTCGAGGGCGAGGGCGCCCACCGCGTCGACGAGCCGCTCGAAGCGCGTCTCGTTGGTCCCGACCGTGACGAAGATCACGCGGACGCCCCGAAGACGTTGCCGACGAAGCGCGCGCGCCTCATCTTCGCCGCGAGCTCGGGCCACTGGACGTAGAGGCGGCTGGTGACGGGGGCGATCATGCGCCCGCTGAGCGAGGCGCCCTCGATGCGGGTGAACGACTCGACGTAGACGACCTTCGCGCCCATGAGGCGGCCGAGCCACGCGAACGGCACGGCGACGCCGGCGCCGGTCGTCATGACGACCTTCGGGCGCGTGCGCCGCAGGATCCGCGCGGCCAGCACGAGGTTCCGGAGCAGGTTGGGGATGTTCCGGTTCGTGGGGCCGTGGGCGAACATGACGCGCTCACCGCGCAGCAGGGAGCGGGCGTCGCTCTTGTCGAACGTGACCCACGCGCGGGAGAAGCCCTCCCAGGCGGGCCGCAGCGACACGAGCTGCAGGAGGTGACCGCCGCTCGAGCAGACGAGCAGGACGTCGGCCGGACCGACAGGCTGGCGGAATTCCCCCGAAACGCTGTTCGCTGCTGGGATCTCGGTCATGAGTGACATCTCCCACATGGTCACGTCGGAGGCCGGGGAGGGACAACGGTCGTGAGAGTGGGGGTCCCACTGGACCCCCGGGGGGCACGGGGCCTCCCTCACACTCTCCTAACGTCTGGCTCCCGCGTGTTGCTGGGGATCCGCCGAATCCGCCGATCGGGATCGCCGGAGGGCTTCACGGATACGTGACGGCACGCGGGCGGGGCTCTGCACGCTGCGCACGTGCGCGCGGATGTCCGGGTCGGGCGAGCGGGGCTCGCGGCGCCACGCGGCGCCGGCGTAGCCGCCCACGAGGCCGAGCGCGCCGATCTCGCCGCGGGCGACGTGGAGGGTCGCGCGCATGCCGAGGTACCACGGCCGGTACCACATGTAGTGGGCCGAGGCGCCCTCCGTCGCGCGGGCGCGCCAGCGGCTGCCGTCGCGGCCGCCCTCGGGCCGGTGGTGCTCGAACGGCAGGTCGAGGAGGGTGGCCGTCCCCCAGCCGAGCGCGTTGGCCTTGAGCTGCGAGAGGGAGTCCCAGCTCATCCGCTCCTCCACCGGGGCCACCTCCATGAGGCACTCCCAGCGGAAGGCGCGCGCGGCGCCCCAGACGGTGTCGCCGGTCACGTGGCGCTGGCGCCAGGCCGTGCCGTCGTGCTCGAAGCAGCTCCCGCCGACGATGCCGAGCCGGGGGTCGGCGTCGAGCGCCGCGGCCAGCCGCGCCGCGAAGTCCGCGGGCAGGGCGACGTCGGCGTCGAGGTTGAGGACCATGCCCGGCGGGTCCGCCGGGTCGATCGCGGCGATGCCGGCGTTGAGCGCGCGGGCGCTCGGCCCGCCGCGGGCGATCGAGACGGCGGGCGGGATCTCCAGCAGCTCGGCCCAGGGATGCTCCCGGGCGAACCCGCGGACGATGTCCTGGCTGCCGTCGGTCGACCCGTTGTCCACCACGATCCAGCGCGACGGCGGCAGCGACTGGGCGGCGAGCGACGCCGCCAGGCGCGGGAGGTTGCCGGCCTCGTCGCGGGCCGGCGTCACCGCCACCCAGGACCGGCTCACGTCAGGCGGCCGCCAGCGCCGGGGCGTCGTTGCGGGCCTTCGGCAGGTAGGTGGAGAGCCAGACCTCGAGCATGAGCACGGCGAGGAGGGTCGGCGCGGCGCCGGGGTCGCGGCCCGCGGCGTGGTCGGCCACCATGCGGCCCACCTCGCCCCGGTCCAGGATGTCGCCGTACCGGGCGCCCGGGTCGAGCAGGTAGCGCTCCATCTCGCCGCCGGACTGCGCCTTGAACCAGCCCGAGACGGCGCCGTTGAAGAAGCCGATCTTGGGCTTGTCGATGATCTCGTCCGGGATGAGGCCGCGGGCGGCCCGCTTCAGGACGTACTTGGTGACCGAGCCCCGGTGCACCTTGAGCTCCGGCGGGATCGTGGCGCAGTGCTCCACGACGTGGTGGTCGAGGAACGGCACGCGGACCTCGAGCGAGTGGGCCATGGACGCGCGGTCGAAGTAGTGGAGCATGTCGTCCGCGAGGCCGAGCTTGGCGTCGAGGTACAGCGTCGTCGGCAGCGCCGGGCCGGACATGCCGCCGAGGGCGTGCTGGATGGCGCGGCGGGTGGCGCCGCCGTCGAGGCCGGCGAGCGGGCCGCGGGCCAGGCGGGCGCGGCGGGCCGCGTCCATGTTCGGGTTCATCGCGATGAACCGGGCGGCCGGGTCGCCCGCGGCGATCGTGCGGGCCAGGCGGCGCATGGTTTCGGGGCCGCGCGCCATGGCGCCGGCGCCGAGGCGGCCGACCGGGCGCGGCAGCCGCGCCCACGCGTCGGCGATCGACGCGGCGCGGTGCTTGCGGTAGCCGCCGAGCAGCTCGTCGGCGCCCTGGCCCGAGAGGGCCACGGTGACGTGCTGCACGGCCAGGCCCGAGAGGGCGAGGAAGCCGAGGGCCGAGAGGTCGGCGATCGGCTCGTCCATGAACCAGGAGAGGTCCGCGAGGTCGACCTGCTGGTCGTCCATCGAGAGCTCGAGCTCGTGGTGCTCCGCGCCGACGGACTGCGCGACCCGCCGGGCGTCGGCCAGCTCGGAGACGGCGCCCTCGCCGCGGAACCCGACGGCGAACGTCTTGACCGACCCGGTGGTGTGCCGGGCCATGAGGGCCACGATGAGCGAGGAGTCGAGCCCGCCGCTCAGCATCGCGCCGAGCGGGACGTCGGCCATGAGCCGGATGCGGACGGCCTCGTCGAGCTGGGCGAGCAGCGCCTCGGCCTGCTCCTGCGGGTCGCGGCTCGAGCCCGTCCAGTCCGGCTCGGGGTACGCCCACCACTGCTCGATGCGGTACGCGCCGTCCTCGACCACGATGCGGTGGCCGGGCGGCAGCTTCCGGACGTGCTTCAGCGGGGTGGCGGGCGCCGGGAAGAACCCGAGGCCCAGATAGGCGTCGATCGCCTCGTGGTCGAGCTCGTCCGGGACGAGGCCGGAGGCGAGGAGGCTCTTGAGCTCGGACGCGTACACGAGCAGGTCGCCGACGACCGCGTAGTAGACCGGCTTGATGCCCAGGCGGTCGCGCACGACGACCGCGCGGCGGCGCCGGCGGTCCCACAGCGTGATGCCGAACATGCCGCGCAGCCGCTCCGGGAACGCGGTGCCGTACTCCTCGTAGAGGTGCGGAATGATCTCCGTGTCGCATCGACTGCGGAACGCATGCCCGCGGTCCTGCATGTCGCGACGCAGGATCTCGTGGTTGAAGAGCTCGCCGTTCTGGGCGGCCCAGATCGATCCGTCCTCGTTGCCGAACGGCTGATGGCCGCCCTCGAGGTCGACGATGCTCAGGCGACGGCAGCCGATGGCGACTCCGTCCTCGAGGATCGTGCCCCGGTCACTCGGCCCGCGATGGACCATCGCGTCGGTCATGCGATCGAGCACGTGTTGCTCGATCGGCCGTCGGGGACTGCCATTCAGCTGGATGACGCCGCAGATTCCGCACATGGGATCCGACTCTAGCCCCACCCCCTGCCGGCACCCCTACCCATTCGGATGGGGCGCGGTCGCCCCCGCCGGGCGGGCACCCCGGGGCGCGTCCCGTCCCCCCGGACGACCCGCCCGCGGCGTGCCCCGATGTGACGGAGGCAGCAGAATCTCCAAACAGATGGCTTACAACCGATGCGTCGACTCCCGAAAGGGGCCCCGGGTAGGCTCGCCGCGCCCGTCAGCCGAAGTAGGGAGATGATGATCCCCGTGCCCCTTCGTGCCGCACTGGCGACGCTTGCCGTAATCGGCGGGCTCGTCGCGCTGTCCGTGTTCGGATCCACAAGGTCCGACTCCCCCGTCGCCACCGTCGAGAGCGCAGCCGCTGCGCTCCCCCGACCGACGGTCGGCTTCACCCGCCCCGCGGCGGGGGCGTCGGTCTCCGGCAAGATCCCCGTGGTCGTGCGCGTCTCCCAGACGCCGGCCATCAGCCGCGTGGAGTTCCGCGTGGACGGCAAGCTCAGGTGGACCGACCGCCGGCGCCCGTACACCATGTACGGCGACACCGGCCGCCTCGACACGGCGACGCTCTCGGTCGGCGCCCACAAGCTGACGGCGACCGCCGTCGCCACGAACGGCACGCGGGACGTCGCGACCCGCTCCATCAAGGTCACGCGCGCCCCAGCCGGCGGCGGCACCGGCGGCGGGACGGCCCCGCCGCCCTCGAGCGGCGGAGGCGGCGGCGGCACGACGCCCGGCACCGACCCCGCCGTGCGGCCGTTGTCCAACACGGCCCTCGGCCTGCGGGTCGCCTCGGCGACCGGCAGCACGATCAACCTCGCCTGGAACGCGATCTCCGGCGCCACGTCCTACGGCGTCTACCTCAACGGCCGCCGCCTGACGGACGTGGGCGGGACCGGGTACCAGGTGACCGGCCTGTCCTGCGGCGTCACCTACCGCCTCCTGGTCGACACCGTCGCCGCGGACGGCTCGCGCTCGGCCAAGGTCACGATCTCGGCCGCGACGCAGGCCTGTGCCCCCGCGTCCTACTACCTCTCGCCGAACGGCAACGACGGCGCGAGCTGCTCGGCGTCGTCCCCGTGCCGCACGCTCGACCGCGGCTACAAGGTGGCGCGCCCCGGCCAGACGGTGGAGCTCGCCGCGGGGTCGTACCCCGGCGGCACCATCTCGGGCGACTCGTCGAAGAACGGCTCGACCACCCCGGTCGTGCTGCGGCCGGCGGCCAACGCGGCCGTCACGGTCACCGGTGAGCTGACGGTGAACGCCCAGGCCGTCGAGATCCGCTCGATGAAGATGGCGGGCGGCTGGAAGACCGAGGCCGGCGCGGCGAACGTGATCATGCGCGACCTCGACGCCCTGCACATGTTCATCCTCTCGTCGCAGAACGTGACCGTCATCGGCGGCTCGGTCGGCCCGGGCGTGGACTACCACCCGATCATCGGGGCCAGCAACTCGACGCCGCCGCGGAACATCGTGGTGGAGGGCGTCCTGTTCCACGACTGGACCGCCTCGAACACGAGCATCCACACCGAGTGCCTCCAGATCGGCGCCGGCGACGGCATCACGATCCGCGGCAACTCGTTCGTGAACTGCGCCCAGACCGGCAACCTGCACGTCTCCCACTGGGGCGACACGCCGCGGACCCGGAACGTCACCATCGAGAACAACTTCTTCTCGACGACGCGCAACGGGTACTACTCGGTGCAGGCCTACGCGTTCGACAACCTGCTCATCCGGAACAACTCGGCCTCGCAGGGCTTCCTGATCCTCCCGACCGGCGGTCCCATGAACAACGTCCGCCTCGTGGCGAACCTGGCGCCGCAGCCGTCCTACGCCTGCGTCTCCGGGGTCCAGTACAGCTACAACGTCTGGTTCGACGCCTCGAGCCCGGCGAAGTGCGGCACGACGGACCTCGCGGCCCGCACCGGCAACCCCGGCTTCACGAACATGGGCGCGACCGACCTCCACATCAGCGCGACCTCGCCGGCCATCGGCCGCGGCTCCTCCGCCCTCGGGTCCGAGACGGACATCGACGGCGAGACCCGCGGGCTGACGGGTGCCCCCGACGCGGGAGCGGACGAGCGATAGGGATCCGCGCCACATCCACCGCCGCCGTCGCGGCCGCCGGCCTCGCCCTCGCGGGGACCGGCGTCGCGGCCGCGGCACCGCACTCCGAGCAGGCGCGGACCCGCCTGCCCGTGTTCGCCATCACCGGCACCTGGGCGTGGCAGGACCTGGACGAGGCGCTCTCGTCCGACGGCAAGCCCGTCCCGGTGAGGATCGCCGTGTCGAACGGCCGGCCCGTCCTGGTCTTCCCCGGCCAGCGGCCCGTCAAGGGCCGCTGGGCGCCCGGCGCCCGCCGGCTCACGGTGACGGCCGTCCGGCCGCTCACCGCACCCGCCGGCGCGGTCGCCTCCGTGCGCTACGTCCTGAAGGTGACCGGTCCCCCGGCGCGGCTCCGCATGGCGGGCACGCTCGTCGTGCGCCACAAGGACTACCCCGGGATCTCCGCCGTCGCCGCCACCCGGACGGCCCGCCCCGTCTGACGGCGCCGGCGGGCCCGCGGGCCCGCCATGGGGTGACCTGTAGGCTGCCCGGTGGCCTGCAGGCCGACCCACGGCCCCCAGGCGCATCCGTCAACAGGCCGGAGACATAACGCGTGGATCTTTTCGAGTATCAGGGGAAGCAGTTGTTCGCGCGCCACGGGATCCCCGTCCCGTCGGGCGAGGCGGTCACCACGCCCGAGGACGCGAAGGCCGCGGCCGAGCGCATCGGCGGCAAGGTGGTCGTCAAGGCGCAGGTGCAGGTCGGAGGCCGCGGCAAGGCCGGCGGCATCAAGCTCGCCGAGACGCCGGACGAGGCCGAGGCCCGGGCGCGCGACATCCTCGGGATGGACATCAAGGGCCACACGGTCCGGACCGTCTGGATCGAGGCCGCGTCGGACATCCGCAAGGAGTACTACGCCTCGGTGACCTTCGACCGCGGCGCGAAGAAGCCGCTGGTCATGCTGTCGGCGGTGGGCGGCGTGGACATCGAGGAGGTCGCCGCGACGCAGCCGGACAAGCTGGCGCGCCTGCACGTCGACCCCCTCACGGGCTTCCAGGCGCACCACGCCCGCTGGCTCGCGTACCACGCGGAGATCGACACGGAGGCCATCAAGGGCGTCGTCGACATCCTCCAGCGGCTCTACCAGGGCTTCGTCGACCTCGACGCGATGCTCATGGAGATCAACCCGCTCATCTGGACCACGGACGGCCGCGTGATCGCGCTGGACGCCAAGGTCACGATCGACGGCAACGCGCTCTACCGGCACCCGGACCTGGCCGAGCTCAAGGAGTCCACGACCGAGGACCCGCAGGAGCGCATGGCCCAGGAGAAGGGCGTCACCTACGTCAAGCTCGACGGTGACGTCGGCATCCTGGGCAACGGCGCCGGGCTCGTGATGAGCACGCTCGACGTGGTCGCCCTGGCCGGCGGCCGCCCCGCGAACTTCCTGGACGCGGGCGGCGGCTCGAAGGCCGACGAGGTCGTGGCGGCGCTCGAGGTGCTGCTCTCCGACACGAAGGTGAAGGCGCTCCTCGTCAACATCTTCGGCGGCATCACCCGTTGCGACGAGGTCGCCGAGGGCCTGCTCACGGCGCTCGACCGCCTCGGCACGACGCTCCCGATCGTGGTGCGCCTCGACGGGACGAACGAGGAGGAGGGACGCGCGATCATCCGCGACCGCGCGCCGGACAACGTGGTGGTGGAGGCGACGATGCTGTCGGCCGCCCGACGAGCCGTCGAGCTCGCGAAGGAGGCCGCATGAGCATCCTCGTCGACAAGGACACCAAGCTGGTGGTCCAGGGCATCACCGGCCGGGAGGGCGCGTTCCACGCGACCCGCAACAAGGCGTACGGCACCAACGTGGTCGCCGGCGTCACCCCCGGCAAGGCCGGCCAGGACGTCGAGGGCATCCCGGTGTTCAACACCGTCGCCGACGCCGTCCAGGAGACCGGCGCCAACACCGCCATGGTGTTCGTGCCGCCGCGCTTCGCGACCGACGCCCTCTTCGAGGCCATCGAGAGCGGCGTGGAGACGATCGTCTGCATCACCGAGGGCATCCCCGCCCACGACATGATGCGCGTCTACACGCACCTGCGCCGCGGTGACCAGACCCTCATCGGCCCGAACTGCCCGGGCGCGATCACGCCGGGCGTCGCCTCGGTCGGCATCATGCCGACCCAGGTGTTCCAGCCGGGCCGCGTGGGCCTCGTGAGCCGGTCCGGCACGCTGACGTACCAGATCTCCAAGGAGCTGGCGCTGCTCGGCATCGGCCAGAGCACGGTCGTCGGCATCGGCGGCGACCCGGTCATCGGCTCGTCGTTCATCGACATCCTCACCCGCTTCGAGGCCGACCCCGACACCGACCTGGTCGTCATGGTCGGCGAGATCGGCGGCGCCGAGGAGGAGAAGGCGGCCGAGTACATCGCGGCCAACATGAAGACCCCGGTGGTGTCCTACATCGCGGGCTTCCAGGCGCCCCCCGGCAAGCAGATGGGGCACGCCGGCGCGATCATCACCGGCTCGTCGGGCACCGCCCAGGCGAAGAAGGACGCCCTGGAGGCGAAGGGCGTGAAGGTGGGCACGAACCCCACCGAGGTCGCCCAGTTCGTCAAGGAGACGCTGGGCTAGGACTGCTCGACGCGACGGTGGGGGCGGGGCCTCGCGGCCCCGCCCCCATCGCGCGGATCAGCCCTTCGGCAGGAAGACCACCGTGCGGAGCGGGGCCTTGCCCTTGCGGGTCTGGATCACACGCACGTACCGGTCGCCCGAGGACGCCTTGAGCGTGATGGTCCAGTTCTTGCCGTCCTTGCGGACCACCGTGCGCTTCGTGCGCGTCTTCGCGAGCGTCGCGCCCTGGCGGGCCGACAGCGACTTCGGCGCCGCGTTGCTCGTGAGCACGAGGTCGAGGAACTTGCCGCGGACGTCGAAGCCGCGCAGCGGCAGGGCGCCCTTCTTCACGACCTTCAGCTTGTAGCGCGCGTTGGTGGCGAGCGTCGCGCCGGCCGCGGTCGAGACCGCCGCCGGGTTGGTGCCGCCGGACACCGCGAGCACGACGCCGCCGGTGAGCGGCAGCGGCTTGTTCGGGGTGACCACGACCTGGTTGAGGCGCGACACGTAGGTCACGTTCGCCGGGAGCACGAGGCCGTTGCCCCGCACGAGGCGGATGGACGTGGCCGGGACGCGCACCGGGCGGTCGAACTCGAGGACGATGCGGCCCCTGCGGGCGACCTCGCCGTTCGGACCGGGGGCGACCGCGAGGATCTTCGGCACGGGGCCGAGGTTCGGGTTCACGCCGCCGCCGGGGCCGCCCGCGGGCGGGGTGACCGGGGTGGACGGCGCCGCGCCCGTCTGGTTCGGGTTGTCGAGCACGAAGTTCTTGAACGTCGCCGTGAAGGGCGGCGTGGTGCTCGGGTCGTCGAAGTCGTCGTAGTTCGTGGCGACGATGCCGGCGGTGGTCGAGCCCTTCAGGAGCTCCGGGAAGTTCCCGGTGAAGGTGCAGCCGAGCGAGCCGCGGAGGCAGGGGTCGGCCGAGACGTTCTTCACCGGGCCGCCGTCGAGCTGGTACTGCGGGGTGACGTCGCCGTTCGGCGCCACCGCGAGGATCAGCGTGATGTTGCCGGTCGGCGGGAGACCCGGGATCGACGTGTTGGCGACGGCCTTCACGGCGCCGCCGGACTCGTACAGGAAGTTGAGCGCCGCGACCGTCGCGCCCGAGCCGCCCTGCTTGCGCACGGAGATGACGAGCTTGACGTAGTTGTCCTGGTTCTGGCCGACGAGGACGCCCGCCGACTGGAACTGCTGCGCGGACGGGTTCGGCAGCGAGACGTCGACCTTGGCGCTGATGCCCTGCGAGCCCGGGTCGACCGGGAGCGCGAGCGCGTTCACCTGGTCGTTGAGGCCGAGGTAGGCGTCGCTGCCGTTCTCGGACAGGACGGCGAGGCCGGTCCCGGAGACGGACAGCTTGGCGGCGTCGAAGGTCGAGCCGGTCAGCACGGTGCTGAAGCCGGTGTCCGCGAGCGTGCCCGGTACGGGCGCGGTCAGCGGCAGGGTGTTGACGGCGGCGTTGGCGGCCGGCGCCAGGGCGGCGAGCGCCGCCGTCGCACCGACGGCGACCAGCGCCCGTCGGGCGCGGCGCGTGGGCCGGCGCATGCGCTGCGCCGGCGCGTCCGCGTCGCGGACGACGTTGGTCTGCCCCATGTGTGTCCCCCAGTGGATCGGTTCGGCACGCGGGCCCGGGTGGCCCGCAGATCAGGTCCGGGCTGATTATCACAGGACCACGGCGGGCCGATAACCCGGCGGGCGGGGGGTCCTCCCCCTACCCGACGGCACCGGGGCTCAGGTCGGACGACGGGGGACCGATGGACATGGTGGGCCGCCCCACGGCCCCCGACCCGGGCTCAGGACCGACGCCCGGATGCACCTCTCCACGGAGGGAGACCCCACGTGCCCGCGCTGTGCCTGCGCGTGCTTCCGGCCGTCCTCACGGGCGTCCTCGCCGCATTCGCGTTCCTGCCGTCCGTCGCCCACGCCGCCCTCGGCGAGTCCGCGACCCCCACGGCCGAGGCCCGCCTCGCCGCCGACCCGGACACCCTCTGGATGGCGACGTTCGAGACCCCGGACTGGAAGCGCCACTGGGGCGCCGACCAGGACGCCTTCCCGGAGAAGACCCGCGTCCACCAGCCCGCCGTCGCCGACGAGGGCAACGTCCTCGACGTGACCCTGGGCGGCCCGCGGCGCGACCCGGACAAGTACGGCATGGCGATCCGGGCCAACTTCAGCCGCATGGGCATCGGCACGCTCGACGAGGCGTACCTCCGCTATCGCATCTACATCCCGGCCGACTTCGACTTCTCGGACGGCGGCAAGCTGCCCGGGCTGTCCGGCCTCGAGCCCGGCACGGCCCCGACGGACGTCTCGGCCGGCGGGGAGTTCAACGCCGAGAGCTGGAGCGGCCGCCTCTACTTCATGGGCGACGGGGGCCTGACCTCGTACCTCTACGTGAAGCACGCCGCCGGCCAGACGATCTCGAACTCGTCGGGGCGCTACGTCGGCATCTCGGCGCGCGCCTTCACCGCGCCGAAGCGCAACCAGTACAAGACCGGCGGGACCACCTTCCGGTTCCGCACCGGCACCTGGTCCACCATCGAGATCCGGTACCGGATGAACACCCCCGGCGCCAACGACGGCATCTACCAGACCTGGGTCGACGGCCGGCTCGTGAGCGACCTGGACGACGTCCAGTACCGCCAGGCCGGCCACTCCGGCCTCGGCATCAACCAGTTCTTCGCGACGACCTTCTACGGCGGCCCGGAGTGGTCGAAGCGCGCGAACCACCTGCTCTTCGACGACGTGGTCATCTCCCGTTCGTACGTCGGCCTGCGCGACGACTCGCCGTTCACCCCGCAGGCCGTCGCCCCGGCGCCGGCCCCGGGCGTCACGCCGCGGTCCGCGCCGCGCAAGCCGGCCCCGATCGCCATCCCGGGCCCCGACGCCCCGTCGCAGCGCCGTGTCCGCGTGACGCTGCCCCGCGCGGCGGGCGCCCGCGCCGCCGTCGTGCGGCTGCGCGCCGGCGGGCGGATCCTGGGCCCCTGGAAGCTCGCCGCCGGTACGAAGGGCCGCGCCCTGACGCGGTCCGTGCCGGCCACCCGGATCGCCGACCTCACCCGCGGCGGCGCCCTCCGGGCCCGCGCGGAGTGGCGGATCGGGGCCCGTGGCGCCTGGCGCCCGGCGGGGCTCGCGATCGGCCCCGCGATCGCCATCGCACGCATCCGGAAGGCGTAAAGGGGACGTAAGCCCGGGCGCGGCGGCCTTGACGGGGCCGCCGGGCTCGGCTTGATTACCCGGGCGCTCGGCGGCCCGGCCCGGCGCACACGCCTCGTGCTCAGCGCCCACGCCCCCATCCCCCGTCACGCCGGTCGCCGTCTCGCGATCGCCCTGGCGGGCACCCTGGTCGCCCTCGCGGCCCTCGCCTCGAGCGCCCTCGGCGCCGCGCGGTTCGAGCCGCCGGACGGCCAGGTGATCTCGGGCGTCGCCGCCGACTACCCGGCGTCGAACGCGGCGAAGTTCGCCGCGATGACGAACCAGCCGAACGTGGCGATCTACGCCCGCTACACCGGCGGGTACCTCGAGGACTTCGGGCCGATCCTCGACGACATCAGGTCGTCGAACTCGGCCGGGATGATCTCCTGGCGCATGTTCGCCTCGTCGGGCGCGGGCTCGTCGCACGCCTCGATCGCCAACGGCGACATCGACGCCTACCTCATGCGCCAGGCGGCACACGCCAAGGCGTTCGGGCGCCCGCTGTTCCTGCGGCCGAACTGGGAGATGACCGGGGACTGGTTCCCCTGGTCCACCTACAACGGCTCCTGCACCCAGCGCTCGGGCAACTCGCCGGCGCAGTACCGCCAGTCCTGGCAGCGGGCGCGCATCATCTTCGAGGGCGGCACCGCCCAGCTCGTCAACGAGCGCCTCGCGGCCGTCGGCCTGCCCTCCCTGTCCGTCTCGGCCTCCACCCTCCCCTCGGCGACGAACGTCGCCTGGGTCTGGTCGGTGTCGAAGGGCGGCGTGAAGTGCGCGGACCGGCCCCACGACACCGCCGACTACTACCCCGGCGACGCGTACGTGGACTGGGTCGGCATGACCTTCCACCAGTACGGCGACAAGACGCTCGGTTTCTTCCTCAACGAGACGAGCAACGCCAAGGACCCGCTCGCCCGCGCGAACGACCTCTACAACGAGTTCAGCGTGAAGCACGGGAAGCCGTTCATGCTCGGTGAGTGGGCCGTCGCCTCGAGGCCGCTCGGCAACGGCGACAACCCGCAGTACATCCGGGACATGTTCGCCTGGATCGCGAGCCACCCGAAGATCAAGGCGCAGGTCTACTTCAACCGCGTCCCGAGCCCCGTGACCCACCGGCTCGACGACCACCCGAAGGCCAAGGCCGCGTTCACCGAGCTCGTGAACGTGACGCACCCGATCTACAACTACCAGCAGATGAGCACCGGCGCGCCGCTCGTCCTGCCGACCGCCCCGGCCCTGGCCCCGCGCCAGCCGGCCAAGGCCACCACGCCCTCCAAGACCACGAAGGGCACCGGTGGCGGCGCGGGCGGCGGCAACAGCCCCGCCGGCGGCGGCCCGGGCGCCGCGCCCGGCCTCGTCTGCAGCGCCGTCGGCGTGACCGGCGTCGTGCCGGCCACCGGCAAGGGCGTCACGGTCGCCCGCTTCGCCGGCCGCCGCCTGCTCGTCCGCGTCCGCGCCACCAAGACCTCCGTCCGCGGCACCGTCGTCATGAAGGGCGGCCGCCGGCCGGCCGGCCTGGTCGTCCGCGTCCGCGGCGACGCCGCCGGCGTGGCCCGCAAGGCCCCGCGCAAGTGGAGCTTCGGCAGCGCCCTCACGACGAAGCGCTCCTCGCACCTCATCACCCTCGTCGTGCGCGGCGCCAACGGGAAGGTCGTCGAGCGCCTCCGCATCCGCATCGCGACGACGAAGGCGGCCGTGAAGCAGTCGCCGCCCGTGACCGTCTGCGGCCCGGCCGCCGCGAGCGCCGCCAGCGTGAGCGGGGTCGTCAACCTGCGGCCGCGCGTGAAGGGCGCCCTGCTGCGGGTGAGGTCGCTGCGCCTCTTCGTGGACGGGAAGGCCCGCACGAGCTGGCGGCTCGACACCGCCACGCTGACGCCGGGCCCGCACGAGATCCGGATCGTCGCGGTGGACGGTGCAGGCCGGAAGGCCACCGTCGTCCACACGATCACGGTCGCGCCGCCCGCCTAGGAGCGTGGGGCGCTAGTCCCCTCGGGGGCTGGCGGCCGGACCGGGGCCCGTGGGGGCGCCCAGTGCGCGGTTGCTGAGGACGATGCGGTCCACGTCGATCCCGTCCTCGCGCATGAAGAGGGTCACCGTGTGGTCGCCGGCGGTCCCCACCGTGAGGCGGGCCGTCGGGTAGGAGATCCGGGTGCGGAACCAGGTCCACCCGCCGCGCGTGCGCGTGAGCAGGTGGGTGGAGAGCGGCTGGATCTCGCCGTCGAGGCCGATGTGCAGCGAGTCGGCCGCCGGGTCGGGGGCCCAGGCGCGCACCCACACGTGGTACAGGCCCGGCGTGTCGAAGCGGACCGGGATGGAGACCGACGGCGCCACGGTGGGGGCAGCCGCGGCGGCGACCGCCGGGCCGCCGTCCGGGCCCGCCCGCAGGGCGCCACCCACGGCGCCGGCGCGGGGGCTCGGCAGCCAGTTGCGCGAGAGGCCGGGCGTCGGAGAGCCGGTCTCGACCTCGAGCACCGCGACGCCGTCCACGAAGAGGTAGGGACGCGGGTCGGCCTCGCCGCCCGGGTCGGGCGCCTCGGCCTGCGCGCCGGGCTCGGGGGCGGGCGCGGGCTCCGCGGCGACGACCGGAGGAGCGGGCTCCTCCGGGACCACCGCGACCGGGAGGCCGTCCTCGTCCGTCACCTCCTGCCCGAGCGCCGGGGCCGCGGCGAAGGCGGCGACGCACAACGCGGCGCAGGTCCCCGCCACGACGGCGTTCGTGGCACGCGTCGTCGATCGCGGAGGCCGGGGCATTACGCGAGTCAAGCACACGGCAAAGTGGCCGGGAAAGTAAGGATTCCCTGAACGCGGGGACAGGTCCCCGGCTGCCGGAGGTCTAGGGCGCTTATGGTGCTGCGGACGCACAACGACCGCTTTCGGTGAATTGCGGTCCTTCCCTCCCGGGTGCGCGATGACGAGGCCACACGACAGAGGGTCCCAGAGGGCGTCCCGCCGGCTCCGGCGGGCGGTCACGGCGGTGGCCTCCACGGCCGCGCTGGCGGCCCTCGCCGCCCCGGCCCTCGCCGCGCCGCCGAACGTCGCGTTCACCTTCGACGCCGCCGTCCCGGGCACCGTCGCGGACAAGGACGGCCAGGGGACCGGCTTCACCGGGGTCCAGCCGAACACGGCGGGGAACCAGTACGTCCCGGCCAACATCGACGTCGTCGGCGGGGACCTCGTCCTCTCGACGACCCCCGGCGACGGCACCCAGAACACCCAGCAGAACGCGCTCCAGGTGACGGTCGACGGCTCGAAGGACTACACCGTCGAGACGACGCTGGACGGGCCCCTGAACTTCGCCGGCACGAACCAGTCGGCCGGGGTCTTCATCGGGCCGGACCAGAACAACTACGTCAAGTTCACGGCCCGCAAGACGGCCACCGGCGCCGGGCTGCAGCTCGGGCGCGAGCTGGGCGGCACCTTCAAGCAGATCGCCGCGCCCGGGTCGACGAGCATCCTCACGGCCGGGACGGTGGTGCTGCGGCTCACCGTGACGGCGGCCACCGGGACGGTCACGGCCGAGTACTCGCTCGACGGCGGCCCGTTCGTGACCGCGGGGACCGTGTCCGGCGCCGACCTGCCGCCCGGCGTCGTCGGCCCGAGCGTCAACGCGGGCGTCCTCAGCACCCAGTTCCAGTCCGGCGCCCAGGTGAAGCCGGCGTTCGAGGCCTTCTCGGTGCGCGGCTCGACCGCGGGCCTGGAGATCGGGGTCACGCCCAAGAAGACCGTGCTCCACGGCCCGGCGGGCCAGGGCGGGCTCACGATCCCGGGCTTCGGGTCGTTCTCGGGCACCCTCCCCACCTCGATCGACTTCGGGGCCGACGGCCGCCTCTACGTCGCGACGCAGAAGGGGAACATCTACGTCGTCAACCTGAACGACCAGGACCAGGCGACGGGGCTCCAGGGCACGATCACCACGATCGCCGCCCGGCCCAACACGAACTTCGACGGCTCCCCGTCCGCCGAGCCGGGCCGCCAGGTCACGGGGATCACGTTCGACCCGGCCTCCACGCCGGGGAACCAGATCCTCTACGTGTCCCACTCGGACCCGCGCATCTTCAAGAACGAGCAGCCGGGCCAGTCCCTCGTGGACGAGCAGTCGGGCGTCGTCACCAAGCTCACGCTGAACGGCGCGGGCCAGGTCGTCGCCTCGCAGGACCTCGTGGTCGGCCTGCCGCGCTCCGCCGAGAACCACTCGGTCAACGGCATGGACGTCGGGCCGGACGGCTGGCTCTACCTGGGCATCGGCGGCGCCACCAACTTCGGCGCCCCCTCCCTCTTCTTCGGCTACTTCCCCGAGACGCCGCTGTCGGCCGCCGTGCTGCGCATCAACCCCGCCGCGATCGGCGGGGGCACCCTCAACGCGTCCGCGGGCTCGGCCTTCACGTTCACGGACCCCTGCGGCCCGGGCGAGAGCGTCGGCAACGGCTGCTCCGCCGCCTCGAACGTCCCCGGCGGCGCCGGCGCGGGCACCGTGCCCGGCCAGCTCGAGGTGTACGCCACCGGCTTCCGGAACCCGTACGACGTCGTCTGGACGGCCGCCGGCAAGCTCTACGCCAACGAGAACGAGGGCAACAGCGGCGGCGGCCTCACCCCCGGCGGCCAGGACCCGGGCGCGGGCGGCGACCCGCCGGACGAGCTCTTCAACGTCCAGGCCGGCGGCTACCACGGCCACCCGAACCCCTCGCTCGGGCTCCTGACCTACAACGGCGGGGTCAAGGCGATCGCGACCTACGCCCCCAACTCGGCCACCACCGGCATCGCCGAGTACACGGCGAACGGCGCGGGCGGCCTGCTCAAGGGGCAGCTGCTCTCCACGAACTACGCCCAGGGCGACACGCTCGACCGCATCAAGCTGTCCCCGGACGGCGCGGGCGTCGTGGAGAAGAAGGTCCTCGCCTCGGACCTGTCCGACCCGCTCGACGTGGCGGTGCGGTCCAACGGGACGATCTTCGTCGCCGAGCACGGCTTCGCGGGCGACTCCTTCGCCCAGGTCTCCGCGTTCACGCCGATCGCGGTCAACTGCGACCTGTCGGACCCGAACGGCGACCCCGACGGCGACCGGTACACGACGGCCGACGAGCAGGCCAACGGCACCGGCCCGTGCAACCCGGGCGACGTGCCGGACGACTACGACAAGGACGGGATCAGCGACCTGCTGGACCCGGACGACGACAACGACGGCATCCCGGACGTCCGGGACGACCTGCAGCTCGACCCGACGAACGGGGCGGGCACGGTCCTGCCGTTCACGCTCGAGTTCAACACCTCCGACGCCGGCGGCTTCTTCGGCACCGGCTTCCTCGGCGCCCAGCTCTCGTCGAAGGGCGGCGGCCCGCTCAAGGGCAACGCCAGCGCCGGGGGCGGCGGCGGGTTCATGCAGCTCAAGGGCACGCCCGGCACCAACGAGGGCGGCTTCAACAACCAGCACAACGCGCTGCAGCAGGGCTTCCTGCCCAAGGGACGTCCCTTCACCGCCTCGGCGGTCGTGGGCGAGCCGTTCCAGACCGGGAACCCGGAGGGCCGCGAGGCCGGCGGCATCTTCGTCGGGCCCACCGAGAACGCCTTCGCCCGGCTCGCGGTGCAGGCCAACAAGGGCAAGCCCCGCATCGAGTTCCTCGTGGAGGAGGGCGGCAAGGCCGTCCGTCGCGTCGGGCGGCCCCTGACGCTGCCGCAGGGCACCGTGACCCTGTACCTCGACGGCGACCCGCTGCTGCGCACGGTCACCGCGCGGTTCAAGCTCGGCAACGGGAGGGTCGTGACCCTCGCGAAGGAGTCCGTCCCGGCGGCGTGGTTCGCGAAGGCCCGCGCCGGCGTGGTCGCCACCGCCTGGCAGAGCTCCAAGCCGCAGGCGACCTTCGTCTACGACCGCTTCGAGATCTCCGTGGGCACCCGCCCGGTGGGCGTCGTGGTCAACCGCGGCGACCGGTACGCCCGCTCGCGCAAGGCGACCCTCGTCATCACCCCGCCGAAGGGCGCGACCCGGGTCCGAATCAGCACCCGGAAGGACCTGCGGGGCGCGAAGCCGGCCCGCCTGCGCTCCTCGAGCCTCTACCCGTTCGTGCTGCCGGACGCGCGCCGGTCGCGCGCGACGACCGTGTACGTCCGGTTCACCGGCAAGGGTGTCCGCCCGCGGACGTACTCGGACGGCATCGTCCTGGACCGCACCCGCCCGCGGGTGCGGTCGGCGCGCCTCGTCCCGCTGCGCGGCAACCGCGCCCGCCTCGTGGTGACGGCCCGCGACGACGCCTCGAAGGTCGACGCGATCCAGATCCGCCGGGGCACCCGGAAGGCGGCGTTCGTGGACTACGCGCGCTCCCTCACCATCGTGCCCGGGTCGCGTGCGCTGAGCGTGCGGGTGCGAGACGGTGCGGGGAACGTCTCCACGTTCCGCGCCGTCCCCCGCGGTCGCTGACGATCGTCATCTGACCGAACGGACGGGGTCCCTTCCACCGGAAGTCGGTTCCGGCGGATCGGGGTCCGTGCGTCAATAGGTGGTAGTCCCCGATCCGTAGGAAGGCCTGTGCCCGCGCTCCCACTGCGTCCCCGCACCCTCGTCCCGGCCCTCGCCGCCGCTGCGCTGCTCGCCGGCGCCGGCATGGCGTCCGCGGCGCCCCCCGACGTCACGCTCGGCTTCGCCGAGCCGGTCGGCGGGACGATCGCGAACACGGGCTTCACGACGACGATGGCCGGGTCCACGGTGCTGCCGGGCAACCTGAACATGGGCGGCGGGGCCCTGAGCGTCGTGACGACGCAGGGTGACGCCTTCCCGGGCAACAACCAGGACAACGCCCTCGGCGTCACGTTCGACGGCTCGGACGACTACCGGGTGGCCGCGACGCTGCGCGGGCCGCTGCAGCTCACGGGGGGCTCGCAGGGCGCCGGCGTCTACATCGGCACCGGGCAGGACTCCTACGTCAAGATCATCGCCGGCCGCACGGGCACCGGCACGCCGCGCATCCAGATGCGGCAGGAGGGCGGCACCGGCGGCACGAACGGCGTCATCGACAAGACGAGCGGCCTGGGCGGGTTCACGACGGCCGCGCGCATCGACCTGACGCTCGAGTACGACGCCGACGAGAACGAGATCGAGGGCTCCTACTCGATCAACGGCGGGCCCAACACCAAGGTCGGCACGATGACGCTGCCGGGCCTCGGGGACACGAACGACCAGGCCGGCATCATCAGCACCTCGGCGCCGGGCGGGCCGCCGACCTCGTTCTTCTACGACGCCTTCGTCGTGGAGCCGAAGGTGTTCCTCTCCTTCGAGCCGGCCCAGACGCTGCACACCTTCGCCAACATCGGCGGGGACCCGCAGAGCGGCAAGCAGTACCCGACGTCCGTCGCGGTCGGCCCCTCGGGGCGCCTGTACGTGGCCGGGCAGTACGGGCGCATCCACATCCTGCAGCGCGACGCGAACGACAACACGACGTACGTCAAGCAGCTGCCGAACATCTTCGACACGCCCAACCAGACGTTCAACGGCGGCGCCCAGCCCTCGGAGAAGGGCCGGCTCGTGACCGGCATCGCGGTCGCCCCGGGCTCGACCGCGGCCAACCAGGTCATCTACGTGTCCCACTCGGACCCGCAGATCTTCGAGGCCGAGGTGCCCGGCCAGTCCACGGTGTACCCGGCCTCCGGGCGCGTCACCAAGCTCGTGCTGAACGCGGCCAACAACGTCGTGAGCCAGCAGGACATGGTCGTCGGCCTGCCGCGCTCCGCCGAGAACCACGCCCCCAACGGCATGGCCTTCGGCCCGGACGGCTGGCTCTACCTGGGGATCGGCGGCAACACGAACGCCGGTGACCAGAGCGTGGAGTTCGGCTACTTCCCCGAGACGCCGCTCTCGGGCTCCGTCGTCCGTCTCAACCCGGCCGCCATCGGCGCCGGGCCGCCGGTGGACGTCACCCCGCTCTCGACCTTCCAGTTCACGGACCCCTGCGGCGCCGGCGAGACGCCCGGCAACGGGTGCAGCGCCGCGGCGAACGTCCCGCGACTGACGCCCAGCACCACGGGCCCCACGACCGTCCCGGGCGCGGACCCGGCCAAGTTCCAGCTCTTCGCCACCGGCTTCCGCAACCCGTACGACCTCGTGTGGCACTCGAACGGCACGCTCTACGGCAACGAGAACGAGCACAACGACGAGTTCGGCCAGACCGCCGGCTCCACGTCGTCGCCCCAGGGCGTCTGCCCCGGGAACCCGCAGAACCCGGGCACGCCCCCGGACCACCTCGAGCGGATCCAGGCCGGCGAGTACCACGGCCACCAGAACCCGTCGCGCGGTGAGTGCGCCTTCAACGGCGGCACCCAGCCGATCGCGGACTACTCGGTGTCCGGCCTGCCGTCCGCCAGCGGCGCCCGCTCCGCCACGAGCGGCATCGCCGAGTACACCTCGAACGCGCTGCCGCTGCTGCAGGGCCAGCTCATCTCGGCCTCCTACGTCACCGGCGAGCTCGCCCGCGTGCAGCTCAACCCGGCCGGCACGAGCGCCGAGGTCGTGGAGCTCGCGACCGGCTTCTCCGCCTCGGTCGACGTGGCCGTGACCGAGAACGGCAACATCATCGTCGCGGAGCTCACGACGGGCGGCGGCAACGGCGGCCGCATCTCCATCCTGCGGCCCGACACCAGCGAGGCCGGCTGCTTCCTGGGCGAGGCGGTCGACTCGGACGGTGACGGCTACTCGGACATGGACGAGATCGACAACCGCTCCCAGCGCTGCAACGCGGCCTCCAAGCCGAGCGACTTCGACGGGGACGGCATCTCCGACCTGAACGACCCGGACGACGACAACGACGGCATCCTGGACGTCAACGACCCGTTCCAGCGCGACCGCACCAACGGCCGCGGCACCGCCCTCCCGTTCGTCCTGGGCTTCAACACCTCGAACGCCGGCGGCTGGTACGGCACGGGCTTCGGCGGCATCCAGCTCTCCTCGAAGGGCGGTGGCCCGCTCGCCGGCCTCGTCGCCGCGGGCGGCGCGGGCGGCTACCTGGGCGTCAGCGCGACCCCCGGGACGGCCGAGGGCGCGGCCAACACCCAGAACAACGCGCTGCAGCAGGGCTTCGACGCCCGCGCGCCGTGGACGTCCAGCGTGGTGGTCGGTGAGCCCTTCGGCGCCGACGGCCCGCAGGGCGGCGCCGGCACCTCGCTGTTCTTCGGCCCGGGCGAGGACGCCCACGTGAAGATCTCGGTCCGGGCCGTCAACGGCGCCGCGATCATCCAGCTCACGAACGAGCAGGGCGGCGCGGTGACCGAGATCCGCCGGGTGGCGCTGCCGCTGCCCGCGGCCAGCGTGCGCCTGTTCCTGACCGGCCAGCCCGGGTCGTCGAGCGTCGTCGGCCAGTACCAGGTCGGCGCCGGCGCGCTGCAGAACCTCGGCACCGCGACCGTCCCGGCCGGCTGGTTCGCCGAGGGCGCCGCGACCGGGATCATGAGCACCTCGCAGGGCGCCGCGAAGGCGGGCTTCGTCTACGACGAGTTCCGCATCGAGGCGGGCGGTGCCGTGTCCACCCAGGGCCCGGGCGCCGTCCCCACCGCGAAGCCGCGCAAGCCGGGCGTCGTGATCAACAACGGCCGCCGGTACACCAACCGCCGCGCGGTGACCCTCCGGATCACGCCGGTGGACGGGGCCACGCGGGTGCGCATCTCGCCGCGCGCGAGCCTGAGGGGCAAGGGCACAAAGACCGTCACCCTGAAGCGCAACGGCCTCTACAAGTGGACGCTGCCGGCCGCGGCGAAGCCGTACTCGAAGCGGGTCTACATCCGCTTCATCGGCCCGGGCGTCGGCACCAGGAAGTACGCCGACGCGATCGTCCTGGACCGCGTGAAGCCGGTGCTCCGCAGCGCCGCCCTCGTCCGGGTGCGCGGGAAGCTGCGCCTCCAGGTGCAGGCGTCCGACCGCATCTCGAAGGTCGCCTCGCTGCAGGTGAAGCGCGGCGGGAAGAAGCCGGCGAAGTTCGTCCGCTTCACGCGCAGCCGCCCGCTGACGGTGGCCGCCGGGACCCGCGTGCAGGTGCGGGTGCGGGACGGCGCGGGCAACGTGTCGCGCTGGGTGACGGTGGCGCGCCGGTAGTCGCGGAACCCCCCGTGCGGACAGGTTTGCGCGGCGCCGCCGCAGTCCGCACGGGGAGGTGACCGCCGCCGCTGGACCACCGCGCCCGCGGGCGCCTAGGGTCCGCCCCGCCCGGTCACGACGAGGAGGCCCACCTTGCCCGCACGCCAGCCCCGACGCCAGCGACGCCACCTGACCGGCGCGCGCACCCTCGGGATCGCGGCGGCGGCGGGCGCGCTGCTCGCGGGCGCCGCCGGGCCGGCCCTCGCGGCGCCGCCGGACATCGACCTCGGGTTCGACGCCCCGGTCGCCGGGACGGTCCTCGACGGGGACGGGCAGGGCACGGGCTTCACGGGCGTGCTGCCCAACACGGGCGGCACCCAGTACGACGCCTCGAAGCTCGACGTGGCCGGCGGGCTGCTGTCCGTCACGACCACGTCCGGTGACCTGACGACGGACAACCAGCAGAACGCACTGGACGTCACCTTCGACGGCGCGGACTCGTACACGGTCGAGACGACCCTCGACGGGCCGCTCCCGATGAACCAGGCGAACCAGTCCGCCGGCATCTTCGTGGGACCGGACGACGAGAACTACGTCAAGCTCGTCGCCCGCGGCAACAACGGCGGCGGCCTGCAGCTCGCCCGCGAGGTGGGCGGCACCTTCGCGAGCATCGCCACCCCGGGGTCGAGCTCCCTGCTCACGGCGGGCTCGGTCACCCTGCGCCTGAAGGTGGACACGCAGACCGGGACGGTCACGGGCGAGTACTCCATCGACGGCGGCCCCTTCGTGCAGGTGGGCGTCGCCGCGGGCGGCAACGTCCCGGCGGGCCTCGACGCCGCGGCCGCCACGGCCGGCATCGTGACCACCCACTTCACGACGGGCGCGCCCGTCACGGTGGGCGTCGACGACTTCTCGGTGCAGCCCACCCCGGCGACCCTGTCGATCGGCGCGACCCCCTCGACCCCGGTGCTCCACGGCCCCGCGGGCTCCGGCGGGCTGAGCATCCCGGGCTTCGGCTCGTTCAACGGCGGCACGCTGCCCACCTCGATCGCCTTCGGCCCCGACGACCGGCTCTACGTGGCCACGCAGTACGGGAAGATCTACGTGGCGAACATGAACGCCCAGGACCAGGCGACGAGCCTGCAGGGGACGATCACGGCCATCGCCGACCGGCCGAACACGAACTTCGACGGCACGCCCGCGCCGGGCGTCACCGGCCGCCAGGTGACCGGCATCGCCTTCGACCCGGCCTCGACCGCCGCGAACCAGATCCTCTACGTGTCCCACTCGGACCCGCGCATCTTCAAGAACGAGCAGCCCGGCCAGTCCCAGGTGGACGAGCAGTCGGGCGTCGTGACGAAGCTGACCCTGAACGCGGCCGGGCAGGTCACCGGCCAGCAGGACCTCGTGACGGGCCTCCCCCGCTCCGCCGAGAACCACGCGGTCAACGGCATGTCGATCGCGCCCGACGGGTGGATCTACCTCGGCGTCGGCGGCGCCACCAACTTCGGCGCCCCCTCCCTGTTCTTCGGCTACTTCCCCGAGACGCCGCTGTCGGCGTCGATCCTGCGCATCAACCCGGCGGCGATCGGCGCCGGGACGGTGGACGCGAGCGCCGGCTCGGCCTTCACCTTCACGGACCCGTGCGGGCCGGGCGAGAGCGTCGGCAACGGCTGCTCGGCGGCCTCCACCGTCCCCGGCGGGCCCGGCGCGGGCACGGTGCCCGGCAAGCTCGAGGTGGTGGGCACCGGGTTCCGGAACCCCTACGACGTCCTCGTCCACTCGAACGGCAAGCTCTACGCCAACGAGAACGAGGGCAACAGCGGCGGCGGGCTCACCCCGGGCCCGGGCAACGGCTGCCCGGCCGGAACGCCGGCGGCCTTCGACCCCGGCGCCGCGGGCGACCCGCCGGACGAGCTCTTCCTGGTGCAGAGCGGCGGGTACCACGGGCACCCCAACCCGTCGATCGGGCAGTGCGGCTACGACGGCGGCGTGAAGGCCATCGCGAAGTACGGCCCCAACTCGTCCACCACCGGCATCGCCGAGTACACCGGCGACCTCGCGGGCGGCGCGCTGAAGGGGCAGATCCTCTCCACGAACTACGCCCAGGGCGACACCCTCGACCGGGTCCAGCTCTCGCCCGACGGCACCTCGGTGGTGGACAAGCAGGTGCTCGCGTCGGACCTCTCCGACCCGCTCGACGTGGCGGTGCGGTCCAACGGGACGATCTTCGTCGCCCAGCACGGGTTCGCCGGCTCCTCCTTCGCGCAGGTGAGCGCGCTGAAGCCGGTCGCCCTGAACTGCGATCTGTCGGACCCCGACGGCGACGCGGACGGCGACGGTTACACGAACGCCGACGAGCAGGCGAACGGCACCGGCGCCTGCAACCCCGCCGACGTGCCCGACGACCACGACGGTGACGGCATCAGCGACCTGCTCGACCCGGACGACGACAACGACGGCATCCCGGACCTCCAGGACGACCTGCAGCTCGACCCGGCGAACGGCGCCGCGACCACCCTGCCGTTCACGCTCGACTTCAACACCTCCGACGCCGGCGGCTTCTTCGGCACCGGCTTCCCCGGCGCCCAGCTCTCCTCGAAGGGCGGCGGCCCACTCAAGGGCAACGCCAGCGCCGGCGGCGGCGGTGGGTTCCTGCAGCTCAAGGGCACCCCCGGCACCAACGAGGGGGCCGCGAACAGCCAGCACAACGCCCTGCAGCAGGGCTTCCCCGCCACGGCCCCGTTCACCGTGACCGCGATCGTGGGCGAGCCCTTCCCGACCGGGAACCCGGAGGGCCGCGAGGCCGGCGGCATCTTCTTCGGCCCGGACGAGGACGCGTTCGTGCGCCTCGCCGTGCAGGCGAACGGCGGCTCCCCGCGCATCGAGATGGGCGTGGAGCAGGGCGGGACCTTCTCGGCCCCGGCCGGCGCGGCCCTGCCCCTGCCGCAGTCCACCGTGACCCTCTACCTCGACGGGGACCCCTCGACGCGGACGGTGCGCGCGCGGTACCGGCTGGGCCAGGGCGCGATCCAGACGCTCGGCAGCGTCGCGGTCCCCGAGGCGTGGTTCACGAAGGCGCGCGGCGGCGTTGTCGCCACGGCGTCCGGCTCCTCCAAGCCGCAGGCCACCTTCGTCTACGACCAGTTCTCGATCACGGCGGGCGAGGCCCTGCCGCCCGCCCCGGGCTCCGGCGGCGGGGGCGGCACGACGGCCGCGTGCGCGACGGTCCCGGCCCGGCCCACGGCCTCCGGGGGCGGCGGGGCCGCGGTGAAGCTCACGCCCGGTCAGCTCTTCATCAACCAGCGCATCTCCCAGGCGGCCGTCCGGCGCTCCAACGCGGTGCAGGCGCGCCTCGACCGCGGGATCCGCGGGGCGGACATCTGCGGGCACGCCCTCGGCGCCGACCTGTTCGGCGGCACGGTCGCCCTCGCCTCGGGCGGGACGGTGCAGGCGGCCGAGCCGGCCGACCCGGACCCCATCTCGCTCGCCCGGCGGCGCGCCGCCGGCAGCCCCGCCAAGGTGACCCTGACCGTGCGCCAGCTGCGCATCAACCAGCGCATCTCGCAGGCCGCCGTGCGCCGCTCCAACGCGCTCCTCGCCCGCCTCGACCGCGGCCTCACCGGCGGCGACGTGGTGGACGGCAGCATCACGGCCGGCAAGCTCGTCCCGGGCATCGTGATCCAGCGGGCGACGGCCGCCGGCGCGCAGCCGCGGAAGACGGTGACCACGCTGCCCACGAGCCGCAACAAGAACGTCCGGATCACGGTCAGCGCCCGCCAGCTGCGCATCAACCAGCGCATCTCGCAGGCCGCCGTGCGCCGCTCCAACGAGCTCATCGACCGGCTCGAGCGCGGCCTTACGGCCGACGACTTCCAGAAGGGGAGCCTGACGGCCTTCGACCTGGCGCCCGGGCTGCGCCGCTGACGTGACCGCCTACCTGGAGCCGCCGGACGGGCAGGTCCTGACCGGCGTCTCCGTGCGCGGGGACGCCGGGGACGTCGAATCGTTCCTGGAGGTGACCGACCAGGACTCGGTCGCGATCCTCCACGAGTTCAGCGGGTTCCTGAACCGGGAGAGCCTCTCCCGGCCGCTCGAGGAGCTGGACGCGCTGCAGCCGGCCGCCGGCCAGACGATCGGCATGGTGAGCTGGCGGATGTTCGCCGCGGACGTCGAGGAGTCGTTCACCGGCACCTGGGACCCGTCGCTCCCGGGCGGGACCCTCCGGTCGGTGGCGCAGGGGGACGTGGACGACCGCCTCGTGGACCTCGCCGCCCAGGTCCGCGACCACGGCGACCCGGTCATGCTGCGCCCCAACTGGGAGATGAACGCGCCCTGGATGCCGTGGGGCGCGTTCGAGCGCGAGGAGGACGGCGCCACCCCGCGCGAGGGGAACGCCGCGACGGACTACGTCCAGGCGTGGCAGCGGGCCCACATCGTCTGGGACGGCGGCGACCGTGACGCGATCGACGCGCGCCTGCAGGAGGCCGGCCTGCCGCCCCTGCGGGCGGATGCCGCCTCCGTGCCCCCGGTGGACAACGTCGCGTGGGTCTGGGCGCCCACCGACGGCCCCGCGCAGCCGCTGTCCGCGCCGCACGACACGGCCGACTACTACCCGGGCGACGCCTTCGTCGACTGGGTGGGGATCGACTGGTACCAGAGCGGCGACGAGGACTTCGCCTACACGGCCTCCGAGCGCCCCGACGGCGCCGATCCGCTGTCGCGCGTCGACGACTTCTACGAGGAGTACGCCGTCGGGCACGGCAAGCCCATCGTGCTCTCCGAGTGGGGCGTGACCGACGAGGAGCGCGGCGCCGGCGACGACCCGGACTGGATGGCCGACGCGCTCGCGTGGATGGAGGACCGTCCCGCCGTGAAGGCGCAGGTCTACTTCAACCGGGACGCCGCCGACGCGAACCACCGGCTCGAGGACTTCCCGAGGTCGGCGGAGGTCCTGCGGGAGGAGCTCGCGAACGGCGACCGCTGGATCGCGGGCGAGGCGGCCGCCGGGACCGGGGACGGGTCCCCGGCCCTGGCGATCGGCCTCGTGCTCGGCGCCGTGGTCGTCGCCGTGCTCGCGCTGGCGGCGGTCGTGCTGACCCGCCGCGCGCGCCGCTCCTAGGCGGCCCGGAGGAGCACCCGGGCGGAGACGCCCTTGCGGGCGGCCTTCAGCGCGACCGTCCGGGTCGCCGTGGTGGACCGCTTCGCCGTCGCGCGCTTGGCGGCGCGGGCGACCTTGAACGACCGCACGAGCGTGGCCCTGCTGCCGTTCTTCGAGGTGACCTCGATCTTCAGCACGTGGGCCCCGACGGGGAACTTCGGGGCGTTGAAGGTCCACTTGGCCCCCGCCACGCCCGTGCGCCGCACCTCGCCGTCCAGCGTGAAGACGATCTTGGCGATGCCGGAGGCGTGGGTCGCCACCGGGGCGATCGAGATCGAGTCGGTGACGGTGGAGCCCGCCGCCGGGGTCGCGAGCGTGATCGCCGGCGCCTGGGTGCCGGTGGGCACCTTCGGCGTGGCCGGCTTGCTCGGGGTGGCCGGGGTCGTCGGCTTGACCGGCGACGGGGTGACCGGGGTCACGGGCTCCGGGTCCGGCACCGTCGTGGACGGCGGCGGCGACGGGATGACCGGGGTCGGGACCACCGGCTTCGGCGGGGTCACGACCGGCAGCGGCCCGACGTGGACGCGGCGCGCCAGCGTGGAGACGTTGCCCTTGGAGTCCTTCGCCTCGATCGTGATCGTGCGGTAGCCGGAGAGGCCGGCGGTGTTCCAGTCCCAGCCGATCGTGGTGGTGTCGGTGTCCTTCACCACGCCGTCCAGCAGGAAGCGCACCTGCGCGACGCCGGACGGGTCGGTCACGACCGGGCGGAAGGCCACGACGCCCGAGACGATCGCGTCGGCGGCCGGGGTGGCGAGCGTGATCGACGGGCCTGTCACGTCGGCCGTCGAGGGCGGCGGGGCCGGCGGCGGGGTCACCGGCGGCGTGACCGGCGGGGGCGTCACCGGCGGGGGCGTCACCGGCGGGGTGACCGGGGGCGTGGTGTCCCGCGGCCCGACGTAGGACTTCGAGATCACCATGTCGTCGAAGTACAGGTGGTTCGCGCGGGGCGAGAGGTCCGGGCCCCCGTAGAACGCCGTCGCGAAGTACTGGTTGATCGCGAGGGCCTCGTGCCCGCTCTGGCGGTACTGGACGTCGTCGAGGTTCGTGACGAGCTTGCCGTCGACCCACACCTGGAAGACGCCGTTGTTCACGCCCGCCGTGTTCATCTTGTAGCGGATCTCGATCGTCGACCAGACGCCCGTGCGGAACTTGAAGTAGCTCCCGCTGCCGGTCTTGTAGGCGTTCTTGACCGGGGTGGTGAAGGCGCGCGCCGAGAGGCCGACGTAGCGCCCCGACGAGTTCGAGATCGTCTGCCCGGCGGCGTGCTTCACGTAGAGGTACGAGGTGAGGCCCCCGTCGCCCATGAAGTAGAGGCGGCCGCTCCAGGAGTCCGGGTTGTAGACGCCGCCCGCGGAGACGTCGGTCGGCGAGACGCCGGCCTCGTAGCCGGACAGGCCGGGCAGCTTGCCGCCGCCCGAGAAGTCGAAGTCGCTCGGGATGAAGATGCGGTACCGGAGGTAGGCCTCCTCGCGGTTCCCGATGCCCATCTTCCCGAAGTTGCCGCGGAGGGACATGCCGTACTTGTCCTGGTCGCGGTCCGGGCCGCCGATCGTGACGTCGTAGAGGTTCCCGGCGTCGGCGAGGGCGGGCTGGTGGGTCTTCGTCTTCTCGGGGAAGGCGTCCTGGTCGAGGCCCCAGTGGCTCTTCCAGTTGCTCGTCTCGAAGGTGGACATCCAGAGGACGTCCGGGTCCTGGACGAGGCGCTGCTCGGCGGTCGCGGTGCCGGACTCACCGAGCGGTGCGGCGTTCGCGGCCGGCACGAGGGCGAGCGAGGCGGCGGCGAGGCCGGCGACGGCCGCGCGGCGGACGCGGCGGCGCGAGAGGGACAGCACGCGACCGTGGGAGGGGTCACGTGGGCATGGGTTCGGGGCGTCACGGCGGGTCGGCTCGTCGACCCGCACGCCATCCGGGCGTGCAGGATCGTGGGCAGGAGCCGTCCCACCGCACCGCGAGGTGCGGGAGAGCATTCGGAATCCCTTCCGGGGCTATGGGCACATGGGCAGCCGGGGCGCGGGGAGCCCCGGCAGCGGGACCGAGTTGCGGTTTCGGAGTTCTCCGACCGTCACTCAGTGTTGTTGTCGGCGGGCCGCCGAAAACGCTTAACGGCCGCCCGGAAGTGCCCGGCGGGCCCCCGTCCCCGGGGCCCGCCCGCCGCGCCTACTTCGTCGCGATGATCAGCGTGTACCAGGCCCAGCGGCAGGCCAGGCCGGAGCGCCGGAAGGCCCAGTCGTCGAAGGCCTTGGCCTTCGCCGTGAGGCGGCCACCGCTCGCGCGCGCCGCGAACGGCGTGACGAGGTCGTAGAAGTCGACGTGGACCTCGCTGAAGTGGTCGCGCATGAGGTCGTAGTCGGACGGCACGAGCGGGTGCTCGTCGGGCGTCCGGACCTTCGGGGTGAGCTTGCGGTACAGCTGGATCGGCGGGCTGCCGGCCTGGGGCTCGGTCCACACCGCGCGGCCGCCGGGCCGCAGCACCCGCGCCGCCTCGGGCAGCGCCTTGCTCAGCACGAGGTGGTGGATGATCGCCGAGCCGTAGATGACGTCGAAGGTGTCGTCCTCGAACGGCAGGTCCTCGGCGTCGCCCACCGTGAAGGTGGCGGTCAGGCCGAGCTCCTTCGCCCGGTCGTCCGCCTGGCGGATGCCCTCGGGCGAGATGTCGAGCGCGGTCACGTCGTGGCCGGCTGCCGCGGCGTCGAACACGAGCGAACCGCGGCCCACGCCGATCTCGAGCAGCCTCAGCGGCCCCTCGGTCGCGGCGTCGCGGTGCATGACGGCGTTCTTGTAGGCCTCACGGCGATCGTCGGACGCCGCGTACCAGCGGCGCACCTTGGACCGGGAGTCGCGGGCGAAGGAGTCGTCCCAGAACTCCGCCTCGCGCTCTTGAACCGTCTTCTCGCTCATGTGGCCTCGATCGTCGGGGGGTGACGGCGGCGCATCGCACCGCAGGGGACAGAGTACCCAGGCCCGGGCGGCACGACGACTCTGCGACCGGTTACCCGGCGCCCCCCTCGGAGGTCGAGGCTACCCCTCCGGATCACCGGTGATGACCTCCCGGAGGGTCGCCAGCCGGGGCTCCATGGGGTTGAGCCGGTCGGCCGCGCGCAGGGCCGTGCGGGCGCCGCGCAGGTCGCCGCGGGCGGCGAGCGCCGACGCCCAGTCGGCCAGGATCGCCCAGTCCCGGGGGGAGCGGGCCCGAGCCGCCGCGAAGGCGCGGTCGGACAGGACGGGCCGCCCGAGGTCGGCCAGGATGTTCGCCTCCAGCAGCCGGGGCGCCGGGCTCTGCGGGTCGCGGTCGGCCGCCCGCCGCGCCACGTCGAGGGCCTGCACCAGGTCGCCTCGGGCCGCAAGGCGCCGCGACTCGTCGAGGTCGCCGGCGGAGAGCGCGGGGCCGATCACGAGCAGGGCGAGCAGGACGGCGGGAACGCTCACGATCCAGGCCGCCGGGCGCGGGATGGCGGCGGGGGTCTCCTCCCCGTCCAGGCGCAGCGTGGCGGCGCGCACCGCGGCCGCGCCGAGGGCGACGGCCGGCAGCACCACGGCCGGCAGCTGCCAGTCCCAGTCCCCGGCCATGTGGAGGGCGATCGTTCCGCATGCGGCCACGGCGATCGCCAGCTCCCGGGCCTCCGGCACGCGCCGCCACATCGCCCGCGCGACCACCCATCCCCCGGCGAGGGCCGGCAGCAGCAGCAGCGCGAGCCCGATGAGGCCGGATTCGCCCATCACCTCCAGGTACAGGGAGTGCGCGTTCTGCACCGTCTGGTCCATCGGGCGCTCGAGGTTCCAGACGAACCGGTAGTCGCCGCCGCCCGTGCCCGCGAGGGGCGCCTCCTTCCACTGGTCGCCCGCGACCTGCCACTGCTGCCAGCGGCCGGACCCGGCGGCGACCGCGAGGCGGTCGGCGATGGAGCCCTCGGTGCGCTCGCCGGGCGCGTAGCGCGTGAAGGAGTCCACCTGGCGGTCGGCCCACGCGATCGGGCCGCCGTCGGGCGGGCGGGCCACGAGCACGCCGAGCACGGCCGTCAGCGCCAGCGCGGCCACGACCCATCCGGCCGGCCGCCGCCCGCCGGCCGGCATGCGGCGCAGGCCGAGGGCGGCGCCGAGGGCCAGCAGGGCCGCGACGACGGCCGTCAGGACGAGAAGCAGGGCCACCCGGCGCCCCTCGTCCTCGTGCGGGGGCAGTACGCCCTTGAGGGCGACGAGCCCCTCCTCGCCGTTGGCGATCGCCAGCACCGGCAGGGAGGCGCCGAGGGTCAGGAGCCCGGCGGCGACGGTCTCGAGCCGCCCGGGGGCCAGCGCGACGAGCAGGACGAGGCCGGCGAGCAGGGCGAGCATCGCGCCGCGGGAGAGCGTGAACAGCAGCGTGAGCGCGAACAGGGGCACGAGGGCGGCCGCTCCCGCGCGGGCCGCGAGGTGCCTCCCGGCGTGCCCGGCCAGGCCGATCGCCAGCACGAGGCCCAGGGCCGCGAGGGCGCCGAGGCCGTTCCAGTAGGAGATCGGGGTCGAGAGGCGCGCCTCCTCGTCCCCGCCGACGAGGCCCGGCAGCATCCGGGCGCAGCACGCGTAGGCGCAGACGACCGCGGCCACGAGCATCGCGCCGTCGGCGACGTGGGCGGCCCAGCCGGGGCGGCGCACGCCGAGCATCGTGGCGGCGAACGCGGCGGCGTAGAGGGCGGTGAGCGCCATGGCCGTCATCGCCGCGGAGGGCTCGTCCGCCCAGAGCGACGACAGGCCCTGCCAGGCCGCCAGGCCCACCCAGCCGGCCGTCGCCGCGATGCCCCAGGGCCCGCCCACCCCGCCGCGGGCGAGGTGCGGGACGATGCCCGCGACGCCCAGCAGGACGACGCAGGCGATGCCCCACGAGCTCATGAAGTAGCCGCCCCCGTGGAACGCGAGGACGAGCGCGGCGACCAGCGGGGCCGCGCATGCCACGGCCCCCGCGAGGGCCGGGGTGAGGCCTCCCGCCGCCCGCGCGCGTTCGCGGGCCGCGGCGGTGAGGCTCGCTACGACCTCGGCCGCGTGCGTCCGATCAGGCTCGCCGCGACGCCCGCGATGACGAGCGCGCCGACGAGCGCCAGGAACCAGACCGGCGCGCCGATCGCGGGGCCCCCGGCGTCCGCCGAGGTCTCGCGCAGGCTCGTGGCCAGCACCGGGGAGGGGGTCGCGCCGCCCGAGGGCGCCTCCGCGGACCCGCCGCCACCGGCCGTCGTGCCGCCGCCGGACGATCCGCCGTCGCCGCCGCCGGAGCCGCCCGCGGGCGCGCCCGCCGTGCCGCCGTCGTCGCCCGAGCCCGAGCCGGACCCGTCGCCGCCCGCCGTGCCGCCGCCGGCCGCGCCGTCGTCGCCACCGCCCGCGGCCGGGGCGTCCGGGCCGCCCGCCCCGCCCCCGCCCGCGATCACGATGCCGCCGGTCGCCTCACCGTCGAGCGCCGCCCGGCAGGCGGCCTCGATGTCGACGTACTGGGCGACCGCCGCCCGGTCGGGCGACGAATACTTGACCAGGTTCCGCGCCACGCAGGCCCGGACGTCGTCCGGGTGCGCCGCCGATGCCGGAACGGCCGCGGCCGCCCCCATGAGGAGGACGGCCGCGAGAAGAGCCGATGCGAGCGTGCGAGGTGTCAGGTCGCTCCCTTGCGGACCAGGACCACCCGCACCGTCTGGAGGAGGATGCGGAGGTCGTTCGCGATGGACCAGTGCCGCACGTAGTCATAGTCCATCTGCATGCGCTCGTCCCAATCGACGTTCGAGCGGCCCAGGGTCTGCCACAGGCCGGTGATGCCCGGACGCACCGTCTGGCGCACGAGCTGCCAGCCCGAGAGGCTCTGCACCTCGAAGGGACGCAGCGGGCGCGGGCCCACGAGGCTCATGTCGCCCACGAGCACGTTGAGCAGCTGCGGCAGCTCGTCGAGGCTCGTCTTGCGCAGGAACCGCCCGACCTTGGTGATGCGCGGGTCGTGGCCGGCCTTGAGGTCGCGGACGATGCGGCGCACGTCGAGCTCGTCCTGGTCCATCGAGGCGTAGTCCGGCTCGAGCTTCTCGGCGTCCACGCACATCGTGCGGAACTTCTTGCAGCCGAAGAGACGGCCGTTCTCGCCCACCCGGATCTGGGTGAAGAAGACCGGCCCGCGGTCGCCGAGCTTCACGGCGGCGGCGAGGGCGAGGAAGATCGGCGCGGTGAGCAGCAGCAGGGCGGCGGAGCCGACGACGTCGAGGGCGCGCTTCACCCGCAGGGAGGCCCGGCTGGCGCCGGGGCCGCGTACGCCCACCAGGGCGAGACCGCCGACGGAACGGGCGACCGGCCGCGGGCCCATGAGGTCGAAGAGCCGCGGGACGACGTCGAGCTCGACGCCGAACTCGTCGCACTCGCGCAGGACGCCGAGGATCTCGGAGTCGTTGCGGAGCGAGAAGGCGACGATGACGCGGTCGATGGCCTCCGTGGCGAGGACGCCGCGCAGGTCCGAGACCCGGCCGAGCACCGGCGGGCCCTCCGTCTCGGTGGAGAGCGGGAAGTCGTCGATGGCGCCGACGATCTCGAGGCCCATCTCCGGGTTGCGCTCCGTGAGGTCCACGATCCGCTGCGCGACCTGGCCGCTGCCGATGATGAGCACCCGCTCGGGGCGGCTGAGCATCGTCTGGGCCACGGCCCAGCGTCCCGCGGCCCAGAGGAGCGGCGCGGAGACCGAGATGATCGCGAACTGCAGGACGTTCGGGTCCGAGACCGTCGCGGTGGCGACGATCCAGGCGACCCACGAGGCCAGCGCCGAGATCAGGATGAGGTGACCGAGCCGCGGCGTCGCGCCGATGTGGCGGTGGTAGCCGTCGCCGAAGGCGAGCCCGAGCACGGCGACGGCGGCCGCCACCATGGCGGCCGGCGCCAGGGCGCCGATGAAGCGGCTCCCGTCGTCCAGCAGGTTCGCCAGGACGGCGGTCCCGGCGAACAGCGCGAGCGGGACGAAGGCGTCCCAGAGGATCAGCACGATCCGCCGGCCGTCGATCGGCCGGCGCATGGAGACGCCGTGCTGCTGCATCTTGGACTGGATCTCGGGCTCGAGCGTGTGGAGCGTCGTCGACACGGTGGCGATCCTCAGACGGGTCGCTGGCAAGGTCGCTTCGTAGTAGATCGAATGCCCATCGCCCACGCGCCCGCCGTTCGGCGGGTTAAAGGGGGGTCCGGGACTAGCCTCACGGCGAGGACGGCTTGGCCCCGACCCCACGTCTCCCCCGCCCCGGCAGGCGGGGCATGAGGTCCGCCCGCTCCGCGGGGGTCAGCGTCCGCCAGACGACGGCGAAGAAGACGATGGTCGCGACCATCACGCCCACGAGCACGATGATGAGGCCTCGGCCGCCCACGATCCACGAGATGAGCAGCCAGAAAGGTAAGGAAACCGCAAAGGGGAGCAGCGTCGGCATGAGGGCCTGGCGGAGGAACGCGCCGGCCCCGACGCCCGCGATCCGCAGGGCGGCCGGGATGAACCCGAGGGCCGTGACCGCGGTGGCGGCGATGAGGGTCGCGAGCACGACCCCGCGGGCCCCCATGACATGGAGCAGCGTCAGGCTCAGGGCGATGTTCACGACGCTCTCGATGAGGGTCCAGGTGCCCGCCGTGCGGACCCCGGAGGTCGAGCTCTCCAGCATGAGCGAGAGCGGCGCCCGGATCATCAGCACGACGGACGCGATGAGGAAGATCCGGGCCACGTCCACGGCCAGGGGGAACTCCTCCCGCAGCCACACCCGGATGACGTCGTCCGCCAGGATGAACAGGGGCGCCGCCAGGCCCACCGCGATCGCCGTGGTGTAGCGGCTCGCGCGGAGCAGCATGCGCTCGAGGCCGCGCCGGTCGCCCTTCTGGGTCATCTCCGACGCCACGGGCAGCAGCACGAAGGCGATGGGGAGGGTCATGCGCTGCAGCAGGCGCCCCACCTGCAGGCCGATCGAGTACGGCGTCACGGTCGAGAGCCCGATGAACGCCGAGATGATCACCGGGTCCAGGCTCTCGACCACCCGCCGGCCGCTCTCCACGAGGAACGACCACCCGCTGTAGCCGCCGATGTCCTTGAGGAGCGGCCGGTGGAAGAGGGCGAACGGGGCGAGCCGGAACCCGGGCAGGAAGCGCCGGATGAGGGGGAGCCGCACGAACGGCTTCACCAGGTAGGGCAGGTGGAACATGATCACGACGCCCAGCACGCCCCAGCCGGCGAAGGCCGCGACGGCCTGCCCCACGACCTGGGCGATCGCGACCCCGATGTTGAGGCGGCTCTCCGCGTCGTGGCGCTTGATGCCGCCCATGACGCCGCCGAGCGTCCCGGCCGGGAAGTTGTAGAGGGACCCGAGGCCGAAGACGATGCAGGCCCAGAAGGCCGCGTCCTGGAGGTCGTCGGGGACCCCGATCGGGCCGAGGGCGAAGAGCCCCACGAGCACCGACGCCAGGAACACCAGGGTCCCCAGCACGAGGTAGATCGTGAAGGTCGTGGAGACGAAGCGTGAGATCGCCGCCGTGTCGCGGTCCGCGTGGTACGCGGCCGTGAAGCGGACGACGCTCTTCGACAGGCCCAGGTCGAAGAGCGACGAGAAGATGAAGACCGCCATCAGGGTGGCGAAGAGGCCGTACGCCTCCGTGCCGAGCTGGTTCACCAGGATCGGCAGCAGCAGGACGTTCAGCAGCGGCGGCAGACCCGTCTGCATGAAGACGTAGGCGGCGTTGCGCGCCGTGGTGCGGCCGCGGGTGGGGGCCGCCACCTCGGGCATCGCGACGTCGGCGGGCATCTCGAGCGACTGGCCGAGCTCCGACTCCGCGGCCACGCCGGGGTCGACGACTGCCTCGGTGAGGACGGGCGGGGGCTCGGGGCCCCGGTCGGGGCGGCGGCGCGCGGGGCGCCGGAAGCGCCGCCGGTCGGTGCCGCCCCCGCCGCCCAGCAGGCGCACGAGCGAGCGCCAGGTGGACGGGCCCACGAGCAGCGCGCCGGCCACGTCGACGCCGGCGTCGCGCAGGGCGCGGACGCCCTCCTCGACCTCGGCGGGGCTCCGCCGGCCGCGGCCCACCACGACGACGGCCGATCCCACCGCGGCGGCGGCCACGACGGCCTCCGGCGCGGTCGAGGCCGGCGGGGCGCTCACGACGACGAACTCGCCCTCGTGCACCCGGTCGGACACGGCGTCACGGAGGAGGTTCTCCACGATCCAGCCGGGCGCGTCGTCCGGGCTGCCCGCCGCCAGCACGGCCAGGGGCCGCTCCGGGACGAGTCGCACGGGGACCGGGTCGCCCGGCGAGACGATGTCCGCCAGGCCGGGTGACACGGGGACCCCGAGCAGGCGGTGGACCTCGGGGGACCGGATGTCGGCGTCGACGACGCAGGTCGGGCGGCCGCCCAGCGCGAGGGCGTCGGCGATCTCCACCGCGACCGCGGCGCCGTGGTCGGTGGGGTCGTTGGCCGCCACCGCGATGCCCGAGAGGAGGCCGCGGGCGTCGTAGGCGCGCACCCGGTCGGCGAAGAGGCGCAGCGCCTCCATGTCGCCGGTGTCCGGGTCGATGCGCCCGAGCGGCTCCACCCCGATGGCCTCGAGGTCCGCGGGGCGCACGATGCGCGGGCGGGTGAGCTGGACCGTCGCGAGGATGAGCAGCGACGCGATGAGGCCCCCGAAGAACCCGGCGATGAGCGGGACGATCGGGCTCCGCCCGGCGCGTTCGGGGCCCGACGCCGGCTCGAGGACCGAGAAGTTCGCCAGGCGCGAGTCGGCCTGGGCCCGCACGGCGTCGAGGGCGGCGAAGTTCGCCACCGGGGCCACCACGTCGGGGTCGGTGGACTCCGCCTGGAACGTCATGACCAGGCCGACCGTGTCGACCGTGACGTCCAGGGTCCACTCGGTGTCCTGCTGGGTCACGGGCAGCGCCCGGCGCACCAGCTCGATGCGCTCGGCGCTGCGGGCCTCGGCCGCCAGCGACGGCAGCGCGAGGCCGATGTTCGAGACGGAGCGCGTCGACTGCTCGCTCGGCGACACGAGCACGCGCGACTGCGCCTCGTACACCGGCGTCGGCGCGATCGCGGCGACGAGCCCCGCCGCCGTGCAGACGGCGACGACCAGGAGGACGAGCCACCACAGCCGGCGGCCGGCGCTCAGCAGGCCGACGACGGTCACGGGCGGGTTCTCCTACGAGAGTCCGAGGCGGCTCTCACAGAGGGCGAGGAACCGGTCGCCGATCTTCTCCCAGTCGTAGCGCTCGATGACGGTGGCACGGGCCTCCGCGCCGAGGGCCGTGGCCCGCTCCGGGTCGCCGGTCAGGTCGGCGACGGCCTTCGCGAAGTCCTCCGGCCGCTCCTCCAGGATGAGGCCGTGGCCCTCCAGGTCCTCGAAGCCGTCCGCCGCGCGCGGCGTGGCGATGACGGGACGGGCGGCGAGCATCCCCTCGAGGATCTTGTGGCGCGTGCCCCCGGTGCTGAGGATCGGCGCGATGACGACGCCGGCGCCGCAGACGTACGGCCACGTGTCCGGCACCTCGCCGGTCACCTCGACCCGCGGGCCCTCGAGCGCCTTCACCCGGCGGTCGGGACGGCGGCCGACGAGCTGGATCCGCACCCGCTCCGGGAGGTGCGGCAGCACCTCGCGCACCAGCCACTCCGCGCCCTCGATGTTCGGAAGCCAGGAGAACAGCCCGACGAAGCAGGCGACGTCGTTCTCGACCGGCCCGCCGAGCGGCTCACGGGAGGGATAGCACCCGTTCGGGATGACCTCCACACCCTTCGGGGCGCGGCCGGCCTCGATCGGCGAGTTCACCGTGACGAGCTCGTACTCCCGCGCAGCGGTCTCCTCGAGGACCTTCAGCATCCGGGCGTCGCGGGCGGCGAGCCGGCGCGCCGGGCCCTTCGTCGTCTCGGCCACGGCGGCGGCGAAGACCGACTCCACGTTGTGCATGTCCAGCAGCCGCGGCACGGGCAGGTCGAGGCCGAGCGTCGCGAGCTGGAGGTAGTCCACGAAGACCGCGTCCGGGCGGAACTCGCGCATGCCGCGGGCGATCTCGCGCCGGAACCAGGGCGTGTCCCAGCGGGACACCTGGTACGCGCGGCGGGTGGCGAGGGCGTTCCCGGCCGAGGCCAGCTTGCCCCGGGGGCGGTTGATGCCGTGCTCGTCGTAGCCGATCACCTTCACGTCGAACTTCCGCCGCAGGGCGCCCACGAGCGCCTCCGTCCGGATGAGCCCGCCCGAGCGCGGGCCGTGGGGGAGGAACTTCGTGAGGACGAGGACGCGCTTGCGCCGCCCGCCCGCCGTGGACCCGTCCGTCATGCGCCGATCGCCTCCTCGTAGAACTCCGCCACCTCGAGCGCATGCCGCCCGGGGTCGAACCGCCGTGCGCCCTCGCGCCCGGCCCGCGCCATCTCCCGGCGCCTGCCGGGATCATCCAGGAGCGACCGCAGCCGCGCGACGAGCGCGTCCACGTCCTCCGGGGGGTAGAGCAGGCCGTCGACGCCGTCGCGCACGATCTCGGGCAGCCCGCCCGCGGACGTCGCGACCACGGGGACGCCCAGCGTGAGCGCCTCCGCGGCCACGCGCCCCCAGGGCTCCCGCAGCGACGGCACGGCCAGGACGTCGAAGCCCGCGAGCGCGAGGGCGGGGTCCGCGACGGTCCCGGCGAAGGTCACGCGGCCCGGCGCGACGGTCTCGGCGCGCCGCTGCAGGCCCTCGACGTACCCGGGCGGCGCGGTGCGGGCGGCGCCCACGATCACGACGCGGGCGTCGTCGATGCGCCCGGCCGCGTCGATGAGGTCCTCGACGCCCTTCCGCGGGTCGATGCGCCCCAGGTAGCCCACGACCGGGGTCCCGTTCGCCCAGTCCGGCAGGCCCTCGGCGGGCGCGATGTCGATGGGGTTCACGATGACCCGGGGCACCGGCCGCGACACCGTGGCCGCGACCGCTGCGCTGTTGGCGGCCACGCCGCGCGTGAGCCGCGCGAGCCCCCCGAGCACCTTCCGGCCGGGGCCGGGCTCCACGATGTCGCGCAGGTGCCACACCACCGGGCGGCGGGCGGCGCGGGCGCCCAGCGTCACGAAGGGGTGCGCGCGCAGCGAGTTGGAGGCCACGAGGTCCGCGCGGGAGCGCCGTGCGATGCGGGCGAGGGTGGCGGCGTTCGCCGCGGTCGCCGACAGGGAGCGCGCGGCGGCCCCGACGGGGTAGCGCTTGCGCCCGCCCGCCTTCGAGCTCACGGAGCCCACCTCGCGCCAGCGCGTCTCGACCACCTGGGCGCCGGCCGCGCGCGCGGCCGTGGCGAGGTCGCCCGGTGGGCACACGAGCGTGACGTCCCAGCCCAGGCCGGGCAGGCGCTCGGCCAGCGCGAGCAGGCTGCGCTCGGAGCCCCAGAGGGCGGAGCCCACGGACGCCACGAGCACCCTGCGCCGCGCCGGGTCCACCCGGGGGCGGTCCTGCCTCACCATGCCGCCCCTTCCCTGATCTGACTCGCGGACCGCGACAACCTAGCCGCCCACGGCCGGTGAATTCGCCACCCAAAGGTCTGGGGATGCACCGCGGCCCCCGCCGGCGGGGGGCCTGCGGTCAGGCGGGGACGGCGTAGAGGTGGCAGTGCGAGATCGCGACCTCGCGCTCGGGCATCGCCCGGTAGTCGGGGTGGAGCTCGGTCCGGCGCAGGGCGTCGAGGTCGCCGGACCACGGGTCGGTCCGCACGATCTGGAACCCGAGCTCCTCCTGCATCCGCTGGTGGTCGCGGCACCGCATGCGGTTCTGGGGCTGGATGTCGTTGTCGATCCAGCGCCACTGCCGCTCGCTGAAGCGGAGGAAGTTGTAGATCGTGATCGAGCGGTCCAGGTGGGCGAAGTGGTCGGACAGGTCGATGAAGTGGGACATGACGCCGTCCGGGGCCACGAGCCCGCGGAACCGCACGAGCAGCCGGCGGATGACGGGCTCCGGGATGTGCTCGAGCGTGTTGTTGGAGACGATGAGGTCGATCGACTCGTCCGGCAGGTCGACCGTCGCCGCGTCGCCCACGATGAAGTCGATGCCGAGGACCTCGGCCACGTCGTCGACCGGCGGCGGCCCGTCGGACGCGTCGAGGATCTCCCGCAGCGAGCCCATGCGCTCCTCGTCCGGCCACGGGCCGAACCGCTCCGGGTTCTCCTCGGCGGCCTCGAGCACCCGCCCGGCCGCGGCCGCCAGGTTCTCCGGGGTCACGTGGGAGGTGATGTCGACCGAGTGGACGCGCTCCACGCCCGACAGGGACATCGCGACCGGGACGACGGGGAACCAGCCGGTCCCCAGCTCGAGCACGGCGCGGGGCGTGCCCCCGGCGAACTCGGCGTAGCCCTCGAGGTGGTCGCGGGTGCGGCCGAGCTTCGTGTCGAGGCTCTTCGCGGTGAGGCGCTGGCGCCGCGTGACGTGGCGCTGGAGCACGCCGTTCACCCTGTGCCCCGCGGGCATGACCGAGATCGCCTTCTGGACGACCGCCTTCATGATCCACAGCTTGAAGGGCGGCGGGAGGCGGTCGAGGGCGGGGCGGAGCCGGGGGCGGGGAAGCGAACGGGGGCGTGAGGCGGGGACCCGAGGACGGGCGACGGTCGGGGACCTCATGGCGGGGTCAACTCCCGTGGATCGTTGAGTACTCCTGGTAGACGTGCCCCGTCAGGCCGGAAATCAGGCCTCCGCCGAACCAGATGCGCTGCAGGCCCTGCACCGCCGCCGCCCGCCCGCGGACGGCGCCGGAGGCCAGGATCAGCACGCCCTGGACGATCCGGAAGACCCCCTGCCCCGCCCGGCGGGCCCGCCGCAGGGGCGTGTCCTCCAGGGCGCGCAGGCAGAGGGAGAGCGTGTTGCCGCGGCGGTACTCGCGCCGCATGAGCCACCGCACGTCGACCCGGCTCGGCGGGACGAACTCGTCCACGACGGCCCGGTCGGACCACGAGATGCGGTTGCCCGCCAGGTACGCGCGCTTGAAGAAGTAGGTGTCGTCGCCCCCGTTGTTGCTGAAGCTCTCGGGGAACGGGTGCCCGTCGTCACCCCACACCGACGCCGCGATGAGCACGTTGCTCGTGCGGGCGTAGTGGATGAGCTCCCCGTCGTGGTGGCGGCGCCGGTCGAAGAATCGCCCCTCGCGCACCCAGGCCGGCGGCTCCTCCTCGAAGATCGGGAACACCGGCCCGGTCACGATCTCGGCGCCCGAGACGCGCTGGGCGGCGAGGATCTGCTCGAGCCAGTCCGGGGCCGGCACCTCGTCGTCGTCGATGAAGGCCACGAAGTCGACGTCGCCGGCCTCGCGGAGCGCCCGGTTGCGGCCGAACGGGATCCCGCGGGTCGTCTCCACGACGTACTCGAGCGGGAACGCGAAGCCGGGGCGGAGCGCCTCGACGGTCGCCTCGCCGGAGCCCGCGGCGTCGTTGTCGACGATGATCACCCGGACGTCCGGGGGCGTGTCCCGGAAGACCTGGGCGCCGATGCCGCGGAGCATCTTCTCCAGGCCGTGCGGGCGCAGGCAGGTCAGGGCGCAGACGGCGACCCGCAGCGGGGCGGCGCCCTCCGTGCCGGCGTCGGGGGTCGATGGACCGGGCAGCGTGCTCATGGGGGTGGGGGTACCTCGTCGTGGGGGGATCCGGGGGGCGTGCGCGCGCGGGCCCGCCGGCTGCACGTGATGCTAGCCCGGCCCACCCCGCGGGCCGCGCCCCCGGAAGGTCCAGTCCGCCACGGGCCCCGACCGGCCCCGCCGCCCCGGCCTCCCCCACCCGATCGGCCGGGCACGCCCCCGACTGTCCGGCAGGGTGCGGTCAGGAGGGTGACCGCTATCATCGCCGCCCATGAGAATCGCAATCTTCGGGCTGGGCTACGTCGGGATCGTGTCGGCGGCGTGCTTCGCCGCGCGCGGCCACCACGTGGTCGGAGTCGACGTCAGCAGCGAGAAGACGGACATGGTCGCCGCCGGGCGCTCCACCGTCTACGAGGACCAGATCGGCGAGCTGGTGGAGTCGATGGTGGCCGAGGGCCGCCTCACCGCCACGACCGACGGCGCCAAGGCCGTCGCGGAGTCCGACCTGGCGCTCGTCTGCGTCGGCACCCCCTCCGACGCCTCCGGCGGCCTCTCGACGGAGTACCTGCAGCGGGTCGCCGAGGACATCGGCGGCGCGATCCCCAAGGACCGCCGCTACACCGTCGTCTTCCGCTCCACGATGCTCCCGGGCACCTGCCAGGAGATCCTGCAGCCCATCCTCGAGGCCTCCTCCGGCCTCACGGCCGGCGCGGACTTCGGCCTCAGCGTGAACCCGGAGTTCCTGCGCGAGGGCACCTCGGTCAAGGACTTCCACGACCCGCCGAAGACGGTCATCGGCTGCGAGGACGAGGCGACGGCCGCCACGGTGGCCTCGCTCTACGAGGGCCTGCCGGGCCCGGTGCACATCGTCCCGATCCGGGTCGCCGAGATGGCGAAGTACGTGGACAACTCGTTCCACGCCCTCAAGGTCTCGTTCGCGAACGAGATCGGCGCCATCTGCAAGCGGCTCGACATCGACTCGCACATCGTGATGGACGTGTTCAAGTCGGACGTGAAGCTGAACATCTCCCCGACGTACCTCACGCCGGGCATGTCGTTCGGCGGGTCGTGCCTCCCGAAGGACGTCCGCGCGATCGTCCACTTCAGCCGCCACCACGACGTGCCGGTGCCGGTCCTCGAGAACATCATCCCCTCGAACTCCGAGCACCTGTCGCGGGCCTACGACCTCGTCGTGCAGGCCGGGCGCAAGCGGGTGGGCATCTTCGGCCTGTCCTTCAAGAGCGGCACCGACGACCTGCGCGAGAGCCCGATGGCCGCGCTGGCCGAGCGGCTCCTGGGGCGCGGCTTCGACGTACGCATCCACGACTCCGGCGTCTCCACCTCGCACCTCCTGGGCGCGAACCGGAGCTACATCGAGAGCCACATCCCGCACCTCTCCAGGCTCATGGTCACCTCGGTGGACGACCTCATCGCCCACTCCGAGGTGTGCATCGTGGGCACCCGCGACCCGGAGGTCGCCGCGGCCGTCGCCACCGTGAACGGTGGGACCCCTATCATCGACCTCGTCCGATTCCCGGGTTCGGAGGCGATGGTGGACAGCGGCGCCTATCACGGCCTCTGCTGGTGAGCGTGTGAGCCTGAGCGGGTTCATCCCGGCCGCCAAGCGCTTCTGGTGGCTGGGACTCGCCGTGTTCGTCGCCTGCGTCGGCCTCGGGGCGCTGCTCGCGTTCCTGCCCGAGGAGCAGTTCCAGGCCGAGGCGACCATCGTCGTGCGGCCCTCGGAGGAGCTCGGCTCCAACATCCAGGGCGTCCGCTTCGTGCTCCCCTCGCTGGCCGAGCAGGCCGCGAGCCCCGAGAACTACGACGTCGTGCGCACCCAGCTCCCGCCGGAGCTGCAGGACGCCGACTGGGACGTCTCGGTCTCCACCGAGGACGAGACGCTCCTCATGTTCGTCGAGGCCTCGTCCTCCGACCCCGACGTGGTCGTGCCGGTCGCGAACCGCTTCGCCCGCCGCGTGGTGGAGGAGCGCACCGACGACCGCCTCGTGGTGCTGGCCCTGCTCTCGCCGGCCTCCACGGTCACCTCGACCGGGCAGTCGCGCGGCGTCCTCTTCGGCGCCGGCATCGGCCTCGGCGTCATCTCCGGCATCCTCGCGATCCTCGCCGCCGCCGCCCTGCGGCCGCGCGTCGGCACCGCCCGCGACGTCCGCAAGCTGGGCCTCACGGTCCTGGCGGAGTTCCCGGACGTGCCCCGGATGCCCTCGGGCCCCGCCAGCATCTTCACCAAGCCCGACCTCGAACCGGTCGCGTCGTCGATCGAGCGGCTGCGCATCGCGATCGCCGCCTACCGCGCCCGCAACCCGCGGTCCGGCGCGCGGAACGCCGTGGCGGTCTGCTCCGTCGCGCGCTCCGAGGGCAAGACCTTCGTCACGGCGTCGCTCGCCTGGGCCATCGGCTCGGTCGGCCAGGCCGTCACCGCGATCGACGCGGACCTGCGCCACCCGGCCCTCCACGACTCGTTCGGGCTGGCCAACGGCACCGGGCTCGCCGACGAGGACCCCGCCGGGGTCCCGATCGTCGGCAACGTCCCGCAGCTGCCGGCCCTCGGCCTCGTCACCGCCGGCCGCCTGCGCGGCCACCCGTCCGAGGTCATCGGGACCAACCTGCCGCCGGTGCTCGCGGAGCTGCGCACGGCCGGTGAGCTGGTCCTCGTGGACACCCCCGCCCTCTCCGACGCCCCGGAGGCCCTCATCGCGGCCTCGCTCACGGGCTCGGTGATCCTCGTCATCGACGCCGGGAGGCGGACGCCGGACGAGGTCCAGGAGGCCGCGTACGAGATCGACGGCGCCGGCGCCGAGCTCATCGGCGTCGTGCTCAACCGCTCCGCACAGGCCCGCCGCCGCGCCACCCGCTGGCGCCCGGCCGGCCGCGCGCGCTCCGGCCGCTCCGCCGACGGGGAGGCGTCCGCGTCGGACGACCCCGCCGCGGAGCCCGTCCGGAACCGCTGACCCGCCCGGCGTGAGGATCGTCATCCTCACGCAGGTCTTCGCGCCCGAGATGGGCGCGCTGGCCGCGCGCCTGCAGCCCCTCGCGGAGGTCCTCCGGGACGCCGGGCACGAGGTGACCATCGCGACCGGCATGCCGAACTACCCGGCCGGCACGGTGTTCCCCGGGTACGAGGGGCGCCGCACCATGACCGAGGACCGCGACGGCATCACGGTGCAGCGCACGCGCTCGTACATGACCGCGCGCAACGTCTCGACGAAGGCCCAGCTCCGCAGCTACCTGTCGTTCCTGCCGGCCGTCTTCCGCAGCGCCTGGCGCGCCGGGAAGGCCGACGTGGTGGTGGTGTCCTCGCCCCCGCTCTTCCCGGTCATCCCAGCCGTCTGGCTCGCGCGGTTCCGGCGCGCGCGCCTCGTGGTGGACCTCCGGGACCTGTGGCCCGACGAGATCGTGGCGATGGGCGCCGCCACCGAGGACTCGCGGGCCGTGAAGGTCATGCGCCGCCTGGAGCGGTGGGCGTACCGCCGCGCCTCCCTCGTGACCTGCACCACCCCGGCGTTCATGCGCACGGTGGGCGGCCGCGGCGTCCCCGAGAGCCGCCTGGCGCTCATCCCGAACGGCTCGGACGTCGACCTCTTCCGTCCGCTGCCGCGCGACAACCCGGTCGCCGAGGGGCTCGGAGCGGGCGACCGCTTCGTCGTCATGTACTCCGGCCTGCTCGGCCTGAAGCACGGGCTCGGCACGCTCGTGGACGTGGCCGAGCGGCTGCGCGACCACCCGGACATCGCGATCGTCCTGGTCGGCGAGGGCCCGGCGCGGGCCGACATCGAGGCGCGCGTCGCGCGCGCCGGCCTCACCAACGTCGTCCTCGCGGGGCAGCGCGCCCTGCAGGACGTGCCGGCCGCGATCGCCCGCGCCGACGTCTGCGTCACCAACCTGCTGGCGGACGCCTACCTCGAGAAGATCATCCCCGTGAAGATCTTCGAGTACATGGCCTGCGAGCGGCCGGTCGTCGCCGGCGTGCGCGGCGAGGGCGCCCGCGTGGTGGTCGAGTCCGACGCGGGCGTGGTCGTGCCGCCGTCCGACCCCGACGCGATGGCCGCGGCGATCCTCTCCCTGCGCGACGACCCGGGGCGCCGGGCCGCCATGGGCGAGCGCGGGCGCCGGTATGTCGAGCAGGGCTACTCCCGGCGCGCGACCGCCAAGCGGTTCGAGGAGCTCGTGCGGGGGCTCGCCGCGCGCTGACCCGCGCGGCGCCGCCCGTCAGGTGACGGGGGCGCCCACCCGGGACCGCGGGGGCGGGGGCGGCGGCACGACCGGCGTCGCCGGCGCGCGGGCGGCCGCCCACCGCGCCGCCGGGGACGCGACCGCGGCCCGCGACAGGACGGTCGACGCCGCGACGCCGAGGATGACCCCGAACAGCGTCATGAGGCGGTATTTCTCGAAGATGGACTCCACGGCGCCCTTCGAGAGCAGCGCCACCATCACGGCGACGCAGGCGAGCGCGAGGGACGCGACGTCGTCGCGGGCGCTCCGCACCCAGACGCGCAGGGTCTCCACGACGGTCAGCAGGACCGCGATCACGAACAGCCCGAGCCCGATGAGCCCGGTGCGCAGCAGCAGGTCGAATCCGATGTTGTGCGTCAGGTGGGTCGTCACGGTCTCGCGCGGGCCCGGCGCGTAGAACTGGTAGGTGAAGCCCATCCCCTGGCCGATGATCGGGCTCTCGGGGAAGAGCTCGCGGGCCATCGCCCACTGGTTCACGCGCGAGTCCGCCGAGGACTGCTTGCCCTGGCGGAAGAACGTCTCCTGCACCGTGGACACGCCCGGGATGGACGGGTCGGTGCGGTTCTGGGCCGCGATGGCCATCGTCCCGACGAGGGCGACGGCGACGATGCAGAGCCCGGCGACGACGGCCTCGAACGCCGTGACCTTCCAGCGGCGGCGCCCCGTCGTGGTGAACCAGGCGATCGCGAGCACGAGGAGCGACATGCCGACGCCGATGAGGGCGGCGCGCTGGATCGCGAAGATCGTGCTCCCGAGCAGGACGAGCCCGCTCGCCGCGAGCACCCCGCGCCGCTCGGACCGCGTGACCGCCAGGGCCAGGGCGATGACGCCGATGGCCGCCAGGAGCGAGGCGCCGTCGGCGCCGAGCTGGCCGATCTGCGCGCCGGGCAGGCCCGGCAGCGACAGCTCCCGCGAGACGCCGGTCGCGCCGCCCGCGATGCAGATGAGCGCCACGACGGTCGCGGCCACGATCATCCGCGGCAGCCCCCGCCTGCCCAGGTACTCGTCCACGGGGACGCTCGCGGCCAGGAACAGCAGCCCGATGTAGAGGATCACCCGGGTCGAGAAGAGCACGGTCGGCAACGCGTGGCCGTTGATGAGGCCCACGAGGGTCGCGACGCCGATCCAGGCGATGAAGGCGAGCCACCACGCGCTCGCGAACGTCGAGCGCAGCGGTTTGCCCACCACGACGTGCGCGATGAGCGCGGCCGCGATGAGGATGTCCAGCAGGGAGAACGTCAGCCCGCCGGCGCCCGGGTTGAAGAGGCCGCCCTCGATGTCGTTCGCGGACGGGTAGAGCGTCACGTCCACGAGTGCGACGGCGAGCAGGGTCATCACGACCGAGACGGTCCCGCCGCGTCGTTCGAGCGCCGCGAAGGCCGCGATGAGCAGCAGCCAGGCCACGAGGGCGACACCGATGAAGAGGCCCTCCTTGGCGGTGGAGGTCTCCTCGCGCGGCGCGGGCAGGACGGCGTCGACGCGCTCGACGACGGCGCTCAGGGTGGCCGAGGTGGCCGAGGCGACCTGGGTCCGCACGCGACCCTCGATGCGCTCGGCGGCGCGGGCGCGGGCGGCGGCCAGCTCGCGGCGCCGCTGGATGGCCGCCTGGCGGCGTGCCTCGGCGGCGGCCTCCTCGGCCTCCTGGGCGGCGATCTCCTCCGGGGTGGGCCCGGCCTCCTCCTCCGGCGCCGGCTCCTCACCGCCGCCGGACGGCTCGGTGGGGCCCGCGGACGGCGGCGGGTCGGGGTCCGGCGTCGGCGTCGCCGGGGGCGCGGAGGGCGGGGCGACCGGCGGAGCGTCCGGGACGTCCGGCAGCGCCGGCTGGACGACCGACGGCGGCGGCGCGTCGGGGCCCTCCTGCGCGAGGGCCGGTGTGACCGCGAGGGCGGTGCAGGCGGCGATGAGCCCGGCGATGCCGAGCGCCACGATGCGACCCCACCACGTCACCTCACCGCACCACCTGTCCTTCAGACGCCGCCCGACCCGAGGATCCTACCCGCACCCCTCCCGGCGGCCACGACCGGGAGGTCTAGTCGGTCGGCGCACCATGCCCCCGCCTGGGTATAGCGGCCCCTGTGCCACAGTGGCCCGGTGACCCGCCGCACCCTCGCCCGCGCCGCGGGCTCCATCGCCGCCGTGGCCGCGCTGGCCCTCGGGACGGCCACGGCCCAGGCGGCCGTGCCCGACGGCGGCGTCGTGGTGGCGGGCAACCTCACGGACGCGCCCGCCCAGATCGCCCGCGCGGCGTCGGCCGGCGTCCCCTGGGTGTCCCTGAACGCGGACTGGGGCGAGCTCGAGCCCACCCCGGACAGCCACCTGGCCCCCGGCGGGCGGAACGGCACCGCCTGGACGAACCTGCTCGCCCAGGCCGACGCGGCGGCCGCGGCGCGGATGAAGGTGCTCATCGTCGTGCGGGACGCCCCGCAGTGGGCGAGCGGCGTCGACGCGGGCAACGACCCGCCCACGCCGGCGCACTACGCGGACTACGCGTCCTTCCTCGCCCAGCTCACGCAGATCCTCGGGGACCGGGTCGACGCCATCGCCCCGTGGAACGAGCCGAACCTCACCTCCTTCTGGGCCCAGCCCGACCCGCGCGCCTACGCGGCCCTGCACGTTCAGGCCTACGCGGCGATCAAGTCCGCGGCCCCCGGCGTGCTCGTGCTCCTCGCGCCGATCTCGGGCGTGCAGGGCGGCCCGTACCAGTACCTCGAGGGCGTCTACGCGGCCGGCGTGAAGGGCTCGGTGGACGTCGTCGCGTGGAACTCATATCCGCCGACGACGCCGGAGGACGCGCCGCTCGGCGCCGACGGCCGGCCCGTGCCGGGGTCCCTCGCCGGCCAGCGCGTCGTGGCCTCCATCCTGAAGCGCGTCGATCCCGGCCGCCGGGTCTGGATCACGGAGATCTCCTGGAGCACCTGCTCCTGCGGGGGCCTCAACGTGGCGGACACCACCCGCCAGGCGGACTACCTCGTGCGCCTCTTCTCCTACAAGCGGCGCTACCTGGCGCCCACCGTGGAGAGGGTGTTCTGGTACAACCTCCGCGATTCGGGCGACCGCTCCCGCTGGTCCGGCAACCACGGCCTGACGTTCGCCGACCTGTCGCCGAAGCCCGCCCTGCGGCAGCTGCGGCTCATCGACCGCACCCTCCGCGTGCCGGCCGCCATCACGAGGCAGGCGCGGAAGCCGGTCACCACGCCGTCGTCCGCCGTGCTCGGCCTGCGCCTGCGCAGCGTGAAGGGCCGCGTCGTCGCCACCGGCCGCGTGCGGGTGGACGGCCGGAGCCGGATCGTGCTCGAGGGCTACCGGCGCGGGGCCTGGCGGACGATCGGCTCCTCGGCCGTGACGATGTCCTCCACCTTCGCGGCCCGGCCGCCCGACGAGGCATACCTCGCGGTCCGGGTCCGGGTGCGCGGCAACGGCGACCGCGCCTGGGCGCGCCGCGTGGCGATCGTCCCGAAGGCCGCCCCCCTCCGCACCTAGCGGCGCGGGGTCTGTGCGCGGGTGCCGAGTCCGGCCCCCGCGGGTCGTCACACCGCCACAAGAGGACCCGGCCCGGTGGCGCCACCGGGACCGTTCCACGGGACCAACCTCACGTTTGGCTTACGCTTTTCCCAGAATCGTGACGAATGGAGGGCGCGAAACACCGAAAAGCTCCCTTGACCCGGCCTCTCCGGCCCGGTGGGATTCCCCCCGTGCCCACCCGCCCCGCACGGGGCAGTCGGATGACGCGGCTGGCCGCAACCGGTCTCGTCGTCATGGCTGCTCTCGCCCTGAGCGCTTCGGCGACCGGTGCGGAACAGGCCCAGATCGCCCCGGGCGCCCCCTCTGCGGAGGGCGCGTGGACGGCCCAGATCCTCTACCCGGTCGTCGCCCGCCGCGCACCGAGCGGCTCCGCGGCCCCCGCCGGGCGGCTCATGCACTACACCGCCTACTCGCGGCGCCCCCAGGTGCTGATGGTGACCGGCGTGGCCGGCACCCCGGCCGTGGGTGCCGGCGGCGGTGAGCAGGCCGCGGGCGGCTGGGTGCGCGTGCAGCTCCCGCGCCGTCCCAACGGCAGCTCGGCCTGGGTGCCGCGCGACGCGGTCACGCTCAAGCGCACGGGCCTCAAGATCGTGGTGAGCACGAAGCGCAAGAAGGTGGAGGTCTGGCGGGACGGGGTGCGCATCCGCTCCTTCACCGCCGCCGTCGGCACGGGCGCCACCCCGACGCCCATCGGCTCCTTCGCCATCCAGGACCCGGTCCCGTCGGTCGGCGCCCAGCGCTCCTACCTCGGTCCGTACATCCTCACGCTCACGGCCCACAGCACGGTGCTGAAGTCGTTCATGGGCGGCCGCGGGCTCGTGGCCATCCACGGGACGAACGCGCCCGGGTCCCTGGGCCGCGCCGTCTCCCACGGGTGCATCCGCGTGTCGAACACCGCGGTCACCTACCTCAACTCCATCGTCGCGCCGGGCACCCCGGTGGAGATCACCGCCTCCTAGCGGACGCCGCCGGGATCACCCGGCGGGATCAGGGGGTGAGGCCGGGCGACCCGATCGAACCGGCGCGGAAGTCCGTGCCGCGCAGGCCGCGCGACAGCTTCACCGTGAGGGTGTTGGTGATGCGGACGGCCTGCTGGGCGACGCGCTGGGTGCGCAGGAGCTGCGACGCCTCGAACCGCACGGCGGGCCCGTTGACCGAGCCGCTCGGCACGGTGCGGGTGCGCGCCGCCGAGGTGGCCGCGACGGGGATCGAGGTCACGACCAGGCCGGGCGCGAGCTGCGTCCGCCCCACGGCGCCGGGCCGCAGGTCGCCGCCGGTCAGGCCGGCGCCGAGGCGCGCCTCGATCGCCTTGGCGCGCTGCAGGGCGGCGCGGGCGATGCGGTCGTTGATGCGGAGCTGCTCGAGGCTGACGGTGACCTTCCCGCGACGCCCCGCGGCGCGTCCGGCGACCACGATGGGCCGCGGGTCGGCGGCGGTCGCGACCGGCGGCGCCCCGACACCCAGGGTGATGCCGGTCGCGAGGCGGTCGGCGCCGATCGAGCCGCCGCAGATGTCGCGTGCCGCGACGCCGGCGTCGAGCCAGGACTGGAGGGCGTTGAGCCGCCGCACCGCCGCCTGGGAGATCCTCTGGTTGATGAGGAGCTGGCGGTCGGTGAGGGTCACGCGGCCGGCGGTCGCGCCCGTGCCCGACGACGCGGCGGCCGGCAGGCCGGTCGCGCAGACCGGGTCCGGCGCCGGCGCGACGGCAGGCGGGATCGGCGTGTTCGGCACCCCGGCGCCGCCACCCCCGGGCGGGGGCGGCTGCTCGGCCGGTGCGGACGGGTCGAGGCGCATCACGAGCGGGGCCGAGACGGCGTAGGACGTCGCGCCGTTCACGAGGAAGGCCGTGACGTAGTTCAGGCCCAGCACGTCCGGCGCGTCGTTCGGGTACGGCGGGTCCGGCATGTGCGGCGTGTTCGAGAGCTGGATCGCCACCGTCGTCGTGGCGGCGCCGGCCGGGATGGTGAAGGGGTACTCGCGGAACGTCCGGACCGTGTTCGCCTCGTACGGCAGGCCCGCGGGGGCCGAGGCCGGCACGGCGGTGCGGTCGAAGTGGCCCTCGGCCACGACGATCCGGCCGTTGACCGTGCCGCTGCCCGCGCTCGCCGGGCGGGTCACGACGACCGACTGGGCGGCCTGCGGCGTCGTCGCCGGGCTCGGGTAGCCGGCGGCGCGCACGAGGCCCGGGGCGCCGGGGGCGCCCTGGGAGACGTAGGCCTGGCTGTCGCGCTGCTTGGGCTCGACCTGGCCGGGGATGAGCGAGAGGTCCGACTCGAGCGTCGCGCCGCCGGCGAAGGACACCCGCAGCGTCGCGCCGTGGAGCTCCGCGGCCGACGTGTGCGCGGCCGGCGGCGCCGGGCTCGCGGGGCCGCCCTGGGTGGTGATCGGGTCGACGTCGATCGAGAAGGCGAGCGTCTCGCCCGGCCCGAAGCCGCTCGTCGTGACCGTGAGCAGCTGGACGCCGTTGCCGACCGGCTTGCCGTAGGTCGCGGACGACTCGATGTCGCCCGCGTCCGACGTGTACGACTTCGGCTGGTTGTCGCCCGCCGGGCTGCCGTCGTCCGGGTCGAAGGCGAGGCGCGGGAACAGCGCCGGGCCGTCGGCCAGGTCGAGCTGGAAGGAGGTGATCTCCTCCGTGCCCGTGTTGGTCAGCTTGAAGGTCTGCGCGGTGAAGGTCGAGGAGACCCACTGGGTGCGGGGTCCGTTCGGGTCCTTCGCCATCAGGGTCGCCGACGGCGCCGCGGCGGCGGTGCCGGCGGAGGCGAGGACGGCGGCGCCCGTGAGGGCGGCGAGGGCGGGCAGGGGGCGGCGGGTGACGCGTCGAGTGCTCACCCCTGCATCACGCCAGATGACGGGGCGGAAGGGAACCCCCGCGGGTCCGGCGCGCCCCCGTCCGGACGTCGAGTCGGCCCCGGAGACACCGCGACCCCCGGGGCCGGAGCCGCCGGGGGTCGCGGGACGAGCGCGGTGCGGTGGTGCGGATCAGCCGGTGACGGCGGGCTGACCACCCGGGCCGAGGGCGGCCACGCGGGCGTTCAGGGTCGCGGTCTGGCGGGTCGCGCACTGCGCGGTGCCGTAGGCGCGGATCGCGCGCCGGCCGGCGGCCGAGCGGTCGATGCGGAGGACGAGCACCTTGGTGGTGCCGGCCTTCGTGCCCACGGTGCCGAGGCCGAAGCGGACCGACGAGCCGGAGACGGTGCCCCCGGCCGGGCGGCGCACGAGCGAGTAGCCCGACGGGATCACGACGCGCAGGCCCGACTTGCGGGCGACGTTGGCGCCGCTCGCGTTGCGGAAGGAGACGCGGATCGTGAGCTGCTGCCCGGCGACCGGGTTCTTCGGGCCGGCGATGACCACGCGCAGGTTCGGCTTGAGGCAGACGGGCTTCACGCCCACGGTGCCCGTGTCGGGCGGCGTGGTCGGAGGCGTCGTCGGCGGGGTGGTCGGCGGCGTCGTGGGGGGCGTGACCGGCGGGGTCACGGGGGGCGTCACCGGCGGCTGCGGCGTGCCGGGCGTCTCGGGCTGCGGGGTGCCGGTGACGCCGAGCGCGGCAGGCGCGGCGACCACGAGGGCGCCGAGCACCAGTGGCGCGACGGTCCGTGCGCGGAGGCGGGAGGTTCGGGTGCGCTGGGGAGTCATGAGTCGGTTGCCTCTCCTGAGAGCCATCGCCCGGGGCAGGGACCGCCTGGGCTTCGGGCGGCATCGTACCCGGGGCGTCGGCCATGGAACCACGCCTGGGGGCGGGGATCCGCGCCCCCGCGGGTCCAGTCCTTCGCCCCTCTCTCGGCTAGTCCTGGCGGGTAGACCTGCATTTGGTAAGTCATTGGCGCCTCGGCGGTCGCGCGGGAACCCGCTTGTAAAGGTTTGCCGGGCGCTCCGGCGACGCTCGCTTCCGCCGAATCCGCCGGTCGCGCACCCCCGGGGGCCCCGGCCTACCCATTCGGGGGCCGGATACTGACCGTCGGGTGGGCGCCATGCGCTCGCGGGGAACGGGTGCACGGCGGTAATCTCGACGTGTCGTGTCCCGCTTCATCTCGCACCGTTCCGGAGCCCTCAGGGGGGCGCTCGCCGGCACGGCGGCCATCGCGCTGCTGGGCGCCGCCGCGCCCGCGGTCGGCGCGCTCGACGTCAGCGTGCGCGCGCCGGGCCTCCTGGTGGCGCTCGAGGTGGGGACCGCGCCGGTGCTGACCTCGGCGCCGAGCAACCCGGACAACGTCGCGGCGCCCACCTTCGCGTGGACCGGCACCGGCACGAACTGGTCCTGGAAGATCTCCTCGGCCGCGGGCGACATCGAGAAGGGCTCGGTCACCGAGCCCACCGTCACGGTGAGCCCGCTCCCGGCCGACGGCACCTACACGTTCTCGGTCTGGCAGACGCCGACCCCCGTGAGCGCGGTCGTCGCGCCGAACATGGTCGCCTCCCACACCTTCGTGCTCGACACGGCCGCCCCGCCACCGCCGCGCATCGTCGGCCGGCCGGCGTTCCCGACGACGGTGACGACCCCGGCCTTCTCGGTCGCCGACCTCGAGACGGGGGCGACGCCCACGTGGAACGTCGCGGTCGCCGGCGGCACGCTCCTGCAGGAGCCGCTGCCGCTCGAGACGCCGACGGTCACGCTGCCGGCGCTCACGCCCGGCTCGTACGTCTTCCAGGTGCGGCAGACCGACCCCGCGGGCAACGTCAGCGCGACGGCCTCCGAGCCGTTCGCCATCGTCGCGCCCCCCGTGACCCCCACCATCGTCGCGACGCCCCAGAAGCCGAAGCTCGTGCTCCCCAAGATGAACACGAAGCGGCTCAAGCCGGCGGCCGGCTCCAGCATCGCCACGATCCGGCCGGTGCTCACCTGGTCGCGCGGCCCCAAGGGCACGACGCTCTACAACGTCCAGGTGTTCCGGGTCGGCGCCAACGCCAGCGCGGAGAACGCGACCACCGTGCAGCTCACCAAGCTGCGCTCGGTGTTCCCGCGGTCCCGCCAGGTGCGGTTGAAGGGCCTCAAGCGCGGCCAGTGCTACGTCTGGCGGGTGTGGCCGTACATCGGGTCCCGCTTCACCTCGAAGCCCCTCGGCGTGAGCAACTTCTGCGTGAAGGCGGCGCCGAAGCGGAGGGCGCGGGCCTAACGTCCCCGGGGGGCCCGGGCGGCCGACGCCGCGACGGGCCATCCACTAGGATCCCCCCTCGTGCCGCCGTCCATCTCCTTCGCCCGCGGAGCACCCTGCCCCGAGGCGCTGTCGGCGGATCTCATCGCCGACTGCGCGCGCGTCGCGCTGCAGGACGACGGGGTCCGCGTGCTCAGCTACGGGACCGGTGGGGGCTACCCGCCCCTCCGCGACCACCTCGCCGCCCAGCACGGCGCGAGCCCCGACCAGGTGCTCGTGACCAACGGCTCCCTGCAGGGCTTCGTGTTCCTGCTCGAGACGCTGCTGAGCCCCGGCGACACCGTCGCCGTCGAGAGCCCGACGTACGACCGCGCCCTGCTGCAGCTCAAGCTGCACGGCATGGACGTGCTCCCGATCCCGATGGACGACGAGGGCCTCGACGTGGACGCGCTGGCCGAGGCCTGCGCCGCCGGCCGCGTGCCGAAGCTGCTCTACACGATCCCCAACTTCCAGAACCCGTCGGGCGCGACCCTCTCGGAGGCGCGGCGCCGCGCCCTCATCGAGGTCTGCGACGCGCACGACATCGTCATCCTCGAGGACGACCCCTACGGGCGCCTGCGCTTCGAGGGCGACGACATCCCGGGGATCTGGACGATGGCCGGCCCGGAGCGGGTCATCTTCACCTCCTCCTTCTCGAAGACCGTGGCCCCCGGCCTGCGCGTCGGCTACCTCGTGTCGCCCCCGGCGATCGCGGCGAAGCTCACCGCGGCGGCGTCGCGCACCTACATCTCCCCCGCCCTCCTCTCGGAGGCGGCGATCCACCAGCTCATCGCGCGCGGCGGGCTCGAGCCCAACATCGCCCGCGTCACCGCCCTCATGAAGGAGCGGCGCGACGCGATGACCGAGGGCATGCGTCACATGCCCGCCGGCACCACCTCCACGCCCCCGCAGGGCGGCTTCTTCTACTGGCTCACCCTCCCGGAGGGCCTGTCGGCCGACGACCTCTTCGACGAGGCCGCCGCCGCCGGCATCCAGTACGTGAAGGGGAGCGACTGCGTGCTGGAGGGCGGTGAGCGCACCCTGCGCCTCGCCTACAGCGGCGTGTCGCCGGCCGAGATCGACGAGGGGATGGAGCGGCTCGGCGCGGTGTTCAGCGCCGCCGCGGTCACCCCCGGATAGGCCCCGTCGTGGCCGGCGACCACCTGCCCGCGCGGCGCCCGCCCGACCCTCCACCACGCCCGCCCGACGACCGGGAGGGACTCGACGAGCGCCAGGTGCGCCAGCTCGCGCTGGCCGGGGCGCTCGTGCTCGTGGTGAGCCTGGTGCTGATCTTCGTGATCGAGAACAGCGACCAGGTGGAGGTCTCCTTCGTCTTCTTCACGGCGAAGATCAGCCTGATCTGGATCATCGTGCTCTCCGGAACCATCGGAGCGGTCGTCGGCATCCTGGGATACCGGATGGCACGGAGAAAGTGGTTCTCCGGGTCGTAGTTCGGGCGCTGCCCGGTCCGGTGCGCTCACGCAACGCCTCGCTCTAGCGGCTCGGCGTCGGCGAGAAATCGTCGCTGCCGCGCCGATTTCCGGACGGCGTCACCGCCTTCGGCGGGGAGGGACGCCGAACACCCACGCTCCGGTCCGGTCGGTTGCGGGGCGGCGCGTGTGCTCGGCGACCGTTCCCTGCGGCCTGTCGGCCGGAGGTCACCTCACAAAGACCAAGGGCCCCCTCATCTGAGGGGGCCCTTGAAGGACCTACGTGATGCCGGGGGTGGTTACCCCAGCATGTCCTTGACGGTTTCGCGCTCCTCGACCAGCTCGGCGTTGGTCGCGGCGATCTTGCCCTTCGCGAACTCGTCGTGCTCCCAGCCCGAGCGGACGACCTCGTAGGTGCCCGGCGCGGTGGTCTTCACCGGCACGGACGCCCAGATGCCCTCGTCGAAGCCGTAGGAGCCGTCGCTCTGCACGGCGATCGAGTGGATGTCGTCGCCCGGCGTGTGGAGCGAGCGGACGTGGTCGATCGCGGCGTTCGCGGCGGAGGCCGCCGACGACAGGCCGCGGGCCGCGATGATGGCCGCGCCGCGCTTGCCGACGGTCGGGAGGAACTCACCCTCGAGCCAGGCGTCGTCGCCGATGACCTCGCGCGCCGGCTTGCCGCCGATCGTCGCGTTGGTGAAGTCGGCGAACATCGTCGGCGAGTGGTTGCCGAAGATGA
>VFQR01000255.1_pt1 | contig 96304 bp, 90 predicted proteins | sample 3512321 | NCBI WGS metagenome assembly VFQR01 (sample SAMN10412374, study PRJNA504923) | tailings metagenome | isolation source: Relicate 3 Philex TSF1 revegetated site | place: Philippines: Tuba, Benguet | collected 2017-08-29 | reverse complement strand
ATCCCCGACCCGCTCCCGAGCCGACTGAAAGCGCGTATTCGGTGAATAAGCTGGGGTAAAGGCAGCTGCCATGCCCTCGTTCGAGTTTGCGCCCGATTCCGCGGTTCGGAATCCATTGCCGGCGTCGCGTCTCCCTTCGTCATCTCTCCCTGTCGCGCCGTGCGCGCCCGCAATCCGGGCGCGCCATTCGTCTTTCATCAGCCGCGTCGGAGATCGCTTGTCCCGGGCGTTGGTCCCCGGCGTCGACGGCTTGCGGGCAGGTCCCGCATCCGGCCGCCGCTTTCCCCGCCGCTTCCCCCTTTGAAATGACACGCCGGGCCATGCCCCGGGCGAGAGACACGGAGTTCAATCATGGCTGACATTATCGGCACCCCCGGCGCAGACACCCTGAACGGCACGAATGGCAACGACCTGATGGTCGGTGGCAACGGCAATGACCTGGTGAACGGTCTTGGCGGCGATGACATCATCTATGGCGACAACGCTCCCGGCATCACGCCCAGCACGCGGACCGTCGCCCCGGTCCCCGGCGCGAACCACACGCTTCTGGTCTGGCAGCTGAACCAGATCAGCGTCACGAACCTTGGCCGCAACGATTTCCCGTTCCCGAATGACGCATCGGGCGAAAGTGACGTTGCCGGATCCACCTTCACCATCCGCGCGGGCGCAACACCGGTGGGTGTCGGCGTCAACGACAACGACAGCCAGTTCGATGACGGCGACAGCAGCCAGGTCCTGACACAGGGCGTGACCCTGAACGGCATCTCGGAATCCGCAGGCAAGCGTTTCACACCGGAATACGGCTATTCCGTCCGCGCGCAGGACGGCACGGTGATCAACATCTATGCCGTCGAGCTTGAAGGCAACAAGACCGTCGGCTTCGTCTCCGACCGCCCGATGGAGCCGGGCCAGACCTACACCTTCATCCAGCGCATCACGACCGACCCGAATGTTTCCTATTCCAGCCTGTCCAACAGCTGGGTGGACACCACCACCCCGGCCGGCCCGGGCATCGGCGATGACACGTTGAACGGCGGCGATGGCAATGACACGATCTTTGCCGGTGACGGCAACGACCGCGTCACAGGTGGAAATGGCAATGACAGCGTCGAAGGCGGCGGCGGCAACGACCTGATCTACGGTGACAACGCCCCTGGCAGCACCGCCGCCGTGCGCACTGTCAACGCCGTTCCCGGCGCAAACCAGACCCTGCTGGTCTGGCAGCTCAATCAGATCCAGGTGACGAATGCCCCGGGCAACCACCCTCCCTTCCCGGATGGCGTCAAGGGCACGTCCAGCGTGGTGGGATCGACCTTCACGATCCTTCCCGGCAATGCGCCCACGGCCGTGGGCATCCACGACAATGATACGCGCTTCAATGACGGTGATCTCAGCCAGACGCTGACCAACGCGGTCACGCTGAACGGCGTGTCCGAAGGCGCGGGCAAGCGTCTGACCCCCGAATATGCCTACTCCGTCCGCGCCTCGAACGGCGACATCATCAACATCTACGCCGTCGAACTGGAAAGCAACAAGACGGTCGGCTTCGTCTCCGACCGCCCGCTCGCCGTGGGCGAGACCTACACCTTCCTCGGCCGCATCTCCACCAGCCCCGATGTCGCCTATGGCAACCTGTCGCAAAGCTGGATCGACGGCGTCACCCCGATTGCACCGGGCAGCGGCAATGACATGCTCTTCGGCGGCGATGGCAACGACACGATCTTCGGCGGCGCCGGCAATGATACGGTCAGCGGCGGCGCGGGCGATGACAGGCTCGATCTGGGCGATGGCGATGACGCCATGGCTGTCGGCGATACCGGCAACGATCTGGTCTTTGGCGGCGCGGGGCGTGACATCCTCAGCGGCGACCAGGGCAATGACACGCTGTTCGGCGGGGCCGACAATGATGCCATCGAAGGCGGCGACGGATCGGATTCCCTCTTCGGCGGCACGGGCGACGATTACATCGCCGGTTTCGACGTGCTCAACCTCACCGATCCCGCCAACCGGACGTTGAACCCCCCGGTCGGGTCGGATGACGGCTCGAACGACTACCTCAGCGGCGACGAAGGCAACGACACGCTCCTCGGCGGTGGCGGGGCGGATACGCTCTTCGGCGGTGAAGGCAATGACGTGCTTCTCGGTGGCACCGGCAATGACAGCCTCGAAGGCGGCGACGGCAATGACAGTCTCGAAGGCGGCACTGGAAACGATACGCTACTGGGGGGCGCGGGGTCCGATACGCTGAATGGCGGCGACGGCACCGATACCCTTCTCGGCGGCGATGGCGACGACGATTTCCTTGTGTCGGCGGGCGACCGCGCCGAGGGCGGTTCCGGTGATGACGAATTCCGCATCGACCCCACCGCCACCGGCAATGCCACCATCACTATCATCGGCGGCGAAACCGGCGAGGATTTCACCGACCCCACCAATGGCGGCACGGGCGACGTGCTGGACCTGCGCGGCTTGAACGGCGTGACTGTCACCCCGACCGGCCCCGAAAGCGGGATCGCGACCTTCATCAACACCGCGGGTCAGACCGTCACCATCAACTATTCCGAAATCGAACGCGTTCTGCGCGACAGCAACGGGATCGTGGACGGCACGCCGGGCAATGACCTGATCACGCCGACCAGCGGTCCGGGCGGCACGCCCTTCACCGATTTCGAAGGCGATCAGATCGACGGTTCCGATGGCATCAACGACCAGGTCGCCGCGGGTGCGGGCAATGACACGGTCGATGCGGGGCAGGGCAACGACACGGTCAGTGGCGGGTCGGGCAATGACCTTCTGAGCGGCAATGTCGGCGACGACATCCTGCAGGGCGACGCCGGGGCCGATACGCTGATCGGCGGCGCGGGCAACGATCAGCTCTTTGGCGGCGCGGGCGATGATGACATCGCCGTCGGCGGCCAGGACACGGCCTTTGGCGGGTCGGGCGACGATGTCTTCACGCTGGACGCCACCGATCCGGCGACGAATATCGACGTGGTCATCGACGGCGGCAGCGACGGCACCGACGGCAACCCTGATGACAACAGCAATGGCGATGCGGGCGACACGCTGGATCTGTCGGCGGGCACCTCGGGCCTTGTCGTCACGTTCGGCCCGAACCCCGAGACAGGCACGGTCAACGGTCTGGATGCCGACGCGGCCCCCGATATCCGCTTCACGGAAATCGAGCGGGTTCTGACCGGTTCGGGCAATGACACGATCGACGGCGGCGGCTCGGCCGGCCCGATCGTGGTGGATACCGGTTCGGGCAATGACAGCATCGCCACCGGCTCCGGCAATGACAGCATCAATGCCGGCGCAGGCGACGACACCATCTCGTCCGGCGCGGGCGACGACTCTGTCGCTGCGGGCAGCGGCAATGACCTGGTCGATGGCGGCGCCGGCAATGACACGATCCAGGGCAACGAGGGCCGCGACACGATCAGCGGTGGCCTTGGCAATGACAGCATCGACGGCGGCGCCGACGATGACAGCCTGTCGGGCAACGAAGGCAATGACACGCTGGTCGGTGGCGCGGGCAATGACACGCTGGATGGCGGCGCGAACGAAGACCTTCTGTCGGGCGGCGACGGCAATGACAGCATCGACGGCGGCGCGGGCAACGACACGCTGTCGGGCGATGCGGGCAATGACACGCTGAACGGCGGCGCGGGCAATGACAGTGTCGCGGGCGGTGCCGGCAATGACAGCCTGATCGGCGGCGACGGGGCGGATACCCTGTCGGGCGGCGCGGGGTCGGATACGCTGGTGGGCGGGGCCGGGAACGACTCGCTGGTTGGCGGCGATGGCGATGACGACATCGTCGTCGGCGCCGGAGACATTGCCCTTGGTGGCGCGGGGGATGATGAATTCACCATCGACCCGACCCTTCCGGGCACGGCACCCATCACCATCATCGGCGGCGAAACCTTCGAAGAAGCGGTGATCGACCCGACCAACAACCCGGGCGGCCGCATCGGCGACGTGCTGGACCTGCGCGGCCTGACGGATGTGACCGTCACCTACACCAATCCCGACCCGATCACCGGCACCTCGGAAAGCGGCACCGCCACTTTCCGCAACACCGCAGGCCAGATCGTCACCATCAACTTCTCGGAAATCGAAACGGTGCTCACCAGCGCCGATGGCGTGGTGGATGGCACGGGCGGCAACGATCTGATGACGCCGACCAGCGGGCCGGGCGGCACGCCCTTTACCGATCCGCAGGGTGATCAGATCGACGGCAACGATGGGCTGAACGACAGCATCAACGCAGCCGCGGGCAATGACACGGTGGATGCCGGACTTGGCGATGACACCGTGGATGGCGGCACCGGCAATGACGTGATCTTCGGCGGTCTGGGCAATGACAGTCTGATCGGCAACAGCGGCGCCGATACGCTGGATGGCGGTGCCGGCAATGACGTGCTGGATGGCGGCCTGTCGGATGACAGCCTCCTGGGCGGCATCGGTGACGATACGCTCTTCGGTGGCGAAGGCCGCGACACGCTGGCTGGCGGCGCGGGCAATGACAGCCTTGATGGCGGCACGGGCGATGACAGCCTGTCCGGCAACGAAGGCCGCGACACGCTTGTCGGCGGCGCGGGCAACGACACGCTGGATGGCGGCGATGACGCCGATGTCCTGAACGGCAATGACGGCGATGACAGAATCATCGGTGGCGGCGGTAACGATACGATCGACGCCGGAACCGGCAATGACATCGTCACCGGCGATGCCGGAAATGACCTGATCCAGGCAGGGGCAGGCGACGACACGGTGGATGGCGGCGCCAATGACGACACCATCTTCGGTGGCGACGGCGCGGATAGCCTTCTCGGCGGCGACGGCAATGACAGCCTTTCCGGCGATGCCGGGAACGACACGCTGATCGGCGGCGCGGGCAATGACACGCTGGCAGGCGGCGCAGGGTCTGACTCCCTTACCGGCGGCGCGGGCAATGACACCCTGTTCGGCGGCGATGGCGACGACGATCTGATCGTCTCTGCCGGAGACCGTGCCGAGGGCGGTGCCGGAGACGACGAATTCCGCATCGACCCGACCGCACCCGGCAACGCCACCATCACCATCATCGGCGGCGAAACCGGCGAGGACCTGACCGATCCCACCAATGGCGGCAACGGCGATGTGCTGGATCTGCGCGGCCTGACCAATGCCACCGTGGCCTTCACCGGCCCGGAAAGCGGGACGGCCACCTTCCAGAACACGGCGGGTGAGACGGTGACGATCGTCTTCTCGGAAATCGAGCGTGTGCTGCTGGACAGCAACGGCGTGGTCGATGGCACCGCGGGGCCGGATCTGATGACGCCCACCTCCGGCCCGGGCGGAATCCCCTTCACTGACAGCCAGGGCGACCAGATCGACGGCAATGACGGCCTGAACGACGTCATCGCCGCAGGGCAGGGCGACGATACCGTCGATGCCGGGCTGGGCGATGATACGGTCGATGCCGGCACCGGCAATGACGTGGTGTCGGGCAATGTCGGCAATGACAGCCTGATCGGCGGCGCGGGCGGCGATACCCTGTCCGGCGATCTGGGTGATGACACCTTGCTTGGTGGCGAAGGGGCCGACAGCCTGTCCGGTGGCGAAGGCAATGACAGCCTCAGCGGCGGCGAAGGGCGTGACACGCTTCTTGGTGGAAACGGCAACGATGTTCTCGATGGCGGGTCCGAAGCAGACAGCCTTGCTGGCGGCGCGGGCAACGATACGCTCTTCGGCGGAACCGGTGCCGATACGCTGCAGGGCGGACCGGGGGCAGACAGCATCTTCGGTGGCGCGGGCGATGATGACATCATCGTCGGCGGGGCCGATACGGTCTTTGGCGGCACGGGCGATGACGTATTCACCTTCGACCTCTCGGATCCGAATATCGCGGCCGTGATCGACGGCGGCAGCGATGGCACCGACGGCAACCCCGATGACGATGCCAACGGCAATGCGGGCGATCTGCTCGACCTCTCTGCCGGGACCACCCCGCAGACGGTGAACTTCAACGCCAATCCCGAAAGCGGCACCGTCAACGGGCTGGACGCCGATGCCGACATCGACATCACCTTCAGCGAGATCGAGCGCGTCCTGACCGGGTCCGCGGGCGACACGGTGAACGGGGCCGGGGCCAACGGGCCGATCAACATCGGCACCGGTGCGGGCAACGACACCATCACCACCGGCGCCGGCAATGACATCATCGACGCCGGGGCAGATGATGACGTCGTTACCTCGAATGCAGGCGATGACCTCATCTTCGGCGGTGCCGGCAACGACACGCTGGATGCAGGCGCGGGCAATGACACGGTCGATGCCGGGTCTGGCAACGACTCCGTCTATGGTGGCGATGGCCGTGATCTGCTCTTCGGCGGGGATGGCAATGACACGATGGATGGCGGTGCCGGCAACGACACCATGTCCGGCGGCACTGGCGATGACCGACTGACCGGCGGCGACGGCGACGACAGCATCACCGGCAACGAAGGCCGCGACACGCTGATCGGCGGCCCGGGCAATGACACGCTGGATGGCGGCGATGATGCCGATGTCCTGCAAGGCGGCCAGGGCAATGACAGCATCCTCGGTGGCAGCGGCAACGACACCATCGAAGGCAACCTCGGCAATGACACGATCGACGGCGGCGATGGCAATGACAGCCTCTCCGGCAACGATGGTGATGATCAGATCAATGGCGGCGACGGCAACGACACCATCATCGGCGGCGATGGCCGGGATCTGGTGGATGGCGGTGCGGGGGATGACTTCATCAACACCCGCGCCACCAGTGCCATTCCCGATGAAGCAGGTCCGTTCTCGGATCCCGACCCCAACGATGACCGCGACACGGTCTTCGGCGGCGCGGGGAACGATACGATCCTCACCGGTGACGATGCAGACCTGATCTTCGGTGGTGATGGCAATGACTCCATCGACGGCGGGGTCGATGATGACACCATCTTCGGCGGCGCGGGCAACGATACGATCCTTGGCGACGAAGGCGATGACAGCATCGAAGGCGGGGCCGGAAACGACCTGATCTATGGCGGTGCCGCGACCGAAACCGATGCCGACCTTCCCAATGACGGCACCGATCCGCTGCCCACCAACAACGAAGACACGATCCGTGGCGGCGATGGCGATGACACCATCTATGGCCGTGATGACAACGACGTCCTCTTTGGCGAAGGCGGGAACGATGTCATCTTCGGCGGTCTGGACGATGACCTCATCGACGGCGGCGACGGCAATGACTCGCTCTCCGGCGATGAAGGCAACGACACGCTGCTTGGCGGCGCGGGCAACGATACCCTGCAGGGTGGCGCGGGCCGTGACCGTCTGGTCGGCGGGGCCGGGGCCGATCTCATGGTCGGCGGCTTGGGGCCCGATGTCTTTGTGGTCGAAGGGGCGGATATCATCAGCGACTTTGATGCCCTCACCGGCATCCAGGGCACCGATGGCGCCGCAACCGATGACAACGACTTCGTCGATCTGACCGCTTTCTACAACGAAACCACCCTCGCGGCCTATAACGCCGCCAATCCGGGTGCCACCTTCAACAACCCGCTCGACTGGCTCCGCGCCGATCAGGCGGATGGCATCCTGCAAGCTGCGGGCGGCCTGCGCATCCAGAACGGCGGCGTGGCGGTCGCGGGCAATCTGCTGAACCAGGAAAACACCGGAGTGGTCTGCTTCACCCGCGGCAGCCGTATCCTGACAGCCGAAGGCGAAAAGGCGATCGAAGACCTCGCCGCTGGGGATCTGGTCCTGACCATGGATCACGGCTATCAGCCGATCCGCTGGATCGGGTCCAGCATCGTCGAAGGCAAGGGCCGCTTCGCCCCCATCGTGATCGAGGCAGGCACCCTGGGCAACACCCGCACCCTGCGTGTGTCACCCCAGCACCGCATGCTTCTGTCAGGCTGGCAGGCGGAGCTGCTCTTCGATGAACCCGAGGTGCTGGTGGCCGCCAAGATGCTGGTCAACGACCAGACGATCCGTGCCGAAGAAGTGGAACAGGTGGAATACTTCCACATGCTCTTTGACGCGCATGAAATCGTCTATGCCGAAGGCGCCCCGTCGGAAAGCTTCCATCCCGGCCATGTCGGCTGGGGGGCGCTGGCCGAAGCCGCGCGCGAGGAAATCCTCTCGCTCTTCCCGCAACTGGAAGACCTGGATTTCACCCTCTACGGCCCCTCGGCCCGCCGCAGCCTGACGGCACCCGAGGCACGCGTCGCCCGCGACACCATCCTTGGCGACGGCCTCACCCGCGCCGCCGAATAAGCGCCGCGTCCCATCATGTGACGGGCCCCCGACAGGGGGCCCGTTTCCTTTTCCGACCAAGCGCCCTTGGACCTTGGTCCCGAAAATCGCCCGACCTTGCGCTCTGCAAATCCCCCCAACCTTTTGCCATCGTGGCGGTCTGTTGCAGGCCACGCCGAAAGCAAAAGGGGTAGGGCATGTCCGCCATTGTCGCCAAGACAGCGCAGACCCTGATCCGGGTCATGTTGCCCGTCGCATCGCGCGGCTCGCTCATCATGCTCGGCTTTCTTGCGGCCATCCTCTTCGGCCAGGTGATGAGCTTCTGATCCCCATTACCGGCTGGTCGTGGCGCCTGCGCGTCGCGTCATCCCTTTGCATGACCCTGTACCGACGGGCCTGCAAGCAAGGTCGGTTCTGGACGGGTGCTTGGCGGAAACGGATGGAAGTTTTCCCGGGGACCGGATCATATTCCGCCCAAGGAAACAGGCACCCAACCACAAGGACGCCCTCCCATGCGCTATTCCGGCTTCCGTGTGATCGCCGAGGCACTGACCGGCCACAAAGGGTGGAAACCCGCCTGGCGCGACCCCGAACCGCAGGCCAGCTATGACTACGTCATCATCGGTGGCGGCGGGCACGGGCTGGCCACGGCCTATTATCTGGCCAAGGAATTCAAACAGGCCCGCATCGCCGTGCTGGAAAAGGGCTATCTCGGTGGCGGCAATGTGGGGCGCAACACGACGATCATCCGTTCCAACTATCTGCTGGATGGCAACGAACCCTTCTACGAGTTTTCCCTCAAACTCTGGGAAGGGCTGGAGCAGGATTTCAACTACAACGCCATGGTGTCCCAGCGCGGGATCATCAACCTGTATCACACCGATGCCCAGCGCGATGCCTATACAAGGCGCGGCAATGCCATGATTCTGCACGGCGCGGATGCGGAACTGCTGAATCGCGATCAGGTTCGTGCGATGTATCCCTTCCTGAATTTCGACAATGCCCGCTTCCCCATCAAAGGCGCGCTGATGCAACGGCGCGGCGGCACCGTCCGCCATGACGCCGTCGCATGGGGCTATGCCCGCGGCGCCGATCAGCGCGGCGTCGATCTGATCCAGAATTGCGAAGTCACCGGCATCCGCACCGACAATGGCCGCGTCACAGGCGTTGACACCACCCGCGGCTTCATCGGCGCGAAAAAGGTGGGCGTCGCCGTGGCGGGCAATTCGTCAAGGGTCATGTCCCATGTGAACATGCGCCTGCCCATCGAATCCCACGTCCTTCAGGCCTTTGTCTCCGAAGGTCTGAAACCCCTGATCGACGGCGTGATGACCTATGGCGCAGGCCATTTCTACGTCAGTCAGTCCGACAAGGGCGGCCTCGTATTTGGCGGCGATATCGACGGCTACAACTCCTATGCACAGCGCGGCAACATGCCCGTGGTCGAAGACGTGGCCGAAGGCGGCATGTCCCTGATGCCCATGATCGGCCGCGCGCGTCTGCTGCGATCCTGGGGCGGGATCATGGACATGTCGATGGACGGTAGCCCCATCATCGACCGCACCGATATTGACGGTCTCTATTTCAACGGTGGCTGGTGCTATGGCGGCTTCAAGGCCACCCCCGCCTCTGGCTGGTGCTTCGCGCATCTTCTGGCCACCGATACCCCCCATCCCACCGCCACAGCCTATCGCTTCGATCGCTTCCGCAAGGGGCTGATGATCGACGAAAAGGGCCAGGGCGCGCAGCCCAACCTGCATTGAAGGCCGGACCATGATCATCAACCACCCCCTCCTCGGCCCCCGCGACGCGCAGGAATTCACCTATCTGGGCGATGCAAACCTGATTGCCCGTCCCGACGGCCTGTCCTTCCCCGATGCCACCGCTGCGCAGGACGCCTTCCACGATTACCTCTACCTGCGCGACAACCCGGCAGGCGACCACCGCGAGCTGTGGTATCATGAACAGGGCGACCGTTCATGGCTGGTCGTCACCCGCAACACCGTGACGCATGAGATTACCAAGGTCGAACTCGCCCGCGATGTGGCCCGCAGCTTGGGGCGCAGCAAATGACGCAAGAAAACCGCATCAAGGGCGGCCAGATCGACCGTTCGCGCACCCTGCGCTTCACCTTCGACGGCCACCCCTATACGGGCCATCCCGGCGATACGCTGGCCTCCGCCCTGCTGGCCAATGGCGTCCGCCTCATGGGCCGCAGCTTCAAATACCACCGCCCGCGCGGGCCCCTTTCGGCGGGCAGCGAAGAACCCAACGCCATTGTCGAACTGCGCGCCAGTGCGCGGCAGGAACCCAACACCCGCGCCACCGTGGCCGAGCTTTTCGACGGGCTCGAGGCCAACAGCCAGAACCGCTTCCCCTCGCTCAAGCTCGATCTGATGGGCGTGAACGACTGGCTTTCCCCCTTCTTCGCCGCAGGCTTCTACTACAAGACGTTCATGTGGCCCGCCGCCTTCTGGGAAAAGGTCTATGAACCCATCATCCGGCGTGCCGCAGGTCTGGGCAGCCTGTCGAAACAGGATGACCCCGATACCTACGACAAGGGTTTCCTGCACTGCGACCTGCTCATCATCGGCGCTGGCCCCGCGGGCCTCATGGCGGCCCTCACCGCAGGCCGCGCAGGTGCCCGTGTCATCCTTGCGGATGAAGATTTCCGCATGGGCGGCCGCCTGAACGCGGAAACCCTGACCATCGGCAACCACGCCGGGGCCGACTGGGCCGCAGACACCGTTCGCGACTTGGCCCAGATGCCGAATGTCCGCCTGATGCCCCGCACCACCGTGCTGGGTGCGATGGATCACGGTATCTATTCCGCCGTCGAACGCGTCTCTGACCACCTCCCCGTGCCCCCCGAAGGCAAACCGCGCCAGATCCTCTGGCGCATCTATTCCCGCCGCGCGATCCTCGCCGCCGGGGCCATCGAACGCCCCATCGCGTTCGAAAACAACGACCGCCCCGGTATCCTGCTGGCGGGCGCCCTGCGCAGCTACGCCAATCGCTACGCCGCCCTCGTGGGCGACCGCGTGGCCGTGTTCACCAACAATGACGATGGCCTGCGCACCGCCACCGACCTGCAGGCCAAGGGCGTGGACGTCGCCGCCGTCATCGACACGCGGCAGGAAGGCGACCTTCTCCCCGGCATTCGCCACCTGAAAGGCGCGCAAGTCATTGATGCAAAGGGCCGCCTTGGCCTGAAATCCATCACCATCCGTCATCCGAACGGTCGTTCGGAAACCCTGTCCGTCAATGCCCTTGGCGTCTCTGGCGGCTGGAACCCCAACCTCAACATCTCCAGCCACCATCGCGGCAAACCGGTCTGGAACGACGCGCTCGCCGCCTTCACCCCCGGCGAAGGCGGCCCCCCCGGCCTCACCGCCGCAGGCGCGGCGGCCGGGTCCATGTCCACCCATGCCGCCCTTGCCACCGGGGCCGCCCGGGCCAATGCCGCGCTCGAAGCCCTGGGCCTGAAAACCCACACCCCCGACTTGCCACAGGCCGAAGACGCCCCGGTCAACATCACCCCCTTCTGGTATGTGGGCGAAGGGAAGGGCCGCGCCTGGATCGACCAGCAGAACGACGTCACGGTCAAGGATGTCAAACTGGCGAAACAGGAAAACTTCACCTCTGTCGAACACCTGAAACGCTACACCACACTGGGCATGGCGACAGATCAGGGCAAGACAGGCAATATCCTCGGCCTTGCCGTGATGGCCGAACTCACCGGCAAATCCATCCCGCAGACCGGCACCACCATCTATCGGCCACCCTATACCCCTGTCGCCATGGGCGCGCTGGGTGGGCGGTCGCGCGGCCAGGACTTCAAACCTACCCGCCTGACCCCCAGCCATAAATGGGCAACGGAACAGGGCGCGGTGTTTGTCGAGGTGGGCATGTGGCTCCGCGCCCAATGGTTCCCGCGCGCGGGCGAAACCACATGGCGGCAATCGGTGGATCGTGAGGTGCTGCAAACCCGCGCCTCCGTCGGTATCTGCGACGTGACCACCCTGGGCAAGATCGACGTGCAGGGCCGCGATGCCGGGGCCTTCCTCGACCGCGTCTATGCCAACACCTTTTCCACCCTGCCCATCGGCAAGGTCCGCTATGGCCTGATGCTGCGCGAAGACGGCATCGTGATGGATGACGGCACCACTGCGCGCCTTGGCGAAAACGAATGGGTGACGACCACCACCACCGCCAACGCCGTGCCGGTCTTTCGCCACATGGAATACGTCCGGCAATGCCTGTTCCCCGATATGGACGTGCAGCTGATTTCCACGACCGAGGCTTGGGCCCAATTCTCCGTCGCAGGCCCCAACGCCCGGAAACTGCTGCAAAAGGTTGTGGATCAGGACATTTCCGATGCCGCCTTCCCCTATATGGCCTGTGGCAACATTACCGTCGCGGGCGGCCTGCGCGCCCGCCTGTTCCGTATCTCCTTCTCCGGTGAACTCGCCTATGAAATCGCCGTCCCCACCCGCTATGGCGACGCGATGATCCGCGAACTCGTCAAGGCGGGCGAAGAATTCGATGCCGTCGTCTATGGCACCGAATCCTTGGGTGTCATGCGCGTGGAAAAGGGCCATGTCGCGGGCAATGAACTCAACGGCCAGACCACCGCCCTCAACATGGGTTTGGCCAAGATGGTGTCGAAAAAGAAAGACAGCATCGGCATGGTCCTGTCGCAACGCGAAGGGCTGACCCGCGATGACGGCCTTCGCCTTGTCGGCGTCAAACCGGTGGACCCGTCAAAACCCCTCACTGCAGGCTCCCACTTCCTTGACATCGGGGCCGAGCCGGTGGCCGCCAATGATGGCGGCTGGCTCACCTCCGTCGTCTATTCACCCCACCTGAAATCCTCCATCGCGCTGGGCTACCTGAAAAACGGCACCGCCCGCATCGGCCAACGCCTGCGCGCCGTGAACCTGCTCGCCAAGACAGAGGTGGAGGTGGAAATCGTCTCTCCCCACTTCTTCGACCCGGAAGGAGAACGCCTCCGTGGCTGACCACCGCTTCAAACCCGTCACGCCGCTGGGCCATGACGCGCCTCATTCCGTCACCCTCGGCCCCGTGACCATCACGGAAGTCGTGGATACGGCACTGGCCTCCCTCGCCGCCCGCCTCGGCGAAGCCAAGGCCACGGCCGACATAGCCGAAACAGCAGGCATCCCGCTGCCCGGCCCCGGCAAGGCGGCGAAGGCCGCAACCTACGGCGCCTTCTGGCTGTCTCCCGAAATGTGGATGGTCGAGGCCCCCTTCGTGACGCATGAGGATATCGTGGCGATCCTCAAACCCCATTTCGGCGAGGCCGCAAGTATCACCGAACAGACCGATGCCTGGGCGCGGTTCGACGTGACGGGCGAAGCTCTTCCCGCGATGTTCGAACGCCTGTGCGCCTTCGACCTGCGCGCCCAGGGCCCCGGTGTCGCCACCCGCACAGTGATCGAACATCTCGGTTGCTACCTTGTGAGTCGTGCCCCCGGCCATATCTCGGTCATCGGCCCGCGCTCCTCGGCGGCCTCGCTCTTTCACGCCCTCGAAACCGCCGCGCGCGCGGCTTACTGACAAAGGCGCCCCGCCCCGGGTCAAGCACGGGACGGGGTGTCTGTCTGGCCGCAGCCCGCGACCCAAAGATTTCTGAAGCTGCACCACACCGCCCGCTGCGTGCATACGCGCGTCTGCACTGGCCTGCTGCACAGCTTGTGGCACCGGCCCATCCCGACTTGTCCGCAGCCCATTTTTCCCTATAGTAAAAATCCATTCGTGTATGTTCACTATGGGGAACGAGATGGAAGATTTCGACACCGCGCCCGATACCGTTTCCGATCCGGCTCTTCCCCGCTCCAAACCAGTCTTCAGTCAGGATCCCCACCGCGTCCGCGAACTGGCCGAACGCAATCTGGAAATGGCCATCGGCCGCTCGGTCCGTGCCTTTCGCCGCCAGCAGGGCATGACCGTGGCCGATCTTGCCGCCGTAACCGGCCTGTCCATCGGTATGCTGTCCAAGATCGAAAACGGCATCACCTCCCCCTCGCTGACCACGCTGCAAATCCTGTCTCATGCCTTCTCCACCCCCATCACCGCCTTCTTCCGGGGCTATGAAGAGCGGCGGGAATGTCAGCATGTGAAGGCCGGAGAACATCTGGAAATCGAACGCCGCGGCACCCGAGCGGGCCACCAGTATCACCTTCTTGGCCATATCGGATCAAACAGTTCCGGCGTGGTGGTGGAACCCTATGTCATTACGCTGACAGCGGAATCCGACACCTTCCCCGCCTTCCAGCATGACGGGATCGAACTGCTCTACATGCTTGAGGGCGAGGTGAAGTATCGCCACGGCGACGCGCTTTATCACCTCGAACCCGGCGACAGCCTCTTCTTCGATGCCGACGCGCCGCATGGTCCCGAAGTGCTGATCAAGCTGCCCGCGCGCTATCTTTCGGTGATTTCCTATCCGCAAGCCTGAGGCACGCGCCGCTCGCGGATCATACGGAAAACAAAAAACGGGGCAGGCCGAAGCCCGCCCCGCCAGGCCTTGCAAAGGCCGTTCAATAATCGTCGATCAGTTTCCGCGCGGCATCGTCCCGCTTCTCCGCCGCCATTTCGGCGGCAATTTCGGCCTCTTCCTGCCGGATCTGCATGACGTGCCAACCGATCCAGAACAAAACCCCCAGGATCACCATGACGGTCTCGGTGCCCTGAAAAGGATAGATCGCGCCGACATCGTTCAGATCGACAGCCCAGCTAGAGTAACCAATTGTGGACATTTGATTTTCCCTTTCGCTACTTCAGCATCGCGCGTTCGGCTGCCATGACTTCGGCGATGGCAGCGTCATAGGCGGCACGCCCTTTGAAATCGAGGCCTTCAAGCTCGATCTTGGCCGGGATCCGCAACAGCCCAAAGCTGTTCAGGATCCTGCACAGGATATAGACCGGCACAAACCCCAACAGGACCATGATGCAGGCCCCGATGAAATTGCCCCATGGGGTGATCACCGCATAACCCTCATAGGGCGAAGACGGCACACCCCACAGCATGAAGCCCGCGATCACCACACCCATGAACCCGCCATATCCATGCACGGCAACGGCACCCACGGCATCGTCGATCTTGAACGTCCGCTCGACCCAGAAATGCAGCTTGTAGGCCACGAAGGGCACCACGGCACCGATGAACATCGCCTGGACAGGATGATACAGATCATTGCCCGCCGAAGCGCCGATGATCCCGCACAGACCCGCCGAATAGGTCCAGAACGCATCCCCCTTTGAAAAGATGTAGCCCGCCATCATGCCCCCCGAAAGCGACATGAGGAAATTCATCGTGATCGCCGAAAGGGTCGTCGGGGTCAGGTAGATGTTGGTGGTCGTCCAGGTTTCGCCCGTGATCTGCCCGCCGATGGCCTCGGGGGAAATCATCGGAATGTTGCAGGCGGCATAGAACCCCCAGAACCCGGTGTAGATCAGGAAAAGCCCGATCGTGACCAGCCACGGATTGTGCGGCGGGATGTCCCGGGGGGTGCCATCCGGGCGGAACTTGCCGATCCGTGGCCCCAGCACAATCAGCGCCGCCAGCGCCGCCCCCCCGGCAATGCCGTGCACCACGCCCGAGGCATAGGCATCATGGTAGCCCAGATACTTGACCATCCAGCCGCCCGCGCTCCAGCCCCAGGCCGCATCGGTGATCCAGAGCACAGATCCCAGCAGAACCGCGATCATCCAGAACGCGCCCACCTTGATCCGTTCGATCACCGCGCCCGAGATGATGGATGCCGTGGTGATCGAAAACAGAAGGAACGCAGCCCAGAACACACCGTTCAACCGGTGCCAGATCGCCGCGCCATTCAGTCCGTCCGCCGTGATGCCTGCGGCCGCATCGGTGGCATTCGCGCCCGAAAGATGCGTCCCCATCAAGGGGCTGTTCGGTGCGGCAACAAGGTTGGGGTCATAGAACAGCGCATCCTCCACGAAGTTGAACCAGTAAAGCCCGCTCGGAAAGGCAAAGTAGATCCACCAGCCAAAGAAGAAGAACGTGACCGTGACCAGAGGAATGGCCATCGTATTCTTCATCAGCGTGTGCATGTGATTGCGCCGGCGCGAGGCCCCTACCTCGTACATGCAGAAACCCACATGGATCAGGAACATGAACACCACCGTCACCCAATAGTAGAACTCGGTGAAGATGACGTTCACGGTACTCAGATTGTCTCCCATCGTTCTCCCTCCCTTGGGCCTTCTTGCTTTGCCGATTGCGGCTGGGCCCTGCGCCGTTTCTCTGTCCGGCAAATTTCTTTGCTGAGAGGAAAACTGACTTCGGGAACCTGTCAAGCAAAACCTGCTGAAACTTTAGGCAGAAAGAAAACTTTTCCCGCGCAGGAATAAAAGTTTCTTCCCAGTTGAGTCGCGAAATCTTAGGTGCTAGCTTCGTCCCAAGAAGCCGAACCAGAGGAGTCGACGCCATGTGCGGAATCGTCGGTCTGTTCCTGAAAGACCCCAAGCTGGAACCGCAGCTCGGTGCCCTGCTCACCGACATGCTCATCACCATGACGGACCGCGGCCCCGACAGTGCGGGCATCGCGATTTACGGCCGCCCCGAAAAGGGCAAGGCCAAGCTCACCGTCCAATCCGCCGATCCCGATGCCGATTTCGTCACCCTCGCCGATGATCTGGGCCGCGCCATCGCGGGCAAGGTGACGGGCGTGGTCAAGGATACGCATATGGTTCTTGAACTGCCCGAGGACCGGCTCGAAGCCGCCCGCCACGCCATGCGTGACCTGCGCCCCAAGGCCAAGGTCATGTCGGCGGGCGAAGGCATCGAAATCTACAAGGAAGTCGGCCTGCCAAAGGACGTGGCCGCGCGCTTCGAAGTGTCGCGCATGTCGGGCACGCATGGCATCGGCCACACCCGCATGGCCACGGAATCCGCCGTCACCACGATGGGCGCGCACCCGTTTTCCACCGGGGCCGACCAATGCCTCGTCCATAACGGGTCGCTGTCGAACCACAACTCCGTCCGCCGCGTGCTGAAACAGGCGGGCATGACGTTCGAAACCGAAAACGACACCGAAGTCGCCGCCGCCTTCATCAGCCACAAACTGCAGGAAGGCGCAAAACTGGGCGAGGCGATGGAGGCCACCCTCACCGATCTTGACGGCTTCTTCACCTTTGTCGTCGGCACGAAGAACGGCTTCGGGGTCGTCCGCGATCCCATCGCCTGCAAACCCGCCGTGATGGCCGAAACCGATCAATATGTCGCCTTCGGTTCCGAATACCGTGCGATGGTCAATCTGCCGGGGATCGAATCCGCCCGCGTCTGGGAACCCGAACCCGCCACCGTCTATTTCTGGGAACGCTGATCCATGCAGACCTTCGACCTTGCCGCCCAAGGATTGCGCGCGCTGAACTCCACGCTTCACGCGCTCAAGGGCCAGACCAACCAGACCGCCTGGGAAATCATCAACCCCAAGGGCGCCCATGCCATCGCCGTCGGCCTGGATGCCCCCGTCGATGTCACCGTGCGCGGCTCCACCGGATACTACTGCGCGGGGATGAACAAGCAGGCCACGGTCCGCGTCAAGGGCTCCGCAGGCCCGGGTGTTGCCGAAAACATGATGTCCGGCACCGTCATCATCGACGGCGACGCCAGCCAATATGCAGGCGCCACCGGCCGCGGCGGACTTCTTGTCATCAAGGGCAACGCCTCCTCGCGCTGCGGCATCTCGATGAAGGGAATCGACATCGTGGTGCATGGCAATATCGGCCATATGTCGGCCTTCATGGCGCAATCCGGGAACATGGTCGTTCTGGGTGACGCAGGCGAGGCGCTGGGTGACAGCCTTTATGAAGCCCGTCTCTTCGTGCGCGGCTCGGTCAAATCCCTCGGTGCGGATTGCATCGAAAAGGAAATGCGCCCCGAACACCTTGCCATGCTGGCCGATCTTCTGAAACGCGGCGAGGCTGATCATCTGGCAAAGCCCGAGGAATTCAAACGCTACGGTTCCGCCCGCAAGCTTTACACCTTCAATATCGACAACGCGTCGTCCTACTGAGGCTTCCCATAGAATGAGCGACTTTCCCCATACGCCGCCCAAGATGTCGTGGACCTTCTCGAACGACGTCAACGCCGAAATCCGCCGCGCCGCAGCCACCGGCATCTATGACATCCGCGGTGGCGGATCGAAGCGCCGCCTGCCGCATTTCGACGACCTCCTGTTCCTCGGGGCCTCGATCAGCCGCTATCCGCTGGAAGGCTACCGTGAAAAATGCGCCACCGATGTCTGGCTGGGCACCCGCTACGCCAAGAACCCGATCCATCTCGACATCCCCATCACCATCGCGGGCATGTCTTTCGGCGCGCTGTCCGGCCCCGCCAAGGAAGCCCTGGGTCGCGGCGCCTCTGCCGCTGGCACCTCCACCACCACCGGCGATGGCGGGATGACGGAAGAGGAACGCGGCCATTCCAAGACCCTCGTCTATCAATACCTGCCCTCCCGCTATGGCATGAACCCCGATGACCTGCGCCGCGCCGATGCGATCGAGGTCGTGGTGGGGCAGGGGGCAAAGCCCGGTGGCGGCGGCATGCTGCTCGGGCAAAAGATCTCGGATCGCGTCGCCATGATGCGCAACCTGCCGAAAGGCATCGACCAGCGTTCCGCCTGCCGCCACCCCGATTGGACGGGGCCGGATGATCTGGAAATCAAGATCCTCGAACTGCGCGAAATCACGAACTGGGAAAAGCCCATCTACATCAAGGTCGGCGGTGCGCGCCCCTATTACGACACCGCGCTTGCGGTGAAGGCCGGGGCCGATGTCGTGGTACTGGACGGGATGCAGGGCGGTACCGCCGCCACGCAGGACGTGTTCATCGAAAACGTCGGCATGCCCATCCTCGCCTGCATCCCGCAGGCGGTGAAGGCGCTGCAAGATCTTGGCATGCACCGCAAGGTGCAACTGATCGTTTCGGGCGGCATCCGTTCCGGCGCCGATGTTGCCAAGGCCATGGCGCTGGGCGCGGATGCCGTGGCCATCGGTACGGCGGCCCTCATCGCGCTGGGCGACAACGACCCCGCGCTCGAGGCGGAATACAACAAGCTCGGCACCACTGCAGGCGCCTATGACGACTGGCACGAAGGCAAGGATCCCGCGGGCATCACCACGCAAGACCCGGACCTTTACAAACGCTTCGACCCGATCCTCGGCGGCCGCCGCCTGAAGAATTATCTCAAGGTGATGACGCTGGAAGCGCAGACCATCGCCCGCGCCTGCGGCAAGAATCACCTCCACAACCTCGAACCCGAGGATCTCTGCGCCCTCACCATCGAAGCCGCCGCCATGGCGGGCGTTCCGCTGGCGGGCACCAACTGGATACCGGGCCGCCAGGGCGGTTTCTGAACACAACGGCACAAAGCCGATCTGATAAGGACAGGGAGCACGACATGGCCAAAGACCTCGCCAAATGGGCAAAGGACAAGGGCGTCAAGTATTTCATGATTTCCTATACCGACCTGTTCGGTAGCCAGCGCGCGAAACTCGTGCCCACCCAGGCGATCAACGACATGGCCGAAGAGGGCGCGGGTTTCGCGGGCTTCGCCACCTGGCTTGACCTCACCCCCGCGCATCCCGACCTGATGGCCGTGCCAGACCCGTCCTCGGCCATCCAGTTGCCATGGAAGAAGGACGTGGCCTGGGTCGCCGCCCGCGCCACGATGGAAGGCAAGCTTGTCGATCAGGCGCCGCGCAACGTGCTGGAGCGTCTGGTGGGCGAGGCCGCAAAGGAAGGCCTGCGCGTCAAGACCGGGGTGGAACCCGAATTCTTCATCCTCAATGCCGACGGCACCGCTGCCTCCGACATCTACGACACCGCCGAAAAGCCCTGCTATGACCAGCAGGCGATCATGCGCCGCTATGACGTGATCAGCGAAATCTGCGACTACATGCTCGAACTGGGATGGGAGGCCTACCAGAACGACCATGAAGACGCGATCGGCCAGTTCGAGATGAACTGGAAATACGACGACGCGCTGCAAACCGCCGACAAGCACAGCTTCTTCAAGTTCATGGTCAAGGCCGTGGCGGAAAAGCACGGCTTCCGCGCCACCTTCATGCCGAAACCCTTCAAGGGCCTCACGGGTTCGGGCTGCCACGCCCACATCTCGGTCTGGTCCCTCGATGGCAAGACCAACGCCTTCGCCGACAACTCCAAGGAACTGGGCCTGTCCGACCGGGGCCGCACCTTCCTGGGCGGCATCATGAAACACGCCTCGGCGCTGGCCGCGATCTGCAACCCGACCGTGAACAGCTACAAGCGCATCAACGCCCCCCGCACCTCATCCGGCGCGACATGGGCGCCCAATTCCGTCACCTGGACCGGCAACAACCGCACCCACATGGTCCGCGTCCCCGGCCCCGGCCGGTTCGAGCTGCGCTTGCCCGATGGCGCGGCGAACCCCTACCTCTTGCAAGCCGTCATCATCGCCGCCGGCCTTGACGGCGTCCGCACCAATGCCGATCCGGGCCGCCGCTATGACATCGACATGTATCAGCAGGGCCATACCGTGAAGGGCGCACCGAAACTGCCCCTGAACCTGCTCGACGCGCTACGCGAATACGACAAGGACAAGACGCTGAAGGCCATGATGGGCGACGAATTCTCCTCCGCCTATCTGAAACTCAAGCACAAGGAATGGGATAGCTATGTCTCCCACTTCTCGCGCTGGGAAATCGAGAACACCTTCGACATCTGATCCGCGCCAAGCGCGCTTCCAACCCGCCAGAGCGATCTGGCGGGTTTCGCTTTGCCGTTGCACAGGGAATGACCAGCCACCTTGCAACCCGCCGATCCAAATATTATACATCGTATAAATAATCGCGGGAAATCACCATGACCACCGGTCACGTCTTCATCGCCACCAGCCTTGATGGCTTCATCGCCCGCCCAGACGGATCGCTCGACTGGCTTCTCTCCCGCGACAACCCGGCCGAGGATCACGGCTACACCGCCTTCATCGCCGGAATGGATTGCATCCTGATGGGGCGCGGCACCTTTGAAACGGTCGCCACCTTCCCCGACTGGCACTACACGATCCCGGTCCATGTCCTCTCGGCGACCTTGGCCGCCCAGCCCGTCCCAGATCACCTGCGCAGCAAGGTGACGTTCCATGACCTATCGCCCGATCAAGCCATGGCCCACCTCGCCGCCCAAGGCCACCGCCGCGCCTATATCGACGGCGGCCAGATCGTCCAATCCTTCCTCCGCGCGGGCCTGATCGCAGACCTCACCATCACCACAGCCCCGGTCCTCATCGGTCAAGGCCGCCCGCTCTTCGGCACCCTTCCACAAGACGTCGCCCTGATCCACGAAGCGACAACCGCCTGGCCCTCCGGCCTCGTCCAATCCCGCTGGCGCGTGGCATGAAACCCGGCCGCCCCAGTCAACCCCGCCTGACGCAAGCCGCCATCCTGACCGAGGCGCTGTCCCTTCTGGATCAGGGCGACACCGCCCTCACCCTGCGCGCCCTCGCCCTGCGCCTGCAGGTCACGCCCATGGCGATCCAGCACCATATCGGCACCCGCGACGCGCTGATCCGCGCGCTCGCCGATCACGCATATGCCGATGTTGCCGCCCCGAAGGACGGCCTGCCGCACACCCGCCTGCGCGACCTGATCACCGCCTACGCCGCCAAGGTCCGCGCCCATCCGCACCTGACACTCGCCCTCTTCCGCATCCAGGGGCCCCTGCCGACCGAAGCCCGACGCATCACCGACGCCCTGGAAGCCCTGCTCGTCACCACAGGCCTGACCGCACAAAAGGCCCGCCTCTGGCGCGACATCCTGATCGACTGGGCGCATGGCGCGGCACTGGCGCAATCGCCCGACAGCGCCGCCCTCGACACGCTTCTCGCGGCGCTCACGCGCGAATGAAATGCACCCCGGTAAACCGCGCCCGCATTTCGCGCACCCGGGCCGCCACCGCGCCCGGATCGTTCCCCCGCAGCCCTTCGGCAATCAGCGCAGCCAGCGCCGGCGCATCCGCCACCGTCACCCCGCGCCGCACCAGTTCCGGCGTCCCGATCCGCAACCCGTTCAGATCACCTTCCACCGCCGCAATCGGCAACCCGATCCCGCAGGCCAGGAAGCCCGCCTTTCGCAACGTCTTGCTCGCCGCCTGCCCCCCACCAAACCCAGCCGCCTCCACCGCAAACTGATGGCTCGTCGTCATCCCCCGGTCGGCGGCAAAGACCGGCAGCCCCAGCCCTGCCAATTCCCGCGCCAGCGCCTGTGACAAAGCCACCATCGCCGCCGCATAGTCCCGCCCATGCGCGCGCCAATCCAGCAGCGTGATCGCCAGCGCCGCCGATTTCGCCGCATCGAAATTCGCCGTCATCCCCGGAAAAGCGATCCGGTCCAGCCGTTCGGTAATCCCCGCCTCCCGCGTCACGATCAACCCGCCCGCAGGCCCACCCAGCGATTTATAGGTGCTCATCGTCATCAGATGCGCGCCCTCGTCCAGCGGGTTGGCCCAGGCCCCCCCGGCGATGATCCCGCATTGGTGCGCCGCATCGAACAGCACCCAGGCCCCGACCTCATCGGCAATCTCCCGCACCGCGCGCACGGGATGGGGAAACAGGTTCAAACTGCCCCCGATGGTGATGATCCGGGGCCGCACCCGCAGCGCCATCGCGCGCAGCCCGTCCAGATCAACCGTATAGCCATCCGCATTCACCGGCGCGTCATGCGTGACCAACCCATACAGCCCCGCGCAGCCCGCCTTGTGATGCGTCACATGCCCGCCCACCGCAGGCGGCGGCGCGATGATCGCATCGCCGGGCTGCGCCAGCGCCATGAAGCCATAAAGGTTCGCCATCGCGCCCGATGCACACCGTATCTCGGCGTAGCGCGCATCGAACACCTCCGCCGCCAGTTCTGCCGCGATCACCTCGATTTCCTCGATCGCCTCCAGCCCCATCTCATACTTGTCGCCCGGATAACCCAGCGACGGCCGCGACCCCAGCCCCCGCGCCAACGCCGCTTCGGCGCGCGGGTTCATCACATTGGTCGCGGGGTTCAGGTTGAAACACTCCCGGTCGTGGATATCGCTGTTCCAGCCGATCAGCGCCTCGATCCGCGCCTCCACTGCCGCATCGCTGCCCTCGGCTGCGTTCCCTGCCAGGGTCATCACATGGTCCTCACAGGCCACAGGCACCCAGGGCCGTCGCATCAGATGGGTCATCGCCGCCACTCCACGTTTCAGGATTTCGCTGATCTCACCACCCATTCCCCTTGCCGGCAAATCAGAAACGCGAGAATCTAGGGTCAGAAAAAATAAGGCTACCGATGCCCGTCGCCCCGCCCCGCCCGAAAGATATCCCCCTCACCGCCCTGCGCGCCTTCGAGGCGGCCGCCCGCCTCGGTGGCTTTGCCAATGCCGCCACCGAACTTGGCGTCACCGCGGGCGCCATCACCGCTCATGTCAAGCAGCTGGAAGCCATCATCGGTGCCCCGTTGTTCGACCGCACGCCACGCGGGGTGCGGCTCACGCCTTTGGGTAAACAGGCGCTTCCCGCCTTCACAGCCGCTTTCGATGCGCTCGGCACCGCCACCGGCGACCTGCGCGCCGCCGCCGCGCCCCGCACCGTGCACATCGCCACGCTGCCCGCCATAGCCCAGCTCTGGCTCTCGCCGCGCCTGCCCGCCCTGCGCGCCGTGGCACCAGACATCACCATCTCCATCACCGCGCTGGAAGCACATCCCAACCTCAAGCGCAGCCCCTATGATCTGTCGCTCTTCTTCAGCGACGATCCAAAAGGCCGCATCCGTGATGATACGATCTTTCCCGTCTGCGCCCCGTCACTCGCCGCCCGGCTGAAAAGACCACAGGACATCGCCCGTTTCCCCTGCCTGTCAGATGCCGCATGGTCCGATGATTGGGCGCTCTGGTCTGCAGCTCTCACCGATCCGCCCGCTGTCGCGCGCGGCCCCACCTTCTCGCTCTACGCCCTGGCGGTGGAAGAAACGGTCAACGGCGCGGGCATCCTGATCGGCCATGAGGCGCTGGTGGAACGCCACCTCGCCGATGGCCGCCTCGTCGCGCCCTTTCCACAGCGCGTCACCCTGCCGCGCGGGTTGCGGCTCTGGTCCGACCGCCCGCTGCGCGCCGGTTCGCCCGCGCGCTTCGTGGCTGATTGGCTGCGCCGCGCCCCCTTGGATTCGCCACCCGCCACCGATACCAAGCCCTGACACAGCGTTCAGGCCAGCCAATGACTTCCCCGCCCCAAAGCCGCCCCCGCCCGCTGATCGGTGTCGCGCTGATGCTGACGGCGATGATGCTGCTTCCCTATCTCGATGTGGTGGCAAAATTCCTCGGCCAACAGGGCATGCCGATCATGCAGATCGTCTGGGCCCGCATGGCCTTTGGCGCGCTTCTGACCCTGCCTTTCGTCCTGCGGCACGGCGGCCCCGCCGCCATCCGCCCCGACCGGCCCCTCTACCACGGCCTGCGCGCCGCCCTGCTGATCGCGGCCACATTCCTCTTCTTCTCGGCACTCAAATACCTGCCCATCGCCGATGCGCTGGCCATCTTCTTCGTCCAGCCCCTGATCCTGACCGCCATCTCCCCCTTCGTGCTGGGCGAAAAGGTTGGTCCCCGCCGCTGGGCTGCCGTCTGTGTGGGCTTCATCGGCACGCTCATCATCATCCGCCCCGGCTTCACCGAACTGAACCCCGGCACATGGCTCGCACTCGGCGCAGGGGCCGCGCTCGCCTGCTATTTTGCCATGACCCGTCGCATTGCAGGCAGCAGCCCCGCCATGGTGACGACGTTTCACACCAGCCTGATCGGCACCGCGATCACCGGCGCGCTGATCCTGACCGCTTGGCAGACGCCCAGCCCTGCACAATGGGCGATGCTCTTCCTGATCGGCCTGATCGCCACTGCAGGCCATTACTGCATCGTCCGCGCCTATGACCATGCCGAGGCGTCTCTGCTCGCCCCGCTCGCCTATACGGAAATGATCATGGCCACCTTCGTCGGCTGGTGGTTCTTCGGCGACCTGCCCGATGGCTACACCCTGATCGGCGTCTCCATCCTCATCGCCTGCGCGATCTACATTTCGATCCGCGAACGCGCCCGAAACCCGCCCCCCATCCGTGAAGCGGCCTGAACTTCATCTTGGCCGAAAATACCCTCGGGGGGAGGGCCGCCGCAGGCGGCACGTGGGGGGCAGACAGCCCCCCTGCCACGGCTCACCCAGAGGCGCGCGACGTCAGATCAGCCCCAGATCCCGCGCCACGATCACCGCCTGCGTGCGGTTCGATGCCGTCAGCTTCTTGCAGATGCTGGTCACATGCATCTTGATCGTCGGCTCCGCCAGTTTCAGGTCGTTGGCGATTTCCTTGTTCTGCTTGCCCTCCGCAAGATAGGACAGGACCATCATCTCCTTGTCCGACAGCCGCCCGTTCTTCGTGGTCCGCCCCGCATTGTGCCGATCGCGCACCAGTTCCAGCGGCATGTAATGTTCGCCTGCATGCATGAACCGGATCGCATTGGCCAGGGACCGCACCCCTGTCGTCTTCAGAACGATCCCGGATGACCCGGCATTCATGATCTCGTCCAGCATCCGCGGCGTCGGGTTGCCGGTGATGATCGCCACCGGTTTGCCGGTATTCAGCTTGATTGCGCGCCGCAGGCCCGCCACCCCATTCATCCCCGGCATGTTCAGGTCCAGAAGCACCACGTCGAACGGCCCTTCGGCGCTGATCCGCTCCACCGCCTCGTCCAGCGTCTTCGCCGTCGTCACCGCCATGTCCGGCGCCGATGACAAGTACATCGCAAAGACATCCAGAACCATCTCATGGTCATCTGCTATCAGAATGCGAATTTTGTCGGCTGCCATCCCGCCAATCGTGCTCATCCGCCGCCTCGCTCCATTCTTTTGTCCACAGCGACACATGCTTTGGACCGCCTTGCAAACCCGGGTCGAACAAGGGTCTGCCTCATTCAACCAAGAGGATACGATTGTTAATGCATAAAACAAAGCCATGCACGGCCAAGACCGACTAACTACACAAGAACCCATACTTTCGGATGGCCGTGCATCCGTAATTGGAATCGTGAAAACCATGTTTTCCGGTATCTTGCAGACAACATATTCCCGGTTCGGAGTCCGTGATGTTCCTGTCCCTCGCAAAAAGCCGCCGCGCGGTCCTTTCTGCATTCCTGATGCTGGCAGCCGTTCCGGCCGCCCTGGCCGAGATCGCCGCCCCGCAGGGCGAGGTCATCCTGACCGTGTCGGGTGCCATCGCGGAAACCAACCACGCCGATGGGGCGCGTTTCGATCTCGCCATGCTTCAGGCCCTGCCGGCCTCGGGCTTCGACACCACCACGACCTGGACCGAAGGCATGACCCGCTTTGACGGCGTGCCGCTCAAGACGCTGCTCGATGCAGTCGGGGCGCAAGGGGCCACCGTGACGGCCACCGCGCTCAACAACTACAGCGTGGATATTCCCTTCAGCGTGATCGAGGATCAGGTTCCCATCGTCGCCTATCACATCGACGGTGAAACCTTCTCGCGCCGCGACAAGGGGCCACTCTGGATCGTCTTTCCCTATGATGCCGGTCCGGCCTATCAGACCGAACTGATCTATGGCTGGAGCATCTGGCAACTTAACGGGCTGACGGTCAAAGATTGAACCTGCGCGCTTCGCTCATTCGGGGCGTGGCGCTGACTGCCAAAGCCGGACCGGCGCCCTGCCGGATAGATGAATGAGCCAGTTCTTTGACGAAGCCTTGCAGGAAAGCCGGATCGCCCGCGCAGCGGTGCGGGTCCGGCAGGCCGTGCTCGCACTCGTCGTCCTGCTCACCCTTGCCGTGATGGCCTATGTCTTTCTGAACATCGACCACGAACTGGAACGCTCCTCCTCGGTCACTACCGACAATGCGACCTGGACCATGGCGCAGGTCGAGGTAGATACCCTCAAGCTGCATCGCGCCATCCTCGTCGCGGCCGACCGGCCAGGCGATCCGCAGGCACTGGCCGATCTGCGTCTCGCCTTCGATATCTTCTACAGCCGCTTCAGCATCCTTGCGAAATCCGGCCGGCTGGAAGACCTGCCGATCAACAACTCCCTGCGTGATGCGCTCTGGGCCGAAGGGGCCTTCTTCGACCGCGTCACCCCCCTGATCGACGGCGACGATGCCGACCTTGTCGCCGCTCTGCCGGGGCTCAAGGCAGAGCTGATCGGCATTTCCGATCAGGTCCGCACCGATGTCGTCCAGTCGCTCCAGACGCTCCTTCAGGGCGGCGATGCGCGCCGCGCCGAACTGCGCCGTTCGCTTCAGATCTTCGCCGCCGCCGCGCTTGGCCTTCTGGCGCTGATGGCTGCCCTCTCCGCGATGATCGTGCAGCAGAACCGTGCGCAGAGCCGTCGCGCGAAAACCACCGAACGCGCGGTCCACAATCTGCGCGCCATCATCGAAAGCTCGATCGACGCGCTGGTCATCGCCGATGCGCTGGGGCGCGTCACCGATTGCAACAATGCCGCCGAACGGCTTTTCGGGCGGAACCGCGCCGATTGCACGGGCATCAGGATCGACGAACTCCTCTCGATCGAAGGCCAGGACGATCCCTTCTCCGCCCTGCGCGCCCTGTTCCGGGATGCCCCCTCAGGCCTGCAGGACGGTCGCCTCCGCATGACCGGGCGGCGCCATGATACCAGCACCTTCCCCATCGAGGTCGCGCTGGCCGAAGCGATGGGCGCCGATGGCGCGCCCATGTTCATCGCCTTCATCCGCGACATATCCGAACGCATCGAACGCGAGGAAAGCCTCCGCAAGGCGCGCAACGACGCGCTCAAGGGCGAAGAGGCGAAAGCCCGCTTCCTCGCCGTGATGAGCCACGAGATGCGCACCCCCCTGAATGGCCTGATTGCCGCGACCGAACTGCTGCAAACCTCGACCGATCTCGACAAGCGGCAAACCTGGCTGTCCGAGATCGTGCTCTCCTGCGGCACTGCGGCGCTGGATCAGGTCAACAACGTGCTGGAACTGACCCGCCTTGGCGCCGATCCCTCGGGTGGCTATCAGGTGACCGATTTCTCACCCGTTCAGGTCATCCGCGACCTCGTCGCCCAGAACCAGCCCCATGCCGCAAAGCGCGGCAACACTCTGGTCTTTCACGAACCTGCCGATCCCGTGCCCCGCGTCACCGCCCCGCGGCAGCTTTTCCTGCGTGCGCTCTACAACCTCGTCGGAAATGCGATCAAGTTCACCGATGCGGGCTCCGTCAATGTCTCGCTGCGGGCCGATACGCTCGATGCCGGCCGCAAGCTGCATCTGAGCATCGACATTGCCGATACCGGTATCGGAATCGCGGAACAGGATCTCGAACGGATATTCCATAACTTCGAAACACTCGATGCCTCCTTCGCCCGCATGCGCGATGGCAGCGGGCTGGGTCTCGGCATCGTCAAGCTCGCGGCCGAGGCGATGGGTGGCACGATCCGTGTCACGTCCGCTCTGGGCAAGGGCAGCACCTTCACCCTTGACGTGGTGCTTCCGGTCACAATCGACAGCACCCGTTCCCGCCCCGCAGAAAAGCCCGGTGCCGAAGAGGACGGTCCCTCCCTCCATATCCTTGTGGTCGAGGACAACCCGATCAACAGCCTCTTGCTGACCGAAATGCTCCGCCTGCGGGGTCATAGGGTCAGCAATGCCGAGGACGGCGTCGAAGCGGTCGAGATGACCGCCACCACCGCCTATGACATGATCCTCACCGATATCTCCATGCCGCGCATGGACGGCATCGAAGCCACCCGCCGAATCCGCCAGGAAGGGGCCTGCCGGACTGTCCCGATCATCGGCGTCACCGCCAATGCCAGCAGCGAACGCATGCCCGAATTCAAGGCCGCAGGCATGACCGACGTTCTTGCCAAGCCTGTCACCCGCAGCGCGCTGACCGCGGTCATCGCCGCCCATGCCAGACGCACTGATCCGGCCATGGGCGCCATCGACGCTGCACGGACCGAACCACCGATCCTCAACCTCGATCTCCTGCGCGAAACCCAGCGCGAGATGGGGCGCGACTTCGTCGAACGCATCGCCGACCGCCTGCTGAACGAGGCAGAGGCGCTGATGATGGAACTCGATGAGCTTGGTCTGAAGGGCGCCTTCGACGCTGCCGCCAAGGCCGCGCACAAGACGGGCGGGGCCGCGGCCTCCATCGGTCTGGCCGGATTGCATGGGGCGCTGGTCCGTTACGAACAGGCGGCGCGTGCAGGCGATGCCGCCGCCGCCGCTGCCGCCCTTGCCGCCGCGCGCAAGGTGCTGCCGCGCACGATCCTCGAATTGCGCGACAACGACGTCAATCTCACGCTCGGGCCTGCCGTGGTGCTGTAGCGGCGCGTCACGCGTCACTGTCCGCTCCACCGCCCAAACCGTCCATCGCCGCAAATTGTGCTGACAGGTCGATGGCCAGCGGCTTCGGCTTGGCTGCCGCCGCCACCGCCGCCGATGTATCCGCAGGCGGTTCTGCCGCCGCCAGCGCCGCAAGGGCCGCCCCCGGATCGACCGTTGCCATCCGCGCCTTCGCCCGTTTCTCGCCGCCCTTCCCGGCCACGGGCGGCACATCGTCGCGCGCCGCCGCCTCCATGGGCTCGGGTGCGGGGTCCTCCGACCGGGGTTCCTCTTCCGTCGCGGCGCTCCATGAACCCCATGCCTCGGCCATGTCCTCTTCCGCCGATCTCGGCACTTCGGCTGGCTCCAGCCGCGCCGCCGTCCCCTCCCAATCCAGCGCCGCAAACAGGGCGGCCGGGTCCGGCATCGTCACTCCGGGCGCGGACGTCGCTTCAGGCTCGGCCACAGCGGCAGGTGCTGCCTCCTGCGGCTGCGGCTCCTCTGCCGGTGCCGAAAGCATCCGCGCCACGTCGTCCAGGTTCACCGACATCATCACCCCTTTCGACAGGGGTTTCGGTGCCTTGACCACCGGCACGGGCTCCGGTTCCGGTTCCGGCTCGGGCGGTGGGGGCGGCGGCGCGGCAACCGCCTTGACCTCGATCTCCGGCTCCGGCGCGTCCAGCGCCCGGCGCATCACCGCGATCCGCGCCGCCAGCAGGGCCCGTCGCCGCAATCCGGGCGGTTCGCCTGCCGCATGGGCCGCCAGCCGCGCCGCCGCCGCGTCGGCGGGCAGGCCGGCCACGGCCTTCGCCACCGCCGCCGTCGCCTTTTCCAATGCCGATCTCTTTCGCCTCACGGCCATGTCCCGCCCCAGTTGGCACGCCCCTTGCAAGCCCCGCGCCGAACGGCCCGGGCATCCCCCGGCACAGAAGGATCAAGGTCAATGACGGTCAGTTTCGCGGAATCGATAGGCCTGCACGCCCAATCCCTGATGCTGCGCGAAAAGCGCGGCGAAATCCTCGCCTCCAACATCGCCAATGCCGCCACCCCGAATTTCAAGGCCCGCGACTTCGACTTCGAGTCCGAACTCGCCCGCGCCTCGGGCGGCTTCGACCTTGCCCGCACCGCGCCGGGCCACCTGCGCGGCGGGTCTGCCGATGGCGGCCTCGGCTATCGCGTGCCGCTCAACGCCTCTCTCGACGGCAACACCGTGGAACTGCCCGTCGAACAGATGGAATTCGCCGAAAACACGCTGCGCTACCAGACCAGCCTGCAACTCCTCAATCGCCGCATTTCCGGTCTGATGACCGCGATCAAGGGAGAATGACGATGTCCGACATCCGCAATGTCTTTGACGTCGGCGCCCGCGCCATGGCCGCGCAGATGGTGCGCATGAACACCGTCGCCTCCAATCTCGCCAATGCATCCACCGTCGCCACCACGCCGGAAGACGCCTTCCGCGCCCTGCGTCCGGTGTTCGAAACCGAATATGCCCGCGCCAATTCGGGCCTTTCCACCGCCACAGTCGAAAGCGTGGTGATGCTCGACCGCCAGCCGGAAAAGCAGTTCCGCCCCGATCACCCCTCCGCCGATGCCGAAGGCTTCGTCTACGCCGCCGCCGTCAATACCGAGGAAGAGATGGTCGAAATGGTCGAAGCCAGCCGCCAGTATCAGAACACGCTGGAAACCATGACCACGCTGCGTGCGCTGATGGCACGAACCCTGCAGATGGGCCAGTAAGCCGCCGCCCGACTGCCCCCCACCGACCGTCCCCCGAAAGGCCGCCCCCGAGAGGACCGCGATGATCACCTTCAACACCACCTCCGCCGCCGCCACGACCAGCGCCGCCACCGCCACCAGTGCGGCCACGACCAACGCGCTGGGCCAACAGGATTTCCTCACCCTCATGCTCGCCCAGCTCAAGAACCAGGATCCCCTGAACCCGATGGAAAACGGTGAATTCCTGGCACAGCTTGCCCAGTTCTCTACCGTCAGCGGCATCGAGAAAGTGAACGATACGCTGGAAAGCCTTGGCGAAGGCATGCGCGATTTCCGCATCTCGACCGCCGCAAACCTTCTGGGGCACGAGGTGCTGGTCCCCGGCAACATCGCCCGTGCGGGCAAGGATGGCTCCATCAACGGCGTCGTCGATCTGCCGCGCGCGGCAAGCTCCGTCACCATCAGCTATTCCGATGCCAATACCGGCACGCTTCTGCACACCGAAAGCTATGCCGCGCAATCGGCGGGGCTCATGGGCTTCTCCTGGTCCGGTCTGCCGCAGTCGATGGTCGAGGCGCGCAGCCCGATCCGCGTCACGGTGTCGGCCACCTCCGATACCGGCACCGCCCAGGTCGGGCCTTCCGTCTTCGCCAAGGTCCTGTCGGCCCGCAACGGCGCCAACGGGGCCGATCTGACCCTCCAGATCGAAGATTACGGCGCGCTCAATGCGCTCGAAGTCGAAGCCTTCCGCTGACCCGCCACCAGGATACCGCTCCCAAGATACCGCTCCTGACCCGAACCAAAGGATACCCGCCCATGTCGATGAGCACCGCCCTCTCCGGCCTGATGGCCGCCCAGGCCGAAATCTCCGCCACCTCGCACAACATCTCGAATGTCGGCACCGTGGGCTTCCGCAGCAGCCGCGTCGAATTTGCCGATGTGTTCTCCTCCTCGCCCATGTCGAACCAGCGCACGGCCATCGGATCGGGCGTCAATGTCCAGCGCGTCGCGCAGGATTACACGCAGGGCAATGTCGTCACCACCGGCAGCCTGCTGGACATCGCCATCGAAGGGCAGGGCTTCTTCGCCATCCAGCAGGCGCCCATCGGGGCCGGCATGGCGGGCGAGACGCGCTACACCCGTGCCGGCGCCTTCAACATGGATGCCACCGGCCGTGTCGTGAACGCCTCGGGCGACCCGCTCCTTGCCTGGCCGGTGGGGCTCGATGGCGTGGCGCTGACCAATCAGCTTGATCAGGCCATCCCCCTCACGATCCCCCCCACACTCGGTGCCCCCGTGCCCACCAGCAACCTGCGACTTCAGGTCAACCTTCCCTCCGATGATGCCATGCTGGGCCAGCAGGATGCCGTCCCGCCGACCAATGCCTTCAGCGCCGCCGATCCCACCAGCTATGCCACCCGCACGCCCATCCCGATCTTCGGCCCCGCGGGCACCCCGATCGAGGCCGAGGCCTATTTCATCAAGATTTCCGGCCCCGATGCCTTCACCACCGACACGGTCTATGAACTGCGCCTGATGGTCGATGGCCAGGAGCTTGGCCCGACCGATCCGCTGATCCCGTCGCAAGTCACCTTCGATGCCGATGGCAACATCATTGCAGGCGGCGCCCTCAACTTCGGCGCGGCCGGCCTTACGGTCGATCTGGGCGGTTCGCGCCTGACGACCACGCCCTTCGCCGTGCGTTCCGCCGCGCATGACGGCGCGGCCCCGGGCGGCCTGACCAATCTGGAACTCGATGCCGCAGGCGGTGTCTGGGCCACCTATGGCGCGCTTGGCCGCCGCCCGATGGGCCAGATCGTGCTGGTCAACTTCGCCAATACGCAAGGGCTCAAGGTGCAGGGCAAGGCCAGCTTCGGCGCCACCGCGGATTCCGGCCCGCCCATCGCCGGGGCACCCGGCACGCCCGGCTTCGGCAACCTGCGCCCCGGCGCGCTGGAACGCTCGAATGTCGAACTGACCGAGGAACTGGTCAACCTGATCTCGGCGCAGCGCAACTATCAGGCCTCTGCCAAGGCGATGGAAACCTCCACCTCGCTGATGCAGACGATCATGAACATCCGCAGCTAAGGCCCGTCTGAATGGACAAGCTGATCCATACCGCGCTCAACAGCATCGCCCATATCCGGGGCGCGCAGATCGCGAACGCGCAGAACCTCGCCAACCAGACGGTGCCGGGGTTCCGCCGCGACATCATGCCCGAAGGCCAGGCCTTCGTGATGGAGGATCGGGGCGTCCTGCAATCGCGCGCCTACCAGATCCCCGAAGAGCACGCCGCCTTCTCCGATCTTGCCGGCTTCATCAACCAGACCGGCGAACCGCTCGATCTGGCGCTTGCAAATGAAGGCTGGTTCTACGTCCAGCCGGATGAAGGGCAGGGCGGCCCCGCCCTCACCCGCCGCGGCGACATGCGGATCACGCCGGATGGCGCGCTGGTCAACGGCGCGGGCGAGGCGGTGCTGGATCAGGGCCTGCAACCGATCACCCTGCCACCCTTTCGCGCCATCATGGTGAACGAAATCGGCACCATCACCGTCGAACCGCTGGACGGCGCCCCCGGCGAACGGGTCGAGGTGGCGACCATCGCCACCACCCGCGCCCAGAATGCCAATCTGATCAAAGGGCTGGACGGCCATATCCGCCCGCCGCAAGGCACCCCCCTGCCGCCCCCCGATCAGTCGGGGCGCATCGTGCAGGGCGCGCTCGAGGGATCGAACGTCAACGCGACCGAAGAGCTGATCTCCTCCATCGAACTGCAACGCAGCTTCGAGCTGAACATCCGCATGATCTCCACCGCCAAGGAACTCGACGAGGCCGGATCGCGCCTCCTCAGGATGCCCGAGAACTGATTCTTCGCCTGCGCGGCTAAAATGCTGCGCGCTTGCGTCGGGGGGTGGCACGGGCCTTGCAGAAGCATCCGTGACAGACACGCAAAGAGGTGCCCCCGATGTCGACCGATGCAATGCATGTGGCCAAGACCGGCCTCAATGCCCAGCAGCTCCGGATGCAGGTCATCGCCAACAACCTGGCGAACGTGAACACCACGGGCTTCAAGCGCGACCGCGCGAATTTCGAAAACCTGCTCTACCAGAACATCCGCCCCGCCGGTGCCCCCACCTCCGAAGGCACGGCGCTGACCACGCCTCTCGCCGTCGGCACAGGGGTGCGCGTGGTGAACACCGAAAAGCTCTATGCCCAGGGCAGCCTTGTCACCACCGACAACGCGCTCGACGTGGCGATCGACGGGCAGGGTTTCCTCCAGGTCCTGCTGCCCGATGGCCGCATCGGCTATACCCGTGACGGCACCCTGTCGCGCAATCCCGAAGGCACGCTGACCACCGCCTCGGGCTATGTCCTTCAGCCGGAAATCCAGATCCCCGATGGCGCCACCGCCATCAACATCTCGGCCGATGGCATCGTCTCGGTCCAGACCCCCGATCAGGTCGAGGCGCAGGAAGTGGGCCAGATCACCCTTGCCGCCTTCACCAACCCGCGCGGTCTGGAACCCATCGGCGAAAACTTCGTGGTCGAATCCTCCGCCTCCGGCCCCGCCGTCGTCGCCGCCCCCTACGAGGATGGCATGGGCAAGCTGGTCCAGGGCGCGCTCGAGGCCTCCAACGTGAACGTCGTGCAGGAACTCGTGGACATGATCGAAACCCAGCGCGCCTACGAGGTGAACTCCAAATCCATCTCCGCATCAGACGAGATGATGCGCTTCCTCTCCAACAAGCTCTGATCAGACAAATCCTGAGGCCGACCGATGAAATCCGCCCCCGCCCGTCTTTCCGCGACGCTGACCCTGTTGCTGGCCGCCGCCGCCTGCTCGCCGACCTATATCGAGGAAAAGGAGTCGCTGAACTTCGCCCCGGTCTATCCCGAAGGCGCCTATACCGACAGCGCCGCCCTGCCCACGGGCGGCATCTACACGGCATCCTCGGGCGGCATCTTCGCGTCGGACCGCCGCGCCGCGCGGGTGGGTGACATCCTCACCGTGCAATTCGCCGAACGCTTCCAGGCCTCCAAGACGCAATCCGCCTCCAGCTCGCGCCGCAGCGACTTTTCCATCGACATGCCGGATGCCCTGACCCTCGGCCTCGATGACGGCGTGCTCGACAACGGCTCGAACCAGTCCTTCGCCGGGCGCGGTCAGGCGCAGCAATCCAACTCGCTCACCGGCCGCCTCTCGGTGCAGGTCGTGCGCGTCCTTCCGGGCGGGATGCTGGAGATCATGGGTCAAAAGCGCCTCACCCTGAACAACGGCAACGAATATGTCCGCTTGACCGGCGTCGTCAGGCCCGAGGACATCAGCGCCGACAACGTGGTCCTGTCCGACCGGATCGCCCATGCCGTGATCAAGTATGTGGGCGCAGGCACCGTGCACGATACCGCGCGCCCCGGCTGGTTGCGCCGCGGCCTTGATGTGGTGTCGCCGCTGTGATCCGCGCGCTGCTCATCGCCCTTTGCCTGACCCTCGGCCTCGCCCCCGCGGCGCAGGCCGACCGGCTCAAGGACATCTCCTCTGTCGCCGGCGTCCGCTCCAACCCGCTGGTGGGCTATGGCGTCGTCGTCGGCCTGTCGGGTTCGGGCGATGGCAATTCCGGCCTCACGCTGCAATCCCTGCAATCCCTCATCTCGCGCCTCGGCCTCACCGTCGAGACGTCCGATCTGAACGCCCGCAACGCCGCCGCCGTCATGGTGACAGCAGAGCTTGGCCCCTTCATGAAGGAAGGCCAGACCATTGATGTCACCGTCTCCACCGTCGGCTCCGCCAAATCCCTGAAAGGCGGCACCCTGCTGATGACCCCCCTCATGGGCGCGGATGGCGAAATCTACGCCATCGCGCAGGGCAACCTCATCGTCGGCGGCCTCGGGGTCGAGGGCAAGGATGGATCCTCGCTCACCGTCAACATACCCACCGTGGGCCGCATCCCGCGCGGCGCGATGGTCGAACGCATGGTGCAGGCCCCGTTCCAGGATACGGAAAACCTCATCCTCAACCTGCACCGCCCCGATTTCTCCACGGCCGCCGCCGTGGCAAAGGCGGTCAATGCCGTCTTTGGCGCGGGTGTCGCCACGCCGCTTGACGGCACCTCGGTTTCCGTCCGCGCGCCGCATGACCCGGGTCAGCGCGTCACCTTCATGGGAATGCTGGAGAATGTCGAAGTCACGCCCGATGCCCCTGCCGCCCGCGTGGTGGTGAACGCGCGCACCGGCACCGTGGTGATCGGCGGCCATGTCCGCGTTACCCCCGCCGCCGTCACCCATGGCTCGCTTACCGTTTCCATCTCGGAAGACCCGCAGGTGAACCAGTCGGCCACCGTCGTCTCCGGCGATGGCACCGTGATCGTGCCGGGGGAAACCACCGTCACCCCCGACAGCACCCTCGCCGCGACCGAAGAAGCCAATCCCGCCTTCGTTTTCGATCCGGGCGTCTCGCTCACCTCGCTGGTCGATGCGATCAACGCCGTCGGCGCCTCTCCCTCCGATCTTGTCGCCATTCTGGAAGCCTTGCGCGAAGCAGGCGCCCTCCGGGCCGAGCTTGTGGTGATCTGATGGACCTCAAACCCATAGGCCACACCCCCACCCTCGCCCCGCAGCGCGATGGCGCCGCCGACCTTCGCCGCGCGGCCGAAGGGTTCGAGGAGCTGTTCCTCACCCAATTCCTCAAGGCCGCCCGCTCGGCCTCGCTGGGCGACGACATCCTCGGTTCCGGCGCCGTGGACAAGACGCGCGACCTCTTCGATGCCGAAATCGCCCGCTCCGCCTCGGCCCATAGCCGCCTTGGCATTGCCGATGCCGTGGAACGCCAGTTCTCCCGTTTCGTCGCGCCCAACGGAAAGGCCGACTGATGTCGAACATCATGGATATCGCCCGCTCCGCCATCGGGGTCTATCGCACCGCGCTGGGCGTCACGGGTGAAAACATCGCCAATGTGAACACCGAAGGCTATCGCCGCCGCGACGTGCTCACCTCGCAGATCGGCGGCGCGCAGACCACCGTCACCACCATGGCGACAGGCGGGCAGGGGGTGCAGATCGAACAGGTCCGCCGCGCCTTCGACGCACTCCTGGCCGAGCGCCTCCGCACCAGCACCTCCGATGTCTCTGCCGCACAGGTGCATCTGGACGCCGCCATGGCGGTGGAAACCCAGCTTCTGCCCAATACCGGCGGCATCGACGCCGCGCTCGAGGATTTCTTCGCCGCCATCGGCAGCCTCGCCGCCTCGCCCGCCGATACCTCGCTCCGTCGCGTGGCCATCGAATCCGGCCGCACTCTCGCCGCCGCCTTTCAGGGGATCGCTGCAGGGCTGATGCGCCTGCGCGAAGATACCTTCGCCGCCGCCGAACTCGCCGCCGCCCAGGCCAGCGCCGACCTGCGCGATCTGGCCGAACTGCAACTGCGCTTTTCCGCCAGCAACGGCCAGATCGGCGCGCTGAACCCCTTGCATGACGAACGCGACCGCCTGCTGGCGAACCTTTCCAAGAACCTCGGCATCTCGGTCACGCTCGACGATGCCGGACGCGCCACCGTCACGCTCGGCACGCAGGGCGGCGGTCCGCTCCTTCTGGGCGAAGGCGGGGCATCCACGCTTTCGGTCTATGGCAGCACCGACCTCACCCTCACCATCACCCGCGACAGCATAACCCGCGAAAGCCGCATGCTCGGCACCGGGGCAATCGGCGGCTATGTCACCGCGCTCGGCGCCATCGACACCGCATTGCAGGAAATCGACGCCCTCGCCCGCAAGATCGCGGGCGAGATGAACGCCGTCCATTCCGCTGGCCTCGATCTGACCGGCGCTCCGGGCGGGCCGATGTTCTCGCTCGATGGCTGGGTGATGTCGCGCGCCACCACCAATCAGGGCTATGCCCGCACCGTCGTCACCCCGACCGGCCCGAACACCACCGGACCCATCACCCTGATCCGCGACGCCGCGCTGAATGTCTGGCGGGCCGAAGACGCGCAGGGCAACGTCCTTGGCAGCGCCGAACGCCTGCTCGTCCTGCCCGGCGTCACGATCGAGGTGGAAGGCGAACCCGCCAATGGCGACCGCCTCACCTTCACCCCCACCACGGGCCGCGCTGCGAACATGCGCTTCCTGCCCGACGTGCCCGAACGCCTTGCCGCCGCCGTGGCCACGCTCGTGGCCCCCGCCCCCGGCAATGTGGGCTCCGGCTCCGTCGCCATGGCCCCCACCACCGTGGCACCGCCCGCCGTTCCCACCCTGACCAGCCAGCTTGCCGGGGCCACCAACGCGGCCGGCGCCGTCACGCTTCTGTCCACCGGCGTCGTGGGCTACATCCCCGCCGGAACCACGGCCGCAAGCCTCGTCAGCCTCGGCGCACAATCCACCGCCGATTTCGCCCTGTCCGACGCTGCCGCCGCCACCACGACCAGCCTCTCGGTCACACTCGACGGCGTCCCTCATACCTTCGACCTCACCACCCTCGCCGATGGCTCCCCGCGTCCGGCAGGCTGGACCTCGGCCCAGCTTGCCGCCGCCTTGACGGCGGGCCTGTTCGACACGGCGGCAGGCGACACCTTCGCCAGCCTCGGCCTTGCCGCCGCCGGCACCGATGGCGCCTTCACGATCTCGCGCGCCGCGGGCAACATCACCGCCGCCACGCTGGATGCCCAGCCCGCCGCCCTGTCCCCCGCCAGCGCCCAGGGCGGCACGCTTCAGATCTTCACCCGCGAAGGGCGCCAGATCGCCGGAACCCCGATGTCCGCCGCCGACATCGCGCTTCTCTTCACCACCGCCAACGGCTTCCTGCCCGGCGCGCAATACAACGCCGATTATCTCGAGGCGCCGGGTGACATCGGCTATCGCGGCCTCTCGCTCACCAGCACTCAGGGCACGGGCCAGCAATCCGTCACGCTCTCGGCCCCCGCCCCGGCAACATGGTCAGGCACCGTGCAGGCCCCGGCCTCGCCCGCGCGCAGCATCCTTCTGGAACAGCCCGGCGCCGTGCCGATCTCCCTCACCCTGCCCGCAGGCAGCAGCGCCAGCCGCCTTGCCCAGATGATGACCGATGCCTATCCGGGGCTGGAGGCCACGGCCCAAACCTCCGCAGCCCTCACCGTTGCGGGCGACGGGCCTGTCACCTTCCGTCTGGAAGGGGTGAATGGCGCACCTCTCAACGTCTCCGGCAATGTCGCGGGCGGACGGCTTGACAGCCTGCTTCTCGCCGTCAATGCCCTGACGGGGGCCACCGGCATCACCGCCGAACTGTCGCCCGATGGCACCCGCCTTCTGATGACGCAGGCGGACGGCGCCGATATCCGCATCACCGGCTTCACCCATGGCGCGGGCGGCACCGCCACGCTGCAACCCGCCAATGCCGCAGGCATCGCCTCGGGCGCCCCCGTGGTGCTTGGTGCAGGCCAGGATGGTGCGCGCCTGTCGGGTCAGGTCACGCTGACCCAGACCCTCGGCTTCACCGTCACCATCGACGGCAACCGCATCGATTCCGCCGCCGACGCCCTGTCAGGTGGCCTGATCGCCTCCACTTCCGGGGCGGCAGGGGCTCAACGCACCCTCACCTTCGCCTTCGACCCCGCGCTTGATGCCTCCACCGCCGCCGCCGATGGCAGCGCCGCGCTGGCAGGCCCCACGAATTACAGCCTCACCCTCGGCGGCCGCACCGTCACGCTGAACACCGCCACCGCCGCCGCCACATCCTCGGCCGACATCGCCGCTGGCCTCGCCGCCCTCCTGCGCGAAGACATGCCGCAGGCCAGCCTCTCCGGCGCCGCCCTCGCCACCCTCCCGGGCGAAGGCGCCTCTACCGTGATCCGGCTCGACGGTCAGGATTACGTCCTGCGCATGACGGGCGGCACGGTTCAGGTCACAGGCCCCGAGTCAGGCCGCGTCACCGCCGCCTTCGATGCCGGCAACCGTCTGCAGATCGCCGTCAACGGCGGCTCCACCGATGCGGGCTTCATCACCATCCCCGCCTCGCCCTCGGCCGCAGCCTTCGGGCTTGCCGCCGCCCAGGCCCCCACAACGCGCCTGACCGGCCAGCCCGTCACCGGCGCGGGCCTGCCCACCACCATGACGGTGGAGATCGGCACCACCACCTATGCCGTCAACGTCACCCCGGGCCCGACCGTCACCCTGCCGGGCGGCTTTCCCGGCACGGCCAGTGTGGACGGCACAGGCGCCATCACGCTGGAACTGACCGCGGGTGCCGCCCCGGCCCGCATCCTGCCCGGGGCCGATGCGGCAGGCTTCGCCTCGCTCGGCGCCGCCGTATCGGCCAGCGGCGGCAGCCTCGACCTGCGCTCCTCCGATGGCAGCCCGCTTGCGCTCAACGCCGCGACATCCTCTCTCGCAGGTCAACGCCTGTCGCTCTCCAACCTGCCACCCGAAGACCTGATCGTGGTGATGACGGGCGGCGGCACCCTGCGCCTTGCAGGCGACATCACCGCAGGCCCGCCCCCCACCACCGCCCCGGCCGTGGAACTGCGCGTCCTTGACGCCGCCACCCGCCGCGTCGGCCTGTTCGACATCGCCACCGGCCATTCCATCGGCACCCGCACGCTGGACGCGGGCGGCGGGGCCGTCATCGACGGCCTCTCCATCGCCGTGACCGGGAACCCTGCCACCGGCGATGCCTTCCGCCTCACGCCCAATACCGATGGCCGCAACGATGGCCGCGCGCTGGATGCCATCCTCGCCCTGCGCTTTGCCGATGTGGCCACCGGGCGCGGCGGCTTTGCCCGTATCCTGTCCGACCTGCAATCCGAAACCGGCGTCCGCGCCGCCGCTGCCAAGCAGACGCTCGGCGCCCGCACCGCCGTGAACGATACCCTCCGCCGGGCCGATGCCGCACAGGGCGCCGTCGATCTGGATGCCGAAGCCGCACGGATGCTGGAACTGCAGCAGAACTACCAGGCCGCCGCCCGGGTGATGGTCGTGGCGCAGGAAATGTTCGACACCCTTCTCAATTCGCTCTGAAAGGCTGACCCATGACCGCAAGCATCGGAAACGCCCTCTTCGGCAAGATCGCGATGGAAAGCTTCAACCGGCTTTCCGCCGAAATGTCCGATCTTCAGGCCCAGATTTCCTCGGGGAAGAACGACCCCCGCCCCTCGGCCGATCCGATGCGCGCGGCCAAGCTCTCCGTTGTCACCGAACAGCGGGCCGCCATCGCCCGCTTCACCGACAACACCGCGCTGGCGACTGACCGGCTCGATCAGGCCGATCTCGCCATCGGCGAGATGGGCAACATCATCCGCCAGTTCCAGCAGATCGCCATTCAGGCCGCCAACGATACCCTGACGGAAGAGGGCATCGCCGGTCTCCGGGCCGAGGCTGTGTCGCTGCGCACCGCGCTCATGACCGTGGCCAATGCCCGCGATACGATGGGCCTGCCGCTTTTTGCCGGCTTCGGCAGCAACGAACCCTTCGTCAACGGTCCGAACGGCGTGGAATATCGCGGCGACGGGGGCCGCCCGACCCTGCGCATGACCGAAACCGCCATGCTCGCCACCGGCCTGAACGGGTCCGAAGTGTTCATGTCCGTCCCCACCGCGTCCGGCGCGGTCAGCGTCTTCGACATGGTCGATGACCTGATCGCCACCCTCAGCTTGCCACTCAACCCCGCCCGCCCCGATCACCGCGTGGATCAGCGCGGCCTCTTCAGCCCTTCCACCACCCGCAACCCGGCAACCCTGTCCTTCGATCTCACCGGTCCCGACGGCACCGCCCGCATCTCGGCCGAGGTGATGACCGGCGCCCCGGGCGCCATGCTGGCCGCGATCAACGCCGCCACCCCCACCACCGGCATCACCGCCCGCCTTGCCGATGATGGCGAAAACATCATCTTCGAATCCCGCGGCATGATGACGGTCTCCAACTTCGACCAGCCGACCGCAGGGCGCCAGCCCGTCGCGCAATTCGTGTCGCTCGACGAATCCTTCCAGCCCAACGCCGTGGGCATTGCCCTGCGCACCGAACGCATGTCCGCCACCCGCATGGTCGGGGCCTTCGGCCATGCCGTAAGCCATGTCGCCGCCCAGCGGGCCGAGGTGGGCGCACTTGGCCGCCTGGCCGAGGATCACGCGCAGGTTCTGGCCGACCGCAAGCTGCGCATCGACAAATCCATCGCAGGCCTGCAAGACCTCGACGTCGCCGCCGCGATCACCCGCCTGCAACAGCTTCTGCTCACCGAACAGGCCGCGCAGCAGACTTTCGTCAAGATCAACGGCACCAGCCTTTTCGATTACATGCGCTGAAGCGGCACGCATCTGGAACGGCGCTTGCACCAGAGCGGCCATGTTGCGCGCCCTCGCCCTCTCGCTCGCCCTTCTCCTGCCCGGCCTCGCCGCCGCGCAGGATTGCGCCCGCCTTGCCGCGCAGGCCGGGGCCGAGGCGGGGCTTCCCGATGGCCTTCTGCCGGCAATCTCTCTGGTCGAGGCCGGGCGCGGCAATGGCAAGGGCGGCATCGCGCCCTGGCCCTGGACGCTGAACCAGGGCGGCAAGGGGATGTATTTCGACACGCGCGAAGCCGCGCTCGCCTATCTGAAACAGGCCGTCGCGGCCGGTGTCACGAATATCGACGTGGGCTGCATGCAGCTCAACTGGAAATGGCATTCCGCAGGCTTCGCCAGCCCCGAAGACATGATCGACCCCGCCCGCAACACCCGCTATGCCGCCCGCTTCATGGTGGAACTCCACAACCGGCTCGGGTCATGGGACGTGGCCGCCGCCGCCTACCATTCCACCACACCCGATCGGGGGCGGCGCTATCTGCAAAAGGTGCTCGCCGCCCGCGAAAGCTTCCGTAATGTCCCCCTCACGGGCGATGCACCCTTCACCGACGGGGCGGGCGAGCTGACCCCGCTCCTCGTCGCCATCCCGACCCAGCTGGACGGCATTCTCGCCCATGCCGGCGCACCCCTCTTCGCCATCGCATCCGCTCCGCCTGCCGATGGCTTCACCGGCGAAACCCCCTTCGACGATCCCTCTGTCGCCACTGCCACCCCGGATCATGCCCCCGACCAATCCCCGTCCAGGGATCGCGCTCCGCGCCAGCGCCCACCCGCCATCGCCACCAGCCGCCAGCCCGCACCGGACCTGCCCATGGTCATCGCCGCTGCCACCACCAGCCTCGCCCTGCCCGAAAACCTGCCCCCCCGCCTGCGTCATCGCTGGTCCGAGGTCGAGGCAATGCGCGACCTTCTCGCCTCATCACCCTGATCCCACGGTATCACCAGAAACAACCGATTGTATTTCAACAAGAAACCGACCATCCGAAAGTATGGCTGCAACCCGCACCAAAGGCCGCCCGCCATCCGTTTCACCCAAGGCCACCCGACCCGGAAATGATTGATCAGGCCCGTCTCTCCCTATCATGTGAACCACAGTTGCCGTTGGAGGTTCCTTATGACGACTCATTGGATCGACCGTGACAGTGCCAGCAAAGCCCTTCCCGTTCCCGTGACCACGATCGACCGGATCATCGTCGGGGAAACCGCCCCGATGCGCACGCTCAAGCGCATGATCACCGCCGTCGCCCCCTCCGATGCCGCCGTCCTCGTGCGCGGTCCCACCGGGGCCGGCAAGGAACTGGTGGCCGAGGCGCTCCATCGTGCCTCGAACCGGCTTGGCGCTCTGGTCGCTGTGAACTGTGCCGCGATCCCCGCAGACCTTCTGGAAAGCGAACTCTTCGGCCATGAAAAAGGTGCCTTCACCGGCGCCGAACGCGCTCGCCCCGGCCGCATCGAACAGGCCGCTGGCGGCACCCTCTTCCTGGACGAGATCGGCGACATGCCGCTTGCGCTTCAGGCCAAGTTGCTCCGCGTCCTCGAAACCCGCCGGATTCAGCGCCTTGGGGCCACCGCCGAACAGACCGTCGATTTCCGCCTCGTCACCGCCACCCATCGCGACCTGACCGCCGCGGTCGAGGCAGGCACCTTCCGCGCCGATCTGTTCTACCGCATCTCGGTTTTCCCGCTCACCGTGCCCAGCCTCGCCGAACGCTCCGCCGACATCCCCCTGATCCTCGCCCGCCTGATCGAAGAGCATACCGCCAACAACCCGGGCGCCGAGGTGCCGCATTTCGATCTGGGCGCGCTGCGGGCCCTGTCCGCCCATACCTGGCCTGGCAATGTGCGCGAGTTGAAGAACGTCCTGTCCCGCGCCTTCGTCATGCTGCCCGGCCGCATGGTCACGGCGCGGCATGTGCGCGACAATCTGCTTGGCATGGAAATGCCCCATGCCGACAGCGCCGAGGTGGTTCTGCCCGAACCCCCCGCACCCACGGCCAAGGGCGGCGGTCTGCCCGATCCGACCCAGTTCCACGATGCGCTGGGCAAGCTGGGCGACATCGACCTGCGCGGCTATATCCGCGACATAGAGGTGGCCCTGATCGAAGCCGCGCTTGATACCCGTCAGGGCAACGTGGCCCAGGCCGCCGACGCCCTGCGCCTGCGCCGCACCACGCTGATCGAAAAGATGAAGAAATTCGGCATCCGCCGCGGTCTGGTGGCCTGATCCCACGCGCCGGGCAGGCAACGCCCCCCCCGGCCCCCCTTTTTGCCACCCCCCGATCCGCTGCGTCAGTTGTCCTTGTTCCACTGCGCGACAAGGTTCGTCAGGTAATTCCCCGTGCTCTTCAGCGACGCGATCGCCGTCTCCATCGCGGTGAAGCGTTGCAGATAGCGCCGCTCCAGCAGCACCGCCCGCGCATCCAGCGCCGTGATCTCGTCCGTTGCCGCCTGCACCCGGCTGCTCAACTGCGTCTCGCGCTCGTTCAGGCTGTTCGCCCCCCCCGAAAGCGCCGCATTCAGCATCGATTCAAGCGATGACAGGAAGCTCTTGCCATAGCGCACCTCGGTCGATGTCAGATCGTCGGGCGCCGTGACGATCAACCCTGAATACTCCCCGCGGAACAGGAAGAACTGCGTCCGCCCGTCGGGCCGCGAAAGGCCCAGCATCGGCTCGCCGTTCAGCGTGGCCTGGCCCGTCACCGGATCGCGCAGAAAGGCCAGGTTCCCGCCCCGCGCCGCAGACCCCAGGATCCCCGTCACCTCCACCCCGTCGCCCGAGGCAGAGAAGCGGTCTGCAAAGACCCTGTCAAAGGATGCCGGATCGGCGTTGAAGGCCGCCTCGAACCGCCGATTGTCCAGCCTGAGTGTGCCATCCCGGTTCGTGGCCACCCCGAAATCGGACAGCCGCGCCGAACCCCCGCCATAGCCGGTGATCGGTGCGGTCAGAAGACGGCTCAGATCGGCCTTCAGCTTCTCCACCAGCCGGTCCCCGGCCAGCGCGCCCGCCGCCGCATCGCCCACCCCCCGCGCCGACAGGTCCGTCAGCAGCTTCCGCGTGGCGTTCAACTGCTCCACCAGCGCCCGCATGTTGGTCCGCGCCGTCTCGATATCGCGGGTAAAGCTGATCGCCGTCGATGTCCCTTCCGGCGCGGTGATGTCCAGCTCCACCCCCGGGATCACGTCGGCCATCACGTTGCCGGGCCGGAAAACGGCAATCCCATCCACCAGCAGCACCGCATCCTGCGCCGCCTGGATCTGCCGCGAGGCATTGGTCGTCGTCGTGTCAAAGGCGGAAAGCCCCGCCACCGTCTCGGTTGCGGTAAAGCGCAGCGCCTGGCCGGCCCCCGTATCGCTCACGATGCCCAGCGAAAAGGTGCCATCCCCCTTGTCCACCACGCGCGCCGTGACCCCGGGCAAGACGTTCAGCGTCTCCGCCAGCATCGAAAGCGTCACGCCTTCGGGGATGTTCAGCGTCCGCACCGTGCTGGCCGGGTTCACCGCAAAGGCCTCATCGCCGTTGTCGTCCTCGAACCACACCCCCACCTCAACCTGCAACGACCCGGCACCCACCAGCGCATCGCGCGACGTGAAGCCGCCGAATTCCAGCACCTGCCGCTTGGCCACTTGCGCCACTTCGACGGATGTCGTCTGCGTCGTCACCTTGGTCGGATCGGTGATCCTCACCCCCACGCCCGAATTGCCCGACCGCGCCGAAAGCACCGGGTTCTCGCGCAGCGTCGCCACGGCCGCCGTCAGCGCGGTGAATTGCGACCGCACCTGTCCCAGCGCCGAAATCGAAAGCTGCGCCGTCGTCGATTGCGTTGTCTGACGCTGCTTCAGCGGGTCGATCTCGGCCGACACCAGTGACGCCGTCAACTCGCGGAGGTTCAACCCCGAGCCATTGCTGTTCAGCTTGGAAAGGATGTCCACGGTCATGCTGCGGCCCTATGCTTCATAACCCGGAACGGCAGGATGCCGACCGAGCTTAGCCCCCCCCTGCAGAATTCGCGCCATTCGGCCCGTCATAATCAATCTCGATCTCGATTCTGCGGTTCTTGGCGCGCCCCTCTTCGGTGGCATTGTCCGCAACCGGCGCCGTCTCGCCCTTCGATACGGCCACGATCTGGCTTGCGTCGATCTGCCCGCTCTCCACCAGTTCACGCACCACCGATGTCGCCCGCGCCGCGCCCAGGCCGAAATTGTCGCGGAAAGGCGAACCCGTCAGCGGCACATTGTCGGTATGCCCCGTCACCGTGATCCGCGCATCCGGGCCCAGCGCCGTGGCCGAGATCTGGCGCAGGATCTCCTCCGCCTCCGCCGTCAGATCTGCCGAGCCCGAGGCAAAGGCCCCGCCCGCCCCGACCGTGACAAAGACGTTGCCGTCGCGCCGCTCCACCTCCACCAGGCCTTGCGCGCTCTGCTCGCGCAGCGCCACGCTCAGCTTGGCCTCGGCAAAGCCGGGGCTGGTGCCCCGCCCTGCCGACGGGCCGCCCTTGCCGCCCGATCCGGGTGCCGGCTCGCCGCTGCCCGCTTCGGCGGGCTGGTCAGGCTCTGCCACCTGCGTATCCGGCACCGATCCGGGCGCCTCGCCCGATGGATCGGGCGTATCCCCGGTCAGCGCCGCCAGGGCCTCTGCCACCCGTTCCGCGCTGGGCTGGCCCGCCCCCTCCGGCAGCTTCACGGTGACGGTCCGATCCCCCTGCTCCACCTGCAACTTCCCCGAGGCAAGCGCCTCCATCAACGCCTGCGCCGCGGCTTCTGCCGCGGCCTGACGGGCAATCTGTTCCGGCGAACGCCCCGGATCGGGGCCGTCGCGGTTCGGCGCGCGACCCTCATCCCCGGTGGGCGGCTCTTCCCCCTCCACCGCATCCGGCGGCAATCCCTGCGGCTTGAAATTCAGCTCCAGAACCGTTCCGCCCTCATGGTTCTCCATGATCGGCACAACCATCTCGGTGCCGAATGTCTCGCGCATGGCCCCGGCCATCTTCTTGAAGCTCACCTCGTCGAACTTCGCAAAACCAAGGATCAGCACGAAGAAGGCCATCAGGTTCGTGGCAATATCCGCGAATGTCGCCATCCAGGCCGGTGCGCCGACCGGCGGGCAGCGCGGCGCATCGTTGTCGTCATCCTCTTCGATGACAACCGGCGGCGGTGGCCGCAGCATGGTGATCTTGGCCGAACTTGCCATATCCTACCCCGCTCAGGCCGCCATCAACCGCGCCTGTTCGCGCGGGGGCAGAACAGTGACCATCTGATCCTGCACGCTGCGCGGGCTATCCCCCCGCGCAATCGCGCGCAGACCTTCGATCACCATTTCTCGATAGGTCACTTCGTCGGCCGAATACCCCTCCAGCTTGGCCAGCATCGGGCCAAAGATCACGTTGGCAATCAGCGCCCCGTACAGCGTGGTCAAAAGGGCCACCGCCATGGCGGGGCCGATGGATTTCGGGTCAGACATGTTGCCCAGCATCAGCACCAGCCCGATCAGCGTGCCGATCATCCCCATCGCCGGGCCATAATCGACCCAGGCCTTGATCGCGCTGTGGGTGCCCTCATGCCGCGCCTTCATCGCGCGCACTTCCTGCTTCATCGCCTTGACCAGTTTCGCCTCGTCCGCGCCGTCGATCAGCATCTGCAACCCGCGCTCGAAGAACCGGTCCGGCACCGGCTGTCCCTCCAGCGCCATCATGCCGTCCTTGCGCGCCAGCGCCGCCAGCTCCACCGTCCGCTCCACCACGCCCGCCATGTCAAAGGTCGTCGGGCGGAACGCCTTGGCCAATGCCTTGAAGTGCCGCAGGAACACACCCATGGGCATCTTCATCATCACGATGAAGAAGGTGCCGCCGAACACGATGATCAGCGAGGCCACATCGACAAACGGCCCCATGCCGCCCGCATAGATCATCGAACCGATGATCATGGCGATCGCCCCGACAAGCCCGACTAGGGTTGCGATATCCATATGCCACTCCCGGGAACTTGGGTCTGGCCCCTAGAACGGCAGCAATTTCGTCCATGATATAGCAGCGCGTGCAGATCGGCGGATTCATTCCTGCACCGGGCGCAACCACATCCACAACCGCACGCGCAATCGCGCCCCCGCGCGCGAGGCGGCAAGGTTTTTTTGCACCTTCGCTAAACATCCCCGCATCAGACCGTTGTCATTCCCGAGCGCAGAGTTCGGCGCGATGGAATTCTTCAGGAGGCTCTGACCATGACGACGATCAATACCAATATCGGTGCCATCGCCGCACAGGCGAACATGACCAAAGTGAACAACGACTTCAATACTGCCATGACCCGCCTGTCCTCGGGCCTGCGCATCAACGGCGCAAAGGACGACGCGGCCGGCATGGCGATTGCCGAAAAGATGACCTCGCAGGTCATGGGCATCAACCAGGCCATCCGCAACGCGGCTGACGGCAAGAACCTGCTCGACACCACGGAAAGCGCGCATGTCGAAGTGTCGAACATGCTGCAGCGCGTTCGCGAACTGGCGGTGCAGTCGGCCAACGACACCAACACCGGCTCCGACCGCGGCAACATCACGGCCGAAGCGCGCCAGCTCATCGCGGAAATCAACCGCGTGGCCGAAAACACCACCTTCAACGGCATGAAGGTGATGGACGGCTCCTTCCAGGGCAAGCAGTTCCAGATCGGTGCCGACGCGGGCCAGACCCTGTCGATCTCGATCGACTCGACCGCCGCCACCAAGATCGGCTCCTTCGACCGCGCCTCGACCGCCTCCATCGCCGCCACGGGCGGTGTGGCCTCGCAAAGCCTCGTCATCTCGGGCTATGCCGGCAACGCCACCGTCGCCGGTGCCGCAGGCCGCTCGGCCAAGGAACTGGCATCTGCCGTCAACGCCGTTTCGGCGCAGACCGGCGTGCAGGCGAACGCCACCACCAACGCGAAGATCTCCTTCTCCGCAGGTGCCGAAGCCGGCCGGGTGACGATGAACATCAACGGCACCTCGATCGGCGACAACGTCGCCATCTCGCAGGATGCCGATGGCAACCTCGACCTGCGCTCGCTGCGCGACGCGATCAACAGCAAGACCTCCTCGACCGGCGTCACCGCGACGATGGGCGAGAACAACTCCGAAATCATCCTGACCGACGCAACCGGCGGCAACATCGCAATCAGCGACTACGCATCGACCGAAACGCCCACGACCCCGGCCACGCTGGTCGTCGAGGCGCTGGACGGCGAAGGCAAGTCGCTCACGACGCCCGCCACGCTGACGCTCGACAACACCGACAACGAAGCCAACATCACCGGCCAGGTGAACTTCTCCTCGACCCAGACCTTCGCGATCAACGCGCAGGCCGTGGCCGGTGGCTTCTTCGACACCACCAGCCAGACCTCGTTCAACGCCAAGCTGAGCTCGGTCGCCGACATCGACCTGTCCACCGCTGAAAGCGCGGCCAAGGCCATCGGTGTGATCGACGTTGCCCTGCAGAAGATCAGCCAGGCGCGCGGTAATCTCGGCGCCATGTCGAACCGCCTCGACTCGACGATCTCGAACCTGACCAACATCTCGGTCTCGGTTCAGACCGCCCGCTCGCAGGTCACGGATGCCGACTTCGCCAAGGAATCGACGAACCTCGCCCGCGGCCAGATCCTCAGCCAGGCCGCCACCGCGATGCTCGCCCAGGCGAACTCGTCCAAGCAGAACGTCCTGAGTCTGCTCCGCGGCTGACGATTTCCTGACAGACGAAAGGATGCCCCCGGTCCATCCGAACCGGGGGCATTCATTATTTATCAATGGGTTACATGGTCAATAACCCGCGCCTTGCCCCAGCTTTGCCACCATTCGCGGTGTCAAACGGATGTTTTGCAAGGGCCCGCGACCTTGCGTCAATCTTGCTGCAAGGAGATCAAACCCATGCAGCTTTTCACCGCTCAGTCCATCGGACAACGCCAGTCGGTCGTCGTGACCGCCCAGCTTCAGCAGGCGATCCAGCTTCTGCAGATGGGCAATACCGACCTGCAATCCTTCATCGAATCCCAGGCCGAAGAGAACCCCTTCCTCGAGGTGGGCAGCCGCGCCGCACAGCCGCGCAGCAGCCGCGACCTGACCCTTCCGTCGCAACTGCGCTCGGGGGGCGATGACTGGGATCGCATCGGCCAGCTGGCCGCCGATCCCGGCCCCTCGCTCTATGCCCATGCCGCCGCCGAAATCGCCCGCCTGAACCTTTCCCCGGCCGAGGCAATGATGGCCGAAGCCTTCCTCGATGCGCTGGAACCCTCGGGCTGGCTGGGCCAGCCGGTCTCGGCCATCGCCGACCGTCTCTTCGTGACGGAAGAAGAAGCCGAACACCTGCTCGTAAAACTGCAACGGGTGGAACCGGCCGGCCTCTTCGCCCGCAACCTTTCCGAATGCCTGTCGCTTCAGGCGGCGGATCGCGGCTTGCTCACCCCCGCCTTCAAGGCGCTTCTGGCCCATCTGCCGATGCTCGCCCAGGCCGATCTGCGCGGCCTCTGCCGCGTCTGCGGCGTGGGGATGGATGATCTCAAGGCGATGCTGCGCCACCTGCGCAGCTTCAACCCCAAGCCGGGGGCCACCTTCGACGCCACCCCCATCCCGCAGCGCGCCCCCGATCTGATCGTGACGCGCGGCGAAGGCGGCTGGCGCGTCGATCTCAACCGCTCCACCCTGCCCACCGTCGTCGTCCGCAGCGATGAGGCGCGCCGCATGTCGCGCCGCCAGATCACCGCCAATGCCTATGTCGCCGAACGCCTGTCGGTCGCGCGCTGGCTGTCGCGCGCGGTCGAACATCGCAACCAGACCACGCTCAAGGTCGGGGCCGAAGTGGTGCGCCGCCAGATCGACTTTCTCGAACACGGCGCCGCCCGCATGCGCCCCATGGTCCTGCGCGAGGTGGCCGAGGCGATCGGTGTCCACGAAAGCACCGTCAGCCGCGTCTGTTCCGGTATCCTGATCGCCACGCCGCAGGGCACCTTCCCGCTGAAAACCTTTTTCAGCGCCGCCCTCGCCAACCGCGACGAATCCGGCGAAGCCGGCTCCGCCTCCGCTGTCCGCCACCGCATCCAGAAGATGATCGCCGCGGAAAATCCCGAAGAACCGATGTCCGACGATCACATCGCCCGCATCATCGGGCAAGAGGATGGCGTCCAGCTTGCCCGCCGCACCGTCGCGAAATACCGCGAACAGCTTCGCATCCCCTCCTCCGTGGATCGCCGCCGCCGCGCCATCGTCGCCCAGATGTAAGGCCGCTCACAGCCCGCACCTGCGCCGAAAGACCCGTCATCGACGGGTCTTTCCCTTTTCGGCAATCGCAGGATCTCCCGATCAGGCCGCCTGTTCCGCCGCCCGCGGCTCGGGCGCGAACAGATAGCGGTCCCCGGGGTTCAACCGCAGATGCGCCGCATGGGCCGCCGCCTCTGTCGCCGCCGCGATCACGCAATCAAAGCGAAGGCCCCGCGCGCCCCTGTCGGCCCGCAGGAACAGCGCCGCCGACTGCCGCACCCAGACACCCGCCGCGGCCCAGACCCCCAACCCCAGCAGCGGATGCACCACCGCTGCCGCCGCCAGCGCCGCCACCAGCGTGGCCCCCTGCGCCCAGAGCCGCATCTGCAACAGCCACAGGGGCGGTGCGATCATGGCCAGCTTCGGCGCCGCCACCGGATAAAGGTCATAGATCCCCGCCGCCGAGCGCATCACCTCGAAATTGCGCAGGCCCTCGGGATCAATCCGCTCCGGCGCGGCATCGGCCTCCGGCACCGGGCAGGGGATTGCCTCCCACCGCCCCAGCCGCGCCGTCTCGACCAGGATCGGAAACACCTCCGCCCCGCGCCGGAACTGCAAGGCCAGTGCCTTCCCCCCACGTGCCGCAAAGCGGGCGCGCAGCGCCGCCTCGTCGCCGCGAAAGGGCAGGCCATTGATCGCCTCCAGCACATCCCCCGGCTTCAGGCCCAGGCGCCGCGCCGCAGGCTCCAGCCCCTCCGCCCGCAGGCGCAGCGCGGCAATGACGGGCTCTTCGGGCGTCTCGGGTGTTTGCATGGCTCAGGGATAGGTGAAAGGGTTCGGTTCCGCAGGCGGCGGCGTGATCCGCGACGGCCGGGCCGTCGCGGGCGCGGGGGTTGCCCGACCGCCCGGCTTTGCCGCGTCCGCAGGCCGCGCCTGTGGGCGCGTCGCGGCGCTCTCCGCCGTCTGCGCCGCCACCAGCGCCTTCACCCCGGCCAGAAGTTCCGCCATCTGCGGCTCCGACCCGCCGCCAAGCTGCAACTCGGCCAGGGCCATCAGGATCTCGTCGCGCAGGGCATCCAGATCGGTCCTCACCCCCTCGCGGATGGCGGTGGCGATCTGGGCATCCATCGGGTCGCTCTCGGGCGCCGGTGCCGGCGTCACCGTCTGAATGGCGACACGGCGCATCTCGTCCTTCACCATGTCCAGCGTGGCCAGAAGATCCGCCTTCATCAGCGCCTGCTGTTCCTCCACCGTGTCGCCGATCCCGTCGATCTGCTTCACCTCCTCGACCAGCAGCTTCGCCGCATCCGTCTGCACCGCTGCCGCGATCCGCAGATCCTCGACCGACCGGAAATAGACCAGCCCCGCCAGCACCAGCGCCACGGCCGCCCCGCCAGCCGCCCCTGCGGCCAGCATGGTGTTGCGCTTCTGCCCGGCGATCACCGCTTCGGCAAAGGCGCGATGCGCCGCCGACAGATCGGCCATGTCCTGCGCCGCCTCATTCGCCGCCTGCGCCGCATCCAGCGCGCGACGAATGCCCTGGTCCACGGCATCCGGGCCGGCGTTTTCTGCCGCCGCCGCCTCGGGCGCGTCCTGCGGCGTCTTTTCGGCCTCGCTCGTCATGGCCTTCTCCTTGCGATTGCGCTTCATCACAGCAAGACCCGTGCCATCAGCGCCGCCCCTCGGTCATCGCCGCCCAGACGGCGGCGATCACGAAGCGCCCCGCCGCCGCAAACCCGCCCAGCGCCCCCAGCGCCAGCAGCGCCCGCCGCCCCGGATCGGCGCCTTCTTCCATCGCGCCCCCCAAGAGAACCAGCCCGCCTGCGGCAAAGACGATGGTCGAAATCACCTCGCCCGTGCTTTTCTGTGTGCGTTTTGTCATGCGTCACCCCTTGCTTCCCTTTGCCCGAACTCGCTGAACCGCAGCTCTGGCGGAAGGTCGATGTCGGGCAGCACCGACCCCTCGCCGCGATCCAGCCGATAGACATGCGCCAGTACCGCCGCCACGGCGGCATAAAGCTGTTCGTTGATCTCGGCCCCGATCTCGCCCGTGAAATACAAGGCCCGTGCCAAAAGCGGGATCTGCACCGGCGCCAGCCCCACCTTCCGCCCCCGCTCCATGATCTCCAGCGCCATCGGCCCCTTGCCCAGGGCAAGGATCACGGGCGCCCGCGTCTCGCCCGGCACATAGCGGATTGCCACCGCGAAATGGGTGGGGTTGGTCACGATGGCGGTGGCGCGCGGCACGTCGTCCAGCGCCCGCCGCCGCTTTGCCCCATCCCGGCTCGCCTGCATCTGCAACTGCCGCAGCTTGCCCTTCACCTCGGGCGAGCCATTCTGTTCCTTGTTCTCGTCCTTGACCTCCTGCAAGGTCATCATCAGCTGCTTGCGCAGCTTGATCACCTGCCAGGCCACATCCAGCACCGCAATCGCCGCCAGCCCCAGCGCCAGCCCCGCCATCAGGCGCAGCGCGGCCCCGCCCATCACCGCCGCCGCGGCGCCCGGCGTCTGCTGCCACAGCCGGTCCAGGCCGGGCAGCGCGCCCTGCACCATCCCCCAGGAAATCGCCCCCAGCACCACGACCTTGGCAATCGCCTTGCCCAGTTCCACCAGCGCCGTGCCGGAGAACATCCGCTTCAGCCCCGCCAACGGGCTGATCCGGTTGCCCTTGAAGCCCATCGCCTTGGGCGACCAGTGCAGGCCACCCAGCACGACCTGTGCCGCGATGGTGGCCATCACCATCGGCACCGCCACCAGCACCGCCACCCCCAGCACCTGCCAGAACGCCCCGCCGATCCGCGCGCTCACCAACCCGTCCAGATCGCGCACCGCACCCAGCCGGAAATAGGCCCCCCATTCCGGCACCATCTGTGGCATCGCCGCGGGCGCCAGCGCCATCAACCCCGTCCCCACGGCAAAGCCCGCAAAGATCAGCGCCTCCTTAGATGTCAGAACCGTGCCATCCTCGCGCGCGTCATCCTTCCGCTTCTGCGTCGGCTCCTGTGACTTTTCGGCGCCGTCATTCTCAGCCGCCATTGGCCCCTCCCGGCACCACAGGGGCCAGCAGCAATTCGCCCAGCAGCCCCACGCCTTCGAACACCACCTCTTCCAGCGCCGTCGCCATGCCGGGCGTCGTCAGGTACAAGAGCACCAGCGTCACCGTCATCGTCACCGGAAAGCCGAAGGAAAAGATGTTCAGCGTCGGCGCAGACCGCGTCAGCACGCCCACCGCCATGTTCAGCAGCAAAAGCACCGCCACCACCGGCAGCATCATCGCCATGCCCAGCGCGAACATCCGCGCCCCCGCCACCAGCCCCGCCTGCACCAGACGCGGCAGATCAATCTCCGATCCCGGCGGCAGGGCGACATAGCTTTCCAGAACAATGCGGATCACCGCCAGATGCCCGTCCACGGCAAAGAACACCATGGTCAGGAACAACCCGAACAGTTGCGCCACCACCGGCGTCTGCCCCCCGGCCGAGGCGTCGTATTGCGCGGCAAAGCCAAGCCCCGCCGTTGCCGCGATCCGGTCCCCCGCCAGCGTCGCCGCCCCGAACAGGATCGTCAGCACCAGCCCCGCCACCAGCCCCACCGCCAACTCGCCCAGGATCAGCGGCACCGCCTGCAACCCCGCCAGATCGGCGGCAGCCGGCAGCGCCACGCCTCCCGCCATCACCGGCAGCGCCAGCACCACGCTCGCCACGATCCGCACCTGCAACGGCACGAACCGCCCGCCAAAGGCAGGCGAGGCCAGCAGGAACGCCCCGATCCGCAGCATGGCAAAAAGGTACACCGTCAGCCATTCCACAATGGCCGTCAGCCCCATCCCCGGCAGCGGAAAGGTGCCGTCCCCCCCCATCAGCGCCCCCCCGTCATCGAATGGCCCGGATCGTCTCGAAGATGGTCTGGAAGTAATCCGTCATCACCGTCAGCATGAACCCCGACGCCAGCGCCATCGTCAGCATCGAAATCGCCAGCTTCGGCACGAAGGACAGGGTCTGTTCGTTGATCGACGTCGCTGCCTGCACGATCCCGATGACCAGACCGGTGATCAGCGCCACCACCAGCACCGGCCCCGCCACCATCAGGATATGCCAATAGGCCTGCTGTAGATGCTCGATATTCGCATCGAACTCCATCTCAGCCCCCCACGCCATAGGTGGCCGCCAGCGACCCAACGGTCAAAGCCCAGCCATCCACCAGCACGAACAGCAAAAGCTTGATCGGCAGCGACACCAGCATCGGCGACAGCATCATCATGCCCAGTGCCATCAGGATCGAAGCCACCACCATGTCGATCACCAGAAAGGGCAGAAAGATCAGGAACCCGATCTGGAACGCCGTCTTCAGTTCGGATGTGATGAAGGCGGGCAGCAGCACCGACAGCGGCACCTCGTCCTGGCTGGCATAGGGCGCATCCCCAGCCAGTTGCTGGAACATCATCAGATCGTTCTGCCGCGTATTCTCGATCAGGAAGGCCTTGATGATCGCCGTTCCCGTCTCGATCGCCTGATCGGCGGGCAACTGCCCGTCCAGATAGGGCGACAGCGCCTGATCGTAGAACTGCGTCATCGTGGGTTGCATCACGAAAAAGGTCAGGAACAGCGCCAGCGCCACCAGCACCTGGTTGGGCGGCGTCTGCTGCGTGCCCAGCGCCTGCCGCAGGATCGACAGCACGATGATGATGCGCGTGAAGGCCGTCATCCCCAGCACCAAGGACGGCAGCACCGTCAGAAGCGTCATCAGCGCGACGATCTGCAGTGACAGCGAATAGGTGGTGCCACCCTCGCCCTCGGTCATGGTGATCGCAGGCAGACCCTGTGCCGCGGCGATGCCGGGCAGGAGCACAAGGCAGGCCGCCAGCAGTACCCGCCTCATGCCGCGCCCTCCGGACCTTGCGCGGGCAGGGCAGGGGCGGCCTTCTCCGGCAGCGCCGTCAGCACCGGCGCCTCGCCCCGGCAGCGCAGGATCAGGAACTCGCGCCCGTCCACCGACAGGATCATCGCCCGGTCCGTCGGCGACAGCGCCGTCACCTCGACCAGCGCCATCCGCCGGTTCCCGGCAATGCGCCGCGCCAGCCCGCCCCGGTTCATCTTCACCACCAGCCAGCCAAGGCCCAGGACGGCCATGAACAGCGCAAGCGTCAGGATCTGGTCAGGTCGGATCACGTCCAAGGGGGCCACTCCGGCAAAGCCTCAACTGCCGCTTCCCTTGCAAACCCCGTGCCGCAGGCGGCACGAACCGGTCCGACTCCGCACTTTTTTCGGCCTGCGCCCGCCAAAGCGGTTTTTGACGCAAGAACCGCGCCGGAATTTGACGCAAATTCCGGTCCCGCCCCTGGCCGGTTCTTGCGTCAAGAACCGTCGCGAAGTTTGCGTCAAACTTCGCCCGCCCCCCCCGGCTCAGGCGATCAACAGATCCTCAAGGCACCGTCCGCTGCGTGCATACGCTTTGCTGCACTGCGCATCTGCACCGGTTGTTGCACCCCCCGGACAAGGGCCTTACAGCGTCTCCGCCCGCTTTTCCGGGTCCACGATCTGCCCGAACCGGATGCCGAAGCGTTCGCCGACCATCACCACCTCGCCCTTGGCAATCAGCGTGCCGTTCACCAGCACATCCAGCGGATCGCCCGCCAACCTGTCCAGTTCGATCACCGAACCCTCTGAAAGCCTGAGCAAATCCCGGATCGTCAATTCTGCCCGCCCGACCTCGACCGTCAGACGAACCCCGATATTCTCCAGCAGGCGCAGCCCTTCCCCGCCCGTCTTGACCGCTTCGTTCATCGTCCCTCAACCCCTTATGCGTTTCGTGATGCTCAGCGCCGACTTGCCCGCGATCTCGCCCGGCACGGCTTCGAAGAAAGGCTTCCCATCGACCAGTACTTCCACCTTGTCGGAAACCTTGGCGGGGATCACATCCCCCTCCTTCAGGTTCGCCAGATGACGCAGTGCGATGTCCGGCTCGCACAGCCGCGTCCGCACCTCCAGCGGGATGGACAGCACCGCCCGCTCCAGCCGCTCGCGCCAGCTTGCGTCATCATCCAGCGAATCCGATTGCGTGCGTGACCGCAACTGACTGGCGATTGGCTTAAGTGTCTGGAACGGATAGAGAATATCGAAACTCGCAGGTTCCGCGTCGGGCAGTTGCACCATGAAGGAACAGTTAACGATCATGTCGTCGCCGTCCACAAAGGCCGCGAACTGCATGTTCTCTTCCCGGCTGACCACGCTGAAACTCAATTGCATCAGGTCGCGCCAGGCCAGTTGCAGCGCGCTGTTCAGCCGGTCAGTGACAATCTCGATCACCCGCTGCTCGGTCGAGGTGAACTCGTTCCGCCCGCTTTTCACATAGCGGATCGACCCACCATAATAGGCATCCGTCAGCAGGCTGATGAAGGGCGGCGGAATCACGATCAGGTGGTTCCCGCGCAATTCCTCGATCCGGGTATTCGTCAGCGATACGAAATTGTCCTGGCTGTTGCGATAGTCGTCAAAGGTCCGCGTCTCGGCCGGAAAGGCCGAAATCCGCGGCTGGATGCGCAGCAAGGGCAGAAAGACCGACCGCGCGATCCGGCAGAAGCGTTCGTTGATCATCCGCAGGGCGTGGTAATCGCCCATCATGCTTATGTCATTGGAACCAAAGACATAGGGCCGAACTTCGGCACCATCGGCCGAGGTGCCGAAGCCCGTGGTATCGGTCAGCCCGCCCACAAGGGCGGCCACCTCATTGGCAGAAAGCTTGCGCGGGGTATTGGCCATGCCGCCCCTCGTCACTGCATCATGAAGGACGGAAAGAACACGTCCTCCACGCCGCCGAACCCTTCCAGCTTCACCAGCCGTGCGTTCACCGCATCCTTCAACGCATCCGCCAGCCGCTGCCGCCCCGCCGTCCCGGCCAGGTCTTCGGCGGTAAAGGTCGCGATCACCGCCAGCATGTCGGATTGCAGCGCCAGCTTGTGGGTTTCCACATTGGTGATGACCTGCGCATCATATTGGGTGGAAACCCCCACCTGCACCTGAAGGAAGGTTCGCGACTCCCGCAGGTTGGATGTCAGGGGTTCCGGAAAGGTGAAATAGGAGGTGACGAAAAGCTCCTTCTTCGGCGTCCCCTTCACCTGCTTTTCGGGCGCGCTCTTGCCCCAGCCCGTGTTTTCCTCGACCACCTGCTGCGGTTCGATCAGGCGCAGCATGTCCTGCGTCGGCGAAAACGGATTGGCGAAATACACATATCCCGCCGCAAAGCCCCCCCCCGCCAGACCGGCGGCCAGGATCAGCTTGCCCAGCAGGCCTGCCAGGCGGCGGATCTTGCCGGGTCGCATCGCGGGATCGACGATTTCAACGCTCATCTCTCATTCCCTCAGGCAATCAGGTTCACCAGCCCGCGCTGTGTCGGGCGTGTTGCAGGGGCCGCCGTCGCTTCGACGGCCCGTTCGCTCAGGCGGCCCACCGGCCCCTCGCCCCGCGCCGGGCGCTCGCCCTGCGGGTCGCGGCTTGCCGTTTCCTGCCCGCCCAGCGCCAGCCCCGCCCGCGACAGCGCGTCGGACAGGCGGTGTTCATTGGCCTGGATCAACCGCGCCGCTTCGGGCGTTTCGGTCACGAAACGCACCTGCGCCAGACCGTCGGTCATCTCCAGCCGGATCTTCAGCCGCCCCAGGTGATCGGGCGCAAGTTCAAGGTCGATCTGCTGCCCGTCACCGGACAACTCGGCGCTGATCCGTCCGGCCAACGCCGCCTCCCATCCGGGCCGCTCGGTCAGGATCGGCCCGGCTGCGGCAAATCCGGCCAGCCCGCCCGGAATGGCGGCCTGCGCCATCGCCTGCGGTGCCGGGGCAGGGGCCGTGCCTGCCCCGTTCGGCGCCCCATTCGGCGCTCCGGTCGGCACTTCTGCCAGCTGGGCCTGCGCAGCCGTGCCACCGCTGCGCGCCGCGGCACGCTCCACCGCCTGAGCCAGTGTCGGCGTCAGACCTGCCGCCTCGCGGCGCTGCGAGGCTTCGGTGGCGACCGACGTCCCACCCCCGGCCGATGCGTCGTCGAAGTCGCCCCCCTCGGCCTCTGTCCCATCGGCGCGCAGGCCCTCACCCGTCGGCACGGGCGGGATCGGCGCCGTGGGGCGGGCCTGCGATTGCATCATCGGCTGCATCGCCCCACCCGCCAGCGCCGCCGCCACCGCCTGACCAAGCGCCGCCTCCCCCTCTTCCGGGGGCAGGACGGTTGCCGCCGTCGCCATGGCCGCGGCAGGCAGGGCCGCCACCGCCATCGGATCCTCCGCCTCGGCCAACTCGGTGTCGTCAGAAGCTGCCTCGGCAGCCTCTCCCGCTGGCAGGCCTGCTGCGTCCGGGGATTGACCGGCGCCGGTCAACTTCGGCCCCATCTGGGCCAGCGCCGCCTGCATCGCTGCCGCTGGCGGCAATGCGGTCCCGCCATCTGCCTCCGTCTCGCCCGAACCGGAGGAAAGTGCCTTTGTCACCCCCTCCGCCATCCCGGCCGCGACCGCGCCCACCCCGGGCAACAGGGCGGCGACCTTGCCCAGATCCTCCAGCATCACCGCAGGGGCCTTCCCGGCATCCGCTGTCGAGTCAGCCCCCGGCGCGGCCGCCCCGGCGCCATCGGCATCCCCCATGACACCGGCCAGCGTCGCGGCGAACCCGTTGGTCCCCGGGCCGGTCGCCGCCGCAGCGCCCGCAGCCGGGGCAGCCGCCTCGGGCATTGCCGGGGCGCGCAGGAACGCAATTGCATCGGGCATGGTCATCTGTCGATCGTCCTTATGGAAGACTTCGGCTCCTGCCGCCGTCCTTGCAAATCCGGTGCCACTTCACCGCCGACGCGGCGGCATTGCCGCATCGCGCAGGGCAAGACGCTCTTCTGCCTCGCTCTTCCGCGCCACCTTGGCCTTGTCGGCGAGGGTCTGGTGGCGATGTTCCTGCCGCGCCAGCCGGGCCTGCTCTTCGGCCATTCGCACGGCCAGCGCAGCCTGCCGCTCCTCCTGCCGCACAGCCTCGGCCAGAAGCTGCGCCGCCATCGCCCGCTCTGCGGCAATCTCGCTGGCCAGCCGCACCCCGGGTGCCTGCCCCTGCCGCTGCAAGGCGTCGCGCAGCCGTTCCGCCATGCGCTCGGCCTCGGCCTTCTGCGCCGCCGCGCTGCGCAGATCGGCCAGAGTGCCCGCGATCCGCGCCTTTTCCTTCAGCGCCATCAACCCCAATGTCCGCGATGACCCGCTCACGCCACACCCCCGGCCGCTTCAGCCCCTCCATCCCCGGCAAGCGCCAGCAGCGCCTCCCGGCTGCCCGCGAAATCGGCAGGCTCATGCGCGCCCTGCCGGATGAAGCCCTCGATCTGCGGCCACAGCCGGATCGCCTCGTCCAGCCGCAGATCCTGCCCCGGCACATAGCCGCCCATCAGCATCAGGTCGCGGTTGTCCATGTACAGCGTGATCATCCGGCGCAGCTTCTGCGCCGCCGCCCGATGCGCGGCATCGGTGATGTCGCCCATCACCCGGCTTGCCGATTGCGGCAGGTCCACCGCAGGGTAAACCCCCATCTGCGTCTGCCGCCGCGACAGCACGATATGCCCGTCCAGAATGGCCCGCGCCGTATCCACAACCGGATCGTTCGTGGTGTCATCGCCATCCGCCAGCACCGTATAGATCGCCGTGATCGCTCCCTCGCCGGGCAGCCCCGGCCCGGTGCGCTCGATCAGCCCGGGGATCAGCGACACGACCGAAGGCGGGTATCCCTTCGCCGTGGGTTGCTCTCCCAGCGCCAGCCCGATCTCGCGCTGGGCATGGGCCACGCGCGTCAGGCTGTCCATGATCAACAGCACCTGCTTGCCCTTGCTCCGGAAATGTTCCGCAATCGCCGTCGCCCGCCGCGCCGCCCGCAGGCGCAGCAAGGGCGACCGGTCGGCCGGCACCGCCACCATGCAGATGCGCCGCGCCGCCTCGCCCTGCATCACGCTGCGGGCAAAGGCCCCCACCTCGCGCGCCCGCTCGCCGATCAGACCCACGACGATGACATCCGCCTCGGTGTATCGCGCCATCATCTCCATCAGCACGGATTTCCCCACGCCCGACCCGGCGATGATCCCCACCCGCTGCCCGCGACCCACCGTCAGCGCGGCGTTCAGGATCCGCACTCCCACATCCAGCGGCAGGTCCACCGGCGTCCGCGCAAGCGGGTTCATCAACCGCCCCGCGAGCGGCCATGCCGCATCGCAGCGGGGGCTGGGCATCCCGTCCAGCGGATGCCCCTCGGCATCCACCACCCGGCCCAGAAGCGCTTCGCCCACCTCGGCCATCTGCCCGCCATCCATCACCCGCACCCGCGCCCCCGCGATGATCGCGGCCCCCGGCTGGTTCAGGAACATCAGCACATGACCGCGCTTGAAGCCGATCACCTCGCCCTGCACCGGATCGCCGCCCTGCGTGGCAATCTCGCACAGCGTGCCGGGGCTTGCCGGGAAACCCGTCGCCTCAAGGATCAGCCCGTCATAGCGCAACACCCGCCCCTCGATGATTGGCGCGGGCGGCGCGGCCTGCCGCGCCACCTCGGCCCCCAGCCGTTCCATCAGGCTCATGCCCGCCCCTCCGACGCGCCGTGTTCCAGAAGATCGGCCAGCCGGATGCCCTCGGCCCGCACCTCGACATCGCCGCGCGCCAGCCGCGCATCGCCCACCAGCGCCGCCGCCGCCGTCACCTCGCACCCCGCCAGATGCGGCGCGATCACGGCCAGATCGTCGGGGTTCAACCGGACGGACACCGCCCGCACACCCTGCGCCACGCGATCCGCCATCGCCTCTACCCGCGCGGCAAAGGCCTGGGGCAGCGCGTCGATCATCTGCCCCGCCCGTTCCGCCGCCAGCCGCCGCACGGCCTCTGCGATCACCCCGGCGACGTCCTGCGCCAGATCGGGCCCGCCCGTCAGCCCGGCCAGCGCCGCGACAAAGGCATCGCGCGCCGGCACCAGCCCCGCCTCCGCCTCGGCCAGGGCCGCCTCCCGCCCTTGGGCCAGTCCGCTTGCCAGCCCCTCGGCGCGGCCTTCCTCCAACCCGTCCGCACGCCCTTCGGCATAGCCCTCGGCCCGTGCCTCGGCCAGCCGCTGCGCCATGTCCTCGGATACAGGCGCAGGTGCCGGACCTGCCGGCATCACCTCGCCCGACCGCACCGCGACGGGGCCTTCGGCCTCGATCCCGGCCTCCTCCAGCACGCGCCCCTCCGGGTCGATGCGCCGCACCTCGTCCAGCCGCGCACGGCGGAAGGTGGCATCCTGCGGTGTCAGCGGCGCCGCCCCCGTGAATCCCTTCTGCGATGACGCCCGGATCAGCGCCATCACCTCTGCCGGTCCCATGCGCAGCGCCTCGGTCTCGTTCATCGCTTACACCATCTGCTCGCCGCCGCGGCCCGCCAGCACGATCGTGCCCTCGTCCGACAGTTTCCGCGCCGTGGCGACAATCGCCTTCTGCGCCTCCTGCACATCGGTCAGGCGCACGGGGCCAAGCGCCTCCATCTCGTCCTTCAGGTTCGCCGCCGCGCGGCTCGACATGCAGCCCAGAAGCTTGTCGCGCAGCCCCTCGCTCGTGCCCTTCAGCGCCAGCACCAACTGCTCGTTGTCCACATTGCGCAGCAGCGTCTGCAAGGACCGCTCGTCGGACTGCTCCAGATTGTCGAAGACGAACATGTTGTCCATGATCGACTGCATCAGATCCTTGTCCTCCTTGCGCACCTCGCGCAGGATGCGTTGTTCCATCGCCGTGCGGGTAAAGTTCATGATGCGCGCCGCCGCCTTGACCCCGCCGATCTGGCTGGCCCGCGTGGTGGCCGATGCCTTGAATTTCCGCTGCATCACCTGCTCCAGATCGCGCAGCGCCTCGGGCTGGATCGACGACAGGTCGGCGATGCGGCGGATGATGTCGGGCTGGGCCGCCTCGGGCAGCAGGGTCAGAACATCGGCCGCCAGCCCATAATCCAGACAGGCGATGACCAGCGCGATGATCTGCGGATGTTCGTCGATGATCAGCTCCGCGATGGACCGCGCATCCATCCAGTCCAGGATCTCGATGGGCCGCTCGGCCGAAGACGGGTTGATCCGGCTGATGATCGACTGCGCCTTGTCCTCGCCCAGGGCCTCGGTCATCACCGACCGGATATAGACCGGCGCGCCGTGATTCAGCCCCGTCTCGCGGTTCAGGCCGACCAGGAATTCCTCCACCACATGTTCCAGCGTCAGCTGGTCCACATCGCCCACCGAATACATTGCCGCGCCAAGATGCTGCACCTCGGTCGGGGTCAGTTCGCGCAGCACCGCCGCCGCGCCACGCTCGCCGAACAGCATCATCAGCACCGCCGCCCGCTGGATCGGCGTCAACTGGTCCAGAGGCTGCGGTGCAGGCGGGGCAGGGGCGGCAACAGGGCGGGGGGCGGGCATGGTCTGCTCCTCTTCTTCACGTCATTTCCGGGTCCGGCGCGGCGGGGGCTCAGGCCCCCGGCATCCGGTCCAGGTCATCCTTCATCATCCGTTGCAGGACCGATGCGATCCGGCCCGGGTCCTCGGCCACGATCTGGCGCAGCACGGCAAACTTTTCCTCGCGCGACACATTGGCACCCAGCGCGGCACTGGTCAGCTTGGCCCGCCGCGCCTCCAGACGCGCCTGCACATCCTCCAGGCTGTCACCCGCCGCCACCTCCACGCCCGACAGCCCGCCCAGATGCATGCCGCTGCCCGCAGCCGGGGCCTCGCCTGCAAAGCTCACCCGCGTCAGCAGGGGCCGGATGATGCCCAGCGCGACAATCCCGATCAACGCGATCATCCCCAACTGGCGCAGCACTTCGGGCATCCACGACAGGTCGGCCGGGGCATCCACCATCACCGTATCCATGAAGGGCTGCGCCGTGATGGTGATGGTGTCACCGCGGTTGGCATCAAAACCGATGGCCGACTGCGCCAGCTTTTCCAGATCGGCGCGCAGATCGTCGGGCAGCAGGGGCGCGGGCGGCGCGCCTTCCTCGACCGGGGCCGCAGGCGGCATCGCCCGCATCAGGATCGCCGCGCTGATCCGGGTGATCTGCGCCGTGGCGGGTTGCGTCGTCTCCACCGTCCGGCTCACCTCATAATTCCGCGTCGTCCCCGACGACCGGCTGGTGATCGCCCCGGCCAGGGGCTGCGCCCCCGTCGCCTCGCCCGCAGGCACCAGGTCGGCTTGATTGGGCGGCGCATTCGCCACCGCGCCCGGGATGCCCCGCGCGGGCGGCTCGCTGCTTTCCACCAGTTCCGACTGCTCCGACCGCAGCGCCGTGGCTGCCGGATCCACCCGTTCCTCGGTGATCTGGCTTTGCGTGAAATCCATGTCCACCGTCACCTGCACCGACAGGTTCCCCGGCCCCGCAATCGGCGTCAGCAGCGCCTCGATCCGCTCGCGGTACAGCTTCTCCACCTCCAGCCGATGCTGCAACTGCCTGTCCGACACCTGCGCCGCCGGATCGTCCGACCCGCGCGACAACAGCCGCCCCATCTGATCCACCACCGAAACATCGCCCCGCGCCATGCCCGGCACCGACGTGGCCACCAGATTCACGATGGCCTCCACCTGCGATGCCTCCAGCACCCGGCCCGGCGCCAGTTGCACAAAGACCGATGCCTTCGGCGGCTGCGTGTCGCGCAAGAAAGCCGATTTCTCCGGCAACGCCAGATGCACCCGCGCCTGCGCGATGGATGAAATCTCCTGAATCGACCGCGCCAGATCCAGCTCCTGCGCCTGCCGCAGCCGCGCCCCTTCGACCGACCGGCTTGCCCCCATCGGCAATTCCGTCAGCACGTCATTGGCACTTGGCAGCGATTGCGGCAGCCCCTGCGCCGCAAGCTGCATCCGCGCGCGATGATAGTCGCCCGTCGGCACCTCGACCTGGCCCGTCACGCTGTCCACCGTCGCCTTGATCCCGGCCGATCCCAGCACATCCATCACCCGCGCCTTGTCGGCCTCGGCCAGCCCGGGAAACAGCACCGTCCGCGCCGGCTCCCGCAGCAAAAGCCACCCCCCCACCGCCAGCACCGCCACCGCCAGCATCAGGATCGCGGGCATCGCACGGCGCAGCGCGGGCTGGTTGCCCATCTTCATCACATTGCTGACCGCGCCCTTCACCTGCGCCACCAGCGGATTGCCGTTCAACATCGGAACCGGAGTCATTGCCATGGTCTGTCAGCCCTTCGTCCGGTCTCAGACCGGCATGTTCATGATGTCGCGATAGGCGCCCAGCGCCTTGTTCCGCACGTTCAGCGCAAACTGGAACCCCAGCGACGAGATCTGCTGATCCACCATCACCGAGGCGAGGTCGGTCTCCCGCCCCATCTCGAAGGCCCTCGCCGATTCAGACGCTTTCGCCTGCGCCGCCGCCAGATCGTCGATCGCGCCGGAAACCCGCGCGCCGAACCCCGTGCCCTCCGCTCCCTTCGCGCTCAGGGGTGACGTCGCCGCCCCCGCCTGCGTCGGCCCCTCGGGGCGGATCACCCCCGCCGCAAAGGGCGAAAATCCATTGACCGGTCCCACCGACATGCCCCACCCCCCCCGGATCAGACGGCGCGTGCCATCAGCCGCGTCACGGTGGGCGTGGCGGCATGGATCAGCAGGTCGGCAGGCGTGATCCGGCCACCCTCCTGCATCACCAGCGCACGCTGGATCACGTTCTCCAGTTCGCGCACATTGCCCGGCCAGTCATGCGCCACCAGCGCGGCAAGCGCCTCCTGCGTCAGCATCGGCAATGGCTGGCCCGCCTGCGTATGCCGCCGCACCATCGCCACCGCCAGAACCGGAATGTCATCAGGCCGCTCGCACAGCGCCTGCGTCGTCAGCGGGAACACGTTCAGACGATAGAACAGATCCTCGCGGAACCGCCGCGCGCGCACCTCTTCCGGCATGTCGCGGTTCGACGTGGCGATCACGCGAATGTCCACCGGCACTTCCTTCTGCGCCCCGATCGGCGTCAGCGCCCGCTCCTGCAACACGCGCAACAGCTTCGATTGCAGGCCCATCGGCATTTCCGAGATTTCATCCAGCATCAGCGTGCCGCCCTCGGCCGCGCGGATTATGCCCTTGTTGGCATTGGATGCCCCCGTGAACGCGCCCTTCTCATGGCCGAACAGAATGGCCTCCAGCATGTTCTCCGGGATCGCGGCGCAGTTGATCGCCACAAACGGCGCCGCCGCACGGCGGCTGGCCGCATGCACCTGCCGCGCCAGCACTTCCTTGCCCGATCCCGTGGGGCCGTTGATGAACACCGTCACATCCGTCCGCGCCACGCGCGCGGCCAGATCCAGCAGTTGCCCCGTCTCGGCATCGGCGGCCACCATGGCCTGAACCTGTCCGCCGATAAGATCGACCAGCATCATCAGCCCCGCATCGCGCAACGCCACCTGGCCCGTCACCGGCAGCGCCACCCGCAGCATCCGCCCGCCCAACTCCTCGGTCACGCCGAACACCGCCGCGCCCTCGCTCACCACCACCAGCGATTTCGCACCGCAAGCCCGGGCCATCTCGGCCAGTCCCTTCGCGCCGCCCAGCTTCGCCTCTGCCGCCGCCGATGCCACCAGCACCTGCACGCCCGCAGCAGGCTTTGTCCCCCGCTCCACCGCCACACGGCGGCGGGCCAGCATCTGCGCCACCGGGGCGGCGGCGTCGAAAGCGTCATCGAGAATGTGGATCAGGGCCATCGTCTTGCTCCGCATGTTGGACAGGCATTCGGAGGGGAAGAGGCAGGAACCGTGCCACCTGCGCGGCGCGTCGGAAAAAAATGCATCAAACGCCCTAAACTTGCGATCTAGACGGCCGTTTCACAACCTTGCCACAGGAAGGACACAGGTTTCCCGACAGGCCATTCCCCGGCCAGCGGGGGCAGCGCGAAACCCGACACGACTTTCGCACCATCCCCGCCCATACCTTTGTCGGGGGCACGTCCTGACCGGTTGCTGCGGCCCTCGCCGCCCGTCGTCATCTGTCGCCACCCGCGCGCCACTGCCCGACCGGCGATGCCGCAACCCATACCAAAGTCGGTATCACATTCCGGCACCCCTCGCCGTTCCAGTCTCAGCAAGTCCGACCAAACCGGGGCCCAGTCCATGCTTTCAAAAACGTATCATCTGAAGTTTCCCAGCCTCGACGCCGCGCAGATCGCCGCGCCCTTCGTCATCGAAGCCCTGGGCAACGCGATCCCAAGCTGCAACCTCACCGGCCTTAACGTTTTGATTTCAAAGGAAGGGGACGTATCGATCAATGTCTTCTTCCCGTCGGTCGGTGAACTGAAGAATTTCGAAAAGAACCACGGCGGGTTCCTCGACACGATGAAGAAGACCTTCCTGTTCAAATCCACCGGCTTTGACGGGGTCTGCATCTTCAACTTCGACCGCAGCGACGAGGCCGCCTGATCCCGCTCCGAACCGACGTGCCACCCGATCCGCTCAGGTTGGCGCGCCACTTGCAGAATACCGCAGAGAACAGACCGGCCAGGGGCACACCGCATCGACCCGCCAGCAAGGCGCCCGCCCACGGGACGCCATCGGCGCCGATCATCCCGCCACAGGCCGGACAGGCGAAGGAAGGACCGCAACCATGACGTCTCGTCTCCGGGACAGCATCGCCAGACTGGCCGCAAGGGCCGGAGGTGCCGCATGAGCACGGCCCCGGATACCAGTGCCGCCGATGGCGGCCTGATGCGTGTATCCTCCGACAAGATCAGCCGCCTGATGGATCTGGTGGGCGAGCTGTCCCTGTCGGTCTCCGAAACCGTGCAGTCCTCCGATCTGGCCGGGCTGCAACTGACCAATTTCGATGCCGCCGTCCACCGCCTCAACATGATCGTGCGCGAGGTGCAGGACGCCGCAACCGAGCTTCGCCTCGTGCCGGTGGATGACGTGTTCCGCCGCCTGCGCCGCATGGTGCGCGAACTGGAACGCCAGACCGGCAAGCAGATCGAAATGGAAATCGAAGGCGGCGACACCGCCATCGACAAGCTGGTTGCCGACCGGCTCTATGATCCGCTCCTGCACGTCGTCCGCAACTCCGCCGATCACGGGCTGGAAGGCCCCGAGGAACGGGTGGCGGCGGGCAAGCCGGAACAGGGCCGCATCATCCTCTCTGCCGCCCAGGTCGGGTCCGAGGTGCGCATCACCGTGGCCGACGACGGCCGTGGCCTCAGCCGCGACAAGATCCTGAAGAAGGCCCGCGAAAAGGACTTCTTCGGCATGGACGAGGAACCCGAACCCGCCGCGCTCTGGAAGGTCATATTCGAGCCCGGCTTCTCCACCGCCGAACAGGTGTCGAACCTGTCCGGTCGCGGGGTAGGCATGGACGTGCTCAACGCCACCATGCAGGCCCTGCGTGGCCGCATCGGCGTGGAAAGCACGGCAGGGCAGGGCACCCGCGTGGCGCTGCACATCCCCGTCTCGCTCGCCTTCCTCGATTGCATCATCCTGCGCCTCGGCCACCAGCTTTTCGCCGTGCCGATCGACGTGATCTCGGAAATCGCCAAGCCCGCCGCCGAAGAGCGTGTCGCCATCTCTGCCGGGTCCGGGTCGGAAATGTTCCGCCTGCGCGGCGCCTTCATCCCGATCTGCCGTCTGGATGATTTCTACGGCACGCCCATGCGCCCCGCAGGCAGCCCGCCCGAACCCGTGCTCGTGGTGTTCAACACCGCCTCAGGACCCATTGCCGTGCCGGTGGATGAAATCCTCGATCGCCAGCAGGTCGTGATGAAACCGCTCGTCGGTCGCCTTGCCCATGTCCGCGCCTCCTGGGGCTGCGCGCTTCTGGGCACGGGCGAGGTGGCGCTGGTCCTCGATTGCGAACGCCTTGCCGCGGGCGCCGCCAACGGTGGCGTGCAATGACCCATACCGACCGTCAGGGAACCGAGGTGATCCGCGGCTGGCTCGCCCAGCGCTGCGGCATCCATTTCCCTGAACACAAGCTGGATCAACTGCGCCAGCGCCTGATGAAGGTGCAACGCGAATTCGGCGTCCCCGACCTGTCTGACATGGCCGGCCGCCTGCACCATTCCGACGCCACCGCCCTGCAACTTGCCGTGATGCACGCGGCATCCACCAATCACACCTATTTCTTCCGCGAACCCGATGTCCTCGACATTTTCCGCAGCCAGATCCTGCCCGTCCTCGCCGCGCGCGACGAAATCCGCATCTGGAGCGCGGCCTGTTCCACCGGGGATGAGGCCTACACCCTCGCCATGATCATCGCCGAGGCGCTGGGCACCCCCGCCCTGCGCCGCACCGCGATCCTCGGGACCGACATTTCCGCCCCTGTCATCGCCGAGGCCGAGGCCGCGACCTATGCCGAGAACCGGCTCGACCGTGTCGCCCCCGAACTGCGCGCCCGCTGGTTCGAACCCGCAGGCAACGGCCGCTCCCGCGTCAAGGCCGAACTGCGCGATGTCTGCACCTTCCGGCAGATGAATCTCAAGATGCTGCCCTACCCGTTCCGGCACAGCTTCCAGGCGGTGTTCTGCCGCAACGTCCTTTACTACTTCGAACGCGAAGACCAGATCGCCACCCTGCGCGCGCTGCACGATGTCACCGAACCCGGGGGCTGGCTGTTCACCAGCGTCACCGAAAACGTGCGCGAGGTCTGCCACCCCTGGCAGCCCGTCGCCAACGGCGTCTTTCGCAAGGGGGGGGTCTGATCCATGTCGCGCCCCATCCGCGTGCTGATCGTCGATGACAGCGCCATGGTCCGCAAGGTGCTCTCGCTCGGCTTCTCCGCCGATCCGGGGCTTCAGGTCATGGGCGAAGCCGCCAGCGCCGAGGCCGCATGGGACATCATGCAGAAGGACCGCCCCGATGTGGTGACGCTGGATGTCGAAATGCCCCGCATCGACGGGCTCACCTTCCTGCGCCGCTTTCTGCCGGTGATGCCGGTGCCGGTGGTGATGATCTCCTCCCTCACCCGCGCCGGGGCCGAAATCACCGTCCAGGCCATGCAGGCGGGCGCGGTGGATGTCATCTCCAAGCCCAGCCTCGGGCTTGCCGCAGGCCTGCCCGCCATCATGTCCGACATCTGCACCCGCGTCCGCGCCGCCGCCTCCGCCCGCGTCAGCTATGCCGCCCCCGCCGCCGCGCAACCCGCGCCCATCCCGGCCCAGGTCGCCGCCGCACCTGCCCGGACCACCCCGAAGGCCTCGCCCGAACCCGCCGCGCCACAGCCCGCCGCAGCCACAACCGCCCCCCGCGCCACGGTGCGACACGCGCCGCCGATCATGGCCATCGGTTCCTCCACCGGGGGTGTGCAGGCGCTCACCGCGATCCTGCCCACCCTGCCCGCCGATACGCCGGGCGTCGTGATCGTGCAGCACATGCCCGAAGGCTTCACCGGCCCCTTCGCCGCCCGCCTCAACAGCCTGTGCCAGATCACCATTCGCGAGGCGCAGGATGGCGACCTCGTCCAGCAAGGTCAGGCCCTCGTCGCCCCGGGCGGCAGCCGTCACATGATCGTCGAATCCCACGGCCGCAGCGCCTATCGCATCCGCCTGATCGACGGCGATCCTGTCTGCTTCTCCCGCCCCTCCGTCGATGTGCTGTTCGAAAGCGTGGCCCGCGCGGCCGGTCGCCACGCCATCGGCGCCGTCCTCACCGGCATGGGCCGCGACGGCGCGGCCGGCCTTCTGGCCATCCGCAACCACGGCGGCGCGACCTTCGCTCAAGATGAGGCGACTTCTGTCGTTTATGGAATGCCGATGGCTGCACGCGACCTGGGCGCCGCCCGCGAGGTGCTGCCACTGACCGAAATTCCGGCCCGCATGTTGCAGGCCGTCACCGCCCCGCAGGCCGCCCGCGCCTGAGGGGAGCAAGAGAGAGAAGCTGAGAGGAGACCGAAATGGCCCAAGACACTGCCGAAGCAACCCGGTCCCGCCCGGATGGGCTACCCCTGGGGGAGGCCGACAACATCGAACACATGTATCTGACCTTCGCGCTGGGGTCGGAAGAATACGGCGTCAGCATCGTCGGCGTGACCGAGATCGTGGGCATGCAGCGCATCATGCCCGTCCCGGACGTGCCCGCCTATATCAAGGGCGTGATCAACCTGCGCGGCAAGGTCATCCCGCTGATGGATGTGCGCCTGCGCTTCGGCATGCCGGAACGCGCCTATGACGAACGCACCGTCGTGATCGTCATGGATGTGGGCGATGCCCCCATCGGCCTGATCGTCGATGGCGTGTCCGAGGTGCTGGAAATCCCGCCCGGCCATGTGGACCGCCACACGCAGTTCGGCCGCGCCACCAGCCGCCCCGTCATCGCCGGGATCGGCCGCATCGGCGAACGTGTCGCCGTGCTGCTCGATACCTCCGTCCTTGTCTCCGACAGCGATGTCAGCCTGCCCGCCGACATGGCCGCATGACCGGAACCCGCCGATGACCGAAAAACCGTCCCGCCCTCGCCCCCGATCGCAGCCCAGGCGCGCCGATCCACCCCGGGTCGATCCGCTGGACCTGATCGACGACGCCCCCGCCATGGCACAAGCCGAACCTGAGAGGACCACCCCAATGCCTGCCGACAGAACCGACAGCCAAACCCCGCTCCGGCAGGATACCACCCCCGCCGGCGAAGACCGCTTCCTCGCCGCCCTCGCGGCGCTTGCCACCGCCCATCTGCAGGGCGCGGTGGATCACGTCCCCGCCACCGAAGACCTGTCGCCCGCCCAGGCGGCGGCGCTCGAACAGGTCCATCGCATGGCGCAGGCCCATGTCGCGATCCAGAACCAGCTTGCCGATGGCATCGCCGCCTTCGCGCTGGGTCACTTCGACGTCCCGCTCACGCCCTTCCCCGGCCAGCTTTCCGCGCTGAACGACCGTGTGGAACAGGCGCGCGGCACCTTCCGCGACGTGACCGCCGAACTTCAGCGCCTCGCCAACGCCATTGTCGCGGGCGAACTGGACACCACCGCCGACAGCACCCGCTTCACCGGGGCCTACCGCACGATGGTCGAGGCCTTCGATACCGCCTTCACCAGCCTCAACAACGCCTTCAACGCCATCGGTCATCAGGTCGGGCAGGTCGCGGCCACCGTCCGGCAGATGAGCCAGTCCTCGCAATCGCTGGCCAGCAATTCGCAGACGCAATCCTCGTCGGTGGATGAAGTGTCGGCCACGGCCGAGGAAACCGATATCCAGGTCAAATCGAACGCCGCCGCCGCCGCCTCGGCCCGCCAGCTTGTGACGGGTGCCTCCGAAGTGGCCGCGAACGGCAAGGAAAAGATCTCGGAAATGGTCTCTTCGATGGAAGGCATCCGCGCCTCCAGTCAGGACATCGCCAAGATCATCAAGGTGATCGACGAAATCGCCTTCCAGACCAACCTCCTCGCCCTCAACGCGGCGGTCGAGGCCGCGCGTGCAGGCCAGCACGGCCGTGGCTTCGCCGTGGTGGCGCAAGAGGTGCGCAATCTGGCCGGCCGCTCTGCCCGTGCAGCCCGCGAAACCTCGGACCTGATCGAGGACGCCTCCACCCGCGTGCAGGCGGGCGTGCGCATCGCCGATGAAACCAGCCGCGCCTTCACCTCCATCGCCGATGACATCGAAAAGGTGAACGTGCTGGTCCGCGACATCGCCACCGCCTCCGACGAACAGTCGCGCGGTGTGGCGCAGATCAACAACGCCATCGGCGAGATCGCGAAATACGCCCTCTCCACCAGCCAGCAGGCCGACGAACTTGCCGGTTCCGTGGCCGAGATGGAGGCCGCCACCGCCTCGATGCAGACCGAGATCGACCGCTTCCGCCTGCGCCGCAGCACCGCGCCGCAACTGGGCAGCCTCGCCGACCTGGGCGCGATCCCCGCCGATCTGATGGCCGAGATTCAGGCCATGGTCTCGCGCCACAGCGCCCCGCCGCCCGCGCCCCGCGCGGCCGCGCCCGAACCCCGGTCCACCGCCGCTTCGGTGGTCCGCCTGTCCAGCAACCGCGACCAGCGCGGCTTCGCAAACTTCTGACCCTGTATCGAAACGACCGGGCCGCAGCCTGCCTGCCGCCCCCTGAACGGAGAAAACCAGATGCCCTACAACGTCATGATCGTCGATGATGCCGCCATGATGCGGCTCTACATCGCCTCCTTCATCAAGACCCTGCCCGATTTCAAGGTGGTCGCACAGGCCGCCAACGGGCAAGAGGCGCTCGACAAGCTGTCCACCGTCTCGGACGTGGACCTGATCCTGCTCGACATCGAGATGCCGGTGATGGACGGCCTCGAATTCCTGCGCCACGCGAAACTCAAGACGCGCGCCAAGATCTGCATGCTGTCCTCGGTCGCCGTCTCGGGGTCGGCCCATGCCGCCAAGGCGCGCGAACTCGGGGCGGATGGCGTGGTCGCCAAACCCTCGGGAACCGTCTCGCATGATCTGATGGAAAAGACCGGCGACGAACTGGCGCGCACCATGCGCACGCTCTGCGCCGCCTGACCCTTCCGCTACTAGCGTCCTTCCGCCCCGGGGTGTCCCACCCCGGTTGGCCAAGCACGAGGCTGCCATGTCTGATGAAATGGATGAAATCTGGGCCCTCTACGCCGATGACGGCGCGCAGGCGCTCGACGCGATGGAAAGCGCGCTTCTGGCGCTGGGAGATGGCGGCGCCGCCGACGCTGCCGCCCATGTCAGCGCGCTCTTTCGTGCCGTCCATACCTTCAAGGGCAACTCCCGCGTGCTTGGCCTTGCCGTGGTGGAAAGCCGCGCGCATTACGCCGAAGACCTGATCGGTCTCGTCCGCGATCAGGGCGTGCCCTGGGACCGCGAGATCAAGGACATCCTCCTCCTCGCCTCCGACACGCTGCGCGGCATGCTGGAAGAAACCGCCGCCACCCGCGCCGACGTGGCCCCCGATCAGTCCGAAGACCTGATGACCCGCCTCAAGGACAAGATCGCCCGCGCCTCCGGCGCCGGGAACGAGGCCGAACCCGCCGCTGCCGAACCCGCCGCTGCCGAACCCGCCGTTGTGGAACCCGAGGCCCCCGTCGCCGCGCCCCATGCGGATGCCGCCGCCGATCCCGGCGACGTGGCCGCGCTCCTCGCAGAGCTGGACGATCCGGCCCCGACCGATGCCGCCCCGACGGATACCACCCCGGTGGCAGAACCGGCACCGGCACCGGAACCCGTGATCGAGGCCGCCCCCGAGGCGCCTGCCAAAAAGCGCAGCCGCAAGGTTCCCGCGCCAGAAAGCACGCCAGAAACCACGCCCGACAGCACACCCGAACCCGCCGCCGCGCCCGCCGCGCAATCCGCCCCCAAACGGCTGGCCGACGATCCCGCCTATCGCGAAATCTTCCGCGGCATGGCCGAGGACGCCACCCGCAAGCTGACATCGCTTCTCGAAGACCCCGGCACCGACCCGATCCCCCCCCGCGCCCGGCGCGAGGTGGACAACCTCGCCCATGCCGCCCGCCAGATGGGGCTCGACGATTGGGTCGCCGCCCTTTCCGCCTGCCCCCCCGAACCGGGGCCCGAGGCGCTCGCCGCCCTGCTCCTGTCGCTGGCCGACCTGTCCGAACAGACCTTCGGCATGGCCACACCCGCCGCGCCCGCGGCATCGCCCGACAGCCCTGCCTTCTTCGATGCGATCCGCGATCCGCTCTCCGACCTTGCCAGTTTCGGCACCGGCTTTCTCTGCGGCGAAACCCCCGATCCGCAGGCCGTGGCCGACCGCGTGGCCGCCATCCGCGCCGCCGCCGCCGAAGCCGGCTACCTGCGCGCGGAAGAGGCCGCCGCCCGCATCCCCGCCGCGCGCACCGCGCAGGAATTCCATGCCGCCGAACTTCGCCTTTACGAAGAGCTTTCCGCAATCGAGGCCGCCACCCCCGAAGCCGCCCGCGCCTCGGGCATCAGCCCGCGCGAAATGCTCCAGGGCTGGTGCGCCGAACATGTCTTCTCCACCCTCTCCGAACTTGATGCCACGCTCGGGCGGCTGAAAACCACCACCGAACCCGAAGCCGATTACATCCGGATCGACCGGCTCCTTCGGCTGGTGCATCACGCGTGTGGCCATCACCGGATCGAAACCGCCGGTCAGCTGTCGATGTCCCTGATCGACCTTTTCTCCCGCATGCATGCCCGCGGCGAGGCGCCGGATGCCATCCTGTCGCATGTCGCGCGCGGCTTCATCGACACCATCGAGATCGTTTTCGACGCCATCACCCAGGGCCAGACACCCGACACCGCCTCGCTGGAAAAACTCTTCGAAGAGGCGTCCAACATCTGCTTCGTCCAGGGCGGTCTGATGACCGCCTCCGCCATCGAACGCCGCCTTGGCCTGCCCAAGGAGTTTCACCGCGTCCTGTCGCCCGAAAGCGTCCGCGCCGCCTCCGAGGCGATCGACGAAGGCCTGCGCTTCTTCATCGTCCGCGCCGACATCAACAGCGACGAAAGGCTGGCCGAGGCCTTCATCGGCTGGCTGTCCTCCGACAGCGCGCGCTCCATCACCAACGTCACCGTATTTCAGGGCGAAAACACGCTCTTCGACTTCCTGCTTGCCTCCGCGCAGGATGAGGCAGGCCTCGTCGGCGCGCTCGCCGCGATGGACCCGACCAGCCGCCAGTTGCGCCTGACGCGCGTCCTCGTGCCCACGGCGGAAACCCCCGAAACCGCGCCCGCCGATCCCGAAGCCGCCCTCGCCCAGATCCCGCAAGCGGGCATCAGCGCGGAAATGGTGGAACAGATCGGCGAAATCGCGGCCAGCCAGTCGATGATCAGCCACATGCTGACCGAACTGTCGGAAAACGACTTTTTCGACAGCCTCGATGCCCTGGTCCGCAGCCACGGCAACGATTGGAAACGCGCCCGCACGCATGCCCGCGCCGCGCTTGCCCAGCACGCCACGCGGCTTCAGGAACTGGCCCAGCTCGAAACCCAGCTTGTCGGCCAGATCACGCGCCTGCAGGAGGAAACCGTCCAGATCCGCTCCCGTCGGATCGAAACCATCTTCCGCCCGCTCGAGGCGTTCGTGCAGACCTATTCCCGTCGCAACCGGCGCGAGGCCGCGGTATCCTTCGCCGGGGGCGAGCTGACGCTTGACCTGACCCTTCTCGACAACCTTCGCCGCATCCTGCGCAACCTTGCGGTGGCGCGTCTGGAAATCGGCGCCGGTGCCCCGCGCAGCCTGCACATCTCCTTCCACCGCGATGAGGAACGCGTCCTCGCCATCGTCGAGGATGACGGCTCCGCCGCCGAACCCACGCCCGCGCTCGCCGAAGTCCGCGCCGCCATCACCCGTATGGGTGGCGAATTGCGGCAGGTGGCGCTGCCCGGCACCGGCATGCGCTTCCACGTCTCGCTGCCGCTCGCCATGGTCGTGCTGGAAGGCATGGTCGTAGGCGTTGATGGCGTGCGCTATGTCGTGCCGGTCGATGCCATCCGCACCATCCTGCAACCCGACAGCGAGAAACGCTTCCGCGTCTCTGCCGCCGAAGGGCGCGAGATGCTCAGGATCGGCGAAGGCGAGATCGTCCCGATCCAGGCCCTGCCCGGCCCGCGTGACGCCGCCCTATCCGATGCAGCCGGCACCCCCGCGCGCCGCCACGTCTTTGTCGTCCTCGGCGTGCAAGGCCGCTCCGTCGCCGTGCCGGTGGACGAACTGATCGGCCAGCAGCTCGTGCTTCTGCGCCCGCTCAAGGGCGTGCTCTCCAACGTGCAGAACATGACGGGCATCGCCCTTCTTGCGGGCGGCGACGTCGGCATGGTCGTGTCGGCCAACCTCCTCTGCGCCGCCAACACCCCCACCCACACCGTGCATACATCCTTGCGGATGTAACCCTGCCAGACCCGGATGCCGCCCCGTGCGGCATCCGTATCGGTGCCCGGACCTGGCATCAAGATCTGCACAAGCGGTCGTAATAATTAGGGAAATCAACCACGCGAGAGAGGATCGAAACGATCCCGGTCCCCTCCCGCAAGTTCCCGTAAAGGTCCAAGATGCAAGCGATCCGCCAGTCCCTCCCCGCCCAGACCCTGACCGATGCCGTCCCCCAGCCGTTCGAGCGCGCGCCCCTTCACGCCGCTGTCCTGTCGGACCATCCCGCCCGTCTGATGGCCGCGCTGGCCGTGCAGGGGATCGGCGCGATGGATGCCGGCGACTGCGACCTTGCCCTTCTCCTGCGCGACGCGCCCGACATGCTGGTGATCGACCTCGACCCCGATCAGATGCCCGCACGCCGCATCGCGCTTCTGGTGGCACAGCTCGGCTGGCTCCGCCGCGATCTGGTGGTTGCCGTGTCGCGCCGCTGCGCCCCCCGCGCCAAGGGCTTTGCCATCGACGTGATCTTCGATCCCGAATCCGATGCCGAAACCCTCACCTCGGGCCTGCGCGAAGCATCGCGCCTGGTGTCCCACTCCCGCCTTCGGCCGGTCGAGGTCGCGGCCCCGCAGCACCCCGTCCTGCGCCAGCAAAGCCCCCGTCGCGCGCGCCTCTTCGGCTGATCGCGCGGGATCGTCCTCTACGAAAGGGGCGGGCCATTCACCCGAATGGCCCGCCCCTTTGGCTTCCGCCACAGCCCCTTGTCGGCGCTGACTTTTCCTTGTCCAGCCCTTGTCCAGCCACCTAAAAATCCGCCCGCCAAAGCCGTTTTTCCTTACATGACCGGCAGATGCTGCCCACTGAAAGGACCGATGCCATGACCTTCCTTGATGCCCGCGCCCAGTACCGCCGCACCGATACGGGCGAGGCGCTTTCCGTCGAAAGTCCGCATGGCATCATCCTCGTCACCCTGCGCGAACTGGAACGCTCGCTCCGCGTCCTGGCAGCGGCAGAGGCGGACCGCACCTATCCCGCCCAGCACATCAACCGTGCCTTCACCGCCATCTATATCCTGCAATCCAGCCTCGATTTCGAAAAGGGCGGCGAGATTTCGGACAACCTCTTCAGCGTCTATGAATACTGCCGCCTGCGCGTGGCCGAAGCCTTCCGCCGCGAACCCGCGCCGAAGCTCGCCGAATGCGCCGACCATGTCGCCAGCCTCCTCGAAGCCTGGGAACAGATCGGCTCCATCCGCACCGGAAACGCAGCATGACCTCTGCACCCGATCCTGTCGATCTGGAACTCGCGGTCATCACCGGCACCCTGCAATCGGCGATCGAGGCCGAGGATGTCGTCCAGATCCTCGTCACCACCGCGGCGCTCGACCGCATGGCCCGCAGCCTTGGCCCGCAACAGGCCGCCGCCGCCGAACATGCGCGCGATGTGGTGTCCCACGCGCTGTCCGCACTGGAGGCCGCCGTCGAAAAGGGCCGCAACGAACCGCGCCAGACCAGGATCATGCGCGCCGCCTATCAGGGCAGCGCAGGCAACGGCGGCTGACAGGCGCCGCCATGACCAGCGACCCTGCAGCAAGCACCCCAACGCCCGCCGCGCCACAGCCCGCCCCCCGCATGGAAAAAGGGCCGCCCGAGGCGGCCCTTCCCTGCACCCGCTGCCTGAACATCCGCTGGTTCCTCATGTCGGCGGCGCCGCTTCTCGCGATGGGCCTTGTCGATCCGGTTCTGACGGATCGCCTCCTGTCCCGCCTGCCGGACCTGCGCCAGCTCGTCCTGTGGTTCCCGCTGGTGATCGCGGGAACCTTCGCCTGGCGCCTGTTCAGCTGGCGTCGGCAGCAAGACCGCTGACCCCGCCCGACAGGGGCGACAGCAACCCTGCCAGCGGCAAGAGATGCCGGCGCTTCGGTCGGTCGGCCTGGTCGAACACCACGCATTCCACCGCCATCCCCGGCAGCACCACACCCTGCGGCAAAGCCTTCATTTCCGTGTGATCGGGTTCCCGGTTCATCCTCGCCTCCTGCCGTTGCCATGCATCGGCAGGTCTGCAAGTTCCGTGCCGCCCTAGCGCACCGCAAGCGAGGTGATCAGCACCTCATCCACCGGCGCGGGCCAATCCTCGGTGCCGATCAGGTCGTTCACCGCCACCCGCAACCGCTTCGGCAGTTCCGCATGGATCGTCGCGCTGTCCGCGCCCATGGCCACCACCTCCTGCGCCACCTGCACCACCACCGCCTCGATCGGCCCGATCTGCGCCTGCACCCGCGTCGTCAGCCCCAGCAATTCCTGCGAAGACCCGCGCACGGCGAAGGCCAGTCCCGCCTCCATCCTCGGCCCGCCCTTGGCAAGCGAGATGGTCAGCACATCCGTCAACGGCACATAGACCCGCGGCCCGGGTTCGGGGATGTCCTCCTCCACGACCACCGCCGCCGCGTCCGGGTCGGACCACGGCAGCTCCGGCAGCGGCTGCATCAGCACCAGCCCAAGGCCCAGGATCGCAGGCCCGCTCACCAGCCCGAAACCGGCAACCAAAGGCCAGCTCTCCGCCCGATCCGCCGACATCCCCGTCACTCTCCCATGCTGACTGCCTGTTCCCTTCCTAACGGCCCGCTGCGCAAAAGGCTTAGCCGCGCGCGCCTTGCTGCGAAAAACCCTGTCCGCCACCCTAAAATGCGCGCGCGCCCTGCCGTTCCAGCCTTGGCAGAGAACCGCCATCAGAAAGGGCCGCGCAGATGAAAGAGAGGATGTCCCGGGCGCTTGTCCCCGTCATCTCTCGCCTGCCCAGCCTGTCGCGCCTGCGCCACGCGGTCGCGCATTACGGTGCCGCGGCGTCGGCAGGCCCCGCCATCCCGGCTGCCCGCGACTACGATCTGGTGCGCGTTGAAACCCACCTGCGCAACCGCGATCAGGTGGAACGCTTCCTCCCCGACATTCTCGGCCGCGCGCTCGCGCGCATCTGGATCGACCCCGCCTTCCGTGACCGCTTCGGCGGCGATCCCGTGGGAACGCTGGCCGATTACGGCGTATTCCTGCCTGACACCATCGAGATCGACTTCGTCACCGAAGGCACGACCCGCCCGCAGGTCGTGGTTTACGAAAGACCCTTCCGAAAGGCGCCGCGCAAGCGGCTGCTCTATCTGCAACTGATCCTGACGGCGGCGAAATGATGCGCGGCCTTGCCCTTGCCCTGCTGCTGGGGGCCTGCCCCGCGCTCGCCGCCCCGCCCGCAGCGCCCGAGAGGGCACCTGGCAAGGCCCCCAACACGGCCCCCGACACGGCCGCCGCACGCACCCCCACGCTCGCAGGCGCCATCGCCGCACTGCGCGCCGAACGCGCACCCGAAGCGGCACAGATCTTCCTCACGCTCGCCGAAGGCGGCGACCCCGAGGCACAGTTCAACATCGCCCTCCTCTATGCCAAGGGCATCGGCGTGCCGCAGAATGACCGCCTGTCGCTCTACTGGGCCTGGCGCGCGCGCCTCGCAGGCATCCCCGCCGCCATCACCCTGATCGACAGCCTGCAACCTGCCGCACCGCCGGAAATGCGGGCTGAACTCGCTTCCCGCATCACCGCCGACCTGGAGGCGCGCATCACGGCGGGCGAGGGGCGGGCCATGCTCGAACGCTCGGTCCTGCTTCTGGACCTCATGCCGGAAGCCGACCTTCAGGCCGCCTATGTCTGGCAGGCGCTGGCCGCCGCGCTGGGCACGCCCAATGCCGCCGCGGCCCGCGATGCCACCTTCGCCCGGATCGACCCCAGGCACCGGCTCGCCGCGCAAGAGGCGGCCATCACCACGCTGCGCGACCTCTGCAAGGCTGGGATGCAGGCGCCCGCGCTCTGCGCCACGCTGCCCTGACCATCATCGTCGAATGGCAAAAGGGCCGGGGTTTCGCACCCCCGGCCCTGCGGTTACGCCTTCAGTCGTCTCAATGCTTGCGGAACGCCGCGATGGTTTCTGCCGTCTCGCGCGTCAGGCCCAGTTCATGGCCGATGTCATCGGGCTCCAGCCCGGTCTGCGCCAGCTGGATCGCCTGTTCGATCATCCGCTCACCAGCCAGCCATTCGACATCCGATTTCAGATGCTGGATATCCGCCTTCAACCCGGCCAGCGCCACGGTCAGCACATCCGCCTGCCGCCGCGTCTGTTCCGCAATCATCCCCTCCACCCGGGCCGCCAACGCCGCAGCCACTTCGGGCGCAGAGACCAGCCCGACCGTCGGATCCGGCGCAAAGGCCAATTCGGCCTCCGGCTCCTCGGCCCGCTGGCGCATGCGCCACAGGCCAAGCGTCAGAAAGGAAACCCCTGCCAACAGCGTGGCCAGAAGGGCAGCAGTCATGCCAAATGTCATGGCGTCAAACTCCGGATCGTCAGAAGGTCAGGGTCGCGGCACGTCAGGACACCAGTTCGAGATAGTTCTCGAACAGGCTTTCGGTAATCGCTTCCAGGTCGATGGGATACTTGCCCTGCGCGATCGCCTCCTTGATCTCCGCCACGATCGTCAGGTCGATCGGGGGACCGGATTTCAATTCCTCGGGCAGGGATGCCGCAGCCGGGCTCAGCGTCACGCTGTCACCCGAAAGGGTGGGAACAGCGGGCGCGGCGCCCCCCGCGGCAGACCCCTGAACCGGCAGGCCGGCATCTTCACCCGGGCGCGAAATGCGCGGGCGTGCGGCTGATGTCGAGATTGGATCTACCATGAGAGCCTCCGTTTAGCTGTCATAACGGATGATGTTCAGCGTATGTTAGTCTGGGCCATCACAGAATTTTGCCCCGTCACCACAACTTTCACCTCGCGCTGGCTCGACAGGTTCAGAACCCGGATCACATCGCCCAATGCGCCATCCTCCAGCGCCTCGGCCGGGGCGGAAACCGACAATCCGCCCGCGCGTGCCACCAGCACCACCGGATTGCCCTTCGCCACCATCCAGACAGGTTCGACCTGCCGCAACAGCAGGGCCTGCCCCTCGCCGATCGCGGCCCGGGTGCGCCGCCCGATCACCTGCGCGGGATCGGTGAATATCCCCTCGGGGCTGCGCACCCCGGCCGGCGCCAGCGTCACATCCTCGGCCGTCAGCATCGCCCCCCGCGCCACGCTGCGCGCCAGCGTCACCACCATCCGGTCTTCGGCCCGACCGGCCTCCGCCGGCGCCCGCACCGGCCCCGCAGCACCCGTCCGCACCGCCCGGCTCCACACCGGGGCGGCGCATGTCACCTCTGCCGTGGCCCAGCTTCCCTGCCGCGGCCGCACCTCCGGCACGGCAGAGCAGGGCGGGAAGGCCCGCATCGGATCGGCGAAGTCGGGCACCGCCGCGCCCGCCTCGGCCATCGCGGCGCGCACCAGACGGCCCACCTCGGCCCCCGGCACACCCGCCGCAAAATCCATCGCCGCCACCGGCTGCGCCAAGGGCGACGCCAGCATCAGGCCCAGCACAACGCCCCTCACAGCCCCGTCTCCACAAATCGCACGGGTCGCCCGGCAAAGGCCTGTGCCGGTCGCCCCGGGTCCAGCGGGCGCAGCACCACACGGTCTGCACCCAGTTCCACCACCTCCAGCATCTCCGTCGAATGGTCGGCATCGGCGGTAAAGGCGATGCTGCCCCGCGTCAGCCCCTGATTGCGACCCACGCCCGCCGTGACCTTGCCACCCGAAACCGCCAGATGCGCCGTGACCGGCTTGCAGGTCTCGATATCCAGCAGCGCGTCCATCTCGGCCTCCACCCCTGCCGTCAACTGCGTGGCCAACTGCCGCCGATCCGGCGCGAAGGCCGCCGCCGCACGGCCAAAGGGCGACACCCCCGGCAGCTTCACACTGCGCCGGATCGTCTGGCGCGCCTCCGTTCCGTTCGCGGCGATCAGCACCATCTCGGCGCGCATCCGCAATTCGGGCCGCGCGCCCAGACCGCCCACCTCGACCACCACCACCGGAATGAACCCGTGCTGCCCCTCGCGCAGCCGCACCGACCCGCGCATCAGCGTGGCATAGTCGAACCGCTCCTGTCCGGCCGAAAGCCGGGGCAGGGGCCGGTCCGTCACCCGCACCAGCCGCGTCGCCGGATGCGCCTCCACCCGCTTCACCAGCGCCTTCGCCACGTCCATGGCCAAAGGCTCGGTCCAGGCCGGGGCATCGGGTTCCACCCGGATCAGCGGGCCATAGACCAGCACCTCAAGGTTCCGCCGCCGCGCACATTGGCCGGACACGCCCAGCCCCACCACGGCCCGGATCACCGCCGTCCAGGTGCCGCCATTCTGCGTCAGGCTCACCACCTCATGCCGGATCACGCGCCCCACGGGCCGCACGATCAGCAGGTCGGATGTCACCACGCTCTTGTCCACCACCGTATGCCCCTGAACCGAGGCCCCGCCCGACAGCGCCGCCTGCAACAGCGCATCCGCCACCGCGCGGCGCTTGGCGCTGGCCGCATCCTCGGCACCGGACTGGATGGCAAAGCCCGTCGCCTGCACCACCAGCCCCTCCGCCGCCCGCAGGGGCAGCGCCGCCAGAACCAGGATCAAGGCCAGCGCAAACCGCATCACACCCGCCCCTTCAGCGCGCGCACGATATAGGCCACCGTCTCGCGGTCCAGCGCCATCTCCACCTCATAGCTGTCGCTGCCCGACGGGGCCACGCGCACCGTCCGCGCCCCGCGCAACGTGCCCTGCACCACGGCAGCCAGGCTGTCATCGCGCACCACCGCATCGCGGATGGTGGTCGAGGCGTTGATGCGGATTCCATGCACCTGTTCCGTCAGGTCGCGCAGCGCATCCATCCGCGCCGCCCGAATGGCCATCAGCCGCTTTTCGTTGGTGGTCTTTCCGGGCTGGCCGGAAATCTGCGCAAAGCCCAACCCCTTCAAGGGCCGCGCCTCATCCGCCGCACTCAGGGCAGGCGGGGGCGGCGCCCCCATGCGGTCGGCGGCATCCAGATTGTCCTTCACTTCGGCCAGCTGCACCGTCTGCGCGGTCGCGCTCAACGGCAGGGCATCGCTCGCCGTCTGCGGCCCCGAAGGCGTGCAGGCCCCCAGCAGGAAGCCAAGAATAAGCGAAATCAGCAGGGCATCGGCAAAGCGCATAACAGGCGTCCTTCACGCAAGTCTCGGTCGCCTCCCCACCTGCAAACCCTGTGCCACCCCGGCCCAGCCTTACCGCTGGCCCCGATACCGCCATACCGCACCTGCCTGACGCCGCCAGATGGCACGCCCCTTGCACGACAGCCGCCGAAGACGAACCGCAATCGGGAAGCCGCCGCATGACATCTGCCATGACCGCACACCAGACCGGAGCCCGCGCATGACCCCTGCCGCCACCCGCAGCGGAACCGGTGCCATCATGGGCGGCCTCGCCCTGCCCGTCGGCATCCTCGCCATCATCGCGATGATGGTCCTGCCGCTGCCCGTGGTCCTCCTGGATGTGTTCTTCGTCGCCAATATCCTGTTGTCGCTGGTGATCCTGATGGTCGCCCTCTACAGCTATCGCCCGCTCGATTTCTCCAGCTTCCCCAGCCTTCTGCTGATCGCGACCGTGTTCCGCCTCGCGCTGAACGTCGCCTCCACCCGGATCGTGCTGTCCGAAGGCCACAATGGCCATGACGCGGCAGGCGAGGTGATCCAGGCCTTCGGCAATTTCGTCATCGCCGGCAATTTCATCGTGGGCCTTCTGGTGTTCACGATCCTCGTGATCATCAACCTGGTCGTGATCACCAAGGGTGCCAGCCGCGTCTCCGAAGTCTCGGCCCGCTTCACCCTCGACGCCATGCCCGGCAAGCAGATGGCGATTGACGCCGATCTGAACGCGGGCATCCTCACCGCCGAAGAAGCCCGCGCCCGCCGCGCCGAAGTGTCGGCCGAGGCCGATTTCTACGGCGCGATGGATGGTGCCGGGAAATTCGTCAAGGGCGATGCCATGGCGGGCATCCTGATCCTGGCCATCAACATCATCGGCGGCATCCTGATCGGCACGCTGCAACACCGCCTCAGCGTCGGCGAGGCAAGCGAGGTCTATCTCGTCCTCACCATCGGCGACGGCCTCGTCGCCCAGATCCCCGCGCTGCTCTTGTCGATCGCCACCGCCATCATCGTCACCCGCGTCTCCGCGGCGCATGACATGTCCGGCCTCATCGCCAAGCAGATCCACCTGCGCCAGGCCTGGCTGCCCGTGGCGGGTGTCATGGCGATCATCGGCATGGTGCCGGGCATGCCCAATGCGATGTTCCTGATCTTTGCCGCCGTCGCGGCCCTGTTTGCCTGGTTCGGCAGCACCAACCGCAATGACGGCAACGCCGAGGCCGCGCCCGACGGCAAGCCCGCCGCCGCCCCCGGTGCCGCCGCCGAAGCCGCCCGTCCGGGGGGCGAGGCGATCACCCCCGATGACGTGGCCGACCATGCCGCCGTCTCGCTGCAGATCGGCTATGCCCTGATCCCGCTGGCGGGCGAAGGCGGCGGCGCGCTGGTCCAGCGCATCACCGCCATCCGCCGCGAAGTGTCAAAGGCGATGGGTTTCGTCGTCCCCGGCGTCCGCATCCGCGATGACCTGACCCTCACCCCGAACCAGTATCGCATCCGCATCGGTCAGGCGATCCGCGGCGAAGACGTGGTCTATCCTGACCGCAAGCTCGCCATCCCGGGCGCCAATTCCACGCGCAAGCTCAAGGGGATCGACGTCAAGGATCCCTCCTTCGGCCTCGATGCCGTCTGGATCCTGCCGCATCAGTTGCCCGAGGCCGAGGCCGATGATCACGTGGTGGTCGAACCCGAATCCGTCATCGCCACCCACCTGTCACAGCTTCTCTACAAACATGCGGGCGATCTGATCGGGCCGGATGACGTGCAGATGCTGCTCGACACGCTGGCCCGCGTCTCGCCCACGCTCGTCAATGCCGTGGTTCCGAAACTCGTGCCGCTGCACACCGTCACCGCCGTCCTGCGTGCGCTTCTGGCCGAACGCATCCCGGTGGGCGACCTGCGCCGTATCCTCGAAGGCGTGGCCGAACTCGCCCCCCGCAACCTGTCTGCGGCGGATATGGCCGAGGCGCTGCGCCCCATGCTGATCCCGCTCCTTCTGCAACAGATGGTGCCGATCAACACGCCCCTGCCGCTCATCACGCTCGATCCCGAACTGGAACAGCTTCTGATCCGCGCCCGCCGCCAGAACGGCGACGAGGGGCTGGTGCTGGACACGGGCCTTGCCGGAACGCTGGTCAAGTCGATCTCCGACGCGCTGGAAAACGCCACGGGGCAGGGCAAGCAGGCGGTGGTCATCGTCGCGGGCCAGTTGCGCCGCAGCTTCGCGCAATTCCTGCGCCCGCACCTGCCCGATGCCATCGTCATGGGCATCAACGAACTGCCCGAATCCCGCCGGGTCGAGGTGGTGGCCTCCATCGGCGGTCAGCCGCAACTCCCCCGCATGGGGCAGCCCGCTGGGCAGCAACCGCAGATGATGGGGGCTGACAGATGACCGCAATCACCGTCCGCGCCTCCGACAGCCGCAAGGCGATGGAGGAACTCCAGCGCCGCCTCGGCCCCGACGCGCTGATCCTCTCCACCCGCCATGTGAACGGCATGGTGGAAATCACCGCGCTGCCGCCCGATGCCGATACCGATGCCGCAGCACCCGCTGTCGCCCCGCCACCCCGCCCGGCACCCACCCCGATCCTTTCCGATCCGGCCAGCTTCGCCGCGGCCCTTCAGGCCTCGACCCGCCGCGCCGCGCCGGTGACGGATCCGGTGGATCACCTCTCGCGCACGCTCCTTCTCCCCGAAGGCCTGGCCGAGGATTGGCCGACCCGCATCCTCATCGCAGGCCCCCCCGGCGCAGGCAAATCCATGCTCGCCGCCCGCCTCGCCGCGCGCCTGATGCTGGCCGAACCGGGGGTTCGCCCGCAGGTCATCGCCCCGGTCCCCGCCACCCTCCTGACCGAGGATCGCCTCCGCGGCTGGTGCCGCCTCATGGGCCTCACCCTGGAACGGCCCAAGGTCGCCGAAGCGATGGCCTTGCCCGACCCCAGCCCCGCCGCGCCGCAGATCATCGACCTCTCCGATAGCCCCGCCGATGCCCCCGGCCTCGCCGCGCGGCTGATCGAAACCCCGGGGGCGGAACTGATCCTCTGCCTGCCCGTCGGCCTGCACCCCGCACGCATCGACCGGCTCTGCCAGGATTGGCGCCCCTTCGCCCCCACCGTCACGCTGACAGGCCTCGATCAATGGTGGCCCGAACGCGACGAATTGCATTCCATCGCCCGCGCGGGCCTGAAACTCACCCGCATCGCCGCGGGCACCGGGCTCATCGACGCCCTGTCGCGCCCCGCTGCCGCCGATCTCCGAACCTGGGCCGCCGGCTGGTCCCCTGCCATCGCAGAGGCCGCCGAATGATCCGCCCTCAGACCCGCTTTCCCGAACTTTCCAAGAAAGGGCGCGAATGATGCTCGCCAAACGCTATGCCGAACAGGACGGTCCCTCGCCCGAGAAACTGGTCCGCACGCACATGGACCTCGTCCGCAAGATCGCCTGGCACATGCATGGCCGCGTCGGCCGCATGGCCGAGATCGAGGATATGCTCCAGGTGGGTTACATGGGCCTCGTCGATGCCGCCCAACGCTACACCCCGCGACAGGGCGCCACCTTCGCCGCCTATGCCGCCATCCGCATCCGCGGCTCGATCATCGACTACCTCCGCGCCTCCTCCTCGCTCTGCCGCGCCACCATCGTGATGCAGCAGCGCATGCGCGCCTCGGTCCTGAAACTGGAACAGCAGCTTCTCCGCGCCCCCGAAAAGGCCGAAATCGCCGCCGACATGGGCATCACCGTGGCCGAGCTGGAAGACTGGCAAACCCAGTTCGGCGCCAGCTCGATCAAGTCGCTGGACGAGGTCTATTCCGATCACTCCATGCTCTTCTCCGACAACAACCGCTCGGTCGAAGACAAGATGCATCAGGACCAGATGCGCAAGATGCTCCGCCGCGCCCTGGGCGACCTGCCCGAGCGTGAGGCGATGGTCCTGCAACTCTATTTCGTGGAAGAACTGAACGTCTACGAAATCGCCGAGATCCTCGGCGTCACCACAGGCCGCGTCAGCCAGATCAAGAAGGCTGCCGTCGGTCGCCTGCGCGAAAGCATTTCGGCGATGGAAGGTGAATGACTGCTCACAAACGGCCAACTGAAAAACCCGCAGGCGTAATGCCTGCGGGTTTCTTTCTTTCCGTTGCGTCAGCAATCACCCGAAAACCGGTGTGACCTCCGATCCCGCCGCGATCCGCTTCGACCATTCATGCACATCCGCCCCGATCCGGTCCGCCAGGTCGGGAATGGCGGCAAAGGCCGCCAGCGCCGAAAAGTCGCGCGGTGCGTCGTGGCGGATATGTGCGGCATCGAAGGCCCGCCAAACCCCATCCGCGCCCCGCGCCTCGGCATGGTCGGGCGTGCCGCGCACCGCCCACCCCATCCCGTACAGGTCATAGACGAACTCGCCCGGCGCATGGGCCGCCTCGCGGTTATGGATCATGTGCATCCGCACATAATCGAAGGTCGCATCGCGCGTGCGCTTGATGATCTCAGCCGCCATTTCCGGCCAGCCCTGCTCAAGCCCGTTGTCCAGCATGACCCAGGGGTCATCCGATCCGGTGATCCGAAAGGCGAACCTCTCGGTCTCGTCGTCGCGCGCAATGTCGTGATGCACCTCGCCAATGCGCAGCCGCGCCATGGTGTGGAACTCCGGTGCCGCCGCAGGCACAGCCGTGCCGTCGCCCAGATGCAGCACAACCGGCTCGTCCACAGGCTCGCCCACCTCCACCGCGCGCGGATTGGCCAGGCGGAACCCATGCGTGTAAAGAATGTCCTTCGCCGTCGGCGTCAGCATCAGCAGGCCGCCCGACATGTCCGCCAGCCCCGCAATCCGCATCGCCATCGCCTCGCCCGATGTCGGCACCCGCCCCGCGGCATAGCGCAACAGCCCCGTCACCGCAGGGGATGCCGCACCCTCTTCCAGTTCGGCCAGGTCCTCGATCAACCCCAGCGATTGCCGCGCCGTGGCGCGGATCGTCGATGCCGCCATCCCAATCCCGCGCGACAGCACCTCCGCCAGATGCCGCAACTGCGCCAGCGCCGTTTCCGACAACTCGCGCGGCACCTCGTCCATCAGGCACAGCACGCCCAGCATCCGCCCGTCCATCGACCGCAGCGTGAACCCCGCCCAGAAGGCCAGATCGGGCAGCCCCGCCGCCTGCATCTCCTGCCGCAGCGAAGGCCCGCTCAGCCGCGCCTGTCCGCGCCCGTCGGGCAACAGCGCCGCAGGCAGGTCGCGCACCCCGGGCAGGTCCGGAAAGAAGGTCAGCCGCATTTCGCCGGTTTCCGCATCCTCCAGCCGGATGCAGGCCCGCGCACAGCCCGAAATCGACCGCGCCAGTTCGGCGATCGACACGAAATCCTCGGGTTCCACAAAGATGCGCGGCGCGCGCGGCGCCTCGGATGGGATCGGGTTCAAACCGTAAAGATGGGCCACTGCCATTCCTGCCTCCTGCGCGTAACTCCGGGTCTCAGAACGGCACTTTACGCGCAGGGTTTAGGCCGTGTTATCAGAAGAAAACCGCCGAGATCAGGGCAATCCAGCCCGTCGCGCCACCGATCACCGCAGGCACCAGCCACCAGCCGGGCGGCATGCGGAACTCCGGCGCCGCATCGCCCCGAACCGCATAGTTGCGGCCGAAGGCTGCATCATTTCCCACAGCGGAAAAGGTCTGGCTCGCGTCGCTCATCTCGTCCTGCCCCAAGGTCGGATGCGCGTCTTCCGCAGCATCCCCTGTGGATAACATAGCGTCGTCATCGCCATCAGGCGACGCTTCCTTGGGTTGGCCGCCATCGACAATGGTCTTATTCCCATACGAAAGGATGCCTGCCCTGATCCAGAAACGGAGACTTCCCACACAACACCCCCAACGGTATACAACAGTATGCGGCACACCCTGACCGAACTCTATGATCAGCGCATCGCCTTGGGCACCCTCCGGGCCGATCCGGCACAGCATGCCATACTTCCGCTGCTGGAGGACATCCGCCTCTGGCTGGAAACCAACGCCAATCGCCGTGTCGGCCTTTTTGCCGGGCTTTTCGCCAAGCCCGTCACCCCGCCCCGGGGGCTCTATCTCTGGGGTGGGGTCGGGCGGGGCAAATCCATGCTGATGGACCTCTTCACCGAAGCCACCGCCATCACCGCCAAGCGCCGCGTGCATTTCCACGCCTTCATGCAGGATGTCCACAAGGGGATGCATGCCGCGCGCAAGCGCGGGGTCGAGGATCCGCTTGCCCCCGTGGCCGATGCGATCCTCGCCGATACACGGCTCCTCGCCTTTGACGAGATGCAGATCACCGACATCACGGATGCCATGGTCGTCGGCCGCCTGTTCGAGAAACTCTTCGCTGCGGGCGTGGTCATCGTCACCACCTCGAACCGCCCGCCCGAAGACCTGTATCGCAACGGTCTCAACCGTGCGCTCTTCCTGCCCTTCATCGACCTGATCCGCGACCGCTGCCACGTCGTCGAACTGGAAAGCCCGACCGATTACCGCCAGCACCGCCTGCAAGGCGCGCAGGTCTATTTCCACCCCGCAGGCAAGGTGCGCGGCGAGATGGATGCCATCTGGTCGGACCTCACCGGTGGCGCGCGCGGGGAACCGCTCGTCCTCCCCGTCAATGGCCGCACGGTCGAGGTGCCGCGTTTCGCGAACGGCGTCGCCCGCGCCACCTTCTGGGATCTTTGCGCCCGCCCCCTCGGCCCCGGCGATTATCTGGCCATCGCACAGGCCGTGCGCGTGCTGATGCTGGAAGACATCCCCCAGCTTTCCGCCTCGAACTACAACGAGGCAAAGCGTTTCGTCACCCTGATCGACGCGCTCTACGAGGCGAAGGTCAGGCTGGTCTGTTCCGCTGCCGATGAACCCGAACGGCTATACATCGAAGGCGCGGGTGCGTTCGAATTCGAACGCACCGCCTCCCGTCTGCGCGAGATGCAATCGGCCGATTGGGGTGGCGATAGGGCCTGAAAATCTGGCCCTAAAAGCGTCATCTTCCGTTAAGGTTAACGCATCCCCACCGTGCGCTGCGTGCATACACTTTGCTGCACTGCCGTGCTGAACGCCGCGCTGCACGGCCATTCTCGCCCAAACCCCCGAAGTTAATGGCGAATTCAGCTCCAAACCTGCCACAAAAGACGCCCCGCCATCGCCGTCGAAGTCACCACCAGCAATGGCTTGATCAGCCGCGATCCAACCCGCATCGCCAGCCTGGCGCCAAGCGCCGCTCCCGCCACCTGGGCCACGGCCATCCCCGAACCGACCACCCACCACAGCGCGCCCGACGGGATGAACACCGCCAGCGATCCGATATTGCTGGCGAAATTCAACAGCTTGGTATGCGCCGTCGCCTTCAGCACGCCAAACCCCGCCAGCATCACGAAGGCCAGCATGAAGAACGACCCCGTCCCCGGCCCGAAGAACCCGTCATAGGCCGCGATCAGCGGCACCGCCGTTGCGGCAAACACCCCGGGCCGCACCCGTTGCACCCGGTCGTCATCGCTCAACCCCGGTTTCAGCGCAAAGAACAGCGCCACCGCGACCAGGATCACCGGCATCACCAACCGCAGAAACGCCACCGGCACCAGATGCGCCACCACGGCGCCCATCGCCCCGCCTATGGCGGAAATCACAGCCATTCCAATCTGTTGGCGCAGATCCACATGCCCCGCGCGGGCATAGCTGACCGTGGCCGTTGCCGCGCCGAAGGTGCCTTGCAGCTTGTTCGTGGCCAGCGTTTCCACCGGCGACGCCCCCGCCAGCAGCAGCGCCGGAACCGTGATCAACCCCCCTCCGCCTGCGATGGAATCGACAAACCCCGCCACAAAGGCAGCCAGGATCAACAGCAGGGCAATCTCGGTGGCAACTTCAAGCATCATGCCGCCTTCTTCCCGCCCGCGGGGCCAAAGTAAACCCCGCTTGCACGCCGCCCTGCCTGCGCTACTCTTGCGCCGTCGCGGAAACAGGGAAATGCCCATGCGCCGATTGCTGATCGCCCTTGGCCTGACGCTTGTGGCAGGAACGGCGCTTGCCGACACGCGCTTCACGCTCGACGGCAATGTCCTGATCTACAACACCGCCCATCCCGTCGATGCCAGCAGGATCGCAACCGGATCGGGCGTCACCCCCGCCGATACCATCGGCGACATCGCCTATGAAGACATCGACGCCCTGCGTTCCATCCTCGCCCGGCATGAAGGACGGCTTCAGGTCATGCGCCTGACATCGGATGGCGCTATATCGAAGCAGCCTATGAAATGGCAGCAATCATAACGGATTACGGGCTGAACACCGAAGTGCAGGGCGAATGTTCCAGCGCCTGCGCGATCCTGTTTTCCGCCGGTCAGACCCGTGTGTTGAACCGGGGCGGACGCATTGGCCTGCATCCGTCAAGCTGGGGGGTGGAAAGCATCCGCAACTATTACGAAAACACCCGTCAGGACAGCGGCTGGAAGGACGAATTCGCCTTCGCCGAATGGGTTTACGATGAAGGTCAGCGCGACGCGAACAAGCTGATCACCCATCTTCTGTCACATGGCGTCAGCGCCGATTTCGCGGTCAAGGTCGTGTCGCTGGGCATGAACGGCATGTGGTATCCGACCCGGGCCGAGATGGAGGCCGCCAACCTCATCACCGCCCCATCCCCCGCCAACTGACCGCAGCGCAGCACAGGGCACGCGCGGTTTACGCTTTGCTCACGGCAGCATGCCAAGGTTCCTGTCAATATCTCGAAAAGGCGCGAAACGCCGTTCCCGACACCGCAGCCAGGGCGGATCAGCCCAGAAACTCTTCCCTGGAATAGCCTTGAATGAACAGCAACGCCGTCAGATCGCCGTGATTGATACGAATGTCGCATTCCGCCGCCACCACGGGCTTTGCATGCAACGCAACACCCGCACCCGCGCGTTTCAGCATCCCAAGGTCGTTCGCCCCGTCGCCCACCGCGATGGCATCGGCCTCGGTGATGTTTAACCGTTTGGTAATGTCGATCAGCGCATCCACCTTCGCCTGCTTGCCGAGGATTGGCTCCGCAACAGTTCCGTCCAGAAAATCGCCTTTGAAATTCAATGTATTGGCGCGATTCTCGTCAAATCCCAATACTTCGGCGATGCGCGCGGTAAAGGCTGTGAACCCGCCCGAAACCAGCGCCGCATAGGCGCCGTTCCCGCGCATCGTCGCCACCAGTTCCCGCCCGCCCGGCATCAGCGTGATCCGGTCCCGGATCACCCGCGCGATCACCGCCACCGGCAACCCTTTCAAAAGCCCCACCCGCTCGCGCAGCGCGCCCTCGAAGTCCAGGGCGCCATTCATCGCAGCTTTCGTGATCTCGGCCACCCGCGCGCCCACCCCGGCCTCATCGGCCAGTTCGTCGATGCATTCCTGCTCGATCATCGTGCTGTCCATGTCCGCCAGCAGCAGGCGCTTCCGCCGCCCCTCCGCCTCTTGCACGACCAGATCAACCCGCATCCCCTGCAGGCTCTCCCACACATCCCAGCGGTTCAAGGGCATGGTTTCCATAGAAAATTCCGCCGCTACCCCCGGCTCCAGCCAGATCGCATCGCCCCCGCCCCAGGCATTTCGAACCGCCTCCACCGTGGCGCGGTCAAGGATCGGGGTCTGCGGATCGGTCAGAAGGGTCGCGACGTACATGAAGTTTCCGATAGTGAACAGCCGCGTCGTTTTCGCACGACGTTCCGCCGCTTTAGGCCAATTTTTCCGCTTGTGCCACCCCGCCCAAGCCACTATCCCCATCCGCGGGACACCCCTCCCCAACGAGGGGCTTTGCTCATTGCCATTTTGCCCTTTTCTTTCCGATGCTTGCAGCTTTCTGCTTTCTTGTATGTGTCAGTTTTGTGCCAAAAAGCCGGTCTGTGACGGTCGCGTCATCCATTGCATGGGCATAGAATTTCATAACGGTGGCCACGTCTTTCCAGCCGCCCGCCTGGGCAACAGTCTTGGGATCAACGCCGCGATGCAGAAGTGTGGTCGCAAACCCGTGACGACAGGAATGAGGGGTCAGTCGGTCGATTCCGGCGCGCGCCACCGCACTATCCCAGACTTGCTTCACGTTGCCTGCTGCAAGGTAGCCGAAAACCAGATGAGCGGGATTGCGGTCAGAGGGAATGTTCGCCAGCGCTGCCAACACTGGGGGTGGCAGATGGGCTATGCGGATCCAAGGCTTGGGCTTGCGGCCGCGCAGGGTCGCTGTGCGGGCTGATAAATCCACGTCCTGCCACAGCATCCCGACAGCTTCACCAATTCTGGCACCTGTGCCGAACATGAAATAGCAAAGCGCCCCAAGATGCGGCGAAGCATGAGCTGCGAACGCCTCCACCCATGCCTCAGTCGCGGCTTGTTTCGTCTTGGCCTCCACATCAAACCGTTTCACCCTGATCGGGCTGCACCACTCTAGAGAAGCCGCGTGATTGATGATCGCCTGCGTCGGGACGATCACCTGCCGGTTCCGGGTTGCGCCCTTGGCCTTGGGATAAAGCTTGATAGCAGACTGGCGCACAGCGCCCGGAGTGATCTCCCGGATCGGAGTGTCGCGCCAGTGGTTCTCAATCATGTCAAGAAAGCGCGTCGATTTCTCTGCCTGACGGTATGCGATGGCAGCCTGAGCAAAAGTCACGTGCGCCCCCGGTCCATCGAGATGACGCTTCCACTCTCGTGCTTCGGCTTCCGCCGCGACCCTTTGGGCAATTGCTTTGTCCGCAGTGCCGCAAGTGCCGCGAAATCTCCGACGGGCGACTGTCCCCCGGTAATGCCAGATTTGACCGCGCTTGTAGATTTCGTGTGGCATGGCTTCGCGGCCTCCAGGATGATTTGCACGTCACCTTCAAGGAAGATCATCTGTTTTCCAAACAAGCGATAGGCGCCAAGGCCTCGGGCCATTTCCCTAACGGTCCGCTCCGCTATTCCCAAATGCTCGGCTAGCTCGGCTGGGGTGGTGTAATCAGGCAAAAGAGCGTGTCGGTTTGCCATCTATGCCCCCTCCGCCCACAGCGGGCCGCCCTTTGCGATGCGCATGGCATAGACTCGCGAGAAAGCTACACGGATTGCCCGCGACAGGTTCACTGAGAGCATGCTGGTCGCATTCCTCAATACCCGCTGCGCCTCGATCTGCGCCGCAACATTCTCAGGCGTTTCCTCAGAGCCATGTTCGGCTACAAAGGAATGAAACACGGTTTCGCTACCTCGACCGAGGCCTTCCACCCTGCCGAGCGCGAACGGCCCCTCCGGGTCAACGCCCGTCGAAACAAGGACAGGCAGGCGTGGTTTATGCCAGGCTCCCGAAAGCACCTGCGACCAATCAGCAATGAAGATCGCCTGGTCGTCATTGAAGGCGGCTGTCAGGTCAGTTTCAGAGTCGGAGCGCAAGCGCACATAAGTACGAAACCAGCCATCTTCATGAGGACGGATCACGCTTCCTAGCCGGTCAAGATAGCAAAATCGCGCGGCACCGTGACTGGGGTTCTCCCCCAAGAAAGCCCCGACCAGAGCGACACCAACAGTCAATCCGACAACAGGACCAATCATGCCCGCCACCATTGCCAGTTCTGCCAAGATGTCTTCATTGTAGA